>OCHG01000001.1_pt1 | contig 383254 bp, 326 predicted proteins | sample 1538801 | NCBI WGS metagenome assembly OCHG01 (sample SAMN04571727, study PRJEB22368) | human gut metagenome | biome: human gut; material: stool | host: Homo sapiens | place: Luxembourg | collected 2012-09-20 | reverse complement strand
ATGTGGTGGTAGAGGAGTTGATTCCGGAAATGTCGCAGGGGCGGCACTCGAATCTTGGAACGGTGTTCTTTGCGGTAGGCTTCAGCGTGATGATGGTGCTGGATGTGGCGCTGGGATAAGGATTTAATTTTGAAAGAAGGTACGAAAATGATTCAAACAACGATAAAGGTTTCCGGTATGGCGTGCTCCATGTGTGAGGCGCACATCAACGACACGATTCGCGGAGCATTTTCCGTGGAGAAGGTTTCGTCCTCACACTCCAAGGGGGAGACGGTAATCGTCTCTAAAGAGCCGCTGGACGAAAACGTCCTGCGTGCCGCCATTGACGCAACAGGTTATACGGCGGGCGAAATCCGTGTAGCTCCGTATGAGAAGAAAGGACTGTTCTCGTTTCTGAAGAAATAAAGACCGACTTTGAAGTACCGCTTTTTGCGGCTTTTCAAAAACAGTAAAGTTAGCAACTGCTAACTAATAAACAAGTCAGGAGGTATTGCTTTGAAAAAACAATCCAATTTATCCCGGCTGCTGGACTATGCCGGGAAGTACCGAATCCTAACCTACCTTTCGTGGGTGTTATCCGCCGCCGGTGCACTGCTGGCGCTTGTGCCGTTTTGGTACATATGGCGCATCCTGAGGGAGGTTATCGAGGTCGCACCGCAGTATAAAAACGCCGTTCATGTGACGTTCTACGGCTGGATGGCGGTGGTGTTTGCCGTTGCTGCCGTGCTCACCTATATAACGGGGCTTATGTGTTCGCACCTTGCGGCGTTCCGAATCGCCACAAACCTGCGCATAACGATGACAAAGCACATCGCTACCCTACCGCCGGGCGCCATTGAGCGGTTCGGCAGCGGTAAGCTGCGCCGCACCATTTCCGAGACTGCCGGGGCGACGGAAACTTATCTCGCCCATCAGCTGCCCGACAAAGCCAAGGCTATGGCGACCATCGCGGGACTTTTGGCGCTGCTGCTGGTTTTCGATTGGCGGCTGGGACTTTTGAGCCTTGTGCCTGTGGCGCTCGCTTTTCTTGTTATGACCCGCATGACCGGCAAAGGAATGCAGGATAAGATGACACAGTATCAGAACGCATTGGCAGATATGTCCAACGAAGCGGTAGAATATGTACGGGGAATCCCTGTTGTCAAAACCTTCGGGCAGACGGTATTTTCCTTCAAAAAGTTCAAGGGCACCATCGATAACTATGAGCGCTGGGTTATCGCCTACACAAAGCAGACGCGCCGACCCATGACCTTCTACACCCTGGCGGTCAACAGCGTGTTTGTTTTCCTGATTGCAGGAGGATTCCTGCTCTCTCACGGCGGCGCGGACAGCGATGTGCTGCTGAACCTGTTGTTTTATATTATCATCACGCCGGTCATCTCCCTGACGCTCACAAAGCTTATGTTCATGAGCGAGAACGGTATGATAGTGCAGGATGCAATCACGCGCATTGACGGAGTGCTGCAAAGCCCGTCACTTTCTCAGCCGGATGCCCCGCAGCATCCCAAGGACAGCTCTGTGACGCTCGAAAATGTCACTTTCAGCTACGACGGCGCAAAAAATGCGATCGAGAATATCTCCCTCTCTATCGGCGCAGGTCAAACTGTGGCGCTTGTAGGCCCCTCCGGCGGCGGAAAATCCACGCTGGCGGCACTTATTGCCCGCTTCTTCGACCCGCAGAGCGGCAGCATTTTTGTCGGCGGCGTAAACGTGAAGAACATCGACAAAAATGAGCTGATGGACACAGTTTCTTTCGTATTTCAGAACAGTCATCTTATCAAGGGCAGTATTCTGGATAATGTGCGGATGGGCAAGCCGAACGCCACGGATAAAGAGGTTTTGGCGGCTCTCAAATCGGCTCAGTGCATGGACATCATTGAAAAATTTCCGGACGGCGTGAATACGGTTATCGGCTCGCAGGGCGTCTACCTCTCCGGCGGCGAGACGCAGCGGATTGCTATTGCTCGTGCCATGCTGAAAAACGCTCCTATACTGATTCTGGACGAAGCAACAGCATTTGCAGATCCCGACAACGAGGCAAAGGTGCAGGCGGCTCTCAACAATTTGGCACAGCACCGCACCGTTATTATGATCGCACATCGGCTTTCCACCGTTGTAAACGCCGACCGAATCTTTGTACTAAAAGACGGTCATCTCGCCGAGAGCGGCAGCTTTACAGAGCTATCGGGACAAAAGGACAGTCTGTTCGGTGCGATGTGGCGTGATTATCAGAAATCCGTCCGGTGGAAAGTGGCAAAGGAGGCTTAACCGATGATAAAGTATTTACAAAGACGCTATGCGCTTTCCCGCAAGGGCGCGGTGAACAACATCAAGGGTATTTTAAGCTGCGCGCTGCAAAACATTTCCTTCATGCTGCCGGTGGGACTTTTATACCTGTTGGTGGGTGATCTCATGAACGGCACGCTGACGGCAGAGCGAATCCCCTTCTATGTGATCGGCTGCGTCGCGGCGGCGCTGCTCATTGTGGCTTGCGCACGGCTGGAATATGACAACACCTACCTCGCTACCTATGTGGAATCCGGTGTGCGCCGGGTTGGACTTGCGGAAAAGCTGCGCAAAATCCCACTGTCGTTTTTCGAAAAAAAAGACCTTGCCGACCTGACCTCCTCCATCATGAATGACTGCGCCGTGCTTGAGCAGAGCCAGTCCCATTTTGTTGCACCTCTTTACGGCGCGATCCTCTCCACTGCGATAATTGCCGTGTCGATGATGTTCTTTAACCGGCGCATGGCGCTTGCCGCTATCTGGCCGCTGCCCGTGGCGTTTGCTATCGTAGGGTTTGCCTCCGATGTGCAGAAAAGACTTTCACGCAAGGCAATGGCGGCAAAAATCGCCTGCGAGGACGGCATTCAGGAGTGCATGGAAGCCCTGCCCGACCTGCGTGCCAACAATGCCGAAAAAAGCTATCTTGCAGGGCTGGAAAAGAAAATTCGTGCGGTGGAAGGCCGACTCATCAAAAGTGAGCTGGGAACGGCTGTCTTTGTGGTTTCCGCAAGTCTTGTGCTGCGGCTGGGCATCGCCACCACAGCTCTTGCGGGCGCATCTCTGCTGGTCAAGGGCGAGCTGGATGTTCTGACCTTCTTTATGTTCCTGCTGGTAGTATCCCGTCTGTATGACCCTTTGGAGGGGACGCTGCAAAACCTCGCCGCAATCATCGGCACAAACAGCAACATCGAGCGCATGAATGAACTCTTAGATTGCCCTGTGCAGACCGGCAGCGAACAGCTCACCAACCAGAATTGCGACATCGTATTCGACCATGTGGGCTTCTCCTATCAAAGCGGCGAAACGGTGCTTCGGGATGTGTCCTTTACGGCGAAACAGGGACAGGTTACGGCGCTTGTCGGTCCATCCGGCGGCGGCAAGACCACCGTTTCCCGCCTGGCAGCGCGGTTCTGGGACATTGACCGGGGCAAAATCACCGTGGGCGGCATGGACGTGTCCGAAATCGACCCGGAAAAACTGATGAGTCTCTACTCCATCGTGTTCCAGGACGTGACGCTGTTTGACAACAGTATTCTGGAAAATATCCGTATCGGTCGCAAGGACGCTACGGACGAAGAGGTAATCGCGGCGGCAAGGCTCGCCAATGTGGACAAATTTGTCGAAAAGCTGCCGGATAAATGGAACGCCAACATCGGCGAAAACGGCTGCGAGCTTTCCGGCGGCGAGCGGCAACGCATCTCCATTGCCCGCGCTTTCCTGAAAGACGCGCCTATCATTCTGCTGGACGAGGCAACTGCCGGTTTGGATGTGGAGAACGAAACGGCCATTCAGGAGGCACTGTCCCTCCTAATCAAGAATAAGACCGTCCTCATCATCGCACACCGTATGCGCACCGTCTCCGGCGCTGACAAAATTGTGGTTCTCAAGGATGGCGCGGTAGCCGAGCAGGGCTCGCCCGCGGAACTTATGCAAACGGACGGTATTTTTGCCCATATGGTGCAGCTCCAGACCGAGAGCCAAAGCTGGACGATTGCAAGGGTATAAACGCTTCAACCGTCAATTAACGATTATGCTAACAATTACCTCGGCTCAAAGTGCCGAAGCAGCCGTAAAGCGCACAAAGCCCCGCCGCAGAAACGCTCTGTGACGGGGTTTGCTTATGTGCTGAAACAGCCGAAAAGCCTTATTTCAAGCGGTTTTCGGGCATAGAAAAAGTCCACCGTAATTCTATCAAAATTACGGTGGACTTATGGCAAATGACTCTAATTTTGATAGAAACCGTGTAAGGGGGTGCAACTACGGTTTAGAGGGGGTGCAGTTCTCGATTTAGGGGGGGCGCAGCACCATCTTGAAACGGTATTTTCACCTGAAAAATTGCGGCAAAACGGAAGTTATCTATTTTAATATTCCAAGCGCAACAAAAACCATAACGAAGGTGCTCAATCGCCGTGGTTATTATAGCACAAAACAAAAGATATATCATTTCTTTTCCTGCTTTTGCGGGTACAATTGTTTTAAAGCATTTCCGTTTTCTATGACCTGCGCTTCCGTCAGCGGATAGAAAAAGAACGGTATCACTCCGAGCAGACAGCTTATGGCAGGTACAATCGTTATGGCAAAGTATGCGCCCTGTTTCATTGCCTGTGTAACGACGGCACCCTCCTCATACTTGACTGCCAGCATTACCAGCATGAACGCAAGCGTGGAAAGGGCGTTCATAAGCTTTCCGGAAAATGTCAGTGAGCTGAAGCATACGCCCTCGTTGCGTTCACCTGTTTTTACCTGAACATAATCTACCGAATCGGCAATCATGGCGGTTTGCAGCACCATAAATATACCCAATGAAAAGCCTGTTAAGAAAATGACGCCGACTATTATATTAAATTCTGTCAGCGGAATAAAATACATTGCCGTATAAACGACAGCTGAAAAAAAAGAAGAATATATCATCAGCTTCTTTTTGCTTATTTTTTTCAATACCAACGGACAAAGCACTGTTGCGATAATCATTGAAATCAACACCGCAGCACCCATATAAACAAATTTATCCTCGCTGCCGAAGCTGATAAGGGCAACCGTTGCGCCACTTACCTGTATGAGCGTTCTGCCGAAGCCCAGTACGCTTCCCAAAAGTATTATCAATAAAGGCTTGTTTGCTTTCAGCGCAGCATAAATATCCTTGAAGGAGGCGTTTTCGTTTGTACTTACATTACGCTCCTTTGTTCCGAAGAAGGCAAGCGAAAACAGACTCATTCCTATTGATACAACAACCACGGACGCAATCACCCATCCCTGTTTGGTGGTTTTATCCCCTTTGCTGAACCAGCCGGCAATGTTCGCACCGAGCAAAGTGATAACGCCCAAGCCCACGTTGCCGAAGCTGCGTGCAATCGAAATCAGCTTTGTTCGTTCGTTGGTGTCGGAGGTCATCGCTCCGGACAGCCCCCAGTACGGCACGTCACACACCGTATAAGCCGCGTCCCACAAAATGTATGCTATACCGAACATTGCAAGCTTTGCGCCCTGACTCCAGTCCTGAGGTATTCCGAAGAGCATTACCGTCAAAATTGATACGGGAAGAATGCTTATCAAAATAAACGGACGCAGTTTCCCTCTGTTTTTGAACTGAATTTTGTCTATCAGCAAACCCATTATCGGGTCGTTGACGGCGTCCCAGACCTTAGCCGCGATAAGAATCACCGTCAGAATCGACAGGCTTTTAAGGGTAAATCCCATATAACCGTAAATGACCGTCATCAGAAAAGTGTTAACAAAAGTGATGGTCAAATTCTGTCCAAGCCCTGCCAGACCGTAACTGATTTTTTCTTTAGAAGTCAATTTGTTGTAATCCATATTTACCCCCTGTGAATTATTATTTTCTGTTAGGACAACCGTCGATTGAACCGAATTGAAAAACGGTCTTTTCAATTCGGTTGTTTTATGACGATTGTCTTAATCTCAAACGGCTTGAATTCGATTGCAGAAATATCCGTTTCTTTTATCGGGTTTTCCAGCATATCCGCCTCAAATGCTTTGCCCTTTACGGCGATTGACAAGGATGCGGTGCGCTTTATTCCGCTGTCCTCGTACAGGCGCAATACAATGCCGTTTCCGTCCTCGGCAGGCTTTATTGTTTCTATGACAATATGCTCGTCCGAGGAAGTAATTTGCGGAGCAATTTCAACATCGGATTCTGTAATAAATAAGGGATTGTTGTAAAAATAGGCAACGCTTTGTGTATTTGCCTGATTATAATCTCCGGCGTGAGGATAGAGGGCATATTTTATTGTATGTACGCCCTTGTCGGCAGCGGGATCGGGCCATACTGCGGAGCGAAGCAGATTAAGTGACAAAAGCCCGTCTTTGACTCGCCAGCCGTACTTTCCCGTCGTGAGAACCGAAACACCTGCGTCGCCGTCCGTAACGTCCACCCATTTGTGAGCGCAGATTTCAAATTGCGCCCATTCGGTTTTCGTTTGAGTGCGTGTGCTGCGTTTTATATTACCCATTTGTATATCGCAGGTAACTTCGTCCGCATACACCGACGGGCGGAAATCCGCACGGAGCATTTTATGCGTTTCCCTCCAGTCAACCTCGGTTGTAAATTCCACGATAGGACTGCCGACGGTGAGAACGACCTTTTGTATAATCCTTGATTTTCCGTATGTGTATACGTTTTCTCGTGTTACCGAAGCGTCCGACAGAATTACGGAGTGACTCGCAAGCTTAAATTCCGCAGGTTTTTTCTTCGTATAATTGACAGATATATCCCAAGCGTTATAGAACAGACGTTTATCCCTGTATACATTGAGCTTGTTGAGGTACTCTCCCGCAAACTCTCTGTCACTGCGCTTATCGACAAGACTTTTTATATTGCCGTTTTTGTTGAAGGTAAGACGGAACAGATCGCTTTCGATATGTTCATCGTCATATGACAGCGGCGATTTTTGCGGCACGGAATATTCCGTCAGCTTTCGGGAGGAATACGGTTCAATGTCGGCGGTATACCACTTGTCTTTGTAATAAACCGTACCCTTATACCTTGCGGACGTAAGGTTGATTGCCGTAGCACCCGAAGATTTTCCCGCAGAGAGAAATCCGACCGCTTCGCCGAGCAAAGCATCAAGCTCTTCAAGCATGGCTTCGTAACGGGCAGTGCTTTCCTTGTAAACGCGTCCTATCGAGGAACCGGGAATTATATCGTGAAACTGATAGAGAAGAACCTCCTTCCAGATTGCTTCAAGCCTTTCTTTAGGATATTTATACCCTTTTTCCCGTGCCACAGTTGCAAGAAATTCAACATTATGCAGCGCGAACTCAATTCTTCGGTTATAGTATTTGTTCTTTGACTGAGTAGTGTATGTCCCCTGATGTTTTTCGAGATATAATTCTCCCTTGTATCTTGCAAGACTGTCTTTTTGCTCCGCAAGTATGTCAAGATAGTCAACGGCACGGCTCATTACGACCTTGGGAATGCCTTTCATACCTCCGCATCGCCGAACAGCCTCGATATGACCCTCTCCCGGCCCTCCTCCGCCGTCGCCTATTCCGTAAAGCATTGCGAAAGACTTTATCTTATCATGTTCGGGGAAGCTCACGGCAGCCCTTTGCAGACTCCACGCATTTCCGAGACTGTTGTATGTTTCATCGGGAGGAATGTGAACTATAACCTCGGAATCGTCAATGCCCTCCCAAACAAACGCCTTATGAGGAAACTTGTTATGTTCATTCCAGCTTAATTTTATGGTTTCTAAATAATCCATACCGCATTTTCGAATTATTTGAGGAAGATTTCCGCTGAACCCGAATACATCGGGCAGCCAGCACATACGCACCTCGCAGCCGAATTTCTCTTTCCAGTATTTCTGTCCGTACAGACATTGCCTGATAAGGCTTTCTCCGCTCGGAATATTGGTATCGCATTCGACCCACATTCCTCCCTGAAGCTCAAGCTGTCCGTGTCGGAATGCCGCACGAAGCTCTTCAAACAAAGCCGGGAAGCTGTCCTCGATCCACGCAAATTGCTGCGGCTGACTTGCGCCGAAAATATAATCCGGATAGCGCTCAATGTTTCTCAGCTGATTGGCAAAGGTGCGCTGTGCCTTACGCTTGCTCTCCCTCATCGGCCAAAGCCACGCAAGGTCAAGGTGTGCGTGTCCGGTGGCGTAAACGACATACGGGCTTTCATCTCCCGTTTCGCATTCGTCCGAATATACTTTTTTTGCGTTTTCGTAATCACCGCTTAACGCAAAAGATAAAAGTCTGCCGAGTGAATGTGAAACGGATTTACGCTTATTGTCGTCAAAACGCAGCAGCGACTGTTGGTACAACAAGGACACGGCGTCATAATACGCACTTTTTGCCTCCTCGTCAACTATGACAATATCCGCCCGTTTGAATTTTGCTGCGGTAAACGGTGATCCCGGAAAACAGTTATTTCCGCAATCTACCCAAATCTCAATTTTTTCTCCTCCGTCTGCGACAGACTTCAATTCGTAAAAATGCTTTCCCGCATTCGGCTGTTCAAACTCAACAAAATCGTGAGACCTTGTCAAACCGCTTCTTGGAGAACCGTTTTCGTCATATATGCACCCCTCTGCGCCCACATCGAGCAGCAGCCCGACTTTTTTCCCTTTTGCGCATTCGGGGATTTCACCGCTGAACCGAAACCATGCGCAGCCGTAGTTTTCACGGCTCCAAACCCTTCCCGCACCGATTCTGCGGTATTCGAGGTTCCGACCGTCTTTTCGGCTCACAGGCTCTGCGGACGAAGCGTATTCGGCAGTCAAAGAGCCGACCTTCGTATAAACCCTGCGCTTTAGCTTGATAAAGCCTTTGCTGAAACACGATTTTGTTAAAAATTTTGCTATACAAAGCGTTTTGTTCATTTTAACGCCTCCTCGCATACGCTGTAAAAATTTTGCATAACATAACAAGTTCTTTTATTTGTTAAAAGGCGGAGTCGCTTTTGACGCTGAGGCATACCGGACATATTACCTCAAAAAATGCTCTGTGGCGGATTATTTTGCAACCTGTTCGTTCGGCTGTTTCCTCGTCGAGATATGCTTTATAAGGGTAAGGCGCATCAACAACCTTTTTGCATTCGACGCAGAACATATGATAGTGCAAATCGGTACGAAAATCATATCTGTCCGCACCCGGAACACGCACGTGACAAATTTCTCCGTCCTCCGACAGGCAGTTCAAATTGCGATAAACCGTTCCGTGGCTGATATTGGGATTTTTTTGATGTACATCCTCATAAATCTGCTCGGCGGTCGGATGGTCATGTCTTGACTGCACTGCCTCAAGCACTAATCGGCGCTGTTTTGTTTCTCTTCTGGTAATCATTCGGGTTTCATCTCCGTTTTGTAACTATATATGACACATCCTGCCCATGCGGGACTGCATTCTTTGATCGGGCAGGCATAGTCCTCCGGAAACATGCCGTCCCATAGACATGACCGTACACCTCGTAAACATGACATTTTTCGTGCAAAAAGGTTTTTAAACTACGGCTTCCAAACGGAGGCGTTCGTAAAGCTTCGCTAGTCCCTCTGCCTCGACAATTTCGGCGGATTTCACATATATACGCTCACTCATAGTTTTCGTCCTCTGCGGCGGAAAGAAGGTTTTTTCTCGAGTCTCCGATACCGCAAAGCTCTTTGAACCAAAGCTTTGCGTGTGCTCGCATACTTTATTTTCGTGTTCATGCTTGCAACCTTTTTTCTTGAAGTTATCAGGAGGAGTTCCTGATAATATTATATAAGTAATTCTCAGTTGCGTCAAGCGTAACGATTTAACAAAAGAAGAATCCGACTTCTTACCCTGCGATAATATGACAAAGTAGTGTTCATATTCAAAGACGGCTCAAATGTTGAATGGAAAATCGAAAAGTAAAAAAGTCCGCAGGCTGTGACGGAAAACGCTCCGTCCAGCTTGCGGACTTTCTCTTTATTCGCGGTAGGATAAACCTTAGTACGATAATTTTATCATAAGAAAAGAATTTTTCTACTGTTTCTGCAAAAAACTCAAAATTCTTCCATAATTCTATTGACAAGCAATCAACTATAGGATATTATATAAATGAAAAAAGCAAACGACTTGCGATCATTTGACCACAAGATAGTCTGGTTTAAAGTTGATATTGTGGAAACAAAGCGCAAGTTATTCTTCAAGGAGTAATTTGCGCAATTTTTATATTCCATTAGGAGGTTGAATGTCATGAAGCTGATCTATCTTTTCAATCGTAAGTTTGGCTTATCGTTTGTGAAGATGAGTAGGTTTGAACCCTATCTCGGTGGACAGTTAATCTTCTACACATTAAGCGCATAAGCCGATAGCAAATACTTTTGCGGCTTATGCGCTTTAAAAAGTTTTGTAGGAACTGCAATGGTTTCCATATGTAGATTGCGAATTATTTGCAGGGATTCTTTAGAGTTATTAAATTGTTTAATTACCATTTAATGTATTGAGAGGTATGCTTATGAAAACAATCAAAAAAACAACCATAGTTTGCACTGTTATGTGCTTGTTGCTTTTACTGGCGATATCTGCCTCTGCTTTGGGCCTTCAGCATGTGACAATACATAACGGTTTGCACAACACCATTCAGGCAGGATTTTCAGAAAGCAAGGCAGGAACGGGTTCTTATGGCACCGTTAAAAATAAAATAGTTAAACAATGTTACGTTAGGCTGCAAGAAGGTAGTTATGATTCTGGCAAAGTATACAGTGCCGTAGGAGTAAAAACAGGTGGCACACGATATATTTGGACTCAGGAACTGTCTAAATTTAACAATCCGTTTCAAACGTGTTATACTAACTATGGTTGGCTGTACTATTGATTTTCGTTATTGAGAGGTAATAGTTTACTCTTAAATCATATAAGCCGGTAGGTAATAATTATCTACCGGCTTTATAGGAGATAGCAATGAAACATATTTTTCACAAATCCTTTGTTTTGGTTTCTTTTTTTAGTGCAGTGACTATTGTATTAATTCTCGGCATTTCTTTGATTGGTGGGCAAAGCGCAGAAGCTAATGTTGATTCTAACGACAGCATGATGATTTGGGGATTGACCGCTCTTATGATAATTATATTGTTGTTGAATATATCAGACATCATAGCTTATTGGATTAATGGAAAAGCGCAAGAAATCAGAGCAAAGTATATAGTCGGCATTAAAGAAAAAACAATTTTCTCTCGTATATATTTAAACTTGAATTTTCTTAATATTTTGTCTTTTTTTGTTGGACTTGCTGCTTCTGTAGCAACAGCCTATATCATTTCATCGGTCTCAGCATATTTGGTCGTGAAAATCTCCTTTTTAGCGATTTTCTTGGCATTTGCTTTCAATGTCGTTTTGTTGAACGCAATCAGTATACTGATTTTAAAATATAAGTTGAGAAATGGTTATATGGGGTTAAGACAATGACACAAATCCGCTTTGCATTAGAAGATATAAGAAAAAATAAATCTTATTTTATTAGATTTTTCATTCAAATAACTTGTGTTTTAGTATTGTTGGGGGGCTGCGTCTCACAAATTTCCTCCATTGATAAATACAAAAAGAAATTTAGTGTGTTTGAAAAAACATCTGATTTATATATTATGAGAGATATGACAGAAAACGATGTGTTTTTAGAACGCTTATCTGATGATGGGTTTCAATCAAAATTGTTTGAACTATACAGTTTTCTTGCCCAATCACAGAAAATCAACTTCTATTCATATCGCTTCGATCAAATAATCGCAGAAAAAGAAGATCTGCCAATTCAATATATTCAGGATCCCGACAAAGCAAAGTATTATCCTTTGCTTTATGTTGATGAGAATTTTTGGGATACCTTTGGCTTGTCGTGTTTTGCAGGAAGAAAATTTACCAAGCAAGATTTTTCTTTTAATCAGACCCAAATTCCCATAATATTAGGATATCAGTATTGCGGGTATTACAACATAGGCGATGTGATTACTCGAGAATTAGTTGTGGAGACAGGCGATGCAATGGAACAGGAATTTATTGTGGTGGGGATACTTGATAAAGATGCGTTTTATTTGGATCCTGGAAAAACCGGAGATATATTGTATTTATCGGGAACAATCATCGCCCCACTAATTGTAAATGAAGAAACCCCGTATTATGAACTTGATAGTATCATTACATCGAGCACCATAATCGTTGACGACCCTGCACAGCTACAGACGATAGAAGAGAAAGCAAAAGCAATAGGAGTATATGACAAATTAGAATTTATTAGTTATGCTAAGCAACTTGAAAACATTGTTAGAGAAAATATGACGTATGTATACTTTGCCATTGCTGTTCAAGGACTAATATTATTTTTCTGTATTATATGTATTATTTCTGCGTTAATGAATTACATAAATTCGCATAAAAAAGAATTTGCAATACACATTTTGTGCGGCGCAAAGAGTAAAGATTTATCACTTCGAATTGTTTTTCAAATACTTACCTGCCTGCTATTGTCTAATGTTATTACTTTTATCCTATTCGGACTTTCATTGGCTTCTCTAGTAATACTTCTTACCAGTGCAATACTTCTATTATTGATTGTTCTTGCACCTACAATACAGATTATAAAAAAACCTTTGGCGGATTATTTAAAAGAGGTATGAACATGATTGAATTAAAAAACATCCAGCGTGTTTTCGGAAAAGGCGAAGCACAGGTATGTGCCCTTGACGGGGTGACCTTGTCTATATCCAGCGGAGAAATGGTTGCTGTAACAGGTCCTTCTGGATGTGGAAAAACAACATTGTTGAACATTTTAGGATGTGTAGATAAGGTTACTGCTGGTCAGTATTTGCTCGACGGAAACGATATAAGTGATTGTTCGAATGATCAGCTTTCTGTTTTACGCAACCGTATGTTTGGTTTTGTTGTTCAGGACTTCGCTTTGATAAACGACTATACAGTATACCAGAATGTTATTTTGCCGATACGATACAACAAGAAGTCATCTGAGAAAGCTAAGCGTGCAGAAATTCTCAATCTTTTGGACAGACTTGGTGTTGCGAATAAGATTTCATCGTATCCGCCGAAATTATCCGGTGGGCAGAAGCAAAGAGTGGCAATTGCGAGAGCATTAGCAAATGATCCGAAAATCCTTTTGGCAGATGAACCAACTGGATCACTCGATCAAAAACATGGACAAGAAATAATCGATTTGTTTATGAAAATAAATAAAACTGGAAAAACTGTTATAATTGTTACACACGATATGAATATTGCATATCAGTGTGATCGTATTATTGAAATGGTTGATGGTAAAATATTATAAATTGCTTTGGAAAACCGCAGTGGATAGTGGTTGTTTTCCTATCTGTTTATGTCAAAGTCTCTAGCCTCCTACTCGATTCCGTACCGTTTTTTTGTCTATTGTTTGTTTTTTATTCCTTTTAGCAAAAAGCCTTCTTTTTTGGAGTATTATAATGATGTATATATCCACATTAGTGGTAGTGTTAAAACTCATTATACAACATAATGAGAATTATCCCGTCTGAAAATAACGGATTCGTGCTTGCCCTTCTTGATTTTGCCTTCCTTGATGAGCCGCTGTTTCTCCGCCCGGATACGCTCCAGCAGAGCCTCTGCAGGCTCGTCAGACGGATCTTGCGGTACCAGCTTACCCTGGACTGCCTCTTGCAGTATCAACTTCGTTAGAGTCTCTGGAAAGGCTTCCTGCATGGCTACAGTTTCGTCGTACACAGCTCCATAGCTTTTTACCACCGACAGAACTTCCGACAGTTTCGTTAAAATACGGCGTTGCTCATCGAGCGGCGGAATTGGTGTGAGATACGCTTTAATGATTGCTGTGGCAAGTTCTTTCTGCTTCGTAGTACCGTCTGCCTGGTCCTCTATAACACTTTGCACGGTTGGATTAGCAAAATAGTAGTACAAGTATTCCGGCAGGACAAACTGTTTCAGAGGGCGTATAACGGTAACACGGCTGTCTGCAACAGCCAACTCATACGGATTAGCCGCTGCTTTGTAAATAGCCATTCGCCCCAGTGTACCAAGGCCAGTAGAGTTCCACATTAGGTCATTATCCTGCAAGAGGCGCTCCGGTCCATAGGAGGACAGAGAGTCAGGCTCAATAAACTGCGCCTTTTCAATCGAAAAACCGCTCCATTGATTGCACTTCTGTGCGACAACGGGGTACTTTTTGATTGGAGAATACTTCGGCGACTTTCCACGCTGGATATACTCGCAGACGTCAATGAGCCGAACCCATTCCCACGAATCGGGGATGTCGAACAGCACCTCATCCGCCAGCGACCGCACTTCATCGCCGATTTTCTCATAAGGAGTATTATCAGAACTCGGCTGTTTAACGATTACCTCGGTAGTTTAACGAATACTCCAGTAATTCAACGATTACCCCAGCTGTTTAACGATTACAACGACAAAAAAGCCACAAAACCCATATAAAGCACGAAACCCCGCCGCAGAATTGCTCTGCAGCGGGGTTCGCTTAAGTGCTGAAGTAGACGAAAAGCCTTATTTCAAGCGGTTTTCGGGCATAGAAAAAGTCCACCGTAATTCTATCAAAATTACGGTGGACTTATGGCGGAGAGCAAGGGATTCGAACCCTCGAAACGCTTTTGACGTTTACACGATTTCCAATCGTGCTCCTTCGACCAGCTCGGACAACTCTCCGTGTCTGCAATCAAATGCTCGTCTATTATATATGACTGCGCTTAAAAAATCAAGTCTTTTTTTAAAAATCCCGAACTTTTTATCTGCAATTTCTCGGCACTCGGAATATACGGGTTTTTGAGTGAAATCAATATAATATAATGTATATTTCAAAAGTTGCCTGTTTTTTTACTTTGCTGTATTGCACCCGGAGACAAGATATAATATAATAAATATGATTATATAAAGGGAATGAAGGGATATAATGAGAAAGACAAAGATAGTATGCACAATAGGTCCTGCCAGCAGCGATCCGAAAATATTCACCGAAATGTGCAAGGCGGGTCTCAACGTTGCGAGGCTCAACTTCTCCCACGGCACTCATCCGGAGCATCTCGAAAAGCTCAATATGATAAAGAAAGTGCGCGAAGAACTCAATCTCCCGATTGCGATAATGCTCGACACAAAGGGTCCCGAGTACAGAATCAAAACCTTTGAACATGGAAAGATATTTCTTCAAGACGGCGACGAGTTTTCGTTCACCACCGAGGATATTGTGGGCAATCAAAGCCGCGTCAGCGTGACCTATGCGGGACTCGTCAACGATATCTCTATAGGCGACCGCATTTTGGTAAACAACGGGCTTGTAATTTTTGAAGTCATCGGTAAAACCGACACAGATGTAAGGTGCAGGGTCATCACCGGCGGCGAGCTTTCAAACAGAAAGAGTATGAGCTTTCCCAATAAGGTGCTCAATCAGGTATACCTCAGCGAACAGGACAAGGAGGATCTGCTGTTCGGTATTCAGAATAACGTCGACTATATCGCGGCGTCTTTTGTTTCACGCAGACAGGATCTCGTTGATCTCAAGGCATTTCTCCGCGAGAACGGCGGCGACGGCATAGACATAATCGCCAAAATAGAGAACCGCACCGGCATAGATAACATAGAGGAAATCTGCGAAGAGTGCGACGGAATAATGATAGGCCGCGGCGATCTCGGCGTTGAAGTCCCCTTCACCGAGCTCCCCGCACTTCAAAAATATATAATCACTAAATGCCGTCTGCTCGGCAAGCGCGTTATCACTGCAACGGAGATGCTCGAATCTATGATAACCAATCCGCGCCCGACCAGGGCTGAGATCTCGGATGTCGCCAATGCGGTCTATGACGGCACGAGCGCGGTTATGCTCTCGGGTGAATCGGCGGCGGGCAAATACCCCGTCGAGACCGTTCGCACGATGGCCGAGATAGTTGAGGAGACCGAGAAGCACATACACTATGCAAAGCGTTTCCGCAACAACGATTTCAAGATAAAGAACCGCGTCGACGCTATTTCCCACGCAACCTGCGGAATGGCTATTGACATAGACGCAAAAGCTATTGTTGTAGCATCTATCTCCGGCATGACGGTTCGCATGGTATCGCGTTTCAGAGCGCCGACGGACATAATCGGTATGGCGACGAACAGGGCTGTGTGGTACAAGCTCGCGCTCTCCTGGGGCGTTATGCCCGTGCTCAGCGAAAAATTCAATTCGACCGACGTTCTTTTCTATCATGCGCAGAAGGTCGCAAAGGACGCGCTCAATCTCGAGCCGGGCGACAATATCGTAATGACCTGCGGCGCGATAAACGGAAAATCCGGCAACACAAATCTTATAAAAATAGAGACAATCGAATAAAAAAGAGTTCTCCCCTGCCGATTCGGCAAGGGAGATTTTTTATCGAAAAAGCACCCGGACATAAAATACGGGTGCTCTGTCATTTTTAGAAATCCGCAGAACTTGTTGTTCTCGGGAACGGAAGCACGTCGCGGATATTGGAGATACCGGTGAGATACATAACCAGTCTCTCAAAGCCGAGGCCGAAGCCGCTGTGCTTAACGCCGCCGTAACGGCGAAGGTCAAGATACCACCAATAATCCTTGGGGTCGAGTCCGAGTTCTTCAATGCGCTTCGTAAGCACATCGAGTCTCTCCTCACGCTGGCTGCCGCCGATTATCTCGCCTATGCCCATAACGAGCAGGTCAACTGCGGCAACGGTCTTTCCGTCATCGTTAAGGCGCATATAGAAGGCCTTAATCTCCTTGGGATAGTCGGTGACGAATACAGGGCGCTTGAAGATGCGCTCGGTCAGGCAGCGCTCGTGCTCCGTCTGAAGGTCGCAGCCCCAATAGACCTTGTAGTCAAACCCGTCGTTGTATTTCTCAAGCTCCTTGACGGCATCAGTATAGGTGACGTGCGCGAAATCCGAGCTGACAACGGAATTAAGCCTCTCGAGCAGTCCCTTATCAACAAACTTGTTGAGGAACTCAAGCTCCGACTTACAGTTCTCCATAACATAGGAGATGACATACTTTATCATGGCCTCCGCAAGCTCCATGTCGTCATTAAGGTCGGCAAAGGCTATCTCGGGTTCAATCATCCAGAATTCCGCAGCGTGACGCTGAGTGTAGGACTTCTCGGCTCTGAAGGTGGGGCCGAAGGTATATATCTTACCGAAAGCAAGAGCCATCGCCTCGCCCTCAAGCTGGCCGGAAACGGTCAGATAAGCGGGCTTCTCGAAGAAATCCTGCTTGAAATCGACTGTTCCGTCCTCGTTCTTGGGCGAGTTTGCAATATCAAGAGTCGTTACCTTGAACATCTCACCCGCGCCCTCGCAGTCGCTGCAGGAAATGAGCGGTGTGTGTGCATAGATAAAGCCGCGCTCATTGAAGAACTTATGAATAGCGTAAGCGGCGGTCGAGCGAACGCGGAAGGCCGCGGAATAAATATTCGCTCTCGGGCGCAGATGCGCTATCGTTCTCATATATTCGAGCGTATGGCGCTTTTTCTGGAGAGGATAATCGGGAGTTGACTGACCCTCGACCTCGACTGAAGAAGCATTGAGCTCGAACGGCTGATTCGCCTGGGGAGTCAGAATAAATGTACCCGTAACTCTGACTGCCGCGCCGACATTCAGCTTGACTATATCCTTGTAGTTTTCTACCTTTGCGCTCTCGAAAACAACCTGCAGGCTCTTGAACGAGCTGCCGTCGTTAATCTCCATAAAGCCTATCGCCTTTGAGTCACGGAGGGTCTTAATCCATCCGCAGACCGTTATCTCCTTGCCGCCGAGCTCCTCATATGAGCTGAACAGCTTTGAAATTTCAAGTCTATCCATTTGTATGTCTCCTTTGCTTATGACTCATAATTATAAATGATATCAAAAGCGGAATTGAAAATCAATAGCGAAGGCTCTATTTATTCAAAATTTTCCGGCGCGGGGTCGGGTTCTATGTCTATGGGGGCAGCCGTTCCCCTGTCTTTATTGATATTATAGACAAATTGCGTGACAACAACGGTCAACGCTACGCCGATGGTCATAACTATGAGATACATATTTTTGATGTTCAAAGCGGTCTGAGCCGTCTGATTCGCGCCGAGGGACTCAACATATCCGCACACCGCGAGCAGTCCCGCCGAGAGTGCCGAGCCGAGACCCTGGGCAAGCTTGCGGAAGAACGAAAACAGCGCATAGAGCGAGCCCTCGTCACGGCTGCCCGTCTTTTCATACTGATAGTCGATACAGTCAACGACCATTGCCCAAAGGATTATAGTGAACACGGCGTTACTCGTATAGAGCAGCATGAGCACGCCCATATAGATTATCAGCGAGCTTGTCGCCGTGGGATCCATGGGGATAAAGCACGAGATTATACCAGCCACAAGGCTTATCGATGAGGCTATGACCACAAGCTTCTTCTTGCCGATTTTCTTCGTTATCTTGCCTATAAAGGGCATAAGAACAACGAGCGGCAGATAGGGTACTATATTTGCAGCCGCGAGTATCTTCGTGTTGTGAAAATAAGACTGGAATATTATGACATTGACAGTGCTCATGGACATAAAGCAGATAACCTGAGCAAACGAAACGGCGGTTATAGCAAGCAGAGGTCTGTTTGTAAAGAAGCCCTTTATGGCCTTGAGATAGCTCATCTTATCGGTCTTGTCATGCGCTTCGGCGGCAACACGCTCGGTCACAAGCAGGCGCACAAGCATAAAGCCGGCAAAGCCTATCGCCGAGCATACAAGTGCGACATAGACCATTCTTGAGCCGATGAGATTGTGATCCTTGTCATAGACTATAAGCGGCAGAAGCATTGTAAGCACCTGCGCGAGTCCCGCGCCTATCGATCTGAAGGTCGAGAGATTAGTGCGCTTTGAGGGGTCGTTTGTTATGCACGAATGGAGCGCGCCGTAGGGCACATTTGCCATTGTGTAGGCAACCGACCAAATGCAGTAGATTGCAAGGCAATAAATGACCTTGAAGATATAGCTCATGGAGGCTATCGGCATAAAAGAAAGCGTAGTGAAGATTATCAGAGAGCTTCCGCCTATGGTTATCCACGGCATGAACTTGCTGCCCTTGCCTATGCTGACATTGTCCACCATGCCGCCTATCAGTGGGTCATTTATAGCGTCCCATACTTTTCCGACTATGATTATCCAAGCCCAATCTTTTAGTTCCAGCCCGACATACTGGGTATAGAACAGCATGAGATAGTTTGTTATCAGCGCAAAGCTCATGTTGCAGCCGAAATCGCCCATCGCATAACCGAAATAATCCCGCATACCGAACGGTCTCGTCTTGTTTTGTGCATCCATAATATAAATTTCCTTTCGTAAGTTATATTTTTTAGTTAATTATAATATAACGCCTATATTAAATCAATATTTAAAATGTATTTTACCGTGAAATTTTGAAAAAATACCGCGGCAGGCATTGACTTTTAAACTGCGGCATAGTAGAATTATTGACTGTTAAAGGCTATGAAGAGGAAAATTAGGTTTTTATGCCGACAAAGAGATGAGACGGTCGGTGCAAGTCTCAGCGGCAGAATCTCCGAACCCGCCTCGGAGCCGCAGCGTCAAATGCGCTGACGCATTCCGGCGTTATCGGAAAGACGGCTTTCGTCGCTTTGAGAGCGGACTTTTTGTCCGAACTTGGGTGGTACCGCAGACTTTATGGTTTGTCCCAGGCTTTTTAGCCCGGGGCTTATTTTTTTGAAAGGATGAAAAAAGATGAAACTTGACAAGCTTGTCGGCGAAAGATTCAAGGAGAAGCCCTCCGACTGCGTTATTGACAGCCACGCGCTGATGCTGCGCGGCGGCTATATGAAGAACGTGGCCAACGGCATCTATTCTCAGTTTCTCCCCCTGCGCCGCATAACGAAGAAAATCGAGAATATTATCCGCGAGGAAATGGACAATATCGGCGGCCAGGAGGTTCTGTTCCCGGTAGCTCTCCCCGCTTCGCTCTGGGATGAGTCGGGCAGATACGAGAGCGTCGGCAGCGAGCTTCTTCGCTTCACCGACCGCAACAACGCGCGCATGGTGCTCGGCATGACCCACGAGGAGGCCGCGGTTCAGCTTGTACGCGACTACGCCAACAGCTACACAAAGTATCCCTTTATGATATATCAGATTCAGACCAAGTTCCGCGACGAGGGTCGTCCGCGCGGCGGTCTCATCCGCGTTCGTGAGTTCACCATGAAGGACGCCTATTCCTTCCACACCTCGCAGGAGGATCTCGAGAGCTACTACCGGGAATGCTATGACGCTTATAACCGCATTTTTGCGCGTGCGGGCATTCCCGAGGTAATAACCGTCAAATCCGATTCCGGCATGATGGGCGGCAGCATTTCTCACGAGTATATGCTCCTGACTCCCGTGGGCGAGGATTCTATAGCCGTCTGCTCAGAGTGCGACTACCGCGCAAACATGGAGGCGGCGCAGAGCATTGTGGAAAATACGGCAGACGATAATCTCAACGAGCTCAGGAAAGAATACACACCCGATATACACACCATCGAAGAGGTCTGCGAATTTCTGCACACCCCGCTTGAGAAATCCTGCAAAGCGGTCGTGTATCAGAAGAACGCGACGGACGAATATGTTGTTATCTTTGTCCGCGGCGACCTCGACATAAACGAGACGAAGCTCACCAACCTCTTGGGTGAGGCGGTTCATCCCGCAGTTATCACCGATGAGAGCGGAATTCATGCCGGCTTCATAGGCCCCGTCGGTCTGCCCGAGAACGTAACGGTTCTCTTCGACAATTCGCTCAAGGGCGCCACCAACCTCGCTTGCGGCGCTAACGAGGACGACCACCACTATACCGGTCTCAACATCCCGCGCGATGTGGGCGAGGTCGAGTATAACGACCTTGCAAAGATAGTTGACGGCGGAATCTGCCCGCAGTGCGGCAAGCACACGATAAATATATCGCGCGGCATCGAGGTCGGCAATATCTTCCAGCTCGGCACAAAGTACACGAAGTCTATGCATATGACCTATCTCGACAAGGACGGCAACGAGCAGTATCCGATAATGGGCTGCTACGGTATCGGCGTAGGCAGACTTGCGGCCTCCGTGTGCGAGGTTCGCCACGATAATTACGGTCCCATTTGGCCGATAACGATAGCTCCGTGGCAGGTTCATCTGTGCTGCCTGAGATCTGACGACGCAGACGCAAAGGCTCTTGCCGACAAGCTCTATGACGAGATGCAGAAGGACGGAATCGAGGTTATTTACGACGACAGAAACGTGCGTCCCGGTGTTATGTTCTCCGACGCAGACCTGCTCGGCTGCCCCGTCAGAGTCGTTGTCAGCCCGAGAAACCTTGCCGAGGGCTGCTGTGAGGTCATGACCCGCACAAAGAGCATCAACGAAAAGGTTGCCGTTGATGACGTTATCCCGCAGGTCAAAAAGATGATAAAGGATATGTTTGACGAGCTGAATAAGTAAGTTAAATATAGAGAACCGACCCTCCGTTTTTTGCGAAGGGTCGGTTTTGTTATATCATAAATTAAAACGCAAAGTATTTTTCGAGCATCTTCTTCATTCTGCCGTTCATTACGCTCAGGGTATTTACCGCAGCTTGCTTTTCGTCCTCGGTTCCGTATATCGCCTGTTTCATAAGTCTGCCCTCTTCAAAGCAGGCATCGTCATGAATCGGGAAATAGTTGTTGAGCAGGAAGCATCCGTAGCGGACATATCTCATCTCGCCTACAAGTCTGAATTCCTTGCTTATCGTGTCAACGGCAACGCTCCTAAAGCTCTTTATCGACTCAATAAGCGCTTTTCTCTCGTTCTCGGGCGAGAATACTATTGTTGAGCAGACATATGCACCTCTGTTTTCGGGAGTGCAGGAGTGGCTGTCGGTGCTGCCGACAACGGGATATCTGTATCCGCGGGCTCTGTCCTCATAATATCTCACGGTCTGATAGCCGTTCTGCTCGAAATAGACCTCGCCGCCGAGGACTTCAAAAGCGTCGAAAATCTTATTTTCAACGAGCCAGTCGTTGAGGGCGTCGGACACATGAAATGCCTCGCCTGTTATCCAAGTCGGATGCGGGAATATTCCGAGTCCACCGGCCTTTCTTATCTCGTCGTAAATCCACTTGAGCACCGCCGCCGTCATAGCGTCGACATTGTCGGGCACCTTTATCTCCTTGGCGAGCGCGGTCATCTTGGCGGCAAACTCCTTGCGGGTCATGACATCGGGGCAGTCGTCCCTTATTGCACGAACCTTTTTGTCCTTGCCGACTTCCTCTACCGCTACATCCTCGACAAGCGCGTTAATGCTGTATTCGCCGCCGAAATTAATCGTATGCGGATCGACCTTAAAGCCGTTTATCGACGGGAGATGCACCTCCTCGCCGGGCACGAGATTGAACTCTGTCGGGATATTTTTAAATGCCTCTATAGCTCTGAGCGACGGATAATAGCGGTGGTGGTCGGTTATGGCAAGAAAATCATAGCCGCGGGAGCGATAGGTTGCGGCAACATTCTCGGGGTCATGCGCTCCGTCGGAAAAATTCGTGTGCATATGCAGGTCGCCCATAAACGGATAAACTCCGACAAGGTCGTCGGAGACTGCATAAACGCAGAACGTAAAGCGCTTCTTGTCCCCGTCGGGAGTCTCGCCCTCAACGCGGATACGGTACTCGCCCTCATAAGGGAAAAGCATTTTAATATCAAGCCCGTTCTCCGAGTTTGCGGTAACGTCAATTTCTTTTCTGAATGCGGAAGCCGGGGCATCCTCTATATCTCCCCCGTTGAGCCATGTCACCACAGCCTCACGCACACTGCCCGCCGGAAAAAAGTTTCTGCCGCCGAACGGTCGAATATGAACAGTGCTTTCCTTGCCGGCCTTTATAACCTTCGGGAACACATCATAAGTCCAAAGCTCACTTCTTCTGACAAAATCTGCCATTTCATCTTCTCCTTTGCGGAAAAATTTCATCAACTCATAATAGCATAAAGCAGCCGAAAAAACAATCAAAAGAACAGAAAATATTAAAAGGGTCTGTCACATCCGAACAGACCCTTTTCTTTAATATCCGCTGTCGTCGTAGACATAGCCCTTCGATTCGAAATACGAAATCGATTCGTTGCCGTCCTTAATTGTGAATACATATGTGCAGTCGCCCGCAAAATATATATTTTCCGCCCCGAAAAGCGAGGTCAGATACCGTATATTATCGCAGAACCTGGTCATTACGGTAAATCTGCCCTGTGGCGCCAAGAGCTTCTCGGCTCGGATGTTGGCATAGATGCTTCTGTCATCGTTTATCAGATGGTGCGCGCCCTGCAGATACTTGCAAGAGAGCAGATTCTTTCCGTAGAGTGCTATAAGCGCCTCGCCGTTGGATTCCTCCGCATCGCCGAGGAAAATCACGGACGCGTCGTCGAATATTATCTGAAACACGGTGGTGGTCTCGTTCATGCCGCGATATGCGCCGCCGTCCCTTGCCCGGATAGACAGCGGGAGTATATCTTCGTGCGTTGTAAGCACCTCAAGATACGAGTCCGGAAAATGTACCGTCTGCCCCGTGTGCAGCTTCAGATATTTTGCGTTAGGCGCATATTTCTTGAGTCTCTCGCGGAGCCTGTCCGTACAGCCGCTGCTATAATCCAAAAGCGTTCTTGACGGGAAGTTGAACATAACCCTCTCGACGCAGAGAACGTCCTTCTCGCGCTTGAGCAGCTTCGTAAACACATCCATATGGTCATCGTGGTTGTGAGTACATATCCATGCGGCAACGCGGATTTTCCCGCCCTTTTCGGTATTTGTTAAATCCTCAAGACGGCGCATAAACTCGTCGCAGGCCTCCTCTGTCGCCTGCTCTATTTCGCCGCCGTCGATTATTATAACCGAGTTGTCGCGCAGTCTCAGCACATAGAGCATTCCGCAGTCGCAGCTGTGATAGCGAGCCATCGAGCCGTATTTTAGCGAAAACTGCATGAGCGCCGTATCTCCGCGCACATCCGGCTCGTTGTCGTTCATCTCGGAAAGCGGACAGCTCGCGTTATCGATTATCACCCTCGCCTGCTCCGCTTCGCGGGTAAAATAGGTGTATATGATTCTGTTTTCTTCGGCAAACTCCGAAAAGATATTGCCGTTTATTTCGCGGTGAAACGTCTCCTTTCGACCCGTGTCTGCGAGCGCCGAGAGAAAATCGCGAAACATTTTCGGCGTAACACCGTCCAAAACGACCATATACGAGTCGTCCGCGCCGCCGCTGACGCTGTCCTCAAGCTCAAGTCCCGCGCCGCAGTTTATCGGCTCGCCCGTCTTTGTCCCGAATGCCGCAACGCCGAGGGCTTCAAAAAAATCACTGAAGTTCACATCTTATCCTCCTCATTATAAATTTGTCCGCTAACAATTATATATTCAGCGGCGCGCAGTGTCAACATTATTGAAAAAAAGTCCGAAACTACTGTAAAAACATAAAAAGATATGATACTATAATGGCGTACCGTTTTCGGCTGAAATGCCGAAAAATATTAACCCGGAGGCGAAATAAAAATGCTGAAAGTCGCACTTGTCGGCGTAGGCGGAATAAGCGGAGCGCACATTCCCGCGTGGGAGAGCATGGATGACGCCGAGCTTGTCGCCATATGCGACATCCGTCCCGAGAGGATGGAGAAATATCCCGACAAACGCCGCTACACCGATTTTGACGAAATGCTCGAAAATGAGAATGTAGATATTCTCGATATCTGCCTGCCTACATTCCTGCACGCGGACTTTGCCGTTAAGGCGATGGAAAAGGGCATCAACGTCATATGCGAAAAACCGATTTCACTGAACCGCGAGGATGTTCATAGAGTTTATTCGACGGCAAAGAAGAACAACGTCTGCTTCATGGTGGCGCAGGTTCTGAGATTCTGGCCGGAATACGAGGTTGTAAAAAACATATATGACAGCGGCAAATACGGCAAGCTGCTCTCCGCGTCAATGCACAGGCTCAGCGGGATACCCAAGTGGAGCTGGGACGATTGGATGAGAGACGAGAAGCGCAGCGGTCTCGTGCCGTTCGACCTGCATATACACGACCTCGACTTCATTGTATATGCATTCGGAAAGCCCGAAAAATGCACTGCAAGGAGAGTAAAACGACCCGAGCAGGACTACATAGCCGCAACATATGATTTCGGCGATTTCCGCATCTCTACAGAAGCCGCATGGTTTGCGGGATGCTATCCGTTTTCCGCGCGATTCCTCTTCCAGTTTGAGGGCGCGGTTGTGACCTGGGAAAACGATGAGATGACCGTATATGAGGCGGATGACACCAAGTTCTGCCCGATTTCGCAGGACGGCGGAGACACCGGAGATATAGGACTGCCAAAAAGCAACGCCTATGCAAACGAGATACGCTATTTTGCCGACTGCGTAAAAAGCGGTGTTTTCCCGGACAAAGTTAAGACCGAGGAGCTTGAAACCGTTATTGACCTGCTAAAATCCCTGTAATATCAAAAGCCGCCGGATAAAACCGACGGCTTTTCAGTGTGTTATTTTTGTTCTGTAAACCGCTATATTCCCGTTGTCGTTTTGTGTCTTTGCAGGCGACGCGGGAATATTTTTATTCCGCCGGCTGCTTATTTGCGAATCTGCGGGACGGGCGGTAGATGAGAAGCGCTATGAATATCAGCAGCGCCGTCGCGGAGAGGCTTATGGGATATGCCGTCATTATAGTCTCGAAATTGTGATGTTTCGGGAACACCAATTCTATCCACGCTATTCTTATTCCGCAGACTCCGACCATTGTAAGCACTGCGGGAACCAACGAAACGCCGAAGCCGCGCAGATAACCGGACATTATCTCATATAGCATACTGAAAGTATATGCCGCGAAAACTATCGTCAGGCGCGTATAGCCTATCTCGATAACCTGAGGGTCGCTGTTGAATATAGCGAGCAGGAATCTGCCGAGAAGCAGCACAATGCCTATCGCCGCGCCGGAGGCTATCGTATCTTCTATCAGTGTCAGCCACAGGGTGCGCTTGCAGCGTTTTATCTGACCCGCGCCGTAGTTTTGACCGACAAAAGTCGTGCACGCCTGGCTGAAAGAGTTCAGCACATCATATGCAATGATCTCAATATTAAACGCCGCGCTCGACGCCGCTATAACAACCGTTCCGAGGCTGTTTATTGCGGACTGGATGACAATATTCGAAATCGAGAACACCGCGCTCTGAATACCCGCCGGGAGCCCTATTTTCATTATCACTCTGAAGCTGTTCCAGCTGAAGCGCATCTTTTTGGGCTCGATTTTTATGTACTTATCCGACTTTACAAGGCGCACGAAAAGTATAATCGAGCTGACCGCATTGGAGATAACCGTCGCCGTCGCAACACCGCTGACGGTCATTTTGAGCACTATAACAAAGAAGAGATTTAGCACAACATTCAGAACTCCGGATACGGCGAGCGCTATAAGCGGCACCTTTGTATCGCCCACGCTCCTGAAAATCGCCGCTTCAAAGTTATAGAGCAATATCACCGGCAGTCCGATAAGGTATATTCTGAAATATATGATTGCAAGCGGCAAAACGTCCTCGGGGACATTCAGGGAGCTTAGCATCTTTCCGACAAACAGCTCGGCTATCACGGCGACTACCGTTCCGCCGACGAGAGCGAATATAACGGAGGTCTGCACCGCGCGCTGAACCGAATCTTTGTTGTTTCTGCCCATAGCGTTTGCGATAACAACATTCGCGCCGAGAGAGATTCCGATAAGGAAATTCACTATAAGGCCTATAACAGGACCGTTGGCGCCTACAGCGGCGACCGCCGCCGTGCTCTTGTCGCCCGCAAAATTTCCGACTACGGCAAGGTCGGAAGCATTGAAAAGCTGCTCCAATATCGCCGTTGCCGCAACCGGGAGCGCAAACAGCGGAAGCTTGCTCCAGATAGGGCCGTTTAGCATATCGATTTTATTTGCGCCTGAACGTCTCATTTCATTCCCCGCTTTCCGTTGTGAAACTTATAACAAAAACAGTCAATTCTCAGACAGATAATGAATCTAACCGAAAAGGACTATACTCATTGACGCTGCTCCGTGAGGTAAATCTTATTTGATTTTTGTTAGTTACGTGTTAGTTGTGTGTTGGCTACGTGTTGGCTACGGAGAGCAAAACAGGCGATTTCAGAGCACCTTAAAATGAGTAAAAGTCTTGAAAACATTGAGTTTCAAGACTTTTATTGTTATGGTGCGGATAACAGGAGTTGAACCTGCACCGAGTTGCCCCGACTAGAACCTGAATCTAGCGCGTCTGCCAATTCCGCCATATCCGCATTTATACTTCCGATTTTTACACGGCGGAAGCTGCCGAGGGTGAGGCTTAACACCTTAATCACCGATAAGTTTGGCGGGCACCCTAAGGAACCCGCCATGGTGCGAGAGACGGGACTTGAACCCGTACGGGATTACCACACGCCCCTCAAACGTGCGCGTCTGCCGATTCCGCCACTCTCGCAGGTCTGTTCTGAACCGTTTCTCTGTTCCCTCAGAACGCTGATTATTATAGCAAAAGCGGTCTGTTATGTCAAGCCTTTTTTCAAAGTTTTTTAAATATTTTTAGCCGCTTCAAAATGCCCGATTATTCACCCTCGAGCGCCGTTATTTTGTCGGCTGCGGCTTTAAACACGGGAGCGCAGTCGGACGCGCCGCCGCTTCCGCGCTCCTTGAAAACAGTTATGACATAACGGGGCTTTTCCGCCGGAAACCAGCCTGAAAACCACGTGTTATAAAGCTCCTCGCCGCGCTCGAATTTCCCGGTCTGCGCGGTTGCGGTCTTGCCGGCGGCGGTGGTGTTTTGGGGCTTCGCTCCCCTGCCGTTGCCGTTCTCGACCGCGCTCCTGAGGTAATTCGACAGTAATAATGCGGTGTCGCCGCTTATAACATACTCGCCCGCACGGTTCTCATGCTCAAAAACGGTCCGTGACCCGTCTGTTGCCTTTTCTACAAGATACGGCATACAATACGCTCCGCCGTTTGCTATGCACGACATATAAGCACAGACCGTGAGAGGCGACGCGGTGAGCGAGCCCTGACCGAACGCGAGATTGGCGACGGCCGCTTTGGAATCGAGCTCGGAAGCATTCGGCAGATATCCCGATGCGGAGCTCATTCCCTCGCACAGGTCTATAGGCTTTCCGAAGCCTAAATTCGAGAGCGTGGATATCATTTTTTCCCGGTCAAGCTTTTGAGCCAAGTGGATAAAATAGGCGTTGCACGAGCGCTCGAGTGCGCCGCACATATCTATGACGCCGTGCGCCTTATGCTCATAGCATCCGAACTCAACGCCGCCTATCTCCGTTACGCCCGTGCAGTCGTATTTTATTGACGGGGAAATCCCCTGCTCGAGCGCTGCGGCGGCAACGGCGGGCTTGAACACTGAGCCCACGGCGAATGCGCACAGAGCGCGGTTGATAAACGGAGAATTGCTGTCCGAGAGGCTCTTCGCGGGGTTATTGGAATCGAATACCGGGCGGCTCGCACAAGCTCTTACGGCGCCTGTTTTCGGGTCAAGGACGACAACCGCACCGATATCCACTCCGCACTCGTCCATGCAGTCTTCGACTATCTGCTGAATCTCAAGGTCAAGCGTCAAATATACGCCCGATTTGCCGTATTTTCCGTCGGTTCGTGCGGTTATTTCGGCGCCCGATATAACGCGTCCGTAGGCATCAACGGGAAAGACAGCACTGACGGTCTGACGATTATTTTTAAATATGCTCTCGAACGCTTTCTCTATCCCGCAGACACCGTTTCCGTCCGAGTCGGTATAGCCGACTATATGCGCCGCAGGCTGGCGCGGAGAATACCTTCTGCCGACGCCGATTATTTTCACATCCTCGCTTGAATTTGCACCCGAGGGCACAGCGACGGCAACAGGGCGGCCTTTTGAGAGCTTTTCGCGCACAAGTTCAAGCTCATCGCCGCCGAGCATAGTCCGAAGCTCGGACAGCGCCGCGGCGGTAGGTCTTGCGGCGGCAAAATATTCGGTATAGCCGTTTGTTATGAGCCGCCCCTTGCAGTCGTATATAGGCGCACCTAAGTCGGACAGCTCAATGCTGCGGGTGTTTTTCACCGCGCCTGCGGCGGTATCGAGTCCTGTTGACACGCTTATCAGTCGGAGACAGATTACACCCGTCAGCAGGCAGAACACAAAAAATATAACGACTGCGCGTCTTGGCATAGTATCATCTCCGACGGTTGATAAAATTATCATTGACCGTTTTCTGCGATAAAATGCAGACGCGCAGTTTAACTGTTCGGTTTTATTTTCCGTCCGTGCTGCGGCGGATAAATGCGCCGGCGGGAACATCGGCATCGCAGTCAAAGGTGAACTCCGCCATGGGATTCGGAGCATTGTCAACACTCTCACCCAGAGCATTTTTGAGGTTTTTGACTGTGACAACGGTCGGGGCTTTTCCTCTGTTCATTATCTCGAGCTCGTCGCCCTCGAAGAATCTGTTTCTCTGGCTGACGGTCAGAGTCCCGTTCTCGCTCTTCAAGGCTATCGCCGCCACTTCCCAGCTGCGGATATAGCCGCCCTTATAATATATCTGAGCATCGTCGCGCGGCGAGCCGAAGAAAAATCCCGTGCAGTAGTCGCGGTGGCTTATTCTGTATACCTCGTCGAGAATCCACTGTGCGGGCTTGAAATCTCCCGACGGTGCGGCGAGATATGCGTCAACCGCGCTCCTGTAAGCGTTCGTGACAACTGCCGTGTAATATTCGGTCTTTGCCCTGCCCTCGATTTTGAAGCTCGAAACACCCGCTTTAATAAGCTCCGGGATATGCTCAATCATACACATATCCTTTGAGTTCATTATATAAGTTCCGCTCTGCGTCTCCTCGACGGGGAAATATTCGTTCGGGCGGGTGCTCTCCATGAGGCTGTATTCCCAGCGGCAGGGCTGGGAGCATTCGCCCTTGTTCGAATGTCTGTCTGTCAGATAATTCGAGAGCAGGCAGCGCCCGGAATACGAGACGCACATAGCGCCGTGAACAAAGCACTCAAGCTCCATTTTCTCAGGCATACCCGCTCGGAGATCCGCGAGCTCATCAAGAGTAAGCTCGCGCGCCGAAACAATTCTTTCCGCGCCGAGATCAAAGAGCATACGCGCACTCTCTGCGTTTGCGACTCCGGTCTGCGTCGAGATGTGTATCGGAATATCGGGCGCATATTTTTTCGCGTAAGAGAGCACTCCGAGGTCGGTTATTATGAGCGCATCAACCCCTGCGGCGCGGGCGCTTTCAAGAAAAGGCGGGAGCTCCTTCAGCTGGGCGGTATTCGGGATAATATTGCAGGTAAGGTAGACCTTGACGCCGTTTTCATGGGCGAATGCCACGGCTTTTGACAGCTCGTCATCAGAAAAATTCTTCGGCGCGGCACGCATTCCAAAGCGCGTTCCGCCCATATAAACCGCGTCCGCTCCGTAATACACGGCGGCTTTCAGGCGTTCCGCGTCCCCTGCGGGCGCGAGAACCTCCGGTCTTATTATATCCATTGCCGAACTCCTTTTCATAGCTAAGGGAGCAAGCGTTTTCAGCCTGCTCCCCGTGATTCAGTTCTGGCTGAAAGCCTTGAGCACATTGGCGTCGTGCTCGCTCTTTGTTTTCGCCATATAGATATTCCCGAACTTGTCGTGGCAGAAATAATAGTATCTGGTATTCGACGGATAGAGCGCCGCCTTTATCGCCGCCGCACCGGGGTTGCAAATGGGTCCTGGCGGGAGTCCCTGAGCAGAATAGGTGTTATATGCATCGGCGTACTTGTTGACGAGATTGACGTCGGTTATGGGCGTGACATACTTCTTGATATAGTCCTTTGTGGAGTCACACTCGAGTCTGCCGGCAGTCTGAGACGGATTCTTCAGGCGGTTATGGATGACGGACGAAATAAGCTTCATCTGGCTGTCATCGGCGGCTTCGCGCTGGATTATCGAGGCTATGGTCAGTATCTCATCGACCGAATAACCGAGCTCCTTTGCGCGCTTGTCGTAGTCCTCTGTCCAGACGTCCGAGAAAGCATCGAGGAATCTGCGTATTGCGATATTCGCGCTCTCTCCCTGGAAGAAATCATAGGTGGCCGGAAAGAGATAGCCCTCAAGTCGGTACGTTCTGTTTTCGCTGTTCTTTATCGATGAGAGGAACGAATAATCGAACTGCGAATCACTTATAGCCTTGATGAAATAAGACGCGGTGCACACGCCGTACTCTTCGAGTCTTGCGGCTATCTGCGGAATCGACCAGCCCTCGGGGAAGAGAAGCGTCACCGTATTCGGCCCCGCCTGAACCGCGCGGCATTCATAGAGCATTCCCTCAACGCCCATGCTCGGCTGCAGGTAATAGATACCGCTTATATATTCGGGCTCCGGAGGTCCGGCAAAGAGAACCTTTATCTTATATCCGAGCCTCTGTGCCTTATTGAGTCCGCTCTTCATACCCGTGCCCTTTGCGGCGGCGGACAGCTTGTAGAACATCTTACAGAAGGTCTTGTTTTTAATAAGCCCGTTATCGTCAAGAATATCGATTATCTGATTAGTTTTAGCGTCCTGCGGGATATTCACGGTCACGATATCGTTGCCGCGGCTTATCGCCAAGACATCGTTTATGCACGAAATGGCTATAAAAGAAAGCACGACGGATATGGCGACTATAACAAGTATAAACGCAGTAAGAACAAGCGCGTCTGTGGTTTTATCGGTCTTAGTCTTTGTTTTGATCTTTGCGGACGCAGCGACATTAGGCGCTTTTGACTCATTGGAGCGCTTCCATGCGGGACGGCTCGAGAAATAGACCTCGCCCTTATAGGCAGGCACATCGTCCTGCGGCTGAACGGCGGTATTATCGTCCTCATCGATATGGACAACAAAATTTTTAACTTTTTCGCGTCTGTCCGGCGTTTCGGGCGTACCGCCTTTATCGTCGTTATAAAATTTCAGCGTTTTTTTCATATGTAGCTCCTCTCAGCCGTTTGAAATTACCCTTTTTTCCGTTACTACGACATCGGCGCACCTGTCAAATCTTCCTCGCGGAAGCCTGTCGGTGATACAGCATTCGTAGCATATCCCAACCGTGTCCCCTTTGAAGCGGGACAGGAATCTGTCATAATAACCCTTGCCGAAGCCCAGTCGATAACCCTGCTCATCGAAGGTGAGCGCGGGAATTATGCAGAGCCCCTCGCTCATGTCAACAAGCTTCTCGCATTTCGACTTTATCGGCTCGGGTATCCCGTAGACGCCCTGCTGCAGGTCGTCAAACGAGGTTATATAATAAAACTCCATCTCGTGAAGTCCCGGAATGCAGCGCGGAACCGCGACCTTTTTTGACCGCTTGAGCGCATCCTCGATAAGGGCGCGTGTATCGACCTCTATACCTGAGGAAACATAGGTCAGAAGTGTTTCGCAGTCTCTGTACCGCCAGAGGTTCGTCAGACGGTTGAAGATACGCATATCGAGACTTTTCTTCTCCTCCTCGGTAAACTGCGAGCGGAGAAGCTTGCATTTGCTCCGAAGAGCCGCCTTTTCTTCGCGTATATCTTTCAGGAGCATTGAAGCGACTCCTCGATTTTCTTCGCCTTCGCTTCGCCGACAAGCACAGAGGCTATTGCAAGCCCGAATTTCACGGCGCTGCCCATACCCTTGGCGGTTATTATATTGCCGTGCGAAACAACAAACGAGTCTGAGAGCTCAGCGCCTTCAAGCTCGCTTTCAAATCCGGGGAAGCAAACCGCTTTTTTGCCCTTGAGCATACCCTTGTGACCGAGTATGGACGGGGCGGCGCAAATGGCGCAAAGAAGCTTCCCGTTTTCAAAGGCGTAGTCAATAAAAGCGTTGACCTTATCGGATCTTTCGAGATTCAGCGTGCCGGGCATTCCGCCGGGCAGAATGACGGCCTCGATATCCTCGCCGGGAGTCAAATCGACGTCTGTGGCGTCGCACACGGTGCTTATACCGTGCGCTCCGGTTATGACATCCGAACCGACGCCGACAATTTTCACATTGAGATCGGCTCTGCGCAGAACATCGACCGTCGCGAGAGCCTCGACCTCTTCAAAGCCGTTTGCAAGAAAAATGTATATCATATCTTTTCCCTCCGTTTAACCGAGAGTAAGTCCCATATAGGCGTTTTTTATATCTTTAAGTGCCGACTCCGAATCCGCGTTGAGCGGCAGGAGCATGGCGTTATTGCGAGTCGTGAACGAGTCCGCAGAGAGCGGAAAATCAAGCGGAAGTCTGAACAAAAAGCTGTCGCAATCGCTTGCGCAGAGCAGCGCATATGCGAGCACGGGGACGCATCCGCGCCTTGCGGCGCACTCCCTTATCACGGCCGTGCCGTCCTCTTCGTCAAAGAGAGCGTAGGCGGAGCATCTGCCCGACGAGGACGCGGCGACGCTTTTACAGCCCGCGTTGGCGTTTTCGTCTATCGCGTATTGCAGAGCATCTATATCCCACACGAAGCAGTCAATGCCGCAGAGACAGGCATTGCGGACAGTCTGCATACCGTCGGAGGTAAGCTTCACTATTTGAGCGCCGTTGTCCGCGATAAGCTCAAGGTGGCGGCGGTCAACAGTCATCAGCTTTTCCTCAAAAGCCGAACGGTAGCCGAAACGGGAATAGTAATCAAAGAGGCTGTCCTCGGCGGGAACGAGGCAAATATAATCGAGTCCCAAATCGCGGCAAAGCGACTCGGCGGCGCGAAGCAGTTCGCCCATGCAGCCGCGGGAACGAAAATCCGGATGAGTGCAGGCGGCATAGAGATACGCCGCTTCAAATGCCTCGCCCGCTATTCTCACCTTGCCGTCAAGCAGATAGAGCACCGAGCAAATTCTGCCGTCCTCTCGCCCGACAAGCGTGCGCTCCGGCACAAAACGAGCGCGCATAAACGCGGAGATATACTCCTCGTCGTCGCCGAAGCAAGTGCGCCACAGGGCAATGAGTTCGCCTATATCCTCTTTTGTAGAAGCTGATACTGTCATTTCTTGACCCTTGCCATATATTTTTCAAGGAGAATGTCCGGATAATAGGAGAGCTTTGCTTTGCGCAACCCCTCCGAGCCCGTATCATCCTCGCGGTTGACATATTTATACTGCGAGAGCGCATTCGCGGCAAACTCGCGGTTTATCATAGGATAAGCTCCGCGCACATCCGCATAGGCTTTTTCAATATGGGTGCAGAACATCTCGGGGTTCATCTCTTCCCCGAAAGTGAACGCGACTACCTCGCCGTTCGCTCTGAGCAATCCCCCGACAAAGCCGAGCTCAAAATAGTTTTTAAAGCTGATATTTATCGCGTCGAGCTCGTCATCCATCGCCTCGGGGTCTTTTTCTCTGTTTCTGCGCTCCCACTCGGCGTTCATTGCTATGCATTCGTCAAGGTTGTCCGCGGTTATGGGCTCATAGCTCCACTCGTTGTCGCGGACAAATGCGGCGATATGATTTCTCTTGCCGTGGAACTTCTTTCCGGGCAGATTAATAAGATTTTCGGTAAGATATATATAGTCGTAGCTGTCTCTGAGCGGTTCAAACTCAAACTTTCCGGGGAACATCGCCTCGACTTTTTTCACGCACTCGTTGTTGAGTCCGAACATCTCAAGGTTGAACCCGCTTTTCAAAGAGTCCTCTTCAATGAGTTCTATGGCCTTTTTGAGGTCTCCCGAGCCGACGGGGATACCGTAAGTCAGTCTTTTCACGCCGTCGCCGTCATCGTCATCGGAGCCGTTTTTTGAAAAAAGAAAGCCGTCATGAAGCGCTATTCTTATATTATAAACATGCTGCCAGATAAATATATCGCCGAAGCTGTAGTCGCAGCCGAAGCGTTTTGCGTGGCTGATAATGGGCGCCACCCATTTTCTGTCCTCGGTCACCGGAGGGCGGAAATCCAACATAAATAACAATCTCCCTGTTTCCAGTCTGCCATAAGCAAACTTCCCGAATTTAGGATTCAGATAATTATAACAAAATCATACACTTTTTTCAAGAGCCCGAAAGACCAAACCGAAAGCCGCCAAAGAGCTTTTTTAGTGCGAAACGCAGATAACGGGGATATTCTTGACCGCGCGTGCTGATTTATACCGAAGCAAACGCAAAAGGGAGCGCACCGAAAGAGGTACGCTCCCCGTATATCAAACCGCGGACGGAGCGAGCAACAGAGGCTCCGGCTGCACGCCCGAGAGTGCGGTAACGGCTGCATCGTAAGTTTTTGAGAAATCCGCAACTATGGAATTGGGCTTTTTTATATGATCGTCCTGGCGCATCGGAACAAAGAATATGTGCTTTGTGTTCAGCAGTCTTCCGATATTGGCGGCGGCCGCGCCGAGGGCATCATTGGTTGAAACGGCTATCAGCACCGCGCCTCCGTTTCTGATATGCGCTTTTGCCGCGAGCGTTACAGGAGTATCGGTTATTCCGTTGGCGAGCTTCGCCAAGGTGTTTCCGGTGCAGGGCTCGATAATGAGTATATCTATCATTCTCTTGGGGCCTATCGGCTCTGCGTCTCTTATCGTATGGATAACGGGTCTGCCGCAGATATCTTCGATTTCGGCGACAATATCGGCCGCCTTGCCGAAGCGCGTATCTGTCGAATATGCATTTTCTGACATTATCGGAAAAATGTCCGCTCCGAGTGCTTTCAGCTCCCGCATTTGGATTAATGCTTTTGACAGGGTGCAAAATGACCCGCAAAGGGCAAAGCCCACGCGCAACTGATCCATCAACTCCCCTCCTTTATAATATTGAATATGGCATCAGCTATTATTTCCCCCGCCGTTTTCGGTGCGGTCTTTCCGGGCAGAGAGCCGGGCACCTCAACGTTGAGGCCGAGCTCTCTCGCACAGGCGAAATCGGTGCCGTAAGGGGCAGAGGCAATATCTATAACAAGACAGTCTCGGCGAAGAGCGGAAAGTATTTTACAGTCAAGAACGAGGCTCGGCACGGTGTTGACGAGCAAATCAAGCTTCGGAGCCGTCCTCATAAGCTCCGAGACAGGCACGGCGCCGAGCCCGCGAGTTCTCGCCCACGCGAGGTCGCTACATTTTCTCGCCGCGACGGTCACATGAGCACCGAGAGCCGCAAGCATATCGGCAAGCACCTTTGCCGTTCTGCCGTAGCCCGTGACGGCGCACTGCGCACCGTGTACGGTTATCTTCATATTTTCCATGGCTATTTTTATAACGCCCTGCGCCGTCGGCACGGCGTTGTTGACCGCCAATTCCTCGCGCTCAAAGTAATCGAAAACGCGGATACCCTTTTTAAAAAAACTCGACTTCAAAGCGCCGTCCATCATCCCCGCAAAAACGGTCTGACCGCGCTCGAGAGTGTCGGAAAGACCGTTCAGGGTCAAGGGACTCGAATTGAGATGACCTCCGTCTCGGCTGACGGGCAGAGGCAGAATGACCGCATCGGCGCGAGCCGCCGCAGAATCTATGCTCTTCTCCCCCGTCGGACACATATTTTCAAAGCCTGCGGGCGGCGAAGATGCAAATATTTCCACATCGAACCCTTTTTCGGCAAGGCTCTGAGAGGTGTAGAGCATACGCTCGTCTCCGCCTACGGTCAGAAGTTTTTTGATATTCATCATACGCTTTCCCCCTTTGCCTCATCTCCAGTATATGAACCGCCGCTCGGCTCGGTCATAGCTTTGTAACAAAATATTTATAAAAATATATTATATTTTTCTTGCGGGTGTATTATAATACAAGCCGAGCATTTATAATTTATATGTATATTATGAAGCGTATTCTGATTTCGGCTCGTTTTTGAATATGCAAAAGATTCGGAGGCTTGTTAGTTATGAAGGAAATTGACGAAGTTCTCAAAAAGGTGAAGAGAGTTCATTTTATCGGCATAGGCGGCTCGGGAATGTGTCCGCTTGTTGAGATACTTCATTCAAAGGGCTACGAAATAACCGGTTCGGACAACAACGAGAGCGATACGCTCAACCGCGTCCGCGCTCTCGGCATCCCCGTCACTCTCGGCCAGAGAGCCGAGAACATCGAGGGCGCACAGATGATAGTTTATACCGCCGCTCTGCTCCCCGACAATCCGGAACTCTGCGCGGCAAAGGCGTCGGGAATACCGACGTTCGAACGCAAGGAGTTGCTCGGCGCGATAACAAGAATGTTTGACGACTGCATCTGCGTCTGCGGCACTCACGGAAAGACTACGACAACATCCATGCTCACCCAGATATTTATTCAGGCGGGCGAGGATCCGTCGGCGGTCATAGGCGGCAAGCTTCCGCTCACGGGCACAAACGGTCTTGTCGGCAAGAGCGAGCATATGCTCTGCGAGGCTTGCGAATTTGTTGACACCTTCCTCTCGCTCTCCCCCGACGTGTGCGTTCTGCTCAACATTGACGAGGATCATCTCGACTATTTCAAAACTCTCGATAACCTAATTGCATCTTTCACGAAGTTTGCCTCTATGACCCGCAAGGAGGTCATATATAACGGCGACGACGCCAACACGCTGCGCGCGATTGCCGGAGTTAAAGACAAGAAGCTCATCACCTTCGGTCTTGAAGAGGGCAACGATTTCAGAGCCGAAAACATCGTGCTCGAGCATGAGTTTGCAAGCTTTGACATAATAAAATACGGCGAGAATGTCGGCAGAATAAGTCTCGGCATCCCCGGCGAGCACAATGTATATAACGCTCTCGCCGCTATTGCCGCTGCGGACAACGCGGGAATACCTATGGATAAGATAATCGCGTGCGCAGAAAGCTTCCACGGCGCGGGCAGGCGCTTTGAAATTCTCAAGAGAATAGACGGCATAACGATAGCGGACGACTACGCCCACCATCCCAGAGAGCTCGAGGCGACGCTCACAACAGCCATGGGCATGGGCTTCAACAGAGTTTGGGCGGTGTTCCAGCCGTTCACATATTCACGCACGGCTATGCTCTTTGACGATTTCTGCCGAGTGCTCAGCATACCCGACAAAACCGTTTTGACCGAGATAATGGGCTCGCGCGAGAGAAACACTTATAATATCTACTCCTCGCAGCTCGCCGAAAAGATTCCCGGCTGCGTATGGTTCAGCACATTCGAAGAGGTCGCCGACTACGTTGTTAAAAACGTCGAAAAGGGCGATTTGGTTATAACGCTCGGCTGCGGCGATGTATACAAAGCCGCGAAGCTGATGATAAAGAAACTCGAAAAGCAGGGATAACATGGAGTCTTTGTTCAAAAGGCTGAAAGAAGTATATGCGCGGACATATTCGCTTGACCCGGAGAGCGACGCGGATTTTTTCGACTGCGTAAAAGATATATATTTTTCGCGCGAGGTGCAGAGCCTGAAAAAATATCCTCAGCACGACAAGATGGATAGGCTTCAGCACATAACGAGCGTAGCATATCTTACGTTCCGCGTTTGCAGACATTTCGGGCTCGATTACCGCAGGGCGGCTCGAGCCGCGACTATGCACGACCTTTTCTACTACGATTGGCACGAGAACGATTGGAGCCACCGTCCGCACGGCTACAGGCATCCGAGGTTCGCCGCCGAAAACGCAAAATTACTGTGCGGCGGTCTTGATAAGAAAAGCGAAATGATGATACTCCGTCATATGTGGCCGCTGACGCCCATACCGCCGTCGAGCCGCGAGGGAATAGTCCTCTCGCTCGCAGATAAATACTGCGCTTCAAGGGAGATGAAGATAGCCAAGCAGAACGCGAAGAGCTGATTTCATCGCGAAGAGTTGAACCGAACAATGAAACAGAGGGAAACTTTATGAAAATTTTTATGACAATAGTAGTATATGTGCTGTATTTCTTCTTTTACAGTGCAGTCGGCTGGCTCGGCGAATCGATCTACTGCTCGGTAGGCGCGCGCAAATGGGTCAACCGAGGCTTCCTTAAAGGTCCGATGTGCCCGATATACGGCACGGGCGCACTCGCAATGGCAATAACCTTGACGCCGGTCAAGAATCTCGATCTCAGAGTTCCGCTGTTCGGTCACAGCGTATTGATAACTCCCCTGCTCGTCTTTATTGCGGGCATGGTGGTTTGCGATATAGTCGAATTTATCACGAGCGTGCTTATGGAAAAGCTTTTCCACGCGAGATGGTGGGACTACTCCAACAAAAAATTCAACATTCAGGGGCGCATCTGCCTCGGGCACACGTTCTACTGGGGCATAGCCTCATTGCTCTTCCTTTATCTCGTGCACCCGATAGTTGTAAAATTGTTCTCACAGCTGCCCGACTCAGCGGAAATAGCCGTCTTTGCCTGCGTGCTTGCGGTGTTTCTTGTTGACCTCGTGTTCGCCGTATACAGAGCGCTCGACGTTAGAAAGGTCATGGATAAAATTAAGGGCTTTTCCGATACTTTGAGCAATTTTGCCGAAACCGTAAAGAACGGCGTTTCCAACAAGGTACCATCGCTCGACGAGACAAGAGCAAAGCTTGAAAACTTCAAGAGAGACGCCACGGCGCAGCTCAAAGAGGTGTTCCACTCTCTGCCGATATCCGGGGACAAAACCGGCGATGAAAAATCGGATAAAACCGAAAGCGGCAAAAAGAAGAAGCATACGCTTAACCGCCACTTCATAAACTCCCCGAACCTCCTGCCCTATGCTCAAAAACAGATAAAGAGGCTTGAAGAGATGTATGACGAAATCAGAAGGGCGTTTTATGACGACGATGACGACGACCTTTACTGATAAATAAAATAACAGCCGCAAAAGAGCGTCTCGGTCAAGGGATAAATCCTTTTCCGGGGCGCCGTTTTTGCGGCTTTTTTAAGCTTATGCTATGTGTTAATTTTGAGGATTAGGCTTATTTTTCGCCCCGGCTCTTTGCCGCAGCCTTTTTCATCATCGCTTTCTTATAGAGAGCGAGCAGTCCGCTGCAGCCGAGGTTGAGGAAGATGCTTCCGAGAAGAAGCGAAAGAAGATATACGGGAAGCTTTTCAACCGCCGCTTTAGCGTTTATAAGCGAGATAATGAAATAGCAGAATCCGACGTTGTTGAAGAAAACGGGAAGATAGGGATTAAGCAGAATCAATGCGGCAATGCAAACCGTGAGCGGAATCATTACAGCTGCAAGATGGGGAACTCCGTTTTTAACGAGCAGAACATCAACGGTAACAAGGCCGGCCGCAAGAAGAAGTCCGACGGCTCCGCCTATAAGCGTGTGCCAGAAACGGGCTTTATAGGTAAGCTCCTCCTGCATGAAGAAAATTGTTACGCTGATGAAGAAGGCCCAGTTTGCAATCGGCATATCGTGCCAAGCGCCGTGAACAGCCTGATAGATAAAGTTCCAAAGAATGATCCATGCGAAAACGATAAGCAGACCTTTCATCTTTCCCTTGGGCGGTTTTGCGAAGAATTTCAGATCGTGTAGTTTTTCCATAAAAGTCTCCTTTATTTTGGTTTTTTCAACGCAGTGTTGCCCGTGTATGGTATCATAGCGCCCTGCGCCCGTCAACATTTCTAAAACACATTTTATAATGCTAAATGTTTTGTTAGATATATAATATAACCGTTGATAACCGGTGATTTCAACGCATTATATATTTTGGGCAAATTGCAATATACGTCACAAGCTCGCCCTGATAAATCAAATATGGTTTTATATAGCAAAAAGCCGCCGCAAACCGAAGCTTGCGGCGGCAACTCTGTTAATTTGATTATTTTTCCCAAAAGAAGCTGACAACTGCGCCGTCAATCCAATATTTTTCGCCGAGGACATAGCCGTTATCCTCGAGCGCGCCGGCCAAAGCCTTTGCCATCTCCGCACTCTTACAGGTGATGGACGCTTTCATATCGAAATCTGCGGCAGAGGTCGCTGTCAACGGAGCAAAGCCCGTCAGCCACCAATGGCTCTCATCCTCACGGTGGAAGAACAGTTCGCCTTTTTTGTAGAGGTCAAACGACATTTTAAGACAATCCTCATCGGAGGCGCAGGAGTAAAACTCAACGGGGTTATCGGGAGATTTTGTGTAAACACCTATCTCCGCTCCGCTTGTAATACCGTACTGACCCTTCCAGACCTGAATCATCCAATTCTTGCCCTCGTAATCGAACTTGTAGCGCTGCGTATCATAGAACATCATGGTTATCGGAGCACAGGCATCATATATCTCGCAGAAGCCGAAATTTCTCTGCCAGGGATACTTGGGATTATAGAAAATGCCCTGCTTGGAGTCGAAATCGAAGCCGATATACAGGAGTCCGTGTCCGTCAACTCCGTAAAGAAGCCCGGTATTCGGGTCATAAGCGATACCTGCACCGAGATTTTTGACATCCGAAACCGTATCTTCGGGCAGGTCTTCTACGGGGATATAAAGAACTTCGCCCTCGCCTACAGCGAGCTTATCGTCGGCAATCTTCTTTTCGGCTATCTCCGTAAGCTTTTTTGTGTCCTCTTCCGAAAGCTGCCTTACATTGTCGGCAGTTTTTTCAACATCCTGCGGTGCAATGGACTCCGTTACCTGCTTCATTGAGGTAACATTCGGCGCAGCCGCCGGCGTGTTCACACTCTGCCTGACTCTGACAACAGTCGTCTTGTTCTCGGGCTTTGCGTCCATAACCCGGCGGGTCACGCCTGCCTTGACGCTGTCCTCGGCTTTAAAATCACCGAGCTTGGCGGCGGTAAAAGCAAAAGCCTGAACAGCAAGCACAAGAGCGAGCATTGCCGAAAGAACGGCAATGCTCTTTTTTTTCGATCTCATAAAATTTGCCTCCGTTTCTTTTGTGCTGGCACAAGCGTATTATTGCACATTCACAAACAAAAGTCAACGAATTGTTTAGAATTTGTTTATGAATATTTCTGCACACAAAATTTTGTACAGACAATATGCACTTGTGCGGACTACAAAAATTATTATTATACAAACGAAGGCAATTTTATTCTTGAATTTATAATTTTTACAAATTACATACTTCTGAGTGCATCTATCGGCTGCATCTTTGCGGCTCTGCGCGCAGGATATATGCCGAAGAATACGCCGATTGCGGTCGAGAAGCCGACTGCGATAACTATTGTCGAGAACTTCATTTCAATCGGTATATTCATATAGCTCGCAACCGCAAACGCTCCGACAGAGCCCAAAATCAGTCCTATCAATCCGCCGAGCAGACACAAGATTACCGACTCGGTCAAAAACTGGAACAGGATTGTTGAAGTCTTTGCGCCGAGTGCCTTTCTTATACCGATTTCGCGCGTTCGTTCCGTAACGGTGACAAGCATTATATTCATAACGCCTATTCCGCCTACGAGCAGCGATATCGCGCTGACCGCAGCGATGAAGGTAGTGAACACATTGATAACGGTATCGAGCAAGTCGATATAAGTCGCCATATTAACCAGCGAATACGCATTCTTTCCGAAGTTGCCGTGGCGGGTATAGAGCAGGTTCATTGCGGCGCTGCCCGCAGCGTCAAGCTCGGAGTCCGACTTCGCCATAATATAGCACATCTCATATCTGCCGACAGAGTTGCCGTTGAGCGCGTCGGCAAGGGTTGCGGGAATTATTATGCTGCAGCCCGTCTGAGCGTTGCTCATATAAGATGACATCGTATCGGACATATTGGCGCTCGAGAGCATTGAGGCGTCTATTATTCCGATAACCTTTATCTGAACCGTCTGGTCGCCGACGGTAAAGCTCAGCTTCTCGCCTACCGGGGTGGAATAACCGAACAGCAGCTTTGCGCTGATGGAATCGAGCACGGCAACACGCGCACCGGTATCGTATTCCTCCTCGTTAAAGAAACGTCCGCTCAGCATTCCGGAGGTCATCATATTGCCGAGGTCGGCATTGCCGGCTATTGCAAGGCCGAGGCTCTCGTTATGCTTCGTGGTGACGCTTCCGACAGACATTGTAACCTGCGAGACATAAGCGACGCTGTCGAGATTTTTGATAGCCTTTATATCCTCGTCGGTTATATAATCGGAGGCATTGGTCTCCTTGCTGTTTATCGAGATATTGATAACGCTCGAGCCCATATTTTTTATCATGCCGACGATATAATCACGTCCGCCGTTGCCGAGTGTTATTATTGCAATAACCGCCGCGACGCCGATAATTATGCCGAGCATAGTCAAAAGCGAACGCATGAGGTTTGTCTTAATCGAAAATATCGCTATTTTGATGTTTTCTTTTATATTCATCTCTGACCTCCGGCGTTACTTTGACGCTACGATTTTAACCTTGTCTCCGTCGGCAAGAGTTGTTCCGGTCGGCACGGTAGTTATGACCGTGTCCCCCTCTTCGCAGCCGGAAACTATCTCATAGCGCGTATCATCGGAAAGACCGAGCTCGACCTTTGAGGACTTGATTCTCTTAGTCTTGGAATTGTAGATATACACATATGTTCCGTTGCTGTCGTTCTTGACCGCTTCGCTGGGGACGATGAGTACGTTGTCTTTTGAATCGACATCTATGGAGACATCGACATCAAGTCCGATTATAACGCTCGAGGTCGGCTTTTCGATAGTAACCTTGGCGTCAACGCCGTTTGCAGAGCCCGAACCGATGAGCGAGGATATATTGACACCGCTCGACTGAGTCGCAACGGGGCTGATATAAGTTACCACGCCGTCAACGACCGTGTCGTCCGCTGCCGTGACACGGCACGGCATATCGAGGCTGACCTTGAAGATATCGGCTTTTCCGAGGACAAAATCAACCACAAACGGATAATATTCAACCGTTATGCCGCTTTGGGTCTGACCGAGCAGAGCGTTCACTATATCCGACACATTCGTATTGCCGCTTGCAAGGTCGATTATCGAAGATATGTCGATGTTGGCTGTAGCAGCCGAACGGCAGGTCTCTCCGGGAGTTATATTTACTTCGCTGACGATACCGTCATATTCGGCTATCCAGCCTTTTTTAAGCGAAGCGAGAGAGGCGGTAAGAGAATCCAGTTCTTTCTTCGTGGCCTCCATAATGGTCTTGTAGGTGCTCTGGGTTATCACGCCGGACTGGGCTTCGAGAGTAACTTTTTTAAGCTCAAGCTGCATTTTCTCCATTTGGAGAGCGGAGACTCCGGAGCCGAAGAGATTGGAATTGCCGCTGTTGAGCAGTTCGTCGAGCTTTTTGAGCGCCGCATTTATATCCTCCATGCCGAGAGCTTTTGATATAAGCTCCCAAAGCTTATTTGACGCTTCGCTGTCGGTCTTATTCTGATGGTTTTTATCAGAGCCGTTGTTCTTGTTCTGCTCCTTCTCCTGCTTTTCGAGCTCCTTGTCTATCTCGGCAAGACGGGCGTTAATCTCCTTGAGCTGAGCGGAAGAGGTTACGGCGGTATTCTTGGCGTTTTTATAATTTTCAACCGCAGTCAGATATGCCTGCTGCTTATCTGCAAGGACGGAGTTGAGCGACGAGGTGTCAAAGGTTGCAAGCACGTCGCCCTTCTTTACATATTCGCCGACCTTGACATTGACCGTCAAAACCTTTGTGCCGTCTATCGGGATAAAGTTCCCCTTCTGCGAAGATGACACCTTGCCGGACATATCAAGAGTCTGAGTTATAGAGCCCCTTGTGACCTTCGCTGCCGAAACCTGCGGAAGCGGGTCGGGCTTAAAGAACATATAGAGCACGCCGGCAATAATAGCGGCGCACAGAATCACAAGGATTGAAACGAGCACTTTTCTTTTTGTTGACCACTTTTTAGTTTCCATGCGTATCCTCCGTCTCAAGTATATTAGGGAAGCGCTAAATCACATACATAATAATAGGATTATACAAACAAAATATAAACCTGTTACTGTATAATTTGTGAATATTTTTTTAACTTTAGTAAGTATAAACTTTTTTTAACGTTTTTTCAAGAACCCAGCGATGTTTAGGTCTCCGAAAAGCAAATTTTACATATAAATATATGGCATCCGAAAGACTTTCGGCGATTCCTAAAAAAGCAGCGATATCGGAGGGATGAAAATGAAAAAAGCAGCGGCGCTTTTTTTAGCCGTTTTCACGCTTCTGTTCGGTGCGTGCTCGGTTCAAAGATACTCCGACGCGGCGATGTTCTGCAGGCGGTTCAACAGCGAATATAAAAATTCACTGCTCGATATCGAAGATGCTTGCGTAACGGAGGCGGACGGGTGCACCGTCTTTCGCCTCATGCCGGAGAAAAGCATATTAATCTCGCTCTTCACGGATAGCGACGGAGTTAAAATAAAGCGAATAAGCATAACCGCACACGGAAGTGTCGGAGATATGCAAAAAGGGTTATTCGGGCGGTTTCTGGCGCTCTGCAAATGCGCCGTGCCCGCCTATTCAAACGGCAGCGATACATATGCCGACATCGCCGCAAGGCTCAATATACCCAAAGCCGACAAATACGCGACCGCCGTGACTCAATATACGCAAGGCGACTCGGTAAGCTACTCCTATTCGGCGGATTCCGCAGGCGCGTTCTTCTGCATGGAAAACAAAAGTCTGTGCCGGGAAAGCGAAGAGCGCCTGACTCTCCGCAACGACGGCACAGACCTGAAAAGCTGACTTGCGGTCTTATTCTTTTATTATCTTATATGCAATATCCGGCGTGTCGCTGATAATTGCATCGGCGCCGATATCGTTGAGACGCGCTATCTCTTCGGGGTCATTTATCGTCCAGTACTGCACGGCGATATTATAGCGGTGAGCGTAATCTACTATTTTCTTCGTTCCGAGACGGACGACACCGTACTGATTGGCGGGAATCTGGAGCGCGCTGTATTTAATCGAATCCTCATCGAGGTTGAGATTGAGAAGCGCCGCGCCGTAGAACTTGAGCACTTCGGATACACCCGCGGAGCGGAGCATATCGGGGTGCTTTTCATCGACATATTCGGTAACCTCGCCCTTGAAGGTGCCGAAGATAACGCGGTCGAGAAGTCCGCGCTCTTTAATCACGTCATAGAGGATATCGACGCCGCGCATACCGTCCTCGCCGCCGTCCTTTATCTCGATTATATAACTGTATTTTCCGTGGGATTCGAGCTTGTCGAGCACATCCTCGAGCAGCACCGCGCGCAGGTCATCGGGAATCTTATCGCCGCGCAGTCCTCTGTACGGATAACTGCCGTCAGCAGCCTGGAAGTTTTCGCCGAAGTTGAGCTCACGCAGCTCAGCATATGTGTGGTCGATGGGCTTGACATCCTCGTAGCCGAAGTGTTCAACGGCATTTGTGGTTCTGTCGAGAGTATCGTCATGCAGAAGTATCAATTTGTTGTCCTTGGTTATATGCAGATCAAACTCAAAGATATCGGTGTTGAAATCCTCGCTCTCCATGCACGATTTGAACGCAAGCATGGTGTTTTCGGGCATTATTCCGCCGCCCGAGCGATGCGCCGAAATGAGCGCGGTGTCCGCAGTGATATAGGCGTTTGTTTTCCCGCTGTAAAGCATCGTCTCGGGCGTCCACGCCATGAGAGAGGCGTACACCGCGACAAACACGACAATAACGGCCAAAACGGCGCCCAAAACCTTTAATGCTGTTTTCTTTCCCGTTCTTTTTCCTTTTTTCTTCTTTTCTGACATTTTAGTTCTCCTTTGCGGCAAAGCAGCCGCCTGCTGTGATTATGTATAAAAACATAACACAACAGGCGCCAAAATGCAATAAATTTTACAAACTTTCTTCAATTATTTTACTCTTTCATGTTTCTGTACTTCTCGCGGGTAGCAAGTCCGCCGCGGATATGGCGTTGAGCTTTGTTTATATCGAGTATCTCGCGCACCTCGCTGTAAAGTCCGGGATTGAGAGTGCGCAGTCGACGCGCGACATCCATATGTACGGTTGACTTTGAAACCCCGAACTGTTTTGCCGCTGCCCTGACAGTTGTTTTGTTTTCAACTATATACTCCGCAAGCTCGACAGCCCTCTCCTCTACTATTCCTTTCAAAACGAACCCTCCCGTTTTTCATTCTCGCTAATAGATATGCAAAACGGGAGGGCTTTATTCACTTGAAGAGAGCTTGTTTTAAAGAATAAGCACAAAGGTGCCGGCGGTTATCAGCGCGCCGCCGAGAACGGTAGTCCAGGTCACCTTTTCGTGCAGTATAACAAATGCGAGCACGATGCTTATAACGACGCTGAATTTGTCTATCGGCACGACCTTTGACGCCTCGCCGAGCTGGAGGGCATGATAATAGAACAGCCACGAAAGCCCCGTTGCAACGCCCGAGAGGATAAGGAAAATCCAGCTGCGTGTGCCTATGCTGCTGATTCCGTGATGTGCGCCTGTGGCGAAAACTATGCCCCACGCGAGCACGAGCACGACTGCGGTTCTTATCGCCGTGGCAAGATTGGAGTTGACCCCCTCTATGCCTATTTTAGCGAGAATCGATGTCAGCGCGGCAAACACCGCAGAAAGCAACGCGAAAGTTACCCACATAAACGCTCCTCCTTTTTTTCCGGACTTTTTTTCCAAGGCATATCACCTCTTTGCAGCCGTCAAAAGGCGGTCACCGTATTTTATTTATATTCTCGTGTCGAGAAGATCCGTGTATTTTTCCTTGAACTCCATGAAAGTGCCGTCCTCAAGGCTTTGGCGTATCTTCTCCATGAGGGTATTATAGAACCAGAGATTGTGCATGACGCAAAGGCGCATGGCGAGCATTTCGCCGGACTTGAACAGATGTCTGATATAAGCTCTCGAATGTCTGCGGCAAGTCGGGCAGGAGCACTCGGGGTCTATCGGGCGCAGGTCGCGCTCATACTTTGCGTTATTGAGATTGATTATGCCGCCCATGGTGAAAAGATGTCCGTGACGTGCGTTGCGGCTGGGCATGACGCAGTCGAAAAGGTCGACTCCGCGAGAAACGCCCTCGAGGATATTTCCGGGAGTGCCGACTCCCATGAGATAGCGCGGCTTATCGGCGGGCATATACGGCTCAACTGCCGAAATTATGCGGTACATATCCTCCTTCGGCTCTCCAACGGCAAGACCGCCTATCGCGTAGCCGTCAAGATTGAGCTCGGCTATACGCTTCATATGCTCTATACGCAGGTCATCAAAGGTGCAGCCCTGATTTATGCCGAAGAGCAGCTGATCTTTATTTATCGTATCGGGCAGAGAATTGAGGCGATCCATCTCTGCCTTGCAGCGCTCAAGCCAACGCGCCGTGCGTGCGCAGGACTGCTCGGAATACTCATATTTCGCGGGATTTTCAACGCACTCGTCAAAGGCCATGGCGATAGTCGAGCCGAGGTTCGACTGTATTCTCATACTCTCCTCGGGACCCATAAAAATCTTGCGTCCGTCGATATGCGAGGAAAAATAGACACCCTCCTCTTTTATCTTGCGGAGCTTTGCGAGCGAAAAGACCTGGAATCCGCCGCTGTCCGTGAGTATGGGCCCGTCCCATCCCGTAAACTTGTGCAGTCCGCCGAACTCCTTTACAAGCTCGTCGCCCGGGCGCAGATGCAGATGATATGTGTTGCAAAGCTGAACCTGGCAGTGGATATCCTTGAGGTCATACGACGAGACCGCGCCTTTTATCGCGCCGCAGGTTGCGACATTCATAAAAGCCGGAGTCTGCACGGTTCCGTGGACGGTTTCAAACACGCCGCGGCGGGCTGTTCCCTCTTTTTTTATAACAGTAAACTTCATCTTTTTTCCTTTCGGTCGGTGTTTATTCAATGAGCATGGCATCGCCAAAACTGAAAAATCTGTATTTTTCCTGAACCGCAATTTTGTATGCATTCATCGTGTTTTCATATCCGCAGAAGGCAGAGACGAGCATTATAAGCGTGCTCTCGGGAAGGTGGAAATTCGTTATAAGCGCGTCGATGCACTTATAACGGTATCCGGGATAGATGAATATATCCGTCCAGTCGTCGTCGGCGCGTATCTCGCCGCACTTCGTTGCAACGCTTTCGAGCGTGCGGCAGCAGGTAGTTCCGACGGCGAAAACGCGTCCGCCGTTTTTCTTTGTATCGTTTATGAGCTTCGCCGTAGCCTCGGGCAGCATATAGTGCTCGGAGTGCATATGGTGATCCTCGACATTTTCCGCCTTAACGGGTCTGAATGTTCCGAGACCAACATGAAGGGTGACGAATCCGACACCCACACCCTTTTCGCGCAGGGAGTCAAGAAGCTCTGGCGTAAAATGCAGTCCGGCGGTCGGGGCGGCGGCACTGCCGCGCTCACGGGCATAGACCGTTTGGTATCTGTCGTTGTCTTCGAGCTTTTCGGTGATGTAGTGCGGCAGAGGCATCTCGCCTATCTTATCGAGCAGCTCGAAGAACACACCGTCATATGTAAACTTTGCAAGGCGGTTGCCGTCCGGCAGAACGTCAACAATCTCGGCGAAGAGCATATCATGGAAAGTGAACCTGTGGCCCTTTCGCGCTTTTTTGCCCGGACCCGTAATAACCTCCCAGACATCGTCGCCCTTATTGTTGAGAAGCAGAAACTCTACAACAGAGCCCGTGTCTACCCTCGTGCCGTAGAGACGTGCGGGAAGCACCTTGGTATCGTTGAGAATGAGGCAGTCGCCCGGCTCTATATACTGCACGATATTGCGGAATATATCGTGTTTTACCGCGCCTGTCTTTTTATCGAGCACCATAAGTCTCGAGCTGTCGCGCGGCTCGGCGGGGTGCTGTGCTATGAGCTCCTGTGGCAGATCGTAAAAAAAATCGCTTTTTTTCATTATTTTCCTCAGCTTTCGCGTCCTGAGACTAAAAAAATATTTGACTTGTAATATCCGTTAGTGGTATCATTTTAATGTTATATCCCGACGGAGTTCTTTTCAAGGCTAAGCACTATTATATTGCAAAATCTCTGTCAATACAACCACTTTTTCAATCAAAAACGTTTTTCGGAGGAACTTTATCATGAAGCATTTTAAAGTAGGTATTATAGGCGCAACAGGTATGGTCGGTCAGAGGTTCGCCACCCTGCTTGAGAATCATCCGTGGTTCGAGGTCTGCGCGCTCGCCGCGAGCTCACGCTCGGCGGGCAAGACATACGAGGAGGCTCTCGGAACCAAATGGTGCATGAAAAGCCCCATCCCCAAAAAGTTCAGAAATATGACGGTTTTGGACGCCGAGGCAGATGTTGAAAAAATCGCGGCGGCTGTCGATTTCGTTTTCTGTGCGGTCAACATGAACAAGGATGAGATAAAGGCGCTCGAGCTCAAATACGCGAAGGCGGAGTGCCCCGTTGTTTCAAACAACAGCGCAAACCGCTTCACGCCCGATGTTCCGATGATAATCCCCGAGCTCAACCCCGATCACGCCGATATAATCAAGGCGCAGAGAGAGAGGCTCGGCACAAAGCGCGGATTTATCTCCGTCAAATCGAACTGCTCGCTCCAGAGCTATGTTCCTGCGCTGTTCCCGCTTTCGGAGTTCGGAGTCAAAGATGTTCTTGTCTGCACCTATCAGGCTATCTCCGGCGCGGGCAAGACCTTTGAGACATGGCCCGAGATGATAGACAACGTCATCCCCTACATCGGCGGCGAGGAGGAGAAATCCGAGAGAGAGCCGCTCAAAATCTGGGGCAAGATAGAGGGCGGCGAAATAGTTCCCGCAAACAGCCCGAACTTCACCGCACAGTGTCTGCGCGTCCCCGTATCGGACGGTCACATGGCGGCGGTTTTCGTAAGATTCGAAAACAAGCCCGAAAAAGAACAGATACTTAAAATCTGGAAGGATTTCAAGGGATATCCTCAGCAGGTCGGACTGCCCAGCGCACCCAAGCAGTTCCTCAACTATTTTGAAGAGGACAATATGCCTCAGACTCGCCTCAACAGAGAGCTTGAGGGCGGCATGGCGATATCGGTCGGCCGTCTGCGCGAGGATACTCAGTACGATTACAAATTTGTCTGCCTTTCACACAATACTCTCAGAGGCGCCGCCGGCGGAGCCGTGCTCATGGCGGAGCTGCTTTGCGAAAAGGGATATATGGACAGATAATATAAACGCCGTCCGGCTGTCTGTCCGGGCGGCTTCCGTTTTTATAAGGAGGCCGGCTTTATGAAGAAAGCTGTTTTCACAGGGGCGGCAGTGGCGCTTGTCACGCCGTTTCATAAAGACGGAAGTATAAACTACGGAAAATTAGAAGAGCTTATAGATTATCAGATAGAAAACTCCACGGATGCCATAGTTGTATGTGCAACGACCGGAGAAAGTCCGACATTGAGCTACGAAGAGCACGAGCAAATCGTGCGGTGTTGTGTTGAATATGCGGCGGGAAGAGTGCCGATAATTGCGGGCACGGGCAGCAATGACACAAAAAATGCTTTGAAGCTGTCAAACGACGCGGAAAGAGCCGGCGCAGACGCGCTGTTAATGGTGACTCCGTACTACAACAAGACGTCGCAGGCGGGGCTGATAAAGCACTTTAATTTCATTGCGGACAGAGTAAGCACTCCGATAATCCTCTACAATGTGCCGAGCCGCACGGGGCTTAATATAAAACCGGAGACCTATTTTGAACTTTCAAAGCATAAGAATATAGTGGCGGCAAAGGAAGCAAACGGCGACATTTCCGCGCTCGTGCAGACTGTAAAGCTCTGCGGCGACGAGCTCACTGTCTACAGCGGAAACGATGACCAGATAACGGCGTTTATGTCGCTGGGCGCAAAGGGCGTTATCTCTGTGCTCTCCAATATAGCGCCGAGGGCGGTGCACGATACGGTCGACATGTATCTGAAGGGAAACGCAGAAAAAAGTGCGGAGCTTCAGCTGAAGTTTTTGAACCTATGCAACAGCCTGTTCGCCGATGTGAATCCCATCCCCGTAAAAGAAGCGATGAATATGTTGGGCATGGATGTCGGTGCGTGCAGACTTCCGCTGACGGAGATATGTCCATCGGCAAGAGAGAGGCTCAAAAGAAGTCTCTCGGAGCTTAAAATGATATAGCATGAAAGGCGCGGCGAAAACACCGCAGGGCGAACGAATGCTTAATATTATGCTCAGCGGCTGCTGCGGAAGCATGGGCAAAACCGTCACCGCTTTCGCAGAAGGCCGAGACGATGTCAGAATAGTTGCGGGAATCGACAGAGAGACGTGCAAAAACGGATATCCCGCATTTGTCTCGCCGTTCAGCTTCAACGGCAAGGCGGATGTCATAATCGATTTTTCTTCCCCCGCCGCCGTTCCGGGTCTGCTCGAATATGCGGTTGAATCAAAAACTCCCGCCGTCATTGCAACAACGGGACTCGGCGAAGCACATATTGCGCTTATATATGAAGCGGCAAAAAATATCCCTATATTTTTCAGCGCGAATATGTCGCTCGGTATAAATCTTCTCTGCGAGCTTGCCAAAACGGCGGCGAGAGTGTTGGGAAACACATACGACATAGAGATAGTAGAGACTCACCACGCGCAGAAAACGGATGCGCCGAGCGGGACGGCTCTCATGCTCGCAGACGTTATATCGTCGGAGCTCGAACACAAGCCGAGATACGAATACGACCGCCATTTGAGGCGCGAAAAGCGCCCGCACGACGAGATAGGGATACACTCCGTGCGCGGCGGGACGGCAGTCGGCGAGCACGAAATAATATTCGCGGGCTGCAACGAGACGATAACGCTCTGCCACTGCGCTCAAAGCAGAGAGCTGTTTGCGGCAGGAGCGGTCAACGCCGCAAAATTCATACAAAACAAAGTGCCGGGGCTTTACGGCATGAGCGATATGCTGAAAGGAAAGGATGCGAAAAAATGAAGATAATCGAATCGATAAGCGTCAGCGAGGACATAACTTTATTTTCACTCAGCGACTTCCCCGCCGACATAAGCTTTGTCGCGGGCATATTCGACAAGATAGCCGAGACGGGAATTGACGTTGATATGATATCGCAGTTTCTGCCGAACGGCTCTCATTCGGGGCTTTCGTTCACTGTCAGCGACGACGATTTCGGCGGCGTGCTTGAGACTGCGACACAGCTGAGAGCCGTGAATCGCAAAATAAAAATAAGCGTCAGCTCCGGCAACTGCAAGATATCGATAAGCGGCGCCGATATGAAAGGTCGCCCGGGCGTTGCGGCGCGGGTATTCAAGGCGGCGGCGGACGCGGGAAGCGACATAAGGATGATAAACACGTCTGAGACAGACATATCTCTGCTGGTTGTCAAGGCCGACGTCGATGCGACGGTTGCGGCAATAAAAAAGGAGTTTGAATAAAACAAAAAGCCGCACCGTGCGATGCAGCTTTTCGGAATCTGTCGGCACAGAAATGTGCCGACTTTTTTATGCGGTTTTTTTCGTTTTTACACGAACCGGCTTTTTCTTTGAGCCGTGAAGATTTTTCTCCGCCTTGCCGGTGAGCCTTATCTCCTCGGGGTCATCCTTTATCTTATCCATAACAACGAACAGAAGCGTCATCATGAGCAGATACGGAACAGGGCTGAAAAGTCCGGGGTTCACAAGCGACATCAGCTGCATTCCGACATATGCGATAAAGATAAACTTATTTGTCAGCGTATTGCGGCGCGCAAAATAGACGATTCGCGCAATGAACATATAGCCGTATGCCGCGATACCGACTATGCCGAAGCTGCCGATAACCTGGAACGGCGACGAATGATACCAGCAAAGCGCTCCCTTTGCGGAATGGTGGACGTCTCTGTTTCCGAAATAGCCGAGTCCCCTGCCGAAAAGCGGATTGGAACGGAAATCCTCGACGGCGCGGTGCATGAGCTTAACTCTTATCTCGTTATCGTCTATCTGGAGAAGCCTCAAAATCATATCGCGGAAGAAATAGATAAGATCCCAGAAGAACACGAAAAACAAAACTATTCCGACGGCGATTATGATTAAATTTTGTACTCTGTGGCGTTTGTCAAAGCACAGAAGCGCTATCACGCACATCAAAACCTCCGCGGTTCCGACTATTGCGCCGCCGCGCGAACCGGTTATCATCATGCAGCCGTAGAACAGCATACCGACCCAGAACCAGCCGTGGTTGCTCTTTATCGAGCGCAGGAACGCAAACGGCAGAGCGAAAATTAAGAAGGTGGAGGCGTTATTTCGCCACTGGAAAGCCAAAAGTCCGTGAGTTGAAAGCACCTTTCCGAGATGCTCGCCGTAATATTCGAGAATCATGAAACAGCAAAACAGCCCCATGATTATCATTATCTTGGATATCTTGTCGGGCAGAGAATAGTTCTCGCGCCGCCTGATATGGGAGTTCATAAGATTATAAAACAGCAGCATACCGTAGCCGAGACCGAGGGTAAAGAATATCGGCATGAGGCTGAAATACTCCTTGGCGGTTATCTTGCCGAGACCTCCGAGCGTAACGGCGACAGTGACCGCAACCAAAGGCCAGAACAGCTCGCCGTGAGGCAGCTTTCGCTGATAATAATTGAAATGGAAGATTATGGCCGCAGCACCCGGGACAATAAGCCAAACCATTTTTATGAACTCGTCATAGGAATTATTGCACTTTATAAGGCAGAGGCAAAGCAGAAGAAACGGCTCGAGCGCAATTATTACATCTTCGCAAAAGACGAGGATTATGCAGATAATCGCAGCAAATATCAGAAGGCCGGCAACCTCAACGCGCAGAACGGTTATAAAGCAGGCTATAAGGAAACAAATCCACATAAACCAATCCGTGGAGAGAAATTGTTCCGCTTTTTTTCTTACGCTTTCAAATTTCGCGTTTTTCGTCAAGTTCATACTCCTCATTTACTCCGATCGTTTAATTTATCTCGCACTCTATATCAAACGATTCGGTCATCAAAAATACTGCCGAAAGACGTTGGCGGCAGTTTTAATTCAGCAGTTAATTTTATCACAAACTCACAGAAAAAGCAAGAAATAACAGCTAATCGCACTTCAGCAGCTCCTGTGCAAGAGCGGTTGCGGCGGCATAGAGCTCTCTGCGGCATGAAATCAGCAGTTCGTCCATAGTGCGGGTCCCGTCAGACGAGACAAAAAGCTTCTTTATTCCGAGCTCGGCGGGGTCGGCATCGCTTGAAGCGCACCCGCAGACGGCATATACGGCGACGCCTGATTTCGCGGCTCTTTTGCAGACTCCGCTCATTACCTTTCCGCGTATGCTTTGAGAGTCAAATCTCCCCTCGCCCGTCACGATAACGTCGGCGCTCTTTGCGAGCTCATCGAAGCCCGACTCATCCAACACTATATCTATGCCGCTTTTGAGTCGTGCATTCAAAAAAGCTGCCGCGCCCGCGCCTAAACCGCCTGCCGCGCCCGCGCCCGGAAGATTATCGGAATCGAAGCCGAGATCTCTCTTGAGTATCTTTGACATATGGCGAAGTCCGAGGTCGAGCGCTCTCACCTGCTCCGCATTCGCGCCCTTTTGCGGCGCAAAGACATATGCCGCGCCGTCTGCGCCGAAGAGCGGATTTGTTACATCACACGCGGCTGTCACGGGCACGCTGAACAGCTCTTTCGGAGAAATTATGTGCTCAATATCCGCGAGCGTTCCTCCGACGGGCACGAAAGCATTTCCGTTTTTATCAAGGAATACGAATCCGAGTTCCGACGCCATTCCCGCGCCGCAGTCGTTGGTTGCGCTGCCGCCGAGGCCGAGGATTATCCGCTTTGCGCCGCGCTGCTCGGCGTCGCGCATGAGCATACCTACGCCCGCCGTGGTTGTAACTGTCGGGTCGGCTCTGTCGCCCGCGAGCGGAAGTCCCGCGCATGAGGCAGTTTCAATGACGGCTACGCCGTTTTCGAGCATATAATACTCCGCGCGCATGGGCGAGTTGAACGGGTCTTTTGACTCCGCCGATATCCACTCACCGTCAATAAAATTCGCAAAACTCGAACAAAGCCCCTCGCCGCCATCGGCAGCGGGGAGCTTTATAACATTGCAGTCCGGTATTCTGTTTCTGAGCGCCGACTCTATAATGTCACAGACCTCCGAAGAAGTCAGCGTGCCTTTGAAAGAATCGGGAGACAGCAGAACATTCATATCATCAGTCTTTTGTAAGCATTCTTATGTATCTCTTGAAGAAAGATACGCCTTCGTCGAGAACCGCAACGGGGCAGCGCTCATCGGTAGCATGGGTGCAGAGAAGGAGCTTCGTGCGCACATGGAACGGAGCAAAGCGATAAATATTATCGCATATAGGCTCATAGAAGCAGGCATCGGTACCGCCCATAACAAGATAGGGCGCAACGATAACCTCGGGATCGGCTCTGACGCAGATTTCCTCGATAACCCTAAAGGATCTCGAATCTGTGGGCGAGAATTTGGACGCCTCTTTGCTCTTGAGGCACTTTATCTCAACATTCTTATTCTTTATGACCTTGCGCAGATGCTTCTCGACATCTTCTGTGGTCGTGCCGGGCATCATTCTGAAGTTTGCCGTAACAGATGCTTCCTGCGGAAGAACGTTGGCGGCAGGGCTGCCCTCGGCCATGGTGACGCCGGTAGTGGTTCTTATGAGCGAAGCCGTCGGCGGAATCTGCTCCATGATAAACTTCGCAAGGGGCTTAAGCAGCCAGAGATTGCAAGCGACGACTCTGACGGGATATGTGGTTCTTCTGCCGAGGTTGGAGAAGAGTTTGAGAACAAACGGCTCAAGCTTCGACTTGAACTGATGGTTTTCAACGTCTTTGACAACATCCGCTATTTTGCCTATGGCGCTGTGCTTCGGAGGCTGAGAAGAATGTCCGCCCTTAGCTCTGACGCTCATGGAGAAATCGGCATAGCCCTTTTCCGCGATGCCTACGCCCGCAAGATTGCCCTTGAGAACGTGCTTGACGTTGACGGGCAGTATGGCTCCGCCCTCATCTATGACGCTGTCAAGATGGATTCCGCGGGACTTGAGTGTGTTCATAATGGCCTTTGCGCCGGCGCTTTCCGATGCAACGACTTCCTCGTTATGACCGAAGCAGAGATAGACGTCTCTCTCGGGCTCATAGCCCTCTTCAAGAAGCGCCTCGACGGCTTCCATAACGCAGATGAGGTGATTCTTCATATCCAAAGCGCCTCTGCCCCAGATAAACTCGCCGTCGTTATATCCGCTGAACGGCTCGTGAGTCCAGTCTCCCTCCGTGCCGGGCTCAATGGGAACAACATCCTGGTGGGAGAGCAGAGCGATAGGCTCAAGGTCGGGATTCTTACCCTTCCAGCGGTAGAGCAGGCTCGCCTCGGCGACATTCTCGCGCTCAAGTGTCTTATGTATCAGAGGATACGAATCCTCAAGATATTTGTGGAATTTTTCAAACTGCGACCAATCGATTTTCTCGTTCTCGGGATAAGAAACGGTCGGAATCTGAATAGCTCCGCTCAGATGCTTTGCCACACGCTCGACATCAACATGCTCATCCTCGAGGGGCTTTGTATCCCTCTTTTTGGGGAGGAAGAACACGGCTCTGATAAGCGTAATGACAATGAAAATGCCGAGAGCTATCAGAATACCGTAAAGTATTTTGGGTCCCATTGTTTTTCTCCTTTCACGCCTCGCGGCGAAACAAATTGATATTCACTTTGACGCTGTAAATCCTGACGTCAAATGCTAACATTATAATATCAGAAAAACCCTGTTCAGACAATAGCCGAACACAAAAAATCATCGCAAACGCGCAGATTTACATATCAAAGAGGCTTATCTGCGTGGTTTTCGGTATGTCCTCAAGCGCACCCGCCGCCTCAAGAGCTTCGATGACGGTCTTGGAAACGCTCGCGCGTCGGCGCAGATCTTCAACGGAAAGATACTTGCCCTCGCCGTCGTCACGCGCTGCGGCAAGCTGCTCTGCGGCAACGCCGCCGCACCCGCCGAGAGCGGAGAACGGGAGTCTTATTCTGCCGTCCTCAATGTGATACACCTTTGCGTCCGATTTATAGACATCGACGGGAAGGAACTTCACCCCTCGCGCCATCATCTCATTGACGACCTGAAGAGAGGTAAACATATTCTCCTCCTTAGCGGTGGCTTCCTTAATATTCATCTTTGACTTCAGGTATTTCATCTTGTTCTTGACGGCTTCCTGACCTGCCATAATGGACACCGTATCAAGATCCTCGCCGCGAACGGTCATATATGTCGCATAATACTCGACGGGATAGTAGAGCTTATACCACGCGAGACGCATAGCTGCGATAACATATGCCGCGGCGTGAGCCTTCGGGAACATATATTTTATTTTAAGACAGCTGTCGATATACCACTCGGGGACATTATTTTCACGCATCGCCGCCTTATGTTCGTCGGTGAGCAGCTTTTTAGCCTTACCCTTTCGGGTTATCTCCATTATCTTGAAGGCCATGCTCGGCTCGACACCCTTATGTATCAGATATGTCATGATGCTGTCTCGCGTTCCGATAACGTTGGAAATGGTGCAGGTGCCGCTGTCGATAAGATCCTTCGCGTTGCCGAGCCAGACATCTGTGCCGTGGGACAGACCCGATATCTGGAGCATATCGGAGAAATTCTTGGGCTTTGAGTCGAGAAGCATCTGCCGCACGAACGGAGTTCCCAATTCGGGCAGAGAAAGTGTGCCCGTATTGCATTCGATATCCTCCTCCGTCACGCCCATAGGCTCGGGAGAAAGGAGCATCTCATAGAGCTTCGGGTCGCAGACATCGGCATCCATGACTGAGGTTCCCGTCAAATCCTCAAGATGTTTATAGAATGTCGGCACATCGTGGCCGAGGATATCAAGCTTGAGTATCGTATCGTGGAGCGCATGGAAGTCGAAATGCGTTGTTCTCGTGCCCTTGTCGGGGTCGTCCGCAGGATGCTGTATGGGCGTAAAGTCCTCAGCCTCCTTGTAGTCGGGCACAACGACCATTCCGCCGGGGTGCTGTCCCGTGGTGCGCTTTATTCCTACGCAGCCCTGAACAAGTCTGTTCTCCTCCGCGCGCTGAACGCTCATCCCCTTCTCGTCAAGCCATTTCTTGACGAAGCCGTAAGCCGTCTTGTCGGCAAGAGTGCCGATAGTGCCGGCCTTGAAAACGTTCTTTGCGCCGAAAAGAGTCTCCGTATATTTATGCGCCTGCGACTGGAAATCGCCCGAGAAGTTGAGGTCGATATCGGGCTGCTTATCGCCGTGGAAGCCGAGGAAGGTCTCGAACGGAATATCGTGTCCGTCGCGTATAAGCGGCTCGCCGCATATCTCGCAGTTTTTAGGCGGCAGGTCAAAACCCGAGCCTATCGAGCCGTCCATGAAGAAGGTGCTCTTCTTGCAGTGCTTGCACAGATAGTGCGGCATAAGCGGGTTGACCTCGGATATCTCTGCGGCGAAAGCGACGAAGGACGAGCCTACGGAGCCTCGCGAGCCGACATAATAGCCGTGATCCATGGAGAATTTAACAAGTCGCTGGGCGATGATATAGAGCACGGCGTAACCGTGTTTGATAATGGAACTCAGCTCCTTTTCGAGGCGCTTTTCGACATATTCCGGCAGAGGATCGCCATAGATATCTTTTATGTGCTTATAGCATATCTCGCGCAGCTCCTCATCCGAGCCGGGTATTCGCGGAGGATATGTGCCGTCAGGTATGGGCTGGATAACCTCGCACATATCGGCTATTTTATTGGTGTTTTCAATAACAACCTCGCGGGCTGTCTCCTCGCCGAGATAGGCAAACTCGTTGAGCATCTCCTGCGTCGTTCTGAAATAGAGCGGAGCCTGCTGCGCGGCATCGGCAAAGCCCTGGCCGGTCATGATAATCTCTCTGAAAACGCTGTCGCTCTCGTCCATAAAATGAACGTCGCAGGTGGCAACGGTGAGCTTTCCGAGCCTGTCGGCGGCGGCGATTATCTTCTTATTTATGTCCTCAAGCCCGCCTGTATCCCTGACTCTGCCCTCTCTTATAAGGAACGCGTTGTTGCCGTTGGGCTGTATCTCGAGATAGTCGTAGAACGAGGCGATTTCCAGAATTTCATCGTCGGATTTTCCGTCGAGCACGGCGCGGTAAACCTCTCCCTGCTCGCAGGCACTGCCGACAATTATACCCTCGCGAAACTCCTCGATTACCGAGCGCGGAACACCGGGCTTGCGGCTGAAATACTCGAGATTTGACTTCGTGATTATTTTATATAGATTTTTAAGTCCCACATAATTCTTCGCGATAAAAATTATGTGGTTATACTTCTTTTTCTTCTCGGCGGGGTCTACAACACGGTCGTCGAAATAATAACCCTCCATGCCGTAGAGAATCTTTATTTTGCCCTTTGCCGCGGCGCAAGCCTCGGGAAACGCCTGAACAACGCCGTGGTCGGTTATGGCTATTGCCTTATGCCCCCATGCGATTGCGCGCTCAACGAGCTTCGTTGCGCTCGAGACGCCGTCCATGGCGGACATAGTTGTATGCAGATGAAGCTCGACGCGCTTCTCGGGCGCTTCGTCCTTCTTTTCTATAAGGTCTATAGTAGTTACGGCGCGCGCATTTATGCAGTCGCACTTCATATAAGAGTCGTAATTGACAACGCCTCTGACCATAACGGCGACGCCGTCTTTGATATTTTTCAGCAGGCTTTCGCAATTTTCGGCAAGCTCAAAAATCTTGACGGAATAGGAGCTTGTCTTGTCGGTGATACAGAAATTTATTATCTTTCGTTTTCCGTCACGGGTATCGCGCGACTCAAAAGAAAACACAGTACCCCATACGACGACCGAGCCCGAATCGGAGGCTACGTCCGAAAGAGAAATGGGCTTTGTTTTTATTACGGAGCCATAAATCGGAACGGAATATTTAGTCGAAAACGGATATTCGTCGTAGGTTCTTGTTAAGCTGGTAAGGTCCTTTTCCTGAGAAACCTTATCGGCGAACGCACTGCGTATGCCGCTGTCCAGCTCCTCCTGATACTGCTGCACCTCGCCGTCGTCAACGGGAGCGCCGCTGTCGGTGAACTCGACTCCCACATCCTCGCCGAAGCGTTCAAATATCATCTGCGCAAAGCGCTTTGATGCGCCGAGGTTATTTATAACATCCGCGCCGCTCTTGAGCTGCACGGAGACCGTGTCGCCGAGCATGAAGCACTGCGCATCGTTAAGGAATCCGTTTGCGGCGGGAAACTCTCTGCGCAGAGAAAGGAGCAGCTTTGCAAGCCCCGTTTCGCTCATCGGCTCTTTCGGAGTTTCCTCGGGCTTTTCTTCCGTCACAGAGCAGTTTATCATTGCGGCGTTGAGAGTGAACGCTTTTATAAGCGAGGTCTCAACGGCTCTCAGCAAAAGCTCACCCGGAGCCGCGGCCGCCGAACAAAGTAATTCAAGCTCCCTGCGCTCGACATTCAGCCTGATATCATCAAGCTGAACATCTGCAAGCTCAGAGAGCAATTCGGAATCGTCAATATATTCTTCTATAAAATCAACTAACTTTTTGTCGGACATCTTTGTCTCCATTAAAGTTTATCAATCTCTTCCATGAGACTGTCAAGCACCTCTGACTCAGGCACTTTCTTGATTATTTTCCCCTTTTTGAATATCAGAGCGCATCCGTCTCCGCCGGCTATGCCGATATCCGCCTCTCTAGCCTCGCCGGGTCCGTTGACGGCGCAGCCCATGACCGCAACCTTCAGCGGCTTATTGCAGGAAGCGAGTCGCTCCTCGACCGCGTTTGCAAGGGAGATGAGGTCTATTTTGGTTCTGCCGCAGGTCGGGCAGGAAACTATCTGAACGCAGTCCTTTTTGGCGCCCGTTGCGCGCAGGATATCATAGCCCGCCGCGACCTCCTTGACCGGGTCGTCGGTCATCGAGACGCGGATAGTGTCGCCGATTCCGTGCAAAAGCAGAGACCCTATACCTACGCTCGACTTGACAAGGCTCATCTTCCATGTGCCCGCCTCGGTTATGCCGACATGGAGCGGATAATCGCAAATCTTTGAGATAAGCTCATATGCCTCAACCGTCATCGGAACATCAGAGGACTTGAGCGATATAACAATATTGTCAAAATCGCACTCCTCAAGCATACGCACATGGCTCATCGCGCTGTCCACGAGCGCCTGAGCGGTGGGAGCGCCGTATTTTGCGAGAATATCCTTCTCGATAGAGCCGCTGTTGACGCCGACTCTTATCGGAATGTCGTTGTTGGCGCAGGCGTCGGCAACCGCCTTGACCCTGTCTTTGGAGCCGATGTTGCCGGGATTTATGCGTATTTTATCTATGCCCGCAGCTATGCTTTCAAGCGCGAGTCTGTAATCGAAATGTATATCCGCGACTATAGGAACCTTTACCGCCTCTTTGAGAGCCGGGATAAGCTTCACCGCATCCATGTCGGGTATTGCGGCGCGGATTATCTGACATCCGGCCTTTTCAAGGGCTTTCGCCTGCTTTACGCTGCCCTCGATATCGTGCGCGGGAATATTGAGCATGGACTGAACGGCTATCGGAGAATTGCCGCCGACAGTCAAATCGCCTATTCTGACCTCTTTGCTTTTTCTGCGTTCAAATGCCATAATTCTAACCTCTTATCAAACTGACGATATCCTTAAACGAGATAACTGCCATAAACACGAGCAACAGCATCATGCCGACCGCGTGAACCCACTTTTCAAATTTCTGCGGGATAGGTCTGCGGATGATAAGCTCGATAAACATAAAGAACAGTCTGCCGCCGTCAAGCGCCGGGATGGGCAGAAGATTAAACAGACCGATATTTATGGCTATCAACGCCATAATTGTCAAAAGCGGAGTCCAATCCATCGAGGACGACGAGGCGGACGCCGCATCCGCGACATAGTTTATAACGCCTATCGGCCCCGAGACCTCGCTTAGTCCGTATCGCCCGGTTATCAGGTCAAACAGGCTTATCCAGACCATGCGGCCTATTGATATACTCTCAAGAAAAGCGTTCTTTGTGACGCTCAAAAATGTCGGTTTAACTCCGACGATAACAAAATCGTAGTGAATGCTTATCAGATTCTCCTGACCCTCTATGGGGCTGGTTTGAAACTTAACATCCTTGAGCTCGACTTTTTTGCCGTCTCTTTTGACGACAAAATCCATAATGCCGTCATCGTCGCGCATCATGAGAAATGTTATATCATATTGGGAATAGACTCGCTTGCCGTTTATTTTGACTATCTTATCCCCCGCCTCAAGTCCGCTCGCGGCGCTCGTCGCGTTGTCATAGAAGGAGCGTATCTGAGTGGTGCCGATAAGATCGGACTGACAGAGCATAATCGCAACGATTATAACGCCCATGATAAGATTGACCGTCGCTCCGGCGACAACGACTATCATTCGCTGCCACAGGGGCTTGTTGTTGAAGGCGTGCTGATCCTCGCTGTCCTCGTCCTCGCCCTCCATGCTGACGTATCCGCCTATCGGCAGGATTCTCACGGCATAGTTTGTATCGCCCTTCTTCTTTTTGAAGATGGCGGGACCCATGCCGATAGAGAACTCGTTGACCTTGACCTTGAAAAGCTTTGCAAAAAGGAAATGGCCGAGTTCATGGAACATTATGACGATGCCGAAGAAAAGTATGGCCACAAGAAACGGCCAGACCTTGCTCCAAACTGTCGAAAACGACAGCGCGGTGTTTAAAAACATATAAAATATCCTTTCGACCCGTGAAAATATCAGCAGCCGAACATCTCATGCACTTTTTCTCTTGCGCGGGAATCGGCGAGGAGAATGTTTTCAAGGCTGTCGCACGGTAAAAATTCGGTTGAATCGAGCACACCCGACACTGCGTCGGCGATATCGAGGAACTTTATCTTTCCCTCTCTGAACAGCTTATTGGCTGCCTCATTGGCACCGTTCGCCGCGGCGGGATAGACACCGCCCTTTGTTATCGCCTGCCTGCAAAGATTGATGCAGGAAAAAGTATCATAGTCTGGCTGCTCAAAGGTGAGCGTTTTCCACTCCTCGAGTCGGAGCTGTTTTGCGGGGCTCTCATAGCGCTCCGGATAGGTCAGAGCATACTGTATCGGCACGCGCATATCGGGCACGCCGAGCTGAGCTATGACGGAGTTGTCGACATATTCGACGAGCGAATGAACCACGCTCTGGCGGTGGACGAGAATATCTATCTTGTCGGCAGGCATATCGAAAAGCCACGCCGCTTCGATAAGCTCAAGTCCCTTGTTCATCATTGTAGCAGAGTCAATGGTAATTTTTGCGCCCATACTCCAATTGGGGTGCTTGAGCGCCTGTTCAACTGTGACGCCCTCGAGGTCGGCACGCGTTCTGCCGAAGAACGGGCCGCCCGAAGCGGTCAGAATAAGGCGCTTGACGCTCTTTTTTCCGGGGCTTCCCTGAAGGGACTGGAATATTGCGGAATGCTCGCTGTCCACAGGGAGAATGGAGACCCCTTTCTCCTTGGCGCGAGAGGTCACAAGCTCGCCGCCGGCGACAAGCGTCTCTTTGTTGGCGAGAGCTATGTCGTTACCCGCTTCGATTGCGGCAAGAGTCGGCTTGAGGCCCGCTATGCCGACGATGCTGTTGAGTACCTTATCGGCGTTGAGCTGCGCCGCGGCACATATGCCCTCTTCGCCTCCGAGCACCTTTGTGGAGGTATCGGCAACTTTTGTTCTGAGCTCCGCCGCCCTGCTCTCATCGGCAACAGCCGCTATTTTGGGCTTGAACTCCCGTATCTGCTCTTCGAGCAGGTCGATATTCGAATTTGAAGTCAGAGCTCTGACCGTAAAATTACGAAGTCTTGCGACATCGAGCGCCTGAGTGCCTATGGAGCCGGTTGAGCCGAGAATGACCATGCTTTTCATATAATCACGCTCCGAGACTGATTACCAGTGAAATCAAGGCATAGAGAGTCGGCATAACGAAGCTGTAGCTGTCGAATCTGTCCATAATTCCGCCGTGACCGGGAAAGATGGTTCCGAAATCCTTCGCGCCGAAGTTTCTCTTTATAACGGAGGCCGACAGGTCGCCGCCTATGCTTATGGCGGAGAGGAACATCGAGGTTCCGGGAATCATCCACCACTTTAGTGTGTCGTTCTTGAAGAAGAAATAATCAAAAATAAAGAAGAATGCAAGATTAAACAGCATAGTTATAACTACGCCGCCGACTGCGCCCTCAACACTCTTTTTGGGGCTGATGTTCGGAGCGAGCTTGTGCTTTCCGAACTTGCTGCCGACAAAATACGCAAACGTGTCGTTGAGCCATGCGGACAGCAGCGCCGTAAAGATAATAAAGAATACCTGCGACTGCTGGAACAGATCGGGACGGCTCAGGCAGAGATCTCTGATAAGAATTATGGTAGTCATGACATACGGCACGATAACGCCGCAGAACATAGACATGACAACGTCTTCAAATTTAGTCTTTTCATAGTTGCCGAGCATGATGAACATCATAAGTATGACATAGACTATCGCAACGATATATGTCGGGAAAGGCAGCTTCTCAAAGAGCTTGTATTCAAGAGCAACGGGCATAAAAGCGGCGACAATCATGTTGATTATCATCAGAAGCTTATTTTTAATCTTCGCAACGTGCTGTATCTCGTAGGACGCTATAAACGACACGCCCGCCAAGACTATGCCCAAAACAGGGGTGAACATAAGGGAAAGGACCGTAATTCCGAAAAGAGCGGCTAAAAGTCCGGTAATAACGCGCTGTTTCATCTTTCTTTCATCTCACAATCAAAGTATTTTCAGACTCCTCCGAAGCGTCTGCTGCGGTGTGCGTACTCCTCAAGAGCGGCGTCAAAGTCCTGCTCGGTATAGTCGGGCCAGAGGATATCGGAATAGATAAATTCCGAATACGCAGCCTGCCAGATGAGGAAATTTGAAAGTCTGAATTCTCCGCTGGGGCGGATTATAAGATCCGGGTCGGGCTGACCCGCCGTATAGAGATTGTCCGATATATCCTGCTCGGTAAGACTGTCGGGCGTGCGCTCCCCTCTCGCACACTGCTCGGCAAGACGCTTGCAGGCAGACAGTATCTCATTTCTGCCGCCGTAGTTTATCGCGATGTTTACGGTCGTTCTGGTTTTGTCGGCAGAGCCGCGTTCAAGCTCATCGACAAGCTCGAGAATATCGTCCGCCAACCCCTCGCGCTCTCCTATATATCTTATTCTTAAACCCTTCCGAGCATTCTCCTGCTCGCGCTCCTCGGCCTCGCGCAGGTAATCTCTGAAAAGGTTCATTATGCCGCTGACTTCCTCTGGCGGTCTGCGCCAGTTTTCCGTGGAAAAGGCGTAGAACGTCACGTAGCGTATCCCTATATCTGCGGCATATTCGCATATTCTTTTAAACACCTTCGCGCCCTGCTTGTGACCCTCGCTGCGCGGAAGCCCGCGCTGCTTGGCCCAGCGGCCGTTGCCGTCCATAATTATGGCAACATGCTGCGGAAGATGCTCGTTATCCGGTGTCTTTGTCATGGCAAAATTCCTTTTGTATTTTAGGCAAAAAGGCGTGACCGCCCAAAGCGCCCAGCCTTTTTGCCGAATAAAATCCGAAGCAAATCAGATTTCCATTATTTCCTTTTCTTTTTCTGCGGCAACACTGTCCGCTTCCTTGACGAACTTGTCGGTGATATCCTGTATCTCTTTCTCGCCGAACTTGAGATCATCCTCGGTTATTTCGCTGTTCTTCTGCATCTTCTTGAGCTTTTCCATGCAGTCTCTGCGGATAGAGCGAACGGCAACCTTGCAGTCCTCCGCCAGCTTCTTGACATCCTTGACTATTTCGCGGCGCTTATCCTCGGTCAGGGGCGGGAAAGTAAGTCTTATCACCTTTCCGTCGTTCTGCGGGTTAATTCCGAGGTCGGAGGTCTGGATAGCCTTCTCGATGGGATGCAGAGTAGAAACGTCCCAAGGCTGAATGCAGAGGATTCTCGCCTCAACTACGGAGATAGCCGCAAGCTGATTTATCGGGGTGGCAGTGCCGTAATAATCAACAGTTATCCTATCGAGAACCGCCGCGGTAGCTCTGTTTGCTCTTATCGTACCATACTCGCCCTTGAGCGAGGCGATGCTCTTGGTCATTTTATCGCGTGCTGTTTGAAATACTGTTTCCATAATTTCAATCCTTTCTTGAAGAGAAGATCATATTTTTATCGGCCTTTCACCGATTATTTTACAACTGTTCCTACATTCTCGCCCTTTATCGCCTTGACGATATTCTGCGGGTCGTCAAGATTAAAGACGAGAATCGGTATGGAATTGTCTCTGCAGAGAGAGGCTGCGGTGCCGTCCATAACTCTGAGGTCATGGCTGAGGATTTCGTCAAATGAAAGAGTATCATACTTCTTCGCGTCCTCGAACTTGTTGGGATCCTTGTCATAAACGCCGTCGACATTTGTCGCCTTGAACATAATATCGGCATCTATCTCGAGAGCGCGCAGGGCTGCTGCCGTGTCGGTGGTAAAGAACGGGTTGCCCGTGCCGCAGCCGAAGATAACGACTCTGCCCTTTTCCAAATGGCGCACTGCCCTGTTGCGGATATAGGGCTCGGCTATCTGCTGCATGGCAATAGCGGTCTGCACTCTGACGGGCACCTTGAGATGCTCAAGCGCATCGGCGAGGGCGAGGGAGTTCATGACGGTGGCGAGCATACCTATATGGTCGGCTCTGGTTCTGTCCATATCTCCGCTCGAGCGTCCGCGCCAGAAATTTCCGCCGCCTACAACAAGACCGACCTCAACGCCCATATCGACGCATTCCTTGACTGCGGAACAGATATTGAGAACGGTATCGTAATCAATACCCATGCCCTTTCCGCCGGCGAGCACCTCGCCGCTTATTTTCAGAAGTATACGTTTATACGCAAGCTCCATATTTGTGCCTCCATTCAAAAAAACATATTTTTCCGCTACTATTTTACTTTATTTTACGCAAGCTGTAAAGACAAAAAGGCAAATTCACAGCAATTTAACAAAAAAAGAACACGGGAGACAAAATTCGCTTTGTTCTCCCGTGTTTTTCGCTTTATTTACTGTCTGTCGAGTGCCGCCTGCGCCTCGGAAGTGAGCTTTGAGGTCTGGCGCTGAGCCATGACGAGATTATAATAAACCCCGCGCTTTTTGAGAAGCTCCGCGTGCGTTCCGACCTCGGCTATTCTGCCGTTTTCAAGGACGACAAGCCTATCCGCATGGCGCAGAGTCGAGAGTCTGTGGGCAATGGCTATTGTAGTCCTGTTTTCGGTGAGTCTGCCGAGCGCCTGCTGAATATAGCTCTCGGTCTCGGGATCGAGCGCACTCGTCGCCTCGTCGAGAATGAGTATCTTCGGGTCTCGCAGTATCGCTCGGGCTATCGCCACGCGCTGGCGCTCTCCGCCCGAAAGATTGTAGCCGTTTTCGCCGACGACTGTATTATATCCGTCCTTGAGCTCCATTATGAAGCCGTGGGCATTTGCCGCCTTTGCGGCCGCGAACACCTCCTCGGGCGACGCGTCCGACTTTGCATAGGAGATGTTGTCATAGATAGTGCCGGAGAAAAGATAAGTCTCCTGGAACACAACGCCTATATTCTCGCGCAGGTAATACTGGTCATAGTCGCGGATATCCCTGCCGTCTATTTTGAGCGTTCCGCCGTCAACGTCGTAGAGGCGCATGACGAGGTTTATCATCGTTGACTTGCCCGCTCCCGAATGGCCGACGAGACCTATCATCTCACCGGGATTTATCTTCAGATCTATATCCCTGAGCACCGGCTCATAGCTCTTATAGCCGAAGTCGACGGAGTCAAACTCCACCTCGCCCGTTATAGGATATTTCCCGGCATTTTTCGAATTGCCGACCTGCGGCTTTTCATCGAGAACCTCGTATATTTTTATAAGGCTCGTTGTTACCTCCGCTATCCAGCGCGGCATATTTGCAAGCCAGTCGAGCGGCTTATAGATATAGGAGAGCAAGAGCACAAAGCTCCAAAGCTCGCCTGCGGTCATCGTGCCGTTTATAACCATTCTGCCGCCGAAATAGAGCACGAGGAAGTTGCCCGAGTTCATAAGGAAGCCTATGACAGGGAAGATAACCGCCCACGTCCTCTCGTTTTTGACGGAGATATCCGCAAGATCCTTGCTCACGGACGAGAACTTTGCAACCTCGCGCTTTTCGCTGCCGAAGGTTTTGACAACTCGGATACCCCTGATTATATCGTGGAGAATCGAATTTGCGCGGCTGTCATACCGCCACTGTTTATCATAACGCAAATGGATGTATCGCTTGAAGCTGTTGAGCGTGATAATGCAAAACGGCGCGGGTATGATTGCAAGCAAGGTCAAAAGCGGACTCATGCGCAGCATAAATATTCCGACTACAACGAAAAGTATAAGCTGCTCGAGCGCATAGCGTCCTTTATCGACAAAGAAATTCTGAACGGTGTTTGTGTCGCGCGTGACGCGTTTTATCAAGTCGCCCGCTGTTTTTCGGGACATGGACGAGACGGACATACGCTGAACTCTGTCATAGACAACGGAGCGCAGATATTTTGAAAATCCGAGCCCGACGCTGTTTGCTGTGCGCCCCGAAAATATCTGAAAGATGTTTTCAAGCAGATAAGTAAGCGCCATGGCAACGCCGATAAATATAATATTTTGATTTACGGAGAGTCCGTCGGAGGAAAATGCGGACGAGAAGCCGTCAACGAGCTTCCCCTGAAGCACGGGCTGCACTGCCGACATAAGATTTGCAAAAGTGACGAGCACGCTTGACAAAAGGAGCTTTGGAATAAACTGCCGGAGCATTTTAAAAGTCCTTCGCCATATGTAGCTCTTATCGACGCAGAATATACAGACGTCCGTGCCCTTGGGATAGCGCCTGCCGCAGACGGGGCATTTGTCGGCGCTGTCCGCTATCCGCTCGGGCTCCTCGCCTGTTTTTATCCTGTGATTCACAGCCTTGCAGAATTCGCCTATATCCTCGGCGGCGCTCATCGAGAAGCGGCAGACAGTGATATTCTCGGCGCCGTCGTAATCCGAGCCGCTTTTCTCCGCAAACGGGGAAATTTCAAGGCTTCCGCAGCCAACATCGGTATACTGCACAAGCTCGCCTATATTTTTAAGAGAGAGAGAAAACACCTCTTTGCCGTCTTCGAGCGCGTAAACTGCGCCGTCTTTATACCGCAGAACACCGCGGCACGGCTTTGAATTTAAATCAAGGTCATATTTTACCTCGGTCATGGTTTTTAACCGCACGGCGCGCAGCCGCTCCTTTCTTTAAAATTTCGGCAAACTCAATACAAGAACGGCTCTATCTTCCTGCGCATTCTCGGCTTGAGGGCGTTGATATCGGGAATAATGAATCGGTTGCCGTCGGAGTCGTTGAACATAACGGAACCCGAATCGAGCATTTTGACATTGCGGCTGATATCTTTTACGCCGAAGGTCTTTTTGAAGCCGTCTATCGATACGTCAAAGTAAAACGAGCCCATCTTCTCTTCTATCGAATATATCTGCGATATTTCGGGGCAATAGTAGCGCGCCGCAAGGTCTTTTTCGATTATCTCCCTGCTTTCGCTCGGGAAATCGGCGGCGTTTTTTATTATGCCTATCTCGTTTTTATCCATATCGCTGACGCTGATATACTCGAACGGTCTGTGCAGGGGCAAGGTTCGGAGAAGCCGCACGCGGCGGTAGTCTTTGTCCTCGGTTTTCAGGGCTGCAAAGCCGTTCGGATTCAGATAGAATTTACACTTTTCGGGGTCAAGGAAGTTAATTGACATAGTATTGAGCTCTCCCATTTTAACCCTCCTCAATCGATTATGCCAACAGCCTTGAGGGCCTCGGCCTGTATTTTATATAGCTTATAGAACTCGCCGCGCTTTTTGAGAAGCTCGGCATAGCTGCCGCATTCAACAACCTCACCCTCGCTTATAACTGCGAGCATGTCGGCGTCGCGCAGGGTCGAGAGGCGATGCGCAATGGCAACCGTAGTTCTGCCCTGCATGAGCTTGGTAAGAGAATACTGGATATTGCGCTCGGTCTCGGTATCCATGGCCGCGGTAGCCTCATCGAGGATGAGTATGCGCGGATTTTGGATTATCGTTCTGGCTATTGATATTCTCTGCCGTTCGCCGCCCGAGAGGTCATGACCGCCCGCTCCGACGCGCGTCTCATAGGCATCGGGCAGCTTCATAATAAAGTCGTGCGCGCTTGCGGCCTTTGCTGCGGCGATTATCTCTTCCATTGCGGCATCCGGCTTCGCGTAGCGGATATTGTCGACTATTGTGCCTATAAACAGATAGATGTCCTGCGACACGAGCCCGACATTCCTTCGGATAATGTCAAGCGGCAGGTCGCGCACATCGACTCCGTCGATTTTGACGCACCCTGCTTTAGGGTCATAGAGACGCGCTATCAAATTGGCTATTGTCGTTTTGCCCGCTCCGGTCTTGCCGACTATTCCGAGCATCTGACCTGCGTTCACCTTGAGGTCAAGATTCTTTATTACGGGACGCGCAGGTTCATATTCAAATTCGAGACTTGAAATCTCAATATCTCCGCGCACCTCGCCTATATCTATCGGATGTTCTTTTTCGACTATCTCGGGCTGAGCGTCCACTATTTCGAACACGCGCTGAGCCGAATCCACGCACCGCGCCCACCAGTTGGAGACCCACGACAGAAAGTCGATAGGGCCGACGAGCATGGTGAGATATATCGTAAAATTAAGGAGCGTGCCGACGGTCATTTTACCTTTCGCAACCATGAGTCCGCCGCAGGTCAGCATGAACACGGCGAGAACCGAGAGCGCTACGGTCAACAGCGGAAAAAGCGTAGCTTCCGAATTGTTGAACTTCAAATCCGCCTCATAGAGGTCGCCGCTGACCTTATCAAAGCGGTCGAGCTCCTCATCCTCTTTCGAGAAAGCCTTTATTATACGCTGACCGTTGATATTGTCGCTGACCATTGAGGTGAGTCTCGCGTTGCGCGCCCAGCTCCTGTGATGCAGTATTCTGAAAAATTTGCTGCCGAAAATGAGCAGTATAAGAAATATCGGAGCCGCAGCGCAGCAGAGAAGCGCCAGCTTCCACGACATAACGAACATGATTATCAGGACGCCGACAACGGTTATAATATTCGTTATGACATAGGGCAGTCCGTCCACAAAGAACCAATAGACATTATTGGAATCCCTTGTCACGCGCTCCATGAGCGAACCCGTCTGTTTGGACGAATAAAAGCTGACGGACAGGCGCTGCATGGCGGCGAATATCTTGACCTTTATATCATATATGACGCGCGGCATTATGCTGCCCATAAGGAACTGGAACGACACCGTCATCAAAAGTCCCAGCAGCTTCATGCCGACAACCGCACCTATTAAGTAGCCGAGCGTAACAAACAGCTGCTGCGCGGGAGTTGAACCGACATTGCTCAAAACATCGTCGAAGAGCGCCTTTGTGCTTATCTGCGGCATTGCCATATTAATTGCCGTGCTTATAAGTATCGCCGCAACAATTAGCGTCATTTGAAGCTTATAGCCGCCGAAAAATGAGAACAGGCGCTTGACCGTCGATTCGTTTTTGTTGCACTTGGGGCAGGACTTGCGCCCGGGCGGATAGGGTCTTTTGCACTTAGGGCAGACTCCGTCGTCCTTCCTGTCTCCGTCATTCTTTAATATCGGCTTTCCGCTTTTTAAGCTGTTAAACGCCTTGCAGAACTCATCGTAAGCGCCGAGAAAGTTGAGGCTGAATTTTATCAGCCCTATGTCGTCGCCGTCCTTTTCGGCTATGAGGCGAGCCGTTGAAACATACTGCTCGCATTTTAGCGAATCAAAATCGGAGAGCGGATAGGAGCGAATCTCTCTGAGCTCATATTCCGCTTTGATTTTCTTGTTTCCGCGTTTTTTTGCTGCTTTTTCGTCCCCGAGGATGAAATATATACCCTCGCTGTCAAGAGCCGTCCACGCAGTAAGATAGCAGCCGTCGAAATCCATATCGCTTTCAACAACTTTTATAAATCCGTCTGTCGCAAGCCCGCTGCTTTCGACTGCCGCCTTCACATCGTCGGGCAGTCGGTCGAAGCGTTTATGCTTCGGCGGCTCGTATTTGCCGAGCATACGGCGCAATATTCTTTTTATTTTTCTTTTGAAGCTATTCATAGTCACTCCGAAAAAAAGAATCAGGGTCTGCTCAAATCGAACATCAGTCGATATAATCGAGTATCATCGGCTGCGCCGCAGGCTTCTGTGCGCCTATAGAGACGGCCGAGAGAAAGCGGGTCTCCGCGCCGTCAAGGCGGCTTTTGTCATTAGAGAAAAGCGTTGCGAGCAGTTCTCCGCGCTTTACAAAATCGCCTGTTTTGGCGGATATCACAATACCCGCCGCAGGGTCTATATTATCCTCTTTTTTCTCTCTGCCAGCTCCGAGCAAAACGGCGGTCAGGCCTATATTCTCGGAATCCATATGAGTTATATATCCGTCCGCGGGCGCATACACCTCGCGGGAGAAAGAGGCTTTTTCGAATTTTGAGGTGTTCTCTATATACGAGACGTCGCCGCCCTGCGACTTAACCATCATTTCAAAGCGTCTGAGAGCTTCTCCGCTGCTGACGGCCTCGTCAACGAGCTCGGCGCATTTTTCTTTGTCTCCTATGCCTGCAAGCATAAGCATTCTGCACGAGAGCTCGCGGCAGACAGTCCAAAGGTCACCGGAAGTATTGCCTTTAAGTATATCGACAGACTCGATAACCTCGAGCGAATTGCCGACCGCTTTTCCGAGCGGGGCGTCCATATTTGTTATTAAAGCGGCGGTCTTAACTCCCGCTCCCCTGCCGATATCGACCATTGTTCGCGCAAGCAGACGGGAATCGTCAAGGGTTTTCATAAACGAACCGCTCCCCGTTTTTACGTCGAGGAGAATGCAGTCCGAGCCGTCGGCAAGCTTCTTGCTCATTATGCTCGAGGCTATGAGCGGTATGCTGTCAACTGTGGCGGTGACGTCGCGCAGAGCGTACAGTTTTTTGTCCGCAGGGCACATATTGCCGCTCTGACCCGTGACGCTCAAGCCGCACGATTCAACGGTTTCACGCATTTTCTGCGGGGATATCAAGGTTTGGAAACCCGGAATAGCTTCGAGCTTGTCGACCGTTCCGCCTGTGTGTCCGAGCCCCCTGCCGGACATCTTTGCCACCTTGACACCGCACGCCGCGACTATGGGAGCCACTATGAGCGTGGTTTTGTCGCCAACGCCGCCCGTCGAATGCTTATCGACCTTGACGCCGCTTATCCCGCTCAAATCGGCCTTATCACCCGAATCGCGCATGGCGAGCGTGAGAGCCACCGTCTCGGCCTTGGTCATTCCGCGGAAAAACACCGCCATGGCGAACGCCGAGAGCTGATAGTCCGGCACCTCCTCGGAGACACAGCCGTTTATTATATAAGATATTTCTTCGGCGGTCAGCTCGCCGCCGTCGCGCTTTTTGCGGATAAGTTCGGGCATATACATAAAAAGCTCACCTCAGTTAACGGAAAGAATTACACAGTTGAGCGAGAAAAGCGAGGACAGCTCACTCTCATCGCCGAGGACTGTACTTTTTGCGTCGTCGGCCGTGACCAGCGACGATATCATTGTCGGATCGGCCTTGATACGCGCTGCTATAGCATCGTAATCCGACTGTGTAAACAGATTAAATGCCGAACGCGAAAGATCAAGCCGCACACCGTCGTCGGCTATGCCGAATTTCACGGAGCGTCCGCCGCTGAAGCTGCCGTTTTTCACCGACTCGAGAGCCCTGTAAACGCTCATGGAGACCGACTTTTCCGCAGTTGTCAAAACAGCGTCCGACACATAGGATTTATCAGTATCGGCGCCTATGACCCAGCTGCCTATGTTGCGTTCAGCCGCACTTGCAACCGCGGCAAATACTTTCGTGCCGCAGGCAAAAATCGCCTGCGTGCCGGTAGAATACCAGAGCTTTGCGCGCGCTTCGGCGTCGAGCTCGGTTTCGTCGGTCTTGAGGAATCTCACCTTTATATCGACCGACACGGCTCCGAGGTTCATATCCTCTGCGGCGCGCTCCGCGCCCTGTATAAAGCCGAAGCAGTAATTGACATAATTATCCGACGGATAGCTGCCCTGAAATCCGAGACGCTGAAAGCCGTTAAAAACAGAAGCATATCCCGCAAGATATCCCGCGTCGAGAGTGGAATAGCTGACGGCGAGCACATTGTCGGGCAAGTCCTTCTCCGTGCTGTCGACAATTATAAACTTTACATCCTCCCAACGCTCGGCCGCTCTTACTACGGCGTCGCGGAACTCGTCTCCGTGGCAGACCACCGCCTTTGCGCCGTGCTTTATCGCTTTTCTTATCGCTCTGAAGAAGTAAGTCGTGCCGCGCTGAGACGGTCTGTAATATTTGCAGCTGACTCCGTAATCGGCGGCGTAGCTTTTTACGCCGTCCCAAACCACGGAATTATACGACCTGTCATATATATCGCCGACATCGGTAATGAACACCGCTTCGTATTTTTCGTGTTTTGCGCAGGCGCAGAGACTAAAAAGCATCGCCAATACGCAAAGCGCCGCTGTTATACGCCGAAAATTTTTCAAGGCTGATTCTCCTGTTTTAAATTTGCCGGTCCGAATGAGCCGGGCAAAAGTTCTTTGAGCTTAAACGAACGCAGTCCGTTTTCCGTGTTGCAGATTATTTCAAAAGTTTCCGTATTGCAGAATTCCGCCATGACCTGACGGCATACGCCGCAGGGAGTGCAAAATTCAACGCCGTCTTTTCCTCCGGCAACGGCTATTGCGCAAAAGTCGCGTTCTCCGCTTGAAACGGCTTTGAAAAAGGCCGTGCGCTCGGCGCAGACTGTCGGAGTATACGCGGCATTTTCGATATTGCAGCCCGTATATACCGACCCGTCGGAGCAGAGAAGCGCCGCGCCGACGCTGTATCCGGAATAGGGCGAATACGAATTTGCGCGCACGTCTGAAGCTTGAGAAAACAGCGCATTACGCTCATTGTCGGTCATACGTCCGACACCTCCCGCAGAAAGCTCTCTCCGCTTTTAAGCGCGGGCAAGCCGAAGCAATCGAGCACAAAAGCGGAAATGTCGGCAAAGGTCGGGCGGGTTCCGATATTAACCCCCGCTTTAACCTTATCGCCGTAAACTATTATAGGGATATACTCGCGCGAATGGTCGGTGCTTGCGGTCGAGGGATCGCAGCCGTGGTCGGCGGTTATTATGAGCACATCGTCGGGACGCATATTTTCAAGGAATTTTCCGAGACGGCAGTCAAACTCCGTCAGCGCTTTCGCGTAGCCGTCCACATCGTTCCTGTGCCCGTATAGCATATCGAAATCGACGAGATTGACAAAGCAGAGCCCGTTGAAATCCTCGTTTTGAAGCTCGAGGGTTTTCTCCATGCCGTCGGTGTTGTCTTTGTTTATCCCCCTGTGGTCCGTGATGCCGCGGGAGGCGAAAATATCGTTTATCTTGCCGACCGATATTACATCGAAGCCCGAATTTTTCAGCCTGTCGAGCATCGTCTCCCCGGTCGGTTCAAGAGAGAAATCATGCCTGCCAGAGGTTCTGTAAAAGTTCGGATATTCGCCCTTAAACGGGCGGGCTATGACCCTGCCCACGGCGAGCTCGTCTTTGAGCATACCGCGCGCCTTGCGGCAGATACCGTAAAGCTCTTCGAGCGGGACTATATCCTCGTGGGCGGCGACTTGAAATACGCTGTCCGCCGAAGTATAGACTATGAGATCGCCCGTCTCCATATGCTGCCTGCCGTAGTCGAGAATGACCTGCGTGCCGGAATACGGCTTATTGCAGAGCACTCCGCGCCCCGTCAGGTGCGAGAACTCGTCTATCGCATACTGCGGAAATCCGTTCGGGAAGGTAGGCATGGGCTTTTCCGAGACTATTCCCGCAATCTCCCAGTGGCCCGTCGTCGTGTCCTTTCCCGCCGAACGCTCGGCAGCTCTGCCGAATGCGCCGCGCGGAGACGCGACCGCACCCTTGGGCGATATCCCGTCGATATTGAAAAGTCCGAGGGACTTCATATTCGGCACATCGAAGCATGCCGAGCGGCTGACCGCGCCGAAGGTATCGCTTCCGCAGTCATTGTATTTCGCGGCATCGGGAAGCTCGCCGACACCGAAGGAATCGAGGACTATAAGAAAAACTCGCTTTGTTTTCAAGGGTATCACCCCGTTTAAAGAGTATTGAGAGCTATTTCTATCATTTCGTTGAAGCTCTGCTCGCGCTCTGCGGGCGAGCATTCTCCGCTCTCCTTGTTCATGGGCAGGTCGGATACGGTGCAGATGCACAGCGCGTTTTTGCCGGAGCGCGCGGCGTTCATATAGAGCGCTGCCGCCTCCATCTCAACGGCTAAAACGCCCATTTTCTGCCACAGTTCAAAGCTCGGGATATCCTCATAGAAGGTATCGGACGAGACTATATTGCCGACTACGGGCTCCTTGCCCGTTTTTCTCGCGGCAGCCACCGCCTTTTCGAGCAGGGAGAACGACGCTATCGGCGAAAATACGCCGGGCAGACCGTACTGGTGGGCAAAATTCGAGTTTGTGCACGCGCCCGCTCCTATGACCACGTCGCGCAGCTTCAGAGAGGGAGCTATGCCGCCCGCCGAGCCTACGCGGATAATATTGTCCACATCGTAGAAATTGAAAAGCTCATAGGAGTAAATGCCCATCGACGGCATACCCATACCGGAAGCCATAACCGAGACGGGCTTGCCGTGATATGTTCCGGTATAGCCCTGAATGCCTCTGACATTGTTTACGAGGCGGGCGTCGTCGAGAAAAGTTTCGGCGATATACTTTGCTCTTAAAGGATCGCCGGGCATGATGACTGTTTTGGCGAAGTCGCCTTTGTTCGCGGTATTGTGTGCTGTTGACATATTGACTCTCCTTTCAATATCCGGACGCATCAAGACCCTTGGCGAGCTTGACAATTCTGCTCGTGCCGAGCCTGTCGCAGCCGAGGGATATGAATCTCTCGGCGTCGTCAAGGCTGCTGATGCCGCCTGCGGCCTTCATTTTTACGTTGCTTCCTATATGCTCCGAAAAGAGCTTTATATCATCGAAGGTTGCGCCGCCCGTCGAGAAGCCGGTCGAAGTCTTTATATAGTCGGCACCGGAGCGCGTGACTATATCGCACATTGCTATCTTCTCGTTCTCGGTAAGCAGGCATGTTTCGATAATGACCTTCAGGATTTTTCCCTCGCACGCGGCGCGAACCGCCTTTATCTCATTTTCGACATAGACGGTATTGCCGGACTTGAGCTCGCCGACATTTATAACCATATCTATCTCATCCGCGCCGTTTTCCACTGCGTCCTTTGTCTCAAAGACCTTGACGGCGGTAGTGTTATAGCCGTTGGGGAAGCCTATAACGGTGCATATTTTCACCTTGTCACCGACATAGTCCTTCGCTCTTTTGACAAACGCGGGCGGGATACACGCACTCGCCGTGCCGAACTTCTCGGCGTCGATGAGTATCTGCTCGATATCGCTCCAGCCGGCAGTTACTCCGAGCAGGGTGTGGTCGACCTTTTTAAGAATTTCTCTGATGTCCATTTTCCGTTCCTCCGTTGTGTTTTCCGCGGTAAAAGCAAAGCGCGGGGCTTTGTCAAAAATCCGTACAAATCATATGATGTACAGAGGGATTCCTCATAAAAAGCAAGCTAAAGGAGTAATGTTTCGATATGAATTATAACACCCGAAGCGTCGGGGGCTGCTCCTGCCCCATGCGCGAGGCGGCGACTCTGTTTCCGGAGGAATACAGTGTCGCCATGGCATATGTTCCCATGCAGACGGATATAAGCGTATACGACGAGATGAAAGCCTTTGAAGTCGGTACGCTGTTTCCCGTTCTCAACAAGCCGTTCAACCCTGCGAGGTGCTTGAGATGACTAAGCGCGAGACCATGCTCAGGCGATTGAGCGCCGCCCAATTCACGCAGTGGGAGCTGCATCTCTATCTCGACACTCACCCGTCCGATCTCCAGGCGCTTGCACTGTTTAAAAAGTGCGACGCGCGTTACAGGGCATTAAAAAGCGAATATGAATCTCAATTCGGCTCGCTCACGGCGCTCGACGCAACGGGCGCCGAGTGGCTCAAGAACCCGTGGCCGTGGGATGAAGAGGAGTGTGGCCGCTGATGTTTGTATATGAAAAGAAGCTTCAATATCCCGTTAAAATAGCAAATCCGAACCCGAAATACGCGAAAATAATACTCGACCAATACGGCGGGCCCGACGGAGAATTGGGCGCGTCGCTGCGCTATCTCAGTCAGCGTTTCACCATGCCCTACGCTCAGCTCAAGGGACTGCTCACCGATATCGGAACGGAGGAGCTCGGACACCTCGAAATGATAGGCGCGATAGTCCACCAGCTCACAAGAAATCTCACGCCGGAGGAGATAAAGAAGGGCGGATTTGAAGCATATTTCGTCACCCACACCGCGGGAGTATATCCCGCCGGGGCAAACGGTATGCCGTACAGCGCGGGATCCATGCAGTCAAAGGGCGACACAATAGCCGACCTTATGGAGGACATGGCTGCCGAGCAGAAGGCGCGGGTAACCTACGACAATATTCTGCGCCTTGTTGACGACCCGGATGTCCGCGACCCGATAAAATTCCTGCGCGAGCGCGAGGTAGTCCACTTCCAGCGCTTCGGTGAGGGGCTGCGCACCGTCACAGACAGGCTCAACTCGAAGAACTACTATTCGTTCAACCCGTCGTTTGACAAATGCTGAAGTTATAAACTCAAGGGAGCCTCAACGTTCAACGCGCCAAGGCTCCCTTAAAACTGCTTATTTTACGAAGCTTACGGCGACGTTTTCAAAAGTCTCCTCGCCCGCAAGGAAAGCGGAAAAATCGTTTTTTACCGTGAGCGTTCCGCCGCTCTTCATGGAATTGACAAGCTTGGCATACTCGCTCCCGGTGAGCTTTTCAAACTTTGAGGTTGCAAAAGGCAGACCGACGGCGTTATCGTCAACGCCGAGATTGGACATAAGTCCGCCGACGAGCACCCATTTGCCCGCATAGAAAGAGGTAAGCACCTTCTGCGCGGCGGCGCTCAGTCCTTTCATAGCCGAGGTTATGACCGTATCGGAGACGGAGGACTGATCGACATCGACGCCTATAGACTTGCCGTTATTGTCCGAGGCGGCCTCAAAGACGGAATCGCACATTTCTCCGCCGCAGGAAAACACGCACTGCGTGCCGGACTTGTACCATCCGTTGACCATTTTCTGAAGCTCGGGCGACGCGGAGAAGCTGTCTCCGTAGAGATAGCTGTACTTCATCTCGACGGAAGCACCCGTTATCTCGGCAGCGTCGTTTGCGCCCTGCACAAAGCCGTAGCCGAATCTGTTGACGGACGGATTGTTGCCCGCTCCGCCGCCGACAAAGCCGAGCTTTGTATTACCCTCGGTAACGGCGGCATAGCCCGCAAGATAGCCGCACTGCTCCTCCATGAAGGAGACTGCAGCGACATTCGAGAGAGTTTTTCCGTTGCCGTCCGTGAGCACATATCCGTCAACAAAGACAAACTTCGTATCGGGATTCTCCGCAGCGGCGCGCTTGAGAGCCTTTTCCTGCTCGTAGCCGGTGGCGACGATTATCTTTGCGCCGCCGCTTATAGCCTCAATGAAAGCATTGTATCTGTCGTCATCCGAGGCCTTATTGCCGTTTCTCGGCTGATAATATTTATATGATTTGCCGTTTTGATAGGCAAAGGTCTTTACTCCGTCCCATGTGCCCTGGTTAAAAGACTTATCCTTGAGCCTGCCGACATTTGTGACCATCGCTATCTCGTATTTTCCGTCTTTCGAGGTCATGGTGTCGGCTATTTCGTCTGCCGAAATTATTTGGGCATCGTCTCTGTCGTTCACAAGACCGGTTTTGTTGCATGCGGTAAGAGCGGCGCAGCCGAATATCATAAGCACCGCGAGAAGCACCGCAAGGGTCCTCTTCATGGTAAAACCTCCTATATATCTCCTATATATGACTCACGCGTCCGTTTCGATTGTTTATTATATCATCACTGCGGCTTTAAATCAACAAAGTTTTGTCAATTTTTTATACTCTATATATAGTTATAACCGCAGAAGAAAAATATATTACTTTTTATAAATCGGGCAAAGTAATATATAAGAGATTGATTTTAGAACGCACAGATGATATAATCAATAAAAATATCAAGCGAGGTCTTTATAAAATGCACCCTTTTGCCGCTTTTTGCAGACGCAATCTCAACGCGCTCGGACTCGAGCTTTACAGTCTCGCATATCCCCTGCTCCCGAAGGACAGGCGCGACTGGCTGTTTGAAAAAAATGTGAATATCGTTCCCGCCGAGACGGGCGTTAAAATAATCGAAAGAGACGGCGAGAGCGTAACCATCGGCAAGTTCAACAAGGACGGCACATATTCGGACAAGCCGTTTCGCATTCTCACCGCGACCGACCTCCACCTCGGCGACACTCCCTCTCTGCGCCGCAAAACGATGCAGATGCTTGCGAATCACATCTCCCAGGCAAAGCCCGACCTTGTGATATTCACGGGCGACGTTATACTTTCAAAATATCAGCAGCTTGACTCGGTTCAGTTTGCGCGGTTTATGGAAAAAACCGGGGTCTACTGGGCTATTGTGTTCGGCAATCACGAGGTACGCGAGGAAAAGGGCTTCTACAAGTGGCTTATGCTCGACTCCGTGAGACGCTATCCGCACTGCCTTGCGCTCCACGGAAATGACAGTCTCTACGGCTACGGCAACTACAGAATAGACATCAAAAACGGCGAAAATTCACTGCTCCAGAGTCTCTATTTATTTGACTCGGGGCGCGATATACGTGAGAGATATTATAAAGATTACGGCGTACCCGAGGATATGAAGGGCTATGATTTCTTAAAGCCCGAGCAGATAGAGTGGTACAAAAACTGCGTACGAAGCACAGAGGAAAAATACGGGAAAGTCAAGTCTATGATCTATTTCCACATTCCCCTGCCGGAGTTCGAGCACGTTATGAAGTTAGACGAGAACGGACATTATGTCCCGACGGGCGAGGCGAAGATTTTCTACGGAGGGATGTATGAATCCGTCGGCTGCTCGCCGTTCAACAGCGGAATGTTTGACGCCATATGCGAGCTCGGAAGCACGCAGGCTGTCTACTGCGGTCACGACCATATCAACGACTTCTGCGCAAATTACAAGGGAATATGCTTCATATACAGCCAATGCGGCGGATATGAGACCCACACCATGGGCACAAACTTCGGCTGGCCGGAGGAAAAATGGATGCAGGGTGTGACGGTGACGGAAATTCTCCGCGACGGCAGCATAACGGTCGGCAGACGCTTTAACCGCGACTATCTCAAGAGACCCGAGCAGTTCAACGCCGAAAAGCAGGCCTACGAAGAAAGCAGGAAAAAATAAAATGGCATCGAGCAAAGAATATCTCGACTATGTGCTCGAGCAGCTGAGCGAGACAGGCGACGTGACAAGCCGCGCTATGATGGGCGAATACATACTGTATTTTCGCGGAAAAGTAATAGGCGGAATATATGACAACAGGCTTCTCGTAAAGCCCGTCAAGGCGGCGCGCAGGATGATGCCCGACGCTTCGGAGGATCTGCCTTATGACGGCGCGAAGCCGATGCTCTCGGTCGATAACATCGAGGACAAAGAATTTCTGAAAGATCTGTTTGAAGCGATATACGACGAGCTGCCGAGCCCTAAGAAAAAATAAGAAATGCTCCCGATTATTTTAAAAAACGGGAGCACTTTTTGTTTTTAATTCAGAGAGACGCAATTACGCCTTTGACGGGACTGTGATATACTTATCGATAAAGCTCCTGACCTTAGCCTCGTATGCGGCGGAGTCGGTCGGGTAGCTTTCGGCGTGACCCGCGCCCTCGACAAGGAGTATATCTTTGTCACTGCTGCACGCGTCATAGAGCTCGTTGACCATATAGGTCGGAACAAAATCGTCCTTTGTGCCGTGGATAAAGAGCATGGGAACCTGCGCGTGCTTGACGCTCTCGACCGAGTCAACCTTTTTGAAGTCGTATTTTGCAATGCGCTTATTGAAGAAGTTAGTGCCGTCAAGCAGAGGCGAAGAAGGAACATGGGCGTTTTTGAGCTGATAATCGAACTCCGCCCACGGGCTTGTATAACCGCAGTCGGCGACGGTGAACTTTACATTCTTCGGCAGATCGGGGTTGCCGCTCATCAAGGTGACGGTGGCGCAGCCCATAGACACGCCGTGCAGGATTATCTGAATATTGCTGCCGAAGGTATCGTTAATAAACCTGAGCCACTGCATACCGTCTCGAGACTCATGCGAGCCGAAGCCGATATATTTGCCCTCGCTGTCGCCGTGAGCCTGATGGTCGACGATAAAGACGTTAAAGCCGAGGTCGTGATAGAACTTTGTCATGAGCCTGAACTCGCGCTTGCCCCAGCAGCGATAGCCGTGGCTTGCAAAGACATAGACGTCGGACGGCTTGTCCGCCTTCAGAAGATAACCCTTGAGCTTATTTCCGTCAGCATTGGTTATGGAGTAATTTTCAAAGGTCTGCTCATTGAGCCACTCCTCGCGGGGATCGGGAATGAACTTTTCGGGATTTGTCTCCATCATCTTCTTTTTTGCGTCGGCATCCATCTTCCCGGGTATTTTTGCTTTTCGAGCTATGACCTCATAGAAGACAACGTAGCTTACTATGCCGAAAACTATTCCGGTAAACAGGAGAACGGACGCCGCAACTATCGCTGTTATCTCAACAGCATTCATTATTATCACCTTTTTTCGATATTTTTGCGTGCATATGCACAGCTTTAGTCCAACAATATTATAGCTATCTGTATGAAATAAGTAAAGAAAAATTTTTATTCTGAATAAGCATTGTTCCCGCCGTTTTTTGTGATAAACTTTGATTGTGTTTAAGGATAAAAGGAGGAGAATTATGACCAGATACGAAAGCGCAAGAGAGATATATGCTTCCCTCGGCGTTGACACCGAAAAAGCTATAGAAGCGCTCCGCAGCACGGCGGTTTCCGTCCACTGCTGGCAGGGCGACGACGTTACGGGCTTCGACTCGAAACAGGCGCTCTCCGGCGGAATACAGACCACCGGCAACTACCCCGGCAAGGCGCGCACGCCCGAGGAGCTGATGCAGGACTTCGACTTCGCCGCAAGTCTCATGCCCGGCAGAAAGAAGCTCAATCTTCATGCGAGCTACGCCATATTCGAAGACGGCGAGTTCGCCGACCGCGACAAGATAGAGCCGCGCCACTTTGAAAAGTGGGTAAAGTTCGCAAAGGAACGCGGCATGGGGATAGACTTTAATCCCACCTTCTTCTCGCATCCCATGGTTAAAGACAATCTCACGCTCTCTTCGCCCGACGAAAATGTTCGCCGTTTCTGGATAGAGCACGGCAAGCGCTGCATAGAAATATCGGAATATTTCGCAAACGAGACGGGCGTCCCCTGCCTTATGAACATCTGGATTCCCGACGGATATAAGAATATCCCCGCAGACAGGCTCTCGCCGCGCAAGAGATTTAAGGCTTCTCTTGACGAAATACTCTCCGTGCCTTATGATAAGTCAAAGGTTTTCGTCTGCCTTGAATCGAAGGTTTTCGGAATCGGGCTTGAGTCCTATACCGTCGGCTCCGCCGAGTTCTGCATGAACTATGTCGCCTCAAAGGGCATAACTCCCCTTATGGACAACGGCCACTATCACCCGACCGAAGTCGTATCGGATAAGATATCCTCCATGCTCCTTTTTAACGACCGCATCGCCCTGCACGTCACGCGCGGCATCAGATGGGACAGCGACCACGTTGTTATCCTCGACGACGAGACTAAAGAGATAGCGAAAGAGATAGTTCGAAACGGCGCACTCGACAGAGTGTTCATAGCGACCGACTATTTCGACGCTTCTATAAACAGGATATCCGCATGGGTCACGGGAATAAGGAGCGTACACAAGGCTCTGCTTCTCGCTCTGCTTGAGCCGAACGAGAGAATGAAAGCGCTGCAGGACGAGAGCCGCTTCACGGAGCTCATGGTTTTGCAGGAGGACATGAAAACAGCGCCGTTCGGAGACATCTGGGACGAATATCTCAGGCGCGAAAATGTTCCTTGCGACTATATATCGCCCATACTCGACTACGAAAAGAATACACTGGAGGCAAGAAAATGAAAGACATTCTGACTGCGCCCTTTGTGCAGGAAATGATGCAGACCACCGCCAATATGTACCGCCTCGGTTGGGACGAGAGAAACGGCGGAAACATAAGCTATATGCTCGACGAAAAGGAAGTCGGCGAATATCTCGACCTCAGCAAGGTCATCAGAACCATTCCGACCGGCTTTGACGCGAAGCCGCTTATCGGCAAAATATTCATTGTCACGGGAACGGGCAAATATTTCAAGAATGTTCAGTTCGACCCCGAAAACAATCTAGGCATAATAAGAATCGCCGAGGACGGCACTACCGCGGAGCTTCTCTGGGGCTACTCCGACGGCGGCAGATTCACAAGCGAGCTGCCCGCCCACCTGATGAGCCACATGGCGCGTCTCGGCGTTGAGCCGGAGAACAGAGTCGTCATGCACTGCCACCCGACAAATACGCTCGCCATGAACTACATCCACGAGCTCGACGAGAAAAAGATAACCCACACCCTTTGGGAGATGTGCACCGAATGCATAGTGGTTTTTCCTGACGGCGTCGGCGTTCTGCCGTGGATGCTCTGCGGCACGAACAGCATAGGTGAAGCGACAGCCGAGAAGATGAAGGAGTTTCGCCTCGTCATCTGGGGAATGCACGGAATCTACGGCGCGGGCAAGACAATGGACGAGACCTTCGGTCTTATCGAGACGGTCGAAAAGGCCGCACAGATATATATGCTCACGGCGCATATGCCGAGGATTAACACGATAAAGGACAGCGAGATGCAGGAACTCGCCGAGTTCTTCGGAGTCAAATACAGAAAAGATTTCCTGAATCTGTAAACAAACAGCAAGCCGCATCAGACAGTGCGGCTTGATTTTTTAGAGGTGTCAAATGGACAAAGCGATAAAAATTTTTCGCAATCCCCTCTTCATGATAATCGCAGGCGCGGTCTTCGGAATATTGGCAAAATACGGCGACATCGCCTATGCAAACAGCATATTTTCATTTTTCGGGCTGCTGACCTCCGGGTTTGCAATATGGCTCGTTATCGGAACGGCGATAATTTATATTTCAAGCAGCCGCAAACAGCTGTCCGTTCTCCTGTCGTCGTTCATGCTGCCGATGCTTTTGGCATACTATATTTTTTCCGTCCTTGCCGTAAAATACTTCAATATAAAAATCGCGCTGTTCTGGTGCGCGGCTTTTGCGTGTTCGCTCGCAATCGGAAACATCATTTTTCCGAAGCGGCACACCCGTCTGTTTATGGCGCTGTTCATTCTCGCGTCGGCGGCTTTTGTTACGGCAGACGCGATAATGATAAACGGAGTTAACCTCCTGCTTATCCTTTGCGAGTCCGCACTCTGCATTGCCGCGGCAATATTAATAAGCAGGAAGATAAAGAGCCAAAGCTGACTTTCAAATAACCGAACGACCGTCGGAATTTCACCCGACGGTCGTCTTGTTATTTTATCATCAGGTCGGCTATCGTTATGCCGTCGAAGAAGTCGTTGATGAGCTTATCGAGCTTTGTCCACATCGTGCGGGTACGGCACGAGCCTGCATTCTCGCACGGGGCGCAGCCGCCCTCAACGCACGAGACGGGCGCAAGAGAACCCTCGGTGAGCTTCAGAATCTCGCTGACTCTATATTCCTCCGGCTTTCTTTTCAGGCGGTATCCCCCGCCCTTTCCGTGCGCGCCCTCGACGAGCCCCGCTTTTGAGAGCGTTGTCATGATGCTCTCGAGATACTTGAGAGAGAGCTCCTCGCGCTCGGCTATCTCTTTTAACGGGATGAACGCGCCGTCCTTTTCGTTTTCCGCAAGATCCGCCATGACGCGCAGGGCGTATCTGCCGCGGCTTGATACCATCATAGTTTTATACCATGCGGCAGCTGCAGCCGTCGCAGTCCCCGCACTCGGGGAACTTGCTGCGGTCATACTCGATGCCGTTCTTGTCATAATAGTCCTTAACTGCGGCTTTTATGGCTTCCTCGGCGAGCACGGAGCAGTGCAGCTTGTGTGCCGGGAGTCCGTCAAGCGCATCGACGACCTGCTTGTTGCTGACCGAAAGCGCCTCGTCAACGGTTTTACCCTTTATAAGCTCGGTAGCCATGGAGGACGACGCAATGGCGCTCGCACAGCCGAAGGTCTCAAACTTGACGTCGTTGATTTTTCCGTCCTTTATCTTGAGATAAATCTTCATGATATCGCCGCACTTAGCGTTGCCGACCTCGCCGACACCGTCCGCATCGGGAATCTCGCCGACGTTGCGCGGATTTTTGAAATGATCCATAACCTTATCGCTGTATAATGCCATTTTTATTACTCCTCTCAGAAAGTGAATTTTCTCTCGCCGCTCAGGAGCTCTTTCCACACGGGCGAAAGCTCTCTGAGATATTTGACGACCTTCGTTGTCTCTTCGATTATATAATCGACCTCTTCCTGCGTGTTCTCCTCGCTGAGCGTCAGGCGCAGAGAGCCGTGGGCGACCTCATGCGGGCGGCCGATAGCGAGAAGCACGTGGCTCGGGTCAAGCGAGCCGGAGGTGCAGGCGGAGCCGGAGGATGCGCATATGCCCTTTGCATCGAGCAGCAGAAGAAGCGATTCGCCCTCGATGCCCTCGAAACAGAAGCTGACGTTTCCGGGCAGCCTCCTTGTGCGGTCGCCGTTCAGTGCGCTGTGCGGTATCTTTCCAAGACCCGCTATAAGTCTGTCGCGCAGGGCGGAGACCTTTGCGGCGTTGGCGTCGATATTGGCGTTAGCCTCCTTGAGAGTCGCAACCATGCCGACTATGCCGGGGATATTCTCCGTGCCCGCTCGCTTGCCGCGCTCCTGCGCGCCGCCCTCGATGATATTCGTAAGCCTTATCCCCCTGCGGGCATAGAGCAGTCCGACGCCCTTTGGGCCGTGAAATTTATGAGCCGAAAGGGAGAGCATGTCGATGTTCTCTTCCTTGACATTGATGTGTATATGACCGACCGCCTGAACCGCGTCGGTATGGAAGATAACGCCTTTCTCCCTGCACACCGCGCCTATCTCGGCGATGGGCTGAATGCTGCCTATCTCATTGTTGGCGTACATGACGGTCACGAGGCAAGTGTCCTCACGAATAGCATCGGCAACCTGCCGAGCCGAAACCATGCCGTTTTCATGCACGTCCAAGAGTGTGACCTCGAAGCCCTCTTTTTCGAGCTTTTTGAGCGTATGCAGAACCGCGTGATGCTCAAATGCGGTTGAAATTATATGCTTTTTGCCCTTTCTTGCGCCGATTGCCGCCGCGGAGACAAGAGCCTGATTATCTGCCTCGCTGCCGCCGGAGGTAAAGGTTATCTCGCTCGGCTCGCATCCGAGCACCTCTGCCGCCTCCTCGCGCGCTTTTCTCAGCGCGTCCGCCGCAGCCTGTCCGACGGAATGAAGGCTTGAAGGGTTGCCGTAAATCTTATCAAAATACGGCAGCATGGCATCTATCGCCGTGCGGCTCGTCTTTGTCGTGGCCGCGTTATCAACATAGATAGTGGTCATTTATATCAAAACTCCTCTCAATAATCAAGTATGTTCATCGGAAACGGTGTCATTCGACATTCCACCCGATTTCGCAACGATTATATACCTATTTACATACTATGTCAATAGGTAAATCAAAAAAAGATACAGAGCAGAGGATAATCCCCTGCTCTGCTGATATTTTTTTGATTATTCGGCTTTCTTTGCGCCGTTCTCAAGAGCCGCGTCAGCCCACGAGGCGATATACTCCTCGACCTCGTCGCGGTTGGTCTCGTTGAGTATCTCATGCCTGCCGCCGTCAAAGAGCTTGAGGGTGACATCGTGGCCCGTCGCCTTGAGGTCGTCGGCAACCTGGGTCACACCCTTTGAATACTCGCCGACGGGATCCATCGAGCCGGAGACGACGAGAACCGGAAATTCGGTTGAGAGCTGCTCATACCAATCCTTGCCGGAGACGGAGTTGAGAATCGAGAACAGATCCTTGTAGCCTGCCGCAGTGAAGAGGAAGCCGCAGTATTTGTCGTCGATATACTTCTGAACCTCAGCCTCGTCTCGGGTAAGCCAATCGAAGTCGGTCTTGACATTATCAAACTTCTTGTTGTAGTTGCCGAAAGCGAGGTTATTTATAAACTCGCTTCTGTGACGGCTGCCACGGCTCTTGGCGACAAAGCCGGCAAGCTTTATGGCGATAGGCGCGGCGGGATTCTTTCCGCTTGTGCCGCAATAGATAGCCGCCTGAACGTCGTTATATTTTGCGGTATAGTTTCTCGCAATGAACGAACCCATGCTGTGGCCGAAGAATACGACGGGCTTGCCGGGATACTCCTCGCGGGCGATATCGGTAAGGGTGCGGCAGTCGATAACAAAATCTCTCCAGCCGTCTTTCTCGCCGAAATAGCCGAGATCGTCATCGGACTCAACCGATTTGCCGTGGCCGATATGATCCTGCGCAAAGACCGCATAGCCGTGCTCGCAGAGCCTCTTTGCAAAGCGGGCATAACGCTCGCCGTGCTCCGCCATACCGTGGGTTATCTGGAATATGGCCTTGACGCTGTCTTTGTCTGCGGGCGCCCAGCTGCGGGCGTAAACATCGCTGAGACCCGTCGCGGACTTGAACGAATATTCTTTTCTGACGATTTCCATAGTAAATTAAACCTCCGATTTTTCGGTGCTCTTTAATAATTAGACCAAAGCGGTCTTTCATACAAAGCATTATACCATATTATAAACAATTTGTAATCCTTTTGTAAGTAAATAAGCAAAAAGTCTACATATCTTACAAAAAAAGCGGAGCTTGTTTGTACACTATATACAAGTATACGGTTGCTGCGGTTATCGCTGCGATTTTGACACCGATTTTACAAAAACGGCTTTTTGATTTTACAACGCTTTCGTATGATGTAAGCGTAGGGTTTGCGCCCGACAAAAACTCGATGTTAAGGAGAGAAAACTCATGAAAAAGATTATCTGCGTTTTGTCCGCCGCTCTCGCTGTGCTTCTCATATTTGCCGCCTGCTCAAAGGACGGACAGGAGACGGCCAAGACCGTATCGACCGACGGCTCCACCTCGATGGAGGAGGTTATCGGCGCACTCGGCGAGTCCTTTACGAAGAACAACGACGACACAAAGTTCACATACAACCCGACAGGCTCGGGTTCCGGCATAACCGCCGTGCTTGAGGGGCGCTGCGACATAGGACTTTCGAGCCGTGCGCTCAAGGACGAGGAGAAGGCAAAGGGACTCAAAGAGACCACCATCGCTCTTGACGGAATAGCGATTATCGCAAAACCCTCAAACGCCGTATCCGATCTCACTGTTGAACAGATAGCCAAGATATACACCGGCGAGATAACCAACTGGAAGGAGCTCGGCGGAAAAGACAGCGAAATCGTTCTTATAGGCCGCGAGGCGGGAAGCGGAACAAGAGACGGCTTCGAGTCGGCAACCGGCACAAAGGACAAGTGCAAATACCGCCAGCAGCTGACCTCGACCGGCGACGTTATCGCAACGGTAGCGCAGAATCCCAACGCCATAGGCTACGCTTCTCTCGCCGCCGTAAAGGACACCGTAAAGGCGCTCAAGGTAAACGGAGTCGCTCCGAGCGAGGCCACCGTCAAGGACGGCAGCTACAAAATTCAGCGTCCGTTCGTCTTCGTTACCAAGGACGGCACAGAGCTCTCTCAGACGGCTCAGAAGTTTTTCGACTACGCAACCTCCAAGGAGGCCGCGGAGATAATCTCCAAGGCAGGCGCAGTACCCGCAGCGTAAAATCATACAGATGAAAAAAGAGGCAGTCTTACGGTCGCCTCTTTTATCCCTATCCGAGAGGCGAAAATATGAAAAACAAAGCAGGGAACAAAAAGAAGTTATTTGAATCAATCGTCCACGGTATATTCCTGATACTCGGGCTGATAACCGTCGGGTGCGTTCTGCTGATAACGGTATATCTTATTATATCCGGCATACTGGCGATAAAGAAAATCGGGCTTATCCCCTTCCTGTTCGGAAAAACGTGGGCCTCCACATCATCCGAGCCGTCGTTCGGCATACTGCCGTTCATTCTGACGAGCGTTTACGGCACGGCCGGCGCAATCGTTTTGGGCGTGCCGATAGGCTTTCTTACGGCAGTGTACATCTCAAAATATGCGCCGAAAAAAATCGGCGCCGTCATGCAATCCGCCGTCAGTCTGCTTGCGGGTATTCCGTCTGTTGTTTACGGTCTTGTGGGTATGCTCGTTTTAGTCCCCGCGATACAGAAAATATTCTCTCTGCCGGACGGCGCGAGTCTGCTCGCCGCGATAATCGTGCTTGCGGTAATGATTCTGCCGTCGATAATAAAGGTGTCCGTCACCGCTTTGCAGGCGGTGCCCAAGGAGTATGAGGATGCGTCGCTCGCTTTGGGCGCGACTCCGACGGAAACATATTTCAGGGTGTCCGTGCCGGCGGCAAAAAGCGGAATAGCGGCCGCAGTCGTGCTCGGCGTCGGCAGGGCCATAGGCGAAGCGATGGCTGTTATGATGGTCTCGGGAAACGCTCCGAATATGCCGAGCCTTTTCGAAAGCGTCCGCTTTCTGACAACGGCGGTGGCAAGCGAGATGTCATATTCGAGCGGGTTGCAGCGTCAGGCGCTCTTTTCTATAGCGCTCGTTCTCTTCCTGTTTATCATGCTGATAAACGCCGTTCTCAACTTCTTTTTGAAGAAAGGCAGGGATGAATAGAGATGAAAAGCAAAAGTCGCACAAAGCGAAAAATATACGGCGCCGTAATGCAGGCTCTCGTTCGCATCGCCTCTGTCGCGGTTTGTCTGCTCGTAATTTTCATGACGGGATATGTGCTGATAAAGGGCATTCCCAATATCTCATGGGAGCTTATATCCTCGTCCCCGAGCTACCTTTCTGACAGAGTAGGCATACTGCCCGACATACTTAACACACTCTATATAATTCTCGCCTCGCTCGTTATTATCCTGCCCCTGGGCGTCGGCGCGGCGATATATCTCAATGAATACGCGGCAAACAAAAAGGTCGTGGCGCTCATAGAGTACGCCGCTGAGACGCTCTCGGGCATTCCGTCGATTATTTACGGACTTGTCGGTATGCTTTTCTTCTGCCGGTTTTTAAAGATGAAAACCTCGCTTATCGCGGGCGCGCTGACGCTCGTTATTATGAACCTGCCCACCGTCATGCGTACTACACAGGAGAGCCTGAAAACCGTTCCGCAGAGCTACCGCGAGGGCGCGTTCGGCTTGGGCGCAGGAAAATGGAGAACCGTCCGAACCGTCGTCCTCCCCGACTGCATCGACGGCATAGTTACCGGGTGCATCCTCTCCGTCGGGCGCATTATCGGCGAATCGGCGGCTCTGCTGTTCACGGCGGGCTTCGCGCACACACTAAACGGCTTTTTCGACGGGCTCAAAAATTCGGGCGCAACGCTCACGGTTTCACTTTATGTCTACGCAAAGGAACAGGGCGAATTCGGCGTAGCCTTTGCAATAGCCGCAATACTCATAGCAATAACGGTGCTGATAAACCTATCCGCCTCGCTCGTCCCGCGCTGCTTTAAAAAGCGCAGACAGATATGAGAAAGGAGAAAGAAATGGAAAATAACGGCATAATTTCGGTCGGCGGGCTCAATCTCCGGTACGGCGAGCATCAGGCTCTGAAGGACATAAACATAGAGATAGAACGCAACAGCATAACCGCGCTCATAGGCCCATCCGGCTGCGGCAAATCCACGTTTCTCAAAACGCTCGACAGAATGAACGACCTTATACCCGGAGTAAAAATAACCGGAGATGTCCGCTACAACGGAGACGACATCTTCTCCCCGTCAGTCGACATCAGCGAATTGAGGCGGCAGATAGGCATGGTGTTTCAAAAGCCAAACCCGTTTCCCATGAGCATATACGACAACGTCGCCTACGGGCCGCGCACGCACGGCATCCGCTCGAAGGCGAAGCTCGACGAGACGGTTGAACGCTCTCTGCGCGGAGCGGCTATATGGGACGAGGTAAAGGATCGCCTTAAAAAGAATGCGCTCGGGCTTTCCGGCGGTCAGTAGCAGCGGCTTTGCATTGCGCGGGCGCTTGCGGTTGAGCCGGAGGTATTGCTCATGGACGAGCCCACGAGTGCGCTCGACCCGATATCCACCTCGAAAATCGAGGAGCTTGCCATAAATCTCAAAGAGAAATACACTATAATTATAGTGACCCACAATATGCAGCAGGCGGTCAGAATATCGGACAACACGGCGTTTTTCCTGCTCGGCGAGCTGATAGAATACGGCGCAACGGAGGAGATATTCTCCCAGCCCAAGGATCGCCGCACCGAGGACTACATAACAGGGAGGTTCGGATAATGAGAAGCAGATTCGACGAACAGCTTGCGCTGCTCAACAAAGAAATGATAGCGATGGGCGCGCTTTGCGAAAAAGTGATATCTCTCGCCGTGGACGCTCTGGAAAACGGCGACTCGGAAGCAGCCTCGAAGGTCTCCCCTTTTGACAGCGAGATAGACGAGAAGGAGCGGGCTATTGAGGCACTGTGTCTGAAGCTCCTGCTCCAGCAGCAGCCAGTGGCACGCGATTTGCGGCAGATATCCGCCGCGCTCAAGATGATAACGGACATGGAGCGCATAGGCGATCAGGCCGAGGATATAGCGGAAATAATCACTTTTCTCGGCGGCAGAGGCGACGAGAGCGACGGACTTCTTGAAAATATGGCGCATTCCGTTATAAAAATGGTAACGCAAAGTATTGATACATATGTAAAATGTGATACAATATTAGCAATGGATGTCATAAATCAGGATGACACTGTGGACGCATATTTTGACGAGGTCAAGAAAAAGCTCATATCAAGAATTGCAAACGACCCGTCGGACGGCGAATACATACTCGACCTGCTTATGATAGCCAAATATTTTGAACGCATAGGCGACCACGCGACTAACCTTGCCGAATGGGTCATCTTTTCGGTGACGGGAGAGCACAAGGAGGATTGACTATGATCTGGTGCGTTGAGGACGACGCGAGTATCCGCGACATTGAAGTTTATGCACTGCAATCGACGGGACTCGAGGCCAAGGGCTTCGAGGACGGCAGCTCTTTCTGGGAGGCGCTCGGCAGCGAGGATAAGCCGGAGCTTGCGGTTATTGACGTCATGCTGCCCGGCATAAGCGGCATAGAGCTTTTACGCAGGATGAAGGAGTCGCCGGAGCTCTGCGACATTCCGGTGGTTATGGCAACCGCCAAGGACACGGAATATGACAAGATAACCGGCCTCGACCTCGGCGCCGACTACTACCTGACTAAGCCGTTCGGCGTCATGGAGCTTGTCTCCTGCGTCAAGGCGGTGCTCCGCCGCTGCAAGCCTAAGGCGAAGGAGCGTATTCTTAAAACGGACGGGCTCGAGGTGAATCTTGATGAGCACACGGTCACGGGAGACGGTCAAAATATAGTTCTGACCTACAAGGAATTTGAGCTTCTCAAGCTGTTTCTTTCAAATCCGGGCACGGCGTTCACGCGCGACAGGCTCATGGAGGAGGTTTGGGGCACGGACTACTGCGGCGAGACGCGCACCGTCGATATGCACATACGCACGCTTAGACAGAAGCTCGGCAGATTCGGCGAAATGATAAAAACCGTTCGCGGAGTCGGCTACCGCATGGAGGCCGACAAATGACAAAACGGATTTTCAAATCGATTTTCTTGGCGGCATTCTGCGTGCTTTTGGCGTCGCTTGTCATTATCACGGGCTGCCTTTACGAATACTACAGCAAGACATTTGAAAATCAGATGAGAGACGAGCTTGACCTCGCCGCCGCGGCTGTGGACATCAGCGGAAGCGGATATCTGAAAGCCATAGCGCCGAGCGGATACCGCCTGTCGCTGATAGACAAAAACGGCAAGGTGCTTTACGACACCGTGCAGGACGCGGACACGCTTGCAAACCACGCGGACAGGGATGAAGTGAAGCAGGCTCTCGAAAACGGAGACGGAAGCAGCACCCGCTACTCCTCCACCCTGCTTAAAAAGACAACATATATCGCGAAAAAGCTCGGCAACGGCAATATTCTGAGAATATCGTCGAGCCGCGCGACAGTCGGAATGCTCGTATTTGAGGCGATGCAGCCGATACTTATAGTGATAGTCGCGGCGCTTATAATTTCGGCGGTTATCGCGTCTCGGCTCTCAAAGAGAATTGTCGAGCCGCTAAACTCGCTCGACCTTGAGCATCCGCTTGAGAACAACACATATGACGAGTTGGCTCCCCTGCTCGGCAGAATAAACCGTCAGCACGAGCAGATAAACGACCAGCTCGGCGCGCTTCGCAAAAAGACGGACGAATTCGAACAGATAACTGATAACATGAAGGAGGGGCTTGTGCTCCTCGACAACGACGGAAAGATACTGAGCATAAATCCCGCCGCGTGCAGGCTGTTTGAAACAACTCGTGACTGCATCGGCAGCGACTTCCTGTCAATAGACCGAAGCCTCGAAATATCCTCCGCAATAAAACTCGCCGACGGGAGCGGACACAGCGAGACGCGCGAAAAATACGGAGACAGGACATATCAGTTTGACGTCAGCCGCATAGAGTCGGACGGCGCTGCGCGGGGTTCGGTTATCCTGTTTTTCGACATGACCGAGCAGCAAAACTCCGAAAAGATTCGCCGCGAATTTACCGCAAATGTATCGCATGAGTTGAAAACTCCGCTCCAGGGAATAATCGGAAGCGCGGAGCTCATAGAAAACGGAATGGTCAGGGACGAGGATATGCCGCGCTTCGTCGGGCACATACGCTCGGAGGCGCAGCGGCTTGTCAGCCTGATAAACGACATAATTAGGCTCTCTCAGCTCGACGAGGGCGATGAGATGCCGCGCGAAAATGTCGGGCTTCTCTCGCTGTCGCAGGAAATCTCCGAGGATCTCGGAGCCGCGGCAAAGAAGAAAAACGTCACCCTGAACGTCGGCGGGCGAGAAGCTTATGTTTTCGGAGTGCCGAGACTTCTGTATGAAATCGTATATAATCTCTGCGACAACGCGATAAAATACAACCGCGAGGGCGGGCGCGTCGACATAAGCGTGGAGAATGAAAACGGCTCGGCGGTGCTCACGGTTTCGGACACGGGCATCGGCATAGCGCCGAAGCATCAAGCGAGAATTTTCGAGCGGTTCTACCGAGTTGACAAGAGCCACTCGAAGGCTACGGGCGGAACGGGACTCGGGCTGTCGATAGTCAAGCACGCGGTGCTCTGTCACAGCGGTACGCTCTCGCTCGAAAGCGAAGAGAATAAGGGCACGCGCATAACGGTAACGCTGCCGCTGAGCAAATAAAAAAACGGACTGCCGCATTCAAAAGAGAATGGACAGTCCGTTTGAATTTAGGTTATATATTTTTCTCATGCAATTCAGAGAGGCGTTCCGCCTTTTTTCTGACTCTTCTGCGGCGGTCGAAGCAATAAACAAGCGCGCCGAGCGACACTACGTCAATAACAACAACCATGTCGAAGAATATGCCGAGCACAACCATTGCCGCAAACGCGATAATCGCCAGAACCCTTTTGTTGCCCTTGAACGCGGTTTTGATAGCCTTGAAGCGAACTTTCTTCCATGCGGTGCAGATAATTATAACGGCGAGAGTCGCAGTGGGCACGCGCATTATAACGGGGTGAGCGACTACGGAAAACAGGATCATTATAACGGCGGCAAAAATTCCCGTCATACGGGTCTCTCCCTCGGAGCTCTCGTCGCCTACGGTCATTCCGTCGCACATCGGGCAGATTATCGACCTGACGCCCTTAAACGCAAGCGAGCTGCGAACGGCCGAAACCCTGTTTTCTCTAAGCAGCGTATCGGAGACAAGGACGACCACAAGCGCCCAAGCATATATGAACGACGGGAGCAGCTTTTCGGGAGTGACGTCAAAAATACTGATATCGCCGACGAGCATGAAGCTCGGCGAAGAGACAAATGCGCCGACTTCGTCTATGGCCGTGCGCTCCGCGACGGGATTGAGAATGAGGTTCAACACAGTAGTCAGCACAAGCGCCACGGCAGGCGCGGGAACCTTGCGGCTGAGCTTCTTGAATTTTATCGGGTAGGTTATCATTATGACGAGGGTTATCGTGCCGTAGAGCACGCCGCGCCAGTTGGAGTGGAAGCCGAACGAGCGATAAGCGGCAAGTGTCTCAAATGCGGAGCCCGACGGGACACCTATGCCGAAATAGTAATTCACCTGGGTTATACACAGCACGGCAGCAACAATAAAGGTCACCGCTCCGAGCGCCGCGGGAGGTATTTTAAAAAACGACTTGTTGAACTGTATCGTCGCAACAAACAGCAGGAGCATACCCGCGATAATACTCGAGAGCATGGCGCCGGGTACGCCTATCGTATTGGCGGCATATATAAGTATCGCAAAAACCTCGACATGGGGCGTGGGAATTCTGTCCGGGCTGCCCGAGCCTATAATGCAGGCTATTATCGCGCCGACAAGTCCCGCCGCCGCGCCGAACGGCGAATTGCTGCCGAAAGCGAGCGCGAGAGGAAAAATCCACCCGACCGCAGTCAGCGAGCCGAGGGCGTCCTTTTTCAGTTTCTGCAAATCATATTTTCCGTTCTTTTTCAAAAGCCTCACTCCGTTCCTCCGATATTATATTATATCCCTCCGCTTTTTTCAAGACAGATTCAAAAGCCGGAGAAATTATCCTTATAATATTGATTTAACGCCCCGCAGGATATATAATAAAAAGAAAGGACAGGAGGAAAAGAACCATGATGAACATATGGCACGACATAGCTCCGGAGAGAATAAAGAGCGACGATTTTGTCGCCTGTATCGAGATATCCAAGGGCGGCAAGAACAAATACGAGATGGACAAAGAGACCGGTATGCTCAAGCTCGACCGCGTTCTCTACACCTCGACCCACTACCCCGCCAACTACGGCTTTATTCCGCGCACCTACGCCGATGACAACGACCCGCTTGACGTACTTGTTCTGTGCAGCGAGGCTATTCTGCCGATGACGCTCGTCAAGTGCTACCCGATAGGCGTTATCAAGATGATCGACAGCCAGTCGATAGACGAAAAGATAATCGCTATCCCCGACCGCGACCCGAACTACAACGTCTACAGAGACGTCAACAGCCTGCCGAGACATATTCTCGACGAGATAATGCACTTCTTCAGTGTATACAAGATGCTCGAGGGCAAGGAGACGATAGTCAAAGAGCTCTGCGGACGCGATACGGCGATAGAGATAACCGATAAGTGCATCAAGGCGTACCGCGAAAAATTCGGAGACGAAGAGAACAAAAAACAATAAAAACCCCGCAGATTTGCAGGGAGTATATAAGGCGATAAATCCTACCCGTGTTTTTGTCGGGTAGGATTTTTTGCAGCTTTTCGTAAGATGTGGACGGTGATAAAACCTGCCGTGTATTCGCATCAGCATTTAAACATATATGGCATATGGCACACTGATAACCCGATAACTTTGTAAAAAAATATTTCTGTATGCGCGCGAAAATCAAAAAAACGAGGCTGCGACGAAGTTGAATACTTTGTCGCAGCCCACATGATTTTATTTGCCTTCGTCAATTTCTGCGGCTTTTTCCGCTTCGGCCTTTGCGGCTTCGATTTCGTGAAGGTCAACTTTTCCGGCTTTAAGTCTGTAGAAGCTGTAAGCAAAGATGAATATCACGACGATAACAATCAAAATCCTGTCGCGCACGCTGAGCGTTGTGAAAAGACAGGCCGTGATGAAAAGAGAACAGAGCGTTGAAACGGCAACGGCAATATAGAGCGCCCATTTTGGCATTCTGAAAAAACTCGTCTTCCAAGCGTGAGGATAATTCTTTATAGGACGCAGAACAAGAATGTTGTTTATCGTGTTGAGAATCATTGTCGGAATCATCATGATCGAAATGAGCTCCTGCAAACCGAAATCGACAAAAATCGAAACAATTGCGATTATATAGAGCAAAAGCATGATTACATAGGGGTAATCCTTCTTCGTCTTTTTGCCGAGGAAGGCAGGGAGCCATCCGTCGTTGACCGCAGCCATGAGCGGATATCTGATTCCGGCGATCGTCGAATAAAGCGAGGTCGCAATCGCAAAGCACGCGCCGCCTATGATAAACACAACGAAAACCGGATACGGGAAGATTTCCTTTGCAACAACGCCGAGGTTCTTGTCCGCAACATTTTCAACAGGCACAACGCCGACCGAAACGATGCCGATAAGAGTGTACACAATCAAGACAACGAGCGAAGAAACGATAATCGCCTTCGGAAGCGTCTTTTTGGGGTTCTTCGCGTCCGAGGTCATATCAATCGGCATTGTCGAGCCCTGACAGGCAAAGCTCATTACCGCAATAGCCATGAAAAGTCCCATGAAGCCGCCCTTGAAATATCCGTCCGAAGTCGGCCTGACGGCTTCAAGGTTTACTTCCGGAAGTCCGACGGCAATATAGACGATAAGCGATATAACCAGCACGACAACCATTATCATGTTGAACTTGCCCATGAATTTTCCGCCGAGGAGAGTCGTTGCAAAGAACAGGGTGATTATCGCAACGGCGATAAGATTGCGGTACGGTTCAATCTGCGGAAAAACCGTTGCCGCATAGTCGACGACCGAGAGGCCGTACATCGCAAAGGCGAGTCCGGAAAAAATGAGCGAAATCGCCGAAAAACCGACCAATATAGGCGGCTGTATAAGGGCCGTCTGGCTGTATCTTCCGCCCGGCATGGTGAACATTCCCGCCATAAGCGATTTGTAAAAATAAGCGAAAAAGACAACTATATTCGCAATAATAAGCGCAAGCGGAATTGATTTTCCCGTATATCCGATTCCGACGCCCATTGAAACAAAGATTCCGGAGCCGATGCAGTTACCGATTCCGTATGCCGCCATTTCGGCAACGCCCAATTTTTTCTTCTCTTTAACTTCTGCCACTGTTTCTCACTCCTTTCAAAAGCTCCACCGCATTCGGAAGGTCGCTGACCGTTTTACAGTAATGCGAATATGTAACGGTCAAATTATCGTCGACGCAGACGAAAGCCGGAAGCTGGAGCTGCCGCTTCCCGTCGTCTCCCTCGCCGCTCATGCTGCCGAAAACCAGAGAGGATACTCTGTCGAAAATCTTCATTCTCAGCAGCTTTTTGATGTCTTTTCCGATAAAAGCGTTAACAAGCTTGTCGTCCGCGATAACGTTCATAACTCCGTCAGCTTCAAAAACGTTATACATATCATACAGCCTTGCGTCTTTATCGGCAATAATTTCGAACTTGTACTTCTTTTGAGCCGACTCGATTTCGGAGACATCCGACTGAATGATGAATTTTAAATCACAGCCCGCCAAGGAGAGCGCGGGATAAATCCCGGCGGCGAGCTTAAGCATGGCGCTTGTAATCTCGCAGTCAAAAAATCTCGAAAATACGATGAGCGTTTTTTTGTTCGGGAGAGTTCTGTTTTTGCCGTATACCGAATCATAGGTGAAGTTTTCGAGCTTTGTTCCGACGGAAAGCGTCTGATGATACGGTCTTCCGTTTTCTTCCCATTCGGCGTAGACTTTTTCCATTCCCGACTTGAATCTCAGAAGCATTTTTTCAAGCGTCACTCTCGGGCAAGCAAGGTTTATGCGCTGGAAGCCTCTTCCGTCCTCGCCGAATATCTCGCCGTTATCAAGGTAGATATGATTTTCGATAAGGAGCTTTTTCATCTCCTTATGGTTAAGCCCGGTTTTTCGCATATCAAGCCAGAGAAGGTAGGTTCCCTGAAGCTCTACCACTTTGATTTCTTTAAAGTTTTCCGCCATAAAATCCTTGACAAAATCGGCATTGCTCTTGATTACAGACAAAAGCTCGTCGAGCCATTCGTCGCACTTTGTGTATGCGGCAATGCACGCGGAATAGGCAAAAATATTGAGGCTCATATGCATATTAAGAAGTCCGCAGACCATGGCTTTTGTTCTCGCTAAAGCATTCGGAATAATGATATTCGAGCACTGAACTCCGGCAAGGTTGAACGTTTTGCTCGGAGCGGTGCAAACGGCGATGTTATCCTTCACTCTTTCGCTCACGGTTGCCGTCACGGTGTGTTCAAAGCCCGGCATAATGAGGTCGTTGTGGATTTCATCGTCGATTATGAAAACTCCGTTGTCGCAGCAAATATCGCAGACCTTTTTAAGCTCGTCCTTTGTCCAGACCCTTCCTACGGGATTGTGGGGATTGCAGAACAAAAGGGCGGTAACGTTTTTTCTTGCGGCCTTTTTCTTCAGGTCGGCAAAATCGATTTCATATTTTCCGTTGTTATAAAGAAGGCTGCTGTAAACTATTTTTCTGCTTTTCGCAACGACCGATATATCAAACGGATAGTAAGCCGGGGTGAGAATGATAACGCCCTCGCCGGGTTTGGTAACCGCGTCAATTAAAATTGCAAGCGCATCGACAACGCCGGGAGTGGTGATGATCCAATCCTTTTCAATCTCAAAATTATGTTTCCTCTTCATCCAGGAAATCACAGCGTCATAGTATTCGTCCGTCGGCTCTGTATAGCCGAGGACTCGGTTTTCCGCAACGTCTTTAATCGTTTCGACAATTTCGGGCGCGGTCGGAAACTCCATGTCCGCCATCGAGAGCGGAACATATTCCGTTGAAGTATCCGGGAAAGCGTTCCATTTTGTTGAACCGAAATTTTTTCTGTCAATAATCGTTTCAAAATCGTATTTACTCATGTCATCGCGTCCTTTATATAAATTTTCTTATTGTTAAGCCACTAAACAATAAGAATTATACTATCGTGAATTGACAAAGTCAACATTTTTTGTTAAGCTTATATACAATATTTTATATATGGTGACGATAAAATGAAAAAAGAAATTATTATTGCGATGCCCGACATGGGAAATGATCTTTTCAGGAAGTATATGAAAAGCAAATATGTAAAAAGCATTGAAAGAGCCGGCGGAAAAGTTGTCACGATCGAGCTCTCGGACAAAGCGGCTGCGGCAAAGAAAGCGGCGGAGTTTGACGGCTTGCTTCTTCCCGGCGGCGCGGATATCGATCCGAAAATGTATAACCGCAAAAGAGAAGAAAAATGCGGAAAGCCCAACGAGACGAGGGATGCCGTTGAACCGGAGATTCTCAGAGAATTTTTGAAAACGGGAAAACCCGTTCTCGGAATCTGCAGAGGAATGCAGCTATTGAACGTCTGTTTCGGCGGAACGCTTTTTCAGGACATCAAAAAAATTCAAAAAAGCAAGCACATGGATTTTTTCAATCGCTCGAAACATTCGCATACGGCGAAGATAGAAAAAAAGTCAAAGCTCTGTGAAGCGGTAAAAAGCGAAGAAATAAAAATCAACAGTATGCACCACCAGGCGATTGAAAACGTAGGAAAAGGCCTCTCGATAAACGCAACAAGCGACGACGGGTTTGTTGAAGGAATAGAGCTTCAAAATTACGGCTTCTGTCTCGGAGTCCAGTGGCATCCCGAGCATATGAGCAAAAAAAATGCGGTTCAGCAAAATATTTTCAATGAATTCATAAAAGAATGCGGAGCAAAAGAATGAATATTACAAACGAAGAACTCGGCGAAATAATCGCTTCAATGGATACTGTTTATACATTTGTCGTTGAAAGCCATAACGATTATGCGACTCCGAGGGACTACGGCAACGGAAAAATGATGAATATGTCCGCAATTCATACGTTGACGATGATTGCGGACAATCCGGGTATTACCGCGGCAGAGGTCGCAAAAATGTGGAATCAGACCCGCAGCGCCGCAACGCAAAGCATAAAGAAGCTTTGGTCGCAAGGGCTGATTAAAAAGAAAAAGGAAGACGGAAATAACAAGTCGATCCATCTTTATGTCACCGAGGCGGGCAAGGAGCTTTCGGATAAGCACAAAGAGTTTGACAAAGAATCAATCAGAGCCATGACAATGAAGCTGCTCGAGAAGCACACGAAGGACGAGCTGAAAACAACGGTTGCGGTTCTTAAAACCGGGCTTGACATAATACATAGGGAGAAATAAACAGGTTTTCGGCGTCAAAGGGTCGTCGAGTCGCCGACACAACAAAGGAAACAGCCGCAAGCTACCGCAAAAACCGCGGGCGGATAAGATCCACCCCTACACGGTTATGTCAATTTGCAATATTAAAATTGTCTGACGGCGGCTTTACGCCTGCAAAATGCAAACAGTCACAACAGGACGCGCTGCTGTGACTGTTTGTTTATTGATTTATGAACACTGATTTCAATGCGGCTTTTATGTTTCTTTCCGTTATTCGGCTTTTTCGTTGCTCTTGACGGAGAAGCCGCTCACGCACCATTTTCCGTTCTCTTTCTTCACCACCACATGACCGCTCTGCTCCTTTAGGGCGGCGCCTTCTTCGAAAACAACCGTGTATTGGAACGATGCGGTATCACTTGTGGCTTTGTCTATGGGCGAAAGCTTTATGCTCTCTACCTTTGCGGGAGTTGCGTTATAGTACAGCGGGTTTGTGGCTATCATACCCTCGATGCAGCTATCGGTGACTGCACCGTCGCACAGCTCGCGGATATATGCGTCAAAGGTTCTGCTGTCTATAGCCTCTCTGCGTTTCCGAATCTCCGCCTCATCTGCGGTAAACACAGCCGTCAGGACTTTTTCGGCCGTTCTCTCTGGGCGCGAATAATGATACCCCACGCCCGCACACACGGCTATCGCTGCCGCGACAAGGACACACACAACAATGATAATATTCTTTCGCTTGTTTTTCATAAAATTTACCTCCCGGTATTTTAAAAAAATTGCGGAGCAAAAGTCTGTTGCAATATTATAATACCAAGAATTCAGTCACATATAATTCCAAACAGAAAATTTATTTATTTTTGTTTATTCTCACAAAAAGCAATCAGGTTTCTTGTGAATTTCGCACAATGAAAAATCAAATGTATAACTGCAAAAAAGCTGCCGGAAAACCGACAGCTTTTATGTGATTATATCCGTACTTTAAAAGGTTATCTTGATATTTACCGTACCGGACACGGGCTTGATAATAAGCTTCGCGGCGCCGTTTTCGCCCACAGGCTCAAGCTCATACTCGCAGCCCTCAACGGTCTTTGCGGGCTTATGTATATAAATCTCCGTCGGAGCGGCGCACTCGCCGTCGCCCTCGAAGCTGAGGTTGAACTCCTGAGTCGACCGGTCAAAGCCGTATGAGTTGAGCCTGCCGCCGACAGCCATGGGATAAGGACGGCTGAGAACCTTCATAAGCGGGCTGTTAAACATATCGTTCACATAGTGCCAATAGGTGAAGCCCCACTTGTGCTGCTCGAAGAAGTTGACGAGGAACTCTATGTGCGGGAGCCAGTCCTCGCCTTCGCCGCCGAATCCGCCCCACTCGCCTACGAGCACGGGTGCATCGAGTCTGTCCTGAGTTCTGACGTGCTCCTCAAATATGGCTCTGACTCTGTCGTTGCTCGCATACTTGTACTGCGGGGTATCAACCATGAAATCATAGCCGTGAGGAGTGAAGCAGAAGTTCTTCTCGCGCTCGCCGTTGACCTCGATTGCGGGAGTCGAGCACGGAATGCATGTGTTCGACCAATAGCAGTTCTCCATAACGAGAACGCCCTTATCGGTGACCTCGCGGATAGCGGAAGATACTTTATTGATAAACGGGGAATACTTCTCGATATCAAATTTTCTGACATAGTCATATCCGGCCTTGCGGGTTACATCCTTGAGGACATCGCCGGTTATCTGCTCGAGATATTTGACCTCGTCGCGCCTCTTTTTATTGAGGAAATCGCCGACGAGCTTGAAGCACTTTATGCGCTTATCACAGATAACCGTGCCGACTGCGGTCGAAACGAGCTTCTTGAAGAGCTTGCCGCCGTCGGAGCCGAGGAAGGGCTCGTTGAGCATATCAAAGCCGAAGAGCGCGGGATGATCCGCAAAGCGAGCCGCAACGTGCTGCCACATGGCCGCAAAGTAATCTATGAGTCCCTTGCCGTTATATTCGCGGTTATCCCAGAAATTATCGAATGCGCGCTGAGTTGCCTTGCCCCAGAAATAGCCTGCCGCCCAGACAAGCTTGGGCTCCTTGGGCTTATAGGGATCGGTTATCGTAGCCCAATCGGGTGCTCCGTCGCCGTAGCAGCGCGGGGAATAGAGATCCTGATGCATATCAAAGAGCACATAGACCCCGTGAGCGGCGCAGAGGTCGAATATGCGGTACATATCATCGAGGTACTCGTCGTTGTATTTGCCGGGCTCGGGCTCGATCATGCTCCACGTTGTACCGAGGCGAATGAGATTGAGACCGCGGGCGGACATATCGCCGAGCAGCTTGTCGTCGATATTGAATTCGTACTTGTTGTCCTCGCTGTTTTTGCGCTTATCTACGATATTGACGCCGTAGAAGATACGCTCTCTGCCGTATTCATCGACAAAGCTTCTTTTTTCGGTAACGATACGCTCCATAATGCTCTCCTTAACTCATCAAAATTTAATTAATAACCTCTATTTAGTATATATAATATACCTTAATATAGCAAATATAGCAAGGCTTTTAAGGAAATTCGGCGTTTTGGTCAATGTTTGCGGATTTTTTTGTGGACAATGCCGCATCAGGCAGAGCTGTATTCTTTTTAAGATTTATAAACAATATATAAACTTGAAAGTATTTATTGTAAAATACGCTAAAAAATGCTATTATAAATTCACAGATATTTCATTTTTCAGGAGGATAAGAAAATGAAAAAGCATACTTTTTCAAGAGTTTTAAGCATGGTTCTTTGCCTTGTGCTCGCACTTAGCGCAATCTGTCTGCCGGCATATGCCGAAAAAGGCGGAGAGGCAGCCGAGAGGCGCGGCGCGATAACCGACGAGGATATGCTGCACACAAAGGGAAAGAAAATCTACAATAAGCGAGGCGAAGAAGTCATTCTCCGCGGAGTTAATCTCGGCACATGGCTCATCCATGAGTCCTGGATGACCCCCATCGAGAACTCCGACGACAATATTTCGACCCTCAACACCCTCACGGAGCGTTTCGGCGTTGAGAAAGCGTATGAGCTCATCAACATCTACGAGGACAACTGGATAACCGAATACGACCTCGACAGAATAGTTGAGCTCGGCTTCAACTGCGTACGCGTTCCGTTCTGGTTCCGCAACTTCTACTATGATGACAAGGGCACAAAAATCCTTGACAAAAACGGCGAATGGGATTTCAGCCGTCTCGACTGGGTCGTTTCCGAATGCGCTAAGCGCGGCCTCTATGTTATTCTCGATCTCCACGGCGCACCCGGATATCAGAACAACAAGGATCACTGCGGCAAAATCGGCGACAGCGGCCTTTTCAAGCTGACTAAGCAGGCCGAGGAATGGAGAAAGCTCACAATTGAGCTTTGGGTTGCAATAGCCGAGCGCTTCAGCGGCAATCCTGCAGTCGCTATGTATGACCTGCTCAACGAGCCCAACTGCGACGTAAGCTCATATCTTCAGAAGAACAACCTTGTCACAATCTCCGTCTACAACCGCCTCTACAAGGCCATACGCGAGGTTGACAAGGATCACATAATGACCATGGAGGGCATCTGGAGACTTTATAATCTCCCCGCGCCGTGGTTCATCGGCTGGACTAACGTTGTCTATCAGCTTCATTTCTATGACACAAGCAACTTCATGTACAGCCTTCTCGTCTTCTTTGCAAAGCTCTATCCCTACAATGTTCCGCTCTATGTCGGCGAGTTCAAGCCCATGGGCAGCGCCACATGGGATCACGTGCTCACGCTGTTCAACAGCTCAAACTTCAGCTGGACTATCTGGTCATATAAGGGCTGCGGCCACGGAGCAGACACCTCCGACTGGTATATCATCGGCAGCAAGCCGGGCTTCGAGCGCGCAGACATAAAGAACGACGATTTCGACACAATAGCCCGCAAATGGGGCGCGGCCGTCAGGAGCGAGGGCAACTACGTTGACACCGGTCTCTATGACATAGTCAAGGATTACATCTGATATCCGATATAACAGAATAATTACGGCAGCCGTTTCAAAAGCGAAGCGGCTGCCGGTTTTTATTGATAGGCAAGTTAGGAGTTAGGGGTTGGGATTATCGCAGGTGCATACTTTTTTTCGGCAAACTGCCGAAGGCAATATCACTCGGCAAAAGCCGATTATCACTGCGCAGCAATGTAACTCGCCGACAGGCGAATACAACTAAAAAAGACCCTACAGGTGCTTTTTCCCGGCAGGGACAGAAGGACTTGGTCTCGCCTGAAACCCGCACCCCTTGACACGCTCCGCACCCGATATTCAATGTTTATCCAAACAAAAAGTGAAATCGTTCGCTTTGCTCACAGTGAAATAATTTGCTCTGCAAATTGTGATATTTGATGCTTCGCATCAAGTGAAATGAAATAAATCCTCACCGCCGCAGCGATTTCACACGCCGTAGGCATATTTCACGCCCGCAGGGCATTTCACAAATCCCGAAGGGATTTATTTCGTTGAAAAAAGCACTTGCATTTGCTTTTGGGACAGGGAGAGAGGAACTTGGTCTCGCCTGCCGGCTTGCTCGGTGCTTCTGTACCCATCGACACGCTCCGCGCCCGATATTCAATGTTTATCCAAACAAAAAGTGAAATCGCTCGCTTCGCTCACGGTGAAATAATTTGCTCTGCAAATTGTGATATTTGATGCTTCGCATCAAGTGAAATGAAATAAATCCTCACCGCCGCAGCGATTTCACACGCCGCAGGCGTATTTCATGCCCGCAGGCATTTCACAAATCCCGAAAAGGATTTATTTCGTTGAAAAAAGCACTTGCATTTGCAAGTGCTTTTTCATGGCTGGGATGGCTGGATTCGAACCAGCGAATGACGGAGTCAAAGTCCGTTGCCTTGCCGCTTGGCTACACCCCAAGATATATGCAATATATAAAAAACGCAAAACATTTCTGCTTTGCGTTGGTCTGCTGGGGTGGATAATCGGATTCGAACCGATGACCTCCAGGGCCACAACCTGGCACTCTAACCAACTGAGCTATACCCACCATTTATTCTGCTGCGGGCACATCGAAAGACATACCCGCAGGCTTGGCGCGCTTGAAGGGACTCGAACCCCTGACCCACTGCTTAGAAGGCAGTTGCTCTATCCACCTGAGCTACAAGCGCGTATTGGAGCGGGTGATGGGAATCGAACCCACGTAACCAGCTTGGAAGGCTGGAATTCTACCATTGAACTACACCCGCAGTTATTGCCGCTTTGTGACGACGGCAATTATTTTAACAAATAACTTTAGATATGTCAAGTATTATAGCGAGATTTATTTAAAAAATCACTCGCATTTTATCGGCTCATATCCCGCTTCTCTGACGGCGGCAGTTATAACCGCGTCATCAACATTTTTATTGAGCGTGAGCACCGCTTTTTTATCCTCAAGGCTGACTTCAACGCTCTCCACTCCGTCGAGAGCCCCGAGCGCCTTTTGAACATGAGCCGTGCAGTGACTGCACATCATACCATCAATATAGACTGTCTTTTTCATAGCTGTTTCCTCCGTGTTTTTTATATTTTCTTCTGTCGGCATGAGCTTCGGGAGCTCTGCCGGCTGCTTTGATTTGCCTTTGAACGGGCGGTCGGGCTTAAAGAAGTTGAGTCTTAATGCATTGGTGACAACACAGAAGCTCGAAAGGCTCATAGCCGCCGCGCCGAGCATTGGGTTGAGCGCGATATTGAATGCGGGAATCAGCGCGCCTGCGGCAATCGGGATCCCGATACAATTATAGAAGAACGCCCAGAAAAGGTTTTCGTGAATATTTCTGAGAGTTTGGCGCGAAAGGCGTATCGCCGCCGCAACATCGCCTACGCTCGATTTCATCAGCACAACATCCGCCGCATCGAGCGCAACGTCGGCTCCCGCGCCGATAGCGATACCTATATCGGCCTGCGTCAGCGCCGGGGCATCGTTTATACCGTCGCCGACCATGGCAACCTTGCCGTATTTTCGGAGCTTTTCGACTACCTCCGCCTTGTCGCCCGGAAGCACGTCGGACACCACCTCGTCTATACCTGTTTGCTTTGCCACCGAGAGCGCGGTGCGCCTGTTGTCGCCCGTCAGCATAACGGTTCTTATGCCCATATTTTTAAGCTCGGATATCGCCTGTCCGCTGTCCTCCTTCACAACGTCGGCGACCGCGATTATACCGGCTATCCTACCGTCAAAGGCAAAGTACAGCGGCGTTTTACCCTCGTCCGCGAGCCGCTCGCCCAAGGCTTTCATATCGGCGTCGAGCATCCCTTTTGATTTTATCAGAGCCGCGTTGCCGCCTATCGCCGTTTTCCCGTTTATCTCCGCTCTGACTCCGTGACCGGGCAGAGCTGTAAAGCCCTGTGCCTCATCCGTCTCCACATTGCTCTCCCCTGCCCTGCGCGTTATCGCCGCGGCAAGGGGATGCTCGCTCTTGCTTTCGAGAGAGGCCGCAAGTCTTAGCAGCGAGTCGCCGTCGTAACCCGACGCGGGCAGAATATCCGTGACCTGCGGCTCGCCTTTAGTCAGCGTTCCCGTCTTGTCGAGCACGACTATCTGCGTTTTCCCGGTCTGCTCAAGCGCGGAGGCGGTTTTGAACAGCACTCCGTGCTTTGCGCCCACGCCGCTGCCGACCATTATCGCAACGGGAGTCGCAAGTCCGAGAGCGCACGGACAGCTGATAACAAGTACGCTTATTGCCCGCGCAAGCGCGAAGCTGAACGGACGCCCGGAAATGAGCCATGCCGCGCCCGCAACGAGCGCGATTGCCATAACAGCGGGCACGAACACGCCCGACACCTTGTCGGCTATTTTTGCTATCGGGGCTTTTGTTGCCGCAGCATTCTCGACCGTCTCTATTATCTGACTGAGCGTCGTATCCTCGCCTACGCGGGTCGCTTCGCAAGTAAGAAATCCGTTTTGATTGAGTGTCGCCGCGCTGACCGCGCTCCCCTGCGCCTTATCTACGGGTATGCTCTCGCCCGTGAGTGCGGATTCGTCCACGGCGCTCTCGCCGCTTATAACTCTGCCGTCAACGGGTATGCTCTCGCCGGGTCTGACAACGAAAACATCGCCCTTGACAACCTCTTCCGCAGGTATGACCTTCTCTTTGCCGTCTCTGATTACACACGCTGTTTTCGGCGCGAGATCCATAAGGCTCTTTATCGCGTCCGTCGTGCGTCCCTTGCTGACGGCTTCGAGGTACTTGCCGACGGTTATGAGCGTCAATATCATCGCCGCAGACTCATAATAGAGCCCGTGGAGGTGATGCATGGCGGTCTGAATATCGCCGTTTACCGCCGCGTGACACATCTCGAAGAGCACTGCGGTGCTGTATATATATGCCGCCGCGCTCCCGAGGGAGACGAGCGTATCCATATTCGGCGCGCCGTGAAGAAGGCTCTTGGTTCCGCTGATAAAAAAGCGCTGATTTATGACCGCCACGGCAGTTGTCAAAAGGAGCTGATAAAGTCCTATCGCAAGCGGGTCTGAGGCGAAAATTTCAGGCAGCGGCCAGCCCCACATCAGGTGTCCCATGGATACATACATCAGCGGCAGGAGCAGTGCTGCCGAGGCTATGAGCCTATAAAGTATTTTCTTCGGCTCACCGCTTTCGAGCGCCGATTTTTTATTCTCTTTTTTGCCGCCGATATTCTGCGGTGCTGCGTCGTAGCCCGCCGCGGACACGGCAGCGCATATTTTTTCGGCAGTGGCGGGCGAAGAAAAATCGACGGTCATTGAATTTGTCAGCAGGCTGACCGCCACCTCTTTTACACCCTCTACCCCGCGCACCGCACGCTCGACATGAGCACTGCACGCGGCGCAGATCATGCCGGTAACATCAAATTTTTCCATCTGTCTCACTCCGATTATTTGAGCTTTTTAATGAGTTCCACAGCCTCAGCTATGACCTCATCATCGCCGTTTTTTATACCCTCAGCGACACAGGTTTCCATATGCTCTTCAAGTATAATATAGCCGACATTTCTCAGTGCATTCTGAGCGGCGGCAAGCTGAATAAGAATATCGCCGCAATATCGGTTATCATCGAGCATATTTTTTATCCCGCCGAGCTGACCGATTATTCGGCTGAGCCTGTTTTGAAGAGCTTTTACTGTATCGTCGCTCCGCGGCGTCGACTTATGCCGACAGCATTCGCAGCATTTATTTTCATTTTCCATTCTGTCATCTCCCGCTTCTGTCTTTAGCTCGATTATATACCCCCACGGGGTATTTGTCAATGCCTGCTTTTCACTTTTCTTTCAAAATCACGCAAAAAAAGAGCTGCTCATTTCTGAGCAGCTCCCAAAAATTATGTTTTTAAAGCAATCAGATATTCTCAAAGCCGCTGAAGCCCTTGAATATACGCTCGTCGTACTCGTTGTTCTCGTCCTTGTCATGGAGAGGATACCAAACCTGAGCAAAGAACGGGTTGACCTTTGCTTCGGCATCGTATGCCCAGTGGAACTTCTTGCCTTCGCTGTCGGAGGGAAGCTCCTTCGGGCACCAGTGACCGCCCTTGAGAACAAGGTTCGGGGTCATCTCAAACTCGTGGCCGTGAGCGCACTTCCACTTCAGAGGAGTGAACAGGTCGCCCTTGGTCATCTCGGTCGAGAGGCACTCGCCGCCGCGGAAAGCAGCAGCCTTCTTCATATCCTCGAGGTCAAGCTCGCTGTCGGGCTTGCTCTCATCATAACCGTGGTCAAGAAGGGTAACTTCCTCGGTGGGACGCTCAATCTTGAAGGTGTCCCAATTGCCGATGGCTTCCCAATTCTTCTTGGAGCCGTAGTAAGCGGTGATTCTGTCTTCAACATTGTTGGAGATCCACCACATGGTGCCGTAAATCTCGGTGTTTGCGAGCTTCTTCATGAAGGTCTTCTTGAGAATGCCTGCGAAGGGCTTTGCAAGGAAAGCGAGTTTGTAGTAAGGTGCAACCTGAGTCATCATCTGCTTGAAGTAAGCCTTTACGGGGATGTTGGCTCTGAAGTGCAGGTACTCCTCAAGCTTATCCGAGTCGGCATACCACTGGCCGTGGAAGTTGCGAAGGATGAACCAGTTGGCATCAAAGAGCTTCTTGGTGGAGCCGATGCCGAGAGTACCGAGGAGCAGCTCCTCGAACTCGAAGTTAGTGAGTCTGTACTCCTTACCGCTGCCTATGTTATAGAACTTTCTCCAGAAATCCTCGGGGATATCGGGATTGCAGAGGTTTGCAAGAAGGCGGCCGGAATCCTCAACGGTTGCCCACTCAAGCACGCCGTTTATCGGAACATGGAACATGATGGGATCGATGTTCTTGAGAATGTCGGGATAAAGGATACCGGACTGACGAAGAGATACCCAATGCTTAAGACCGGACTCGGCGAAAATGCTCTCGGCGATGGTCTTGCTTATCGCATAGTGATCGTAGATGCTGATTTTAATCGGGTCACCGGTTCTTGCCCAATGGATAGGAGCGTTTCTGTCGCCCGTCTGAGCAACGGTGCCGATGTAAACGACCTTGATGTCGTCCTTGTTAGGCTGAGCCTTAACGGCGTCAACTATATTTCTGGCTGCGCCGGTGTTAGTCTGGATGGTTCTTGTCGGATAATAGTCTGCCGAAGGCGAAACCATTCCGCCGACATGAAGGATATAATCGGAACCCTCAACGCACTTGAGGACGTCGTCATATTTCTTCAGGTCGCCCCAAACAATTTTAACGCTGGGATCGTTAAGGTAATTTGCGAACTTCTTTCTGTTCTTCTCACTGTCGCGCAGAAGCAGGACTATGTTAAGCTCGTTCTTCTTTTTATAGAGCTCTTTGAAGCCTGCCCAGCCCATGTGGCCGGATGCGCCGGTGAGAAACACTGTCTTTTTTTCTGCCATGAGTGTTTTCCCTCCATTTGCATTATTACAGAGTGTATAATAGCACATAACTGCGCGATTTATTTTATATTTTAGCAATATATGTCAAAAAACGCACTCAAGTACAAAAAATAAGCGTAAAAGTATCGATAAAGCTTTATCGGTGTATCTCAAGAAAGCGAAATATATTCTCGACCGTCCTTCTGTCGAGAAAGTGCTCTATAAGCTCCGTTTGATGAAGCTCCGAGCCGCTCCCGTTTATCAGTCTGAGCAGGCTCTCGATGACATCATGACGGAAGACAAGGTACTCTCCCGTCTCTCTGCCCCTCGGGGTCAGATATATAGTGCCGTACTTTTCAAATTTAACGAGCCCCGTTTTGCTGAGCTTGTGCACCATTTTAGATGCGGACGACTCGCCGACATTTATTTTTCGCGCAAGCACACCGAGGCGAACCGTGCCGGACGGCGGGCAGTTTCGGCAGATCATCTCGAGATAGTCCTCCTGCGACGCCGTGAGCCCGCTCTCTCCCCTGTATTCGCCTCCGTTGAAGGTAAAGAATTTTTCGCCGCCGTCCACACACGTTCACCCTTTTTGAAGATGTAAATATTATGGTATAGGGAAACTTTTGCCCTGTATAAACTTATATTAAAAGGTGAATCAAATTATGAGTCTTGTCTCTTTAAATACACTGGCAGTCGGCGAAAAAGCATATGTAAGCAAGCTCGGATTCGGCGCAAAAGACAGGCGCAGAATGCAGGACATAGGCCTTATCGACGGCACGCGCGTGGAATGCCTCGGCAAAGCGGTCTCCGGCGACCCGGCGGCGTATCTGATACGCGGCGCGGTAATAGCCCTGCGAAGCGAAGACGCCGCAAAAATAGCGGTCAGCAAAATATGACGCACGGAGGCGGTACAATTGGGACTGACGCGCACTTCAACGGGAATGCACGGCATAAGCTTAGACGGCTCTGCCCCTAAAAAGAACACGGATGACATTGTAATAGCTCTCGCGGGAAATCCGAACGTCGGAAAAAGCACGGTGTTCAACGCCCTGACCGGCATGAATCAGCACACGGGAAACTGGACGGGAAAGACGGTGGCTACCGCCTGCGGCACATTCACGCGCAACGGAAAAAATTATATCACGGTAGACCTCCCCGGCACATATTCGCTCTTCACGCACTCGGTTGAAGAGGAAGTGGCGCGGGACTTTATCCTGAGTGGAAATGCCGACGCCTGCATCACGGTATGCGACGCCACCTGCCTGGAGAGAAACCTCAATCTCGTTTTGCAGATAATCGAGATAACGCCGCGCACCGTCGTCTGCATAAATCTTATGGACGAGGCAAGGCGAAAGAAAATATGTGTAGATATACCCGCTCTGGCTCGGGAGCTCGGAGTACCCGTGGTCGGCACGAGCGCAAGAAGCGGCAAGGGGCTCGACGAGCTGATTGACGCTGTGGACTCGTTGAAATCGAAAAATCCCGCGCCGCTTGAGTCCGTGCATTACGGGAGCGGAATCGAGGAGGCACTGCAAATACTTGCACCCGCCCTTGACGGGATATCGAGCCATCCGCGCCGCGACGCTCTGCGTATACTCTCGGGGGAAAGCGAAGCTCCCGAAAAAGCGCAGGAGGCGGCGAAATCAGCCGACGAAGTAATCGACAGATACGGTCTGACGCAGGAGATGATACGCGACAAAGCGGCTGTTGCCGCCGTTATGAGAGCGGAGGAAATATACAAAAAATGCGTGACGGCAGACAGACAGCACTCGGCGGCGGACAGAAAGCTTGACCGAATATTTACGGGGCGCGCCGGGATATTTGCCATGCTTCTGCTTCTCGCCTTAGTGCTTTGGATAACGGTATACGGGGCGAACTACCCGTCCGAGCTGCTGTTTTCGGCGTTTGATGCGCTCGGCGTAAGGCTGCGGCAGCTGCTGAGCTCTTTAAACGCACCCGAGGCTCTGACGGGCGCACTTATTGACGGAGTGTACCGCGTGCTGTCATGGGTAGTCGCGGTCATGCTCCCGCCGATGGCGATATTCTTTCCGCTTTTTACCCTGCTCGAGGACTCCGGATATCTGCCGAGAGTCGCCTTTAATCTCGACCACAGATTCAAAAAATCCGGCGCTTGCGGGAAGCAGGCTCTGACTATGTGCATGGGCTTCGGCTGCAACGCCGCCGGGGTGACGGGCTGCCGCATAATCGACTCTCCCCGCGAGCGTCTCATGGCGGCGGCAACGAACGGTTTTGTGCCCTGCAACGGCAGATTTCCGACGCTGATATCACTGATCTCCCTGTTTGTCGCAGGCGCTCTGCCCGCTCCGTTTAACTCGTTTGCGGGCGCTGCTCTGCTGACGCTGCTGATAGTTCTGTCCGTCCTCATGACGTTTGCCGCCTGCTCTCTGCTCTCGAAAACAATTCTCCGCGGCGTGCCGTCGTCCTTTACGCTCGAGCTGCCGCCGTATCGCCGCCCGCAGATAGGCAAAGTCATTGTGCGTTCGATTTTTGACCGCACGCTGTTTGTGCTCGGACGCGCCGCGGCGGTCGCGGCTCCTGCGGGGCTTATAATATGGATAACCGCGAACATAAAGCTAAACGGCACGAGTATTTTCTCTTACTGCTCCGATTTTCTTGACCCGATAGCGCGGCTTTTCGGTATGGACGGGGTTATTCTTATGGCATTTATTCTCGGCTTCCCCGCCAACGAGACCGTTGTGCCTATAATGCTAATGGGCTATCTCGCGGACAGCAGCATTTCGCAGACGGACGGCGCGGCTCTGCACTCGCTGCTGACGGCGAACGGCTGGGATATCGGCACGGCGATATGCGTAATAATATTCATGCTCTTTCACTGGCCGTGCTCCACGACGCTCATAACCGTAAAAAAAGAGACGGGCAGCATGAAGTGGACTCTTATCGCCGCACTTCTGCCGACCGTCGCAGGGTTTATATTATGTTTTGCCGTGTCTCACATTTTCGCGCTTATCTGACGGAGAACCGCGGGTATCTCCGAAAGAGTCTTTACGGCAAAGTCGGGTTTTATGCCGCCGTCATTCGGGAGCCCCTTGGGATTGAACCAAACAGTCGCTATATCGGCGTTTATTCCGCCCTTTATATCGGAGCTGAGGCTGTCGCCGACTATTACCGTCTCGGCGCGGGAGAAGTCCGGTATCTTCGCAAAGCAGATATCAAAAAATTCCCTGTCCGGCTTATTGACTCCGAGAAGCTGGGATATAAATATGCCGTCCATATATTTTGCGATTCCGGAGCTGCCTATCCTGCGCTCCTGCACCTTTGTCGTACCGTTTGAGACGATATAGAGCCTGTATTTTCCGTGCAGCTCTTCGAGCAGCTCGGGCGCGCCGGGGATAAAATAATGCCCTACCCCGAGCATATTTTCATAGTATGCGGTGGCCTCCTCGGGATCGCGCTCAACGCCTATCGTTTCAAACAGCTCGCGGTAACGCCCGACCTTGACCTCCTCGCGCGAAAGCTCTCCGAGCTCAAGGCGCTTCCAGTGCGCCGCATTTATCGAGCTGTAAAGCGCCAGCGTCTCCTCCGTGGGATCGACGTCGAAATGCACAAGCGTCTTTGTGAGCGCTATTTTCTCTGCCTTGTGAAAGTCAAACAGCGTATCGTCCAAGTCAAAAAGCACATTTCTTATCATCGCAAGCCTCCGCATTTTTCTAACTATTATACCACCCGCTCTGCCTTCGGAAAGTATGCGCGGGAATTTTTTAGAAATATTTTTCGCCGCCCGGTGATTGTTCACAGTTTGTTTAAATTCGGGTGGTAGGATTGTCGTGTTTGGAATAAGGGGTCATTGGGAGGCCTTGCAAGAAATGAACAGCACGACGGAAAGAAGAAGAAAAAAAGCACTTCTTATTGTCAATCCCTGCGCGGGAAAGAACAGGACAAGAGCAAATCTCAGCGAGATAGTGGACGCTTTTCCCGACGGCGTATTTGACTTCACCATCAAATACACCACCTGTCAGGGCGATGCCATAAACATAGCACGCGATTTCGCCCGGGAGCATGACCTTGTTATCTGCTGCGGCGGAGACGGCACGCTCAACGAGACTATAAACGGGCTGATGAGCGCGGGGGTGTCTGTTCCGATAGGCTATCTGCCTATGGGCTCGACCAACGACCTCGCCGCGACGCTCGGTATACCGACAAAGCTCAAAGAGGCCGCCGAGCTTATCGCCTCGGGACACACAAACGGCTACGACGTCGGCGACTGCAACGGGCATCAGTTCTCATATGTAGCCTGCTTCGGCCCCGGCACAAAGATATCCTACAGCACCCCGCAGAAGATGAAAAATCTTCTCGGATACAACGCATATATGATAAACGGCTTTTTCCTGCATCTCATTCCCGCCCTTGCGGATGTAAAGCCAAGGCATATAAAAATCGAATATGACGGAAATGTGTTGGAGGACGATTTCTATTTCGGCTCGTTTTCAAACTCGACGTCCGTCGCGGGACTTTTCAAGTTCGACAAGAACGATATAAAGCTTGACGACGGCAAGTTCGAGCTTCTGCTCGTGCGCAAGCTCTCAAGCCCGCTCGCGGCGTTCGGTATGCTGCACAGAATAATGAAGCGCGATTTCGACGGGGATTCGCTTATATTCATAAAGGCTTCCGAAGTAAAATTCACTTTCGAAAAGCCCGAAGAATGGACTCTCGACGGAGAATGCGGCGGCTCGACAACACAGGTCGATTTAAAGGTCCTTAACCGCGCAGTGAGCATATTCTCGCCCGAAAACCCGATGTTTTCATTCAAAGAAGAAAAAGAAGAAGCAACAGTATAAAAGGCAAAGACTTTATCCGCAGGCTCGCTCTGCGGATTTTTTTGTTTTTAAAATTGCCGCCGTTTTCTTGCGCCGAGTCTTATAATTTTGTAGATTTTACGGAGTGTATGTGGTATTATATTTACATATATAAGTGCTTTCGCCGCCGAACGCACGGCATAACTCATAGGAGGACGCAGCATGAATCTTGTTCATTTGAAATATGCAGTCGAGGTAGCCGAGACGGGGTCTATAAACAAGGCCTCCGAGAAGCTCTATGTCAGCCAGCCGAACCTCAGCAGGGCGATAAAGGAGCTTGAGGCGAGCCTCGGTGTAACGATATTCGACCGAAGCGCCAAGGGTATGGTGCTGACGCCCGACGGCGAGGTTTTTGTGCGCTACGCACGCTCGATACTTCGACAGGTCGACGCTATAGAAACGGTGTTCAGCAACGGCTCAACCGAGAAGAAAAAATTCTCGATATCCGTGCCGAGAGCTAGCTATGTGACCGACGCTTTTGCCGAATTTTCAAAGCTTCTCGACAGGGATACTCCGGTCGAGGTGTTCTATAAAGAAACAAACTCAATGCGCTCAATGAAGAATATTCTTCAGGACGAATACAAGCTCGTCATAATCCGCTACGCCGAGAATTACGACAAGTATTACAAATCCACATTCGACGAAAAGGGGCTGACCTACGAGCTCATCACGGAGTTTCAATATGTCCTGCTCATGAATAGAAAAAGCCCGCTCGCAGATAAAGAAAATATCACCTTCGACGACCTCAAAAATCTCATCGAGATAGCGCACGCCGACCCGTATGTGCCCTCGCTGCCGCTGTCCGAGGTCAAGAAAGAGGAGCTGCCCGACAATTCCCAGAGACGAATATTCGTATTCGAGAGGGCGAGCCAATTCGAGCTGCTCTCGCGCAATTCCGACACTTTCATGTGGGTCTCCCCCATTCCGCAGGAGCTGCTCGACAGATACGGGCTCATTCAGCGCGTCTGCCCGGAGAACACGCGCAAATATAAAGACGTTCTGGTTCACCGCAAGGACTATGAGCTGACGGCACTCGACAATATGTTCATCGAACAGCTCATCAAGGCCAAGAGAAAAATTTTCGAATAAAGGAGACTGCGCTATGAAATGGTTCATCGCTTCCGACATTCACGGCAGCGCATACTACTGCCGCAGAATGCTTGAAAGATATAAAAAAGAGAATGCCGACCGCCTGCTTCTGCTCGGCGACGTGCTCTATCACGGCCCGCGCAATGACCTGCCGGAGGGCTACGCGCCCAAAGAGGTCATTGAAATGCTCAATGCCATGAAGGATGATATACTCTGCGTGCGCGGCAACTGTGAGGCGGAGGTTGACCAGATGGTGCTGAAGTTCCCCGTCCTTGCCGACTACGCGATAATAGACCTCGGAGACAGCTTAATATACGCGACGCACGGACATATATATAACGAAAACAACCTCCCGCCGCTTAAACGCGGAGACGTGCTTCTGCATGGACACACCCATATTCCGGAGTGCACAGAGCATGAAAATTATATTTATATGAACCCCGGCTCGGTCTCAATACCGAAAGAGAACAGCCATCACGGCTACATGACGCTCGAAAGCAAAAAATTTATCTGGAAGGATCTCGACGGAAACGTCAAAAAAGAGTTCGTTTTAAGATAAAAACACCATAAAAAAACAGAATGTTCCCTACTATCTGTAAACTATGCCGAATAAAGGTAAAGGTATATCGATATCAATAATATCGATATACAAAAGTCGTAATTCCCTTTTGCTCCGTTATGCGATAGAATAGTATCGGTCAGAAGTCATATTACTACTATTCGGGAGGTGCAGCATGAAAACTACGGACGTGTCCAGAGCCGCTCTGGGGCGCATCCCTGTTTATCTCAGATTTCTCGAGAGCCTGCCGCAAGACACCGAAACCGTTTCGGCAACCGTAATAGCAAAGGAGCTGGGCTTCGGCGAGGTTCAGGTTCGCAAGGATCTCGGAGCGATATGCGGCTCGGGCAAGCCGAGGATAGGATACACCGTATCCGACCTCAAGAAATGCCTCGGCGGCCTCATAGACAGCCGCAACGGAAAGGCGGTCATAGTCGGCGCGGGAAAGCTCGGCAGAGCGCTGCTCGACTACGGCGGATTTTCCGACTACGGGCTTGACATTCTCGCGGCGTTCGACACGGAGGTTCCGCCGAACGGCGAAAGCGAAAAGCCGATATTGCCGCTTGACGGTCTTGCGGATTTCTGCAAGAAAAACAATGTCAGCATCGGAGTTATCGCGGTTCCGGCAGAGGCAGCGCAGGAGGTCTGCGACAAGCTCTGCCAAAGCGGAATAAAAGCCGTTATGAGCTTCGCTCCATGCAGACTCACGGCGCCGGAGGGCGTAGCCGTTCAGTACGAAAACATGGCGCTCTCGCTCGCACACCTGAAAGCACAGATAAAACAGTAAAACCGTTTAGGGGGATAAAATCATGAACAACGAAAGAAAAATCATCGACAGCGTTGAAACACTCGAGGCCGCTCTCGCTTCGCTCAAGGAAGCGGAGAAGAAATTTTCGACTTACACCCAGGAGCAGGTAGATAAAATCTTCCTTGCCGCCGCTTCCGCCGCAAACAAGGCGAGAATACCGCTTGCAAAAATGGCGGTTGAGGAGACCGGTATGGGCGTAGTTGAGGACAAGGTCATAAAGAACAACTACGCGGCAGAATATATTTATAATGCCTACAAAAATACAAAAACCTGTGGTATAATTGAAGAGGACAAGGCTTTCGGCTTAAAGAAGATAGCCGAGCCCGTCGGCGTTATCGCTGCGGTCATCCCCACGACCAACCCGACCTCCACCGCCATATTCAAGTGCCTGCTTGCCCTCAAGACGAGAAACGCTATCATCATCAGTCCCCATCCCCGCGCCAAGCAGTCGACCGCGGCCGCGGCAAAGGTTATCCTCGACGCAGCGGTTAAGGCCGGCGCTCCCGAGGGTATTATAGAATGGATAGACACCCCGAGCCTTGAGATGACGAACCTCGTTATGAAAGAGGCGGATATAATCCTTGCCACCGGCGGTCCCGGAATGGTCAAGGCGGCATATTCCTCCGGCAAGCCCGCAGTAGGCGTCGGCGCAGGCAACACGCCCGCCATCATCGACGAGACGGCGGATATCGTCCTCGCGGTCAACTCGATAATCCACTCCAAGACCTTCGATAACGGCATGATCTGCGCCTCCGAGCAGTCCGTTATAGTTCATCAGAACGTCTATGACGCGGTAAAAACCGAGTTTGCGGCCCGCGGCTGCTACTTCCTCGATCCCGACGAGACGGAGAAGGTCAGAAAGACAATTATCATAAACGGCGCGCTCAACGCAAAAATCGTCGGTCAGCCGGCGGTCAAAATCGCGGAGCTCGCAGGAGTGACCGTTCCCGAGGGCACGAAGATACTCATCGGCGAAGTCGAGAGCGTTGAGCTCTCCGAGGAGTTCGCCCACGAGAAGCTCTCCCCCGTGCTTGCCATGTACAAGGCGGCGGACATTCAGGACGCATTCGGCAAGGCCGAGCGCCTCATTGCCGACGGCGGCTACGGTCACACATCCTCGATATATCTCAACGAAATAACCGAGCACGATAAGCTCGACGAGTTCGCGGCACGCATGAAGACCTGCCGTATCCTCGTCAACACCCCCTCCTCACAGGGCGGCATCGGCGATCTCTACAACTTCAAGCTCGCTCCCTCCCTCACCCTCGGCTGCGGCTCGTGGGGCGGCAACAGCGTCAGCGAGAACGTCGGCGTCAAGCATCTTATCAACATCAAGACCGTGGCTGAGAGGAGAGAGAATATGCTTTGGTTCAGAGCACCTGAGAAGGTCTATATCAAGAAGGGCTGCCTGCCCGTCGCTCTCGATGAGCTCAAGAACATCATGGGCAAGAAGAGAGCGTTCATAGTCACCGACAACTTCCTTTATAAAAACGGCTACACCAAGCCGATAACCGATAAGCTCGACGAGATGGGCATAGTACACGCGACCTTCGGCGACGTTGCTCCCGACCCGACGCTCCAGTGCGCCGAAAAGGGCGTTGAGCAGATGAGAGCCTTCGAGCCCGACACGATAATCGCCCTGGGTGGCGGCTCCGCTATGGACGCGGCAAAAATCATGTGGGTTCTCTACGAGCATCCCGAGGCGGACTTCATGGATATGGCAATGCGCTTCATGGATATCCGCAAGCGCGTCTACACCTTCCCGAAGATGGGCGAAAAGGCGTATTTCATCGCTATCCCGACCTCGGCAGGTACCGGCAGCGAGGTAACTCCCTTCGCCGTTATCACCGACGAGACAACGGGCATTAAATATCCACTTGCAGACTATCAGCTCATGCCCAACATGGCAATAGTTGACACCGACTTCCACATGAGCGCCCCCAAGGGACTGACCGCCGCCTCCGGTATCGACGCAGTCACCCACGCGCTCGAGGCCTATGCCTCCGTTATGGCGACCGACTACACCGACGGACTCGCAAAGCAGGCACTCAAGGTCATATTCGACTACCTGCCCAGAGCATACGAGAACGGTCAGACCGATATCGAAGCCCGCGAGAAGATGGCTAACGCCGCAACAATGGCCGGTATGGCATTCGCAAACGCATTTCTCGGCGTCTGCCACTCCATGGCGCATAAGCTCGGCGCTTATCACCACCTCCCCCACGGCGTTGCCAACGCGCTGATGATCGAAGAGGTTCTCCGCTTCAACGCTGCCGAGGCTCCCGCAAAGATGGGCACCTTCCCGCAGTACGATCACCCGCACACCCTTGCCCGCTACGCAGAGGTTGCCGACAGCCTCGGACTCGGCGGCAAGAACGACAAGGAGAAGCTTGAGAGACTTATAAAGGCCATAAACGAGCTCAAGGAGCGCGTCGGAATAAAGAAGAGCATAAAGGACTACGGCATTGACGAGAAATACTTCCTCGAAACTCTCGACGAGATGACCGAGAACGCATTCGACGATCAGTGCACCGGCGCCAACCCGAGATACCCGCTCATGAGCGAGATAAAGCAGATGTACCTCAACGCATACTACGGCAAGAAGCATTTTGAAGAGAAGCCCATGCCGACCGAGGCGGACATAGCCGAGGACGACAGCGCTCATAACTTCAAGCAGGCCTACCGCAGAGCGGAAAACGGCAAGAACAAGGCATAAGGAGGGTTCACAATGAATCTTGACAGAATTATAGCAGTAAGAAACAACAAGACGGTTTACCGCGACGGCGATCGCTGCCTCAAGGTTTTTAACGAGGGTTATTCCAAGGCAGACGTGCTCAACGAGGCGCTCAACCAGGCGCGTATCGAGGAGACGGGGCTCAACATTCCCAAGATCCTCGAGGTTACGGTCATCGACGGCAAATGGACGATAGTGTCCGACTATATCAAGGGCAAGACGCTCGCACAGCTGATGCAGGAGAATCCCGAGAAGAAGGACGAATATCTCAACCTCTTCGTGGATATCCAGCTTGAGATACAGTCAAAGACCTGTCCCCTGCTTAACAAGCTCAAGGATAAGATGAACAGGAAAATCTGCCAGACAGACCTTTCCGCAACGGTCAGATATGACCTGCACACCCGCCTTGAGTCTATGCCCAAGCACAACAAGGTCTGCCACGGCGACTTCAACCCCTCGAACGTTATAATCACCGACGACGGCACGCCCTATATCATAGACTGGTCGCACGCTACCCAGGGCAACGCCTCCGCCGACGCCGCACGCACCTATCTCCTCTTCTGGCTCAACGGGGATATCGACGCGGCAAAGAAGTATCTGAATCTTTTCTGCGAGAAGAGCGATACCGCAATACAGTATGTCCAGAAATGGATGCCCATCGTCGCCGCATCACAGACGGTAAAGGGCAACGCTGCTGAGCGCGAATTCCTTCACTCGTGGATTGATGTTGTTGACTACTCGTGAAAGAGGTGAAACAAATGAAAATAACCGTTTGCATCGGCTCCTCCTGCCACATAAAGGGCTCACGCCAGGTTGTCGAACAGCTCCAGTATCTTATAAAAGAAAACGACCTTAACGACAAGGTTGAGCTCTCCGGCACCTTCTGCATGGGCAAATGTCAGCAGGGTGTGTGCGTCACGGTAGACGACGACTTCTTCTCCGTGAAGCCCGACACGGTCAGGGATTTCTTCAACGAAAACGTTCTTGCAAAGGTCTGAAGCATATGATTATCCAGATTTGCGTAGGCTCCGCCTGCCACCTCAAGGGCTCGGAAAAGTTAGTCGGGCTGTTTGAGGACGCTCTGAAAAAATATGACCTCGAAAACGATGTTACACTTGCCGGCAGCTTCTGCACCGGCAGGTGCAACCGAGAGGGCGTGACCATATCGGTTGACGACGATGTGTATACCGGAATAACGCCCGAGGGGTTCAACAGCTTCTTCGAGGAGAAGGTACTAAAACGGATAAGGGAAGAGAGGGTGTGACGGCATGGACTGCCTGACTCTTAAAAAATCCAACTGCAAAAACTGTTATAAATGCATACGCCATTGCCCGGTGAAGTCTATTCGCTTCTCGGGCAATCAGGCATATATTATCGGCAACGAATGTATCCTCTGCGGACAGTGCTTTGTCGTGTGCCCGCAGGATGCAAAGCAGATAGTTGACGAGACCGAGAAGGTAAAAGTCCTGCTCCAAGGCGGCGACCCGGTTATCGTCAGCTTAGCCCCGTCCTTTATAGCGAACTATGAGGGCGTGGGCATAAACGCTATGCGCGACGCGATAAAAAAGCTCGGCTTTTTCGACGCCGAGGAGACCGCCGTCGGCGCAACAATAGTCAAGACAGAATATGAGCACATGGTAGACAGCGACACGAGGGATATCATAATCTCCTCCTGCTGCCACTCCGTCAACCTACTCATTCAAAAATATTTTCCGGCGGAGCTGCCGTATCTCGCAAATGTGCTTTCCCCCATGCAGGCTCACTGCAAGGATATAAAGCGCAGATATCCGAACGCAAAGACCGTTTTTGTCGGCCCCTGCGTTGCCAAAAAGGATGAGGCGCAATACTACGAGGGCATAGTTGACGCGGTTCTGACCTTTGACGAGCTGACAAGCTGGTTTAAATCGGCGGGCGTTGAGCTTAACCGCGAGACGGACTCCGACGAGCACAGCCGCGCGCGCTTTTTCCCGACGACCGGCGGCATACTCAAGACCATGGCACAGGATAATCCGAAATACACCTATATGGCAATAGACGGCGTCGAGAACTGCATAGCCGCGCTCAAGGATATTGAGGACGGCAAGATACATAACTGCTTTGTTGAGATGTCCGCCTGCTCCGGCAGCTGCATAGGCGGCCCGGTAATGGAGAAATTCCACCGCGCACCCGTCAAGGACTACATGGCGGTAGCTCAGTTCGCGGGCAAAAAGGACTTTGAGGTCGAGCAGCCCGACAGCTACGCGCTGCAGAAGAACTTCACGGTCATCGAGCGCAAGCTTCAGCCCCCGTCGGAGGCCGAAATAACCGAGATTCTTCACCGCATGGGCAAAACAAAGCCCTCGGACGAACTCAACTGCGGCTCCTGCGGCTACAACACCTGCCGCGAAAAGGCTATCGCGATATATCACGGCAAGGCCGAGATATCCATGTGCCTGCCCTATCTCAAGGACAAGGCCGAGAGCTTTTCGGACAACATCGTGCGCAACACTCCGAACGGACTTATTCTCCTCAACGAAAAGCTTGAGGTTCAGCAGATAAACAAGGCTGCGCTCAAAATCATGAATCTCCGCTCACCCTCCGATATTCTCGGAGACGGCGTTGTGCGCGTGCTCGACCCGCAGGATTTCCTCACCGTTCTTCAAACGGGCAGAAATATACATGACAAGCCCATGTACCTCGCCGAATACGACAAGTATGTTGAGGAAACTATAATATACGATAAGGAATACCGCCTGCTCATCTGCATAATGCGCGATGTTACGCAGGAGGAGACGGTGCGCGAGCAGAAAGAAAACATCAGCCGCCAGACAGTCGAAATAGCCGACAAGGTCGTTGACAAGCAGATGCGCATCGTTCAGGAGATTGCGTCCCTGCTCGGCGAGACTGCGGCGGAAACCAAGATAGCGCTATCCAAGCTCAAGGAGTCGATCAGCAATGAATAACCTCTGCGCCGAGATAGGCTGGAAGAGTATAAACCACGAGGGCGAACAGCTCTGCGGCGACCACGTTGACATAATTGAACAGGACGAGAATTCAACTGTCATCGTGCTCGCGGACGGACTCGGAAGCGGCGTAAAAGCCAGCATTCTCTCCACCCTCACCTCAAAAATAATATCGACCATGATGGCCGAGGGTCTGCCGCTCGAGGAGTGCGTGTCAACCATAGCCGCAACGCTGCCGATATGCTCGGTGCGCGGAGTCGCCTATTCGACCTTCACCATCATACATCTCATAAACAACGAAACTGCCGAGATAATACAGTACGACAATCCGCACGTTATAATGATACGCGACTGCGAGCCGTTCAAATATACGGAGACGGAGCTCAGCATCGGCGGAAAGAGCATTTTCAAGTCGCAGATAAAGCTGCAGGAGGGTGATGTTTTCGTTGCGATGAGCGACGGCTGCCCGCACGCGGGAATCGGAACGGCTTTCAACTTCGGCTGGAAGCGCGACGATATCGCGGACTTCATGTCCTCTCTCGTGCCTGTCGGCTACACGGCGAAAACGCTCTCCACCATGCTCATTGACGAATGCAACAAGCTCTACGGCAGCCATCCCGGAGACGACGCGACGGCGTGCGTAGTCAAAATACGCAAGCGCGAGCCGATGAATCTGCTCTTTGGCCCGCCGCGCAATCCTGACGACTGCGACCGCATGATGTCGCTGTTCTTCTCTAAGGAGGGCAAGCACATCATCTGCGGCGGCACTACCTCCTCAATCGCCGCAAAATATCTCGGCAAACCGCTCAAGGCGAGCCTCAATTTTGAGCAGAGTGACGTTCCGCCCATAGCGGAGATCGAGGGAGTCGATTTGGTGACCGAGGGCGTCATAACGATAAACAAGGTCATCGAATATGCCAAAGACGCTTTGGGCAAAAACGAGCTGTATGAGGAATGGGGATTCAAGCGCGACGGCGCTTCGCTCATATGCCGAATGCTGTTCGAGGAGGCTACCGACATCAACTTCTATGTCGGCAGAGCCGTCAACCCGGCTCATCAGAATCCCGATCTGCCCATAAACTTCAATATAAAGATGAACCTTGTCAAGGAGCTCTGCGCCTGTCTCAAGGAGATGGGCAAGAGGGTCAAGGTCAGCTATTTCTAAGGGGGATATCAATGAGAAAATTCGACACTAAGGTACAGTACCTTAAATATAAAGTCCTGCGCGAGGTTGCAAGGCTTGCATGGAACGACACCCTGCTCGAGAATCTTTTCGAGATACCTAAGACCATCGTTCCCGGCAACACGCCGACCATGCGCTGCTGCGTTTACAAGGAAAGAGCGATACTCAACGAGCGAGTCAAGATAGCTATCGGCAGCACGCCGAACACCATTGAGGTTATCGACATCGCCTGCGACGAGTGCCCCATGGGCGGCTACGAGGTCACCAACGCCTGCCGCGGCTGCCTTGCACACCGCTGCGAGGACGTCTGCCGCTTCGGCGCGCTCTCCTTTGACCGCGATCATGTGGCGCACATAGACAAGACAAAGTGCAAGGAGTGCGGCGCGTGCTCCAAGGTCTGCCCCTACACCGCGATAATAAACCGCAAGCGCCCCTGCGAGATGGCGTGCAAAATCAAGGCCATAAGCATGAACGAGAACAAGGCGGCTGCGATAAACTACGACAAGTGCATATCCTGCGGCGCGTGCGTCTATCAGTGCCCGTTCGGCGCGATAACGGACAAGTCATATATAATCGACGTTATCGACATAATCAAAAAGAGCGAGAACAACACGAAATACAAAGTATTCGCGGTTGTCGCGCCCTCGATTTCGAGCCAGTTCACATATGCGAAGCTCGGCCAGGTCATAAAGGGACTCAAGGAGCTCGGCTTCCACACGGTTATCGAGGCCGCTCTGGGCGCGGACATGGTCGCCTACGCCGAGTCCGAGGAGCTCGCCGAAAAGGGCTTCCTGACAAGCTCATGCTGTCCCGCATTCGTAAATTACATTGAGAAGTCATTCCCCGATTTGAAGCCGTTTATCTCCCACAATCTCTCCCCCATGGCGACAATCTCCAAGTATATCAAGGAGCACGAGGCACCCTGCAAGGTAGTGTTCATAGGTCCCTGCACAGCCAAAAAGGCCGAGGTTCAAAAGGACGAGGTCAAGCCCTATGTTGACGCTGCGATGACCTTTGAAGAGCTCCAGGCGCTGTTTGACAGCAAGGACATAGACATAATGACGCTCTCCGAGGATGTGCTCGACAATGCCTCCTATTTCGGCAGAATCTTCGCCCGCTGCGGCGGTCTTGCCGACGCAGTGGCGCAGGGTCTCAAGGAACACGGCATAGAGGACTTCGACCTCAAGGCCTGCTCCTGCGACGGAATCGAGGCGTGCCGCGCGGCTCTGCTCAGAAAGAGCAAGGGTATGCTCGACGCAAACTTCATAGAGGGTATGGCGTGCACCGGCGGCTGCATAGGCGGCGCGGGCTGCCTGACCCACGGCGAAAAGAACAAAAAAGAGGTCGACAAATACGGCATGGAGGCTCACGAAAAGACCATAAGCGACGCAATATCAATACTCAACAAATAACAGTTGCCCCGTTCGACAGAGCGGGGCCGCTTATATGCGCTTATATGAATGATATGTAAACTGCGGCGCGGATTTGTTGACACCGCCGCCGCAAGAGACTAAAATATAGTAAACTAAACTGAAAACAGGTGAAAAATATGGACGAAGTGAGAATTCTCGAAATCAAGCAGAGTGTTTTCAAAAACAACGACGAGCAGGCGGACAAGCTGCGCCGCGAGCTCAAGGAGAAGGGCGTATTTCTTCTCAACCTCATGTCCTCGCCCGGAGCCGGCAAGACGACAACTCTCAAGGCGACTATTGCCGCGCTGAAGGACAAGGTCAAGATAGGCGTTATGGAGGCCGATATTGACAGCGACGTTGACGCAAAGAGAATAGCCGAGACGGGAGTCAAGGCGATTCAGCTGCACACCGGCGGAATGTGCCACCTCGACGCGGAAATGACACGGCAGGGGCTCGACGGACTCGAGACAGACGATGTTGAGCTTGCGATTCTCGAAAATGTCGGCAACCTCGTCTGTCCGGCGGAGTTCGACACGGGCGCAGTCAAAAATGCTATGATACTCTCCGTGCCCGAGGGCGACGACAAGCCGCTCAAGTACCCGCTGATGTTCTCGATTTGCGATGTCGTGCTCATCAACAAAATCGACGTTCTACCCTATTTCGACTTTGACGTTGAAAAGTGTAAGGAGTATATAAAGCGCCGCAACCCGAACGCCAAGGTGTTTATGGTCTGCGCCAAGACGGGCGAAGGCATTGACGAATGGGCGCAGTGGCTCTTGAGTGAAGTCAAGAGCTGGAGAGACGAGAAATAAAGAGCGTGAGACAGCCGAAAAGCTGAAAATTCAATGAAAAAAGCCTCCGAAGCCGCAGTCCGGTTTCGGAGGTTTTATTTGCCGTCGATTTATGTATTATTCTTTCACAAAGCTTTCGAGCGTATCTTCCACGCGCACGCACGCCTGCTCGAGGCGCTCGCGGTCATGGTGTCCGCTCGTTATGAGCAGGCACTGCGAGCCTATCGCCTTTGCAACATCGCAGTCGTGCAGAAGGTCGCCGATAACAACGGCCTTTGACGCATCGACCCCGTGCGTTTCAATGAACTTTTCCGCGCGCTCAACCTTGCTCCCGGCAAGGAGGTTATCCGCACCGAGGACGGAGTCGAAATATCCTTCTATGCCGTATTTTTTCAAGAGCCGTTCAAGCTGGCTTTGCTCGCTTGACGAGAGCACAACCTGCGGAATGCCGAGGCGGCGCGCCTCTTCAAGCGCCTCCGGCACAAAGCGGGTCAATCCGGAGCTTTTGACATGGGCTTCGTAGCCCTGCTGGAACTCGACGAGGATAGCCTCGTAGTCCTCGTTTTCGAGGTCGAGCACCTGCTCATAGAAATGACGGATAGGCACGTCTATATATTCACGGTACTCATCGAGAGATATCGGATTTTTTCCGCGGCGGGCAAGCATATCGTTGACCGAGCCGAGCGCCGCGCCGACGTCATCAAGCAGTGTACCGTTAAAATCCCAGATAATAAGCGAATAATTTTTCATAACTTCTCCAAACTTCAAAAAATAATTGCTAAAGCTTTGATATAGGAGTATAATACTCACGATAAAAAAAGAAAGAGTGGGACAGATGAGAGATTATCTTTTTGAAATGCACGCACACACCTCGCAGACAAGCCGCTGCGGCGAGGTACCTGCCGAGCAGGTAGTAAGCACTTTCAAGGGACTCGGCTACGACGGAATAGTCATAACCGACCATATGCACACGGGAACGATGGAAAAGATAGCGTCCGAGCCGTGGGAAAAGAAAGCGGATCATTTCTTTGAGGGCTACAGAGCCGCAAAGGCGCTCGAGACCGAGGACTTCACGGTTCTTTTAGGCATGGAGCTGAGATTCCTCGAAAACGACAACGATTATCTCGTCTACGGCTTCAACGAGGACTTCGTTTACTCGCACCCCGACCTCGACAAAATACCGTGTCTCGAGGACTTCAGACCGATAGCGGACGAGAACAACCTAATTGTTTTTCAGGCGCACCCGTTCAGAGTGGGCATGACCGTCACCGACGACAAGCTGCTCGACGGAATCGAGATATATAACGCCCATCCCGGCCACGAATCAAACAACGAAATTGCCGAAGCGTGGGCGAAAAAGTACAGCCATTTGCGCGTCACATCCGGTTCGGACTTCCACGGCGACTTGAATGTTCATCCCGGCGGACTGTTCTTCCCCGAGCGTCCCGCCTGCCCGCACTGCCTCCAAAAGCTGCTCAGAGACCGCAGATACAGGCTGCGCACGGACAAGGTTACCGAATAAACATATTTCAAAGCACTGCCCGGCTTTCGTCAGGCAGTGCTTTTTACTTTTTTTATTTTCTTGCCGCTTCGCGCTCGGCTCTGCCCTTATGGAATTCGGAGAACTGAGGCACAACAAACTTAATAGCCTTGGGAACGATCTCAAACACAGCATCGTTGACATACTCGCACTCGCCGTCGATATTGACCGCTGCAGGAACGTCGCTATGTATTTCAAGGCGGCTGCCGTTGATATACTTGGTCATCGGCAGGCCGAGATGCTGACCCTTCTTGTACTTCTGGAGCAGCGGAGCCAGACGCAGGCGGCCTCTGTCCAGACGGACGATAACAAAGTCAAGCTTGCCGTCATCGGGCCATGCAAGCGGAGCGGCCATAAATCCGCCGCCGTACCAGCGGGAATTTCCCGCGACGCAGAACAGAACGTTGTCTTCGAAGGGCTCGTTATCATCGATTTTTATAGTAAAATTATGACCGAGTTTCTTGAACAGCGCCTCAATTGCCGCGAGGAAGTAAGCCATTTCGCCGTTGACGAGCGGAAGCTTCTTGAATGAAGACTGCTTCGCGCAGACCTCGGCGTCCATGCCCATTGAGCACTGGTTGATAGCTATCTTATCGCCGCACTTGACAACGTCGAGCTCGACGGGAATACCCGTGACCTGAGCCTCAACATTGCAGAACTGCTCCTTTGTGCCGAACAGACGAATAAAATCGTTGCCCGAGCCCATGGGGATGACCGCTACTTCGCAGTTGGGGTTTCCGAAAACGCCGTTGACCACTTCGTAGAGTGTTCCGTCGCCGCCGCAAGCATAGAAGCGGAGCGCCTCGCCGGACTTCGCGCGCTCGGCGCAATAGTTCTGTGCGTCTCCCTGACATTTTGTGACATAGATCTCATAGTCGAGACCGTTTTTGCCGCAATAGTCCTCTATCTGCGGGCGGATAATACTCTCGGAATTACCCTTTTTACCTGCTGCCGGATTGATAAGGAAAATGTGTTTCACAAATAATACCTCCTGTTTACCTCTTTCGCCTTATCTAAAATACATAAATAACTGACATTTAATCATGCCGTTATATAATTTTCTGCGTTTGTCAGCCTTGCGCCCAAACTCCTGCTCAAAGGTATCGCACGGAGTTATGATGCTGTAGGACCAGCCGTGGCGGCGCTCAAACACGCGGCCCATATCGCGGTAAAGCGCGTTTGCCTGCTCGATATCGAGCATACGCTCGCCGTAGGGCGGGTTGCATATCAGAGTTCCGCGTTCGGTCTGCGGAACGAAGTTTTTCAGTTCACAGCAGCGCACGCTGACGAGGTCGTCAACGCCGGCAGCTTCGGCATTTGCAGCGGTCAGAGCCGCAGCCTCACGGCTGATATCGGAGCCGTAAGCAAAGAAATCATGAGCCTCGCGCTCAAGGTCGCGCGCACGCTCGCGCTCGGTATACCACACATCGCGCGGAATATTGTTCCAGCGCTCGGCGGCAAAGTTTCGGTTAACTCCGGGGGCAATATTGCGTGCCATCATCGCGCCCTCGATAAGTATAGTGCCCGAGCCGCACATGGGGTCATAGAGCGAATGATACGGGCGCAGACGCGAGAACCAGCACAGCGACGCCGCCAGAGTCTCCTTTATCGGAGCGTCGTTCGCGTTTTGACGGTATCCCCTCTTATGGAGTCCCGCGCCCGAGGTGTCGAGCATAAGAGAAACTTTATTTTTCATAATCGAGAACTGAATCTGATAGACAGGTCCGCTCTCTTCAAACCATTCAACGGAATATTTCTGTTTAAGGCGTTCGACGACGGCCTTTTTGATTATCGCCTGGCAGTCGCGCACGCTGAAAAGGTCGGAATCGATAGAATAGCCCTTGACGGGGAACGCATCGTCTGCGCCTATCCACTGCTCCCACGGGAGTGCTCGCGTGCCCTGAAACAGCTCCTCGAAGCTATGTGCCTCGAATGAGCCTAAAAGCACGAGCACACGCTCGGAAAAGCGCGAGCAGATATTTGCGCGGGCAAGAATATTTTCGTCGCCGCTAAAAAGCACACGGCCGTTTTCGGCGCGGACATCCGCCGCCTCCATATTTCTGAGCTCTTCGGCTATCGGCGCCTCAAGACCCAGCAGACAGGGTACTGCGAAATTTATATCCATCAAAACTACCTTTCGGCTTTACATAGAACAAGGGACGCACCAGGGCGCGCCCCTTGTACAAAAGCAAATTTCAAATCATTCGGCACTTGGCTCAAGCATTCCGTAGCCGCCGTCGGTACGGCAATAAACTACGCTGACAAGGCCCGTTGCCTCATTTGTAAACATATAGAACTCATGGCCGAGCATATTCATCTGAAGAATAGCCTCATCGACCGTCTGCGGTTTTACGGCAACGCTCTTTGTTCTGACGAGATCGTATTCCTTCTCGTCGGCAACATCCGCGCCGTCGTTAAGTGCATCGAATGAAGCGGAACGCAGACGCTTTTCAAGCTTTGTTTTGTTCTTACGAATCTGGCGAACGAGCGAATCGACGCATTTGTCAAGCGCATCGTTCATATTTTCCGCCCGCTCCTGCGCACGGAATATCATACCGTTGTTGATAACGGTTATTTCAACTGTCTGACCCGACTTTTCGACGGTGGCAGTAATTTTGGCCTCCGCCTCATCGCCGAAGAAACGCTCTACCTTGGCAAGCTTTTTCTCCGCTCTCTCTTTGAATGATTCTCTCGGCGAACACTTGCGTCCAGTAATAACTATTTTCATAATGTCAGCCCCTTAGAATTATTAGAGACTTTTGTCTCTGGACATATTGTAGCACATATGACTAAAAAAATAAAGAGCAAAGAGCCGCTTTTCTAAAAAATTTACAATATTCTTCAATAAAGCAAGATATCAGACAATAACGGTCACATGGCGGGTCACGTGACAGCCGATATTGACGGCTACGGGCAGCCCGGCTATATGCGTGGGCGCAAATTCGACGGCGGCGCTGAGAGCCGTGGTCTTTCCGCCGAAGCCCTGCGGACCTATCCCGAGAGCGTTCGCTTTTTCGAGTATGTCAGACTCCACAGATGCATAGTATTCATCGGCGTTGGGCTCGCTGACAGGGCGGCAGAGCGCCTTTTTGGCGAGCAGCGCGCACTGCTCGAAATCTCCGCCTATGCCGACTCCTATAACCATCGGCGGGCAGGGGTTGCTTCCCGCGCGGCGAACGACATCGACAACATAGTCTATAATATCCTCGCGCGATGCGGAGGGGGTAAACATTTTCAGCGCGCTCATATTTTCGCTGCCAAAGCCCTTGGGCGCGACGGTAAGCTCAACCTTATCGCCCTCGACAAGCTCTATATGCAGAACCGCGGGGGTATTGTCGCCGGTATTTACGCGCCTCAGCGGGTCGGCAACCACAGACTTTCTGAGATAGCCCTCGGTGTAGCCCCTGGCGACTCCTGCGTTGACGGCAGACGAAAAACTGCCGCCGACAAAACGGACATCCTGACCGACTTTTGCAAATATAACCGCCATACCGGTATCCTGACATATGGGGATATCAAGTTCCTTTGCGGCGCAGAGATTGTCGCACAGGCAGCACATTATATCCTTTGGCACGCTGTCCGTTTCATTTTCGGCGCTGTTTTTTATAAGCTCGGCAAGGTCGTCCGGCAAAAATTTATTGGCTTTTATGCACGCGCCGCTTACAGCCTCGGTTATGAGGGCGACATCTATCTCACGCATCGCGTTTATCCTCCATAAGAACCTCTCCGTTGCCGATAACGAGAAGCGGCTTTGCAAAGAGGGTCAGCGGGTCGGAATCGAACAGGCACATATCCGCATCCTTGCCGACTTCGAGCGAGCCGACGCGGTCGGCTATTCCGCACATCTCGGCGGGATTTATGGTTATTGCCCTCAAAGCCTCGTCATGCTCCATGCCCTCGCGCACGGCAAGGCCCGCGCACAGCGGCAGATACTGAATCGGGATAACGGGGTGGTCTGTGACTATCGCGGTCTTTACGCCCGCCTTGCTCATCACGCCCGGGGTCGCAGGAGTGGAGTCCTTGAGCTCGGGCTTGCAGCGGTCGCTGATAAGAGGGCCGCTGAACGCCTTGACTCCTGCTTTAGCGAGTCTGTCTGCGATAAGATGACCCTGGGTGCAGTGAACCACGCAGTAATCAAGGCCGAACTCCTCGGCGATACGCACGGCGGTGAAGATATCGTCGGCGCGGTGGGCGTGAATATGCATCTGCATATGCTCCTCAAACAGCGGAGCGAGAGCGTCAAGCTTTGCGTCAAAATCGCGGCTTCCCTTATCTTTATTTATGTATTCGCGCGTCTTTGTAAGCTGTTCTCTGATTATCGCGGCGGTAGCCATTCTCGTGCTCGGCGCCATTTTCTTCTCGTTATAAACGGTCTTGGGATTCTCTCCGAGGGCGAACTTCATCGCGGCGGGAGCCTTGACAATCATATCGTCCACGCAGACACCGTAGGTCTTTATCGCCGCTATCTGTCCGGCTATCGGATTTGCGCTGCCGGGGCAGGTCAGAACGCAGGTAACGCCCGCTTCTCTCGCCTCTTCAAAGCATCTGTCGAGCGCGTTGACGGCATCGAGCGCCCTGAGGTTCGGCGTGACCGGGTCGGTCATCTCGTTGCAGTCCTCGCCCTCAAAGGTCAGGGAATCCTCGCTGATGCCGATATGGGTATGGGCATCTATAAATCCGGGATAGAGTGCCGCACCCTTTGCGTCATACGCCTCGCCCTGCGGGCAGTCCTTCATGTCGCCCAGAGAGATTATTTTTTCATCGAACTCGATATATCCGTTTTCAACAGTACCGTTCGTCACCGTATGTATAACGGCATTTTTGATAATCACAAGATCGCTCCTTTTCTTAAATCAAAAAAGCGGGCTGAACGCCCGCCTTGGTGCTTTTACTGCCTGCCGCCGCCGCGCCTCGAATAACCTCCGCTGCGCTTTGAATCGGAAGATTTCTTAAGATCTGTCATTTTTTCGTCGCTGACCTGCTTGAACTTCGCCATCATATCCTCGAAGGACTGGTTGCCGGACGGCTCCTGATTGACGGCCTCAACGGGTCTGCCCTGCTGGGGAGCTCTGCGCTGACCGGAGGACTGCTGGCGCGGTTTGCCCTGCTGACCCTGTCTGTCGCCCGAGGGACGCGGTCTGCGCTGGGGACGGTCATCGCCGCCGTCCGAATTAAGCTTCTTTATCGAAAGGGCTATCTTGCCTTCGGGACTTATGGAAATGACCTTCGCCGTAACTTCTTGGTTGAGCTGCAAATGCTCCTTGATATCCTTGACATAAGATGTTGAAACCTCGGAAATATGGATCATACCCGTTTTTCCGCCCTCAAGTTCAACGAATGCACCAAAATCGGTAAGACCGGTCACCTTACCCTTAACAACACTTCCCTGCTCGATCTGCATAATAGTACGCTGCTCTCCTTCTTTACTTGTCCGCCGACTGCTGTTCGTTGTAATATACCCTTTCATCCGGGAAAACATAGCCGAGCTCACGTCTGGCTATCTGTTCGACATAATCATCGAGATCCGAACTCTTGACAAGCTTTTCAAGCTCCTCGTTCTCGGCCTTCTTGTCCGAGAGCTGGCTGTTGAGCTGAGCAATGTACTTCTCCTGAGATTTAATGTCGGACTGCATGACTATAAAGGTTATAAGGAAATAACACACTGCGACTGCGAACGCAATCATCAGTATGGTACTATGCCTTTTCTTTAGCCTGCGCTTTTTTTCCGACATTCTTCCGTTTCCCTTTGACCTTCGGTTTTCTTGCTTCAGGGCATATTTGCCTATTCAAAGTATACAACATATCGCGCCCCTTTTTCAAGGGGTAATTCATATTTTTTTCATTTTTATTTGACATTATTCCGTCTTTTTCTTTATTGGGCGATGTTTTCTTCGGTATTTTTTCTTTTAAAGCGCAAAACCGTTTTATTAAGGCTGACTTAATCCGCAGCAAGGTTGATGAGACAAGAAGGCCCAAATGCTTTGCCGCCGCGCCGAGACTCAGGCGTTCGGCAATCCAGCCGAGCAGCTGAGCCGTAAGAATATACAGCAGAGTGCGCCCGTCGTTGAGCACGAGAACGAAGCAGAACGAAGCGAACGCACAGACGATTGAATAGATTATATCGGTCACGAATACCGTCCTGCGCCCGCCCGGCAAAACGGCACGGACTAAGCAGACCGCGTCATAGAATACGCCGAGCAAAAAGCCTATGCCCAGCGAATGCAAAAAGACGGATATCTGACCGTCGAGCCCTTGGATATACTCCATCAGCGGAACACGCGGCTGAAGAAGCCGCCTTTTTCGGGTCGGTCGTCCGAATATGTCAGCGATCCGACGGTTCCCTCGACGCTGAGCTCGCCGCTGTCGACATTGAGATTAATTATATGCAGGTCGCTGCCGCGCACGGTCAGCTCCCCCATCCCTGTGAATATCACGATCGTCTGCTCGTCAAAGCTGTCCACATCGGACACGCCGGAGACCGTCAAACGGTTTCTGTTTTCCATTATAAGATTGTGGGGCAGAGCCTGAGCTTTGTTTTCTTCCGTCATAAATAAAACCTCCCGTCCGTTAATAATACGGCGGAAGGCTTCGGATTATGACCGATTCACAGAATTTCGTACATCGCGGCGGCGTCCTCTTTGCGGACGGTCTCGGCAACGGTGAGAACACGCGCACGGGTCACGTTCTGACCCATGGATATCTCAATGACATCGCCGACCTTAACATCGTAAGAGGCGCGGGCAATTTTGCCGTTTACCGTGACATGCTTTGCGTCGCAGACCTCGTTTGCGACGGTGCGGCGCTTTATCAGGCGCGACACTTTAAGATATTTATCAAGTCTCATAACTTTTCGCGGCAAAGGCCGCATCCTTTCGAAGCATTAAAAAAATCAGGGGCATTTCTGCCCCTGAAAAGCCAGCAAAATTATTTTGCAACCTTGTCCTTAAGGCCCTTGCCTGCCTTGAAAGCGGGAACCTTGCAAGCGGGAACGTCGATGGTCTCGCCGGTTCTGGGGTTACGGGCAGTCTTAGCTGCGCGCTCTCTGACCTCGAAGGTGCCGAAGCCCGCTATCTGGATCTTGTCGCCTGCCGCAAGAGCGTCGCCGACACAAGCGATGACAGCGTTGACAGCCTTCTCGGCGGTCTTCTTCTCAAGTCCCTCTTTTGCCGCAACAGCAGCGATAAACTCAGTCTTATTCATTTACATTTTTCTCCTTTTGTTTTATTTTTCTTTTATTTTTATGAAATGTCCGTTGGACACAGTCATAATTACCGTTTTGTACTCTCCGCCTTGGTCTCGTCCCAAAGCTCGTCGAGCTTTTCGAGAGACGCCGACTCCATGTCTATACCGCGCTCGCGCGCAAGCTGTTCGACACGGACAAAGCGGGCTATGAACTTATCGGAAGCCGCGGTAAGCGCCTCCTCTGCGTCGCACTTTACAAAGCGCGAGACGTTGACAACGGAGAAGAGCAGATCTCCCAATTCCTCGGCAATATTTTCCTTATCGCCGGAAGCTATAGCCTCGGAGAGCTCCCCGGCCTCCTCAAGCACCTTCTGCTGAGCACCTGAGACATCGTCCCAATCGAAGCCGGCCACAGCCGCCTTCTGCTGAATCTTTGTCGCTCTCATGAGCGCGGGAAGCTCTCTCGGTATACCGAGCATGGGAGCGCTCCCCTTTTTCTGACCCTTTGAGCGGCGCTTTATTGCGTCCCAATTATTGAGCACATCGCCGACACTCGAAACCTCGACCTCGCCGAAAACGTGCGGGTGGCGCTCGATAAGCTTTTTGCAAATGCCGTCGGTGACGTCGCCGAAATCGAAGTTGCCCGCCTCCTGCTCCATCTGAGAGTGGAACACCACCTGCATGAGCAGGTCGCCGAGCTCCTCGGTCATAAGCTCCTTATCATCTTTGTTGATGGCCTCTATGACCTCGTAGGTCTCTTCGATAAGATCCTTTTTTATACTCATATGAGTCTGCTCGGCATCCCACGGGCAGCCGCCCGGAGCGCGAAGCAGACGCATAATCTCAAGAAGATCGTCTATATCATATTTTTCTTTCTTATTAAAGTCTACCATATGATCCCCTGTCCGTTTTTATCCGCGGGAAATATTTTAACCCAAAAGCTTGTATTTTTCAAGTATTTTTGCAATTTTTTCGCCCGCAGGTAAAGATTCTATATCCTCACGCACAACTCCCTTGAACACGAGAATGGCTATCGCATAGACCATAACGGCGATTATTATAGCCGCAAGCAGCGCGATATCGGAGCCGTGGCTGACATTTTTAAGTGCGTAGCTGCCGAGCAGACCGTATGCCGCCCACGCCGCGAGTCCGCACATGACGGCGGAGATAAGCGGCTTTATCAGGCCGGACATTATATCTATCCGCACCTTTGTCACCTTTATGACGGCGATAATATTCAGAACGACATTTATGACATAAAACAGCACCGTGCCTATGACCGCGCCGTTGAAGTTTATGCCCGGTATGCCGACGAGGGCGAAGTTGCAGATTATCTTGACAACAGCAGAGACGAGCATCGTTTTTACAGGGATATCGGTTCTGCCGACCGCCTGAAGCAGGTTGGTAAGCGGAGTCGAAATCGACATAAACGCCGTTGTAAAGCCGAACACGGCGACCATGGGCGCTATCATCGGGATATCCGCAGCCATTCTTCCGCGGCCGTAGATAAGGGTAAGTATCGGCTCGGCGAGCACGCCCATGCCGATTCCGGCGGGCAGAGCTATGAGCATCGATACTCTTATAACGGTATTAACGGCGCTCTTGACAGCAGCTTTGTCCTTCACCGTCCACGCCTCTGCGAGGGCGGGAAGCGCGCTGACTCCGAGGGAGACCGTTATCATCGGAACAAGGTTCTTGAAATCGACGGCGGTGTTATATGCGCCGTAGAGGTAGCTCATGAAGCCCTTGCTGTCCGACAAATTGAGCGTTCCGCTCGCAATATCGGCATCGATACACTGCTTGTAGAGATTATATATCGTATCCTGACCGCTCTCTATGGCGTGGAGCAGGCGGTTCTGGATAGTCATGGCGTCGATAAGATTCGTCGCGTTTAAGACAAGCGAGCTTAAAAGAATCGGCACGGCTATTGATACCATGTTCTTGGCTATGTCGTGGTTTGCGGGGGGCTTCGGAGAGTTGACGAGCTCGGTATGAGTTATACCGTCTCCCCTCACCCTGTGGCGGATACCGAGATAGATAAGGCTCAGGAGAGAACCTAAGGTAACGCCGAGAATCGCTCCGGCGGCCGCCCACGGATATGTTGCGCTGAATGCCTCGGCAAGAGACGAGACCTCCTTGCCGAATACGGTAGCGGTAGAAGATCCCGCGGCAACTGCGCTGTTATAGACGCTCTCGCCGTAGGACATTATGAGCTTTGCGAAAACAAGACCGATAACGAGCTTGCCCAAAGCCTCGATAACCTGAGATATGGCGGTCGGGATCATGTTGCGCAGACCCTCGTAATATCCTCTGTATGCCGAGACATAGCAGCAGAAGAAGATAGACGGAGCGACAGCTATCATGGCGGGAAGATTCCTGATATCCGAGATGAACGCGGCATAGGGAATCGAGATAATAACCATGAGCAGCGTGCCCGCCGTGCCGACGAGCAGGAATATTTTGCGGGCAGTTTTCAGCGTCATGCGCGCCTCGCGGTAGCGGTTGAGCGCGACATCCTCCGCGACCATGCGGGACACCGCTATCGGCAGACCCGCCATGGAAATAGAATAGATGGGAGTATAAATCGCATAGACCGAGGTGAAATATCCGTATCCCACGAGTCCGAGCATACTGCCCAGCGGCATTTTGAAGCAGAGACCTATCACCTTGACCACAAGGGTCGAGAGAACAAGGATTATCGCGCCGTTCAAGAGCGACTGTTTCTTTCTTTCTGCCAAGGGTAAACCTCCTTGCTGTTCGTTTCTTTCTTAAAAACCGTTCCTAATTATATCGTTTAAGAGCGATATAATCAACAATATAGCGAAAAAATTAACAATTGTTGTGCTCTGACCAGATGAGCCCGTTTAATCCATAAACTCCCTGAGAAGCGAGTTTTCGGGGATAACGTCAATGGGCAGGGGCTCAAAGCGCTCGAGGCGCTCTATCATCATCTGAGCCTCGTCGTACCACTCGCTGTCGCTTTTGAGAGAAGCGAGCATAGGCACGGCAAGATCGCGGAACACGCAGGGCTCATAGGCGTGGAGCGAGTCTATCTTTTCGGCGGCAAAGCAGCTGTAGGGGAAGATATATTTGTCCTCGCCGCGCTGAACATTCCCCCAAAGGCCGTATGTCCGCTCGACGCTGCTTGCGCGATGATAGTAATCGCGGACAAGGCGGCGGACAAAGCGCAGGTCGCGCTTCGACATGAGCACATCTCCGTTCTCGTCGGCTATGCGGGACGAGACGCTGACATAGAGCTTCATCAGATTTTCGTCAGGCAGAGGTTCGGTTACAACGGGGTTCAGTGCGTGGATGCCCTCGACTATCAGCACATCGTCCTTACCGAGCGTTATAGGCTCGGAAAAGCCGATTCTTCTGCCGATTGAAAAATCAAAGTACGGCAGTCTCGTTGTGCCTTTTTTTATGATATCCTCAAGGCATGAGTCTATAAGCGCGACATCGAGAGCGTCCACGGCCTCATAGTCGGGATTGCCGTTTTCGTCGAGAATGGCGTCGCGCTGGTCGTTATAGAAATCGTCGAGCGAGACGGTAAAGGTTCTTGCGCCGCGCTCCTCAAGCCGCGAGGCTATGAGCCCGGCGGTAGTCGTCTTTCCGGACGCGCTTGGACCCGCGAGCATGACTATGCGTTTTTCACGGTCCGCGAATATGCGCCCGGTCACTGCGTCGAGCTTATCGGAGTACCGCTGCTCCGCCTGAGCGACGAGGGACGCGGGGTCGTTCGACACCATTGAGTTTATCTTAACCAGAGATTTCAATTCATCACCCTATTTATCCGCATTGAGCTGCGAAGCGTTTATTATTTCCGAATAGAACTCCGATATGCGTCCCTTGCGCTCCATCAGAGTGTCAAATCGGGCATTATATTCATATGGATATTTGTAATTAAAAATACGCTCGATATAGCTGCTGCCGGGCTTTTTGAGCTTTGTTACGGCTCCCGCGCCTGCGGCAAGAACGGTGTGCGTCTCCTCCATCATAAAGACGTTGTACTTGCACTCCGTGCCGGGCTTGCACCAGCCGACATTTTCGAGATTTCCTACGCAGCGGCTCTGACGGTACATATAGTAAGGGATATAGCCGCTGTCAAAGAGGACTCTGTGGGAATAATCTATCATTTTTCCCGCCGTCTCCCCTTCGCTGACCGCATGGCCGTGCTCCTTGAGCGTGGACGCGGATTTGAGTGCGAGGGCATGGACGGTTATATTGGCGGGGGCGAGCGCCGCCACGCCGTCAACGGATTTTTTAAAGCTCTCGAGCGTATCGCCCGGAAGTCCCGCGATAAGATCTACGTTTATATTTTCAAACCCGCTCTCCTTTGCAAGGGCATAGGCAGCGAAGAAATCCGCCGCGGTATGTTTTCTGCCCACCGCCTCAAGCACGGAGTCGTTTAGAGTCTGGGTATTTATGCTTATTCTGTCAACCGAGTGGGCGCGCAGCACCTCGAGCTTTTCCCGCGTCACGGTATCGGGTCTGCCGAGTTCTACCGTATATTCGCGCACAGAGGACAAATCGAAGCTGTTTTCTGCGGCAGAGCAAACCTTTTCCAGCTGCTCGGGGCTGAGTATGCCGGGCGTACCGCCGCCGATATAGACGCTCTCGAGCCTGAGTCCGATATCGCCGACAACCTTTCCCGTTATCTCGAGCTCTCTGCACAGGTCGTCAACATAGACAGGCAGCAGCTTCGCGGCGTTCGCATTGGTTATCGAGTGCGATACAAACGAGCAGTAGCTGCATCTCGACGGGCAGAACGGTATTGCAATATAGAGGCTGAACGAGCGCTCGTCTCCGATGGCTGCTATCTCCCGTTCCGTCTCGGCCACGCTCTGCGCAAGGCGTGTTTTCGGCTCGCTCACAAGGAGCTTTTTCGTGAAATACTCATATGCGCCATTTTCGTCCAAAGAGTCAATGAGCTTGAGCATAAGCTTTGACGGACGCACGCCCGTGAGAATACCCCATGGCGGGATATAGCCGGTGACAGCGCTCAGAGCCGAGAAAAGTTCGCGTGCCATAGCGCGTTCGCACTCGTCTTGCTCCGGCTCATCGGTCTTTTGAACCTCGGCGCATCGGGTCTCGGGCTTATCCCCGATATTTACGCACACACGCACGGTGTATTCGCCGGGAGCGCCCTCTAAATATGTTTCGACCTCGACTCTGCCGCTCTCGGGCAGAGTATCCGAAACCGTTATCTTTTCGTTAGGGAAAAACACGCGGCACAGATTTTCCGTTTCATAATGGAAATCAAGCCCGCAGATATATAAAGTCATAGCGTTTCCTCAAAGCTCTCCAACGGGAATCTTTCTCAAATATCTGTTTCTGACCCGCTCCTCGGAGAGCGCCGTGGAGCGGTTATGACCGGTATAGACGGTGTATTCGCCCTCGAGCGCCGCTATGCGCTTGAGGCTCTCCACCATCGCCTGCCAGCTGCCGCCCGGGAGATCGGTTCTGCCGACGGTGCGGCAGAAAAGCGTGTCGCCCGAAAACATTACGCGCTCTTTTCTTTCAATATAGCACACGCTGCCGAGAGTGTGGCCGGGAGTGTGGATAGTATGGAGAGTGATATCCCCTATCTTCGCTTCAAAGCCCTCCTCCGCGAGCAGGTCATAGTCGACATACTTCTGTATGCCGCGATCGACATGGGTAGCAAGGCTTATCTCCTCGCACATAAGGCAGGAGCTGTCATAGGGGTGAACGGTTATTTTCGCATCCGGGTAGTCGTCCTTTATATGGGCAACTCCGAGGATATGGTCATAGTGGCCGTGGGTGAGAAGAATATACTTGAGATTCTTCACTTCGTCGCGCAGGACGGCTTTGAGCTCATCCGTGTAATCGCCGGGATCAATAACCGCCGCCTCGCCGCTGTGCTCGTCTATAACGACATAGCAGTTAGCCTGAACGGGTCCCATGGGCAGGGTGTGTATCTTCATCATTTATCTTTCCTCCAAATGTCCGTATCGAGCACGATGGTAACGGGGCCGTCGTTAGCTATATCGACCGCCATATCCGCGCCGAATATGCCTTTTTCGACGTTCCCGACTCCGTTCGCCGAGAGCTCCGAGCAGAACAGCTCATAGAGCCTGTTCGCTTCGTCGGGCGCGGCGGAGAGAGTAAACGACGGTCTGTTGCCCTTTTTGCAGTCGGCGCAGAGGGTAAACTGCGATATGGCGAGAATTTCGCCGCCGATGTCATTGACGCTCAGATTCATTTTGCCGTTTTCGTCCTCGAACACGCGCAGACGCGCTATTTTGCCTGCGAGCAGCGAAGCCTGTTCATCGGTATCTCCCTCGGCAACGCCGAGCAGGACGTTAAAACCCTTTCCTATCTCGCCGACGGTCTTACCGCCGACGGAAACTTTTGACGACGTGACGCGCTGAACAACAGCTCTCACGGTGATTCCTCCTTGTTATCAGGTGGCTCCTCTCTCGACGCTGAGCACGCCGTCAATGCGTTCGAGCTTCGCGGCGACGCTCTTGAGATGCTCGATTCCCGAGACGGTTATGGTCATGGAGAAGGTGCTTCTGCCATCCTTGAAATTTCTTGTATTTATATCATTTATCATAACGTGCATATTGGCGAGCTGAACGGAGATGTCCGCGAGCATACCGACTCTGTTGAGGCAGGATATCATAAGCGTTGCGCGGAAATCCTCCTTTACGGAGCTGTCCCAATATGCGTTTATCCATCTTTCCTTATCGCCGCAGTTCTCGAGGTCCTTCGGGACATTGCTGCAGGCTCGGGTGTGAATAGACACGCCGTGACCGCGGGTGATAAAGCCGATTATATCGTCGCCGGGGAGCGGATTGCAGCAGCGGGAGAACTTGACAAGGCAGTTGTCTATTCCCTCGACTATGACGCCCTCGCTGCTCTTGACGCGCTTTTTCGGCTGAGTGAGAACTATTTCCGGCGGGGCGGACGCCTTGACTATCTTGTTATACTCGTCCTTTATATGCGGCATCATACGGATAAGCGACACGCCGCCGTAGCCTATGGCCGCATAGAAGTCATCGACCGTATCGAAATGCTGGCGCTCCGCTATGCGCTGGAGGAACACCTTCATCTCATCGTCCGGCAGGCGGATATAGCTGCGCCTGAACTCGCGCTCGACTTCGATTTTACCCTCCGCGACATTGTCCTCGCGGCGCTCCTTCTTGAACCAATTGCGTATTTTGCTTCGCGCTTCGCTCGTCTTGACTATCTTGAGCCAATCCCTGCTCGGCCCCTTGCCGGACTGGGACGACGTTAAAACTTCGACTATCTCGCCGGTCTTGACCTGATAATCTATAGGCACTATGCGCCCGTCTACCTTTGCGCCGGTCATACGGTTGCCGATAGCCGAGTGAATGGCATAAGCAAAATCTATAACGGTTGCGCCCACGGGCAGGTTTATGACGTCGCCCTTGGGGGTGAACACAAACACCTCTTCGGGCACGAGATCGCTCTTTATCGTTCTGACGATATCCTCGACATCCTCGGAGTCGCTCTGGCTCTCGAGCATCTGGCGAATCCACGCGAGGCGCTTGTCGAAATTGCCGCTCGCGGTGCCGCCGCCGAGCTTATACTTCCAGTGCGCGGCGATACCGTATTCAGCCGTCTGATGCATTTCCCACGTTCTTATCTGAACCTCAAACGGTATGCCCTCCTTGCCGATAACGGTTGTGTGCAGGGACTGATACATATTCGGCTTGGGGGTCGAGATATAGTCCTTGAATCTGTTTGGAATCGGGCGGAACATATCGTGGATAACGCCGAGGCAGTTATAGCAGTCAATGACCGACTCGACTATTATTCTGACGGCATAGATATCGTAAATTTCATCGAACGTCTTACCGCCGATATACATCTTGCGGTATATTCCGTGGACGCTCTTTATTCTGCCCTCGACCTTGCAGCCGGAGACAAGCGGGTCGATACGCTCCTTTATCTTCTCGATTATGCTCTCGAGAAACTCCTTGCGCGACGCGCTCTGCGAGTTGAGATAATCGTCTATTTCCTTATAGGCGACCGGATCAAGGCAGATAATAGCCCTGTCCTCAAGCTCCTCTTTTATCGCTCTGATACCTAAACGGTGCGCGATGGGGGCATATATTTCGAGAGTTTCAAGGGCTGTCTCGCGGCGCTTTTCCTCGCGGACATAGCCTATCGTTCTCATGTTATGCAGTCTGTCCGCAAGCTTGATGATAATAACACGGATATCGTTGGACATGGCGAGGAGCATCTTGCGGATATTTTCCGCCTGCGCCTCCGCCTTTGTCTCCGTAGGCACCTTTGCAAGCTTCGTCACGCCGTCTACAAGCTGGGCTATCTCATCGCCGAAATCGCGCTCTATGTCGGCCTTCGTGACATCGGTATCCTCAACCGTATCGTGCAGCAGCGCCGCCGCCACGGACTGGCTGTCCATGCCGAGATCCGCTAATATGCCGGCGACGGCTATCGGGTGGATGATATACGGCTCTCCGGACTGACGCAGCTGATTCTTGTGGTGCTCCTTCGCCGTCTCATAGGCGCGTTTCACCGTCTCGAGCTCGTCGTCGCGGTACATGGTCTTTATTTTTTCATAGAGCTTGTCAAAGCCGTCGTCAAAGGATGAGCTGCCGTCGGTAAAATCCGCCTGACGGTTCATCTTCTTTTCCTCGGTCTCTCCGTTTATTTTTTCTTCCCACGATCTCATTCGATCACCCCTCGCATTCTGCCGCTGATTTATAAAAAGCTTCTTATATGCTTCATAAGCTCCGCATCCTCAAGGTTCACCTTGGGGCTCTGTCCGTTGACAACTATGCTGCCCGCGGGAGAGCGGTTGAGAACGCCCTTTTGCACCATGACCTCGACGGCGCACGCCACGGCGCAGATTCTCTCCGTGTCAAAGCCGGAGCGCAGGCACAGCATCTCGTATTCGGCGCTCCACGAGCCGCGCCGCTTTATCTGAGTATAGACCGCGCCGCATAGATTTCTCTCCGGCAGGGCGGCTTTAGCCTGCTCCGGGGTCAGCTCCTCGCCGTGCATGACTCGGTCAAAGAGCCTCAAGCCCTCGAGCACCTTCATATCGTCGCTGCCGGACGGGCGCATATTCCTGATATAAACGCCTATGCGGACATTCCCGAGATATTCGTTCCTCTCGAGATTGACGGCAAGGTCAACGGTATCTCCGACATTATAAAAGAACGAGCGTTCCGTCATGCCGAAATACATGGCGAAAATCCGAGTGTCGCCCTTTGCGACGGTTATTCTCATATGCTTGCCGTTGCCCACGGGCGTAAAGCCCTCTATCGTCATGCAGTAGAGCCCGAAAACCGGCTGGGGATTCCCCGCACCGAACGGTTCAAGGGACGACACTGCGTCGAGAATATCCAAAGATATGTGCGCGGGATTGAGCTTTAAATCTATATTCTGAATCTGAAACGGCATTTCGGTATGAAGCGCGTATTCCGTTATCTCGGCTCGGAACTGCTCTATATCCTCAGCCATTAAGGAAAATCCCGCAGCCTGAGTGTGACCGCCGAAATGGGTCAGCAGATGCTTTGAATTTTTTATCGCGTCATAGAGCGAGAAGCCCTCTATACTGCGCCCGGAGCCGCGCGCAGTGCCGTCCTCGGTGTTGCGCGAAATTATTATGCACGGCTTCGAGTATTTTTCCTGTATCCTTGCGGCGACAATGCCTATAACTCCCGTGTGCCAATCGTCGCCGTCGACGACTATAACGGGAGCATAGCGAATCTCCGGATGTTCGAACAGCGTCTGCTCAACCTGCGCGAAAATTTCGCTCTCTATCGTCTGGCGGGTTCTGTTGGCTTCGTTTATCTCCTGCGCCAAGCCGTTTGCGGTCTCCGTATCGTCGCTCAAAAGCAGCTCGAGCGCGCGGTTTGCGGAGCCCATTCTGCCCGCCGCATTTATTCGCGGCGAGACGGTAAACGCCACGGATGTAGCGTTGACATACTTATCCCCCGCTCCGGCGACGTCGAGCAGCTCGTTTATGCCGGCGCGCGAGCGGTTGTTTATGCTGCGAAGTCCCGCCTTGACTATCGTGCGGTTTTCGCCAGTAAGCTCGACTACGTCGCTTATTGTTCCTATTGCGGCAAGGTCGGCAAAATCCTCGATAACGGCGGTATCGTCCTCAAGCTCCATGGCGCACGCGAGCTTAAACGCAACGCCCGCTCCGCAAAGCTGCTTAAACGGGCTTGAGCAATCGGCGCGTTGGAGATCGACTATCGCCTCGGCGCGCGGCAGAACATCGGGAACCTTATGGTGGTCGGTTATAACGACCTCCATACCGAGCTCGTATGCGCGCTCTGTCGCGTCGGCGGCGCTGACTCCGTTATCGACGGTAACTATCAGCTGAGTGCCCATATCCTTGAGCCTTTCGACAGCGCCGACGCTAAGGCCGTAGCCCTCGGTCAGCCTGTCCGGGATATACCACAGGACATTCGCGCCCTTTGACTCAAGATATGTATAGAGCAGAGCGGTCGAGGTAACTCCGTCGGCGTCGAAATCGCCGAATATCGCTATGCACTCGAAGTTGTCTATAGCGCGGTTTATGCGCTCGACAGCCTTATCCATATCGGGCAGGTCGAACGGGTCAAGCGTAAAGAACGGCTCGGGGTCGAAGAAATCCTCTATCTCATCGTAGTCGCGGAGTCCGCGTATAACGGCAAGCAGCGCGGCGATAGGATTGAGGCTGTGTTCCTCGGCTATCTGTGCCGCGAGATCCTTGTCATATGAAGCTGCGAGCCATCTTTTACGCATAGGTTTACCATTCCTTTCAATAATAGTTAAGTATAGCATATATATAGCGGTTTTATCAAGAGTTTCGGCAGAAAGTTCGGCTTTTCGGCACGGGGCATAAAAAAGAGCAGGCCGGCTGACCGGTCTGCTCCGTGGATCGATATTTGTTGTTTTATGCTTTTGCCGCCGCAGTCTTTCTCGCGGTCAAAATAAGATTCAGCGCAGCTATGAGCGTGAAAGCGATTAGTACGGAATAGAAAACGCTGTAATCGCTCATGATATAGCTCAGCCCACAGAACGCGGTAAGCGGCGGGACAGCCACCAACGCCAACGTGTCGGAAATGATGCCTTTCACGGCGAGCAGCCCGGCTGTTGAAGCAATCGCCGAGAATGCGGCGTAGCACGCCGAGACAACAGCGAACGCACGATTCTTCGCGACGGCGGGCATTACAAAGAGGCACGCGCAGAAGACGAGGGAGAAAACGAAGCCCAAGACGGACGGGGTGCCGCCCCAAATCATGTTCTGAATGTTCAACGCAGTTGCAAGGACAAACGCAGCTGCGGTCGATACGATGCAAATAACTGTTTTTTTCATAAGGTCACCTCCGGGTGAGTTTGCGGCAGCGCATCTGGGGGAGCGATTTTCAGCCGGGGATATTCTCCGCGCCCATGAGCGTCAAAACTTTTTCCGCGTCGGTCTCGCTTATGCGGAAAATAACCGCAGGGCTGTCAAATCTTTCGCCTTTTAAATATGTCTCGGAAAAGCTGAGATAACAGCCTCCGTCGATGACAAAGCAGGACATAACTCTGCGCTCCGTACCTTCATCATTTTTGAACTGAACATACACGGATTTTTTAAGCTCCTTGCTCGGATACCTATCCTCCTCGGCTGTTGCCGTCATGCCCTTAAGCGCCGAAACGAGCGCTTCAAGGTCGGATTTTTTCAGATCCTTTGTCACATTGCGAATTTCCTTGCCCTGAAAATGCGCCGCAGCGGAATCGACGGAAGATATCAGCGACAAATCGGCTATATCGTCGAGCTTATATTCCTTGTTCATATCGTCCGCGTTTACCGTATAGCTCGGGTACGAATCGGACTCGCCGTCGGGCTTCTTTTCTTCATGCGAACAGGCGGCGAAAGCCGTCAAAACGAGCAGCGCCGCAAACAGCAGCGAAATTATCTTTTTCATGACATTTTTCTCCTTTTCTGCAAAGCGTTTCAGCCGTGCTTTTGCACGCCGACGGAAAAAATCCGCCGAGCTCAACTGTCTCCGTTCTTATACCTATGGATATTCATGCTGTTCATAATTATCCTCCGATAAATACTTTTTGAGTTTGGCGTCAATATAAATTCGGTTAAATCGCTCGAAAAATTCTTTCCTACAAGGACATATTATTACATCCGGGCATTATTGTCAATTCTTTTCATAAAAGTTTTTCTTTTAGACACAAAACGGACATAAATGTATATTTCCAAAAAATCGCAAAAGCAAAACTTCCGCAGAGTGCAAATAACATTCTGCGGAAGTTCGGGTTTATTTATTTTTCAAATATCCTGCTCCTCGAACAGGGCGGCTGAACGCCTATAGGCGGCAAAGGTCAGCGTGAGCCAAATTATAACGCCGAGCGCGAGGGTGACGAGCTTTGCCGCCAAGAACTGCGGGTCGGGCGTATCGAGCTTGTTTTTAAAGAGCGGCAGCGTGTGGCAGAGCACTATCTCGATACCGATAAAGACGAACACGGCGACACTGCCGAGCGCGAACGGCACACCGATGCGCTTTACGTTCTTATAATAGCCCGTAAAAAAGACGATATTGAACACGCCGAATATCATAAAAAAGAACGCAAAGAGCGTGATATTTATATCAAGGTCTGCGGCGTTGACGGGGGTCATAATTTTAGCGCGCAGGATTGCTGTCGGCACGCAGACCGCTATTTCGAGCAGCTCGAGCAGGCTCGCAAAAATTATGCGGGCGAGCACTGTTTTTCGTTTTTCGACGGGCAGCATCATGGTGAAAAACACATCGTTATTCTCCCTACCGAACTGGCACATGAAAAATATGCCGAGGCAGGTGTAGAACATTATGACAAGATAAGGGTAGTTAGGGATAAAGAGCATAAACGCGAGCGGAATGAACAGGATATTCGTCGGATGAAGAACGAGCTTCAATTCCTTGTTGAGCAGTTCTTTCATTTTGTCTCGTCCTCCCTCTCGATATGCACCATTATATCCTCAAGCCCGGCGGGTGCGGACTCGACGCCTGCGGGCAGCTCGGAATTTCTGACGAGCGCGCTCATGCCGTCCTTCTCGCGGCGAACGCCGATGAGCTCAGCCCCGTTCGGCGCATTATCGGCGGAAAATCGCACTACGCTGTATTTTTGGAGCAGAGTGCAAAGCGGCTCGTTTTCGGCGATGCGTCCCTGCTTTAAATATATTATATTGTCGGCGCAGCGGTCGAGGTCGCTTGTGATATGGGTCGAGCAAAAAACAGTCTTTCCCTCGTCCTGCGCGAGGCTTATGAATATATCGAGCAGCTCATCGCGCGAGACGGGGTCGAGCCCGCTCGTCGGCTCGTCGAGGATAAGCAAATCCGCCGAATGGGAGAGCGCGAGGGCGAGCGAAAACTTTACTTTCATGCCCGCGGAGAGCTCGGAAATACGCTTGCTCTCATCGAGCGAAAAGAGCCGCATATATTTTCCGTAAAGCGAGTCGTCCCACTCGGGATAAAAGCGCGAGGTGACTGCCGCCACTGCGGAAAGACGCTTTTGTGCATAGTAATTCACGCCGCCGAGCACAACGCCCAACCGACTCTTTATTTTCATCTCGTTTTCGGCGAAAGGCATTGAAAAGAAACGGATCTCGCCCGCATCGGGATGAACGAAGCCGAGCAGGGATTTTATGGTTGTAGTCTTTCCCGCGCCGTTTCTGCCGATAAAACCCGTTATCTTCCCCTGCTCGAGCGCAAAGCTTACATCGAGGGAAAAATCGCCGTAGCTTTTCTTCAGTCCGCTGACTTCGAGCGCGTTCATTCCTCCGCCTCCTCGGGTGTGCGGTGCTGCGCCTCGAACACGGCATCGGCAAAATTCATATAAACATCGTTCTGCACTATCGCTATGCCCTGGTTCTTGTCGGCGAGCATCAAAAGCGTGTCTCCCGGGTTGATGTCGAATATGTCGCGCACACCCTTTGGGATGACTATCTGACCCTTTTCGCCGACCTTCACCGTAGCAACAAATTTGCCCTCCGGCATTTTCATTTTATCCACTCACCTTTCAGGTTTAAAGTTATACTTGTTATACTTTTCCTACTTATTATACTTATACCACTTTTCCGCAAATTTGTAAATACTTTTTGTTACAAACGGTGTAAATATTTTTTGATTTTTGTACTGCGGTACAATAATATTTTTGCTTTAACGGCACCTCAGCACAAAATAAAACAAATTTTAGGAAATACTTCCCAAGATATTGATTTATCTTTTTTATTGTGTTAATCTTACGACAGAGCAATAAATTATGCACAAGCTACAAAAACATCACGAAAGGGCTGAAATTTATGAGTAAAAAAGCAAATCCTTATGAAAACTTTCTGAGCGTGCTTGACAGCGCGGCTGCGCTTGACGGCATTGACAAGAACGACTATGCGTCGTTCCGTTATCCCGAGCAGGAGCTGAAGGTCAACTTCCCCGTCCGCATGGATAACGGCGACCTGAAAATGTTCACAGGCTACCGCATTCAGCATTCGAGCACACGCGGTCCGTGCAAGGGCGGCATAAGATTTCATCCCAACGTCGATATGGACGAAGTCCGCGCACTCTCCGCTTGGATGACCATAAAGTGCGCCGTTGCCAACATCCCCTACGGCGGCGCAAAGGGCGGCATAACCTGCGACCCGTCGCAGATGTCCAAGGGCGAGCTTGAGAGAATGACCAGACGCTACGCAGCAATGATAGCGCCGATAATCGGCCCTCACAAGGATATCCCCGCTCCCGACGTCAACACCAACGCCGAAGTAATGGGCTGGATAATGGATACATATTCCATGAAGTACGGCTATCCCATCACGGGCGTCGTCACCGGCAAGGCGTTTGAAATAGGCGGCTCTCTGGGCAGACCCGAGGCTACCGGACGCGGCGTCATGCTCTGCTGCCGCGCACTGACAGAGAAGCTCGGACTTGACATAAAGGACTGCACCTTTGCAATTCAGGGCTTCGGCAACGTCGGCTCGACCGCCGCTTACCTCATAGCCGACCTCGGCGCAAAGGTCGTCGCTATAAGCGACCACACCGCGGCATACTACTGCGCAGACGGTCTCGATGTTCACGATATGCTCAAATATGCGGCGGGCAACGGCCGCGTGCTCCAGGGCTATAAGGCCGACGGCGCAACCGAGATAAAGAAAGAGGATCTGCTTTACATCGACGCAGACTTCCTTGTTCCCGCAGCACTCGAGGGTCAGATAACCGAGGACAATGCCGACATGATAAAGGCGAAATACATCGTCGAGGGCGCAAACGGCCCGACAAGCTATGAGGCGGATCAGATTCTCAACGCCAAGGGCAAGATAATCGTCCCCGACATTCTCGCAAACGCAGGCGGCGTTATCGTCTCCTACTTCGAGTGGGTACAGAATCTGCAGTCTCTCTCCTGGTCGCTTGACGAGGTCAACGGTAAGCTTGCCGACATCCTCCTCAAGGCGTTCGACGAGGTCTATGCTCTCGCCGATGAGCGCAAATATTCGATGAGAACCGCCGCTTATATCATAGCGCTGCGCAGACTTGTCAAGACCAAGAAGATAAGAGGTATCTTCCCGTAAGCTTTGCAACATCATACGGAGCCGTGTCAAAAAAGGCGCGGCTCCTATCTTTTTTACGACATATCAAATAAAAATGTTGTAATCCGGAAGAATATAGTATATAATTTTTTGTGACAAAGATACTGCAAAATTAGGGTTTTTGACAGCGGTCACGCCCTATTATAATAAAAAGGAGTTGTTATCATTGGATAAGTATCTCATTATTAACGCAGACGATTTCGGAATGTGCAGGTCGGCAAACCTCGCCGTCATGGATCTGCTCAAGTCCGGCTCAATCACCTCTTCGACTATCATGGCTCCCTGCGCGTGGGCATATGAGGCGTGCCAGTTCGCAAAGAATAATCCGCAGTTCGCCATCGGCGTGCATCTGACCTTCACGAGCGAATGGGCTACATATCGCTGGGCGCCCGTCGGCGCAAGCAACACCGACAGCCTGCGTGACGAGCTCGGCTTCATGTATCACGAGAGCATTGACGTTGAGAAGAATGTCGACATAAAGGAAGTCGCCGCGGAAATTCATGCTCAGGTAAAGCGTCTCAAGGCGATGGGACTTACCCCCTCTCATATGGACAACCACATGGGTTCGCTCTACGGCATCGAGGCAGGCCGCTTCGAGCTGCTTCAGCTCGCTCTCGGCATAGCCGGCGAATACGGGCTTCCGTTCCGCTTCCCCGGCACCTTCACCGACGCCCAGATGAACAACACCATGCTCGACATAAAGATTGACAAGGAGCAGATTCTCGGCCTTGTCGGTCAGTTCAACGAATATGCGCGCAGCGTCGGCGTGGCAACTCCCGACTACCTGCTTCCCGGCGAATGGAGCGGTCCGCAGAACGACAGCTACGAAAACTACCGCGACTATATCTATGAGCTCTACAAGACCTTCCCCGAGGGCGTAACCGAGACATATATCCATCCCGCACTCGAGAGTGACGAGCTCAAGGGCATAACAAACTCCTGGCACCGCAGAGTTTGGGAATATAAGCTCTTCGCCGACCCCAAGACGAAGCAGCACATCGACAGCCTCGGCATAAAGCTCATCAACTACCGCGATTTGGCGCAGATGAAAAAGTAATTAAAACAAAAAGGAGCGGCTCAAGAGAGACTCCGCAAGGAAGAAGGTAGCACAAAATTTGTGCCGCCTTCTTTTTGTACTATCCCCAAAAAGATTCATAGGGGCTTTGGTGACAAAATCCGAAGCTCGCTGTGCCTACGGACAAAAGTGATATTCCGGGCTTTGCCCGGAGTGATGTTTTCCTTGCTGAGGCGCACTTCCTTACGGGGTGCGCCTCTCCGCACGCAGCGGCTTTTATGCAGACGAAAGCAAAAAAGCAGCACTGCCGACACAGTGCTGCAATTTTCATCTATTAACTTTTATGCATTCAGACGATCGGTTTTCTTTCTGACATTAATTTTTTATTTCCGATCTATATAAAACGGTAAGCGTAAAGATTTTTGGTTTTCTGCTGCGCCGGATTACCGTTGATGCGGCGCAATTCGGACATCGTTACGGTTTTTATCGTTTTCGTCTGAAATGCTGCGGCCGTTGCCGCTCGATACACCCATCACTTTTTTGGCGTTCTCGTACGCCGGACGAAAAGCTCTGAGTGCAGAAAAATTGCTGATATTCTGCTCTTCTGAGCTTTCAGATAAGCTGTGACGGGCGGTCGGAGTACCGGGTTTCTGTTTCGCTGTACATCGGACTCGCCTCCTATCTTTTTTTGAGTGTACCTCTCAGGTACGGCGCCGACTCAGCGCCAGGAGCTTTTCTCCCTCTCTACGTCTATATTATAGCCGATGTTTTGGATAATGTCAACATATTTTATAAACATTTTTAATATTTTATATTGAGTTGGCTGTGTAAAGCAAAAAAGCCGCCTTTGTGTCCCGATACAGAGCGTCAAAGGCGAAAATACCAAAAAGTTTTACATCATTTTGCCTGCTACTTTCCTTTTTCTATTGACTATTTGACTCAATGCGGGTAAAATAAATACATGAAAAAAATAAATTTTATCGGCTCGTGCTCCTCTTTGGAGCGGAGACGTACGAAAGGTTATTATTATGGCAAAAGATTATAATCCCGATATCGTCAGCGTCGTTGACGAGGAGGGTAAGGAGCATATCTTCGAGGAGCTTGACCGCATAGAAACGGATCGCGGGCACTATGTTGCCCTGTTGCCCATATACGACGACACCGAGGAGATTCTCGAAGGCGAGGATGAGGTTCTCCCCCTCAAGGTTATCGAGGAGGACGGCGAAACATATCTGACGATGATCGAGGACGACGACGAATTTGAGGAAGTTTATCAGGCTTTTGAGGAGCGCTTGAGCGATCTTTTCTTTGACGACGAGCGCACCGACGAGGACGAATAATAAAATAAAGTCACCCTGCCCTGTGCGATAAATACGGTTCATATTAACCCAACACGTTTTACAAGGGAGCTTAGTCTCCGGCGGCAGACTGCAGACCTCCCGGCTTTGCCGGAAGAAGGGAGCGCGAAACCGTCGGGCGGCACCCACCTGCTTTGGATGCAGGTTACTATTGCCGTATCCGGCTCGGCGGGGCTTCTTTTTTGATTAATGCCTTTTTATTTATATAATGTATCAGCGGCCGCAAGCCGCATTTTTTGCGGAGCAGAGGCCGTCGGAAACGGAGGAAAAGCTGTTGCAGCACATACTTAATGCCGACATTGCCGACATCGCCCCTATCGACGGGGGCTTTATATATGCAGAAAAAAAGATTCTTGAAAGCGGAGCGTGCAAAATATCGTTTTATTCGTACGACTGCGAGACGGGCATAGCCGCACCAATAACAAGGGGCGAATATGTCTCGTTCAAGTTCGGCCGAAACGGCTCGCGCATAGCGGACGAGCTCGGTCAGAGGGGCGAATTCATTTTTGCCCAGCCGACAAGATTTTTCAACAATTGCTCCGTGACTCTCGACAGAGCCGGAACGTTCTCGCTTTTTTCGCCCGAGGGCTCATGCGTCAGGCGCTATGAATTTACATATCAGGGCGCGCCTGTATGCAATCCCGTCGCATACGAAAAATCCCTCTGGTGCGTTGTGCCGGAGCGAAACGCGATAATCAACTATTCGATAGACGAAGCCCGCGTGCTGCTCAGAATAGGCGGGGGCGCTCAAAGCGCGTTCTCATATCCGACAAGCATAACGCTCCTCGGAGGAAGCATTTTCGTCTGCAACCGTGATTCGCATAAGATCCGCACCGTGCAGATAAACAACAGCACCTATGCCATAAACGACTACCGCACCTTCAGCGAGCCCGTATATAAATATTTCAGAGTGGGAGGCAGAGAGTACGCTCTGCTTGACTCGGGAGTATACGAAATATAAAAAGCCCCCGAAATACAATACAGGAGGTAAATATGGCAAGAATATTCAGAACGGTAATCAGGATAATCACCTGCATCGCTCTCATTATCTGCCCGATGCCCGAGAAGAAATGCGAGGCCGAATTCAACGGCACGTTTCTTCAGTCCTGGATGAGCTCATCCTGGGACGATGGGCGCTGGCAGGAGGAAATCGGCGCGATGAAGGAGGCCGGGATAAAATACCTCATCATTCAGGATGTGGTGCACAAGGCCTCTGACGGCACATGGACCGTCTACTACAACTCCGAGCTTGACACGTTTAAGGACGCAGCCTTCGGCGCCTCCGATGTTGTTGAAGCGGCGCTGAGAAACTGCGCGGGCTCGGGAATAAAGGTCATGGTCGGCCTGGGTCTCTATGACGAATGGTGGACAAAGTCCGGCTTCGGCAAGGACTACGGCGAGCTCTGCGACGTCTCCGCCGACATGATCGAAGAAATCTACGGCAGGTATATTTCAAAGTATCCCGACGCGTTCGGCGGCTGGTACTTCACGCCCGAGATGAGCAACGGACCGCTTGTAAAGCTCTCGTCCGCTTTCATTGCAAAAGGCGTCAATGTGATAATCGACGCTATCGAGCGCACAGATGCGGACGCTCCCCTGCTCTTAAGCCCGTTTTTCTCGCAGTACGGGGCGAACCCCGGCATAGAGAGCGCGAAAATCTTCTGGGCTTCGTTCATAAGGTCGGTGAACTTCCGCGAGCAGGACATATTCTGTCCGCAGGACGCCGTAGGCGCGGGCTGGACGATTGAAGAGAATCTCGTCAATGTCTGGAGAATGTATTCCGACGCCGTGAAGTTAAGCGGAAAGAAGATACACCTTTGGGCAAACGTAGAGAATTTCACAAGCGCCGTAGCAAAGAGCAACACCACAGGCATAACAACTCCGCTCGCAACCGAGAACACGCAGGATGTGACTGCGACGCTCGACAGGCTCGTTAAACAGATGGACATAGCCTCTAGATACGCCGAGAACATCATAACGTTCTCATACAACCACTATTACAGCCCCGTGTATGTCAATCCGATGTTCCACAACACCTATGTTGACTACTTGAAAAACGGACACGTGCTCGAGAGCGAAGCACCTACTGCGCCTACTGCGCTCACATTCTCCGTTGACGGTGACGGAAACACCGTACTCAGCTGGCAGGCCTCGACGGATAATTTCGGCGTAGCCTATTACAGGATATGCGCCGACGGCAAGTTCTTAGCGAGATGCGAATACAACGAGGACACCGCGGCGGTCATCAAAAACGCGCAGAGCGGCACGGTATACGGTATAACCGCATACGATGCGGCGGGCAACGCTTCGCAGACAGCGGAGATAACCTATTAAGAAAATAACACAAGGCATAGAAAACAACCGCAGCAGGATGAACTGTTGCGGTTGTTTTGCGTAGTTTTATCGCAAGTCAAAGAATTGCACAATTTGGATTTGCAGCGGAGTGTCAATTATGGCTCCCCTGCGGGGAAGCCGAGACTGAGGGGGCTTTGCATTGATTCGCCCACATTGTCTCGACTGTTTTGTTTTTCAATGTCTTTGTAAGGTGTGGCGACTCAACGCACCGCTGCCGCCGTAGGCGGCACAAAGGGCAAACATCAAAGGGTCGTCGAGTCGCCGACTCCTACAAAGCTCATTTCCGCAAGCCACTTGCAGAAATGAGCTTCGCTCGCCTACTGTAAGTTGCTGCATAAACCGCGGGCGGATAATATCCGCCCCTACATGGGCTTAGCCGTTGTGTTTCTGCGGGCGAACAAAGCTGCCGCTACGGTATACCTCTTGCAGCTGCGCTGCAAATCTCAATTCATATAGTGCTGAAAACCACTGTCCGTTATTTCAACTTCTTCTCACGGAGAATGCCCTTATATGAGCCGTCTTGGCAAGTTCCCACGTTGACGAAGCCGAGGCTTTCGTAGTACTTTGCGAGCGCTGCGCTGTCCTCTGCCGAATCGAGACGAAGATATGCTTTGCCTTCGCCCACGGCGTACTCCCCCGCGCGGCGCAGAAACTCCGCTCCCGCGTCGCGCTCACCCAACTTCGAGGCGAGGTTGTGGACATAGAGCGAGGGAGCATCGTCCTCCCACCTGTCATCGTGCTCGAGCAGGACGGCGGCACAGACCGGCTCTCCGTTTTCGTCCTCGAGCGCAAAAGCGAGACCGTCTCTGCATTTTTCTTCATAATATGAAAGCGGATAAAGCTTATCGTATTCCACAACATTCCAATGCTCTATTCCCTTTTTGTCCATCCACTGCATCCGCTCAAGGACAAGGGAGAACATCTCGGGCGCCTTTTCGGGCGGCAGTTTTACAAATTTGCGTCTGTTCATCTTTTCTCCGTTAAAACACGCCCGGAAATCCGAGGATCCCGGGCGCGAGGTTATTTAATTGCCGTTTATGCTTTTTTGTGAACTCTCGTCATAACATCGGTGCCGCCGAGGACATTGAAATGCTTGATATGGACGAGCGGCTGAGACAGGTCGCCGTTTGCGGGCATCTTGTTGTCGATACCGCCGAGCAGGCTCGCACCGTCCGAGCACTCAACTCTGACGTTCTCGGGCAGATAGATATCGACTCCGCCGAGAATTGCGGTGACGCTTATCGTTATCTCGTCGTTTATCTGCGCTTCGCTCAGATCGACCTCAAGACCGCCGAGAATTGCAAGGCAGTGAGCGCCAAGCAGGTTGCCGGTGGTGTTTTTATAAACGCCGCCCGAGCAGACTGCGGTATATGTGGGCTTGCTCTCCTGCGAAATAGGGCCGCTGTTGTCATCGAGATGCTTTTTGAGTTTCTTTGTCTTTACCGTGCTGAATATCAGCCAGAAGCCGACGGTGACAAGGGCGATTGCAATAGCGAAATGGTTCATTCTCTCTGCGGGCACCCACTGGGGGTTGCACTTGAGCAGCAGCCAAACGCCGACCGCGACGGCCGCGACATTGAGCAAATCAATACCCGAGGCTATCATGCTGCCGATAGCGGGAACGATGATAAACACGGTCCACCAACCGCTCATTTCGCCTATTTCCCAAAAGCCGAACGCCGAGCCGAGGAATATGATTCCCGCAGCTAAAACGGCTATTCCGAAAAATATCTTATTCAGATTCTTTCTCATTTTCGTCTGCCTCCCCATTGTCCTGAGCGTCGGACTGCTCCGACGGCTCTGTCGGTTTGCTGTCGTCTTCACTGTGCACGTCCAACGGGGCAAGCTCGTTGCCGTGCATTATCGTTTCAAACTCCTCGCCGCTTATCTTCTCGCGCTCGATAAGCGCGTCGGCGACTGCATGGAGTCTGTCGATATGCTCCTTGAGTATATCCTCGGTATGACCGTAGGCCGTGGTGATGATGCGGTTTATCTCCTCATCTATCTCTGCGGCTGTCTCCTCCGAATAATTCTTCAGATGCGAGTAATCTCTGCCGAGGAATACCTCGTCGTTACCCGAGCCGAAGGATATCGGGCCGAGCCTGTCGCTCATGCCGTACTTTGTGACCATCTTGCGCGCGATATCCGTGGCGCGCTCAATGTCGTTCGACGCGCCGGTTGAAACATCGCCTATAACTATGGCTTCGGCAACTCTGCCGCCGAGGAGGCTGACAAGATTGTCGAGCATCTCGTTCTTAGAATGATAGCTCTTATCCTCGGTCGGGAGATACATTGTGTATCCGCCCATCTGACCTCTCGGCACTATGGATACCTGATGAACCGGGTCGTTATACTCGAGATAATAGGCGGAGACTGCGTGTCCTGCCTCATGATAGGCGGTCAGGCGCTTCTCCTTGTCGGTCATCTTATGGCTCTTCTTCTCGGTGCCTGCGACGACCTTTATCATCGCCTCTTCTATCTCGGGCATGGTTATGGCTCTCTTATCGCGGCGGGCGGCGAGAAGAGCCGCCTCATTGAGCAGGTTTTCGAGATCTGCGCCGGTGAAGCCTATGGTTGTCTTTGCAATAGTCGAAAGATTGACGTCGGGGCCTAAGGGCTTGCCCTTGGCGTGAACCTTGAGTATGGCCTCGCGTCCCTTGAGGTCGGGATAGCCTACCGTTACCTGACGGTCAAATCTTCCGGGACGGAGCAGCGCGGGGTCAAGGATATCGGGGCGGTTGGTCGCCGCGATAATTATAACGCCCTCGTTTGCGCCGAAGCCGTCCATCTCGACGAGCAGCTGGTTAAGCGTCTGCTCGCGCTCATCGTGTCCGCCGCCCATGCCTGCGCCTCTGTGGCGGCCGACGGCGTCTATCTCATCGATAAAGATTATCGAGGGTGAATTTTTCTTTGCCTCATTGAAAAGGTCGCGCACTCGCGAAGCGCCGACACCGACATACATCTCGACGAAATCGGAGCCGGAAATCGAGAAGAACGGAACATTTGCCTCACCCGCAACAGCCCTTGCAAGCAGGGTTTTACCTGTACCGGGAGGGCCGACGAGCAGAACACCGCGCGGTATTCTCGCGCCGAGCTTGTTGAAATGAGAGGGATCCTTGAGGAAATCGACTATCTCGCTGAGCTCCTCTTTCTCCTCGTCCGCGCCCGCAACGTCGTCAAATGTCGTCTTGCGGCTCTCGTCCTTCGCCCGCTTGACGCGCGCCTTGCCGAACGAAAGAGTTCGGTTGTTCTCGTTGTTCATGGCGTTGTTCATCTTGCGGAACATATAGAAGAGGATGGCGCCGAGGATAACGAGCATGAGAAGCGTCGGGACGATATTGAGCAGAATGGCGCCGGTCGAGCCGGTCTGATACTGCGCCTTTATCGGAGTATCCGGATGCTCTCTGTTATATGCGATAACGCCGTTGTGTATGTCCTCCTGGAACATACCGACGCTCGGCACGGTGAAGTTATACGTCTTATCGTCGCCCTTGAGCTTGAACTCAAGCGCACCGCTCGACATATTGAGGTTATATTCCGTGACCTTTTTTTCATCGAAATACTGCACGACCTGATAATACTCGAGCTTTTCGTTCTTCTGCTGCCTGGCATAGAGGGAGACACCGGAAATTATGAGGATGGGAATGAGAATATACGGTATCCACGCCAGCACTTTTTTTGCATTGCTGTCAGTGTTGTTCTTCTTATTTTTCAAACGTCAAATCCTCCTGTGACTGTCGAAGTTTTCTTTTGACCGCTCTTATTTCTCGTAGACCGAACGGCTGAGCACGCCGAGGAAAGGCACATTGCGGTACTTCTCATCGTAATCGAGACCGTAGCCGACAACGAACTCGTCGGGAACCTCCGTTCCCGCGTAGTCCGCCTTGAGATCCTTTATCATGCGGCGCTCGGGCTTATCGAGGAAGGTGCATATCTTAATGCTCGCGGGTCTGCGCGCTCTGAGCATCTCGGATATGTAATGGAGAGTTTTACCGGAGTCGAGTATGTCCTCGACTATCAGCAGGTCATAGCCCTCTATGGGTCTGTCAAGATCCTTTATTATCTTGACTTCGCCCGAGCTCTCCGTGCCCGAGCCGTAGCTCGAAACCGACATAAAATCTATCTCGCACGGTATTGTTATCGCTCTCATAAGATCCGCCATAAACACGACGGAGCCCTTCAAGACGCTGACCATGAGCAGCTTCCTGCCCTTGTAGTCCTCGCTTATCTGCCTGCCGAGGCGGGAGACGATATCGCGTATCTGCTCCTCGCTGAGCAATACTCTCTCTATATCCTCTATCATTGCTTTTCCCTCCGTATTATAAGCACATTTTCAGTGTTTTTTCCGACGCGGCACCGTCTGTCCGCGCCGAAGCCCTCGACCCAAAGCACACCCGCTTCGTCGCGCAGCACTGCGATATCGCAGCGGCTCTCCGGCGGAATATGCGCCTCGTTGAAAAGCTTTTTCAGGCTCTTTGTGCAGCCGCGCCTCGCAAGGGTCAGCTTATCGCCCGAACGGCGGCTGCCGATTTGAACTCTTCCTATAATTTTATCACAATCAATGCAATAATCCAACACATCTTTGTGAATTTTTTGTGTATCTAAAAAAATTTTTTTATTAACTCTGCAAATTAATACGCGTCCGTTATGGCAAACGGAGCCGTTTATGCACTCGGGCTCTATATCCTCCGACCACTCCTCGCCCTTCTTTATTGGGGCGGCAAAGCGCAGAACTGCGCCGTCCGAGACGGCAAACGTATCGGGTGAAAGCTGAATTTTTCCGCTCGGCGAAAGAATATTTTCAACCGCGCCTACGGTCTTAAAGTCCGCCGATTTCGGGCATACGTTCTTTATACAGCCAAGCAGGGCGCGGCGGCGTATCGCCGGATGCGCCGAGAGCAGCGCTTTGCAGGAAAGTCCGCCGTCGGCTTGTGCCGAGAGCAAAAGCGCCTTCGTCTCGCCCTCGAGAAGGTCCTCGTCGAGCGCGGCGTTTTGAGAAAAATGCGAGGCATTCTCTTCAAAAGCGGAGTTTATCTCCTTTAGCGCGGGGACTGCGATACGGCGAATCTTATTGCGGCTGTAATCGAGAGTCAGGTTGGTGCTGTCTGTTACGAAATTGAGAGAATTTTCGCGGCAGAACGTCTCTATTTCTTCCCTCGTGCAGAAAATAAGCGGTCTTATTATATTTCCGCGCACGGGCGGGATACCGCAAAGCCCCTTTAGCGACGAGCCGCGGGCGAGATTGAAAAGCATGGTCTCGGCATTGTCGCTCGCCGTGTGGGCGGTTGCGATTTTTGCGTTTTTGTCTATCGATTCAAAGAACTCGTAGCGCACTCTGCGCCCGCATTCCTCGCATGACTCACCGCTCTGCTTTGCGAGCGCCGCTACATCGGCATGCAAAACCTCAAAGCGCAGTCCGTTCTTCTCGCAGAAGGAGCGCACATAGTTTTCATCGCGTCGCGCCTCTTCGCCGCGAAGCCCGTGATTGACATGGGCTACGGTCAGCGACAGCGAATACCGCTCCCTTATCTTCATAAGGAACAGCAGCATTGCCATTGAATCGGCACCGCCCGAGACCGCGGCTATAACTGCGGCTCCCGGGCTGAGCATATTGTATTTTTTCACGGCGCCGAGCGCTTTATCAAGCATTCTGAATCTTCTCCACGCCCATGAACAGAGTGTGATCCGCATCCCAGATGAAATCTACCGTCTTTGTGGGACCGTGTCTGTTCTTGGCAACAATAACCTCGACCTCGTTGGCAACGGGGGCTGCGGATACAGGCTCGTCGTCGCCGTCCGGGTCGTCCTTTTCGTTCTTATAATATTCCTCGCGGTAGAGCATGAGGACTATATCGGCATCCTGCTCTATCGAGCCCGATTCGCGCAGATCCGAAAGCTGCGGGCGGTGGGACTTTCCCCTGCCCTCGGTGCCTCTGGAGAGCTGGGCGCAGCAGACGACTGGGATATTCAAATCCTTTGCCATGAGCTTCAGGCTTCGGGTTATCTCCGTAACCTCCTGCACGCGGTTTTCGACCTTTGTGCCGGAGCGGATAAGTCCGAGGTAATCTATGATTATACAGTCGACATTCTTGAGTCTGCGTGCGCGCGCTTTCATTTCGGCAACGGTTATCGAGCTCGTGTCGTCGAAATAGAGCTCGCAGTCGTTGAGCGCTGCGGTGGCAAGGCCGAGGCGCGTCCAGTCGTCGGTATCGAGCTGGCCGCTTCGCATCTTTGTGCTTAATACGCGCGCTTCGGTCGAGAGAACTCTCTGAGCGAGCTGCTCCTTCGTCATTTCGAGCGAGAAGAAGAGAATTTTCTTCTTAGCCTTGACAGCGACGTTTCTCGCAATATTCAAGGCAAAGCTTGTCTTTCCCATTGCGGGGCGCGCGCCGATAAGTATGAGGTCGGACTTATTGAGTCCCGCTATTACGTCGTCGAGATCCCTGTAGCCCGTTGAGATTCCCTTGAACGCCTCCGCGCCCTCGGAGCTCAGTTTTTGCAGGGTGTCATAGACCTGATTGACTATTATGTCGCTGAGCTTGGACGGACCCGTGCTCGTCTTGCCCTGGCGGATATCGTATATTCTCTGCTCCGCCGCGTCAAGAAGCATATCCGCGCTGTCGGTCTGGGCGACGGCGTTGTCGATAGTCTCCTGCGAGACGGTGATGAGGGTGCGCATGAAATACTTCTCGCGCACGATTTTCGAATATGATTCGACATTTGAAGTAGTCGGCACGCTCTGAGCGAGCTGGAACAGATAGTTCTTGCCCGCCGCCTCATCGTATGTTCCGTTGTTCTTGAGCGCCTCAAGAATAACAAGCGGATCGATTTTGCTGCCTAACGCATCGAGGCTCACCATGACGGAGAATATTTCTCTGTGCTGCGGGAGATAGAAATACTCCGGGCGCAGATAGATGAGCACCTGCGGCATACAGTTCGGATCCATGAGCACGCATCCGAGCACCGCCTGCTCCGCCTCAAGGCTGAAGGGCATCTGATACCCCTCGGGCAGGGTTAAATTATTCACATCCACGGTTCTTAGATCCTCCGGTTTTCGGAAATTATTCCTCGCCCACGCTGACATAGACCGTAGCGTTGACTCCGTTATACACCTTTACTTCGGCGCTGAAAGTGCCGAACGACTTGATATCCTCCATGGACACCTTTCTCTTGTCGACAGATACGCCGAACTGACGGCTTATCGACTCCGCGACTTCCTTTGCGGTAACAGAGCCGAACAGCTTTCCGCCCTGACCCGCCTTTGCGGTGAGCTTCACGGTCTTGCCGTTTATCTTCGCGGCGACCTCCTTGGCGTTCTTGAGCTCGGTTTCCAATCTGTACTTCTCGGCGGACTCGCGGTTTTTAAGCTCGTTCATCGCCTGTGCGTTAGCCTCGACTGCGAGCTTTCTCGGGAAGAGAAAGTTTCTCGCGTAGCCGTCGGAGGCATTGACAAGTTCGCCCTTCTTGCCGAGGCTTTTTACATCCTGTGTAAGAATAACTTTCATATATATCAATTCCTTTCGGGTTATTTACGGGTTTAACTTTGTCGGTGCGTCGGTTGCCGCACTTACAAGAATAAAATCATGCAAGCTTTGCGGGCGAATGATATCCGCACTGCGGTATTATATCACGAAATCGAATCCTGCTCCTCGCCGTCTGAGCGGGGATATTTTGCGTCTATCGCTTCGCAGAGCTTCGACTTCGCTTCCTGCATATTCACGCCGCCGAGCTGAGCCGCCGCCATGGTGCGGTGACCTCCGCCGCCGAGATATTCCATAATTATCTGGACGTTGATATCGCCGTAGGAGCGCGCCGAGATGCTGATGCTGTCATTTCCGCTGTCGAAGATAACAAACGACGCTTTTACTCCGCTGACTTCAAGCAGCTCGTCTGCCGCCTGCGCGCTGAGCAGTCTCGCGTTCTCCGTTCCGGGGGCGGTGCAGGCTATGGCACAGCCTCTGTAAATATGCGCGGCGGAGATTATCTCGCTGCGCTTGCGGTTGCTCTCGATCGAGTTTGAGAACAGGCGCTTTACGGCTACCGTGTCGGCGCCCTTTCCCTTCAGGAATGCCGCCGCTTCAAAGGTGCGCACGCCCGTCGAGAGGACAAACTCCTTTGTGTCAAGCATTATGCCTGCGAGCATCGCCTGCGCCTCCGCTGCCGAAAGAGACGGCGCGGGGGTTATATAGCGCATAAGCTCCGTGACCATTTCGCAGGTTGAAGAGGCGTTGGGGTCATGGAAGAAAATGAGCGCGTCCTTGATATAATCGACCGATTTTCTGTGGTGGTCGATAACCACGGTGGCGGACGCCTTTTCATAGAGGCTCGGGAAATCGACAAAGCTGCTCTTATGGGTATCGACAACAATGAGCAGGGTTTTGCGGGTCATGAGCGTCAGAGCTTCGTTGACATCGATTATTTTGCCGTTCCAGCCGTCGGCTCTGAGCATATCGACTGCCGCGCCCGCAAAGCTGCGGTTTTCGTCGAGGACGATATATGAATCGATGCCGAGAGCCTCCGTTATCGCGGACATACCGACTGCCGCGCCGAAAGCGTCCATATCGGGGAACGAATGACCCATTATCATCACGCGGTCGCTCGCGCTGATAAGGCTCGAAAGCGATGAGGCCGCGACGCGGGTCTGAAATTTGGTCACCTTTTCGACGCTCTTTGAAACGCCGCCGAAGAACTCATAGTCATCCTTCGTCTTGACAGCCGCCTGGTCGCCGCCGCGTCCGAGTGCCATATCGAGCGCCTGCTCCGCCGACTTCTCGCAGTCGGTTATGGCAACGCCAGTGCCCACGCCTATCGATAGAGTGAGGCCGAGCACTCTTTCTTTGTATTTATATTCGCGTATCTTATCGAGAACGCTGAAACGGTCGGCGCGCATCTTTTCGAGGACATCGCTCTGAGCGATTATCATAAACCGCTCCTCGGATATTTTTCTCATGATGCAGTCATACTGACCCGTCCAGTTCTCTATCACCTCTTCGACTCCGCCGCGTATCGCCGCGCGCTCGCTGTCTCTGTAATCCGCCTTGATATCCGCGATATCGTCGGTTTGCAGGAGCATTATGACGGGTCTGTTTTTTATGTAAGCGAGCTGAGCGCGCTTGAGCTCGCTTACATCGGTGAAATAGAAAATATATTCTTTGCCGCCCTTGAACTCGAACGATGACGGGGTGACTATATAATAGGAGTCCTTTATTCTGACTGTGGATGCGCCGTTCGACTCCGCCTGCTCTGGGTCGCAGCCGCCGATAAACGGCTGAACGAGCTTGCGGTCGATAACCGAATCATCCATAAATGTATGGAAGAAGCTTTTGTTGAAAAGTTCGATTATTCCGTCGCCGTCGCACACGAGCATAGGCATGGGAAAATCGTTGACGGAACCTGCGTCGGCAGCATCCAAGCTGTGCGACGCAATGTCCCTTAGCTGGCGTTCGCGGCTGCGGATATTGAAAAACCTGACCGTCTTATAAACCGAAAACGCGACGAGAAGGACAGTACCCACAAGCGCCGCCCACCTGCTGTAGCGGACAGCGACAACGACAATGAACACAGCCGCCGCAATAAAGGCAGCCGTTTCCACTGCGAATTCTCGCAGGAAATCCTTAAAGCTCATTCATCAGACCTCCATAATAACGGGAAGTATCATAGGGCTGCGCTTGGTGCGCTCATACATCAGGTGAGATATTTCATCCCTGAGGCTCGCCTTGATGCTGTTCCAATCAAAATAACCGCCGTCCGTCTGAGCCTCGATAGCTCTGACCGCGACCTCGCGCGCGGCGTTGATAAGCTCCTCCGACTCCTTGACATAGACAAAGCCTCTTGTCACAACGTCGGGACCCGAGACTATCTCGCCGTTCTCGCGGTCTATGCAGACGGCGACAATAACAAGTCCGTCCTGCGCGAGATGCTTTCTGTCTCTGAGCACTACGGAGCCGACGTCGCCTACGCCGTAGCCGTCGACAAATACTCTGCCCGCGGGCACGGTAGATGTGCATTTGAGCGCCTTTTTGCTGATTTCGGCGACTCTGCCGTTGTCGGCAATGAGGATATTCTCCTTGGGGATGCCCACATTCAGCGCAAGACCCGCGTGCTTTCTGAGGTGCTTGAGCTCGCCGTGAACCGGAATGAAATACTTCGGCTTGACGATACCCATTATCATTTTCAGCTCCTCCTGGCAGGCGTGGCCGGAGACATGGACATCGTACATTCTCTCATAAACGACATCCGCGCCGAGCTTCATCAGCTCGTTGACAACGCGGCTGACCGTCTTTTCGTTTCCGGGAATGGGAGTTGCCGAAATTATAACATAGTCATTTGGATGGATTTCGACCTTTCGGTGGTCGGAGAACGCCATACGGGTGAGCGCGCTCATGGGCTCGCCCTGGCTGCCCGTGGTGATAATAACGAGCTTGTCGGCGGGATAGCGGTTTATCATATTGATATCTATGACTATCCCCTCGGGTATATTGAGATAACCGAGCTCGGCCGAGATATTGACGACGTTTTCGAGGCTTCTGCCTACGAGAGCCACCTTGCGTCCGAGGCTCTCTGCAACATTCATTATCTGCTGCACGCGATGGATATTTGAGGAGAATGTTGCAACTATTATGCGGTTGTTGCCCGCCCTGCGGAAGAGGGTCTCAAACGATTCGCCGACCTTCCTCTCGCTCTCGGTGAAGCCCGGGCGCTCGGCGTTGGTGGAGTCGGACATAAGGCAGAGCACGCCCTCCTGCCCTATCTCGGCGAGTCTGCCGAGATCCATCATGCCGCCGTCGATAGGCGTTGTGTCGATTTTGAAGTCACCCGTGTGGACGACAGTGCCGCCCTCGCAGCGGATAGCGAGTCCGAGTGCGTCGGGTATCGAGTGGTTGACGTGGATAGCCTCAACCGTAAAGCCGCCGAGGGTTATCACATCGCCGGGCTTGATGACGTTAAGAGTGGCGGAATTGAGCAGTCCGTGCTCGCGGAGCTTGCCCTGGATAAGACCTATGGTGAGGTTCGTGCCGTAGACGGGCACGTTGAGAACCTTGAGAAGATACGGCAGACCGCCGATATGATCCTCATGTCCGTGGGTTATGACGATTCCGCGTATCCTGTCCGCGTTGCGCTCGACATAGGTGAAATCGGGAAGCACGAGATCGACTCCGAGCATATCCTGATCCGGGAACGCAAGTCCGCAGTCGACAAGGAACATATCCTCGCCGTACTCAAACAGAGTCATGTTCTTGCCCACTTCATTCAGGCCGCCTAAAAACGATATTTTTATAGGCTTGGGCTCGGCCTTTGACTTACCCGGTGCGGGTTTGATTTTACCGTAGCTGTGATAGCCGCGCCTGCCCGCAGTCCTCTTTGCGGGCGCAGACGCTGCACCGGTTTCTTTTGCTTTCGGCATAAAAATCTCCTTTTCTTTTGTATTTTGATTTAAGTAGAACCCCGACCTCTCAAAGGTGCGGGAAATAAAGCCTTGCCTGTTAAAAATCTCCAAAAACACGATGATATTTTCAGCATTGACACAAGACAAATTCGGATAGTTAATATATGCGCGCAGTCATAATACAAAAATATCCCTATTGTTAATTTTACTATGATTGTATAAAACTGTCAAGTGACGCGGGAGCAAATTAACATCTTCTAAACAATAAATTATGTGCCGCACGCAGGCGAAAAAGCCGCAGCCTTTACTTCGGGCGCGACGAGATAAACTCCCTCGCTTCGGCGCAAAGCTCACGCGCCGTCTCCTCGTCAAGGCTCTGCGCGGTCAGGCGAACCCGTCCGTCCCCGAGCGGCGAAATATGCGTCTTTCCGCGCTTCTCCACGAGCACAAAGCCGTTAGCTCCGTCGCGCCCGAACGAAAAGCTTTCGCCCTCGAACTCGTCGAGGTAGTCGGGCGGCAGGGCGAGTGCCGCAGTGGTGCTGTAAACAAAAAACGGCGGCAAAAGCGAATAGAGCTCGGGAAAAGTCATATTCTTCTCCTCGAGGATACAGGCGAGCTTTGCCGCAGTAAACAGCGCGTCGCGCGACCAGAACTGCCGCGCCGCCAACCGCCTTGCTACGTTGTCGGAGCCGTCAGACGGGGCGGACAGATAGCGGTACGCCGTCCTGCCGTAGCTTCGGGCAAGCTCATCTAAAAACGCCGGCGCATCATAGGGCACGGAGATATCCCGCCCGCTCTCCAACTCGTACATTCCGCACAGGGCAATGAGCTTTACAAACGGCACAACGCCCGTCTCCTCCGTGTATGCGCTCAGGCTCGTTCCTCTTCGGTTTATTCGGAGTGTCAGCGCGCGCCCGTTCGACGAAGTTCGCATACAATCGTTTATGAGCGCCGACACAGCGGAATCGGAGCTGAGCACGGCGCAGTCCGTCACGCCGTAAGGCACGCAGCGCATCAGCTCGTCGCGGTAGAGCATACTTATGGCGGACATATCGAAAAGCCGCCCGCACGACGGCGCGGGAGAAAGCTCCGCTTGCATAAAGTCCTCCGCCCTTCTGCCGAGCGCCGCAGATACGCTCAGCCCGTTTTCGCCGAAAATACTGACAGTTCCCTCCCCGGCGCAGACGAACACGCCCGCATTGAGCGACGAAAACGGCACGAGAAACGAGAGCTGGGCTTCAAATGACGCGCCTATCGACCACGCATTGACGCCGGAGACTCGCAGCCCGGCGCACACTGCGTCGGCGCAGGCCTTGGAATGCTCGTCGTTTCGGCAGGCTACGCCTACCCTGCCGCGCCCTATCGCCGCGCCCACCGCCTCGCCCGCCTTGGCGCAGTCTAAAGCGGTGAGTCCCTGCGCCCGCTTTATAAAAGCCGCATCCGAACAGTAGCTGTACATGATGACCCCTCCGAAGATGTGATATTCCTATTATTGCCTGACGGGAGCGGTTTTAAAAATTATTTTGCAAACACACGGCAGCGCCGAACAACAAAATTCACCTTGTTTTTAACGGGGCTTAGTGATAGAATTAGATGAACAAACAATCTATGCGACGGAGAAAAATATGAGCGAACTGAAAAAAGTTGAGATATTCACGGACGGCGCTTGCTCCGGCAACCCCGGGCCGGGCGGCTGGGGTGCGGTTTTGCGCTACGGCGAGCACGAGGCGGAGATGTCAGGCGGCGACGCTTGCACTACGAACAACCGCATGGAGCTCATGGCGGTCATAAGCGCGGTCGAGCGGCTCAAGGAGCCCTGCGATATAAAGATATACACCGACTCGCAGTATGTTGCCAATGCGTTTTTAAAAGGCTGGATATGGAACTGGAAAAGGAACGGATGGAAAAAATCCGACAAGAAGCCGGTTCTGAATCCCGAGCTTTGGGAGAGGCTGCTGAAGGCGCTCTCGAAGCATGAATACGAGTTCGTTTGGGTCAAGGGGCATGCGGGGCATCCCGAGAATGAGCGGTGCGACAGGCTCGCCGTCGCCCAGAGCGAAAAATATGCAAAGAAGTGAGCCGAAGATGAAAAATGTCGCGATTATACTTCAGGATCTGCGAAGCGGAGGCAGCGAGCGGTTTGCGAGCAGACTGTCCCTGCTGCTGAGCGAAAAATTCAATGTGTATGTCCTTGTCTTTGACGCGAGTGAGAAGCGGTTCGACTGTGCGGGCGAGTTTGTTGACCTCGGTCTGCCCGCAGGCAAAGGCACGGTAAAGCGCGCGGTAATTATGCTGAAACGCGCCGCAGCTATAAGAAAATTCGTAAAAGAGCATGATATATGCACGGCGTACTCGTTCACCCACGCGCCCAACGAGGCTCTCGCCCTCTCAGGCGCAAAATGCAAAAAATATATCTCCTGCCGCGACTACGAAAGGCTTATCAAGAGCGCGAAGCTCTATTCTTTCGCGCTACGCCGCGGGTGCAATATTCTCTTTAACGCCCTCGAGATGCAGAAAAAATGCGAGGAGCTGTTCCCCGGAAACGAAAACAAGCTATTTACGGCATATAATATCATCGACTGCGATAAAGCCCGCGAGGACGCGAAAGAGGAGCTTGACGGGGAGTTCAAAAAATTCTACGGCACCCACAGGGTAATAGCGTTTTCGTCGAGGTTCGTCGGACAGAAATGCCAATGGGATATGCTGAAGAGCTTTGAGCTGCTGAAAAAAAATATCCCCGACGCGGGGCTGATATTCCTCGGCTGCCGCGGCGAGCATGAAAACGCCGTCCGAGAGATGGCGCAAAGGAGCGCATATTCAGACGATATAATCTTCGCGGGATTCCAAAAGAACGTTTTTAAATTCGTCTCCCGCGCCGAGGTCTTTGCCATGACCTCATACTACGAGGGCTTTCCGAATGTCATAGTCGAGGCTTTGGCGGTCGGCACACCGACCGTCAGCACGGACTGCACCTCGGGACCCGCCGAGGTTCTCGCGCCAAGCCGTCCGTTCCTGCCGCACTGCGACAGGATGACGCAGGTCGAATGCGGCATTCTCTGCCCCGTCATGTCCGAAACGCCGGACTTTGACTACGGCAATATAAACGGCGCCCACCGCGAATATGCAAAGGCGCTGGAAGCAATACTGACAGACGAAGGACTTCGCGCCCGTCTGTCCGAGAACGGAAAAAAGCGCGCAGACGAGCTGAGCGCAGAAAATATGAAGCAGGTCTATTTCGACCTGACCGACAACTGATTCGGAGGTAACAACAATGAGCACATATCTTATAGTCGGCGCGGGACGCAGCGGCATAAACGCGGCGCAGCTGCTGAAAAAAGTCGGCGAGGCTTTTATCATCTACGACGGCAACGAAAGCTTTGACACCGAGGCGGCCTGCGAAAAAATAGGCGCAGATAATATTGAATTTGTCCTCGGAGATTTTTCGCGCTTCGATTTTTCGCGCATAGATATTTGCGTGGTCAGCCCCGGCGTACCGCTCGACACGCCGATAATGAAAGCCGTCAAGGAGCACAATATACCGATTTGGGGCGAAGTAGAGCTTGCTTACAGGCACGATAAGGGCACCGTGATAGGCATAACAGGCACGAACGGCAAAACTACGACCACCTCGCTCACCTACGACATAATGAAGCGCCATGTAAAAAAAGCTCTGCTCGTAGGCAATATCGAGATACCCTACACCGGCTATGCGCTCGAGAGCGACAGCGACAGCGTGACGGTCGCGGAGATAAGCAGCTTCCAGCTTGAGACTATGGTCACCTTCAAGCCCCATGTCACCGCTATTCTCAACATCACTCCCGACCACCTTGACAGGCACAAGACGCTCGAAAACTATATTGCTATAAAAGAGTCGATAACCAAGAATCAGGACGAAAACGATTTCTGCGTGCTCAACTACAACGACCCGGTTCTGCGCAAGTTTTCCGAAACTCCGCGCTGCAAGGTCATATTCTTCAGCTCCTCCGAAGAGCTCGGGAGCGGCGTTTTCCTGCGCGGCGAAACAATAATAATAAAAGAAAACGGCGTTGAAACGCCCGTCTGCACAACTAAGGACACGAGCCTTGTCGGAATGCACAACTATGAGAATATCATGGCGGCTGTCGCCATGACCCGCGCCATGGGCGTGCCGCTTGACACCATCCGTCAAGGCATAAAGGAGTTCACAGCGGTTGAGCACAGGATAGAGTTCGTCGCCGAGAAAAACGGCGTCAAATACTATAACGACTCAAAGGGCACGAACCCCGACGCGGCAATAAAGGCGGTCTGTGCCATGCCCTCGCCGACAATTCTCATAGGCGGAGGCTACGACAAAAAATCGAGCTACGACGAGTGGGTAGCGACATTTGAGGGCAGGGTAAAAGAACTTCTGCTCATAGGCAAGACGAAGCACGACATTGCCGCCGCCTGCGACAGGGCCGGCTTCAAGGCTTACAAATTTGTCGACACACTCGAAGAGGCCGTCAGCATAGCTGCCGCCGACGCCGAGAGCGGCGACTGCGTACTGCTCTCCCCCGCGTGCGCGAGCTGGGATATGTTCAAATGCTATCAGCAGCGCGGCGAGATATTCAAAGACTGCGTAAGGGCGCTGTAAAAGTTGATAAGACGAGCCGCCGCGGATATCCGCGGCGGTTTTGCTGTCGAGGCAGAGAGTTAATTTTACAATTGCATATTGTGTTTTATGCCGCTGTCGCGGCAGCGGTGCGTCGAGTCGCCGCACCCTACAGGGACATTGAGAAACAAAGCAGTCTATGCAAAGGGGTAAATCTGTGCAATAACCCCTCAGTCTCGGCTTCGTAAACCTCCACCCCTGCGTAAAACCGCTGTCGGCAGACAGCAAAACCGCCGCAGGCCTTTTGCTCTGCGGCGGTTTAATTCCGTTTGTCTTATTTATGCTCGGCGAGATATCTGTCCACAATACCCTCCACGTAATCGGGGCGGTCTGTGATAATACCGTCAACGCCGTTTTCGAGCATCTGGATAACGTCTCTCTCATCGTCAACCGTCCATGCGTTGACCTTAATGCCGGCGGCATGGGCGCGGCGGACGAGCGCTTTTGTCGCAAACGCCTTATGCGGATGCAGAGCGTCGCAGCCGATTTTCTGCGCGAGGTGCAGAGGCTGGAAGAACCATCTTCTGACTACCTGGCCGTAAATCGGATAGAGATACGCCGTCTTGCACTTGGGATCGTACTTCTTCGCCTCAACAAGCATCTTATAGTCGAAGCTCGAAATGAGAAGCTCATCGAAAAGTCCGTAGTCCTTGACTGCCTCTATCGTCTTGCGCACTATGTCCTCGCGCTCGGACTTGTTGGGCTTTATCTCGATATTCATAACGCTCAGCTTGTCGCTCTTCTTCATGCACTCGAGGTACTCCTCGACGGTGGGCAGAGTGACGCCGGCGAAGTCCTTTGAGAACTTGCTGCCGAAATCGAGCTTGCGGATATCGTCAAACATATAGTCGCCGATAGCGCCGGTGCCGTTGGACATCTCGTCAACGGTGTCGTTATGGCAGATAACTATATGCCCGTCCTTGGTGATATGGACGTCGGTCTCGGTTCCGTCCGCCCCGAGCTCGACTGCTTTTTCAAATGCGGGTATCGTGTTCTGGGGAGCATAGCGGTTAGCGCCGCGGTGTGCAATAATTTTTGGCTTATTCAACACTTTTCACCTCTGGAAAATTTCTGAAAATATTATATCACTCGGACTCCGAAATTTCAACAGAAATGTGACCCAACTGAAATAATTATTAAATTTTGAAGTTTTTTCGAGTAAATTGTACTTTAGTTCACAATTGCTGTTGCAACTTGTTAATAGTTTTGCTATAATGGTAGAAGCTTTTATGCAAATTGTCGATGCTCCTCGCTTTTTTTGCCTCCGGGGAGCTAAAACAACTGTCTGCAAGCGTGTTTTCCCGCCGAGCCGCAGACCAGAAGGAGTGTTGAAATGGGAAAGAGTAATCTCAAGGAAAAGGTCAGCACGATATGGAACAATGTCGTACTGCACTGGAAAACACCCGCCTTGGGCAAATATGTCCCCTATAAGGAGATAATCGCCTACGGCATCGGAGGAATGGGCGTTCAGTTCGTCATATTCTTCTGCTCGCAAATCGCGCTTTCCGCAACGAGCTTCCTCGTCGGAAACACCATAGGCATTAAGCCGATACACCTGCAGTACATGGCGGTCGCGTCGACTATCATCGGCTTCGGAATTACCATAGGGCGCTCCTACATAATCGACAGCGCCCGATTTAAATCCGGAAAATTCCGCCCATGGCTTGCAATAACCGGTATTCCGTCTACTGCCATAGCGGTCATATTCGTCTGGCTGCCCTATGACACAATGTCATATCTGCAGAAGGTGGCGGCTGTTTTTATCTGCTACAATCTCCTGCAGTGCTTCTATCCCTTCTTCCAGCAGGCGTATACCGACCTTGCAAACGTCATATCTCCGAACTCCCATGAGCGTACCGATATCGTTTCGGTCTCGTCCATTATCTATTCCATGGCGCCCTCGCTCACCGGTCTGTTCGTGCCGATGCTCTCAACTCTCACGGGCGGTCTTAACTCCATAACCACCTACCGTATAATCCATCCCATCGTCGCCATAGTAGGACTTCTTCTGTCCTATATTGCATACGCCGGAACGAGAGAGAGAATAATCGTTGCGGAGAGCCACGTTACCCAGTTCAAGTTCTCCGACGCATTCCGCGCCGTTGCAAAGAACAAATATTTCTGGATAACCTCCCTTGCGGGTTGGCTCGGCTTCCTTGAGGGCGCGGTCGGCGTTATCATCGGCTGGACCTTCATCTATGCCTACCCCAACAGAATGGGGCTTTACGGAGTTGCGACAACGCTCATAGGAAACGCGGCACTTTGGGCCATGCTTCTGTGCCCCGTGGCGATAAGAGTTATAGGCAAGAGAAACCTGCTCATTTGGTGCAACGTCACAAATGTCCTGCTCATCGGTTTGCTCTATCCCCTTTACAACAACATCCCCGCTCTGATAATTCTCTATTATCTCAACGGATTCGTCAACTCTTTTTCAATAGTCTACAACCCCGGCATCAACGCCGATATGCGTGACTATCAGCAGTATTTCACCAGCGAGCGCATCGACGGAATGTTCGGCGCCGTCGGCATAATCGGCTCGTTTATCGGAATGTTCACCGGCATGGTGCTCCCGATCATCTATCAGAGGCTCGGCCTTGAGGACAACTACGACGTGCTCGAAGTCGCTTCGTTCAGAGAGGATATGTTCGACGTGCTCATCATCGCCGCAGTTATCGGCGCAGCGCTCAATTTCGTTCCCTACCTCTTCTACGATCTGACCGAGACAAAGCAACGCGGCATAGTCAAGGTGCTCAAGATTCGCGCGATGTTCGAGGACTACGGCAACGGTATTCTCCGCGACGAGAGTATCGTTGAGGCAATCGATATAATCGACGAGGCCAACCTTCTCTATAAGGACAGAGCCCTCATGACCACGAAGGACGACATAAACAAGGCCAAGAGGCTGCCCGCAAGAACTCCCGAGGAGAAAGAGTTCAGGAAGAACGAAATCAAGCGGCTGAAAGCCGCTTACAAAGAATTCAACACTCAGAACCGCGGCATAAAGAAAGACCGCATAAATCAGGCAAAGGCCATGCCCAAGAGCACCGACGCCGAGAAGGCGGCGAGAAAAGCCGCGATAAAGGCCGCGAAGAAAGAAAACAAGGAGCTCAACAAGCTCAACGCGGACATCTCCGTGTGCGATTTCATCATCGACGAGATGAACAAATACAACACCCTGCGTATCAAAAAGCAGGTCGAGCGTTCCCGAGCGCTTGAGGCAGCCGGATACAACGGAATCTTTGATTACAATAAAGAGATTATGGCCGAGGCAAAGGCTCTGCCGAGATCCACTCACGAGGAGCGCGAGATTCGCAGCGACGCCATAGTCCACGCCCGCGCACTCAAGAACGCAAGAAAAGCCATGATCAAGTTCTACGTCACGCCCGACAAGATAGTCGAGCCCTCCGAGGAAGCCTTCAAGGCCGCCGAGGCTCTGCCGGAAGATACCTTCTCGCATCAGGTCGCAAAGAAAAAGACCGTCAAGAAGCTCGTCAACGAGAAATCCAAGTACATCAGAAGCGTTAAGCCTCTTCTCGACGCAAGACGCCAGCTGACGGAAAAAGAGAACTACGCGCATCTTGATGATATACGCGAGAGATACAACGACGCGAAAGCCCACACCGACGCCGAATACGAGGCGCGCAGAATCGAGATCGAAAGGCTCGAGGAGGAGCGCAAGGCCGACATCGAGCGCAGGAAGCAGGAGCGCATGGCGAAGAAGAACGGAAAGTGAGGAAACGACGATGAAAAAATTCACTAAAATAACGGCTATCGTTGCTTTGATGCTCGTCGTCTGCCTCTCTTTCGCAGGCTGCGACAATCTCGGCAAAACAATACTCTCTGCTCTCTCCCTCGACGTCACGGTAAACGACCCCGCGCTCGTCAAGGTTGAGGACATACTCGACAAGAAAGTCAAAACCGAATCCGTAAAGAACGGAAGCTTTGTCTATACACTGTATACGGACAACACCGCCTGTGTCACAGACTACACCGGAAACGATTCCGTCGTCTCCATACCCGCCGAAATAGACGGCGCAAAGGTCGTCGGTCTCGAGAACAAGTCTCTCAAGGGCAGCAGCTCGCTCAAGGAGCTTATTATCCCCGACTCCGTTGAGGTAATCGGCAACTATGCGGCGATGTACTGCGACAATCTCGAAAAGGTCACGATAGGCAAGAACGTCAAACACATCGGCATAAGCGCTTTCGAGGGCTCGCAGGAGAACACCTACACCGGAAAGAGCAAGCTCAAGACCGTCATTTTCAACGGCGCACCCAAGACCATATCCGAAAAGGCTTTCTACTTCTGCTCCGCGCTGACCGAAATAGTCCTGCCCGAGGGCGTTGAGACCATCGGCGACTGGGCATTTGCAAAATGCTTTAGCGCGAAGAGAATTATCATTCCCGAGGGCGTGAAAAAAATCGATGACCACGCATTCCTCAAATGCACCGGCGCTGTTGAGGTATCGCTGCCCGGCACGCTCGAATGCGTCGACATAAGCACGTTCTACCGCTGCTCCTCACTTGAGAAGCTCACCCTCGGCGAGGGCATAAAGAAAATTGAAAAGGGCGCGTTCGAGGAGTGCAGCGCACTCAAGACCGTTACACTGCCCGAGAGCCTTGAGAAGCTCGGCAAATATGCATTCTACAACTGCTACGGACTTGACGAGATAACCGTTCACTCCGGAGTCAAGGTATTCGGCGGCGAAATATTCAAGGCCGTCGGCGAGCTTACGGTTATAACCGAGAGCGGAAGCGGCGCCGAGAAATATGCTAAGGATAACGGCTTCAACGTAAGCATTATCGGTTGACGGAGGAAAAATGGGAACGATAATCGCACTCGGCGGCGGCCGTTATGACGATGGCGAGGTCATGCCGATATTTGAAAGGATAGTCCGCGAATCGGGCAAGGAGCATCCTCATGTTGTGTTTCTGCCGACCGCGGGGCACGACGATACCGAGGGCGACGAGCCTATTTGGGAGAGCTTTGAAAAGCTCGGCTGCACAGTCGAAACGCTCAAGCTGACCGACCCCGAAAACACGGATAAATACATATACGATACGCTCGTGAGCACCGACATAGTCTACGCCGGCGGCGGAAACCTTGAGTTCATGATGAACACATTCAAGGCAACCGGCGCGGACAAGGCGCTCAGGGAGGCGTATAAACGCGGAAAAGTCCTCTCGGGACTCAGCTCCGGCGCAATGTGCTGGTTCGACATGGGATATGACGACTGCGGCGAAAACGGCGACTTCATGTTCGTTGACTGCATCGGGCTTCTCCCCTACTGCTACTGCCCGCACTTCATCAGCGAACGCTGGCAGAGCTTTGGGACAGCCGTAAAAGGCTGCCGCGACTCCGGCATAGGCGTTGAGGACGGCGCGGCGCTCATCTTCAAGGACGGCCACTTCTCCGCCATATGCGGAAACGACGGCGGAAGCGTGTTCTATTTTGACAAAGATAACGGCTTTGCAAAAAGCGACATAACCGAGGACGCCTCGGCGCTGGATATATAAAACTTCATGCAGGGAAAACGGATAATTTCTGTTTTCCCTGTTTTTTATCGGGGTATCTATAAGCCTGTAATTCCGGCACACGGTTTAATAACGAACTTGCCTAAATCTGCTGAATATGCTATGATTCCGATAGCGGACAGCCGCAAGGGCTGTCCCTACGGGATATATGAGCTATAGTCATTGCTGAATATTCGATTTAGTTGCAATATGGAGGACAATTATGTGGTGCTTGCCCAAAGACGACTCAAAAGCAGTTATTACTGCACAAGATCAAATACATAGCGCTCATCGCGAGTGTCACTTGCAACTACCCGAAACGGCAATTTTATTCTTTATGGGCAAAGCGACGGATTACCTCATATCGCAATATAATGCAACAGAACTGCCTGAACCGCTTCCGCGATTTCTTAATTCCTGCCCAATTTGGGAGATTGGGAAATTCCAGCTATGCTTTGCGGACGGAGGACGCGGTGCTCCGCAAGCAGTAGATACAATCGAAACTCTCGCCGCATTAGGAGTAAGAAATATTATTTCCGTCGGAATGTGCGGAGCATATGATGAAGTCGTCCATGTCGGTGAAATTATCGCTCCGCAAAAGGCTTTTGTGGAAGAAGGAACATCACTTCATTATTACGAGGACATCGAATATTCAAAGCCGGACGGTAACCTTCAAAAAGCCGTCACCTCTTTGCTTGGCATATGCAACTATTCTATTGTCTCGACAGATGCCGTATATCGTCAGACGTTGTGTAAAGAACAGTTATGGCGAGATAAAGGTGCTGTCGGAGTAGATATGGAAACATCGGCAATCTTCAGCGTTTCCAAATATCTCGGATTAAAGGCTGTCGCTATGCTAATGATTTCTGATATACACCCAATTGATTCAAATTCTGCAAAATGGGAATGGAAAATGACAAATGAAATGAGATATAATCTCGTCGATCAAGCCGTTGCATTTGCAAAAGCGATCAATAACACAAAATAATATCTCGCCTATGCCGGATTGAGCCTATTCGAGTTTGTGCCGTTTGCGCGGCAGCGGTGCGTCGAGGTCGCCGCACCCTACAAAATCAGACTTTATTATTGGGCGCAAGCGAGGCAATTAACCAACCGACACTCCTTCGCATATTCTTATAGTAAATGAATATGCGGAGGTATTTTTATGCCCGATGTCTATCTCAGCCCCTCAACTCAGGGCTACAATCCATATATAATCGGCGAGAGCGAGAAATACTATATGAATCTCCTCGCCGACGCAATGGAGCCGTATCTCTCTTCAAGCGGGATAAGCTACGGCAGGAACGACCCGAACGGCAACGCGGCGGCGGCTGTCGCGCGCGGAAACAGAGGAAACTATCGGCTCTATCTCGCCCTGCACTCAAACGCCGCGCCCGCCATATATGAGGGCACTCTGCGCGGACCGGACGTCTACTACTATCCGACGAGCACACAGGGAAAGCGCGCTGCCGATATAATCGCAAACGGACTGCGCGAGATTTACCCCGAACCCGAGCTTGTGAACACACGCACCTCAACAACACTGCTCGAGCTAAAACGTTCGAAGGCTCCCGCGGTTTACCTTGAGCTTGCCTACCACGACAACGAGCATGACGCGCGGTGGATAGCCGACAACATTGACGCGATAGCCGAAAACCTTGTTATAAGCATCGCGGACTTTCTCGGCGTGCAGTACTATCCGCCCGTTTTTCCCGCCACGGGTACCGTTAGCACGCGGGGCGGGGTTCTGAACGTCCGCCGTGCGCCGAATATGACCTCCGCCGTTATCGGCACTCTCCCCAACGGACACGACGTAAAAATCATCGGCGCACTCAACGGGTGGTATGCCATAGAGTTTAAAAACACAACAGGTTACGTTTTTGCGGGAAACATCAAGAGAAATTGACACAGGTTGTACACAAAATTGACATATTTATACACTTATACGCTTTTTTACGACGGCGTTTGTATAAAATGCAGATTTTTAAACTTTTCCTTGCTTTTACCCCCAAAAAGCCCTATACTATTATTGTATTTTCACCGTACTTTTCTTTAGGGGGAACGAGGATTTGAAGCTGCTTGAGGAGCGCATAATTGCTGACGGCAAGGTGATCGGGGACGATATTCTCAAGGTGGATATGTTTCTCAATCACCAGATCGACGTGAACCTTCTTCAGGAAATCGGCAAGGAGTTCAAGCGCCGTTTTGACGGGTGTAATATAAATAAAATTCTGACTATCGAGGCATCGGGCATAGGGATCGCGTGCATAACCGCGCAATATTTCTCTGTGCCTGTTGTTTTTGCCAAAAAAGGCGCGCATAAAAATGTCGGCGACAACGTCTATTTCACCGTCGTTCACTCGTTTACAAAGGGCACGGACAGCCTCGTCGCAGTATCGAAGGACTACATAAAAAAGGGCGACAGAATCCTCATTATCGACGATTTCCTCGCAAACGGCGCTGCCGTCTCGGGGCTTATCGATATAATCAAGCAGGCGGGCGCCGAGCTCGAGGGCGTCGGCATCGCAATAGAAAAGGGCTTCCAGCCCGGCAGAAAGGTTCTCGAGGAAAAGGGCGCGAGAGTCGAATCCCTCGCAATAATCGAGAAGATGAGCAACGGCAGCATAACTTTCAAAGAACAGGACAACTGAGTTATTTTTTCCCGCCGACATCGCGGGATAAATATAAAAAATTTTTTGGAGGTACGTCAAAAATGAAGAAATTCACAAGAATCCTCGCAATTGTTCTTGCACTCGCTACCATTTTCGGCTTTGCGGCTTGCAACAACAAGGACGGCGGCGAGAAGAAGATGAAGGTCGGTTTTATCTTCCTTCATGACGAAAACTCAACTTATGACAAGAACTTCATCACCGCAGCTGAGGAAGCCTGCAAGGAGCTTGGCGTTGAGATCATCAAGAAGACCGGCATCAGCGAGACTGCTGCCTGCTTCGATGCGGCGGCCGACCTTGCCGAGCAGGGCTGCTCCGTTGTTTTCGCCGACAGCTTCGGCCACGAGAGCTTCATGATCCAGGCTGCCGAGAAGTATCCGGACGTCCAGTTCTGCCACGCTACCGGCACTCAGGCTCACACTAAGAATCTCAAGAACTTCCACAATGCTTTCGCTTCCATCTACGAGGGCCGTTATCTTGCGGGTATTGCCGCAGGCATGAAGCTCAACGCTATGATCAAGGAAGGCAAGTTCGAGGCTAAGGACGCTAAGATAGGCTATGTCGGCGCATACCCCTATGCAGAGGTTAAGTCCGGCTACACCGCATTCTTCCTGGGCGTAAGATCCGTCTGCAAAGAGGCTACCATGGAAGTCCAGTTCACCGGTTCATGGTATGACGAGGCCAAGGAGAAGGAAGCTGCTACCCTGCTTATCGGCAGAGGCTGCAAGCTCATCAGCCAGCACGCCGACTCCATGGGCGCTCCCACCGCTTGCGAGAGCGCAGGCGTTCCCAACGTCTCCTACAACGGCTCCACTCTTGACGCTTGCCCGAACACCTTCATCGTTTCCTCCAGAATCAACTGGGTACCTTACATGAAGTACATGATCGAGTGCGTCAGAGACAACAAGGCTATTGACACCGACTGGTGCAAGGGCATCAACGAGGGCGCTGTCGAGCTGACCCCCATCAACGAGAAGGTCGCCGCTCCCGGCACTGCCGAGGCCATCAAGGCTGCCGAAGAGCAGTTCAAGGCCGGAACTCTCCATGTTTTTGACACCTCCACCTTCACCGTTGACGGCAAGACCCTCACCAGCTACATGGCCGACGTCGACACCGACGAGAAGTTCACCCCCGACACCGAGGTTATTTCCAACGGCTATTTCCACGAGTCCGAGAAGCGTTCCGCTCCTTACTTCGATGTCAACATCGACGGCATTACTCTTCTCAATGAGGGCTGATTAACAAGCAGTAACTTTCATTCAGACGGGGCGACGAAAGCCGCTCCGTCTGAAGCAGTTAAATTAAAAAGATTTTAAGTTTGAAAAGCCGATTATCCTTCCTGTCTTAATCGGCTTTTGAGATTTAAAATAGGAGGATAAGTGGGCTTGAACGCAGCAATCGAACTGAAAAATATTTCAAAAAGCTTCGGAAGCATCGTTGCCAACAAGGATGTATGTCTGACCGTCAACCGCGGCGAGATACTCTCCATTCTCGGCGAAAACGGCTCCGGAAAAACAACGCTGATGAACATGATCGCCGGAATTTACTATCCGGATCACGGTCAGATTTTCATCGACGGCAAAGAGGTAGTCATCCGCTCCCCCAAGGACGCGCTTGACTACAAAATAGGCATGGTCCATCAGCATTTCAAGCTCGTGGACGTGTTCTCCGCAACGGAGAATATTATCCTCGGTCTTGACGAGGGCAAATTCAATGTCAAAAAGTCTGCCGAACGCATAAAAAAGATAAGCGAGCAGTACGGCTTTGATATCGACCCGAACAAGAAGATATACGAGATGTCCGTCTCCGAAAAGCAGACCGTTGAGATAATCAAGGTGCTCTACAGAGGCGCCGACATACTCATTCTTGACGAGCCCACCGCCGTTCTCACTCCGCAGGAGACGCTCAAGCTCTTTGACGTCCTGCGCCGTATGCGCGACGACGGCAAGGCTATCATAATCATCACCCATAAGCTCCACGAGGTGCTCTCCCTCTCCGACCGCGTATCGGTTCTCAGAAAGGGCGAATACATCGGCACGGTCAGGACCGCAGAGACTAACGAATCCGAGCTCACCGAGATGATGGTCGGCAAGAAGATAAGCCTCAACATCGACCGCAGCGAGCCCGTTGACCCCGTGGACAGGCTCATAGTCAAGGATATAAACTGCATAAACCGCGAGGGCGTAAAGCTCCTCGACAACATTTCGTTCACCGCGCGTTCGGGCGAGATACTCGGCATCGCGGGTATCGCCGGAAGCGGTCAGCGCGAGCTGCTTGAATCCATCGCCGGACTTCAGCATCTCAACAGCGGCGAAATACTCTATAACAACCCCAAGACCGGCAATCAGGACAACCTGCGCGACAAGACGCCCATGCAGATTCGCGAGCTCGGCGTGCGCCTGTCGTTCGTCCCCGAGGACAGACTCGGCATGGGACTCGTCGGCAACATGGATATAGTCGACAACATGATGCTGCGAAGCTACCGCAAGGGCAAGAGCGCGTTCCTTGAGCGCAAGAAGCCCAAGACGCTCGCGGAAAAGGTCATCAGCGACCTCGAGGTCGTCACCCCGAGCGCGAATACGCCCGTTCGCCGTCTCTCCGGCGGCAACGTGCAGAAGGTGCTCGTCGGCCGCGAAATAGCCTCCTCCCCCACCGTCTTTATGGCTGCCTATCCCGTGCGCGGACTTGACATCAACTCATCCTATCTCATATATAACCTGCTCAATCAGCAGAAGGAAAAGGGCGTCGCCGTTATATTTGTCGGCGAGGATCTCGACGTTCTGCTTGAGCTCTGCGACCGAATCCTCGTCATAAACTCCGGCAAGATAACGGGAGTGGTTGACGCAAGGACTTCCACAAAGGAAGAGCTCGGTCTGCTTATGACAAAAACCGACGGAGGTGAAACCCATGAGTAAGTCAAACGGACAGAAGCGCGAGCCGCTTTTCCACATAGTCAAGCGCAGCACCGTTCCCTCATGGGCGGCATGGCTTATCAGAATCGGCGCGGTCATTCTGGCGCTGCTCGTCTGCGCGGTCGTGACCGTCGTTATCACCGGCCAGAATCCCGCAGAGGTCTATTCCGCGATAATCTTCGGTGCGGTAGGCTCGCCAAGGCGCATATGGAGCCTGTTCCAGAACCTCGCGATGCTCCTTTGCATTTCGCTCGCAGTCACCCCCGCGTTCAAGATGAAATTCTGGAACATCGGCGCCGAAGGGCAGGCGCTCATGGGCGGCTTCGCAACCGCCTCCTGCATGATCCTCTTCGGCGACAAGCTCCCGTCCTACCTCCTCTTCCCCGTCATGATAATAACGAGCGTCATTGCGGGTGCGATATGGGCTTTCATTCCCGCGTTCTTCAAGGCGAAGTGGAACACCAACGAGACGCTTTTCACGCTGATGATGAACTACATCGCCACGCAGATAGTCGCCTACTTCTGCTACAAGTGGTCGAACCCCAAGGGCTCGGGTCACATCGGCGTTATCAACAGCGTCAGCCACAGTGGCTGGCTGCCGAGTCTCGGCAATCAGGATTATCTGCTCAACATACTGATAGTTGCGGCTCTGACCGTCTTTATGTACATCTATCTCAAGTACAGCAAGCACGGCTATGAGATTTCCGTTGTCGGCGAGAGTGAAAACACCGCGCGCTACATCGGCATAAACGTCAAAAAGGTCATCATGCGCACGATGCTCCTCTCCGGCGCGCTCTGCGGCATAACCGGCTTCCTGCTCGTCAGCGGCACCGACCACACCGTAGCGACGAACACCGTCGGCGGACGCGGCTTCACTGCGATAATGGTATCGTGGCTCGCAAAGTTCAACCCCGCCTACATGATCCTAACCTCGCTGCTCATCGTTTTCTTCCAGAAGGGCGCGATTCAGATATCGACGAGCCTCGGACTCAACGACTCGTTCGCAGATATCATAACCGGCATAATAATCTTCTTCATCATCGGCAGTGAGTTCTTCATCAACTACTCTGTCAAGTTCCGCAGCAAGGAGGCGAAGGCATAATGATAGTTATTACATTTATTCAGCGTGCTATAATGCAGAGCATTCCTCTGCTCTTCGGCTCAACGGGCGAGACTATAACCGAAAAGGGCGGCAACCTGAACCTCGGTATCCCCGGCATAATGTATGTCGGCGGTATCTCCGGCGTTATCGGTGCGTTCTTCTATGAGAAAAATGCCGCCGCGATAAACCCGTTCCTCGCGGTACTCATTCCCCTGCTCTCGAGCATTCTCGGCTCGGCGCTCATGGGTCTGCTCTACTGCTTCCTGACCGTCACGCTGCGTGCGAATCAGAACGTTACGGGTCTTGCGATGACGACCTTCGGCGTCGGCTTCGGCAACTTCTTCGGCGGCTCGCTCATCAAGATAACCGGAAGCGACATCCCCTCGATAGCGCTGAGCGCGACGAGCAACTGCTTTAAAACCACGCTTCCGTTTGCTTCGAAGCTCGGAAAAGTCGGAGATCTTCTCTTCTCCTACAGCTTTCTCGCCTACACCGCGATAATCATCGCGCTCATAACCGCCTACTTCTTCAAGCATACGCGCACGGGACTTCAGCTTCGCGCAGTCGGCGAGAACCCCGCAACGAGCGACGCGGCGGGCATAAACGTCGGCAGATACAAGTATATTTCGACTGTTGTCGGCAGCATTATAGCAGGTCTCGGCGGTCTCTACTACGTCATGGACTACGCAAACGGCGTATGGTCGAACAACGGCTTCGGCGACCGCGGCTGGCTTGCAATCGCGCTCGTTATCTTCGCGGTTTGGAAGCCCGACCTCGGCATACTCGGCTCGTTCCTCTTCGGCGGTCTCATGGTCGTTCACAACTACATCCCGAACCTCAGTTTCGGCGCACAGGAGCTGTTCATGATGACGCCTTACGTCGTTACGATAATCGTTCTTGTCGCTGTCAGTATGCGCCGCAAGCGCGAGAATCTGCCTCCCGCGAGCCTCGGACTTTCTTACTTCCGCGAGGATCGATAATATTGATTTTTTGAAACTCATGGTGTATAATAAAGCCATAAAACTTAGGAGGTTTTACTATGTTAGTTTCCGCAGCAAAAATGCTCAAAGATGCAAAGGCCGGCAAGTACGCGGTAGGTCACTTCAATATCAACAACCTTGAGTGGACAAAGGCTATTCTTCTCACCGCTCAGGAGCTCAACTCCCCCGTTATCCTCGGCGTGTCCGAAGGCGCGGGCAAGTATATGTGCGGCTTCAAGACCGTCACCGCCATGGTTGACGCTATGGTCGACGAGCTCGGAATCACCGTTCCCGTTGCGCTTCACCTTGATCACGGCTCCTATGAGGGCGCGCTCAAGTGCATCGAGGCGGGCTTCTCCTCCGTCATGTTCGACGGCTCTCACTACGGCATTGAGGAAAATATTACAAAGACAAAGGAAATAATCGCTCTCGCTCATTCGAAGGGCATTTCCGTTGAAGCCGAAGTCGGCGCCATCGGCGGCGAAGAGGACGGCGTTATAGGCGGCGGCGAGGTCGCAGACCCCGAGGAGTGCAAGATGATTGCCGATCTCGGCGTCGATATGCTCGCAGCGGGCATAGGCAATATCCACGGCAAGTATCCCGCGAACTGGAAGGGTCTGAGATTCGACGTTCTCGCCAACATCCAGGAGCTCACCGGCGAGATGCCCCTCGTTCTCCACGGCGGCACTGGCATTCCCGCAGACATGATAAAGGAAGCTATCTCCCTCGGCGTTTCCAAGATAAACGTCAACACCGAGTGCCAGCTTGCTTTTGCCGAGGCTACCAGAAAGTACATCGAGGCAGGCAAGGATCTCGAGGGCAAGGGCTTTGATCCCAGAAAGCTTCTCGCACCCGGCTTCGAGGCTATCAAGGCTACCGTCAAAGAGAAGATGGAGCTGTTCGGCTCGGTCAACAAGGCATAAGAAAAGCTCCAAAAAGCAATTTACCGGCAGAGTAAAATCTGCCGGTATTTTTATTTGCAGGAGACAATGGAAATGCCGCCGGTATTGAACCGACGGCAATTTTTATAGTTTTTTGAGAAGGTTTTTGCGTTGAATGTCATAGCTGTCCTTTGTAATCTTACCCGATGTATAATCTTCGTTTAATTTTTCAAGCTTTTCTTCCAGATTATCTTCAATCTTTGAAAAGACAAAGAAAATTAAAATTATTGCGCAAGCAACAGAAATACACTCTTGAGCCAAACCATATAGTATTGCATATAAAGTATATTTAATCACTTCGAAATTGTTCCGAATATCAAAACATTTACAGAATACGATCAATGATAAAACGCTATCGCAAACGCAATAAAAACGTGTTAGAACAACTCCCATGCCGGATATATAAAACAGTTTGCGACGTTCACATAATACTGCATTAAGCACCCACGAAACAAAAGATATAATATAAACAATTAAAGATTCTACTGGTAAAGTTGTTTCGTCATTTTTAATATAATTATAAACAATTGTAATAATTGATGTTGCACTTATAAACGCAGATATCCATGCATAAATCTTTATCAAGCTACTGGCTTTCGCACCTCTTTTGCTGTATTCTAATATGAAAACAGATAGAATCAATGGAATAAAGCTAAAAATAGAACTTGTAATTATAATTGATGACTGCGAAAAAATCTGTTTTTTCTCAGCAGACATTACATTGGATATAATCCAAATAACAGAGAGTACTACAGATGCTGCTTCTAAAATGCACACGAATTTCATTTTTTCGGCGTGAAATGCCAGCTTGTTTTTCATATTTCGTTCTCCAATTCCGCGAGCTTTTTATTATATTCCTCGTCGGTAATGAGACCTCTTGCCTTCAAACTGTTCAAAGATGCTATCTTCTTATTTTTTTCCTGAGGTACAAATGCGCTTTCGCCTTGCTCACTTTCATTTGCCGTAGTTTTGCCTGCGATAATTGCACTATTGCTGACAAGCTCTCCGAAGCCATACAGTACAAATGATGAGACCCACGACAACAATGAACCTAAAGCAATAATAAGTAACCCAAGCAAAATAAAATCTTCATCCAGCAAAGCGATAGTCCAGATACCCCCAACTACACTTGCGATTATACCGCCCCAACAAAAAAATGACGCAAGACCTTTAATTTTTGAACCCACATTCTCGAACATATTATTTTACCTCCGTTTCATATTTCTAACCATATAAGGTTAGTTTTATTTTATAATAAATCATATATGGTTAATTGTCAAGAGAAACTAACCATATATGATAAAATTTCAGCATAAGCAACAAAAGGAGCATGTTGAAATTATGCAAAAATACTATTATCAGAGACTGCGCGACATTCGTGAGGACAGAGAAAAAACGCAAAAGGAAATTGCGGAAGTGCTCAACACGACCTACCAGTATTACAGCGCATACGAGCGCGGTGTGCGGGACATACCGAGTCACCATATAAAAACTCTTGCGCTCTACTACAACATCTCCGCCGACTACCTCTTAGGGCTCACCGATGAGCCGAGAAAGCTGAAATGACCGCCGCACGGGCGGTTATTTTTTTGCGTATGCCGATTGAAAAAATCCGATTGATATTCGCGCACCGTAACCGTAATAGTATCATTCGATATTACAGCTTTAATATAACACCGTTTGGTGTTAAAGTCAATAGTATCGTTTGATATTATGATAGGATTGTGACAGTATACAAAACGAAGGAGGCTTTTTCGTGAAACTGTCACAAAGAATACGGGCAATGCGTGAGGATCACGACCTGACCCAGACGGACATAGCAAAACTGCTCAACACCTCGCAGACGGTATATTCACGCTATGAGCGCGACGAACGAACTCTGCCGACCGAGATGCTTTATACTCTTGCGCTCTACTACAACATCTCCGCGGACTACCTTTTGGGACTTACGGACGAGCCGAAAGCGCTGAAATAAAGTTTAACGCCCGAGTGCGGATATCTCTATTGACTGCACTCGGGCGTTATTGTATAATCAACTAAAAATCTTAGGGGGAACAGATAAATGCTCACTATAAAAGACGGCGAGTTTAAAATGAACGGCGAGAGCTTTCGCATATATTCCGGCTCGATGCACTATTTCCGCATCATGCCCGAATATTGGGAGGACAGGCTCAAAAAGCTCAAGGCGGCGGGTTTTAACACGGTTGAGACCTATGTCTGCTGGAACATGCACGAGCCTAAGAAGGGCGAATTTAATTTCACCGGCAGATTTGATATCAGGCGGTTCATCAAGACCGCCCAAAAGGTCGGACTCTATGCTATAGTCAGACCCGGCCCGTATATCTGCGCCGAATGGGACTTCGGCGGACTGCCCGCATGGCTGCTCAAGGACAGAAATATGCGCCTGCGCTGCGCCTATCCCGATTATTTGCAGCACGTTTCGGACTTCTATCACAGGCTGTTTAAGGAGATAGGCGACCTTCAGCAGAGCGAGGGCGGCAACATAATCGCCATGCAGGTCGAGAACGAATACGGCAGCTACGGCAACGACAAGGAGTATCTCAGATATATCGAAAAGCTCATGCTCGACTGCGGCGCAAAGGTCATGCTCTTCACCTCCGACGGCGACGACAACAGTATGCTCTCCGGCGGCACGCTCCCCGACCTGTTCAAGACACTGAACTTCGGCTCGCGCACGGCCGTTATATTCAACGCCCTTGAAAGATTCCACGAGACCGCGCCGAAGATGTGCACGGAGTTCTGGTGCGGCTGGTTTGACCACTGGGGCGAGGAGCACCACACCCGCGGCTCGGACAGCGTATCTGATGAGATAAAGGCTTTTCTCGATATCGACGCAAGCTTCAACTTCTATATGTTCCACGGCGGCACGAACTTCGGCTTCACAGCCGGAGCAAACTACTACGACGAATATCAGCCGACCGTCACAAGCTACGACTACTGCGCTCTGCTGACCGAATGGGGCGACTACACGCCCGCCTACTACGCGGTCAGAGAGCTTCTGCTCAAGGCGCAGAATCTGCCCGAAACCGAGCTTCCCGCCTCGCCCGAGCTTCAAAATATCGGAAAAGTGGCGCTCGGTGAGAGCACCTCGATTATGAGCAATCTCGACAATCTCGGTGAGCGCCGCCGCGTTCCCCTGCCCGAGAGCATGGAATATTTCGGTCAGAACAGCGGCATGATCTACTATGAAACGAAGCTTGAGCAGATATATAATCCGCACAGCCTGCGCGTTGCCCACGTCCACGACACGGCGTATGTCTACATCGACGGCGAGCCCAAGGCGAAAATAGACCGCCGCGACGAGAACAAAATCAAAGGCTACGACACCTTCGATTTTGACGGCTGCACGGACGGCTGCACCATAGGCGTATTGGTTGATGCGATGGGACGCGTAAACTACGGCGAGCACATCTACGACCGCAAGGGCATTGAAGCCATACGCTACGGCAATCAGAACCTCATGGGCTACGATGTCATCACTCTCCCGCTCGACAACCCGGAGAAGATCGACTTTTCGCTCGCAGACAGCAGGTATCCCCTTTTCATGCGCGGCCACTTCAAAGCGCAGGGGCAAAATGACTGCTTCGTACATTTAAACGGCTTCAAAAAGGGCTTCGTCTACATAAATGGCTTCAATATCGGCCGCTATTGGGAGATAGGTCCGCAGCGCGCGCTCTACATCCCCGGAGTCCTGCTCAAGGACGAGAACGAGATAATCGTACTCGAGCTTGAGGGCTGCGAAAAGGCGGAGGTCGAGATAACCGCCGAGCCGGATTTGGGATAAGAAAAAATATATAAAACACAAAACCCCGAGCTGTTTTCACAGTTCGGGGTTCATTTATGCTATGCTGTTTTTTTACTGCTTTGCGCCGTTATCGAACATCTCGAGAGCCTTGACGCTGATCGCGAAGCAGTTTGCAAGTCCTTCTTCGTTCATGTTGTCATAGGTATCTCTTCTGGTGTGATAATAGTCCTCAAGCTTATGGTTGAGGCCTGTGACGCCGGTCGCTCTGAAGCCCGCCTGAGCGAAAGCCGCAGAGTCGGTAGCTCCGCCGAGAGGCGGAACCCAGCCCTTCTTGCAGGCAATGTCAAGCTCCTTGGCAGCCTCCATGAACAGGTCGGAAACGTCCTTGTCGGCCTTTACAGTACCGTTGAGGTCGCGGTAGTTGGTCATGAGGTACTTGGGATCGTGAATCGTATCATATGAGAAGATGAAGGTCGGGACATCGTCGAACTCGCCCTTATGAGCCTCGCACCATGCCTTTGCGCCGCGCAGACCCGCTTCCTCGGAGCCTGTGAGGATAACGCCGATTTCGGTATTCTCAAGCTCGATGCCCTCATCCTTGAGAGCCTTGAGGATAGCAATACCCATGTAGCAGCCGGAGAGGTTGTCGTTCGCGCCGTCAACAACGCGATTCTCGTTCCACATCCAATAGAGGCCGATAAGGAACGGGACAAACACAAGGCCTATAAGGCGAAGAAGTCCGAGAGTGTCGCCGGCATCGAACGGCGGAACACTAAGTCCGTTCTTTGCGACGAGTATTATAGAAACAACAAGATAATATACGGCGCCGATACCGCAGATAACCGCGTGACCCTCAAAGCCGACACCGCCGAGCTTATAGTTTACGGGCCACTCCCAGGCAGCGTCCGGATGGCCGTTGAAGAATATGCGGCGCTTGACCTCGCCCTTGCAGCTCTTGACTGCGGTGACGTTATGGCCGGTCTTTTCCGGGAAGCAGCGGTCGATAAGCTTCTTATACAGACCGAACTCCATAAAGACGATGAACAGTCCGACAACGATAAGAATTATCGAGATGAGAGGATAAAAGAACGAAAGGGCAATTGCCGCGAGGACGAATGTGATGGTGAAATAAATCCATCCGTAGAATGAGCCGGGGTTCTCCTTGAACGGCTCGACGTCGGCTCTCTCGCATCCGCACTCGTTTTTGAGCACGTCCGCCATGTACTCGCAGGCCTGATGCTCGCCCTTTGAACCGGGATCGCGCTTTTCGAAGCTCTTGCATATGTGAGTTATCTCGCTCACCATATACTCGGCAGCTTCTTTCCTCTTGTCGATGATCGACTGAAGATTCATTTTTTATTACCTCCTTGAAATATATAAGTCGAGCGGCCGCCCGAGGCTGCTGCACTTTTCGCGGCTGCCGCTCAAAACAGTCTTTTATTTGCGGGGACCGGTAAAGCCGTTCGCCTGCTGGAACTTGTCAATTTTGTCGATAACTCCGAGGACGACGTCGAAGCCGTTGCCGACGGTTTCAACATCGAAGCGCTCGGGCATATCGCGCCAGGTGTGATAATAATAGGTAAGGGTCGGATCCTGAGCCGCAAAGGTGACGGACTTGGCACCGGCCTTTGTCATCGGGGTGCTGTCGCAGCCGCCGACGGGGTTATGTATGCAGCCCTTGGTCTTGCTCTCTATTCCGAGCTCCGCAAAGGTATCCTTGAACATCGTTTCAAGATCCTTGTCGAAGCGGCAGAACTGCCAATCGTCCTTGACAACGACCTCGAAATAGTCCTTGTCGGCGACGGAGTCGATATTTATGTTCCAAACGTTGTCAAGAATCGGCTCGCCCTTATGCATACGGGTGAACGCGATGGAGCCGCGCAGACCCGCCTCCTCGGAGCCGCAGTTGAAGTCGATTATACGGCAGTTTTTGGGCATCTTCTCGGGATTCTCTTTGAAATACTTCGTAACGACATAGCTGAGAGCGCAGCCCGTTGCGTTATCCATAGCGCCGCGCGAAGCGTTGCGCGGATCGGGATCTGCCCACATAACAAGGAACGCACTGCCTATGGCGGTAACAATCGGCATAAAGCGCATAGCGAACATAAAGTTCACGAACGCGGGCGAAGCAAAAGCCTCTATCGCCCAACCTGCGCCGAAATAATATCCGGTGTAGATAGTCGCAACGGCGACAGAAGTGCCGGCGAGGAAGAAGAAGCAAAGCGCACCGAAGCCGACCTTGGCGAAGGTGGCGATGAGGCCGAGCTTAGGCTTCGTATAGGCGTGCTCCGAATGACGCCAGTTCCAGCTGGTGTCGGTATGTCCGGAGAGGACAATGGTATAGTCGTACTTGCCGTCCTCCGGGAGCAGCTCGCCGTAGGTGTTCTGCGATATCTCCTGCTTAAAGAACATATCGAACCATGTCTTATAAAGGAAAACGCTGCATACGAGCCAAACAATAACGGTTATCGACACGAGAGCCATTCCGTACCAGACCGAGGGGATACCCATTGCAATATATACAAGGGCGCTCAGCGCAAGGCCGACCCAGCCGGCATAGGGGATTCCGCCGATGGACGCACGCGGAGAGACCGCAAATTCTTCACGAATCGGCTCGATGCCTATCTCTCTGAGCTTATCGCCCATATAGGCCGCAAATTTTTTCTCATTGTCGGTACCCGGCAATCTTGAACCGATGTTCTTCGAGGCGTGATTGACTATGTCATACACCTCTTGAGCATACTTTCTGTGTTCTTCTTTCATAAAAAGCGACACTCCTTTTGTAAATGTGTCATAATTATACAATATTTCGGAGATGAAAAGCAATAGACATTAAATAGAATACAAAAATTTCTTTAAAATTTGTTAACAAATAAATTATTTCGGCGATTGGCGGGAATAATAACAAATACAATATAAAATATTCTCACAAGAAAGAGTGAATGAAAACGGACAAGAATAAAAGAAAAAAGATTTCCAAGCGTGATTGCCCTACCCCGAGCGCCGCTTCCGTAACGGGCGAGCCCGAGGACGTGTTTGACATGGTGAACAAATACGGCACGTACAACATTCAGCCCACCGCCCAGACCGAAAATTCCTTTCCGTATATTTCGCAGGGATTGCCTGAAAAAAGCAAAAATATTAAAAAGAATTAACTTCTTCCCCGCGGTATTAACCGCGGTTTTTTTGGTATAAAGCAACTTTTCTTGTTTGAAACGCTCAAAAATCGTTGACAGAATTTGTATAATCTATTAAAATATGAAAAGGAAGATATTATTGGGGGGAGTAGATAATATTGTTAAGAATCGCAGTATGCGAGGACAACATTCGCGAGCTTCGTGAAATCATGTCGCTCATTGAGGAGTACCCGCGCAAGTCGGCCTACGGGATAGAGGCTACCGCCTTTTCCGATTCCGAAGAATTGGCAAAACGGATAGACGAGTTTGATGTTTTTCTTCTCGATTACCTGATGCCGGGAATAGACGGGCTCGAGCTTTCAAAACGTATCAGAGAGAAATATATGACAACAAAAACCATTATATTCATCTCGCGGTATGACGACATCGTCTATGATGCATTTGAGGTTCACGCCCATCGCTATCTCATCAAGCCCGTTGAAAAAGAAAAGCTCTATCAGGCGCTCAACGAGCTCAACGTAGACGCGTATGCGTTTCGCCGACTGCTTGTCAAGAACGGCGGAGAGTCAATGCTTATCGATATAGACAAGATATATTTTATCGAAGTCAAGCTCAAGAACACGCATATCCACTATGAAGAAAACGGCGAGGAGAGAGTTTTCGTATGCAGAAAATCGCTCAACAGCTTTGAGAGGGAGCTCTCCCCTTTCTGGTTTCAGCGCACACACCGCGCCTACCTGACGAACCTTGCGATGATAGAGTCGTTTGACAACAAGAGCATATACATAAAAAATCTGGAGAGACGTCTCCCCATAGGACCAAACCACATTAACAGGATATCGAGCAGGCTCTTTCAGCTGACCCGGCAGCGCAGCGGAGGCGATGCGGGGAGGTCTGCGCTATGAATACATTCGCAGCGCTCTGTGCTCCGCTGAATCTCGTCAGCTGTGTGTGCTGTATTCTTCTTGTACACACATTTTTGTATTCGGTCGGTTACGAAACGAAAACGAGAAAAATCCCGCTCACTGTTTTCTGTTTCGTCCTCGCTGTGCTCAGCTTCGCTCCGGCATTTTTGCCGAAATACCTCGATGTGGCCGACACCGTTGACATGACATCGACTCTGTGCCACATCGTCTATCCCTATCTGATGTTCAAGTCGCGCAAAAAGACGGCCTTTTTATGGATAGGAATAGCCATGGTATCGAGCCTTGACTACCTGGCGTTCATATTAAACTATGCCATGAGGCTCGGCGTCATAGGTCAGCTGATAACCCGTATTGTCATATATCTAATTATATTCGCCGTCACCGCACTGATAGTCAGAAAGAACGGACGAGCAGACCTCACGGAAGCCTTCGACAAATTCCCGCCTGTCGCAAGCCTGATGATATACGCGGCTTTTCTCGCCGCATATTACAGCGTCACGGTCTCGTTCAACGCGGAATACACAAAAGAGACCGCAAACTCGCTGACGATGTTTTCTTCGCTGCTTATCGTCGGCTGCATAGCGTATCTGGTAATAAAATATCTCACTGCCTCGCAGAAAAAACGCGCAACGGAAAAGCAGCTCGAGCTCGAGCTCAACCATTACAGCAACATGGTTGAAAAGAACCGTGATATGCGCGTGTTTCGCCATGATTTCAAGAACAATCTTATCTCCGTAAGAGCCCTGATAGGCGGCGGTCAATATAACGAAGCGGAAAAATACATAGACGAGCTCTACGGCAGACTCGACGCGACAAAGAATACATTTTCAACCGGAAACCATCTCGCGGACGCCATACTCGCCGAGAAAAATTCTGCGGCCGTTTCGCAGAAAACCGAAATAGATTTTGACGGAATCATCCCGAGCGACGGTATAGACAACATCGACCTTTGCACAATCCTTGCAAATGCGCTCGACAACGCCCTTGAAGCGAGCAAGTCGATTGAAAATGCGATAATCAATGTGCGTGCCGCCGTAAATTCCGCGGTTTTCATGCTCACCGTCAGCAACCCCACCCTCCAACCTGTCGAGATAAAGAACAACCGTGTAAAGACAACTAAAGCAGACAGCGTAAACCACGGACTCGGCATCGGGAGCATAAAGAATGCGGCAAAAAAATATAACGGCGAAGTAAATCTCAAATATGAAGACGGACATTTCACTGTTGAAGTGATGATGATAATGAGAAAGGGTGCAAGAAAAAATGAAGGGTAAAATCAAAGAAAAGCTCAGGAGATTCTTGAGCATTGCTCTCGCGGCGCTTATTCTGGCAGGCTGCGCGGGGGCGGCTTTCGCCGACGGCTCGGACGCGAGCGGTACGCTGAACGGCGTTAACTGGGTGTATACCGCCGCCGACAAGACGCTTGTTTTGAGCGGCAGCGGCACACTTGACGCAAGTTCTGACGCCTTCAGCACATCGGCTTGGAACGCCGAATATGTAAAGATCGGCGCAGATGTAGACATCAAAAGCGGTTTGGTATTTAATCACTTCAATTTTGTCAAGGCATTTGAAGTGGATGCGGACAGCAAATATCTCTGCAGCCCCGACAGCATGCTTATGAGCAAAGATCAGACCGTGCTGTTAAAATACCCGTCAAGGAATAATGAATTTTCGTTCTATACCATTCCGGATACCGTAAAGACCATTTCTTACGCTGCTTTTGAGTATGCCCCTCTCAAAACCGTATTTCTCAACGACGGTCTTGAGACTATTGAGGGCTTCGCGTTTTCAAACAGCAGCCTGCTTTATATCACAATACCCGGAACTGTTACTTCAATAGGACAGAGTGTTCTGGCACAATGCAGCTCTATTACAAAGGTAACTTTTGAAGAGGGCGTTACTGCAATACCGACGTCTGCCTTTGACAGATGCCGAAATCTCGAAACAGTCAATCTTCCCGATTCGCTGACGACCATAGGCGATATCGCATTCTGGGACTGCACCAAACTTAAATCCCTGAAGCTCCCGAAAAATCTTCGTGAATTCAAAGGCACTCCCGGAAGAAATATGGGCGGACTCAACATCGCTTTGACGGTCGATCCGGAGAACCAATATTTCAGCACGGATGAGCTCGGTGTGCTCTACAACAAGGACAAGACCCTGCTCTACTATTGCCCGAATCTCCCCTATGCTTTCGACTACACGGTCAGATGCAACCTCAGCGAATATGCATTCAAGGGCTGCGAAAATCTCAGGAATGTTGACATCGCCTACGACCTGCATATCATCCCCGAAAATACATTTAACGGATGCACAAGCCTCGACACCGTGACTCTTCCCGCAACGCTCCAGCGAATCGACAGCACGGCGTTCAACTCATCGCTCAAGACCGTAAACTACCGCGGCACGGAGGAGCTCTGGAACCTTATATCCGTTTACAGCTCCGGCAACAACGCGCTTAAATCGGCAAATATTGTTTATAACTACAGCGAAGAGGAAGAGCCGGAGGAGATAACGCTCACATACGACAAGGATTCAAACACCGTGACCATGACGGGAAGCGGAACTTTGACTGTCAACGACCTGAACAAATGGAGCACAGCGGAAATAAACACCTACGGCCTCAAGGTCAAAATAGGCAAGGGCATCAACATAACGGACGGTCAGATATTCAACGACTGCTCAACGGCGTTCTACTACATGACATCTTTCGAGGTCGATTCCGGCAACCCGTATCTCAGCTCGCTCAACGGCGTGCTCTATAACAAGGACAAGACAAAGCTCATCAGGTTCCCCGACAGGCACACAACGGCAAGTTACGACGTTGTCGAGTGCACGGTTGCATCGACGGTAAAAGAAATCGCGCCATATTCGTTCGCGAGCACGGGAGTCACCGATGTCAATCTCCCGAGCGGACTTGAAACCATCGGCGACCGCGCCTTTTACAACGCTACAAAGCTTGTTGACATCACTATCCCCGACTCCGTAAAGACAATAGGCACAGGCGCATTCAAAAATTGCAGCAAAATGACAAAAGCAACCCTGCCCGAGGGTCTTGAAACTATTCCTCAGGAATGCTTTTCGGGCTGCAAAAAGCTTGAAAGCGTGAACATCCCGGATTCAGTCACAAAGATAAGCTATGGGGCTTTCACAAACTGCGCGCTCAAAGAGATAAATATATCGAAAAATCTTACGGTGATATCAATTCCCGGCTATACCTTCGCAGGATGCCCCGCGGCGGTCACGGTAGACGCAGACAACCCGAGCTACAGCGCAGACAGTCTCGGTGCGCTCTATAACAAGGACAAATCGCTCCTGCTCCACTGTCCGAACTTTGAAAAGGCATTTACTTTCGACATAAGCTGCGGCATAGAGCAATATGCGTTCTCCAGCTGCTCGAACCTCACGGACGTGACCTTCTCCTTTGCAATCAAAAAAATCCCGTTCGGCGCGTTCAGGAATTGCAGCTCGCTCAAAATAACCACCGTTCCCGACACGGTCAGGATGATAGATTCTGTGGCATTCTCAGGCTGCGCCATGACAAACTTCTATCTCCCCGACTCTGTCGAATACTTGGGAGACAGCGTTTTTGAGCGCACACCGCTGACACATTTTGAGTTCAACGACAAAATAGATACCTTCAAAGACATATTTCCGATATGCAAAAATCTCAGGACGGTCGTTCTCGGCAAGGGCATAAAGAAAATAGAGTCCGGTGCGCTCGGCGGCACGAGCAAGATAGACACGATATACTACCGCGGCAGTAAAAGCGACTGGGAAAAGATAAATGTCACCGACGTTGCCTCGGCGCTCAAAAATATCAAGATTGTCTATAACTACGGTCAGACGAGCGGCGTTTGCGGAGATAACCTCGCATGGAGCCTGCAGCCCGACCTCTTCCAGATAACTGTCGAGGGCAGCGGCGATATGTATTCCTACGACAACGCTGAGGACTTCACTTGGAGCAGCACCGCAGACGATGTCATGGGCGTTGTAATAGGCAACGGCGTCACCTCCGTAGGCAAGAATGCGTTCAACGGCTTCCCCTATCTCAACGAGGTATTGCTCGGAAGCACCGTTGCAAGAATCGACTCTCTTGCATTCGCAAACTGCGGCGACCTTATGACAGTTGCGATAACAACGGAGGGCGACACGAAAATAGAGTACGGCGCGTTTGACGGTCACAACGAAAAATTCCTGCTCATATGCGACGAGAAGAACACCGCCGCGCAGGCTTTCGCCCTTGATAATGAGATGCCGCTTGTGACAGTAAGCTACGACGAGGAAAAGAAGGTTATAAACTTCAAGGGCACGCTCACCGTCTTTGAGAGCGTTGCCGGAAGATACCTCGCCTACTACGCATCGAGATACCCCGATGCCATGTATCTCCACTTCGACGTTCTGACCTTCGACGGAATCAAGACGGCAGACTCGACGGACGGCAAGAGATTCGAGTGCGTCGATCCCGACTCCGAGTACCTCACCTTCAAGGATATCTATGTGAAGATAAGCGTTATGAAGGACGGCGAGGAAAAGGACGTCACCTTCGGCGAAATGCTTGAAAGATACGAAAACGGCGACTATGACGCTTTCTATGCCGAAATAGAGAACGACAAGGGCACGGATAAATCGCTCGTTGTCAAGGCTTTCCAGGCAATCTTCAAGCCGATTCTTAAAATCACGTCATCTATAATTAATTTTATAAAGAAGCTGTTTAAATAACACAGACGAGCCGCTCTGCAAAACTCGCAGGGCGGCTCTTTTTGCGTTTCGTTCGCGCTTATTATTGATTTTCTTCCCGCGAAATGATATTATAAAGGGCAACAGATTTTCGGAGATGAGTTTTGTGTTTATTCTGACGCTCGGCAGCACCGACCCGTTTTTCAATCTGTCGGCGGAGGAATATCTGCTCCGCGAAAAAAGCGAGGATTTTTTCCTGCTTTGGAGAAATGAGCCGTGCATTGTAATCGGTAAGAATCAGGTCGCCGCGGACGAAATAAACCCCGATTATGTCTCGGCCCGCTCCCTGCCCGTTGTCAGGCGTATAACCGGCGGCGGGGCAGTTTATCACGACGCGGGCAACCTCAATTTTTCGTTCATTCAAAACGGCGAGCCGAACAGAGCGGCGCTGTGCGGACCTGTTATCGAGGTTCTTCGCTCTCTCGGCGTTGAAGCAGAGCTTTCCGGGCGAAATGATATCACAGTCGACGGCAGAAAAGTTTCCGGCACCGCTATGTGCTCGCACGGCGGCAGATCGCTGTTTCACGGGACGCTGCTGATAAATTCCGACCTCGACGCCCTGTCCGAAGCGCTGAGAGCGGACGGGGAAAAGCTTGCGGGACACGGGGTAAAATCAGTAAGAAGCCGCGTGGCAAACATCTCTGAATTCACTGAAAAACCACTCTGTGCAGAGGCTGTCGGTGCTATTCTCGCCCGTTATATGACGGAGCGCGGCGGCGAAAAATACGAGCTTAACGAAAATGAGATAAGTGCCGTTTCGACAATTCGGAACAGCAAATATACCGCCGACTCGTCGAGCTGCGGGGCTGAGTATCCCGAGCAGTCGGAGCGCGTGCGTCTCGGGTGCGGGACGGTCTGCATAAAGAAGAAAACCGCCTGCGGGAGAATAGAGGATATCCGCATTTTCGGCGACTTTATGAATACCGGAGACGTATCGGAGATTGAGAATCATCTTAAAGGAATCGAGCTTCGGCGCGGGGCGATAACATCGGCGCTCGAATCGGTTCAAACGGAAAAATATATCCCCGGGCTGACAGCCGGGGAGCTTGCGGACATCATAACAAAAAGCGAGTGATACACATGGAGAGACTCAAAAGAACGGCCGCCATACACGATATATCGGGCTTCGGCAAATGCTCGCTGACAGTCGCGCTGCCGATAATCTCCGCTATGGGCATTGAAGTGGCGGCCATACCCACGGCCGTGCTCTCTACGCAGACGGGCGGGCTCGAGGGCTTCACCTACCGCGACCTCACGGCAGATATGCGCCCGATAGCGGCGCACTGGAAAAAGCTCGGAATAAAATTTGACGCGATATACAGCGGCTTTCTCGGCTCTCTTGAACAGATAGACATAGTGACGGATTTCATCGATGACTTCAAAGAGAAAAACACCGTTGTGCTTGTCGACCCCGCTATGGCGGACGGCGGCAGTATGTACTCGGTGTTCAACATGGACTTTGCAAGGCAGATGACGCGCCTTTGCGCCAAGGCGGACATAATCGTTCCGAACTTCACGGAGGCGGCATTCATGCTCGGCGAGGAATACCGCCCTGCCCCCTACTCAAAAGAATATGTTGAATCGACGCTTCGCAGGCTCTCTTATCTCGGACCGTCAAAAGTGGTTCTGACGGGCGTTGCATTCGACGGCAGACAGGTCGGCTCGGCATCATACGACCGCTCGACAGACGAGATAAGCTACGCCCTCTCGGACACGGTGGACGGATATTTTCACGGCACGGGCGACGTGTTCGCGAGCGCGCTGCTCGGCGCATACATGAACGGATTGAGCCTCGCCGAAAGCGCGAGGATAGCTGTTGACTACACCCACGGCTGCATCGTGAGGACAAAAGAAGCGGGCACGGATCTTCGCTACGGCGTTGATTTTGAGCACGGAATACCCGATCTGCTCCGGCAGACGGGGATAATATAAAAAAGAAAAGGCAAAGAGGAGAGGAAGAAATGAGCTACGCAGACGAGGTATTTATCGCCAACTGCAAGGATATACTCGAAAACGGCACATGGGACACGGACTACAACGTTCGCCCGCACTGGGAAGACGGCACGAGCGCGCACACGATAAAGAAATTCGGCATCGTCAACCGCTACGACCTTTCAAAGGAGTTCCCGGCGATGACGCTCAGAAAAACTTTTATCAAGAGCGCAACGGACGAGCTGCTCTGGATATGGCAGAAGAAATCTAACAATGTCAACGACTTCAAGGGTCACGTCTGGGACGCTTGGGCCAATGAAGACGGCAGCATCGGCAAGGCATACGGCTATCAGCTCGGAGTCAAGCACCACTATCCGGAGGGCGATTTCGACCAGGTTGACAGAGTTCTCTATGACCTCAAGCACAACCCGCTCAGCCGCCGCATACTGACAAACATATACGTCCACGCAGACCTGAGTGAAATGAATCTCTACCCCTGCGCCTACAGCATGACTTTCAATGTCACGGGCAAGAAACTCAACGCGATACTCAACCAGCGCTCGCAGGATATGCTCACGGCAAACAGCTGGAACGTCTGTCAATATGCGACGCTCGTTCACATGATAGCGCAGGTCTCGGGACTTGAGCCGGGCGAGTTTGTTCATGTCATTGCGGACGCGCACATCTACGACAGGCACGTTCCGATAGTCGAGGAGCTGATAAAGCGCGAGCCCTACGACGCGCCGAAGTTCGTCCTTGACAAATCGATAACAGATTTCTACAAGTTCACGCCCGACAGCGTACATTTTGAGGACTACAAATATCACGAGTTCACCGAGAAGATACCCGTTGCGATATAAGGAGCGAAAATGAAAGCAATAGTTTGCGCCGACATAAACTGGGGCATCGGCAAGGGCACGGGAATGCTCTTTCATATCCCCGCCGACCTCAAGTTTTTCAAAGAGAAGACCATGGGCAGCACCGTTATCATGGGACGCACGACATTTCTCTCCCTGCCGGGGCAGAAGGCTTTGCCTGGCAGGAAGAACATAGTGCTGACGCGAGACGAAAATTGGAGCGCCGAGAATGTCACGGTGTACCACGGCATTGACGGGCTCGCGGACATTATTGAAAATGGCGAAAATGTATTTCTCATGGGCGGAGAGGCGGTCTACAACGAGCTGATTGACTCATGCGATGAAGCGTATGTAACGCGCGTAAATGCGGATGGAAAGGCGGAGAAGTTCTTTCCCGACCTCGACCGCCGCGCAGGCTGGAAGCTCGTCGAGCGTTCCGCCGCGCAGGAGAGCAACGGATATATTTTCACATTTGACAGATATGTAAAAAAATAAGCTATACGAAACGGGATTGACGGACTGACCGCCAATCCCGTTTTTTTGTTTTATTCGGTCGGGTCGGACTTTTTTCGGCTCTTTAATCAAAGATTTATTTTTGCGCTATCGCCGTTCTTGTCGCAATATGCACAAACAAAGCGCCCGACATTTGGAAATATTGACGAGAGAAAAATAAAGTTTTTCCGTTGACAAACGCCGAAAAGGATGATAATATACAACTGAGCTATTCGAGATAGCTCAGTTAGCTAACTTTTTAATACGGAGGACAAATCGTGATTATACTCGATTTCCACTCAAAAATACCTATCTACGAACAGATCGAGGAGCAGGTGATGCTCATGGTCAGGCGCGGCGTGTACAAGCCGCATGACCGTCTGCCCTCCACCCGCTCTTTAGCTTCCGAGCTCAAGCTCAACGTGAACACCGTAAAGCGCGCGTTTCAGGAGCTTGAGGCAAAGGGCGTGACCTATTCCCAACCCGGGCGCGGAGTCTTTATCAGCGAAAACGCGGCGGACAACAGTCGCGTGCGCGAGCAGGCTCTTTCGGCGCTCTCGGCCGCTCTGCGCTCGGCGAAGGCAAACGGGCTGAGCGAAGCGGATATTGAGGAGCTTCTAAAGCAGGTCTACGCCGAAAACAAATGAAAGGAGCAAAGAGGCAAACGCCATGATTGAATTCAGAAACGTCACCAAAAGCTACGGCGATTTTACCGCCGTTGAGGACATATCCTTCTCCGCTTGTGACTCGTCCGTCTGCGGTCTGATAGGCTACAACGGCGCGGGCAAAACAACGCTTATAAAATGCGCCGCAGGGCTCTATAAGCCGGACTCCGGCAAGGTGCTTATAGACGGCGAATCCACCTACAATTCCGATGAGGTGCGCTCGCGGCTGTTCTTCGTGCCGGACGATCTCTTCTTCCCCGTCGGCTCGACCCCGAGCAGCGCGGCTCGCTTCTACAAAGACTACTACCCGGAGTTTTCATTCGGCAACTTCGAGCGTATGCTAAAGCTCTTTGAGCTTGACGGCGACGCGAAAATACGCGGATTTTCAAAAGGAATGCAGCGCCAGACAGAGATAGCGTTAGCGCTCGCCTCGTCGCCGAAGGTCCTGCTGCTCGACGAATGCCTCGACGGGCTTGACATCGCAAAAAAGGACATCTGCAAGCAGCTTTTCATGGACTACATGGCTCAGAGCGGCTGCACCATGCTCATCTCGTCCCACGCGATAGCAGATCTTCAAAACCTCTGCGACAGGATAGTGCTGATATCCGGCAAGCGTATGCAGATGAACTGCTGCACGGACGATATCCCCTCTACCTGGCGCAAATTCAGGCTTCAGTTTGACTTTGAGCCGACGCGCTCGATATTCGGGAATATCGACATCAAAAAGCTCGACATCGACGGCAGGAGCGCCGTTGTGACCGTCTGCGGACATATCGATGACGCGAGGGCAAAGCTCGACGCATTGGAGCCGCTGTTTATCGACGAGTTCCCGATGGAGCTTGAAGAAATATTCTTACAGGAAACGGAGGATAAGAGCGATGAAATCTCAAAAGTCTTTGAATAATATTGCTTCCGCCGACTTAAAGCGCAGCTTTGCTTCAAATCTCGTCATACCCGCGCTGACCTTTCTCGCATTCACTGTGCAGGCGGCAGTATGCACATATTTTCAGTTCAAACAGAAAGAAAAGGTCTTTTTCACATGGTTCAGGGACTCGCCCGATGCGCTTGTTTTCATCTCATTCTGCATTGTGCTCGTCGGCGCGATACAGGCGGCATATACCCTGCGGTTCATCAACATAAAGAATCAGTCAAATGTGTGGTTCAGCTTCAATCTCAGCCGCTCGACGCTCTTTAAAAACCGCTGTGTTTCTTCGCTGACGCTCCTCGGCGCGGCGATAATAATACCCGGAATAATCAGCGCGATAATATGCTGCGCGTCCGGCTGCTCCGCCGCAAAAGTTCTCCCGGTAATATTCTATCAGTATTCCGGATTTTTGACGATGATGTTCGCGGGCTTTGCGATAGGCGCGCTGACGGCGTCGCTCACGGGCAGCGTTGCGGAGAGCATATTCTATTCTGTAGTGCTCATTCTCGCCCTGCCGCTTCTCTCGACTGCTTGGGACGCCCTTTCTTCGGTATTTCTGCGCGGCAGGACGGCAGTCTCCGGCGTGAATTACACCGGCGACATGGATATGCAGCATTACTATTTCAGTTTCTCCATCCAACGGGGCGGACGCGGGATAATGGCATTCTGCCCGTTCACGCTGTTCCGCGTTCCCGGGACAAGCAGAGCGGATGTGATGAGCTTGAAGCTGCGCGGATTCGGTCCTATCGACTTCGGTTACTGCAAGGACGGCTCGTCCCTGCCCGGGATAGGCGCATGGCTTCCGATACTGCTTTGGATAGTTTTGACCGCCGTATTGGTCGTGCTCGCGCAGCGGATGTTCGGCAAAAAGAAGCTTGAAGAGCTCGGAGTTCCGGCGGCGAGCCGTGTGCTCACAGCGCTTACCTCGGCGATAATAGTGTTCTGCGGATTTTCCGTTCCCGCATGGGTTTTGAAAACGGCTCTCCCCTCCGTTAATACTGCGCTCACCGCGCTTTTGGGTATCGCCGTCATGCTCGCGGCATATTTTGCCTACACATTCATTGCGCGCAGGAATTTGAAGGCGGTTCGCAAGAATCTCTGGCAGTTTGCAATGCCGGTCGGCGCAGCGGCGATAATCACCGCAATATTCCTGACCGGCGGATTCGGCTACACCGCGCGCGTTCCCGAGGAGGAAGAGATAGAGTATGTCACGGTGTCGATGCCGTTCAGCTTTGAGAGCGGAATGGCGCAAAACGGCAGTATACTCCGCACCGTCAAGGGCACTGCAACGGTTCTCAAGCCCTATTCCAACTGCATAACTCTCTCGACGGAAAAGGACATAAACACGGTGCTCTCCATCCACAAGCTCATAACGAACGAGAAGAAGAGCGACGAAAAGACAAACACCCAGTTCTCCGTCAAGTATTATTTCAAGAACGGGAAGAGCATGGAGCGCACTTTCACGAACATAAGCGAAAAAGACCTCAACTCATATTTTGCCGTTGCCGACACGGACGGGGTAAAGGAACAGCAATATCTTTTCCTCGCCGCCTCCGACACAGAGCGCGAAAAGCTCAAAAGCGAAGACGTAAAAGCTCCGAATATGTCGAACCTGCAAGGCTATTTCTTATTTCGAAACTACGGCAGTCCGCTGCGCAATACGGATGGCGTTCTAATAGCGAGCAAGGACGGCAGCTTCTGCCGCGAGCTGAGCTCAGATGAGCTTGATAAGCTCGGCAAATGCATATGGAGCGACATATCGAAGAAAAAATATACGGATATTCTTCGCGGCAGCGAAAAGGAAGTCGCATATATTTATCTCATCGACAACGCCACGAACTACGGCGGTCGATATGAAGAAAATGTTGAAGGCAGATCTGTTCTTGCGGCTGTCACGGACGACATGACCGAGACGCTGAGGTTTATCAAAGAACACGGCATGGCGGACGCGCTCGGACAAAAGCGTGAAGTTAAGAGCGTCAATATTTACGACTGCCGCCGCATCATTTTGCAGGCGCAGGAGATAAACAAAAGCGGAAAATACGGCGGCACCGCGATAAACCCGATTTTTATTATGAGCACGATGTTCAACACGAAAGAAATAAAGTTGGTGACCAAAGCTTTCGGCGACATGGATGACTGCTTCATAAAGAGCATTACAAATCAAAAGCAGTCAGACGAGCTGTTTGCTCTCGCTCAAGGACAGTGTTACACCTCTCTCGGCGGCTATATCGCGCAGATAACATTCACCGACGGCTACAATCAGACGATGTACATTCCCGAAAGCGATGCACCGGGATATATAAAATAACGAGAAAAGCGGCAGGGCTTCAAAAGGCTCCTGCCGCTTTTCGTTCCCGGGCGATAAAATACCGCTTGACAACAATTTGCCGTTTTGATAAAATTTGATATATAATACAGCAAAGGCGGTTATTAAAGTGAAAAAATTCATCTCCGTTTTACTTGCGCTCATTCTTATTTGCGGCTCGGCTTTTACGGCCGGCGTATATGCACAGGAGGACAAAAGCGAAATTTGCTTCGCCGTCGCCTCCGATGTTCACTATGTCACGCCCGCAAAAACGGCGACCTCTACCCCGTATAATGAGGGCGTTGAAACCACCTTCAAATCGGGCAAGGACTCGCTTTATAACCAGAGCGGCTTTATCATCGACGAGTTTTTGGATCAATGCGCAAAAAATCCCGAGTGTCGGTTTGTTCTGATAACCGGCGACATTGCAACGCACGGCAGAGATTTTGCCTCCGAGCATGAGGCCGTCGCCGCGAAGTTCAGAAAGTTTGAACAGGAGACCGGAAAGCAGGTTTATGTTATAAACGGCAACCACGACAGCGCCCTCAACTGCGCCGTAGGCCGCGAAGATTTTATTTCCATATATCACGAGTTCGGATACGACAAGGCGGTTTCCGTTGACGAGAACACCTGCTCCTACAGCGTCAATCTCAACGACGAATATACTCTCGTCGCGCTTGACACCTGCGATGAAAGATACAGGGTTGTGCCGAACAATGACCTTTCGAGAATGAACTGGGCGGTTACACAGATCAGAAACGCGAAGCGCGAGGGCCGAAAAGTGATAATGATAATGCACCACAATCTTTTGGAGCATAACCCCTATCAAAAGGCCCTCGAAAAGAACTATGTTGTCGATACTCCGTATTCGTTCGCGGGTCTGCTTGCGGACTCGGGCGTAAAGCTCGTGTTCTCCGGTCATACGCACATAACCAGCGCAACCTCCTACACGAGCTTCTTGGGCAACACGATATACGATTTTTCAATGCCGAGCCTCGGTAACTTCCCCGCGGAATATAAGCTGTTCAAGATGACCGACAGCGAAATAAAATACGAGACGAAGAAAATCGAGCATATCGACGCGGATAAGCTCGTCGAAGTTTGCAAGGGCTACAGCAAAAAAGATATCGCCCTTATGAAGAACGATTTTCAGCAGTACACATGGAACAGGTCGCACGCCGTTTATTCCAAAAAAATCCGCAAGGACATTTCGCCCGAAACCATAGGCATCGAGGAATCGAGTGCGTTTTACGGCAAGCTCAAGCTCGTCACGGACGGATTGAGAGAGCTGTCGGACACCCCGATCTACGGCGAAAACGGTATTCAGGCTATGGCGGCGGCATACGGACTCGAGATTCCGAACAGCAGCTATTCGACTCTCAACGAGGCGCTGACAACGGCCTATCTCACCTACAAGAGCGGCAGGAGAATTTACTCGCAGGATTCCGATGATTTCAAGCTCATAGTGAAGCTCATCGCCTTCTCTATCCGCAAATCCGCGGCAGAGGCGGCGGACGGCGATGTGCTGTTTGACGCCAACGCTTTTCTCAGAGAGCTCGGTTACAGCGGAACCGTAGCCGACAATATACTCAAAGAATTCAGCAAAAAATACGGCTTTGCAACACCCGAAGAAAAGGCGGCTCTCTCTCTTGCGTTTGCTCTTTTCGGCGGATTTTGCAGCGATACAGACGGGGTCGATAACCGCGACGGAACCATCCCCGGCTACGGAGTGAAAGAGGCCGCACAAAATCGGTTTGCAGCGGCATTTGAAAAGATTTTAATAAAAATTATCGAGATAATCAAAAAATTCTACCCGATTTTTACTCCGTTTTTCGAAAAGTCAATATAATCCATACGGTCGAGGCTTGAAACCTCGACCGCTTTTTATTGCCGTTATTCAGATTACTAAAGCAGGAAAATATAAACGGGAGCTTTAAAAGTTAATGTAAAATCTCGACGTTTTTGCCTATTATTCTAATATAAAGTGATTTTTTTGTGTGTCTTATATATAATATTATGTGTATTGTACTTTTTGTGCATAATATAGGAGGTAAAAATTATGAAAAAAGTATTAAAATCAGCTGCGGCAATCTTGCTGGTTTTGACTCTCGCTTTTTCGGCGTTCGCCATAGGCGGCGTTTTTGCCGAAGAAACAGAGCCGCTGAGCAGCTTTGCCGTATCCGCGAAAGGCAGCGGAGCTGATTCGGCCGCACTCGGTACCGTCTCATGGTGGAAGAGCGACGTTGACGGCAAATATTATATGTTCATGCCGTCAAAATCCGACCTTTCATCGATAACGGTCTGGTTCACTGCGACCGACGACGTTATGTGCGGCGGAGTCAAGCTCGAAAACGGCGCACAGACAAGAGTGTTCGCAAACGGCGGCGAGTTTGTCCTCAGCGTCGGCGATGCGAAGTACACGGTAGTGTTCCTCAATTCGAGCAAGCTCCCGACAATGTTTATCAACACCCCCGAGGGCGGACTCGATAGAATCCACGCCGACAAGTCCCACAAGGAAAAGGGCTGCACCATGCTCGCCCTCAACTCAAAGGGCACGGTCGACTATGACGCCGAGCTCGCCTCTATGAAGGGCAGAGGCAACTCAACCTGGGGCTATCCGAAAAAGCCCTACAACATCAAGCTCGGCTCCAAAGCCAAGCTTTTCGGCATGGAAAAAGCGAAAAACTGGTGCCTTATAGCCAACTACATTGATCTCAGTCTTATGCGCAACCAGATAGCCTATAATCTCGGCGCAGACATCGGCATGAACATGTCGCCTGACTGCAGAAATATCGACCTCTATGTCAACGGCGAATACAAGGGCGTCTATCTCATCACCGAAAAGGTTGAGATAAACAAAAACCGTGTCGATATTTTCGACCTGGAAGAGGCTACGGAGGATTTGAATCCCGACCTCGATTTTTCGACTCTTGCCCCCCAAGGCATCGCAGGCAAGTACAGTGGATATATAGAGAACAGTCAGCGTTGGTATGATATTCCTAACGAGCCCGAGAATATTACGGGCGGTTATCTGCTTGAGCTTGAGCTTACGGATCGCTATGCAGAAGAGCCGAGCGGATTCATTACCAAAAACACCCAGCCGGTGGTTTTGAAGTCGCCTGAATATGCTACCGAAGCACAGGCAAAGTATATCAGCGGCTACTGGCAGGAATTGGAGGATGCTCTTTACAGCGAGACCGGCTATAACAGTCTCGGCAAGCACTACACCGAATATATCGACATAGTCTCATGGGCTAAGCAGTATCTTATTCAGGAATGGACAAGCAACTGGGATGCGGGTCTCACCAGCAACTTCTTCTACAAGGATGTTGACAGCAAGCTCTTTGCCGGTCCCCTTTGGGATTTTGACACCGCAATCGGCAACAGCGAGGGAAGAGACGGCATAAATCTTAAAGATCCCACCAATCTTCATGCAAAGAGCAGAAATCTCTGGTATAACTCGCTCATAGGTAACGACAACGTCAAGGCCACCCCAAACATCTATGCTCTCTGCTACAGACACGCCGACTTTGCGCAGACTGTTGAGGAACAGATGCAGACTGTTTTTGCGCCGGCAGTTAAGGCGATGCTCGAAGGCAAATATAAGACATATGTCGACGAAGTAAAAGATTCGGCGATCATGAACGCTATCAGATGGAATTATTATAATACCACTGATACAGCCGCCATAGCCGATAATTACAACAGCGAAATCAATTATACATATGATTTCATAAAGACGCGCACCGATTTCCTTTCCGGCGCCCTCACCCTCAAGAACGAGGGATTGACGATATCCCACATCCCGTCGCAGAAGCGCACCGGCTCCGAGATAACTCCGGAAATCACCGTCAAGTGCCTTGACAGAGTTCTCACCGAGGGCGTTGACTACACCGTTGCTTTCTCCGACAACGTAGAAAAGGGCACTGCCACAGTTACGGTCACCGGCATGGGCGACTACGAGGGCATGGAGGCTCAGACTACGTTCAAGATACTCCTCGTTTCCGATCCGCTCGACTGGACAGGCGGCTCGGGCGAAGAGCGCGCAAAGGAGAGCTTGAACAAATTCGGCGCAAAATTTGTTGATACTATCGAGCTGATACTCTATTATATCGTCAAGCCTTTTAAGAAATAACGGCAGCACATATTTTGATTGCGGCAGGACAACACATCCTAAATAAAGTTACAAAAAATCAGCGGATCGGGATATTCCCGTCCGCTGATTTTCTATGTGTTCTTTAGTTTTTGGCTGTGAGAGTCGTACATCATAACAAATTGGGGGTTACAGAGCAGTTGCAAGTCCCAATTTATCAAGCGCGCTTATAACGGCAAAATCCTACCCGGCGGGAAAGTTCGGATAGGATTCGTTAGGGATTATTAATCCTGATTTAACCGTTTTGCAGTCGCCTGATCTACAACAGTAGAAATTATTAGGGATTATTAATCAGCCCGGCAGAGTCTGCGCGGTTCACGTATCTACAACAGTAGAAATTATTAGGGATTATTAATCCATATAAGCTCTCGCTCGTCTGCGGTATCTACAACAGTAGAAATTATTAGGGATTATTAATCCTTTGAAATTTGCCTCATAAGCGCGTTATCTACAACAGTAGAAATTATTAGGGATTATTAATCCATAATGAGCGCAACGCCCGCCAGTACATCTACAACAGTAGAAATTATTAGGGATTATTAATCTCCGACTTGTCGAGTCCCAGGTCTCATCTACAACAGTAGAAATTATTAGGGATTATTAATCGAAGAAAGAAATGCCGTTCGAGCAGTATATCTACAACAGTAGAAATTATTAGGGATTATTAATTCAAGCGCATCGCCAGACGAATAGAGCCCATCTACAACAGTAGAAATTATTAGGGATTATTAATCCCAGGGTTGTTATAACTCACAAATTTATTTTTGACAACTTGTAAAATATTAACAAAAAAATATACGTCATAGACTAATAATCCCCTTTAATTAGTAATTATATCATATTTAGACTGAGGTTTGCAAATTTTATTTTACAATTAGTAAATCAGTGTCCTCGTTTCTTGCATATCCATATTTTTCGATTTTACAAGAATTGCTGAGATTAAAAATATATACACTATCAGTTTGGTCAAATTGTTTTAGCCATTTATTGTTTAAATCTGTAACAATGTTATTTAAAATTCGCTCACGCTCTGCAACACACTCTTTTCGGTTGAGTATGTTGCAGAGTCGGACTGTTTATGAGCATTCGTTCCGTTTAATTGAAACGAATCTTGAACCATAATATTTTCTTCGGTTTCAAGTGAATGAAAAAATATTGAAACAGGGCAGAAAATAAAATCATTTAATTGAGATATAGCTAAAGGCTGTTCGCTCATCTTTGTGTATATTCAAGCCATTCGGCATTAGTTATACTAAGCTTTGCTTTTTGAAGCATATCATCCGGAGTGTCTTTTAAAACATTTATTGCCCAAAGTGCTTTTCTTGCAATATTATATGCGCCATTCGCATCGGCATCGCAAGGCAAAGCGGCATTTGAGCCTTTATAATTACGACTGTCATAGAACTCACCTCTGTCATTTGCAACAGGCGAAATAAGGTAGTCATCTTCCGGTAATGTGCTGCCGATAATACTGTTTCTCATTTGAAGTGTTAATGAAAGAAGCCTTATCAATCGATTGTAAAAATCGGCATTGGAAATGCTTAAAACAGAAGCCTTAAGATCACTTGTATAATCAATGCCAAATTCATTAAACAACGATTTGAATTCATCGGTAAGAACAATTTGCTTATTGTCCCACTCGTTATTCTTTTTTTCATTCCGGAAGGATAAAATTCTGCTTGAATTAGTGCAAACAGTCCAAGTTTTTTTGAAATCCGAATTGCATCTCTGGAATTTACCATAATCAATACAGAACTCAAACATATCGGTATTTGTGTTATATTTGATATCATCGATTGTTTCAAATAACTTTTTAGCTTCCGACACACTTGTGTATTTTGGCTTTAAAAGATTAACAAAGCCCGTTACCGGATCTATTTTACTTGTATCCCAAGCCGGAACATAAAAGATGATACCGTTTTGCTTAGCCTTATTTACACCGTCGAATTTATTCGTAAGCTGATATGCTCGCAAAAGGCCGCCGTTTTCGGTCGGTTCCGCCTTTTTATCAATAAGCAAATTGAGTTTGGAAATAAGCATATTTTCAAATTTTTGATAAACTTGCTTTTCAACAGGAAACCTACCGCGCTTGAAGCCGAAGTTTAAATCCTCCATAGCGATAACGGCATCATATTTAACGACTAATTCACAGATTTTGTGAACAACCTGGCTGATGTAGCCTTCTTTCAGTTCCTTTATATTTTCAACAGAGGTCCAGTTTTTTCTTGCTTTATCTCTTTCCTTTTCTTTCTTATCCAAAAGCTTTTGATAATCAACACTGTATCCGTTGTCACCGATTATTTCATTAAGCGACATTTGTTCAACAATTTCACCGTTTGAATTGATAACGCTGATATAAATCAGATTCCTTTCGCCACGGTCAATGCCGATAACGTAATTATCATCTTTATATTTAACCGCCTTGCGAACATCATAATTCAAAAATTCCTGACCGTGAGCCTTGAAGTTGATTGTAACAGACATGTGAAGTGAGAATTGCCTTTTGGTAAATCTTTTGTCTTTTACAATATCATACTCAAAAACGCTTTCTTTTTTCTCGTTATCAGGATTTTTGTTTTTTATCGGTCGGTTGGCATGATGAGTTATTTTCTCCTTGTCATTTATACTTGCTTCACGGTAGAACATCTCGGCTTCACCGTTGAGCTTGTATACCACATTTGATAAATTTCTCTCGTCAAAAAGCATTTTGAAATACAAAGTATGTAAATTCGGAGTTCCTTTGCTGTACTTTGAAAAGTCTTTATTGTAGATTTTAAAAAGATAAAGATATCCGTTTTCTACAAGTTCCATAATTTGCTTTTTTGAAATATTATCATAGCTAATTTGATATGCCTGAGAATTTACATCATCTAAAAATTCTGAGAAGCTTTTGTATTCAGAGGCATTTTTAAAGGTGAAGTTGTATGAAGAATAGTATTCTTGTGCACGGCAGATATAATATTGGATATACTCGCATAAGTCATCTTTTGAAAAATTTTCGCTTGATGTTAAAAATGTTTTTCCTTTTCTTATACGATTTATATTTTCAGGAAGATAGGTGTTCCTAAGATTTTCTAATATAATATTTTCGCCTGCATGTATGCCCGTTTTTTCTTTCCTGCCGTTCTTTTTTACGGTCACTCCATCAATAACAAGAAGGTTTGGGATATCTTTTGATGGATCAGCAGCTTGTTGATAAATAATCTTTTGCAACACATCTTCCTTGCTGATTGGTGAATTGTATTTTTTGGGTATATTGTTTCTAAATTCTTTATCCATAATTGCAAGATAGTAATTATCACCATCTCTAAGCAATTGTGCAGAATTTGCAAATTCGTTTCCTAATGCCCATCCCTTTAAGAAAGTAGGATTGTCAAAATTCAGCTTTATTTTATCTTTGGAATAAGGTTTTTGAGTAATGTAGTTTCTAACCTTATCGTAAAGCCTGTCAATATCTGCTACCGAGTCATAAAATGAAGTGAATTTGCCGTAAAAAAGCTCGTCCTTGTTTTCTTCTTTACCTGTGCCGTTTAACGGTTTAACAAGCTGTTGAAATTCCTTTATTGCGTCAAGCAGGTTTTTTACTAACTCTGTTGCTTTTTCATTTTTATAAAGTCTTTTATCGTAGTCCTTTTCATAATCGGATTTCAGCAATTCCCGTGCCTGCAAATAAGTTTCTTTTATTTTGCGGTTACATTCATTGATTGATGAAATATACCAATCGGTTATTTCATTCCCATTTTCCGCACCAAGCTCTTGAAGTTCAAAAAGCGAAAAGCTTTTTATTGATTTATATACCTTGTCTCGCTTTTCAATATATTTATCGATTTTTGTTGTGCTTGTTACGGGATGCAAAGCTTCATACTTTTCATTCCAAGCTAAGCGTAATACATTCCATGAGTTAAATGCAGCGTTTGAAATATCGGAAACGGCAGCACCTGATTTTATAAATATCCCATTGGCATTATAAGTGTTTAATGATTGCAAAAGCTCTGTAAGCGAATCGATATCACTAATGTGATTATTATAATATTCTTCAATCGCAAGCAACACTTCGTTGTCTGAATTGAATTTCTCGGGAATAAACGATACACTGTCCTTTTCACTTAAGATTTGCTTACGTAACGGTTTCATTAACGGCAATCTTTTTGATTTTTCATTTTTGGCAACCTGCTTGTTATAACGATTTATACATTGATTAAGGCCTTGGATTTTGGTTCCGTCTGAGCAAGTATATACGCCGATCATAGAATTATAAACATCAATGCCCGATTGAGCCAAAACAAAATCAAAATAATCAACAGAAAAAATATCTTCAATTTTTCTGCCGAATCTATTATATAAATTTGTGTTTAGTTTTGTGATAGTTTCATCAGAAAGATTATCGAATATTTTTTGAAAGGTTTTTATATTATCTAAAAAGCGAGGAAGGTTGTCGTTTACACAACGATAAGCTATTGCAGTTGACTTTTTTTCACTCGAATACATATTCTTTCGATTAGTATTAAAACCATTAAAATATGTTGTAAAGTTTCTAAAGCATTCAACTGTTTCTTTTTCATTTTCATCTGTTAAAAAAGCCGGTAAGTCTTCACATATCAACTCTTTTCCAAACAGTCTTTTAAAGTTTGCGGTTGATGTAAGTTGTTTGGATATTTGCTTTCTTATATCATCTTCTAACGATTCCATAGCTTTTGCGTCAGAATCATCCTTATTGCTTTTCCAATATAAAGCCGCATATTCATTGATTTTTTCAATTCTTGCGTTTGCTAATGCAGATTTAATATATTCTTTGTGAAAGCGATCAATATAGCTTTTGACATTTTCATAATTCTCCGCTCTTTGTTTATCGCTTTCAAGCAAAAGCTTTTTATTGAAATTATCTTCGGTTTTTCCAACAGGGATTAAAGAAAATCTTAAGGTTTTGGATAATGAATAGCAATTTATAAGCTGTTCTTTCATCTGTTTTCTCCTCGCTTTTTTATTTTATAATACCATTCTCCTTCTGTTTGGTCAATCAAATTTGGTTATTAGGCATTTGAAGTCCGTTTTTTGGTACACCTGTATTTTGATATGTGATGTTGAACAGTTTTAATTGCTTCGGGTGACTTCTCTGATTTCTAATAAAGCTTATCTCTTGATTTCTTCTTATTTTGTAAGTGTGCTCTTATTTAAAAACGCTTGAAACCCTAACAGTAGCTTTTTTATCGTAAGCCTCAATCATTATATGATTATGATACATAGGTATAGGTGCTTATGAGGACCGTTTTTTCCTATACCGCTATGCAAAATTCGTATGTACTCGGCAGAAGATGGTTATTTTTAGTCCAATTTGCGCGCTGAAAATCACAGTTCGTACAGGACACATTACATTATATTTCGCGCCGCCGGGGCGAAATTTTATATTCATCGGTTTGCTTCGTCGACAAACACGCGGAACAACGGCAGGCAAGAGGCAAAAAATTTCTTATACGCCTCGCAGTAGTCGCGGTCGACTCGGCTGCGCTTGCATCCGCCGCCGCGGCAGAGCGGATAATAGCGGCACGCCTTGCACTTTTTGTCAACCGCAAGGCTCTCCCTGATAAAATCCGCGGCCTTTTTTGAGTTTGCCATGGCTTCGAGCCCGTCCGAATTTATGTTGCCGAGCAGCCATTCATCCAGGCAGTAGAAGTCGCAGGGATAGACGTTGCCGTTGCCCTCGACTACAAACTGATGCGTGCAGTGTCCGCAGACTCCGCACTGCTCCGGGGCTCTGCCGACATACATCTGCACCCAGTTGTCAAACTGGCGTATGCTCGTATATTCGCCGCGAACGTAGTCCTTGACATAGGCGTTGAACAGGTGTATCAGGAAATGCGCATACTGCTCGTTTGTCATGTACAGCTCGCTCTCGCTCTTGTCTCCGAACGGGCGCAGGCATGGGATAAATTGGAGATATTTGAAGCCCTTGCGCTTGAAGAAAGAATATATCCTGTCTATATTTTCGGCGGCGTAACCCGTGAGCACGGTCAGAATATTGAAATCGACCTCGTGCATCGTCAGCATTTGAGCGGCGTTTAGTATTTTATAAAATCTGTTCGTGCCGTTCGCGTCGACCCTGAAGCGGTTCGCCTCCATGTCGCCGTCGAGACTTAAACCGACCAAAAAATGCTCGTCGTGAAAGAATCGCGCCCACTGCTCGTCTATCAGCATACCGTTTGTCTGAATGCTGAAATATATGCGGCTGCCGCGCAGGTTATATTTTTTGACCCGCTCGGCGAAGTCCTTGAAATAGTCGAATCCGGCAAGCAGCGGCTCGCCGCCCTGAAACGCGAATGCCACGCTGTCCCCTCTTGCAAAGTCGAGCGCGCTTTTTATGAGCCTGTCCGAGGTCTCTGCGGACATAATGCCGAGGTTGTGTTCCTCTCTTATCTGCGAGACATCGTGATAGAAACAGTATTCGCAGCGTAGGTTGCAGAGACTCGACGCGGGCTTTATCATTATCGAAAGTTCGGGCAAAACAACACCTCCGGATATTGCTGCCGCCGAGCGGACTGTTCCCCGTTCGGCGGCAATTTATCGGTTATTTTTTCTCTATGATTCCGCGGCGGTTCTCCTTGAAATCGTTCATTATTTCGTCGAGCTTCTCAAGCATCTCGTCGGCAATTGTCGGATATGCCGGGGTGCGGTTGTAGTTCTCGCCCGCATCGTCGGTCAGGATATGCAGCCAATTCTTGCGGAACTTATCAAAGAACGCAGAGTTGTCGTTCTGTATATTCTTGAAATACTTGAACACGACATACTCGTTGTTGTTGAGAATATCAAAATCATAGTCCTTATACTCATCGCGCGCAAGGATATCGGCAGTCGGTATAGCGTACTGGATAGCCTTGAGCTTTTCGCGCTTCATGTGGAGTATCGGGGTGTCGGCGGTATGTATGACCTTGTTCTGCGTGAACACGGGAACCATCGAAACGCCGTCTATTACGCGATCCGCGGGAAGATAGTTCTTCTGCGTTCCGCCGTTTCCGGTGACGCCGCACATCTCTATAAGCGTAGGGAACAGGTCAACGAGCGTAGCGGACTCGTCATAGGTCGAGCCTGTCTTGAACAGACCGCCGTTGTTGCCCCAGCGAATCATAAACGGAACCTTCTGACCGCCCTCATAAGCGAGATATTTGCCTCCGCGGAGGTCGCCCGTGGAGCCCTGAAGCGCGGGGCCGTTGTCGCTGGTGAACACGATTATCGTGTCGTCCATAACGCCGAGCTCCTCGAGGGTATCAAACAGCTTGCCGAGATAATAGTCGAACTCTGTAACGCAGTCGACATAAGTGCCCATGCCGGACTTGCCCTTGAACTCGTCGCCGACGAATACGGGCGCGTGCGGCCACGGAGTTGCATAGAACGCGAAGAAAGGCTCGTCGCCCTGCTTGACCTGATCGGTTATCCAATCGTTCATTTCCTCATATATCCACTTTGTGGCGTTGCCCTGATCCTTGAGCTCGTCTGTACCGCGGGCTATCTCATACTCTCCGTTCTCCTCCCTGACGTGATAGAACGGATTCATATCGTTGACATAGTGGCTGCCGTAGAAATAATCGAAGCCCTGATTTGTGGGCAGATACTCGCCGTAGTCGCCGAGATGCCACTTGCCGAAGCAACCGGTGGCATAGCCCGCTCCCTTGAGAGCCTCGGCTATGGTTATCTCGTCGCCGAGCATACCGTCGGCATTGCCGCCCATCTCAATGGAGTTGAATATACGGGTCGAGGCAAAGGGCGAGAAGGTGTCAACGGTCGGATATATAACATTATCTGCATATCCGCGATAGGGATAGCGACCCGTGAGCGCGGCAAAACGCGCGGGTGAGCAGACGGAATAGCTCGAATAGAAGTTGGTGAACTGCGCGCCTTCATTGCCGATGCGGTCGATATTCGGGGTATCGTATATCGCGCCGTTGGCGGAGACGTCGCCGTAGCCGAGGTCATCCATGAGGACGAACAGGACGTTGGGTGCGTTTTTCTTCGTCTTGTTTTTGTCGATACCCTTGAGGTAATCGTCCTGACCCTCCCACATACGCTGAGCGTTGGGCTTCGAGCGCAGGTTCATGGTGAGCACGAAGGCTATGGTAGTGAACACAAGCAACACGCTGAGAATGCGGGACATAACCTTCTGAAGTGTGACCTTTTTATCGATTTTTACAACGCAGAGAATAACGCCGACAATAACGGCTATGCTCGGCAGGGCAAGCAGTAGATTACCGAGCAGGCGGGTAAAGAAGTTGCCCTCGCCCGTGAGCAGCGGATGCTCGGCACTCGAGAAGCCGGCGAGACCGGATGTGAATGCGCCGAAGCCCGCATCCGCGCCGAACGCTATGTAATAAGTGATAATGCCGAAAAGCGCGGCGCAGTAGCCGACAACGAAGCCGAGATAAAGCCTGCGCTTAAAGAACATACCGATAACTATCAGCGCGGAGACGATGCAGCAATATGCCACGCAAACAACCGCAGTCATATTCAGCCGCGTTATCCACATCGCGAGCATAAGAGCCGCGCCGATAACCGCAATGATTATCGGAAACACTTTCTTTCCCGAATCGAATTCTATCTTTTTTTTCAATTCATGACCTCCTTGGGGTAGTATTAAGTAATATGAAGTATACCACCAAACAGAAGTTTTGTCATCCTTTTTAAGGCAAAAAGCCGTAATGAAAAATTCATACGGCATATGCTCACGCTCTGTTATTCCTTTTTATCGCTTCGATAGCACCCTTTTCGAGTCGCGAGACCTGCGCCTGAGAGATACCTATCTCCCCCGCCACCTCCGTCTGGGTCTTTCCCTTTAAAAAGCGGAGATAGAGTATCTTTTTCTCCCGCTCCGGCAGATTTTCGACCGACTCGCGAAAGATTATCTCGTCGAGCCAGCTCCCGTCGTCGCCGTTGTCGCCGAGCTGATCCATAACATATATAGTATCGCCGCCGTCCGAGAACACAGGCTCATAGAGCGACACCGGCTCTACTATCGCCTCCAGAGCCAGAACTATATCCTCTTTTTTCATATTCATCGCTTTAGCTATCTCTTCGATTGTGGGATCGCGCCCGAGCTTCACCACAAGCTTTTCTTTCTCCTGCATCGCGTGGTAGGCTACGTCTCTTATCGAGCGGCTGACGCGCAGGGAGTTATTGTCGCGCAGATAGCGGCGTATCTCGCCTATTATCATGGGTACGGCGTAGGTCGAAAAGCGGACGTTTTGATTTATATCGAAGTTGTCAATAGCCTTTATAAGCCCTATGCACCCGACCTGAAAGAGGTCGTCGGGGTTCTCTCCCCTGTTTGTAAAGCGCTGAACGACGCTCAGAACAAGGCGCAGGTTTCCGTTTATAAGCTCGTCCCGCGCAGACCTGTCCCCCGAGTGCATACGGCGCAGAAGCTCCGTCTTTTCTTTCTCTTTGAGCACTTTTAATTTTGATGTGTTCACTCCGCAAATCTCTACTCTGTTATACTGCATTCCGCCGCCTCCCGCTTTGCTCGCACTATAAAAAATTATTCCCATATAGCGCGCTCTTAATACCGTCGAAAAAAATTTTAAACGGAGATTGACAGGGCGGCTGCGGGCGTGTTACCATTTATTCGGAATAAAAAAACAGATGAAGGAGGCTGCGATATGCTGCTCGGAACCTGCGTCGGGTTTGACAGGCTTGAATCTGCCGCAAAGCTCGGATACGACTACCTTGAGAGCAACTTAGGGCACATAAAAGCTCTCGGCCTGCGGGAGCTCACGGAGACAAAGGCTCTGCTTGACGGCTGCGGCGCAAAGCTTGAGGCGGCGAACTGCTTTTTTCCCGGAGAAATACACCTCGCCGGAGAGGACGCGGACATTGAAATTATAAGAGACTACACGCGCCGCGCCTTTGACAACGCCGCGTTTATCGGAGTTAAAACCTGCGTGCTCGGCAGCGGCCGCTCGCGCAGCGTGCCTGACGGATTCGACAGAGAAAAAGGGCTCGAACAGCTTTATTCGGCTCTGCGCGTCATAGACGGCGAAGCGCGGGAGCGCGGGATAAGAGTTGCGATAGAGCCGCTGAACAGGCTCGAAACGAATGTGTTTACGACCGTGCGCGAGAGCACAGACATCTGCCGCAAGCTCGGGCTAAAGAGCGTATTTGTCCTCGCCGATATATATCACATGGTCATGGAAAACGAGGACTTCGGTGCGCTCGGATATGCGGGAGAAAGGCTGATACATATACACTTCTCGAACCCTACGGCGAGGGACACGGAGAGCGGCAGGTCGAAGCGAGTATACCCCGCCGAGGGTGACGGCTACGACTATACGCCGTTTGTCAGCGCCGTAAAGAATGCGGGATATGACGGAAGAATAAGCATTGAGGCCGGCTGCACGGACTTCGAAAAGGAAGCGGCGGCGGGACTTAAAATGACGAGGAAGCTTTTCGGGTGAGCAAAATGAGATATGAATACAGCGCTCTTAAAATTTTCGCGCGGGACGGCGACGCGCTCAAGGCGGCCGAAATCCTGCGCGGCGAAATAGAATCGAGAACGGGTAAACTCCCCGAAATAACAGGCTCCGACAGGGCCGATATCTCTTTTATCGCCGACCCCGACGGGCTCAGAGACGGATACGAAATAGAGCAGAACGGGAAACGCCTTGTCTTTAAGGCACAGGGCATACGCGGGCTGATTTTTGCCGCAGGTATGTTTCTGCGCAAAATCGAAGTCTCAGGCGAAAAAATCACGCTCATACAGGATATCGGCGGCAGATATGAGCCCGACAAGCGCATAAGAGGTCATCAGCTCGGCTACCGCACAACGCCCAACAGCTACGACGCATGGGATATCGAGGACTACAGAAGATATTATCTCGACCTGATGTTCTTCGGCTGCAACACTGTTGAGCACATTCCCTCTAACGGGCTTGACGCGAAGAAAAACAGGCTGATGAAATATGATCCGCAGGACTTTCTCGTTGAGGCGTCAAGGATAGCGGACGAATATGACCTCGATGTGTCGCTCTGGTATCCCAACGACCGCGAGAGCCTTGAGGACGCTGAGAAACGGCGCAGATGCGTCTTTGAGCGCACGCCGAGGATAGACGTCATGTTCCCGCCCGGAGGCGATCCCGGAGATTATAAGGCGGACGAATTTATACGCCGCTGCCGCGAGTTTTCGCGTCTGCTCAAGGAGTATCACCCGAACGCCGAGATGTGGCCGTCCGCGCAGCAGCCGCACTCGATACCCGACTGGGGCGAGAGGCTCATGGATGAGCTTGAAAAGCTGCCAGACGGGATAGACGGCATTATAACGGGCCCGAACCACGCCTTTGAAATGGATGAACTCAGGCGCAGGCTGCCCGCAAAATATCCTATAAGATTCTATCCCGATATCACGCACAACGTGCGCTGCGAATATCCCGTTCACTTCGACCGCGACGACTGGCACTATGCGCTGGCATCGGGGCTCAGCCGCGAATGCACGAATCCCCGACCCTGCGAATACAGGGAGATTCACCGCCTCACACGCAGATATGTCATAGGCAGCGTGTCATATTCCGAGGGCATAACGGACGATGTGAACAAGTGCGTCTGGAGCGACATGGACTTTTTCCCCGATACAGACGTGCGCGACTCGCTTGAGGATTATTCGCGCCTGTATTTTCCCTCCCTGCCCGCCGACGAGGTTGCGGACAGGATACTCGGGCTTGAGCTAAACTGGCAGACAGACCCGGCGGAGAATCCCGGAATAGACGACAATCTCAAGGGCTGGGAGTCGTTGGCCGAAAGATATCCGAGTGCTTTGAAGCTTTGGCGGTTTAATCAATGCCTGTTCCGCGCAAAATGCGATGCATATCTTCGGCACAGGCGCATAATCGAGCTGAAAGCAATAAAGCAGGCAAGGCGCGAAATTCTCTCGGGCAGGCTTGAGAGCGCAAGGGAAATACTGCAAAACACCGAGGACGGGCGCAAGAAAGCGCTGCGTGCGGACATAGAGCGCATAGCCGGCGAGCTTTTTGAGCAGATAGGCCTGCAGACGGATGTTGAGCGCTACTGCGCCGACAGCTGGGAACGAGGTGCGGTGCTCGAGACCATCGACCTGCCGAATACCGACCGCGCGTGGCTGCTGGGGAGACTGAAAAAAGCCGAAGAAATGCCCGAAAACGAGGCTAAAGAATATATGCTTCGCAGCGTAAGGCGCAACGAGGTCGAGAGCGACGAGTATTATTACTCTGTCGCGGAGCACGGTCTCGGGGTTCTCGGCTGCAGGCAGGAAGCGGGACCCGAGGGCATATACATGAACTTCCAGGGCGACCGCCCAGACGTCAACAACGGAAGTCTCCCGACCTGCCTTTTTAAAGTTTTCGACAACCGGTCGTTCAGATGTAAATTGGGCGGTTTCCGCTATGATACCGACTACGAGCTCAAAGTCACCTACCGCCAGAAAAAGGACGAGCGCATTGACGACCTGACGGTAAAGGCGAACGGAACGACTGTATACAAAGGCGGTCTGTTCGGCGCGGAGGACGAGGAGTATAACCGCGAAATGCTGCCCGACGGCTTTATTTGCGCGGTATACCGGCTGCCGAAAAGCCTGTTCGTCAACGGATGCGTTGAAATCGAGATATTCGAGGAGCGCGCGGGAGTTATGATAAGCGAATTCAGAATAGTCAAAAAAAAATAAATTTATGCACTGCGACACCCCGCAGTGCATATTTTTACGGCTTCGACGGATTGAATTGCAGAAGTAAATATGTTAATATATATTCGTATAACAAACGGAGGTCTCAAATGGAAGCTGTTGCAACTCCCCGCGCTGAAAAACCGCTTTTCAGCAACAAAGCACTCAAAAAACTGATATTCCCGCTTGTCATCGAGCAGTTTCTCGCCATATCCGTCGGCTTCTGCGACACGGTTATGATATCCGGTCTCGGCGACGAGGCTATTTCGGGCGTTTCGCTCGTTGACATGATAATGACGCTGATGATAAACGTCTTTGCCGCGCTCGCTACGGGCGGCGCAGTCGTTGCGGCGCAGTTCATCGGCGCAAAAAGAGCAAAGGACGCGCGCAACAGCGCATCTCAGCTGATATTTATCGCGTTTATAATCTCGATTGTACTCATGGCACTTACCCTTGTTTTCAAGGCTCAGCTGCTCAGGCTCTTTTTCAGCACGCTTGAAGAGGGCGTTATGCAGTCCGCATTGACATATTTCTGGATATCCGCGCTGTCGTTCCCGTTCCTCGCTATATATAACTGCTGCGCGGCGCTTTTCCGCGCCATGGGCAACTCGAAAATATCGATGTTAGCCTCGCTCATCACCACAATTATGAACATAATCGGCAACGCCATTCTCATATACGGAGTCAAATGGGGCGTTGCGGGCGCGGCGGCATCCTCGACTATTTCGCGTTTTGCGGCGATGCTCCTCCTGCTCATCCTCCTGCACAAGAGAGATCATCCGATTTATATCTCGATTAAAGATAAATTCAGGCCGAATTTCGGGCTTATAAAAAAGATACTCTCTATAGGAATACCCAGCAGCATCGAGAGCAGCCTGTTTCACCTCGGGCGCATACTTGTCGTCAGCATTATAACCTCGTTCGGAACGGTTCAGATAGCGGCTAACGCAGTCGCAAATAACCTCGACGGAATCGGCTGCATACCCGGTCAGGCGATGGGGCTTGCGGTGATAACGGTCATAGGCCAGTGCGTCGGTCTCGGCAGCGAAGAGCAGATAAGACTGCACACGAAAAAGCTGATGCGGCTCACCTACCTTATGTCGGCGATATGGAACGCGATAATCCTCGCGACTCTCCCGCTGACGCTCAGGATGTACAACATCTCGCCCGACGCATATTCGCTCGCGTTAAAGCTCATCATTATCCACAACGGCTGTGCCATTTTCATCTGGCCCGCTTCGTTCACCATGCCGAATGTCCTGAAGGCTGCGAACGATGTCAAGTTCACTATGTGCATCGCGCTGTTTTCGATGTTTACATTCCGACTGTTTTTAAGCTACATAATCGGTCTCAGGCTCGGAATGGGTGCTATCGGCGTTTGGTTGGCGATGATAGTCGACTGGGTGTTCCGCGCGGTTGCGTTCTGCCTGCGCTACAGGGGCAAGCGCTGGCTGAGTTACAGCATTTACAGGAAAGAAAAGAAACCCGCAAAAACAGAATAAACTTATCCCCGCAGTCAATTAAGCTGCGGGGATAAGCTATCCGTATATAAAAAACGAGGCAGCCTTTCGACTGCCTCACTTTTATTTGATTATTTGCCGGTCATCTTTGCGATTTCCTCGGCGTAGTTCTCCTCTTTCTTCTGGAGACCCTCGCCCTTTGCGTAGCGGATGAAGCCGGTAGCCTTTATCGAAGCGCCGAGCTTCTTAGCAACATCTGCAATGTAGCCTGCGACATCGCCGTCATAGAGATCCGAACGAACGAATGCCTGCTCAAGAAGGCAAACTTCCTTGAGCTGCTTCTTCATACGGCCGTCGACTGCACCTGCAAAGATCTTGTTTGCAACGATATCAGCCTTGCTTGCCATTGCAAGCTCGACAAGAGTCTCAACTGCCTTATCGGAAAGGAAGTTGAAGAGGAACTTGTTGTTCTTCTGCTCCTCATAAGCTGCAAGATCCTCATCGCTGAAGAGCTTATCGTTGACAGCCTTATCGAAGAGATTCTTAAGAATCGGCTTCGGAAGAGACTCGGGCTTGTTGAGCGAGCTGTCGATAGTGATCGACTTCATCTTTGCAAGCTCATCGTCGGAGATGCAATCCTTGCTGAGATACTCGGGGCTCATAGCTGCAATCTGCATTGCAACGTTTCTGCCCATCTCCTTAAACTCTGCCTTATCGGCAGCGTCTGTATCAAAGCTGACAAGAACGCCTACCGAGCCGCCGCCGTGGATATAGGAAGCAACAGTGCCCTCAACTCTTACAAAGCGGCGAACCTTCATGTTCTCACGGATTACGAGGAAGAGCTCCTGAACAGCGTCGGAGACAGTCTCATCGCTGCCCGAAAGGGTCATAGCAAGGAGAGCATCAACATCTGCCGGATTCTTTTCCGCAACAGTGACAGCAATCTTATTTGCAAGCTCAACAAACTTCTCGTTCTTTGCAACGAAGTCTGTCTCGCAGTTGACTTCTACCATAGAAGCAACCTTATTTGCCTCATCATAATATGCAACAACAACGCCCTCGGCGGCAACGCGGCCTGCCTTCTTGGCGGCGGAAGCAAGACCCTTCTCACGAAGAACATCAACGGCCTTGTCCATATCGCCGTCGGTCTCTGTGAGAGCCTTCTTGCAGTCCATCATACCTGCTCCGGTCTTTTCGCGGAGAGCCTGTACGTCTTTAGCAGTGAAGTTCATTATTTGTCCTCCTCTGTCTCTGCGGCCTCGGCAGCCTCTGCGTCGCCCTGCTCGCCCTGTCTGCCCTCGATGACAGCGTCTGCCATTGCGGCGGAGATGAGACGGACAGCGCGGATAGCGTCGTCATTGCCGGGGATAACATAGTCTACTTCATCGGGATCGCAGTTTGTGTCAACGATAGCGATGATCGGAATACCGAGCTTGTGAGCCTCGAGAACAGCGATCTTCTCCTTGCGGGGATCGACTATAAACATAGCGGCGGGCTGCTTCTTCATCTTGGAGATACCGCCCATGAACTTCTCAAGCTTCTCTATCTCGAGCTGGAGCTTGATAACTTCCTTCTTGGGAAGCATATCGAAGGTTCCGTCAGCCTCCATGGCCTTGAGCTGCTCAAGTCTCTTTATACGGCGCTGAATGGTGTTGAAGTTGGTGAGCATACCGCCGAGCCAACGAGCGTTGACATAAGGCATACCGCAGCGCTCTGCCTCCTCGCGGATAGAATCCTGAGCCTGCTTCTTCGTGCCGACGAAAAGGATCTCCTTGCCGTCTGCGGCGATGTCGCGAACTGCCATGTAGGCGTCCTCAAGCTTCTTGACCGTCTTCTGAAGGTCGATGATGTAAATACCGTTGCGCTCCGTGAAAATATAGGGAGCCATTTTGGGGTTCCATCTTCTGGTCTGATGACCGAAGTGCACACCTGCTTCAAGCAGCTGCTTCATTGATACTACTGACATTTGTTTTTTCCTCCTTTGGTTTTTCCTCCGCGAAACATGGCGGCCGCAACGGTGAAAATTCACCGCACCGGGCGGCATTCTAAAGCTTCGCGTGCGTAATGCTCGGATATTATATCACAGCTAGCGATAAAAATCAAGAGTTTTTTTATTCCTTTGAGCTTTTATCGGCAGGTTCTTTCCGCTCTTTTCTGCTGCCTCCGGCGGCTTTTACAAGCGCCCTGTTATAGAGCTTGTAAACTCCGCACTTCCAGCACAGGAGCATACCGGCTACCGCGCCGACCGCAGCCTGAAGGAACTGGAAGGGCAGCTTCATAAGGGCGTATTCCGGGGTGCTGTAAATAAACGCTCTGCCGAGAGAATAGCCGACGACCATGATAACGGCGCCTATCGAGACGCCTATTCCGCTCGCGAGCACGGGATGCTTCTTGAGAACATAATGCGAAAAAACGGAGATGATAATCGCCTGGAGTCCGTGCGTCACCAGCGAGACGAACATCGGCGCCGGATAGAACAGCAGGTCGCCCAAAAATGCGCCGACTCCGCCGACTATGAATGCCGCGACGGGATCGAGCATTATCGCCGCGGTGCAGATGATTATATCGTTGAGATACAGATGTCCGCCCGGTACGGGAACGCCGAACGAGCTCATGGCGACGTTGAGCGCCATGAACATTGCCGTCAGGCACACCCACAGGGTGGTTCTTTTTGTGCTGCTTTTTGCTTTCATTTTGATATCCTCCTTGATTTTCTGTCAGGGATATTATACAATAGCACTGATAATATAAAATAGTCAGAAACGGAGAAAATAATATAACCAGATGAAATACACGGTTGATATGAACGACCGCCCGGTCTATTTGCAGATTTACAGGCTGCTTCGGGCGGATATAGTCGGCGGGGCTTTCGCTTACGGGAGCAGGCTTCCGTCAAAGCGTCTGCTCGCAGAGGAGCTCGGGGTGAGCACGGTAACGACGGAGCACGCATATGACCTGCTGTGTGAGGAGGGCTATGCTCAGGCGCGCGAGCGCAGCGGATATTTTGTGATATTCAAGCGGTCGGACGGCTTTGCCGCGTCGGGCGGAAATTTCTCCGAGCCGGCGCAGGAAAAGCACCTCGGGCACAGCAAGCCCGTTTTTCCCGTATCACTGCTCAGCAGGACTATGCGAAAGGTTATCGCGGACAGGGCGGACGAGATACTCGAACGCTCGCCGCACAAGGGGCTCATGGAGCTGCGCGATGCACTGCGGCAATATTTAGCGAGAAACCGAGGAATAAACGTTGATGCGGAGCAGATAGTGGTCGGCTCGGGCGCGGAGTATCTTTGCGGGCTGATAGTCGATCTGCTCGGCAGAGAGAAAACTTATGCCATAGAATCGCCGTCATATGAAAAGATAGAGCACGTGTATCGGGCGGCGGGAGTAAAATACGAGCTTCTCCCCCTCTCCGACGACGGCATAGACGGCGCGGCGCTCAGCGGCAGCGGTGCGGATATACTGCATACGACTCCGTATCGAAGCTTTCCGACGGGCGTTACGGCATCCGCCTCGAAACGGTACGAATATATCTGCTGGGCCGAAAAAGGCGGCAGGTTTATTGTCGAATCGGACTACGACTCGGAATTTTCCGTCTCGCAAAAGCCCGCGGACACGCTTTTTGCTCTGTCCGAACAGGACAATGTTATATATCTGAACACGTTTTCAAAGACGATATCGCCCTCAATGCGCGTGGGATATATGGTTCTGCCAAAGAGACTCGTCAAAACATTTGAAGAGAGGCTCGGCTTCTACTCCTGCACCGTGCCGACATTTGAACAGCTGGTGCTGACCGAGCTTCTCAACAGCGGTGACTTCGAGCGGCACATAAACAGAGTCAGGCGAGCAAAGCGCAGGGAGCTCAGCAAGACATAAAAAGCGGCGGAAAGGACTATCCCCTTCCGCCGTTTTTGTCGGTCTGTTATTTTTTTATTTTAAGCATCGCTCGCATGGCGTTGAGCACAGCGAGGATAAGCACTCCGACATCGCCGAAAACCGCTATCCACATATCCGCTATACCGAACGCGCTGAGAACAAGGATAATAACCTTGACCGCCAAAGCTATCCAGATGTTCTCGTTGACTATGCGCATGGTCTTTCTCGCTATTTTTATAGCCGTTGGGAGCTTCGAAATTTTGTCGTCCATGAGGACGATATCCGCGGATTCTATAGCGGCGTCGCTGCCCATAGCGCCCATGGCGATACCGACGTCGGCTCTTGTGAGCACGGGCGCATCGTTTATGCCGTCGCCGACGAACGCAACTTTATTGCCCTCTCCGAGCAGCTCTTCAACCCGCTCGACCTTCTGCGACGGGAGCAGTTTTGCATGGACCGCGCTGAGTCCGAGCTGCTCGCCGACTGCCTGAGCCACGCGCTCATTGTCGCCCGTCAGCATAACGGTATTCTTTATACCGAGCTCCTTGAGCTTCGCTATCGCGGATGCCGAATCGGGCTTGAGCTCATCGTTGATAACTATATGACCGAGATACTGCGAGCCCTCGCTGATATGGATAACGGTGCCCGCCATATGGCAATCGTGCCACTCGGCGCCCGCCATATCCATGAGCTTGCCGTTGCCGACAAAGTAGGTCTTGCCGTCAATAACGGCCTCGAGTCCCATGCCCGCGTGCTCGGTTATCTTGCCTATGCGGCTCTTGTCTATATGACCCTTATGCGCCGCTACTATCGACTCGCCGACGGGATGAGTCGAATAGCTCTCCGCGGCGGCGGCAACATCAAGAAGATGCGCTTCGGTAATATTGTTCGGATGAATCGCGTTGACGGCGAAGGTTCCCTTGGTCAGCGTTCCGGTCTTGTCGAATACGACCGTATCTATCTTAGAGAGCGTCTCCATATAATTAGCGCCCTTTATAAGTACGCCTTCACGCGAGGCTCCGCCTATGCCGCCGAAGAATGACAGCGGAACGGACACGACCAGCGCGCACGGGCACGATACGACAAGGAAGGTAAGCGCACGCTCTATCCATATGCTCCAAAGGCTCCAGGTGCTCTGAGTTCCCATGAGCATGGTGACAAGCGGCGGCAAAACAGCCAGCACGACTGCGCCTATGACGACGCAGGGAGTGTACCAGCGCGAGAAGCGGGTAATAAAGTTCTCGGCTCTCGCCTTTTTCTCCGATGAGTTTTCGACGAGCTCGAGGATTTTGGCAACCGTGCTCTCCTCGAAACGGCTCTGGGTCTTAACACGGATAACGCCCGAAAGATTGATGGTTCCGCTCGTTACCCTGTCGCCCACGGTTTTGTCGGCGGGCAGGCTTTCACCCGTCAGTGCGGCGGTGTTCACGGAGGTCGAACCGTCGATTATTTCACCGTCAAGCGGTATTTTCTCGCCGGGCTTTATAACTATCGTTTCGCCGAGCTCAACTTCTTCCGGCGACACGGTCTCTTCCTTGCCGTCGCGCACGACTACGGCATAGTCGGGGCGGATATCCATGAGCGCGGATATCGACTTGCGGCTCCTGCCCACGGCGATGCTCTGAAACAGCTCGCCTATCTGATAGAATATCATAACAGCCGAGGCCTCGCGGTAATCGCCTATGCCGAACGCGCCGACAGTTGCGAGCGCCATAAGAAAGTGCTCGTCGAACACCTGTCCGTGAGCGATATTGCGTATAGCGTCCCACAGCACATCGTAGCCTATCACGAGATAGGGCGCAATGTAGATCAGCAGCGCTTTCCAACCCTCGAAGCCGAAAATTTCATCCACTGCCCAGGCGACACCGGTCAGCACGACCGATACTATTATTCTTGCCAGCGTTTTCTTCTGCTTTCCCGTCATCGGAAACACCCCTCTTACTTAAGAATTATTTTGCAATCGGGTTCAACTTTCTTTGCGGTCTTGACTACCTTTTTGAGCACCTCGTCAAAGTCGCCGTCCGCGGCCTCGAGGGTCAGCTTCTGAGTGAAGAAGTTGACGCTCACGTGTTCAACGCCGTCCACCTTGGCGAGAGCCGCCTCCATCTTCGCCGCGCAGTTCGCGCAGTCAAGGTCCTCAAGCTTAAATATCTTCTTCATTGTTCTCGGTCCTTTCTTCAATAAGATGTTCAAAACCTTTGGATATAATCGTTCTGACATGGTCGTCGGAAAGAAAATAATAAATCGTTTTGCCCTCGCGGCGGTTCGCGACAAGGTTCGCGTCCTTGAGGATTTTCAGCTGATGCGATATTGCCGACTGCGTCATACCGAGCAGCTCCGCAATGGCACAGACGCACATCTCCGACTCAAAGAGCGAAAACAGGATTTTAACGCGGGTCGTGTCGCCGAAGAGCCTGAACAGGTCGGACAGGTCGCAGAGCAGCTCGTCCGTCGGCAGCTCGTGTCTGACCATATCGAGCATCTTTTCGTGGTTATGTTCCATGTTTTTGTCCTCCGTTCATTTGAGCAGCAATTCATATGTTTGTTCGTTCATATGTCTTACCATTCATATGATAGCTCATTCATATATTATTGTCAACAGTTTTTTCAAAAAATTTTGCGGAAAAGCTCGAAAAATTCAAACGCCCCGTGCAACTGGGCACGGAGCGCAAACAAAAGGCAATATTCAGTCTTTTTTGCCTTCAATCAGACTGTTTTTGAAGTCGTCGTCGATAACGGCGAGGTTATCAATATGCATTTTACCGTTTTTAAACTTCAGGGTGAGCGAATCGGAATTGCGGGTCATTCGGACATAGTCGGAGGCGTTGAACCGCTTCTCCCTGCCGAACATAGTCGAATAGACATACTCCCCGTCCCCGACGGACACGACTTTCTGATTGAGGCAGCAGAGCATGGCGGCGCAGCCGAACAGCATACAGAGCAAGTAGGGAATCGCAAAGAAGAATCTCCCGATGGCGAGCATGGCAACGCCGACCCCCGCGCCGAAAATATAGACGACCAGCCCCAAAAAGAAGAGCCACCTCGGAATATACACGACGCAGTCGGAGCTTTTGGGTTCGCGGGCAATACGCACCGCAAAATACACAAGCAGAGCCGCCGAAACAACAGCGGCGATAACAGCATACATCATTCCGCCACTCCTTAGAAGACATTGAGGTTTTTGAGCACAAATACCATTGACACGACCCATGCGGCATCGACAGCATACGAAATGAGCGTCAACGGCTTAGAGGACTGCACGCCCACGGCAACACCGACAATACGAAACGCGAAAAAGACAATTATCGCAACGGCGCTCGCAATGAGAAAGCCGAGCATGACGGGCGAGCTGACCGAATCGGGCTTCGCGGCATCGATTATCTGAACAATAAAGAACGCAGCTGCGCAGACTATGTCGACAATCGCAGATATGTTTGTTATTTTTGGCAGAACTTTGTTTTTCATATTTACGAGACCCGAAGTCTCCCTCACTCCTTTGAATCGGTTACGGGAAAATTCTATCACATAAATGCGATTTAATCAACAGCGGGCAGAAAAAAGCGGCGGAATTTACCGCCGCGCATGATTAGCATACATTAATTATATTTAACTATATTCGCCTGTATCGGCTCTCCCCTACTAAACGAGGTAGCGTTTTCAAACGTGGTCTCACTTATCGACTCAAGCGCCTCGCGGGTCAAAAAGCCCTGGTGCGAGGTGATTATAACATTAGGAAAAGAGAGAAGGCGAGCCGTGACGGAGGTTTCGAGAATATCGTCCTCGCGGTTTTCAAAGACATTGTGCGTCTCCTCCTCATACACATCGAGCCCGACGCCCATAAATTTATGCTGCCTTATACCTTTTATAATATCGGGCGTGCTTATCAGCGCGCCGCGCGAGGTGTTAACAAGGATAACGCCGTCCTTCATCCGCTCTATCGCGTTGATATTTATCATATGATAGGTCTCCTCGGTCAGCGGGCAATGGAGGGATATCAGATCGCTTTCGCTGAGAAGTTCATCGAGTTCGACATATCGAACGAAGTCGAGCGAGGGGTTCCGATACTTATCATAGGCGATAACATTCATCCCTAGCCCGCGGCAGGCTCGCGCGAACGATGCGCCTATCTTTCCCGTGCCGACGACTCCCGCCGTCTTGCCGCAGAAGGTGACTCCCGTAAGACCCATGAGGCTGAAATTATTTTCGCGCACTTTTATATAAGCCTTGTGTATGCGGCGGTTGACGGCGAACGCGAGCGCGAGGGCATGCTCGGCTATTGCTTCCGGTGAATATCCCGGCACACGCATAACGGAGATGTCGTGCTCCTGCGCCGCCGGAAGATCGACATTGTTATATCCGGCGCAGCGCATGAGAATGAGCCTGACCCCGTTCTCGGCGAGGATATCCACCACCCGCCTGCCGACATCGGACGCGACGAACAGGCACACGGCGTCATAGCCTTTCGAGAGCGGCGCGGTGCGGTAAGAGATATCCGTCTTGAGATAGTCTATTTCAATGTCGGGATATTTGCCCGCAAGCTTCTCGAACGCCTCGCGGTCATACGGCTTTGTATCATAAAAAAGTATTTTCATAGAAGAATGCGCCTCCGGCAGTTTTCTCTGAATAGTATCCGCCGCAAAGAAATGAATATTCGGGCTAAATGAGCACAATTTATCATAAAGAGTGAAAACAAAGGGAAGAAAATGCAAAAAAGTCTTGACTTTCTCGTTCAAATATTATATGATAATCAAGCTGATTTGCAGATACAGCCTGCACAAAGCAAATACGATCCATTAGCTCAGTCGGTAGAGCACTTGACTTTTAATCAAGGTGTCCGGAGTTCGAATCTCCGATGGATCACCAAAGATAAGTCTTGAAGTCGTTGTGTATCAACGGTTTCAAGGCTTTTTTCATTTCTATTTCAATGCTCCCGATTCAGTCTCGCATCTATTGTAAACCTACAGGCGCTTTGTTACATTTTCAAATTGCTTGACACTTGAATCGGAAGCGCGTATACTGTGTATATAGCCATCGGTGAGAAACAGGCCACTGGGCAATTGTAGCCCAGCCCCCTTGAGTAAGCCGGTGGCCTTTTTTGCATTTATACAGTATATTCATAAGCTTGGCGACTGCCTTCTTGCTGTTTTTGACGCTGATGTTGTTTACTTCCTCGTCGGTGTACTTTTTTTCGGGCTGAGACTGCTCTTTCTGCTCCTCGGCGCCCTGCCCCTCCAAGGTTTCGACATTCTTGTTTTCTTCTGCCATTTTTACTCTCCTTTTCTCAGTTAAGGTCAACTGTTACCCTGTTTACGATACAGGCAAACGTTTTTTGAATATAAAAACAGCGCTCTGCATTTGACTGCAAAACGCTGTAATTATTAAATTGTAATATGACAAAACCGCCTTGCTTTCGCTTGGCGGCAATATAAAAATCAATCGTCTATATACAACCCTTGTCTTCGCTCTTCCATCTTTTGAGCGTGATATTCTGCATAGTCTTTCACAAAGCGCTGTTTTAGATTTTCCGGAGTCTCAGGAGTAAAGTATATTATATAATCTTCTTCCACAACAATAAATCCTGCACCGATTTTACGGTTTTTCTCGAAACCCTTTGGAAAAACCATGGCATAACCATTAATGTATGGCCATCTATTTACCATTTATCCTATCAACTCCCTCTTAAAATATTTTACTATTTTGATTATTATATCAGCTTCTCTTTGCTTTTGCAATGTCAGTCTTTAGTCTACGTGCTGTCAAGGTATATCGCACTTCTTTGAAAACTTTTAAATTCTGCCCGACAATACAAAAAACATTGACATAATTTTTATTCCATGATATATTGTCATTGCCGAGTGCAGAGTCTATTGGACGACTTTCTTTTGATTGCCTGTCTGATATCCTGCATTCGGCGTTTTTGTCTCATATTTGCCATGTCTTTTACAAGGCTGTTTACAGCATTGAAATTATCTCTGCTTGACCGTTAAAAAATATTGACACAATTTTTATTCTGTGATATATTGTCATTGCCGAATGCTTGCCTGTCGGACGACTTTCTTTTGATTGCCTGTCTGATATCCTGCATTCGGCGTTTTTTTATATTTCCGGCTTTAAATCGCAGTTTTTCCGCTGTCTTAAATTTTTTTGAAAAAAGTGTTGACAACGGGATTTTTCGTGCTATGATATATGTGTGCTATGACAGATAGCACACCTATTCTTATTTTGTGCAAACGGTGCACACGAATCACGAAGAAAGGAGAATCGCTGTGGTCTTAATCGACAAGCAGAGCCGCGTGCCGGCATACGAGCAGATAAGAAACCAACTGCTGACGCTTATACTTATCGGCTCGTTCGCTCCGCACTCACAGCTGCCGTCTATACGGTCCATTGCCGCCGACGCCGGTGTGAACATAAACACGGTAAAAAAGGCATTCTCCGACCTTGAATCCTACGGCGCTATCTATACCGTGCCCGGAAAGGGAAGCTTCGTCAGCGAAAAGGCTTTCAAGAGCGACACGGTACACGATACGGCGGTTTCCGAAATTTCGGACGCCATTTCGGCGGCGCGCGCCAAGGGACTCAAAAAACAGGAAATCATCGACATACTCAACGAAATCTACACTCAGGAGGAAGAATCATGATCGAAGTAATCGGCGTTACAAAACGGTTCCAGGACTTCACCGCAATTCAGAACCTGTCGCTGAAGGTCGAAAAGTCGTCAATATACGGGCTTGTCGGCTACAACGGCGCGGGTAAAACGACTCTTCTCAAGACGGTCTCCGGAGTTTACCGGGCGGACGAGGGCGAGGTCAAAATATTCGGCGAGAATGTTTTTGACAACGCAAAGGTTAAGCAGAGACTCTTCTATGTCCCCGATGACCTCTATTTCGAGCCCAACGCGACAATAGAGAGCATGGGCAAATTCTATGCGGGCTACTATCCCCGCTTCAGCTTCGAAACCATGCACAAGCTCTCAAAGGTATTCGGACTCGACACAAAGAAGAACATACGCGGCTTTTCAAAGGGAATGCAGAGACAGGCCGAGATAATTCTCGGAATGTCCACTATGCCCGAGGTTATCCTGCTCGACGAGAGCTTCGACGGACTCGACCCGGCAAAGAGGAATCTTATTAAGAACCTCCTGCTCGAATACATGGCCGAAGAGGAATGCTCCGTCATAATCTCTTCGCACAACCTCCACGACCTCGCCGATATGTGCGACCACATTGCGCTGATAAACGGCAAGAGCATAGTCATGGACTGCTCGGTTGACGATATCAGCGGCTCGCGCTGCAAGTTCAGGCTGGTCTTTGACCGCGACCTCGAAGAGAGCGATTTCAAGGATCTCGACATCAGGCACTTCTCGAAGGACGGAAAGATAATCACCCTGAGCGCCAACGGCGACATGGACGAAAACGAGAAGAAGCTTCAAAATATGAATCCGCTGATGATCGAAAAGTTCCCGCTCACGCTCGAAGAAATCTTCCTCGAGGAGATGGAGGGCAGCGACTACGACTTCAAGGACATCTTCGGCAAGCCCGAAGAGAAGAAATGAGGTGTCACAGATGAAGAAATATAAGAACACATTCCGTTTCTCCGTCGCTCACGCGATAAAGAAAAACTTCATTCTCCCCCTTGCAACATTTGTGCTCAGCATGATTTTTTATCTCACCGGCTTCTGCTGGGATGTATTGAGCGAAGCAAAGAACAAGGCCGCTATCACCGGTCAGGACGTTATGAAGTTAATGCGCGAAGCGTATGAGGTCTTTATCTTCGACTCGGAGCGCGCGGCATATGAACCGCTCATCTCGTTCTACCCCGCTCTGCTCGTTGTGATATCGCTGTTAGTCGGCGTTTTGCTCTTCAGATTCGTTACCAATAAAAAGACTGTCAACGTCTATTACAGCCTCGGCATTAAGCGCGCCGATCTCTACACAGCGCGTCTGGTTGCAGGCATAATTATGATGCTCGCGGCAACACTCATCCCGCTCGCAGTATCGCTCGGAATCAACCTCCACTTTTTCGGCTCGTCCGCCATGCTTTGGAGAACCTTCCTGTTCTACGCCGTGCACTGCACGATATCCGTGCTCGCCGGTCTCACTATAGCGGCGGCTGTCTCGAGCTGCGTGGGCACCGTTATTGAATCGATAGGCTTTTCAGCCGTTCTCGCGGCGTTCCCGAGCGTTGTCACAATGTGCGTCAACTCCAGCGTTCCCGCAATCCTCAACGGCGCTCCCTCAAAAACCTACTACGGCATATATCCCGTCGCTTCAAGCTTCAGCGAGAACTATCTGGATATGACGAACAGCACCCTGTTCGGCCGCGCTATCGCCCATATAAATCTGCTTCTTCTCAACAGAAGCTCCTACATCAACTCCGCCACCGTCGGGGCTATGACCAAAGAGGCCGCAAAGAAATGGGGCGCTCCCTCGCTGACTCCGTACATTCTCTGGGCCGCTCTCATCGCCGCATTCTTCGTGTTCGGACTTTTCATGTTCAAGCGCAGAAAGGCCGAGATTTGCGGCTTCCCCGGCAGAAGCGCGGTATTGAACTTCGTGCTCTGCATGATGGCCTCATTCGGAGCTGCTTCGCTGGTAATTTACTTAGCTTCCAAAAACCCGGATATATCCACCTGGGTACTTATAGCCATACTTTTGGTAATCAGCATGGCGGTTTTCCTCGTGCTCGATATACTCGTCCACCTGAGCTTCAAGGTTCTCAAAAAGGACTGGAAGATAGGTCTTGTCCACGTCGGTCTCATGGCGGCGTTCCTGCTCTCGCTCTACACCGGCTTCTTCGGCTACAGCAGCCGCGTGCCCGATGTTCAGTCCATCGAGAGCGCATCCATCTCCGCGCCCAACGCACTGATGGGCAGCTACAAGCTCGGCAACGGGCTCCAGTCCGGATATAACAGCAACCTTTACTTCGGCGAGGACGGACTCAAGGACTACTACTATGTCGGCAACCGTTCGAACTCACTCGTTGAGGACTTCAAGGACAAGGATGACATAAATACTGTCCGCGAGATACACAAGGCTATGATAAAGGCCGGAAATCTCAACAAGACAAACAGCGACTCCGACGACTACTCGAAGAGAGTCACGAGCCAGAAGGTCATCATAAAATACAAGCTCAAGAACGGACGCGAGCTTGTCAGAGTTTATAACTATGTTCCGCTGACAGACTATCCCACGCTCTATACCCTTGAGGATACCAAGAACTGGAACAGCAAAATCAAGAACGAGCTGCTCAACATCGACGCAAAGAGCATGATACCGATACTTTTCTCCGCTCAGATGGACAAGAGAACCGCTGTTGACGAGGAGCTGACCGCAGGTCTTGCGCGCGCTATATATAATGATATCAGCACGCTGAGCTCCGACAAGCTCCTGACAAGCAACGCGAAATATCTCGGCTCGGTTGCGTTCTATGTTTCTCGTCAAAACACACAGGATGAGGCGTACTACGGAAGCGCCACTACCGTAACAGAGCCTATGCCGGAACCGGGTATTGAGGAAGATCTTGATATGTCAAGGCAGGATAAGGTCAACGAGCTTTCGGCGCACGGAGAGTCGAGCGGACATTATATCTCACTCGGCGACTACTCAACAGTTCCGATAACCTCGGAGATGACGAACACTATAAGCTTCCTCAAGGAGCACGGACTCTACGAGAAGCTCACAGACGAGTCCCCGATAGTCAGCGTCAGAGTTAAGGACATGGGTCACTCGACCGACTCCGTGAACACAAGATACGGATACGGCTATTCTAGCCCGATATTCAACGCCTTCTGGGATGACGGAAAATCAAAGGCAGTTTCAAAGACGGATTCCACCGGCTACACCTATCAGGTGAGCAACTACAACAGCGGCGATTTCATGCCGAAGGATGCCGTAACCATAACAAACAAGACTATTGTCGAAAAGCTCGCCGCCAACGCCTACGGCTACCGCTTCGACCTCACGGGCGGATACCTTGTTGAGTTCAAGCGCGAGAACGGCGCTCTTACGATAATGTATGTTCCGAAAGGACGTATCGAGCTGAACCTCGGCACAGGCAAATAAATTTCAAGCGGCGGCTGCGCTGAAACGGTGCGGCCGCCGAACTTAGCAGCATCGGAGGGAGAAAGGGTGAACAGAACAAAAAACGGCTTTAAAAATCCGTTCGGCTTCACGGTCGCACACGCGATGAGAAAGAACTTTGCCTTTCCGCTCGCGGTCTTTGTAATGAGCTTGGCGCTCTACCTCAGAAGCTTTTTCGGCAGCGACAAGATAAGACAGCTTACGGCGCTGAAGAGCGGCGGCTCGGCGACGTTGGAGCTTCTGCGCGAATCCGGAAAGTTCCTGATAATCGCCGACGGAAACGGCTCCGCGGTGTCCGATATTTTTTACTTTTGGTTCTATTTCTATACTGCGGTGCTCGTCATTCTCTCGGCGGCGCTGGGCATAATGCTTTTCAGATTCGTCTCAAGCAGGGCGAAGAACAACATATATTTCAGCCTCGGCATCAGCCGCGCGGGTCTGTTTTCGGCGCACTGGCTGGCGGGAGCGGTCATGCTCGAAGCGGCCGTGCTTCTCCCGCTCGCCTTTTCGGCAATGCTGAACCTTATCTACTTCGGCTCGTCCGTCATGCTCTGGCGCACGCTGCTGTTTTACGCCGTTCACATGACCGTGACGGCGCTTGCGGGATTCTCTGTTGCGGCGGCAGTCTCCGTATGCGTGGGAACCGCAGGCGAATCGGTACTGTTCTCGCTCGCATTCATAGCGTTTCCGAGCGCTGCTGTATATTTTCTCAATAACACTGTACCGAAGCTGCTCTTCGGCGCGCCTCACAATTCAAACTACGCACTCTATCCGTCGGCGAGTCACAGTCGGGACATCAGCATGGCTCTCTCCCCTTTCGGACGCGTGCTGTCGCGTCTAAATCTGCTCTCGCTCAACAACGACGTATTCATCCGCTCGGGCTCGTTGGTCTCGGCCGACGGGTTCTCTAAAATCACCGCAGACGAGCTGAAAAGCTGGAGTGCGCCGTCTCTTGAGCCCTATACACTCTGGGCGATACTGACCGCCCTGCTGTTCGTTTTCGGGCTTTTGATGCTAAAGCGCAGGAAGGTGGAGATATGCGGCTTCAGCGGCAGGAGCAAGACTTTAAACTTTTTGCTGACCGCCATGCTCTCTGTTTCCGCGGGCTCGACTATCGTCGCCGTTAATTTTTATTTTTCGCAAATCACCGACAAGCAATATCTTATAACGGGCATAACAACCGTGCTTTTGAGCGCTGTTATATTCGTGGTTTTCGATATTATGCTCAATCTCAGCTTTAAGGCACTCAAAAAGGATTGGAAATACGGGCTTGTCCATGTGGCTCTCGCGGTCGCCGTTATGCTCTCGCTCTACACCGGGTTCTTCGGTTACAGCAGCCGCGTGCCTGATACCGACAGCATCGAGAGCGCATCGGTATCCGCTCCGGACATACTTCTCGGAAGCTACCGCACAAGAGCAGACGAGCTCAAATTCAACGCAAACTCCGGCTACTATCTCGCCTTCGACGAGGACGGAAACCCGGTTGGCATAAACAGCGGCTGCTACTATCGCAGCAACGCCGACGAAAGGCGCATAATTATCGACGGATTCAAAAGCGAAAGCGACATTAACGCCGTGCGCGAGCTGCACAAAAGGCTCATCGCCTCGGGCAGAAAGGTTGTTTCAAGCAGCGAGGATTATTCCGAAAGAGCCGTGCGCAGCACTGTTATTATAAAATACAAGCTCAAGAACGGGCGCGAGATAATAAGAGAATATCAGACAGTCGGGCTCGGCGACTATCTCTCGCTCTATTCAATAGAGAACACCGAGAACTGGAACAACAAAATCAAAAACGAGCTGCTGAACATAGACAGCGAAAAAGTATTCCCCGTTCTCTTCTCGGGACAGATGGACAAAAAGACCGTCGTTGACCAAAAATTTACACGCGGACTCGCCCGCGCGATATATGAGGACATAACCTCTCTCGGCGCAGACAGAATTCTCTGCTCCGACTCGAAGTGGCTCGGCGCTATGGCCCTCTATCACGACATAGCGTCGGACGGGGTCGAAACCGCGAGGTCAGCCCAAGCCTACTCGCCCGACACAGACGACGAAGATGTCGAAACACCCGAGGATGCGGTAAGCAAAGCTTGGAAAACCGGCAACTACGGCGAGATGATGACCAACGGCTCGGAATACGGAGATTTCGGCAAGTTCAAATCCGTTATTCCGATAACCGAGGAAATGACAAACACCGTCGAATATCTAAAAGCCCACGGGCTCTATGACCTGCTCGTTGACGAATCGCCTATAGTCGCCGTCAGAGTGGCGGACATAGGCAAGCTCACCGTCGACGCGCTTGAATACACCACGCCGATATTCAACGCTTTCTGGGACAACGGCAAATCAAAGCCGGAAACCGACCGCGAGACCGGAGAACAGATAAGCACATACACAAGCGGCGACTATATGCCGAAAAATTCAAGGGAATTCACCGACAGCGCCACGATAAACACACTCGCCGAAAACGCCTACGGCTACAGATTTGACCTCGCGGGCGGATATGTTGCCGAGTTCAGACGTGCCAACGGCTGCAGAACGATAATGTATATCCCGAAATGGCGCGTCGAGCTGAATCTTGATTAAAAGCCAATCCCTATAAGCACACATAGCCCCGGGCTCAGCGTAAAAGCATTGAGCCCGGGGCGGTTTTTATATGCATGAAAAAATGCGACCCCGAAGGATCGCATAAGTTCAGCTTTTAGATATTGCCTGTCCGATTCCGATATCGAATATTAAAGGAAGAGGAGAAGCAGCGTTGCAACGAGTGCAAGAACGAAGAAGGAGATAGCGATAATCTTCGTGATGAGCACCAGCTTAGACTCCATAGTCCTGCTCTTGTTCTTGCCGAAGAAAGTCTCTGCGCCGCCTGCGATAGCGCCGGAAAGACCTGCGGACTTGCCCTCCTGAAGAAGGACGAGAACAATAATTGCGACCGAAAGAAGAAGAAGGATTATACCCAATATAATCTCATGTACTGCCATGAAGTTGACCTCCAAACATAAATTGCTAAAATATTTTAGCATATACTTTAATATATTTCAATAGTTTTTATAAAAAGTTTTGCAATATGCGTAAAATTCCTTTGTTCGGATGTATTATCCCGCGGAGAAAGCGCAAACTACTCTCAGCGGCAAAAGTCCGAAGTTAATGCGTTTGCAGGGCTTTTCCCGCCGACCGTTTTGCGGGGAAGCCTTGCAGACGGTCTTTTTTTATATTCCCAATTCGAGCTGCTCGCCCTTGTCCTCGGCGCTGAGCAATGCACCTGCGGCGGGCAGATTCTTTGTCTTATATCTGTACGCCTTGGCAAACTCGCCCTCTCTGTACTCGCGCACGGTCATGACCTTCTGACCCTTTTTGAGGCTCATAACGCCGACTCCCTGCGTGTCCTTGGTGGTCTTGGGCGATATGGCTCCCGTATTTATCAGAAGATGTCTGCCGGCGGAGGAAACTATGACTAGCTCCGTATCTTTTTCGATATGGAACATTGCCGCGGCGGGTGACTTGTCCGAATAGGCCTTTATGAGCTTCTTGCGGTTAGTCTTTGTCCGATACACGGAGAGCTCGACCTTGGCAGCCTTTCCGTTTTCAAAGAAGAAGAGCATATAGCCCGAATAGTCGGACGTGACCGCCATATAGACCGCAGTCTCGCCCTCGTCCATGCCGAGCGTGCTCGCCACATAGTCGCCGAGTGCGCTCGCCTTAGTCTCCTTGAAGTCGTTGACACGCGCCTTGTAGACCTGGCAGCGGTTCGTGAAGAACAGCAGCTCCTTTGAGTTATCCGTGACGACTGTCTGAGCGAGCTCGTCGCCGTCTTTGAACTTCTGCTCGCTGCTCATGCGCAGGGACTGCGGGGGTATCTTCTTGAAATAGCCCTCCTTCGAGAAGAAGAGAGTCACGGGATAATCGGGTATCTGTTCCTCCTCTTCCTCATCCTCGATGTCGGAGGCATAGATAATCTCCGTTCTTCTCGGCTTACCGTATTTCTTTATGACATCCTCAAGCTCGTTTATGATTATCTTGCCCACTCTGCCGCGCTTTGCGAGGATATCCTCGAGGTCGGCAACGAGCTTTTCGAGCTCCTCAATGTCCTGAGTGCGCTTTAAGATATATTCGCGGTTGAGGTGGCGAAGCTTTATCTCCGCGACAAATTCTGCCTGAATGCGGTCGATTCCGAAGCCTATCATAAGGTTCGGGACGACCTCCGCCTCCTCCTCGGTGTTGCGGACTATCTTTATCGCCTTGTCGATATCGAGAAGTATTTTTTCAAGTCCGCGGAGCAGATGCAGCTTGTCCTTGGCCTTTTTGAGCTCAAAGTATGTCCTGCGTCTGACGCACTCCATGCGAAACGCTATCCACTCCTCGAGCAGCTCCTTGACGCCCATGACGCGGGGTGAGCCCGCTATCAGGACGTTGAAGTTGCAGGCGAAGGAATCCGAGAGCGGCGTGAGCCTGTAAAGCTTCTGCATGAGCTTGTCGGGGTCAGTTCCCCTTTTGAGGTCTATCGTTATTTTAAGACCGCTTCTGTCCGTCTCGTCGCGGATATCGCTTATCTCTTTTATCGCGCCCGCCTTGACCCTGTCAATAACCTTTTCGATTATCGACTCGCTCGTTGCGGTTGAGGTCATCGGGATCTCGGTTATATCAATGCAGTTGTTCGATTTGTCGTAGGCGTATTTTGCGTAGAGCTTGAACGAGCCGCGCCCCGTGCGGTAAATCTCCTCTATCTTCGCGCGGTCATAAAGAATCTTCGCGCCGCCCGCAAAATCGGGTGCCTTGAGGGTATCCGCCACGCAGTGATCGGGGTTTCTTATGAGCTCTATAGTCGTGCGGCAGACCTCTTCGAGGTTAAACGAGCAGATGGAGCTCGCCATGCCGACGGCTATACCCGTATTGTTGTTGACGAGCACGCTCGGGAAAGTGACCGGCAGAAGCGTCGGCTCTTTCATGGTGTTGTCGTAGTTATCGACAAAATCGACCGTATCCTTGTCAATATCCCTGAAGAGCTCCGCGCTTATCGGGTCAAGCTTTGCCTCAGTGTATCTCGAAGCTGCCCACATCATATCGCGCGAATACGCCTTACCGAAGTTACCCTTTGAATCTACATACGGGTGCAGCAGCGCTTCATACCCGCGCGAGAGCCTGACCATAGTCTCATATATGGCGGCGTCGCCGTGGGGGTTCAGCTGCATAGTGCGTCCGACGATGTTCGCCGACTTTGAGCGCGCGCCCGTGAGCAGACCCATTTTATACATCGTGTAGAGTATTTTTCTGTGCGAGGGCTTGAAGCCGTCTATCTCCGGGATGGCGCGGGACATAATGACGCTCATCGCATATGGAAAATAGTTGGTTTCAATCGTTTGGGTTATCGGCTGCTCGACAACTTCGCCCGCGCCGATAATATGAACTCCGCTCTTGAGCGGATCTATCTCATTTTTCGGAGGTTCTTTTTTGCCTCTTTTTCCCGCCATTTATATCAAAATCCTTTCAATAGTTAAGCTTACGAAACATCCGCCATATCTATATATGCCGCGCCGTCGCGTGCGATATGCTCTTTTCTGCCGGCGAGATTGTCTCCGAGCCAGAGGTCGAACATCTCCGCTGTCTGCTGAGCGTCGGTCGGGTCAACGCGGATAAGTCGGCGGGTTGCGGGATTCATCGTAGTCAGTGACATCATGTCCGCATCGTTTTCGCCGAGTCCCTTGGAGCGCTGTATGGTGAATTTGGCATTTTCAAGCTGAGAGAGGATATCCTGCTTCTCCTGCTCGTTATACGCAAACCACGTCTCGTCCTTCGAGTTTATCTCATAGAGCGGCGACTCCGCGATATAGACCTTGCCGTTTTCGATAAGCTTTGGCATAAGGCGGTAAATCATGGCGAGGATGAGCGTGCGTATCTGGAATCCGTCAACGTCGGCATCGGTGCAGATTATGACCTTGTTCCAGCGCAGCTGGTCGATATTAAAGGCAACCATATCCTTCATCGCCTTCGATTTTGTCTCGACTCCGCAGCCGAGAACCTTTATCAAGTCGGTTATGATATCGTTTGCAAATATTTTGTTGTACTCCGCCTTGAGGCAGTTGAGTATCTTTCCGCGCACGGGGATTATCGCCTGGAACGACGAGTCGCGTGCCTGCTTACAGGCGCCGAGAGCCGAGTCGCCCTCCACTATGAACAGCTCGCGCTCAGCCACATCCTTGCTGCGGCAATCGACGAATTTCTGCACGCGGCTACCCATATCGTTGCTAGACTGGAGCTTGCTCTTTATGTTGAGCTTAGTTGTCTCCGCGCGGATACGTGCGCGCATATTGACGAGCACCTGATCGCATATCTTGTCCGCGTCAAGCTTGTTTTCGATAAAATATATCTCAAGCTGATGCTTGAAAAACTCGGTCGTCGCCTCCTGAATGAACTTGTTGGTGACGGATTTCTTCGTCTGGTTCTCATAGGCGGCTACGGTCGAGAACGACGAGACGATGAGCACGAGGCAGTCCTCGACATCCTGGAAGTTTATCTTCGAGTCGGACTTGAGGTATTTTCCGTTCTTTTTTATATATGCGTCTATCTGCGACACAAACGCGGAGCGCACGGCCTTATCGGGTGCGCCGCCGTATTCGAGGTAGCTCGAGTTATGATAATACTCCTTGAGCTGGACCTTATTCGAGAAGCAGAGCGCGGCGTTTATTTTAAGCTTATATTCGGGCTGATCCGCTCTGTCGCGTCCTACTCGCTCGCCGCTCCAGGTGCAGACGGAAGAAATGGCGTTGTTGCCGACGACCTCCTTGAGGTGATCGGTTATGCCGTTTTCGTAGAAATACTCGAACGTTTCAAACTTCGAGCCGTTCTGATTCCTGAGCACGAACTTGATGCCCGCGTTGACTATCGACTGGCGGCGCATCATATCCTGAAAATACTCGAGAGGTATGTCTATATCGGTGAACACCTTGAGGTCGGGGCGCCACTTTATGCGCGTGCCGGTGTCCTTTTTGCTGTAGGGCTCTTTTATCATATCACCGACCGGCTCGCCGTTTTTGAACTGCAGATGATAGCAATAGCCGTTCGAGTGAACCTCCGCCTCCATATACTCCGAGGCATACTGCGTGGCGCAAAGGCCGAGTCCGTTTGTGCCGAGCGAATACTCGTAGCTTCCGCCGTCGTTGGTGTTATACTTTCCGCCTGCATAGAGCTCGCAGAACAGGAGCTTCCAGTTATACTCGTTCTCCCTGCGGTTGAACTCAACGGGTATACCGCGCCCGTAATCCTGAACCTCTATGGACTTATCCTCGAAGCGGGTGACGGTAATCGTGTTGCCGAAGCCCTCGCGCGCCTCGTCAACGGAGTTTGAAATTATTTCAAACACCGAGTGCTCGCAGCCCTCGATACCGTTCGAGCCGAAAATAACCGACGGTTTTTTTCGCACCCTGTCGGCGCCTTTGAGCATTTCAATGCTGTCGTCGCCGTATTCTTCTCTCTTTTTGACTTTTGCCATTGAGTTATCCCCCGACTGATTGTTACGCATATTTTGTATCATACATATTTAATTATACACCATATATTGGCTTTTTGTCAATGACGGCAACAATGCTGCAGCGTGTAGGTTCAACGGAAAAAGAAAAGACAGACCGTAAAAAACGCGGTCTGTCCTGAAAATTTATGCCTTTTTCTTTCTCTTAAACAGGTTGGCGGGGAGCTGAGCCAAGACTATTGCGACGAACATCACGATACAGCCGCAGAGCTCTCTCGCAGACATCTTCTGGTCTATCAGCACCCACGCGAATATGACGGCGAACACCGACTCGAGGCAGAGCAACAGCGACGCCACCGTGGGATCGGAATCGCGCTGACCGAGAGTTTGGAACGTAAACGCCACTCCGCAGGACATAATGCCGGTATAGAGTATATACGGTGCGGCGCTCAATATGGCGTGGATATCCGGCTTCTCAAAGATAAACATAAGTATAACGGAAATCGTGCCCGAGACGAGGAACTGCGCGCATGAGAGCTTCACTCCGTCGACGATAGCCGAGTATTTGTCGATAACGAGAATATGTATCGCAAAGCCGAGTGAACACGCGAGGGCGAGCATTTCGCCCTTACCGAACGTGGCCTTGCCGCCCGCGCAGAGCAGATAGAGCCCGCCGACTCCGAGGAAAACGCCTATCCAAACGGGCAGGCTGACGCGCTTTTTGAAGAACACGAGGCTTATTATCGGCACTAAGAGCATATAGAGCGCGGTTATGAAGCCGACCTTTCCGACCGTCGTATAGCCGAACGCCGCCTGCTGGAGATTGCTCGCCACGCAGAGCACCGTTCCGCAGACGAGTCCGCCGACTGTAAGATTTTTTCTGTCATCTTTCTTCTGCTCGGGCGTTTTCTGTGCGGCTGCGCCGAGCTTTTTGTTCTTCGCCCTCTGCGCGCCCGACATTATCGCAATAACGGGCAGAAGCACTATTCCGCCTATCACCATTCTTATGCCGTTGAAGGTCAGAGTTCCGATTACTTCTATGCCCTCGCTCTGAGCCACAAACGACAGACCCCATATAACGGCGGCAAGAATGAGGAATATGCCGCCTTTAAGCTGTCCTTTTTTCGTTGTTATCACTCCACTGAAATTTTCCGAAATATGATAGCACAAAGGCGCGTCATAAAATTCGGATTTTGGAACAAAGTATAATTTCAAGAATATTTTCGGTTTACTTCTCCGCAAGCGGAAGTATTCCGCCGATATCGGTCAGAGGAAAATGCCCTGTTTCTTCCGCGCTCACGCCGAACGACGACAGAAAGGCTCTTATTCTGTCTGCGTCCCCATGCGACGAGAGATCGCCGTTAAAGAGCATTATATCCGGCGCAATAAGCCCGCAGCAGCCACCGATGAAGCCGTATTCGCGCCCCGGCAGAAGAACGTCGCCCTTTGAGACGAGGAGAACCTCAAGGCCGTTTTTTTCGGCGGCGGAGGCTATTGCCACGTCGTCGGTAATTATCGCGTTTTCGGTCACGGGCACTGCAGAGCACTTTGCGTAGCCCTGGCGCACGGGGATTAAAGTCCGCCCGAAAAAATTGATGTTTGGGCAGACCGTCTTGGGATTTAGTATCGCATAATTGCCGAAAACGGCGGCATTGAGCGGCACATCGGCCGGATATTCCGCGCCGAGAGCGCTGTCAAGTATATGCACGTCAAAGCCCGAAGAAGCGAGCTTTTGCGCATTTTCAAGCTGCTCGCGGCTCAGTATAATCTTCCGCCCGCCGAGATGCAATAAGTGCAAATCAGCATGAGCGGCGGTACCGTCGGTTATAGCAGAGCTCGGCAGGATATCGAAAACGGCAATCCCGCGCGACTCGAGATATTCTTTTGCTTTCTCTGCGCCGACGCTCACCGCGGCGAGGGCTATCCCCCGCTTCGGCAGGTTCGGCGATTCTATCGGAGTCATAATAAATACGTCAGTCAACGCAGTTTGCAAACGCCTCATAGACGTTCTTAACTCCGATGACCTCTATCTCCTTTTTGAGCTTGTCCGGGACCGATTTGAAATTGTGGCGGGGAATAATGCAGATTTTGAAGCCGAGCCTCGCCGCCTCTTTTATGCGCTGCTCGCAGTGGCTGACGGAGCGTATCTCGCCGCCGAGCCCTATCTCGCCGAAGGCGAGGACATCATCCCTTATAGGCACATCCTTGAGGCTCGAAATGAGAGCCAATGCGACGGACAGATCCGTAGCCGGCTCGTCGAGCTTTAATCCGCCGATAACATTTATATATGCGTCCGTATTGCCGAAGAAATAGCCCGCTCGCTTTTCAAGGACGGCTAGGAGCATGGCCATACGGCTGTAATCAAAGCCCGTTGCCATGCGGCGCGGATTGCCGAAGCTTGTCGCGCTGACAAGCGCCTGAACCTCCGCCAAAATCGGGCGCGTGCCCTCCATCGCGCAGGCGATACAGGTGCCCGAGGTGTTCTTGGGTCTGCCCGAGATAAGCATGAGCGAGGGGTTTTCAACCTGAGAAAGTCCGCTGTCGAGCATCTCGAAAACGCCTATCTCATTAGTCGAGCCGTAGCGATTCTTGACGGCGCGAAGTATTCTGTATGACATATTGCGGTCGCCCTCAAAGTAGAGCACCGCGTCAACTATATGCTCGAGCACCTTGGGTCCCGCGATGTTTCCGTCCTTGTTGACATGGCCGACAACGATTATCGGAATATTGCTGCTCTTTGCCGTGCGCATGAACATGGACGTAGATTCGCGCACCTGCGTGACGCTGCCTGCGGAGGAATTCAGCTCGCTTATGACCATGGTCTGAATGGAGTCGATAATGACGAGCCCCGGCTTATTGATATTTATATATTCGCATATTGACTGAACGTCGGTCTGGCTCATTAAAGTCAAGGTCGGGCTTGTGACACCGAGCCTGTCCGCGCGGAGCTTTATCTGATAGACGGACTCCTCGCCGGAGACATATAGGATATCGAGATTTTTGCCGATATATTGGCATATTTGAAGCAGGATAGTTGATTTTCCTATGCCGGGGTCGCCGCTCAGAAGAACTAATGAGCCCTTGACTATTCCGCCGCCGAGAACGCGGTCGAGCTCGGTGAGCCCCGTTTGATAGCGTATCTCCTCATCGGCGGTTATCTCGCTGAGGGCATAGGTTTTGACGCTGCGCGCATTGGCGCCGCTCTTTGCCGCCGCGGCGACGGGCGCTTTTATCTCCTCATTCATGGTATTCCACTCGCCGCAACCGGGGCAGCAGCCGAACCACTTCGGGCTCTCGTAGCCGCATTCGGAGCAGATATAAACAGATTTTGCCTTGCCTGCCATTTTATGTTACCTCCGTCAGTTTTTCCTCGTTTTTCAAATAGTCCGTTATTCCGCACATGACCGAAAACGCCATGGCGGTCTGATAGCCGTCGTCCTTGAGCTTTTGCGTCTCGGCGGCGTTCGAGAGAAAACCGCACTCGACCATAACGGCCGGAGACTCGGCGTGATAAAGAAGATATATTTCCGTCCCCGTGCGCTTTACCGCGCGCCTATTCTGAGGCTGGAGCAGAGAGCATATATCCTGCTGAATAGCCTTTGCCAGCTTTTCGCTCTCGGGATTGTTTTTGGAATAGAACACCTGCGCGCCGCTGTAGGACGGCCCGCCGTAGTGGTTCTGATGAATGCTCACGAACAGCGCATCGGGTGTCTGTTCGATGATTTTCATTCTGTTTTTTATATCCGACACCTTTTGCCGGCGCACCGACTTTGCGGAGCTGTCGGAGATATCGTCGTCCGTCTCGCGCGTCATTATGACATTATAACCCGCCGTGTCGAGCATATCGCGTAATTTCAGAGCTATTGACAGATTTATATCCTTTTCGACGGTGCCGTCCTGCGCGGTCGCGCCGCCGTCCATGCCGCCGTGACCCGCGTCAACTATTACGGTCACGGACTCCTGCGCGTTCGCGGACACCCTGCGGGCATAGCCCGAGCCGCGCGCGGATATCAGCACAAAGCATATCGCCATAACGGCAACAGCCGCCGCAACGCCGAGAGCGACGAGCCTTGAACGCCTTTTGAAATTTATCACCATACCGACACCCCCACAAAAGAATATGCGGGGGCGCACGGCATTATTAGAGCGCCGCAGGGCAAAATAGAAAAAAGGAGCTGAGAAAATGAAAAGGATAACGAAAATTCTAAGCGGACTTGCCGCAGGAGCCGTGAACTCCGCTTTGGGCGCGGGCGGCGGAATGATAGCCGTGCCGATGCTCAAAAAAAGCGGAATGGAGCAAAACAGAGCGCAGGCAAATGCGGTGGCGCTCATAATGCTGCTGACGGCCGCGAGCGCGGGAATATATATCCGTACGGGAAAGGTCACTTTCGGCGACGCTCTCCCCTATCTCCCTGCGGGGCTTGCGGGAAGCGTGCTCGGCTCGTTTATTCTGCCGAAGATACCGACGAAAATACTCGGCAAGATATTCGCCCTGTTCATGCTCTGGGCGGGAATAAGGATGGTATTTAAATGAGAACGGTATTGGCGGCTTTTTTCTCGGGACTTGCGGGCAGTCTCGGGCTGGGCGGCGGCGGAGTGCTGGTGCTCTACCTCGTGCTCGCGCTCGGTATGCCGCAGCTCAAGGCGCAGGGCATAAATCTGCTGTTTTTCATCCCCTGCGCGGCGCTTTCGAGCATAGTTTATTCCTTCAAAAAGCTCATCGACTGGAAAACCGTTCTGCTTTTTGCCGCGGGCGGTCTGCCCGGAGTTTTGCTCGGCTCGCTCGCCATAGGTCACATGGGCAGCGGCATTCCCGGGAAAATCTTCGGCGGGTTTCTGCTGCTGACCGGCATTCGGGAGCTGTTCAGGAAATGTGATTGATGCGCCGATAATCGAGATAGTCCTGGAGAATCATAACGGCGCTGACCGCATCGACTACAGCTTTTCTTTTTTTGCCGCGCGTGTTGGTGACATTCAGCGCATTGTGCGCGGAGACAGTGGTCAGCCGCTCGTCACGAAGCACTGTCTTAATGCCGGAAAACTCGGTCAGAGCCGCCGCAAACTCCTCGCACTTATGCGCGCGGTCGCCTCGGGTGCCGTCCATATTGACGGGCAGACCGACAACGATAAGCTCGGCCTTTTTCTCCCGCGCTATATCAGTTATTTTTTCTATAAGCGGCTCCGTTTCCTTTTCGGTTATAACAGTCACGGGAGAAGCCAAAAATTCGGTTTTGTCGCAGACGGCTATGCCCGTGCGCGTGTCTCCGTAATCTACCGACAGGATTATCATAAAATACCTCTCAATCAAAAATCAGGCCGCACCGTTATCCGGCGCGGCCGTTTATATATTTTTTCGCCGCAGCTTGAATTTAATCGTCCGAACGCGGTCTTGTCGGAAGAAGCGAATCTATAATGTTGCTGACTGCGTCGCTGACTCCGCCGACGACCTCGCTTACCGACCCTCCGCCGCACGCCGTACATTCAGCGGGCATTGCGGACTTCTTATAATAGCCCTTTGCGGTCTCTGTGCAAGAGGGCGACGCCAAAAGCCCCGTCTTTTTGCAGTAGTCCTTCTCCTCGACCTTGTCGGTCTTGGGGAACTCCTTGACGGGCAGGTTGGCGTGGATGCGGTCGAGCAGCTCGATATAAACTCGTCCGGATGCACTGTATCTGAACGGGATGACCTTGGGCTTATCGTAGCCGAGCCAAACAGCGCAGACATAATATGGCGTGCCGCCGGCTATCCAGCTGTCTTTCGTATCACTCGTGGTACCGGTCTTGCTCATCAGCTCGAACTTGCCGAGATTCTTGCTCGAACGGAAGCTTCTCGCGGGAACGGTCTTGAGCAGTTCGCGCATGACCTCTGCGGTATCCTCGCTGAGCACCTTCTCCGGCTCGGACTTAGTCTCAAGCAGAACCTCGGTGCCCGTGGCGTTTGTGACCTTATAGTAGCAATAGGGCTTATAGTAATAGCCGTTGTTGCCGAAAACGGCATATGCCGCCGCCATTTCGACCGTTGTGACACCGTTAGTAAGAGAGCCCGTGGCAAGAGGCGCGATGCTGGCATCGTTGGTATCGTCAAGAGTAGACAGATGGAACGTCTTTTTCATGAAGTTATAAGCCTCGTTGACGCCGAGCATCTCGGTAATAATTCTGACGGGAACGGTGTTGAACGACTTCTGTATGGCGTACTGGACGGTGACATTTTTCTTTGAGCCGTGCGTGCCGTCCGAGTTCTGCGGCCAGAGCTTGCCGTTGTGATAGATAGCGTAGTTGAGTATCATACTCGACCAGTTTATATAATCCTTCTCGAGTGCGAGAGAATAGGTTGACAGGGGCTTGATGGACGAGCCGGGCTGTCTCGGGGACTCGGACGCTCTGTTGAGGCAGAGGTTGCCGCTCTTTTCGCCCGCCTGTCCGACTATGCCGACTATTCTGCCTTCATAGTCCATGACCGTCGCCGCAGACTGAACTGCGGGGTGCTCGGCAGTATCCGCTTCCTTATCGAAAGCGATTCTGTTTGAATATACGGTATTGAGAACCTTCTGAACGTCGAGATTTGCGGCGGAATATATCTTGAGTCCGCCGTAGTTTATCTTCTCCATCGCCTGGCGATAGGTGTAGCCGTATTTGCTCATCAGATCCTGGCAGACGCTCTTGATGACATAATCGACGTAGAAATCCTGATATTCCTTCTCCTTGTTCTTGTCCTCTGTCGTCTTTTTGGTCTTGCCCGCCTTGGGGACATAGCCCTCGCTGTTTGTAAAGACGAGCTTATAATTCACCGCCTCTTCGTATTCCTCTTTGCTTATCGCCTTTTCCTCGAGCATATACTTCAGGCAAAGCTCCTGACGCTTTTTATTCGACTCGGGATTGAGCAGAGGGTTATACGTTGTCGGCGCTTTTGTTATGACCGCAAGAGTGGCGCACTCGGCGAGATTGAGCTCGCTGACATCCTTGCCGAAATAAGTTTCGCTCGCCGTCTGGACGCCGTAGCAGCCGTTGCCGAGATAGAGGGTGTTGAGATACGCCTCAAGGATAGCATCCTTGCTGTAATGCTGTTCAAGATTCAGAGCGCGCTCTATCTCCTTGAACTTTCTGACAACCGTGACCTCCTTGTCGTTGGTCAGGTTTTTGACGAGCTGCTGGGTTATCGTCGAGCCGCCGCCGCTGGAAAGTCCGGTAGCCGCGCCGAAGGTACGCAGCCAGTCGACGCCGTGATGCTTTTTAAAGCGCTTATCCTCAAGGCAGATGAAAGCGTTTTTGAGATTCTCCGGCATCTTATCGGAATCGACCCAGATTCGGTTCTCCTCTCCGTGGAGCTGAGCCATCTCAACCAACTCGTTGTTGCTGTCATAAGCATAGATGAACGAGGTCTGGTTCTGATTCGCCTTGTAGTCGTCAAGGTCTATCGCTATCTCGCCGTGGGCAAAGGATGCGATATTGACAAAGACGTAGCCTCCGATTATCGCCGCGGTGAGCATACCGACGACGAGCACGCAGAGGATGACCAGCAGAACTATCCTGCCGGCCTTTTTATTCGGAGTCTTATTCTTCTTTTCGGAAGATGTTTTAGCTGTTCCCATCTTTTTCGATGCGCTTTTGGAGCTGTTTGCCATCCGTGCGCCTCCTTCACATTACAATCCAGTTAAAAATTATAGCATACTTTTTGCAAAAAGTTTAGTCTAAATCCAAATATTCACATTATTTTGTAAAATCAAAACAATAAACAGGGTATAATCTCGCCCGAAAGGGGCAACAATCACCCATGAAAGCAAAAAACGGAGAGGGCGAAAAATGAAAAGTACGATAAAAATCACAGCAGTTGTCCTCGCGGTCTGCGCCGCTGCGTTCCTTACAGTCTCGGCGATTACGCAACGCGCCGAGCCCGACGCGAGCGAAATGTACGTTCTGCGCGACTACAACGGCAGGATAGCGGTTTTTGCTTGCGGCGAGGACGAGCCTCTGGAGGTATTCGATATTTTCACCTCCTCCCTGCCCAAAAGCGAAGCGGAGCGCGTTTACAAAGGAATAACGGTTGAGGGCGGCGAAGCACTTCAAAGGCTGATAGAGGATTTTACGGGATAGAAAAACAAAAGCGGCCGTTTGCGCCGAAAAGCTGCGATTTTTCGACAAACAGCCGCATTATTATATTCCGAATTATTCGTCCTTGTCGAACATGTCGTTGAGCTGGGCGCACACCGCCGACATTCTGCCGATACGCTCGCGGAGTATGGACTCGGCCTTCTTCTGCGCCTCGGCGACTATCAGATTCGCCTGCTCCTGCGCTTCGGCGACGGTCTTCTGCGCCTGATTGCGCGCTGCCGAAATTACGGCATCCGCCTGGCCGCGAGCCGATTCGTTGCTGACCTCGAGCAAGCCCTTCTTCGCCTCAAGGTCGGCTATCTCCTTTTCGAGGCACTTTTTTCTGCTCTCTGCGGCGTTGAGCTCGTCAACCATATATCTGCCCTGCTCGTCCCTGAGCTTTTCAAGGCGCTTTATGTGCTTTGCAAATGCCACGCAGTTGTTGTAGAGGCTGCGGTTCTGCGTTCTGAGCGCCTCTATCTCCTCGCTCGAAGCGGTCTCGCCCGCGGGCATATCGGTGCGCTTTTCGAGCTCCGAGCCCCAGGCGTAAAGCTTATTGTATTCATCCTGCAGCATCGAAATATATGCATCGGCCGCAGCAATATCATATCCCTTTTCCGCAATGGGGAGCTTCATGTTTCCGTCCATTTTTCCGTCATCCCTTCCCAAAAATCAGCTGTTTCTCTTCGCTATATCAATCAGGTTTTTGTAGCTTATCGCCATAGACTCGCGCGGGTCGATATCGCAGGTATCCTGCTCGATAACGATATATCCTACGCCGGATTCCCTGCAGGCGCGGTAGCATTCGTCAAGGTCGAGGTTGCCCGTGCCTATCTCGGCAAAGTCGGGTTTATTCTCGCTGTCGATTTTATAGTCTTTAAAGTGGCAGACCTTCATTCTGCCGCTGAGGCGTCTTATAAAATCCGCCGGATTCCCTCCGCCGTACTGAACCCAATATGTGTCCATAATAAAGCCGAACAGTTCGGGGTCGGTATCCTCGACAAGCATATCTATAATGCGCCTGCCGTTATATTTTTTGAACTCGAAGGCGTGGTTGTGATAGGCGAAATGCATCCCCATATCCCGAAGCTTCCTCGCGAGCCCGTCGGTAAGCTTTATAAACTCGCGCACGCCCTCCTCGATGCCCCTGTATTCGTCGGGCATGGAGCCGATTCCGAGCGTGTCGCAGTGAATCATTCTGTGCTCCCGAACGACCGTCTCGGTATCTTCGAGCATACGGTCAAACGGGGTATGCGTGACGCAGACATCCATATTGTACTTATCGACAAGATACGCGACCTTCTCCGGCTCAATCGGGCCTATACCCGAAATCTGAACTGTATTTATTCCGATGGAATCGAGATAGGCAAAGGTCTTTTCGGCATCCTCGTAATTTTTGATATAGTCGCGCAGAGTATAAAGCTGCGCGCCGAGCTTGATATCCGACAAGAGAGCACCTCCGTTCTCGCTTTTTCTACAGATTATTATATTATAGCCGCACGGAAGTTTCAAGTGAATTTACAAAAAAAGCACGGACTTGCAAGCTTCGCCGACGGGTGAATATAGATATTCACGGGAGGCGATGCCGTGTTCGGGTGGCTTTTGCGGTTATTTTCAAACGGATTTCTGTTTTTCATCCTGCACCTGAGTCAGCCGGGGTCGTTCGCCCCGCCGCTCAGCGCGGCTCGGGAGCGCGAGGCTCTCGCCGAGATGCACGCGGGCGACGGCAAGGCGCGCAGCGAATTAATAGAGCACAATCTGCGGCTCGTGGCGCACATAGTCAAAAAATACTACTCCGCATATTCGGAGCAGGACGATCTGATTTCAATCGGCACCGTAGGGCTGATAAAAGCTGTTGACTCGTTCAAGCCCGACAAGGGCACACGCCTTGCCACATATGCGGCAAAATGCGTTGAAAACGAGATACTCATGCACTTTCGCTCGCTGAAAAAGAGCGCACATGACATCTCGCTCGAGGATCCTATCGACAGCGACAGCGAGGGAAACCCGCTCACGCTCATGGATATTATCTGCACGCCGGACAGCATAGCCGACGACCTCGATTTGAAGATAAAAAGCGAAAAGCTGCGCGGGCTCGTCGCCGACATATCAGACCCGCGCGAAAGGGCGATAACCGTCATGCGTTACGGGCTCGACGGCAACGAGCCGCTGACTCAGCGGGAGATAGCGTCTCTGCTGGGCATCTCCCGCTCATACGTCAGCAGGATAGAAAAACGCGTGCTCGAAAGGCTCGGCAAGGAGCTGAAGCGGGACTGAACAAAAAAAGCAAATCCGCAATTCACTCCGAGCTGTGTGAATTGCGGATTTTTCGGATTCCCGCCAATATCGGGCACCGGTTCTAATTTATTTAATAAGGTCGTTTGCCATGATATAGTTCACCGTCTCATCAACGGTAGTAAACGCCAAGGCGACCGAGGTATCTGCGGCGCCGTAATAAATCGCTATTCTGCCGCTCTCGGCATCCGCGAGCGCGGCGCACGGGAATACGACGTTGGGCACATCGCCGACGCACTCATAGATTTCGTGGGGCGCTAACAGGAAGCTGTCCGCACGGTGGAGCACTTTCCAGGGCTCGTCCCTGTCGAGAATGGCGGCACCCATGCTGTAGGTGAAGCCGTTGCAGCTCGTGAGCACGCCGTGGTAGAACATCAGCCAGCCCTCGTCCGTCTCGATAGGAGTCGGACCCGCTCCGACTTTTGTAGCTTCCCAGTTCTCGACCGGGCTCATAACAAAGCGGTGTTTACCCCAATAAGTGAGGTCTTTCGACTGACTGATGAATATATCGCCGTAAGGGGTGTGTCCCCTGTCGCACGGGCGAATAAGCAGAAGATACTCGCCGTTCACCTTGCGCGGGAAAAGAACGCCGTTGCGGGCGACGGGATAGCAGGCATCCTCGAGCTGAGTCCAGCTCTTAAAGTCCTCCGTAAAGGCTATGCCGATAGTTGTGCCGTGAGGGGTCAGATTGACCCAGGACAGATAATATTTTCCGTCTATTTCGCACAGGCGCGGGTCGTAGCCGTCGAAGATATATTTATCCTCAAGCGTCCAATTCACGGCATCGTCGCTGAACCCGACGACAAGCTTCTGGGCGCGCGAGCGGATATCCGCCCTGAAAACTCCCGCAAAGCCCGAGCCGAAGGGCACGACTGCCGAATTGAAGATGCTGTTCGCCATATGCAAGTTATCGCGGGTGATAACGGGATTGCCGCTGTAACGCCACACGGGATATTCAAACCCCGCCGGCTTATCCTCCCACGGTATATCAGGTATATTTGCTCCGATTATTTTTGCCATAATTAACTCCCCTTTCCGTACTTTAGATTTTAGCACAGAGGAAGCAGAAAAGTAAAGAGAGAGAGCAGAAAAATAAAAAAGTTGCCGGGTTTTTAAAAAAGTTTGGAAAAAGACTTGTCAAAACGCTTTTCTTGTGGTATTATTGATGAGCTTTCCGGGTGTGACATTCCTTATTTACGGAAACGCCTATAAGCGGAAAGCAAATTAAGTTTAGGTACAACCGGGTGTGGCGCAGCTGGTAGCGCGCTTGACTGGGGGTCAAGAGGCCGTGAGTTCAAGTCTCGCCACTCGGACCAATTAAAGAAAAAAGCTCGTAATCGTTGAGATTGCGGGCTTTTTCTTTATCTACTTCAAATTATCAAGAGGACTGTAATTGCTGAAATTGACTACCGTTTTAGCCTGTGTCAAATGGACATACTTTTTAACCATATCGAGCGTAGTATGTCCGAGAATCTGTTGCAAAGCGTAGATATTACCGCCATTTTCAAGATAGGAAGTTGCAAAAGTATGCCGTAACAAGTGCGGATAAATTCGGCGAGTCAATGAGCCTTGAGCGACTTTTTGAGCCTGTAGTGTCTTAAAAACTCGAGCTATCGTTGAACTTGTAATCGGTCTCCCCTGCTTCGTGAGAAACAATGCTTCACTATCACTATCAATAGGTCTGAGGTTGATATACTTTATCAAATACCGCTTTGATTTGTTACCGAGCGGAACAAGGCGTTGTTTGTTTCCTTTTCCATTGATAACGGCATAGCCCTCGAATATATGCACATCAGACACTTTTAAACGAATAACTTCACCACGGCGCAAACCGCTATCAAGCATAAGCGCACAAATACAATAATTCCGAAGCCCTTGAATATTCTTTGTGTCGAAACATGAGAAAATGAATTTAATCTCGGCAGGATTGAGAATATCAATAGTTTTTCGCTGTGCTTTCGGAAGCTTTAATTTGTCGCTGAAGTTAAGAGCCGTGTAATCTTCCTCAAAAAGCCAATGCAAATAGGCTTTAATGCCCTTTATGTATGTTTTGTAACTGTTATCACAAATACCGCGCCTACGAAGAAACAGAGCGTATTTTCGCAATATTTCAGCGTTCAACAAATGAATATCCATATCAGCACCGATATAACTAATCATAGGCGAAACACAATTTCTGTAATAAGCAACTGTTTTCTGTGAATTTCCCTTTATCTGTTGAGTAATCAAAAACTCATCAAATGTATTTTGCAAAGTCATTCTGTATCACCCATTCAAATATTTTAAAACTCAAACGATAGAATCAATGAGTTCTTTAAGCTTTGATTCAGAATATGGAAATTCAGCCTTTGAGCAGTATTCATTATGGAAGTCATAATCAACAGGATTAATGAGAGTACCTCTTTTAATCTGCTGCGCCCTTTTCAGTCCTCGGCTGTGATAAAACATATGAGCATTTAACTCTGTAACGCTTAAAGCTAAATCTTTGTTAATATACTTTGTTATGTACTTGCTTACTGCTTCGTGATTGCGAATAGGTTCAAGGTCACAAAAGCCGAACTTATCAGCATATGGAATCCAATTGTAAACCGTATCACCGTTTAGAACTTTTTGTGCAAGTTTCTTTCCCATGCGGTCACCGACAACAAATTGCTTTAAATGTGAAACTGGTAAACCACTAATCAATCCGTGTATATGCCAGCTAATACTATCACTATGGCGTTCGGGAACTAACAAAAAGCCAATCTTAATGCCGTATTTCTTTGCGTAGTCTCTGAACCATTGTGTGAGGTCTTTATGAAATTTATCTAAATCTGTGCGGTCATACTTTGAAGAATCAATTGTACCCGTAAAGAAGAAATCCCACGGATTACAGCAAGCAAGCTCATAGATAGTATTTTTAGCTCTTGTGATGTTGCCAGAACATTTAACATCATTTACAGAGCAACGAGAAGAAAACTTCTTTTCTTCACATTCAACATCAGAATTTCTAACACACCCCAAGGTACTAAGAACAATTTTTTGATGTTCACCGAAGCCGAGAAGCTTGAGGAATGTCTGATTGTGTTTAAATTTAGGTTCTTTAAGTGGCATTTACACTCCTTTGTAATAGCAAGAATTATCTGTATTTCCCGTAATATGATATATAGTCAAGTAATATTTCAACTACACTACACCGGGGATTGCTGGGGGTCAAGAGGCCGTGAGTTCAAGTCTCGCCACTCGGACCAGTTAAAGAAAAAAGCTCGTAATCGTTGAGATTGCGGGCTTTTTTCTATCTACTTTAAGTTATCCAAAGGGCTGTAATTACTGAAATTGACCACCGTTTTCGCCTGTGTCAAGTGGACATACTTTTTAACCATATCGAGCGTAGTATGTCCGAGAATCTGTTGCAAACGGCATATCTTTTATTATTGTGAGACTAACTTGAAATAAATAAGCATTACAAAACATAAACCAAGAATACGATTTAAATTTTGCGATTTTACTTGCAATTTGAAAAATTAGTGATATAATATCACACATAGAGTTCCGAACTCTATCTCCTATTTCACATGGCAGTCCCGTTCAGACGGGGCTGCTGTTTTATTGCGTCGGCAGTCGGTGAAAGTCCGTAACGCTTGCGGCGCACGAAATCTCCGCAGCTTTCGTCGGTGAACTTTGAGTTACAGAATTTTATCTTTTATTAAAAAAATATGGAAATTGTCCGCGGGATATGTTACAATTGACAAAAGAAAAAATCACGGAGGTAACAACGCATGGATATCAATGATATTGCTGCAAAGGGTGCGCACGCAATCGCCTGCAGATACGGCAAAAAAGTATTGAAGCAGGGCACTGCTCCCGCTATCCCGGAGTCAAAGACAATCACTCTTACCGGCAACGCTTACAGGCTCGGCTTCGCTCGCAAGGACATCAATCCCGAGGAATTCGGCAAAAAGACTTATTACATAGCCGGGCACGGCTCCGGTCATGTTATGGAGGGCGTTCTCACGGACGTTTTCGTTCACGCCGTTTGGATCGATGTAGGAAGCGACGAGGGAATCGTTTGGCTAAGCGGAGATATCGTGGGTCTCACGAATATCGAGGTAAACGAGATTCGCCGCAGGATAAAGGCGGAACCCGAGCTTTCAAAGTGCGTCGGAATCAATTTCAGCTGCACTCACTCGCATTCGGGCATCGACACCGTCGGATATTGGGGCAAGGCGAACGCGCTTAAAATCCCCTCGGACGGCAAGGACGAGGCCTATATGGAGAAGCTCTTTTCGCAGTCCGTCAAGGCCGCCAAGGAGGCATTTGCCAACCGCACTCCCGGAAAGCTCTACACCGGCAGACATTCTATTGAGGGCGGACTTTTCACAAAGAGACGTCTCCCTGACAAGCATGAGGTGCTTACCCGCATCCGCTTTGTGCCCGACGACGGAAGCGCCGAGACATGGCTTATAAACGTCGGCGCTCATCCCAATTCGCTCGGCGGCGCCAACAGAATGCTCTCCGGCGAATATCCGTATTTCCTGCGCCAAAGAGTGGCTGAAAAGACGGGCGCTAACGTACTCTTCGGAATAGGCGCCATAGGCGGAATGGACGCTGCGGAATTTGACGCGGACGACAAGGTCAACAACATAAAAATGCAGGGCGAATTCTTCGCCGACGCCGCAATCGCCGTTGACAACGACAAGCTTCTGGAGCCTGTTATCAAGACAAACACGCGGCAGTTCTATCTGCCCGTTGACAACTATGTGCTTCTTCTGCTCGCCATGAAAGGCACCATGAGTTTCAACCCGTTCCCCTGCAAGGAGAGCGATACGGGTGTAGCCATGCGCACGGAGATGACCTATATGACCCTCGGCAGCCAGAAGATACTTCTCCTGCCCGGCGAAAACTTCGTATGCACGGTTTACGGCGGATATGAGCCTGCCGAACGCTCCTCGACCGGAAAGGGACCCGAAATCAACCCCGCGCCGCTTGCCGAAATCTGCGGCGACAGCGAAATTATCGAATACGGCATCACCAACGACATGGCGGGCTATGTCGTTGCGCCCAACGATTTCTGCCTCCATCCCACGCAGGCGTTCCTCAACCCGACGAACGATGTTCTCGGCGCAAGGCATTACCACGAGACAAACTCGATGGGCTTTAAAACGCAGCAGGTCATAGCGGATAACTTTGCTCAACTCGTAAAGGATTTTTAAAAGTCAAATCGGCTTCGGGATATCCCGGAGCCGAAGCTTTTATTAAAAACACAGACATATAAAAAGCAGGATGCCAAAGAGAATCGGCATCCTGCTTTTCTAATTTATTTCACTCCGTCGAGCTCAAACGCATAGAGCCAGCCGCATTTCATTTCGTCGGGGTTTATGGGCGGGAACACGAGCTTTGCTTTGCCGTTGTCGTTTTCGACGGCTATGGGAGCGTCATGCGCCAATAGCCTTGCTTTTATGTCCGCGCTGTAATTCACCTTGTCGAGCGTGAGGCTGCCGAACGGATATGCGTTCGTTATCGCATAGACCTTGTCGCCCTTTTTCGTGTAATATGTACCCTCCTGCGGCTCTTTCGTGTAGATGCGCGTGCCGTATATGGCATCGCCGTTAACTTTAAGCCACTTGCCCATATCGAGCAGGCGCTCCTGCATTATGACGGGGATGGTACCGTCCGCGGCGGGGCCGATATTGAGCAGGAAGTTGCCGCCCTTTGACACGAGCGAGCAGAGCGTTTCAAGAAGTTCCTTTGAGCTGAGATATTCGTCAACGCCCTCAATTCTGTTGAGTCCGAAGGACGCGCCGATGCCGCGGCACTCCTCAAACGGACGGTCGAGCTCGACATCCTCAATGCGTCTGCCGTTGTCAATATAGCCGTATTCGGTGGTGAAGTTGCCACCCAGGCGACCCCTCGTTTCCTTGCCCCAGCGGTCGTTGGGAACTATCGTGTCTTTGACGGGCGACTCGTTATAGAGCCACTGCAAGAACTCGGTCGAATGCCAGACGGAGCTCGGATAATCCCACTCCCCGTCCGTGAACAGAGTCCACGGCTCATATTTTGTTATAAGCTCCTTGAGCATGGGGATAAAATGCTTCACCGCATACTCCTCGGGATCCTTGAGAAAGAGCGGATGAAACCACTCATAGACCGAATGATACACGCCGAATTTTACATCCGTCTTTTCGAGCGCTGTTTTAAGCTCGCGGCAAAAATCTCTGTGCGGTCCGACATCGACGCTGTTCCAATTCCACGCATAGTCGCTCTTGAACAGGCAGAAGCCGTCATGGTGCTTCGAGACGAGATTTATATACTTTGCGCCGGACTTTTCAAAGAGCTGCGCCCACTCGTCGGCGTCGAAAAGCTCTGCCTTAAAGCCGCTGACAAAATCCTCATACTGCGTTCCGGGGGCATAGACCCTGTCGTGGAATTTGCGCGCCTCGCTGTTTTTGTCGCGTATCTGCTGCATATACCACTCGGCATACTGCCCCTTTTCTGTATATGCGGGCACTGAATACAGCCCCCAATGGATGAATATGCCGAACTTCGCATCCGCGAACCAATCCGGCACAGGCCGGCTGTTGAGCGATTCCCAGTTGTTTTCGTAATGCATTGCAGTCCTCCGTTTGGTTATATTTCCGAAAAGACGTCGCCGACGCCGTTGAATATATATGTGGGTCTGTACGGATAGAGATTGACATCCTCAAGAGATGTGACGCCCGAGAGAACAAGGACAGTATCAAGGCCGGTCTCTATGCCCGCTATGACATCGGTATCCATTCTGTCGCCTATCATCGCGGCCTCCGCCGAGTGAACGCCGAGCATTTTGAGTCCCGTGCGCATCATGAGAGGATTGGGCTTGCCGACGAAATACGCCTTTTTGCCCGTCGCCATCTCTATGGGCGAAATAAGCGCGCGGCAAGCGGGAACCACGCCGTCCTCAACGGGACCCGTGAGGTCGGTATTAGTGCCGATAAGCTTCGCACCGTTTCTGACGAGGTTAGATGCGTGGACGACCATCTCGTAGTTGTAGCTCGAGGTCTCGCCGACTATGACATAGTCGGGGTCTATGCTGTTCATGGTAATCCCCTGGTCGTAGAGCGCGTTGACAAGTCCGGGCGCGCCGATAACATAAGCAGAGCAGCCGGGTTTCTGACCGCTGATGAACTTCGCCGTTGCGAGGGCGCTTGTATAAAAATGGCTCTCATCAACATAGAGCCCCATTCTCTCTAACTTCTGCCGGAGCTCGCGCGGCGAGCGTTCGCTCGAATTTGTGAGAAACAGGAACGATTTGTTTTCTTTATACAGCCACTCCACGAATTCCTTGACATCCGGAAGCAGTTTGTCGCCGTGATATATGACACCGTCCATATCACATATAAATCCTTTTTTTGCTTTTAATGCATCCATATTTTCCCTCCCACTAATTGTTTGAAATAAGCTTATCAGTTAACGGGTACAAAGTCAATAATTTACTTTGCGTTTATATTCACAAGCTCCGCGCGAAGCTTGGAATAGACTATTTTCTGGCTGCTGTAAAGCCCGTAGTAGCCGGAGAGCAGATAACTAACGGCAGCGGCGAGCGCAAACAGCGGCATGGCCTGAGCGCCGAAAAGCTCGATACTCAGGAAAATCGACGCGAGCGGACAGTTGACCACTCCGCAGAACAGCGCCACGAGTCCGACAGCCGCGGCAAAACCGGGATCAAGCCCGATAAGTCCGCCGACGACGCAGCCGAAGGTCGCGCCGACAAAGAAAGTCGGGACTATCTCGCCGCCCTTATACCCCGCGCCGACGGTGACGGCGGTGAAAATGAATTTCAGCAAGAATGCTTCGGGCTTCGCATTTCCGCCTATGGCGCGTTCGACTATATCCATGCCTGCGCCGTTATAGTCGCCGCTGCGGCAGATGAGAGACAGTATAACGATTACGAGTCCGCCGACGGCAGCGCGGAGAAAAGTGTTTTTAAAGAGCTTTTCGAAGAGCTTATGAGTGCCGTGCAGACCGAGGCAGAAGCCGATGCTCAGCAGAGCGCATATTGCGGAAAGCAGGGCGGTGAGCAGGCAGCTCTTGAGCGAAAAGGCGGGAATATTCGAGATTGTAAACGCGACGGGCTCGGTGCCCATAAGAATCGATATAAAATACGCCGTGAACGCCGAGACGACACACGGGAGCAGACCAGCATAGTAAATCACTCCGACGCTGATAACGCCGAGCGCGAAAACGGCGGCGGTTATCGGGGTTCCGAACAGCGCCGAAAAGACGGCGCTCATGCCGCACATCGTCATGATATGCATATCCTTTTCGTCAAGTCGGGCGATTCTGCCTATCAGCCCCGCAATACTGCCGCCGAGCTGGAGAGCCGCGCCCTCACGTCCGGCGGAGCCGCCGAAGAGGTGGGTTATAACGGTTGAGACGAAAATCAGCGGCGCGAGCAGAGCCGGCACGCCCTGAGGCGAGCGCACGGCATCGAGTATCTCGTTAGTTCCGATATCCTTTTTGCCCGAGAGCTTATATAGCCCCGCTATCACAAGTCCGCCGACGGGCAGCAGAAACACTATCCACGAATGAGCCTTGCGCACACCCGTAACATATTCGACGCTCAAATGAAACAGCGCGCCGACAACGCCGCCTACAGCGCCCGTGACCGCGGCGAGCACGAACCACTTCAAAAAAGTCAGCAGATACTTCCCCGCCGACTTGAATTTACTTTTTGCCTTTTGATTTGCAGCTTCCACTTTTACCCCATCCATTAATATATGTTGATTAAATTTTATCACTTTATCACGGCTTTGGCAACGAGAAGAGAAAAAATAATGGCTCCGGGGTGAAACTTTAAGCGGGTGTAAAACAAATCGGGATTTGCGGGGAAGAAACCGCCGTCAGGCAAACAATTTCAATATCGCAAATTGACATAATCGTGTGGGGCGGATATTATCCGCCTGCGGTTTTTGCAGCAGCTTGTGGCTATTCACTCTGTAGGGGTCGGCGACTCGATGACCCTTTGGCGCGCCAGCGTCACCGGAAATCTATTTATTTCGTCCGTGTCGTGTAATGCGCTCTTTGATTGAGGCTTGCCCCCTGTGCCGCCTGCGGCGGCAGCGGTGCGTCGAGTCGCCGCACCCTACAAAGACATTGAGAAACAAAAAAGTCTATGCAAAGGGGCAAATCCGTGCTGCAATCCCTCAGTCTCGGCTTTGCCGCACCGGTTCTTCTGCAGGGGAGCCATAATCGCCCCGGAAAATCCCGATTTGCCGCTGTCTCCGTACTGTGACAAGCGAAAAACCTGCCATGGGCAGACCGTGGCAGGTTGTGTATCGCAAAATTATCGGAAAAATTACAGCTCGTTTATCATTGTGAGCAGGTCGACATAGAACACTCGGACATTATGCTTGACGAGCAGGCCGCCGTTTATCGAGAGGTGGTCGCCGCTGTAGGTCGGCATTATGTTCCACACGCCTGCTTCGACTTTTCCGCCGTTATAGACTGTCGAGGGCGCGTTGAACGGCGCGAGGGCGGAATATGTGCTGACAAGTCCGTCATTCTCGAACCACTTTTCATCTACGACGTAACCGCCCTTGGTGGTGCAGGTGAACTTGCCCATTCTTATCGAGCACGCTCTGAAGAGCCTGTTGATATTGCCGTCAACCGGGCTGTGAGTTCCGTCTGCGTTCTGCTTTGTGACGCTGCACGGATAGGAGAAATAATAGACATTCTCGAGCGTCGAGATATTCTTGTTCATCGCCATGGCGTGGTCGATATCCATATCGTACTCCGCACTGTCGGAAAGAGCTCTGTCGAGATGCGGCGCGGTGGCAACGGTGAGCATGGCAATAACCGCACGCTCCTCGGCGGTGGCGTTGATATCCTTGAGTATCTCCTCGCGGATGAGATAGGCGGTCGTGCCGTTATGCGGAGCGGCGAGCGCGGTTACGGAATATATCCAATCGCCCTTTCCGCCCGTGAACAGGTCGGAGACATCGTCGCCCGATGCCTTGCGCTCGGCCTCGCTGCCGTTTGCCATAAGCTCCGCCAGAAGCCTGACCGTTGCGCCGCCGAACGAGTGACCGAGAAGATTTATCTTTTCCTCGGCGCTCCACTCGTCAATAAGCGGATCGGATGAGAAATCCTCGCCGTATCTGGCGTGGCGGCAGCGCTTGGAATGCTCCTCGCCGTAGTCGGTAACGGTGCCGGTGAGCTGGGCATAGAGCTCGCAGGCTCTGTCCCACGCGCTTCCCGTGGGGTCGACCGACGCGGAATAGCACTCAAAGCCGCGCGCATTGAGATACTGCATCAAATCGCCGCCGAACATACCCCAATAGGGCATAAAATCGTCATACCACTCGTAGCTGCCCCAGCCCGCAAGACCGTGAACGAAAACGTTGGCATACTCGGTGTTGAACTTCGAGTCGTCAACCTCAACGTGCGGAATGTTGAGCGCAGGGAAGCAGAACATAATTACGGATACGATAAATGAAATTATTTTTGCCACATAACCATCCCTTTTTGTGATTATATTTGCCGGCGGTTATTCTCCGAACGCGCCGTTAACAAGCTAATTATATATGGAATTTATATCCTTTGTCAATCGTTTAAAAAAAACAAAAACGGGGCAATTTTTCAGCCCCGAATTCGGTCGGTTTTTTACCATTTTTCGCGCATAAGTCGCGAGTTCAGAGCTTTTAGCTCTCCCCTGCGCTCTTCGTAATCCGGACACCGCGAGGCGACAAGCCGCCAAAATGCCGCCGAATGATCCATGTGCTTAAGATGCGAAAGCTCGTGGATTATGCAGTAATCGACAGCGCCCTCGGGCGCCATAACGAGAAAAAGCGAGAGGTTTATATTCCGATTTGAAGTACATGACCCCCAGCGGGTTCTCGCGGAATTTATCTTGACCGAGGCGACGGTTTCGCCGAAGCTGTCCGCGAGCTCATATGTTCTTTTGACGAGGTAATCTTTCGCTATCGAGCGATAGACCTCCTTGAGCGCGGCCGCCGTCTCATCGGGAGAAAGTCCGTCGGGGACAAAGAAGCTGCCTCCGTCAAAGCCCGCTCGCCTGCTTTTGACAACCGTCAACGGATATTCGCGCCCGAAAAGGAGCAGTCCCGTCTCCCCTCCCGGAACGAACGAGTCGGAGAGCGCCTTGCGCTCCTGCGCTTTCGCGAGATTTTCGAGCACCCATCCGCGCTTTTCAAAAAGGAAATCCTCGATATGTTTAAGACTCATGCGGCGCGGGGCATAAACCAGCACCTTTGCGTCGCGCGAAATTTTTATGCTCAGCGTCCTGCGGTCGGAGCGCGAAAGCTCATATTGAAATCCAAGCTCCGGCATCACTCTATACCCATGTCTCTCTTGAACTGTTCCGTCAGCTCGCGCATCTGATCTATCTCCATGCGGCGGCTGAGAGTGAACGCGGAGGCGTCCTTTGAGCGGCAGTCACAGCCCATCGGCACGCCCTCGAGGGACAAATAATACTTCGCGTTGACGGGATAAACCTGGCACTCGGCAAGAGACGCAAAGCCGAGAAAAGCCTGAACCTTTTTTGCCTTTTCCGGCTCTTTTTCAAAGTTTTTGCAGAGCCATGAATATATCTCAGGGTGGAAATTCGCCATAACTCCGGAGAAGCCGGCGCAGCCCATTTTCAGCGTTTCGAGCAGACTCGCGGAGTTGGCGTTGAATATTTTGAGCCCCATGCCGTCAACGGCTCTGAGCTTTTCGTTTATCATGCCCGGGTCACAGCAGGTGTCCTTTAGGAAGGTGAATCTGCCGGACTCGGCGAGCTTTTTGAGCACAGTGGGAGTCATAACGCGCTTATAGGGATAGGGACACTCGTAGATGCCGAAATTGATGTCGCCCACCGCTTCGACCGCCCTGTCGATATTTTTGAGGAACACGCTGTCGTCCTCATCTTCAGGCGCAAATCTGTTCGAGATAAACACATAGGCGTCAATGCCCTCCTGAATGAAGGCTTTCGCCTGCTCTATCTGTGTGTCGAGGTCGTCCGCGACATGACCCGAGGCGACGACCGAGATATTTTTCGGCGTATGCCGCATGACAAAATGCAGCAGCTCGAGCCGCTCCTCGAACGAGAGGAAAAAAATCTCGCTCGACTGGCAGATGGCGAAAATTCCGTCAACCTTCTTCTCCGCATACCAGTTTATGAGCGCTTCGACTGCCGCATAGTCTATTTTATTGTCCTTTGTAAACGGCGTTATCATCGTCGGATAGACGCCGTTCGGAATCGTATTTTTCATTTTTTATCCCTCCGAAAATCAGTCTAACTAAGTTTATCACATCGGAGAAAATTGTCAAGAAAATCAGGCGGACAGGTTGCGCCGCAGGAGCGCGAGCACGGCTTTTTCGCGCCGCGACACCTGCACCTGAGACATTCCGAGCAGCTCGGCGGTTCGGCTCTGGGTCATGCCGCGATAGTAGCGCAGGCTTATCATCTCGCGGTCGCGGTCGGGGAGCATGGCTATCACTTCGCGCAGGGCTATGAGCTCGGACGCGGCGTTTTCGGGCGACTCAACGGGCAGGTCTATCTGCCCCTCCCCGTCATCGGTGCAGGCGGTCAGGGACACGGCGGGCATGGCGGCATTTAGCAGCTGCGCCGTCTGAGCAACGTCGCTGCCGAGGCGCTGCGCCAGCTGGCCTACGGTAGGCTCGCAGCCGAGCTCGGCAGTCAGTGCCTCCTTTTCGCGCATGGCGGCGCGCGCCTTTTCCTTGAGCGCACGCCCGACCTTTACGCTGCCGCCGTCGCGGAAAATGCGCTTTATCTCGCCGAGAATGACCGGCACGGCATAGGTCGAAAATGAAAAGCCGCGCTCAGGGTCAAAATTTTCGGCGGCCTTTATAAGCCCGACGCAGCCCGCCTGAAAAAGGTCGTCGTACTCCGCGCCCTTGCCTCGGAATTTGTTGGCGCAGGCGTGGACGAGACCGATATTCTTTTCAACGAGCTCATTGCGTTCAGCTCTGTCCATCGCCGCGTCCTTTTATAAGCTTGTCCATGGTAACGCTCGTGCCCCTGTTCGGTGCGGAGCGCACGCGCACCTTGTCCATAAAGCTCTCCATGACGGCGAAGCCCAATCCCGCACGCTCGCCGCCTAATGTTGTAAACAGCGGCTCCATCGCTTGGCGCACATCGGCTATACCGCACCCGCGATCTCTTATTCTGATGCGCACGAGTCCGTCGTCAAACAGTCCTACCCATATGTATATATCTCCCACGCTCTCGGGATAGGCGTGGACGATGCAGTTTGTCACCGCCTCGCTGACGGCGGTTTTGATATCCGATATTTCTTCAACCGTCGGGTCCTGCTGAGCCGCAAACGCCGAGACTGCGACACGCGCGAAGCTCTCGTTGACGGAGCGGCTCTCCAATTTCAGGCTCATCTGATTGACAGGCTTTCTCCTACTCATGTTTATCCTCCTTGTTTCTTTTCTGCGACAGAGTGCACAGCGCCTGCATACCCGCAAGACGCATCATTTTGTAATCGCGCTCACTGAGATTCGTGACCTCGAGTCTCCCCTGCCAGCCCTGCAAAAGCCTGTAACGACCCATGACAAGTCCGACGGCGGAGCTGTCCATAAAGGTTACATCCTCAAAGTCGAGGCGCAGGATTTTCGGCTGCTGAGCCACGGCGGCGGCATCGATATCCGCACGCATTGCGGCGGCGGTGTGGTGGTCGATCTCGCCCGAGAGCAGCGCACTGACGCTCAGCGGATTGGAAATTATTTCAACACCCATGTTTTTTCCTCCTTTGGGGTGATATCTGTCAATTAACAGCTTGTACCGAATAACAAAAATTATGCGCGGTGAAAGAAAAATCGCATATATCGCTCAGCCGCGTGGAAGCCGCCTCTTTAGCTTGTCCGAAATAAAAAGCGGGACGGACTATTACCAACAAAGATAATAATCCATCCCGTTTGAAAATCCTGCCGAATTGCGGCGGATTAAATATTTTTATTTTCCAAGAGATATTCGCGCACCTCGCCCGCCAGGTAGAACGAGCCGCAGACAACGAGCGTGCCGCCGTTTTGCCTTATATCGTCGATTGCCGCGCGGCACGCTTTTATCGGGCTTCCAACAGGTGTGCAGTCGACGCAATAGTTGTTTGCGAGCCTGCTCAGAGGCTCGGGAGCCATGCTGCGGGGGTTGTCGGGAGCCGTCAGATACATTTTCTCAAACAGCGGCGCGGTCAGACGCAGATAGGTGTCGCAGTCCTTGTCACCCATGAGCGCGCACACAGCGACGCGCCTGCCCTGCGTGAAGCGCTCCAAAAAGGCCTTGAGCGCCGAGGCGCAGCCCTCGTTGTGACCGCCGTCAAGAATGATTCTGTCGCCGATAAGCTCCATTCGCGCGGGCATGACAGCGTTCGACAGTCCGCGCTCAATCGCTCCGTCACCGACGCTCAGACCGCATTCGCGCACGGCGGTGACGGCCGTCAGCGCATTTTTTATCATGTGGTCGCCCGCAAACGGTATGTGCAGCTTCAGCGAGTCGAAGATAACATCCGTGCCGCGCACCGTCTCATCGACAACGCGGCAGGCGCTCATGTCCGGCACGACAAGCCTGTTGTGCTTGCGCTCAGCGGTCTCGGTTATGACGCTCAGCGCCTCCGGGGACTGCTCGGGATACATGACCGTAACACCGCCCGGCTTGATTATTCCGCACTTCTGCGCGGCTATCTCAGAGAGCGTATCGCCGAGAATCGCAGTGTGATCCGTTGAAATCGAGGTTATGACGGAGACAAGCGGAGTTTTTATAATATTTGTTGAATCGAGCAGCCCGCCGAGTCCGACCTCGAGCACGACGACATCGCATTTTCGCTCTTTATACCAGAGGAACGCGGCGGCGGTCAGAGTCTCAAACTCGGTTGCGACAATTCCGCGTTTATCGAGCTTGTCGCACGCCGATTTAACGTGCGCGACAACAGCTGCGAGCTCATCGGGAGGAATCATTTCGCCGTCAATTTGCAGCCGCTCGCGAAAATCGATGACATAGGGCGAAGTGAACAGCCCTGTTTTGTATCCGGCGGCGGAGAGCATACAGGCTGTCATGGTGCTCGTCGAGCCCTTGCCGTTGGTCCCGGCAACATGGATAAAGCGCAGTTTGTCCTGCGGATTGCCCACGGCGGCGCAGAGCGCCTCAATGCGCTCCATACCCGGGTGTATGCCAAAGGTCAGACGCGAATGAATATATTCGATTGCTTCGGTTGGGGTCATCGTTTTTCCTCCGTAAAGCGTCAAAGGACGGGACATTTCCCGTCCTTTGCAGGTTAGTTTTTATGAGAGAATATGCACAAGCGCAATAAACGCCGAATTTGCACGGTTCTCACAACGCAGTATCACGCGGAATTACGCATTGGCGACGAAAAATTATGCACAAAGCAGCCAATAGCGGAATTTTGGGTGAGACAACATACACTAATACGAGCAAGTGTCGATTTAGCGGGCGGATGATATCCGCCCCTACATTGGTGACTGAATTCGCACGGTTCTCACAACGCAGTATCACGCGAAATTACGCATTGGCGACTAAAAAATTCTTGCACAAGGTAGCCAATAGCGGAATTTTGGGTGAGACAAGGCGTGAGGTTCTGCACGAGAGGGAGCGTACGTCGGTACGTGACCGAGCGGGCACGGTTCTCACAACGCAGTATCACGCGAAATTACGCATTGGCGATCTTAGAGAGGCTGTCGTTGAGCATAGCTATCTTCTCATTCAGCTTTCTCGCCGCTTCGCGCTGAGCATCGACGACCTGGGCGGGAGCCTTGGAGACGAAGTTCTCGTTGGAGAGCTTCGCGTTGATGCCGTCAAGCTGCTTCTGAGCGGAGGCCAATTCCTTGTTGAGCCTTGCGCGCTCGGCCTCGAAGTCGACGAGGTCGCCCATGGGGATGTATATCTTGGCGGCGTCGGTGACGATGCAGACTGCGCCGTCTATCTCAATGCCGTCCTCAACCTCGACCTCGGACGCGCCCGCGAGCTTCTGCATGAACTCGACGGAGAGCTTGAAGGTGTCGACATGGGAGGTGCTGATATATATTTTAGCCTTCTTGGAATGGGGAACATTCATCTCGGCGCGGCGGTTTCTTATCGCCCTGACCGCGTCCATAATCATGTTCATCTGCTCCTCTTCGGCAGCAAAGCAGAGGGACTTTGAATACTGCGGCCATGCGGAAACCATTATGCTCTCGCCCTCATGCGGCAGGGACTGCCATATCTCCTCGGTCACGAACGGCATAAACGGATGGAGGAGCTTCAGGACATTGGACATGACATATATGAGCACGCGCTTTGCACACTGCGCGGGCTCACCGCCCTTTTGCAGACGAATCTTCGCAAGCTCGATATACCAGTCGCAGAAAACATCCCAGATGAAATCATAGAGCTTCTGAACGGCGATTCCGAGCTCGAATCTCTCAAGATTATCGGTAACCTCTCTGACGAGGTCGTTATAGAGGCTGAGCACCCACTTATCCTCGAGCGCGAGTTCTTCGGGCAGTTCCGCCTGCTCGGAGCCGTCAAGATTCATGAGGATAAAGCGTGCGGCGTTCCAGAGCTTATTGGCAAAGTTGCGGCTCGCCTCAACCTTTTTGTCGGAATATCTCATATCGTTTCCGGGGCTGTTGCCGTTGGCAAGGGTGAAGCGCAGAGCGTCCGCGCCGTACTTGTCAATGACCTCGAGCGGGTCGATGCCGTTGCCCAGAGATTTTGACATCTTTCTGCCGAGCTCATCGCGGACAAGGCCGTGAATAAGCACGGTATCAAACGGAACCTGTCCCGTCTGCTCTATGCCGGAGAACATCATTCTCATGACCCAGAACGGGATTATATCGTAGCCCGTAACAAGGGTGTTGGTGGGATAATAGCGCTTGAAGTCCTCGCTGTCGGTATTCGGCCAGCCGAGGGTCGAGAACGGCCAGAGAGCCGAGGAGAACCAGGTGTCGAGCGTATCGGGGTCCTGATGAATATGGGTGCTTCCGCACTTCGAGCACTTGTCGGGTGCGGTTCTTGCAACGGTTATCTCGCCGCAGTCGTCGCAGTACCATGCGGGAATACGATGACCCCACCAGAGCTGACGGGATATGCACCAGTCGCGGATATTCTCAAGCCAATGGAAATAGACCTTTTCAAAGCGCTTCGGGACAAACTTTGTCTCGCCGTTTTTAACAGCGTCGATAGCAGGACCCGCGAGGGGCTTCATGCTGACGAACCACTGCTTTGAAACGCGGGGCTCAACGGTAGTCGAGCAGCGGTAGCAGGTGCCGACATTGTGGCTGTAATCCTCGACCTTGACGAGAGCGCCCTCCTCTTCAAGATCCTTGACGATAGCCTTTCTCGCCTCGTATCTGTCCATGCCGGCATACTTCGGATAGTCATCGACTATCTTTGCGTCATCGGTCAGGACGTTTATAATGGGCAGGTTATGGCGCAGACCGACCTCGAAGTCGTTCGGGTCATGCGCGGGGGTAATCTTAACGACACCGGTGCCGAAGTCTATCTCGACATAATCGTCGGCGACAACGGGTATCTCGCGGTGAACTATGGGCAGGATAAGCGTCTTGCCGACGACATCCTTATATCTCTCATCGTTGGGGTTGACCGCAACGGCGGTATCGCCGAGCAGGGTTTCGGGTCTTGTTGTGGCGAGCTCGAGATATCCGCTTCCGTCCTTAAAGGGATAGCGCAGATGCCAGAAGTGACCCGCCTGATCCTCATATTCAACCTCTGCGTCGGAGATGGAGGTCAGGCAGTGGGGGCACCAGTTGATTATTCTCTCGCCCCTGTATATAAGTCCCTTTTCATAGAGATTGCAGAAAACCTCGTTGACGGCCTCGTTGCAGCCCTCGTCAAGGGTGAAGCGCTCGCGCTCCCAATCGCAGGACGAGCCGAGCTTCTTGAGCTGCTCTATTATTCTGCCGCCGAACTTCTCCTTCCACGCCCATGCGCGCTCGAGGAAGCCCTCGCGGCCTACATCGTCCTTAGTGAGCCCCTCTTTGGCCATAGCCTCGACTATTTTAGCCTCCGTGGCAATTGAGGCGTGGTCGGTGCCGGGCAGCCAAAGGGTATCGTAGCCCTGCATACGGTGATAGCGGATAAGTATATCCTGGAGCGTATTATCAAGAGCATGACCCATGTGGAGCTGACCCGTAATATTCGGAGGGGGAATAACTATAGTATAGGGCTTCTTCTCCGGGTCGGGTTCGGCGTGAAAGAAATTGCCGTCAAGCCAGAATTTATAGGTTCTGTCCTCCACGTCCTTAGGATCATACTGCTTTGCGAGTTCCTTTGCCATAACATAATCCATTTCTCCGGCGAATAGATTTTACATGAACGCTGATTGCTCCGCGCCGGAGGAGCAGCGTTGATTTTACATTTCAAAAATCGGCGGCGATGCGGTACTCGGCACTGCATACGCCTTTTTTGGGGATTCCCCCTTTTCCGATGAATTACTCTATATTATCACATTCGGAAGCGTTTTTGTCAAGAGATTTAACGCTTTTTGACTTCTTCGGAGGCAAAAATGAAGAACACGAAACGGCTGCTGATAAATACGCTGACACTCTCGGCAACGTCCTTTATCATGCGCACGGTCGGCGTTGCTTTCAACGTATATCTGACCGGGCGTTTGGGCGCGGCGGGAATAGGACTTTTTTCGCTCATATCCGATGTGTACGCCATGGCTCTGACCTTTTCTTTCGCGGGTCTGCCGCTCGCGTCGACGCGGCTCACGGTTGAAGATTCCGGGAAAAATGCCGGGCAGGGTGCATGGATAATGCGGCGCTGCTCGCTCTACGGGCTGGCGGTCGGCTGCGCTATGCTCGCCGCGGTGTGGGCGGGCGCTGAGCCTATAGCGAAAATGTGGCTCGGCGATATACGCACGGCATCGGCGCTTCGCATACTCGCTTTAAGCCTGCCTGCGGCTTCCGTCGGCTGCGCGTTCGGCGGATATTTTACCGCGCGGCGCACGGTGCTGAAATATGCGGCGGTACAGCTGTCCGAGCAGGCGGTCAAGATAGCGGTGTCTGTTCTGGCGCTTCACTTTTGGGCGGCAAAGGGTGCCGAATATGCCTGCGACGCGGTGGCTCTCGGCATAACCGTGTCTCAGATAAGCTCGCTGATATGCGCCTTTCTGCTCTACAAATTTTCAAAGCGTCAAAAGCCGAAGGAAAGGCTCCCCGGAGGACTTCGCGCTCTGCTGCGCATTGCGCTTCCGGACGCCGCAGGCTCCTGCGCACGCTCGGTGCTGCTGACTCTTGAGCATCTGCTTATCCCCGTCTGCTTTCGCAGGTCGGGGCAGAGTGCCGGCGGCGCGATGACGCTGTACGGAGTTATTCACGGCATGGCTCTGCCGGTTATTCTCTACCCCGCCGCCATTATGACGGCTCTGTCGAGTATGCTCGTGCCCGAATTTGCCGAGTGTGCGGCGCGCGGGAATAAAGGCCGAATAGACAGCATGGCGGCGCGGGCAATAAAAATAGCCGTACTGTTTTCCATGGGCACGGCGGGGATAATGTTCATTTTTTCCGAGGGGCTGTCGCAGTGCATATACGGCGACGGGCAGTGCGCCGAATATCTGCGAGTATTAGCGCCGCTTTTGCCGATAATGTACACCGACACGACGGTTGACGGCATTCTAAAGGGACTCGACCAGCAGATCTATTCTATGCGCTACAACATAATCGACTCTGCGATGTGCGTTGCGCTCGTGCTGATACTCATTCCGAAATACTCCGTCAAGGGCTATATCGCAATACTTTTCATAAGCGAGATTGTGAACTTCTCTCTGAGCATACACAGGCTTTCAAAAGTATGCCGACTCGAAATAAATGTAGCGGACTCGATAATAAAGCCGACCGTCTGCGTGACGGCCTCGTTTCTTTCGGGGCTGCTGCTCTCCCCCGCGCAGGGCAGCGGAAAGGCCGCACTGACTGCTGTTATAACTGTCAACGCGGCGGTATATGTTCTCCTGCTGATGCTCACGGGGAGCATCTCGGCGCAGGATATTATGTGGTTCAAAAATATTTTTTCGCGCGGCTCAGAATCTGAAAAACACGGGCTCGGCGCTGCTCGGATAAACAACCGTAAGCGTTCCCCGAGCCACTGAAATTTCGCTCTTTGCGCCGATAAATTCGTTGCTGACTCCGAGAGCATAAGTATTTTTCAACGTCCCGTTTTTGAGCCCGTATTTAAGCCCGCTCACAGTCACGCCGCAGGAGATATCCGAATGGGAAAACACGGACACGGTTCCCTTTGCGCCCTCTCCGAAAATTATTCCGCCGTTTGTTATTGAAGTAAACGAGGTTTCGCGCGCGTCGATAATCGCGTTCATCCCGCGGCTCGAAAGCAAAGAGATGAGCTGAATATTGGCAAGCGTATGGTCGGGTCTGCCCCCTGTCGCGCCGTAGAGAATAAAATTCTTATATCCGCGCTCTACACCCTCGGCGACTGCCGCGCCCATGTCGGTATCATTCTTTTCGCAGGGCAGGACTATGATATTCCGTCCGCTCGGAGTGTGCCCGAGGGAATCGAAATCGCCTATGACAAGATCGGGCGTTATGCCGAGGTTTTGAAGATACCTAAAGCCCTTATCGGCGGCGATAATAAAATCGCCCTCCCCTACAGAACGTATGCCGAAGAAGTCTCCGCCGCCGACTATATGACAAACTTTGTTCATGTTATCACCGTCCGTCCGTTTCTCTGACAATTATATCTCATTTTGTACGTTTTTTCAATCGCAGACATAAAAACCGCCCCGGAAATAATCCGGAGCGGTAATTTTTTATGCTGCCTCGTTTTCGCCTTCTGCCGACGGCGGCTCTGTTGTGCCGAAATCGGGAAGAGTGAACGGGAAGCGACGGGTCGTGCTCTCCGCGCCGCCGTCTTCCGTCACGGCCTCTGAGGTGTGGTCGGGATTCACATTGACCTCGGTTTCGGCTACCGTGCCCACCTCGGTGTGTCTGCCCGAGTTCGATGAGCCCGAGCCGCGGTTGCTGCTCGGCACTGCGCCCTTCTTGAGCAGGTCAACGGGAGACACGTGGTTGTCGCTTATCTTTATATTCGTATCGCCGTAAAGAGCGAGCTGAAGATCGCGCGCGACAATGGGATAATCGACTACCCAAACGGAAAGGGGCTGATTGATTATCTTGCCGTAATAGGTGTAGAGCTGAGCGGAGGTGTAGTTGCCCTCGGTCGGCATAACAAGCTGCTTTATCTGGTAATCCATCCAACCCTGGGAGAGAGCCTGGGTCATGAGAGAGAGTATCTCGCTGCGCTTATAGTTCGTCGCGACATTCGGAAGAACTATATCGAGCGCGTTATTGAGCTGACCCGCGGAGGCGTTCTGCGCGCTCTTGATAAGAGCCATAATGACCGTGCGCTGTCTCGCGGTTCTGCCGACATCGCCCTCGTTGTCAACGTGACGGATACGGCTGTAAACCAGAGCCTGGTTACCGCTGAGCTTGACGGAGTCGCCGGAGCTTATCTTGGCGATTTTAGTAGTGGTGCGGTTAATATAATCCGCCTCATACGGCTCGATAGGAACATTGACTCCGCCGAGCGAATCGATAAGCTTCGGGAAGCTCTTGAAATCGACGCTGATATAGTGGTCGATCTCTATTTTATAGTTGTTCTCAAGCGTCTCTATAAGTGCTGCGGGGCCGCCCCAGAAATAGGAGTGGTTCGTCTTGCAGCAGCGCTCGGAGCCGTTGATGTTCATATAGGTATAGCAGTCTCTGAGGAAGGACACAAGAGTTATAGTCTTGGTCTTTCTGTTGAGAGAGAGCAGAATAATCGCATCCGAGCGTCCGCCGGCGGCCTTGCCGGTCTCGCTGTCAACGCCGAGAAGCAGAACATTGATTATGTTCTTGCTCGAATACTTCGCACCGCCGTTCTTAGCCCAGGCGGTTATGAGGCTGTCGATATCCGAAGCGTCGCTGATATCGTACATGGCGTCAAACTGCTCCTCGGGCGCAAAGGTGCCCTCGGGGTCGCCGTTGCTGCCGTGGTCGATGGTAATCAGCCCGAGCTTCTTGCCGATAAAGATTCCGCCGACGATTATCGCCAATGCGAGCACTACGCATACAACGGTTATCGTAATCTTCAAATTGCGTTTACCGTTGTCCATAAAAAACTGTTTGAATGTTCTTTTTTCTTTCTTTTCCATAAAGCAACTCTCTTTCAACAGTATGGCGTATATTTTATCACTTTCCGCGTTAAAAATCTATACTAATCTCATAATTTAACCGTTTCTTTATATTATTTCTTTATTTTTACACAAAACGAAGCACAAAATACAAAACGCCCGCCGCGATTATATTACTTCACGGCGGACAGAAAATATTTTTTGTTACTCGTCAAACAGGCCGTCCGTAAGCTCGAGCGCCTCTTTGCGGCGGCGCTCCTCCTCTTCTCTGTCGAGCGCGAACGAGCCGTCCGCAAGTCGGCGCATAACGCTGCCCTCGCCCGCTCCCTCGGGGAGCAAAGCGCGGCTGATATTGACCATTGTTTCGCCGTCTTTTTCGCAGACTGCGTAGTTTCCCTCTATACGGTCTATGGCGTAATATTCCATGCTGCCGTCTCCTTTTTACTTCTCGGCGGTTTTGTCAGACGGGAACGCGGTTGAAAGATGCTCGCCGTCCGAGCCGACGACTATCGTGCCCTTTATATCTGTGCGCTCATACGGGATATTGTACTTCTCGAGCTTTTCGAGAGTCTCCTTGTGCGGATGACCGTAATCGTTATCCTTGCCGCAGGATATGAGCGTGAGCGACGGGGACACGACCCTGAGGAACTCCTCGCTTGTCGATGTGCTGCTGCCGTGGTGGCCGAGCTTCAGGACATCCGCCTTGATATCCGCGCCGTTTGCAAGTATCTGTTTCTCGCTCTTTGCCTCGGCATCGCCCGTAAAGAGGAAAGAATTCTTTCCGTAGACGACTTTCAAGACGACGGAGGCATTGTTCAGGTCATCCGGCGTGCCGACGGGGCCGACTACCGTTATCTTAGCGTCGCCGAGGGTATAGGTATCGCCCGCCTTGGCGGATATCACCTTGGCACCGGAGGCCTTGACCGCTTTTATCAGCTTTTGATAAATCGAGGTCGTGGGAACCATGGACTTCGGTAGCTTCGGCATAATAACATTGTCGACCTCTATCCCCTCAATGACCTTGGGCATACTGCCGATATGGTCGGAGTGCGGGTGCGTTGCGACTATGTAATCGAGCTTTTCAACGGAATTCGCCCTGAGATAATCAAGTATTTTTTGGTCGTTGCCGCGCTCGCCCGCGTCTATCAGCATGGCGTGATCCCCGTTTTTAAGGAGAATGCTGTCTCCCTGACCGACGTCGATGACATGGACGGTAAAAGGCGCGTTCAGCGCGTCGCCGTCCTGCACGGTCTGCTTATCGCCCGAGAGCAGCTCGCCCCAGGTAGGGATATCGAACGGAAGGTTCATATACGGCGCGAAGGTTATCAGCAAGGCAACGGCTATGACCGCCACGGTAACTATAAGCTTCGTGCGCTTATTCTGTGCGGCGGAGCCGCCTTTTCTCTGGTTTGCCATAATTTTCTCCTATCAGATCTCGTCGTCCCCGGGGGCATCCGACAGGGCGCATTTCTCCATCCACTGCTGCTTGGTTATGAGCACCTGGCGGGGCTTGCTGCCCTCGAACGGGCCGATAATGCCCTTGCTCTCGAGCTCGTCCATGAGCCTTGCTGCGCGGGCGTAGCCGAGCTTGAGCTTGCGCTGAAGGAGCGTTGTGGACGCCATTTTTGCGTCGAGCACGACTTCGACGGCGTTCGGGAACATCTCGTCGCCCGGCTCCTCGCCGTCTTCGCTGCTCGCGGCGCTGCTCTTCTTGCTCGAGCCCGCTATTGCGGCCTGCCTGTTTATCTCGTCCATAATGCCCTCATCGTACTCCGCCTCGGCGTTGTGCTTGATGAAGTCGGCAACATTTTCGACCTCCTCGTCGGAGATGAAGCAGCCCTGAATACGGGTGGGCTTATTTGCGCCTATGGGATTAAAGAGCATATCTCCGTTGCCTATGAGCTTTTCGGCGCCCGACATATCGAGTATGGTTCTCGAATCGACGGACGACGATACGGAGAGCGCGAGGCGGCTGGGGATATTGGCCTTGATAATACCCGTTATGACATCGACGGAGGGACGTTGAGTCGCTATGACAAGGTGCATACCCGCGGCTCTCGCCTTTTGAGCAAGGCGGCATATCGCGTCCTCGACCTCGTTGGGGGCAACCATCATAAGGTCGGCGAGCTCGTCGATGAAAATAACTATCTGATGCATCGGGCGCAGGGACTTGTCGCGCTCGGCTAATTTGTTATAGCCCTTGATATCGCGGACATTCTTTTCGGAGAGTATTTTATATCTGTTCTCCATCTCGTTGACCGCCCAGGTCAGCGCGCCCGAGGCCTTGCGCGGGTCGGACACGACGGGCACGGCAAGGTGCGCGATGCCGTTATAGACGGTGAACTCAACCTGCTTGGGGTCGATCATCAGAAGCTTTACTTCATCGGGGGTCGCGTTATAGAGAATGCTTGCTATCATTGTGTTCAGACACACGGATTTACCTGAGCCCGTGGTACCGGCTATGAGCAGATGGGGCATCTTCGTAAGATCCGCGCACACGGCGTTGCCCGCGATGTCCTTGCCCAAAGCGACGTTGAGCTTGCTCTTTGCGTTTTGAAACTGCGGACTTTCGATTATCTCGCGCAGATAGACCATTGAGCGCAGCTTGTTGGGCACCTCGATGCCTATCGCAGCCTTGTTCGGAATGGGCGCTTCGATTCTTATTCCAGACGCGGCGAGGCGCAGGGCGATATCGTCCGCAAGATTTGTTATTTTGTTTATTCTGACGCCCGCGTCCGGCTGAAGCTCGTATCTCGTGACGGACGGACCGCGGCTTATCTCGGTTATTTTGGCATGGACATTGAAGCTCTCGAGAGTCTCAAGCAGCTTCTGCGCGTTGGATTTGAGCTCGTCGGAGAAGTTTTCATTGCCGTCGTGTATAGGCTCCTTGAGGCAGGTTATCGGGGGCTTGCGATAAGTCGGGCGGTTCTCGATAACGGGCTCCTCCGCAGTCTCCTGCGTTTCAATCTCGGGCTCGGGCTTTTTGACGGGCTCTTTCTTCTTGGGCTTTTCGGGCTCATCTGACTTCTTGCTTATATCGAGCATCTCAAGCTCGTCTTTCGCGCTCTCCGTCGGCAGAGGCGGCACGCAGGCGGGTCTGCCCTGCGCGGCGGCGGCGGTCTTTGAAGCGGCTGCCGCAACCTTTGCGGTAGCGTTTGCCGCCTCGGCGCGGCTGACTATATCATCGATACTGACATCGGCCTGAACGGGCTTGCGCGGGAATACCGTGGGCTCGGGACCCTCATCGTCGGCCTTTTTGCGGCTCTTTGCGGGTGCGGCGGGCTCATCTGTCGGCAGAGGCGGCACGGGGAACGGGCGCGGGCTCACATACGGCTCCTCCGCCTTCTTCCTGCGCGCGTCTCTCGACGGCGCTCTCTCCTGCTCCTCTTTGACGCGCTGTGCTCCGCGCTCAAGGCGCTCGTTCGTGTCCTCGCTCATGCGCTTTAAGGGCTTTGCAATGGACATACCGAGGCGGGACAGGGTGAGTCCCGTCAAAAACATTATGCTGACGGCGAGCAGGATAATGTCAATTATCGCCGCTCCGACCTTGCCCGCCATTTTGGCGAGCAATCCGCCGACGAGCGCACCGAGTGCGCCCGCGCTCGGGAAAGTATCGTAGTCTCTCCACGCGGACTTTATCTGATCGCCGAGGCTCAATGTTGAAAAATATTCGGCGGGGTTCGAGAAAATATGTATCGCCGAGCAAATCAGCAATATTGATATCCCGACGCCGATAAGATTCGACGATATCGAGCCGAAGGTCTTATCCATGGCTAACATGACCGAGACATAGATAAGCATGACCGGCCAGATATATGTACACGTTCCGAACACGCCGAACATAAAATTATGCACGGCAAGCCACGCGTGCTCGCCCTCGATAAAAGCCATTGCTATGAGCAGAGCCGCAACAGCCATAAGCGCTATCGCCGCTTTTTGACGTCGTGAGGACAGCTGCTCGGGCGTTTTCTCGACGCTCTCGGTCTTCGCTGCCGCGGGCTTTGGCGCGGGGGCTTTTTGAGTTGTTGTTTTCTTCTTGGCGGCTGTTGACTTTGCCGCAGTCTTTTTCGCAGCCATTAAGGCCCTCCTTAGAAATTCAAACGGTCTTATCTGACCTTTTCAACTATGCCGGCGACTATAACGACAACGCCCAGAGCGAGGCAATAGTAGCCGAAAATCTTAAACTTATCTATCTTGACGAGCCATTCGAGCGCCTTTATCGCCGCAAAGCCGACGACGGCGGCGGTGACGATGCCTATGACGACGGGTAGGATATCTATCTGCTCGCCGAGAGCCACGGCGTCCTTTATCTCCATAACATTGGCGGCAAGGATAGCCGGGATACCGAGAATGAACGAATAGCGAACCATATATTCCTTCGACACGCCGCAGAGCATACCGGTCGAAATGGTAGAACCGGATCGCGAGATGCCGGGGAAACCGGCGGCGAAGGCCTGAGCCACGCCGACAGCAAGCGCCGATTTAGCACCTATCTGCGGACGCGCCTCTACTTTCTTCGCGTGCCACGAGCCGACGAGCAGGAGTATCGCAGTGACAATAAAGCAAACGCCCTCGACAAATATATCGTTGTCGTCGGCAAGCGAGCCGAGGACATCCATTATGCGCCTGTCGTCCCCGACGGGGATAAGCAGAAACAGCAGCGGCACGCAGGAGATAACGAACATAAAGAGCATACGCCTGTTTTCGTTCATCTCGCGCCACTTGAACTTGCCGGTAAAAATGTCTTTTATCGTGGCGAAAAACTCGACTATAAGACCCCATATTGTCTTATAATAAACAACAAACACCGCTATCAGAGTGCCCATATGTAGCAGCACCGTAAACAGCAGAGAGCTTGTGCCGCCGACATTGCCGAAGAAGTGCTGAAACACCGAGAGATGCCCGCTCGAGGATATGGGCAAAAATTCGGTCACGCCCTGCAAAAAGCCGAGCAATATCGCTTTGAGTATTTCCATCTGTTAAATTACCTCTTTTCCGATTTTTCGGCGGAGTATAAAGCGCCGGGTGAATAACACTGTTTCAGATATTCAAACGGGTCGGTTGTCACAAGTCTTTCAACAACCTCGCCTTTTTCTGTCTTTGAGCATATCACGCAGCCGAACGGAGCTTCGTACTCGCAGACCTTTGCGGGCGGCTGCATGAATATTTCGGCGGGAGAGACAACAGTATAGAGCATCACTCGCTCTCCCCTTTCTTTTCGTCCTGCTCTTCAATCATATCGCAGAGCTTTTCGAGAGCGTCGGAGAGAGTGCCGAGGGAGTCGATGAGTCCCTCTCTGACCGCCGCCTCGCCGTCGAGCACCGTTCCCACGTCCATAACGAGCTGACCGGTTGCGAGCATAAGCTCACGAAAGCGGTCGGCGGAGATACGCGAGTTATCGGATACGAATCTTACAATGCGCTCCTGCATCTGCTCAAAATAGGACATCGTCTGCGGCACGCCCAAGACGAGTCCCGTCATCCTCACCGGATGTACGGTCATGGTGGCGCTCGGCGCGATAAAAGAATACGCGCTCGAGGCCGCGAGCGGCACGCCTATCGAATGTCCGCCGCCGAGGACAAGGGACACAGTCGGCGTTTTCATTCCGGCTATAAGCTCCGCTATCGCAAGTCCCGCCTCGATATCGCCGCCGACGGTGTTGAGGATTATCAGCAGACCGTCAATATCGCGGCTCTCCTCAATGGCGACGAGCTGAGGGATGACGTGCTCGTATTTTGTGGTCTTGTTCTGCGCCGGCAGGACATAGTGACCCTCTATCTGACCTATGACGGTCAGGCAGTGAATATAATGCCCGCGCTTATCGACGGTTATGGAGCCTGTTTCGACTATCTGACGAAGCTCTCTGTCCGTGCTGTCGGACGAATCGCCGTCATCCTCGCCGACACTCGGAGTCGGCGCGACGGGCTCCAATATGCTGTCTTTTTGTTCCGCTTGCTTTTTTCTGTTCATCGAATTCACTCCCGACAAACAGTATGCCCGATTAACTGCCCGTCATTCAGGCAAAGCACGCGCACTGCGGCAGATTACATTTAATTATACCACGCAGAAGCCCTTCGGGCAACAGAAAAATCGGTATATATCAAATTCACCTATAAAATGTAATACATACGGGCGTATATTTGGCGCGGCGCACCTTGACAAAATCCGCGGATTGCAATAAAATTTAAAGGTAATTTTTATATACGGAGGGATACAGTTGGGCAGCACTATTGCACAAAAGCTTATAAAAAGCCACTTGTTGAGCGGTGATATGACCGTAGGCAGCGAGATAGGTCTCAGAATCGATCAGACTCTCACTCAGGACGCCACGGGCACCATGGCATACCTTGAATTCGAGGCCATGGGAGTCGAGCGCGTAAAGACCGAGCTTTCGGTCGCATACATTGACCACAACACCCTGCAGACCGGCTTTGAAAACGCGGACGACCACAGATTCATAAGGAGCGCCGCGAAAAAGAGAGGACTGCTTTTTTCACGCCCCGGCAACGGCATCTGCCATCAGGTGCATCTTGAGCGCTTCGGCATCCCCGGCAAGACGCTCATCGGCTCCGACAGCCACACTCCTACCGGCGGCGGCATAGGTATGCTCTCGTTCGGCGCGGGCGGACTCGACGTCGCGGTTGCGATGGGCGGCGGCGCATACTACATAACTATGCCCAAGATGACGCGCATAAACCTGCACGGTGCACTTTCGCCGTGGGTCAGCGCAAAAGATATAATTCTCGAGGTTCTGCGCATAATGTCCGTCAAGGGCGGCGTGGGCAAGATAATCGAATACGGCGGAGACGGAGTCAAGACTCTTTCCGTCCCCGAGCGTGCAACCATAACCAACATGGGCACGGAGCTCGGCGCAACGACCTCCGTTTTCCCCTCCGACGAAGTGACGAAGGCTTTCCTCGCCGCTCAGGGCAGAGAGCAGGACTGGGTCGAGGTCAAGGCGGACGACGATGCGGTTTACGACGAAGTCATCGACATAGACCTCAGCACCCTCGAGCCCCTCGCGGCTATGCCCCATATGCCCGACAATGTTAAAAAAGTTTCGGAAATAGGCGAGATAAAAATCGACCAGGTCTGCATAGGCTCCTGCACGAACTCCTCGCTCTACGATATGCTCAAGGTGGCGGCTGTTCTCAAGGGCAAGCGCGTCGCTCCGAGCGTCAGCCTCACTATCTCCCCCGGCTCCATGCAGGTTCTCAGAATGCTCTCTGAGGACGGCGCACTCTCCGACATTCTCGGCGCGGGCGCAAGACTGCTTGAGTGCGCGTGCGGTCCGTGCATAGGCATGGGTCAGTCGCCGAACTCCGGCGCCGTCTCCCTGCGCACCTTCAACCGCAACTTCGAGGGACGCTCCGGCACTGCGGACGCCGGCGTCTATCTCGTCAGCCCCGAGGTCGCTGCGGCCTCCGCTCTCACGGGCGTGCTGACAGACCCGAGAACCCTCGGCGAGGCTCCGCACATCACCATGCCCGATCACTTTGAAATAAACGACAATCTCATCGACAAGCCCGCTTCGCCCGAGGAAGCAAAAAATCTTGAGATAGTCTACGGCCCGAACATAAAGCCCGTACCCAACGGCGACGCACTGTCCGAGAGCATAGAGGCAGAGGTCGTTCTCAAGGTCGGCGACAATATCACGACCGATCACATCATGCCCGCGGGCGCAAAGATTCTCCCCTACCGCTCGAACGTGCCGTTCCTGTCAAACTTCTGCTTCAAGCAGTGCGATGAGCACTTTGCCGAGCACTGCAAGCAGGCAGGCAAGGGAATCATCATCGGCGGCAGCAACTACGGTCAGGGCTCTTCGAGAGAGCACGCGGCACTCGTTCCGCTGTATCTCGGCATAAAGAGTGTCATAACAAAATCCTTTGCTCGCATACATCAGGCAAATCTCATAAACGCCGGTATAGTGCCGTTCACTTTCGCAGACCCAGCCGATTATGACCGCATAGAAAAGGGCGACAGGCTCGCACTCGACGGCATAAGAGAGACGATAGAAAACGGCGGCGAGGCTGTTCTCAAAAACGAGACAAAGGGCGAGAGCTACAAGCTCTGCTACAGCTTCTCCGGCAGACAGAAGGATATAATCCTTGCGGGCGGTCTGCTCAACTACACAAGAGAATCACACAAATAAGAGAGGAAGATAAGCATGACAGAGGCACAGGTCAAGAACGCCGTTGAAAAATTTGAGGCTCTCATCCGCGCTCAGAGCGACCGTTCGGACAAGATAAAGACTCAGGGCGATTTCACCGACTTCAAGGCGCTCGACAAAATAATCATCGGCGTCTGCGGCGGCGACGGCATAGGCCCGGTTATAACCAAGGAATCCGCAAGAGTTCTCGAATATCTGCTCGACGACAAAGTTAAGGCAGGTAAAATCGAGTTCAAGGTCATTGACGGACTGACCATAGAAAACCGCGTCAAGGCTAACAAGGCTATCCCCGACGACGTGCTCGAGGAGCTCAAGAGCTGCCACGTTATTCTGAAGGGGCCGACCACTACCCCGCAGGCGGGCGATCCGTGGCCGAATATAGAGAGCGCAAACGTCGCTATGAGAAAGGCTCTCGACTTATTTGCGAATCTCCGCCCCGTCAAGGTTCCCGAGCAGGGCATTGACTGGACCTTCTTCCGCGAGAACACCGAGGGCGCATATGCCGTAGGCTCTATGGGCGTAAATGTCACCGACGACCTCGCGCTCGACTTCGTTGTGACCACCACCGAGGGCTGCGACAGAATCGCAAGGCTCGCCTATGACTACGCGCGCCGCAACAACAAGGGCCGCGTTTCGATAATCACAAAGGCAAACGTCATCAAAACAACTGACGGCAAGTTCCTGAACCTCTGCAAGAAGGTCGGCGAGGAATATCCCGATATCGTGACCGACGAGTGGTACATCGACATCACCACGGCGAAGCTCATCGACGAGAAGCGCCGCCGCGACTTCAAGGTATTCATTCTCCCGAATCTCTACGGCGATATAATCACCGATGAGGCGGCGGAGTTCCAGGGCGGCGTCGGCACTGCCGGCAGCGCAAACATCGGCAAGCGCTACGCGATGTTTGAGGCCATTCACGGCTCGGCTCCGAGAATGGTTCGCGAGGGCAGAGCGCAGTACGCAGACCCCTGCTCGATGCTCAGAGCGAGCGTCATGCTGCTCTCCCACATCGGCGAGCAGGAGAAGGCCGATCTTCTCGAAAGAGCGCTCGACATCTGTATGTATGAGGACAAAAAGCTCAAAATCACAGGCCGCGAGGACGGCTGCACCTGCAGCGAGTTCGGCGACTATGTCATGGAGACGGTCAGAAAAATCAGCGAATAAAAACACCCGCAGGAGACTGCGGACACAGAACAGCAACAGCCACGGCGAAATAAATCGCGCCGTGGCTGTTTTGTGTTGTATGCTGTTGTTTGACGGAGCGCAAGAACAAATCGGGATTTCCGGGGGAAGAAAACGCCGTCAGACAAAGAATTTCAATATTGTAAATTGGCGCAATCGTATATGGGCAGACATCGTCCGCACGCGGTTTTCGCAGCGACTACGGCAGACGAGCTAAACTCGCCTCTGCACGGGGGTTGCGTAAGGCTTTCTTGCCGCGCCGTCTCCCATTTCAGAGGCGCCATAATTAACTGTTCTGCAGCTCCAAATATGTCATCCCCGCTCTGCCCGCAAAGCAGCAAACCGACCGCGACGATTTTTTCCGCCACGGCCGGTTTCACTGTCACAATTCATTTGTAAATCCCCGCTCGGGCGCGGGTAAAGCTCATCACCGTTTCGGCTTACAGCACATAGAAAATTATGCAGAAGAAGTGCGCGAGGCTGCCGAGAATGACAAAAATATGGAAAACCGAGTGCATATAGCGGCGCTTTACGCCGAGTCCGTAGAGTATCGCGCCGAACGTGTAGAGCACGCCGCCCGCGACAAGCAGTATAAAGCCCACGAGCCCCAACGCGCGATAAGTCGTCACGACGGCAAAGATTATGCACCAACCCATGCCGATGTAGCATATCATCGAAAATACACGGAATTTTCTGAGGTCTATCGCCGTCAGCGTTATCGCTACCGCCGCAAGAGCCCATACAACACCGAAAACCATCCAGCCGACCGCCTTGCTGACTTTTGTCAGCGCACAGACCGCTATAGGCGTGTAGGTTCCGACTATCAAAAAGTAGACCGTGCAATGGTCAATGACTTGAAGCACTTTTTTCGCGTAGCTGCGCGGAACGCCGTGGTAGACGCTCGACATGGTGTAGAGCATTATCATAGACAGCCCGTAGACTATCGAGGTTATGACGCCCGCTATGTTTTTGTGTATCGCCGCGACCGTTACGCAGGCTACTAAAATAACTACCGCAAGTCCGCCGCCGACTATGTGCGTGACCATGTTGAAAATCTCTTCTCCCCGCGTGTAGTCGGGCAATTTCCTGTCTTTTAACGGTGTTCTTTGCATAAAAATCATCCTCCGAGTACAAAAATGTACTTTAGTACAATTTGTTACAATTATACCACCGAAAGCTGTTTTTTATACTTTCAAGAGAATCAATGCGTGAATTTTCTGTGAATTATTCAACACATTCGCAACTTATGACGCAATTCCCGCTTTCTTGAGATTTTCCAAATGTTCCTCATATGTATCGGCGTAATAGTATTTTGCACTCGAGTCGTGGCAAAAATAGAGATAATTCACATCGGCCGGATCGAGCGCCGCATTTATCGTGCGAGCGCCGGGATTGCATATCGGGCCTGCGGGCAGACCCTTGCATTTATACATATTGTAGAGGCTGTTGTAGCGGTTGACGTCGCCGGAAATATATGGCTTGACGCTGCGCTCGATATAGTAGATGCCCGAGTCCATTTGCAGCTGCTTCCCCGCCTCGAGGCGGTTATATATGACGGCGGCTATCTTTCTGACCTCGTTGGGGTTCGCGCCCTCCTTTTCTATTATCGAGGCGACGGTCAGAATCTGATCCATGGAATAGCCCATGGCGCGGGCTTTTGCCCTGTCCTGCGAGGTTATGTATTTTTCGCCCACGCGCAGGAAACGCCCTATCGCGTCCTGCGGCTTCTCGTTTTTATAGAAGTCATAGGTATTCGGGAAGAGGTAGCCCTCGAGCTTGAACGCCCTTGTGTTTGACGGCCTTGCGGCTATGAGCGGATAGTAGCTGTAATCATAGCTCTCGGCGGTCTTCATCAAATCGTCGAATGAGCATACACCGTTTGCCTCTAACTTTTTGAATATCTGCGTGAGCGTCATACCCTCGGTTATCGTGACGCGCACGGTTTCGCGCTGACCCGAGCCGCCGGCCGGGTTTTCCGGCTCTTGAACATCAACATTGTTGTTCGCCGCACCCGAATTTTTTGTCTCACCGCTCTGTGCGGGTGTGTCGCTGCCGTTCGGGACGGCAACTGCCTGTGTCGTGCCGTCGGCGGAAATAACGGTGATTTGCGTATCCGCCTCGGCGCCGTCCTCGGTCGTTTCGTCAACCGCAGCCTTCGAGCACGCCGAAAACGACACTGCAAGCAACAGCGCAAAAACAGCGCAGAGTATATTTCTGAGCTTCTTCATTTCAACATCTCCCCTGAATATTTCGGCACTATTATAGTATCTCCGCGCGGTGTTGTCAAATCGTGCGGCAAGTGATATAATACGTCGGTATGTGTCTTTTGGGGGAATGTAAATGTTAGTGCGTGAGAAAAAATTTTACCGCGACTTCTTCACAATGACTATGACGATAGCCCTGCAAAATCTCATCGTCTACGGAGTCAATCTCGCCGACAATATCATGCTCGGCGCTTACAGCGAAACGGCACTCAGCGGCGTCGCCATAGCAAACCAGGTGCAGTTTCTTCTGCAAATGGTGGTCACGGGCGCGGCTTCGGGAATGGGCGTCATCATCTCGCAATATTGGGGCAAGCGCCAAACAGAGCCGATAAGGCGCGTGTTCGCTATCGGCTTTTGGATAAGCATAATACTGAGCGGCGTTATGTCACTCGCAGTTTGGTTCAAGCCCTATTGGGTCATGGGACTGCTGACCAACGAGCAGAGCATAATCCCGTCGGGCGTCGAATACTTAAAGATAATGGTATTCTCCTATCTGATGTTCTCGATTTCCAACTCCCTGCTCGGAGTTATGCGAAGCGTCGAGACCGTGCGAATAGGCTTCTACATCTCGCTCTCGACATTGCTTATAAACATCTTCCTCAACTATGCGCTCATATACGGACACTTCGGCGCGCCGGAGCTCGGAGTAAAGGGTGCGGCATATGCTACGCTGACCTCGAGGGCGGTCGAGTTCCTTGTGAGCGTCATATATTGCAGGCTTATAGACAAAAAGCTGCGGCTGAAATTCAAGGATGTCTTTGCCGTGAAGCGCAATTATATAGCCGATTTCATCAGATCGGGCGTGCCGCTCATGCTCTCCAACATCTCATGGGGCATTGCGATGTCCGTTCAGGCGGCGATACTCGGCAGGCTCGGAGCGTCCGGCATAGCGGCGTCGAGCATAGCGCAGACCTTGTTCCAGTGCACCTCGGTCGTCGCCTACGCAACGGGCGACGCGGCGCGTGTCATGACGGGCATGGCGGTCGGCGAGGGTGACATGAAAAAGGTCAGGAGCGGCGCAAAGACCATGCAGCTGATGTTCCTCATTATCGGCGTGCTGACCTCATTCGTGCTGTTCCTTGTCCGAAAGCCGATAATCTCGGTATATAACGCTTCGGCTGAGACGGCGGAGCTCGCAAATATATTCGTGCTAATCCTCTGCGTCACGGCGATAGGCACAGCCTATGAGATGCCGTGTCTTACGGGAATAGTCTCGGGCGGCGGAGACACGAACTTCGTCTTTTTCAACGATATTATTTTCATGTGGTGCATAGTGCTCCCGCTCTCCGCGCTCTCGGCGTTTTATTTCAAGTTCCCGCCCGCGGTAACTTTCGCCCTTCTCAAGGCGGATCAGATTTTAAAATGCTTCGTCGCGGCGGTCAAGGTCAACCGATTCAAGTGGGTCAAAGTATTGACAAGATAAAATCAGCCATATATTCAGCAGGTGTTCATAAAACAGTAAAACCGACCTATGATTTATAGGTCGGTTTTATGTTATTGCAGGATGTATAGAAGTAAGCCGTTTATCGGTGCGGCAAGCAGAATTTTGTCAGTCCGTATTGATCCAGTATCTTTTCATCCGGCATCCGCCTGTTTCGATGTACTTTTCAAAAACTCCGCCATTGGCAAGTATCGCTTTTTCACTTGCCGTATTTGTTTCATCACACACCACAAGAAGTTTTTGTATCCTCATTCTTTTGGCATTTTGAATATTTAATCCGAGCATCTCCTTTGCGTAACCTTTTCCGCGCTCGGATGGTCTTACGGAATATCCGCAATGACCGCCCCATATCCCGAGAATCGGATGATCGATGTGATGACGCAAGTCGATCACGCCGACAAGTTTATTGTCGCTTTCTCTGATAGCGAAATAGGTTGTTGACGGAACCGGCGTTCCTGCTTGTTCACATGTCTCTGCACTTTTTCTGAGATTACATATATTGATCCATTCTTTCACGTTACTGCAATCCCGCAGACCCATGCAGCCCGCGAATTGATCCTTATTATCTCTATCGCAAATCAGCACCTCTTTCTTGAACCGTTCTAATTCGTCTATATATTTTTCATTTGCCTCTGTCAGAAACAGCATGGGGCTCTCCTTTGAAAAAATAGAATTTAATAAATTGAGATTTGCAGGGTGCGTGCCGGTAGAGCGGTACAAATTTCGCGGGCGGATGATATCCGCCCCTACACGATTGTGCAAATTTATAATATTACGATATCCGTTTATCGTCCGCATTTCCATAGGCAAATCCCAGCTTATCAATCCATTCAATCATATCACACGGCTTCAGCATATGCAAGAAAAGTCCCGGCAGACATTACTGTCGGAACTGAAACTTTTTATGAATACTTAGCTTTTTGGGAGCGACGATTTCTATATCCCGTTGAGCGTCTTTGCTATTCCGTCCGCTATCGCCTGGGCGTAGGCGTCGAGATTGTCGTCAAACAGGCGGTTGTCGCCGTCATCGGTTATGAAGCCTATCTCGGCGAGGCAGCTCGGCATATTCGTGCGGCTGTTGACGAAATAATTCTTCCCGTCCTCACGGGCGAATCCGGATTTTACCCCTCTGTTTTCGGATATTCCGGCGGTCGAGAGCGCGTCGCAGATGTTCTGCGCGAGAGCGGTGTCTTTTTGCGGCGCGTCCGAATGTATCCATATTTCAACGCCGTGCGCGTTCTCCGCGCTGTTGCGGTGGAGCGCGACAAAGAGCTTCGCCCGGCGGAGATTTGCTTTTCTGCACCGTCCCGAGAGGGATATGAACGTATCGTCTTCGCGCGTCATGCAGACCTTTACTCCGCGCGCTTTCAGTTCCTTTTCGACCGCCAGCGCAAGCTCGAGATTATCGTCCTTTTCGAGCCTGCCCTCATATTCCGCGCCCGAATCGTGACCGCCGTGACCGGGGTCGAGGCAAACGTCAACGCGCATACCGTTTAAGACGATGGCCGCAGCCAAGGCAGCAGCCGCGACAAGCGCAAGGCAGATAACGAGTATTCTTTTTACCTTTAGTTTTTTCATAAATCAGCAGTTGACCACCTCAGAGCCGAATGGCATGAATGCGAGCTTTGCGAATTTGAAATACTGGAGCCCGAGCGGGATGCCTATTATCGTGCAGCAGCAAGCTATCCCCATCGTTGCGCAGTATACTGCGTTCTCCCAGCCGAGCAACAAAATCCACAGCAGGTTCGCAATAAAGCTCGGAGCACCGCCGCCGAATTTTATGTCCTTGCCGAACGGAGCGGCGGAAAGGCGCGCAAATTTAAAGCACTGCTTGCCAAGCGGTATGCCGACAACGGTGATATAGCAGAGCACACCGCTCATAAGCCACATCAGAGCCGCCAGAAAGCCGCCGCAGATAAACCAGATAATATTTCCGATAGTTTTCATTTTTTACATATTCCTTTCCGCTGAAATCTATTCCTTATTCCGATAATATCAACAAATTGTTGCAAAAAGATGACCCAAAATATAATTTTTTCCGTGCCCCTGTTCGCCGAGGGCTTTTTGTAGTATAATATTCAGTATATTAGCAGATGTATTCAAGGGCAGGTGAGAGAATGAATCCGAAAATCAAAGAGCTTCGCAAAAAGGCCATGCAGCTCCCGCTGACTCCGGGCGTATATCTGATGAAAAACAGCAGCTCGGAGATAATATATGTCGGCAAGGCAAAGGCGCTCAAAAACCGCGTCAGCCAATACTTCGGCTCGGAACATAACCACAGCCTCAAGGTACGCAAAATGGTCGAGAATGTCGACGATTTCGATGTCATCCTCACCGACAGCGAGTTTGAAGCGCTCGTGCTCGAGTGCAGCCTGATAAAACAGCATTCCCCGAAGTACAATATTCTTTTAAAAGACGACAAGGGCTATTCATATATAAAAGTCACGCCCGAAAAGTGGCGCAACATATATGCCGTGCTCCAAAGAGAGGATGACGGCGCCAAGTATATCGGCCCGTATATGAGCTCCTTTGCCGCGCGCAATACCGTGGACGAGGCGAAGAAGATATTTCGCCTGCCGCAGTGCAACAAGGTTTTTCCGCGTGACTTCGGAAAGAGCCGTCCGTGCCTGAATTTCTTTATCGGGCAGTGCAGCGGCGTGTGCAGCGGCAAGGTGCCGTTTTCGCAGTATGACGAAGCGGTAGAGGACGCTCTCGCGTTTATAAAGGAGGGCGGAACCGCCGCGCTCGCGGATCTTCAGAGCCGAATGGAGCAGGCGGCGGAAAATCTCGAATTTGAGAAGGCGGCGCGTCTGCGCGACAGGATAGCCGCGATAAAAAGGCTCGGCGGCAAGCAGAAGGTCATGTCCGCCGACGTCAGGGAGCAGGATGTGTTCGCCCTCGTCACGGGCGCCGCGTCGTCGGGCAAGGCGTGCCTGTCGGTGCTCCGCTTTGCGGACGGACGGCTCTACGACAGCGAGAACTTCATAACAGATGTGCCCGAGGATGCGGCGGAAGCCATGGCGGAGCTCATACGCAGCTTCTATATGATAAGGGACTTTGTGCCGCGCCGCGTGTCGGTCGAGGGCGAGGTTGCGGACAGTGAACTGCTCGAGCGCTGGCTCAGCGAAAAGAAAGGCAAAAAGGTTATCATATCCCACAGCACTGCGGGCGAACAGAAGAAGCTTTTTGAGATGTGCCGCTCGAATGCCGCGCAGTATCTCACTCCGCTGACCGGCACCGCCGGCAGAAAGACCGCCGCGCTCGACGAGCTTGCAGGTATGCTGGGATTGCCTGCCGCGCCGGAGTTCATAGAATCATATGATATTTCGCACACCGCCGGCAGCGACAACGTCGCGGGAATGATAGTTTTCAGAAACGGCGAGCCTTACAGACGCGGCTACCGCCGATTTAAAATAAACGGCTTCACCGGTCAGGACGACTACGCCTCAATGGCGGAGGTGCTTGACCGCCGTTTCACGAGATACGAGGAAGAGAAGGAGAGCGGCGAGGGCTTCGGCCGTCTGCCCGACCTCATTCTGTTGGACGGCGGCAGAGGGCAGGTATCCGCCGTTGAGCCGATACTCAAAAAGCACGGGCTCGAAAATATTCCGCTCTTCGGCATGGTCAAGGACGGGGGTCACCGCACGCGCGCGATAGCGAAGTCGGGCGGCGAGATAGCCTTCACATCAAAGCGCCGCGCGTTCACGCTCGTTTCGGAGATTCAGGAGGAGGTTCACCGCTTCGCCGTGACCTATCACAGACAAAAGCACAAGGCCTCCGCGCTCTCGAGCACGCTCACCGATATCCCCGGCGTCGGGCCGGCGCGCGCGAAGGCGCTGCTTCGGTACTTCAAGACCGTGACCGCCATAAGAAACGCGGGAGTTGAGGAGCTTAAAAAAGTGTCCGGAATATCCGACTCCACGGCGAAAACTATATATGCCGCTCTGCATCCGGAATCTTGACACGGACGCGGATAAATGTAATAATATGTATGATACTGTAGAACACCGCAGTTTGAACAGATAAATGCGATATAAAGGAACTGATGAAATGAGAGTTATAACAGGCACGGCACGCGGCAGGGTTTTGCGGACGCTCGAGGGCGAGGATGTCCGCCCGACCACCGACCGCGTCAAAGAGGCCGTTTTCAGCATAATCCAGTTTGAGATAGAGGGAAGAAGAGTATTGGACCTGTTCGCAGGCTCGGGTCAGCTCGGCATTGAGGCGCTCAGCCGAGGCGCCGATTCGGCGACCTTCGTCGATATGTCAAAGGACTCCCTCGCCACGGTCAAGTACAATCTCGAGCATACGAAGCTCGGCGACCGCGCAAAGGTCATCCAGACCGACGCGCTCTCGTTTTTGAAGCTGACCAAAGACAGATTTGATATCGTTTTCATCGACCCGCCGTATGCGAGCTCGCTCGTTGCCGATTCCATGAAGCTGCTCTCAGACGCAGTGGCCGACGGCGGCTGCGCCGTTTGCGAGACTCCCGTCGATTCGGAGCTGCCCGAGAGCTTCGGCGAGCTGAAGCTCTATCGCAGCTACCGCTACGGCAAGATAAAAATCACCGTTTACCGCAAGGAGGGCAAGGACGCATGAAAATAGCCATATGTCCCGGCAGCTTCGACCCCGTCACAAAGGGTCATCTCGATATAATCAGGCGCACGGCGAGTATGTTTGACAAGGTGATAGTCGTCGTCATGCACAATTATCATAAGCCCAACGTATATTTCAGCGCGATTGAGCGCGTGGAGCTTTTGCACCGCTGCGTCAAGGATCTCGACAATGTGGCGGTCGATATGCATGAGGGACTTCTCGCCGCCTATGCCCAGGAAAAGGGCGCGGTTGCGATAGTCAAGGGCCTGCGAGCCGTCTCGGACTTCGACTACGAGTTCCAGCAGGCGCTGACAAACAAGAAATTGAATCCGAATATCGAGACGGTTTTCATAACCGCCAATTCGGATTATATGTACCTCTCCTCATCCGTTGTCAAGCAGGTGTGCGAGTTCGGCGGGGATATCAGCGACTTTGTCCCTTCCGAGGTACATGACGATATTGTGAAAAGAATAAGAGAGAGGAGCGCTTTGAAATGAACATAGATTCCCTGTTGGAGCAGATAGAAAATATTCTTGACAGCGGAACAAAGATAACGCTTTCCAAGAAAACCGCGGTCAACGCTGAGGAAATCCGCGAATGCGTCGAGCATCTGCGCGAGATAATCCCGGAGGAGGTCGACCAGGCGAAATCGATAACCGCCAACCGCAACGAGATAATCGAAAAGGCGAAGAGCGACGCGGCCGAATCGGTTGCCCGCGCCCAGGAAAAAGCACGCATTCTTGTTGAAAATACCGAGGCGAAGAGCGAGCAGGTGATTTCCGCCGCCAACGCAAATGCACAGAAAACCGTTGACAATGCAAACAAAATCGCCGAGCAGACCGTTGCAAAAGCGAACTCCGATGCGGCGGAGATAGTCGAAAAGGCTCAGCAGACCGCCAACAAGCTCCTTGACGAGAACGAGATAACCGCTCAGGCGCGCGCATATGCGTCCCAGCTCAAGGTCAACTCCCAAAACGAGGCAACCGAGCGCGTCAACGCCGCAATATCGCGAGCCGAGGAGATGCTTGCCAACGCCACCCGCCAGGCCGACGATATAGTCAAGAAAGCTACCGCAGAATCCAACGAGACTCTTGCGAGGGCGAAGAAATGGTCCGCGGATATCCGCGAGGCCGCGAGCAACTTTGCCGACAGCGTCCTGCGCAACGCGGACAAGGCTCTTGTTATGAGCATAAACGAAGTCAGAGACGCAAGGCAGAAGGTGAACGACACATACAAGGGCGACAAGAACGCCAAGTAAGGGAGAGCTTTGAATGAAAACAGGTCATGCGGATAAGGCGCGCGAGCTTTTTAACGACGGGTACAACTGCTCCCAGGCGGTGTTCGGCGCGTTTGCGGAGGATGCGGGGCTTGATATGAAAACCGCGCTGAGATTCGCCTCTCCGTTCGGCGGAGGAATGGGCAGAATGCGCGAGGTCTGCGGCGGAGTGAGCGGAATGTTTATGGTTCTCGGGCTGTTTTACGGCTACGACGAGCCCGACGACGCGCAGGCAAAGAAAGAGCTCTATTCATATGTCCGCGCCCTTGCGGAGAAGTTTAAAGAGAGCGAGGGTTCTATAATCTGCCGCGAGCTGCTCGCGGGAGTGAAAACTCAGCCCGGCCCGAATCCCGAGGACAGAAATACCGCGGACTATAAAAAGCGCCCGTGCCCCGAGCTTGTCGCATATGCGGCGCAGCTCGTCGAGGACTTCCTGAACAAGCACGGAAAGCTTGAATAAACGCGAAAAAGCGAAAACGAGTTAAATATAACAAAGGAAGCCGAAATTTTGCGAGGTGTTCGCAAGACATAAAAACGACCTATAGCTAATAGGTCGTTTTTTATGTTATTGAAAGATGTATAAAAGTGTTCCCTTTATCGGCTCGGTAAATCGGGATTTATGGGGAAGAAACCGCCGTCAGACAAATAATTTTAATATTGTAAATCAGCATAATCGTGTAGGAGTAGATATCATCCTCCCCTACACGGTTCAATATACGTTAGCCTCTGTATTTTTTGCTTTTCTGCCAGGTTTTTGACAAATGTGACCTGCTTTGTATAAAAAATGTGAATAAAATATAAATATTTCGGAATGTGCCGAAAATTGAAGTAAAAGGGTGAATTTTCCTGTTATATTGTATAATAGCAGCAGACAGGAGGCGATACCGTGAAAAACAGGCGCGAGGGTCTGAGAGAGAGAAAAAATGACGGCATTACATATTGCAATATGTTTTGGCTGTTCATGTTCGGCAATGTACTCGGTGTTCTGCTCGAGGGCACATGGTGCAAGCTGTGCTTCGGTCACTGGGAGACCCATGTTGTTACGATTTGGGGGCCGTTCTGCCTGATATACGGCATAGGCGCGGTGATGTTCTACATAAGCGGCGAAATTGTTCGCAGCACGGGGTTCAGGGGTGTGCTCGCACGTTTCTGCCTTATCGCCGCCGTTGCCACGGTCTTTGAGCTTGCGTGCGGACTTCTGCTCGAATACGGCATGGGCATGAAGGCGTGGGACTACTCGAAAAACTTTCTGAACTATAAGGGTCTTATCTGCCTTAAAATGACAGTTCTCTGGGGAGTGGGCGGCGTTATCTTCGCCTATCTGGTCATCCCGAAGCTGAAAAAAATATTTGCGCGGATGCAGGGCACGGGCTGGAGAGTCGCCTGCGCCGCGGTGTCGATATTCATGATAATCAACATCTCGTTTACCCTCGTCTGCATGGTGCGCTGGAGAGGCCGCCGAGCGGGAATAGCCGCCACGACGCAGATAGGACAATACGCCGATAAAAAGTACGACGACGCGGCCATGGCAAAACGCTTCTGCGAATGGCACGTTATAAAAAAGTGAAATAAATGACCTGATTTTATCTGCGCAAAGTTACGCTGACTGTACGAAACGGCAGAAATTTATATCCGTGTTATTACACTTCATCTGTTATATTAATCAAATTAAAAAAATCGGTCGGTGCAAAAATTAATCGCACCGACCGATTGTATTTTATCTTATTTGTTGCTCCACATTCCGTTTTTAACGTTCTTTATTCTCACCGTTTCATCGCCGAGACCGTAGAAAAGCTTGAAGCGGGTCTCCCACACTGTGTCCTTTATCGGATTGGGAGTCCATACATACTGCGCAAACGGAAGATTCTCAACCGTTATTGTCTCCGCGCCTGTCTTGAGCTCCTCGCGCGCCCTGCTGACGCGCCTCTGATTGTAGAAAGTAACGGTGCCGAAAACTCCGAATAAGAACAGCATCGAGAACGCCGTAACGCTCACGAGCACGCGGCGAACCGGGAGCTGCACCTTCTTTACGGTAGCAGCCTTGGTCAGCGAATACATATCCGCCGCAAGGCATATCATCAGAACGTATGCCGCAAATTCACATCTGCTGCCGATAGGAGTGACTATAAGCAGCGGAGCAAGCGTTGCGGGTACGCTGACATACCAGAACAGGAGTCTCGACTTTGCTGTACCCTTGCAGGGAACTGCTAAGATGAAAATTCCTATCGCAAGATAATAGACAACCGACAGCGCGGCATTGAGCATTTTGAATATCTTCGGATAGTTGACCGCCCCTATGAGCGACGCAAGCGACCAGACGCAAAAGCCGATTATAACAGCCATTGAGATATAGCCGAACACCAAACGTGCTTTACCGTTTATCTTGTCTTTAAAAGTAATCCAAAGCAGAACGCAGGCGATAAGAACAAATATATTGAGCACCGCGCTCGCAAGGAAAAGATCCTTGGTAATCGACAGCACATTCTCAAAGGCTCTTGAAATGAGCCCGCCGATTGAAGTGGAAACGGTTCTGTAGCCGTCCGCGCCCTCCGCAATTGCGTGATAGCTGCTGTTCGAGAACATCATCCCCGCTCCCGCTATTGCGCCGGCAAGAAAACCGAAATGCGCAAAATAGCATTTTTTGAAGCGGACGAGGCAATAAATTATAATATATATTCCGAGAAGTATATTATATATCGTAATGGGCTCCATTATAAGCGCGCCGCAGAAAGCGAGAGCGAACAGCGGTATTGCCGCAGCCGGAGCGAATTTCGGCGCGGTTTTTCCGTATATGCGAGCGGTATAGCAGACAAAGACGAGCGTCAGCGCTATGGAAGTGGCATAGTTTGAGAAGCCCGAGGTCCACACTATTGACTGACGGAGCATATCTGTAGGCATGAGCAGAAGCGCCGCCGACGCTATAAGCGGAGCCGTTCTGTTGCCGACGATTTTTTCAATCATATAGAGCATGGCTATAATAAACAGCGACATGCACAGCGCCTTGAGCACATTGGAACGCGTCATCGCAAGGACTATGAGATTTCCGACATATCTGCCGTTATAAGCCTCAAAATGCGCGACAAGACGGTCAAGGCCTATCTGCGAACCCCACGCCCAATCATCGCCCGAATACGGAAACAGCAGGCTCAGCAAAAATACAAATACGAATCCGACAGAGTAAACCGTCACACGCCGCTTGGCGCTGTTGCTCATTTGTTTTGACATTTTTATTATCCTCCCGATAAGGTATCGCCGAATATGGGTCGGTAAAGTCTACTTATAAATTATACATTATTTTCTGTCTAAAAACAACAATATTAAAGCGTTTTTTTAACGGATTCACAGATTTCGACTCGGCGCGGAAAAAGCAACAATCGGCAGGCGCACAAATAATCGCACCGACCGATTGTATTATATGCATTACACTTTTTCGAGCTTGGCGTAATTCGCCATTATTTTCTTTGTGCCTACTTTTTCAAAGGCTATTTCGAGCATGGTGTCGTTCGCCATTTTCTGCACACCGAGTATCACGCCCGTGCCGTAGGCCTTATGCTTGACCGTCTCTCCGACGGAATAGCTCTGCGCCGCGGCGGCGGGCTTCTTCGCGCCCGCACCGGAGAAGCCGGACGAAGCGGAGAAGCCGTACGCAGGCTTTTGGGGTATGGCGTTTGACACTCTTGCGGGCGACTGCGACGAGGGTTTTGAGAATCCGCGTGACGCGCTCCCCTGCCCCGCGGAACGCTGCTGCGGTATGCCGTAGGTCTGATAAGACATCGGCCTTGCACCTCTCTTGTCGAGCAGCTCGTCGGGTATCTCCTCGACGAATCTCGACGGGCGGTTGCGGTTCGTCATGCCGTAGAGCATTCGCGTTGACGCGCTTGAAATATAGAGCTTCTTCTTCGCGCGGGTTATCGCGACATAGGCAAGTCTGCGCTCCTCCTCGATATTCTCAGGCTCATAGAGTATCGTCTGCATTCCGGGGAATATCCCCTCCTCCATGCCGACTATGAACACATTGGGAAATTCGAGTCCCTTGGCCGAATGTATAGTCATCATAACCACCGCCTGAGTCTGGGCGTTGTAGTTATCGATATCGGTGAGCAGTGCGGTCTCCTGCAAGAAGCCGTTGAGGTCGCCGTCGGGATTCTCCTCGCAGTAGCGTCTGATATTGTTGCCAAGCTCGGACAGGTTCGCCACGCGCTCCTGATATTTTTCGGGCTCGTTGGCAAGCGAGAGCGTGTAGCCCGTCTCGTCGAGTATCACGCCGAGCAGGTCGGCAAGGGGCATAATCTCCAGCTTCTCGCGGAACGAGTCAATGAGCTTTCCGAACGCCATAAGCTTTGACGATGCACGGGAAAGCTTCGCATACTGATCCGCCGAGCGTATGACCTCGAACGGCTCGACGCCGAGCCCGTTTGCTATCTCAAAGACGGCATTGAGCGAGGTCTCGCCTATTCCGCGCTTTGGCTCGTTGATTATTCTTCTGAGCCTTATCTCGTCCGCCGTGTTGTTGACGACATAGAGATACGCCATGGCGTCCTTTATCTCCTTGCGGTCGTAGAATCTGTGACCGCCTATCATTCTGTAGGGTACGCCGCTGCGGATAAACGACTGCTCGATAAGGTTCGACTGCGCATTCATTCTGTAGAGCACCGCATGGTCGTTCCACTCCTCGCCGTCGGCGACATTGGACACTATCGTATCCGCAACATGGCGGCTCTCCGCCAGCTCGTCCTCGGCGACATAGAACTCTATCTTTGCACCCTGTCCGTTGTCTGTCCAAAGGTTTTTGCCCTTTCGCTGCTCGTTGTTCGCAATAACGGCGTTGGCGGCGTCAAGTATCGTCTGAGTCGAGCGGTAATTCTGCTCAAGGCGAATGACCTTTGCGTTTTTATACTGCTTTTCAAAGCTCAGGATATTTTCTATAGTCGCGCCGCGGAAGCGGTAGATGCTCTGGTCGTCATCGCCGACGACGCAGATATTCTCATGCCCCGCCGCGAGCAGCGCCGTAAGCACATACTGCGCGTGGTTCGTATCCTGATACTCGTCGACCATGATATATTTGAAGCGGTTCTGATAGTATTCGCGGGTCTCCTTATTCGTTCTGAGGAGCTTTACCATATTGACTATCAAATCGTCGAAGTCCATGGCGTCGGCGGCCTTGAGGAACTTCTGATACTCCTCATAGACCTCGCCTATCTTCTTCAGGCGTATATCAGCCTGACTCGTCGCAATAAACTCGGCGGGGGTTATAAGCTCGTCCTTGGCGCGGCTTATCTCCGAGAGCACCGACTTTACGGGAATCATCTTCTCGTCATAGCCCAGACGCTTTATGCACTCCTTGGCGGCGCGCTTCGAATCGTCCGAGTCATAGATAGTGAAATTGTGCGTATAGCCTATCTCGTCGGCGTGGCGGCGCAAAATCTTGGCGCAGGTTGAGTGGAATGTACTCGCCCAGACGTCGTTGCCGTCCTCGCCCAGCGCCTTACAGATACGCTCCTTGAGCTCGCCCGCCGCCTTGTTAGTAAAGGTTATGGCCAATATCTGCCACGGCTTCGCGGGGCGGACGCTCAAAAGCTCCTCCGCCTCGAAAAGGCTTGTGTCACCCGCGAGATAGTTTTCAAGCAGTTTCTCGTCGCCCTCGCGCACAGGACGGGAAAAGTCGGAGGAATAATATGCCTCGCCGTATTTGACGAGGTTTACGATGCGGTTGACGAGCACGGTGGTTTTTCCGCTGCCCGCTCCCGCAAGTACCAAAAGCGGTCCTTTGGTAGTAAGGACCGCTTCAAGCTGCATATCATTCATTCGACTGAAGTCTTTTTTGATTATCTGCTGTCTTAAAGAAATCAGTTTTTCTATGTTCATATTACACCCTTATATGGAGATCTCGTGCGCAAGCTCATGGTCTTTCATGTCTATGGTCTTGGTCATTTTGAGAGCCTCGAAGATGTCGAAATCGACTATCTTGTTGTCTCTTATTCCGACAACTCTGTTGCCTATGCCCTGAGTGAGCAGATCAACGGCGCGCGAGCCCATCTGGCTGGCCATTATCCTGTCTCTCGCAGTCGGCGAGCCGCCGCGCTGAACATGGCCGAGAATCGTAGCTCTCGACTCAACTCCGGTCTCCGCTTCGATTTTCTTCGCTATCTCCGCAGTTCCGCCGACACCCTCGGCAACAATGACTATAAAGTGTCTCTTGCCGGTCTTTTGGAACTCGCGGATACGCGCTATAATGTCACGCTCTATATCATACTCGACCTCGGGCACCAATATTGAGGTTGCGCCTACGGCAATACCCGATTCGAGCGCAAGATAGCCTGCGCCGCGACCCATGACCTCGACTACGGTGCAGCGGTCATGAGACTCGGAGGTATCGCGTATACGGTCAACCATCTGAACAATGGTGTTGAGGCAGGTATCATAGCCTATTGTATAATCGGTGCAGGATATATCGTTGTCGATAGTTCCGGGCAGACCGATGCACGGGATACCGCGCAGGGAGAGGTCTCTCGCACCTCTGAACGAGCCGTCGCCGCCGATTATAACCATGCCGTCAATGCCGACTCTCTTGCAGGTATCGACAGCCTTCTGTATTCCTTCTTCGGTCTTAAACTCGGGGCATCTCGCGGAATAGAGAATCGTACCGCCCCTCGTGATTATATCCGACACGGAGCGCAGGTTCATCTCATGTACATCGCCTTTTATCAAGCCGGTATAGCCTCTGTCAACACCGTAAACCTTGATTCCTCTCTGGCAGGCAGTACGCACGACTGCGCGCACGGCGGCGTTCATACCCGGTGCGTCTCCGCCGCTTGTAAGCACTGCTATGCTCTTCATCGTCATTCCTCCGTCATTATATATAATCTTATTCCCTTTTAAACAGCATTCGCTGTTTTTATATCATACACTTTCGCCGAATAAAAGTCAAATGAAAATACGGTTTTTCTGCAAAATTAAGTCAAAAAAACTGTTTTTCCCGCATTATTTTTGTATTCCCGCGATTGCGGCAATATTCTATATCGGATGCGGAGGAAAAAGCTTCATATTTTATTTCACTCTATATAGATAACATTGTCCTCGCCCAAAATGCGTCTGAGCTCCTTGAGCATCGGCTCGTTGACATCCGCGCTGTGTGAAAACGGCTGACGGATATATTTTTTCGTGTCACAATAGAAAAAATACACCGTTTTATTTCCGTCGAAAAAGTCGAGTATTCTCTGAGCGCGCTCTATTTCGGGGCAGTCCTCGCCTACAAAACGCAGGAACAGCCCGGGCGTTTTTGAGGCGGCCTTTTTCTGCGGCCGAGAGTCGGCACTCGCGGCCTGTCTCACCTGCTCGCTCACTTTCTTCTTCGCGTCCGCCGGCGGACAGGGCTCGACCGACTCGCACACCAATTTTGTCTCCTCGTCCTCGCGCACGCTCAATCTGCCGTGAACGAGAACGATATTGCCCTCTGCAAAGAGCTGCGTCTGCTGCTCATATATTTTCGGGAACACTATGACCTCTATAGAGCCGAATACATCCTCCGCCGTCACAAAAGCCATGGTCGTGTTGTTTTTTGTTATCTTCTTTCTGACATTCGTTATTATGCAGAGAAGCTCGACACGCGACTCGTCCTTATATATGCCGCCGACCTCGTCCGCGCTGCGCAGCTCCGCCGTATTGGCGCAGCCGAGGCGTTCGGCAAGCTGCTCGTATTCCGCCATGGGATGACCCATGAGATAAAGTCCGGTCATCTCCTTTTCGAGTTTGAGCAGTTCGCGCCTGTCCATCTCCTCAAGCGTCGGCATCTTATATTCGCCGTTATAAGCCTCGCTCGGCACTGCATCGAAGAAACCCAACTGACCGTCGATATTGCGGCGGCGGTCGTTTTCAAGCTCCGCCGCTATCTCCGGGAACGCATAGAGCATCTGGCGGCGGTTTGCGCCCAACCCGTCGAGCGCTCCGCATTTTATGAGACTCTCGACAGCGCGTTTGTTGAACTCCTTGTCCTGCATCCGCTTGCAGAAAGAATAGAACGATGTAAACTCGCCGCCCGTTTTTCTCTCGCGCTCAATCTCTCTTATAAAGCCCGCGCCGACATTCTTGACGGCAAGCAGACCGAAATATATCTTCCCGTCCCGCGCCGTGAAGCGCTCGGAGCTGACATTGACATGGGGCGGCACGACCTCTATGCCGAGGCGCGAGCACTCCGCTATATACTCCGCGACCTTCGGCGTATCGTCGAGCACGCTGCTGATAAGCGCCGCCATGAACTCGCAGGGATAGTGGCACTTGAGCCACGCCGTTTTGTAGGCGACAAACGCATACGCTGCTGCATGTGACTTATTGAACGCATAGGACGCGAAGGACGACATATCGTTGAAGATATCATTGGCGGTCTTTTCGTCTACTCCGCGCTTCACCGCGCCCTCGCACTCAACCGTGCCGTCCTCGTTGACAAGTCCGTATATGAAATTATGGCGCTCGCGCTCCATGACGTCGTGCTTCTTTTTTGACATGGCGCGGCGGACTATATCCGCTCGGCCGTAGGAGTAGCCCGCAAGGGTTCGGAATATCTCCATAACCTGCTCCTGATATATCATACAGCCGTAAGTGACCTTGAGTATGCCCTCGAGCATCGGGGTCTTGTAGCGTATTTTTGAGGGATCGTGGCGGTTCGCGATATATGTCGGGATGGAGTCCATGGGGCCCGGTCGATAGAGCGAGATAACGGCTATCAGATCCTCTATCCTCTGCGGCTTGAGTCCCATGAGCACGCTTCTCATGCCCGCGGATTCAAACTGGAACACGCCCTCGGTTCTGCCGGACGAGAGCATAGCGAACACTTCTTCATCCTCATAGTCTATAGTGTCCTCGGAGAAATCCGGAACGCGCTCTTTTATGCTGCGCTTTGCGTAGTCGATAACCGTCAGAGTGCGCAGACCGAGAAAATCTATCTTGAGCAGTCCGAGCTCCTCGAGGGTGGTCATGGTGAACTGCGTGACAATGGACTCGTCGTTTCTCGCAAGCGGCACATAGCTCTCAACCGTGTCGCGCGTTATGACAACGCCCGCCGCATGGGTGGAGGCGTGGCGCGGCATACCCTCGACCTTGCGAGAGAGGTCAATGAGCCTGCGGACATTCTCGTCGTTTTCGTAGAGGGCGCGAAAATCCGCCGATTTGAACGCCTTTTCTATCGTTATGCCGAGCTCGCGCGGGATAAGCTTTGCAACGGTATCGACATCGTTATACGGCATACCGAGCACTCTGCCGACATCGCGCACCGCGGCGCGCGCCGCCATGGTACCGAAGGTCACTATCTGCGCGACATGATCGGAGCCGTATTTTTCAATTACATAGTCTATGACCTCGCTTCGGCGCTCGTAGCAGAAATCGACATCGAAATCGGGCATACTGACGCGCTCGGGATTGAGAAAACGCTCGAACAGCAGGCTGTATTTCATCGGGTCAATGCCCGTTATGCCTATGGCATAGGCGGTGATACTGCCCGCGCCCGAGCCTCTGCCGGGGCCGACGGGTATATTGCGGCTGCGCGCGTGGTTTATGAAATCGTGGACTATCAGATAATAATCGACATAGCCCATTCGGCTAATGACCGAGAGCTCGTAGTCGAGGCGCTTCTGATACTCCTCGGGAATATTTTCGCCGTAGCGTAAATGCATACCCTCCTGCGCCATATTTTTAAGATACTCGAAGTGATCCTGATTTCCGGGCACTTCAAAATGCGGGAGCTTTGTTTTGCCGAACTCAAACTCGACATTGCACCGCTCGGCTATCTCGGAGGTTCTCTCGACGGCGTCGGCATAGTCCGGAAAGAGCGAGAGCATCTCCTGCTCACTCTTTAAATAGAACTCCTGCGTCTGAAACTCCATGCCCGTATCCTCGCCGAGGGTATGGTTCGTCTGGATGCAGATGAGCACCTGCTGCATCTCGGAATCCTCTTTGGAGATATAGTGCACGTCGTTCGTGGCAACGAGCGGTATCCCCGTCTCCCTCGAAAGCTGCGCGAGCATGGGAATTATTCTCTTCTGTTCGGGGAGACCGTGATCCTGAATCTCAAGAAAGAAGTTGTTTTCGCCCATTACGGAGCGATACCAGAGAGCCTTTTTCTTCGCGCCCTCATAGTCGCCGCTGAGCAGCGCACGCGGGATTTCGCCCGCGATACACGCAGAAAGCGCAATAAGCCCCTCGTGATATTTCTCGAGGAGCTCGCGGTCTATTCGCGGTTTTGTATAAAAGCCCGTGACGAATCCCTCCGACACAAGCTTTATCAGATTCTTATATCCTGTTTCATTTTCGCAAAGCAGTATCAGGTGATACCGCTCGGAATCGAGGGCATGGATTTTGTCGAAGCGGGTGCGGGCCGCCATATACACCTCACAGCCGATTATCGGCTTTATCCCGCGTTTTTTCGCCGCGCGGTAAAAGTCGATGACGCCGTACATAACGCCGTGGTCTGTCACGGCGACGCTCGTCTGACCAAGGCGCTGCACCTCGTCCATAAGCTGCTCGATACGGCACGCGCCGTCAAGCAGACTGTATTCGGTATGAAGATGAAGGTGTGTAAATGACATAGCTCTTCTCCGCGGGTCTTAGCCCCCTATGCCGTCGGCAATTTCAACGAGCCTTTTAAGCCTGTGGTTGACACCCGAGCGTGTGAGCGGCGGCTCGGTCATCTGCGCAAGCTCGCTCAAACTGACCTCGGGGTTCTCCTTCCTCAGCCGCGCCATCTCGGCAAGCTGGGCGGGCAGACTCTCAAGTCCGACGGTTCTCTCTATTTTTTCTATCGCGTCAACCTGCACTATCGCCGCATCTACCGTGCGGCTCAGATTGGCGTTTTCAAAGTTGACGCGCCTGTTGACATGGTTCACCATATCCTTGTGCATCTTAATCCCCATCAGCTCAAGCGTCGAGTTCACCGCGCCGACAAGGGTCAAAAATTCCTCTATTTTCTCGCTGACCTTGAAATAGACGATATGGCTCGACTTTCTCTTGACATATTTCGGCTCAAAGCCGACTTCGTCAAGCAGTTGAATGAGGTCGTTGCAAAGTCTCTTATACGAGACGGAAAACTCAAGATGATAGTTTTTCTCCGGCGAGCTCACCGTTCCGCAGGCGATAAAAACGCCGCGCAGGAACGAACCGAAGCAGCAGTCCTCCGGGAGGTTCGCCCGGTTTATGCGAAGGGAAATGTCGCTTTCGCTGTGACCGAAAAATTCGAGTATCCGCTTTCTGTCCGCCTCGTCGGGTACAGAGACGGTATATTTCGACACGCCCGACGAGAGGGACGGCGTTATGCCGAAAAGCTCCTTTATGACATCGCAGTAGAACCTTGCGATATTCTCGTTCTCGGTGGCAAAGGATATCTCGGAGACGGAAAACATTCTGCCGAAGAGCAGCATTCCGTAGGCTCTTGCCTGAGCGCAGCAGTCCGAAAGCACAGGCACCTGCGCGAGCTCCTGCTTGACATCCGATGAGAACGACACGTTTTTTCCTCCCTATTTTTTCATATCGCGGTGCTGAACGGTAGCAACGCAGCCTATCTTTTCAAGATGATCCTTTAAAAGCTCGGCAAAGACGACCGAGCGGTGTCTGCCGCCGGTACAGCCGACGGATATAACGAGCTGGCTCTTGCCCTCCTTGCGGTAAAGCGGGATAAGATAATCGAGCAGGTCGCAGAGCTTCGCTTCGAGCCCCCGCGCCTCGTCCCACTTGAGAACATAGTCCCTGACGGGCGCTTCAAGCCCCGTGTGCTGCTTTAGCTCCTCAACATAGAACGGATTCGGCAGGCAGCGCACGTCGAACATCAAATCGGAATCGTTCGGGATGCCGTATTTGAAGCCGAACGACACGCAGTGAACCTTGAGCGCGTTGCTCGGATTGTCGAGAAACATTTCGCAGATTCGGTTCTTGCAGTCGGTCGGGGTCATATGCGAGCTGTCGATAATATAATCCGCTATGCTCTTTGCGGGCTCGAGAATACTGCGCTCCGCGGCCAAAGCATCGTTTATGGAGCCGTTATATTTATCGAGCAGCGGGTGCTTGCGCCTTGTCTCCTTATATCTGCGGATAAGCACATCATCCGAGGCATCGATAAACAGCAGCTTCGTGTCGCACTTGAGCTCCTTGAGCTCGACTATGGCGTTGAACAGATCGCCGAATGAAGCGCCGACACGGATATCGGTAACAATGGCGACCTTTTCTCTTTTTTCGCGGGAATTGAGCAAAAGCTGAGCAAAAGTCGGCATAAGCTTGGGCGGCATATTATCCACGCAGAAATAGCCTATATCCTCAAGCGCGTCAACTACTCTCGATTTTCCTGCTCCGGAAAGTCCGGTAACGATAGTGATCTCCATTTTGTTTTCTCCTGTAAAAAAACGGGCTTCAATCAGCCAATAAGTCTTATCTCCGTTTCAAGCGATACGCCCGTCTGAGCCTTGACGCGCGCCTGAACGTGCTTTATAAGGCTTAAAATATCCGCCGCGGTAGCGCCGCCGCGATTAATTATAAAGCCCGCGTGCTTCTCGCTGACCTGCGCGCCGCCGACGCTGACTCCCTTGAGGCCGCACTGCTCGATAAGCGCACCCGCGAAATTACCCTCGGGGCGTTTAAATGTACTGCCCGCGCTGGGATACTCGAGCGGCTGCTTCTCCTTGCGGCGGGCGAGGATGTCGTTCATCGTGCTCTTTATCTCATTCCGGTCTGCGGGAGCAAGTCTTACGGACGCGGCGGTTATCACGAGATTGCTGTTCTCATAAGCGCTGTGGCGGTAGGAGAGCTCCATAGCTTCGTTGTCAAGCTCGCCGGAGGTTCCGTCTGTTGAAACGTATTCGCTGTTCAAGAGCACATCCTTCATCTCTCCGCCGTAGGCTCCGGCGTTCATAAACACAGCGCCGCCGACGGTTCCGGGAATTCCGTAAGCAAATTCAAGCCCCGATAGAGAGTTTTCGAGCGCAAACGTGCAGAGCTGAGCGAGGCTCGCGCCGCTCTGAGCGCGCACGGTGTTTTCATCGGTCAGGGATATACCGCACTGCTTGCCGGTATATATAACCGCGCCCTTTATTCCCCTGTCGCTGACAAGGAGATTACTGCCCTTGCCGAGGACGAACACGGGAATCTCCTCTTTTTCGCAGAAGCGAACAAGCTTAGCGGTCTGCCCGGCGTCCTCCGGCGAGAGGAACAGCTCGGCAGGACCGCCGACCTTAAAGCTCGTATAGTTCTTCATCGACACTTCGCGCTCGGCACTGCATTCGAGTGAGAGCGCATATTTTTCCAAAGCTTCGATATTATTCATAATACTCCAATATCTTCAACCGCACGTGCGGCGTGTATTTATCTGTCAAGCAGAGCTGCGCCGATAAGTCCGGCGTCGTTGCCGAGCTCGGCGGAAATTATTTTTGTCTGAACCTTTGCGTGAATGCTGTATCTCTCGCGCTCAACCATCTTTCTCAGCGGAACGAGCAGGTTCTCTTTCTCGTGGCCTATTCCGCCGCCGATGCAAATCATATCGGGCTGGAGGGCGTTGACGATATTCGTAATGCCCGCCGCGAGATAGAATATATACTGGTTGACGACCTTCTTCGCGGTCTCGTCTCCGGCGCGCATGGCGTCAAACGAGGTTCTGCCGCTGACACGGCTGATGTTGTTATCGACGAGATCCCACATGACGGTGTAGGGGTCGTGGCGCATGGCGTCCTTTGTCTGACGGATAAGCGCTGTTGCGGAGGAATAGCTCTCCCAGCAGCCTCTGCGTCCGCAGGTGCAGGGCTCGCCGTCCGCGACGATGACCATATGACCCATCTCGCCCGCGGCGTCGTTGACACCGGTGACTATCTTGCCGTCTATGACTATGCCGCTTCCGACTCCCGTTCCGAGAGTTACGGCAACAAAGCTGTTGACGCCCTTGCCGGCGCCCGCCTTTGCTTCGCCGAGTGCGGCGCAGTTCGCGTCATTGTCGAGATAAACGGTCTTTTTAAGTCTCGACTCAAGGATATCGCGCGCGGGAACATTATCGAAAGCGAGGTTGTTCGCATACTCGATAACGCCGTTTTTCTTGTTGACCGAGCCGGGGGTTCCTATTCCCACGCTGACAACGTCGTTCATGGTGATGCCCGCATCTATAACAGCGGCCTCGACAGCCTTTGCAACATCCTCAAGAATGTCCGCCGCGTCGCGGGGGCAGTTGGTCTTGAGCTTGCCCTTGCCGATTATCTCCATTTTTTCATTGATAACGCCGGCAACGATGTTTGTGCCGCCGAGATCGACTCCAACTCTGTACATTTTTATACCTCCATACAGACAGTTCTCTTCCCCTGTCTTTTTATATTAAAAATCGTGCCAGACCTCAAGCTCCTTCTCTTCGGGAACTATATCGTCCGTCATGCCGAGCGAATGCAGCAGCTCGCGCGCCGCATTGTAGCCCATTTTCTTTTGCCTGTTATTCATTGCCGCCGCTTCAATTATTATCGAAAGATTTCGTCCGGGCTTGACGGGGACGACGGTCAGCGGGACCTTTATGCCGAGTATTTCGACATATTCGTTGTCGAGTCCGAGGCGGTCATAGACCTTATCGTTATCCCACGGCTCAAGCTGAACGACCATGTCTATCTTCTCGGTCATCTTGACGGCGCCCATACCGAATATCCTGCGGGCGTTTATTATGCCGACGCCGCGAAGCTCGATAAAGTGGCGTATGTTATCCGGCGCGCTGCCGACGAGCGTCCTTGAGGATACGCGGCGGATTTCAACCGCATCGTCCGCTATCAGTCTGTGTCCGCGCTTTATAAGCTCAAGGGCGGTCTCACTCTTTCCGACGCCGCTGTCGCCCAAAATAAGCACGCCCTCGCCGCTGACTTCGACGAACACGCCGTGGCGAGTTATACGCTGGGCGAGCTCGACGCTCAGATATGATATCAGAGTCGACATACAGCCGGAGGTTGAATCCGTGCTCGTTAGAATCGGCACGGAATACTTCTTCGCATATTCGAGCAGCTTATCGGGGCACTCGAGCGAGCGCGTGATAACGACGGCGACGGGCTGAGTTGCCATGAGGCGCTCCATGCTCGCCGCGGCGGTCTCCTCATCGAGGCTCGAAACATAGTTCATCTCGGTAAGACCGAGAAACTGGAGGCGCTCGGCGTCAAAATATGCGCTGTACCCCGCGAGCATCAGGCCGGGACGGTTGACATCATAGGAAGTGACATAGACATCCTCGACGGGCTTGGGCGCATACAGTACTCCGAGTGAATTATCATCCACTACTTTTTTGAGTGAAACGGAATATTTACCCATACTTCTCTCCTGTGTTCTCCGCTTGGAGAAATGATAGTGCATACGGATTATATTATAATAGATTTGGGCAGAAGTTCCAATACCTTTTCGGTTTTTTTTAAAGTTTTGAGGAGCTTTTTTAAAGTTTTTTTTGCAGGATATCAAAGTGAATTGGAAAACAGGAAAAAAGACGCCGGAGACGGGCAGCACGGCAACGACTGCAAGCGGCAGAATTGTCGGGTCTGCGGAAAAATACAGAGGCTGCCGCTAAATACGACAGCCCCCGGATATAAAATTCTATGTTAGACGTCCGTTTCTCCTATTCCGAGGCTGACGGAAAGAGCCCTGTTTACTCTGCCCATATCCGCGCCGCCGAGTGCGCCCATCTTTTCCTTGAGCCGCTTTTTGTCGAGCGTGCGCACCTGCTCGAGCAGGACTATCGAATCCTTGGCGAGCCCGCAGCCGTCCGCGTTGACTCTTATATGAGTGGGAAGATTGGTCTTGTACTTCTGGCTGGTTATCGCCGCGGCTATGACAGTCGGGCTGAAGCGGTTGCCGACGTCGTTTTGAACTATCAGCACCGGTCTTATCCCGCCCTGCTCGGAGCCGACGACGGGACTCAAATCGGCGTAGTATATATCTCCCCGTTTTACTGTCATTTTAATCACTCTCCGTTTTCATTGTCCGGCAAGAGTATTTTTGCCTGACAAAAGCGCGATTAAACATTAACTTGACATTCGGGGAGCAAAAATTTCAAGTCAGTACAGTATATGCCCGACTTTTATTTGGGTGAGACTTCGCGAAACTCCGCGGTCAGCAGGGCTTTTGGTATTTCGAGACTCTGCGGCAGGCCGTCCTCGCCGCGCCTTAAAGTGAATTCCACTCCGGATATTTCGCCCTTCGTCTCCCATGCGTCGCCCGTGTGCACGGTCTGCGCGGCTGCCGTATCGCAGGAGGCTTTGAGCGCCCTTGTTATGAGCTCTCCCACCCCGCTCTGCGGCAGGGACGAGACATCCGCCGAAAAGGTCAGATTGCCGTAGCCCAATGTGCACTTTGAGCCGTTGAGCGTTACTTTAAGCCCGCGCACCGTGGCGGGGGAAGTAAATTCAAGCTGCGCTTCGGCGAGCGAGGTTTGGTCATATTTCGCCTCATATTCGCGTTCGCCGCGGATGATATAAATTTCCGCCGTGAAAGCGGTCGGGATATCCGGCGGTCTGTCGCCGTTTCGGTCGGGCGTGCTCTTACAGCCTCCGAAAATAAGTAAAAACAGAGGCAAAATCAGCGGAAGTATTCGTTTCAAGCAATCACTCCAATTGCCCGTTACCTCTCGAGATTGCGCGTTACGCGCGGCAGAGCCGCTATGCAGTCCGAGGCGAGCATCGACGTGAGCGACAGCTCGCGCGCCGCTGCGTCTCCTGCCGCACCGTGGATATATGCGCCGAGCACCGCCGCGTCAAACGGATAGACACCCTGGGCGAGGAGCGCCAAAATAATGCCCGAGAGCATATCTCCGCTGCCGCCCTTTGCCATGCCCTGATTGCCGGTGACATTGATATACGCATCGCGCCTGCCCGCGCCGGCTATTACCGTGCTCGCGCCCTTCAGCAGGAGCACAACGCCGTACTCATCAGCGAAACGGCGGGCGACATTCACCCTGTCCCGCTCGATATCTGCTATGCTCATGCCCGTCAGACGGGACATCTCGCCGGGATGCGGAGTGAGAATAACGGGAGCTTTGATATTTTTCAGTATATCTATATTTGCGGCGAGCGCATTTATGCCGTCGGCGTCAATAATCATGGGCTTTGTACAGCTCCGAACAAGCTCCGAGACAAGCTCTTTCGTATGCAGATTCAGCCCCATTCCGCAGCCTATGAGCACCGCCGAGGACTGCTCCGCCTGCTCAAGGAGAGCAGGAACAGCGCCGGAGGAAAATGTTCCCGACTCGTTCGACGGCAAAGGCATCAGCAGTGCTTCGGTGAGCTTCGGGGCTATCGCGTTATATGCGGCATCGGGGAAAGCGGCCGTAACAAGACCCGCTCCGCTGCGCAGTGCGGACGAGGCGGCAAGCACCGCGGCGCCCTGCATATTGCGGCTTCCGCAGACGCTCAGAGCGCGTCCGAAGGTGCCCTTGTTCGCCATAAGACCGCGGCGCGGGAACAGCTTTTTCGCCTGAGGCGGGGTGAGCACGGCGAGGGTATCGCCCTCAATGCCGTCAATAACATCGTCGTCTATGCCTATTGCGACGGTTATTATTTCACCGCAGAGCACGCACGCGGGCTTCAGCACATGGACGGGCTTCATGCAGGACACGGCTATCGTGATATCCGCTCTTACGGAGCGTCCCGGCACATCGCCCGTATTGCTCTCGAGTCCGCTCGGGACATCGATTGAAACGACCTTTGCAGACGAAGCGTTGACCGCCTCAAAGACCTCCGATACCCGTTCGTCCTCTCTGTATTTATAGCCCGTTCCGAACACGGCATCAACTATAACCGCAGCGGATTCTATTGACTTTCGGGCGTTATCCTCTCCCCAGAAGAACTCCGGGACAAGCCCTGTTTCAACCGCCTTTTCTCGCATGAGTATAGAGTCCTCGGCGGTAGGCTCGCCGAAAACCTCCGTAACGGCGACATTAAAGCCCGCGAGTGCGAGCTTGCGTGCGATAACAAAGCCGTCGCCGCCGTTCTTGCCTTTTCCGCAGAGCACGCACACAAGTCCGCGCGACTGCTCAAGAGAGGCAAAGCGCTCTCTTATCTCCTTTGCGCAAGCGCTGCCGGCGTTTTCCATAAGGCGCGTAAAGCTCATTCCCCTGTTTACCTGTGCCTGCTCCGCAGAAAACATCTGCGATGAAGTCAGAATTTTCATTGTGCCGCCTCCACATAAGCTTTTTCATAGCGCTCACTGCGGGTATTCCGCGCGAAGATAAAACAAATATCCATAATATTCCTCACTTTTATAAAACAAGGGACTGCCGCACGACAGTCCCCGATTATCATTTTGCGTCGATAACTATTTTTCCGTCCTCAACAAGAGCCCGGACTTCGCTCAGCGGAGACGAGGCGTGGTCGACTATTGCGCCGGCTATCTTATCCTCGACCTGCCGTCTGATATTGTTTCTCAGGTCGCGCGCTCCGCGCAGACCGCCCTCGGACATCGAGGCGACAAGCTTAGGCACGCTCTCATCCCAGGTGAACTCTATGCCCTTGTCGCGCAAGGGCTCGACAAGCTCGGAGAGCATGAGATTCGATATCTGCTCGAGGTTCTCGGGAGTCAGGTCGTTAAAGACAACTATCTCGTCAACTCTGCCGATAAACTCCGGGCGCAGGAACTCTCTGAGTGCCTTGAGTGCCTTTTCTTTATTGGCATCGCTCTGATTCTTCGCAAAGCCCATGACTCCCTCACGGCGTTCGCTGCCGGCGTTGGAGGTCATGATAATTATCGTGTTTTCGAAGCTGACCGTTCTGCCCTGTGCGTCGGTTATTCTGCCCTCGTCAAGTATCTGGAGCAGGATATTCATAACATCGGGATGCGCCTTTTCTATCTCGTCGAAGAGAATGACTGAATAGGGCTTTCTGCGCACCTTTTCGGTCAGCTGACCCGCCTCGTCATAGCCGACATAGCCGGGCGGCGAGCCTATTATGCGCGAGACGGAGTGCTTCTCCATGAACTCGGACATATCAAGACGTATGAGCGTCTCGGGAGTATCAAACAGCTCCTGAGAAAGCAGCTTTACAAGCTCGGTCTTACCGACCCCCGTGGGGCCGACGAAGATAAACGACGACGGGCGGCGGCGCGGGTTTATCTGCACTCTGCCGCGCTTTATCGCGGCGCAGACAAGCTCGACTGCCTCATCCTGACCGATGAGCTTAGCCTTGAGATGCCGCTCCATATCGGCAAGGCGGGTAAGGTCGCTCTCCATTATCTTGTTGGCGGGTATGCCCGTCCAGAGCTGGATAACTCTGGCGATATCGCTCTCCGTCACCGCGTTGTCTGCGGCAAGCGGCTTGAGCGCCTCGATATCCTTCTCCTTGGCGGCTATGCTGCTCTTGACCTTGAGAAGTCCCTCGTAGTCGGTGTTCTCCGTCTCCTCCATCATCGTCTGCTGACGGTCGTTGAGGAGCCTGAGATCCTCCTCGGCGGTCTCGAGGTCGCTTATGCTCTTGTTTCTGAGGTTCGCGCAGGTGCACGCCTCATCGAGCAGGTCGATAGCCTTATCGGGCAGGAAGCGGTCGTTTATATAGCGCTCGGAGAGCACAACGGCTCTGTGAACGAGCGAATCGCTCACGGTGACCTTGTGGAAGTTTTCGTAATAATCCTTTATGCCGACAAGCATCTGATAGGTCTCTTCTATCGACGGCTCCTCGACCTTTATCGGCTGAAGCCGGCGCTCAAGAGCGGCGTCCTTCTCGATATATTTTCTGTATTCGGTGAAGGTCGTTGCGCCGATTATCTGTATCTCGCCTCTCGAAAGGGCGGGCTTCAGGATATTTGCGGCGTTCATCGAGCCCTCGGCATCACCCGTGCCGACAAGGTTATGCACCTCGTCGATAAACAGGATTATATTGCCCTCTTTTTTGACCTCATCTATCAAGCCCTTTATTCGGCTCTCAAACTGGCCTCTGAACTGAGTGCCGGCGACAAGGGCGGTGAGGTCGAGCAGGTGTATCTCCTTTTTGGCGAGCTTCGCGGGGACATCGCCGTTGACTATACGCAGAGCGAGTCCCTCGGCTATGGCTGTTTTGCCGACGCCGGGCTCACCTATGAGGCAGGGGTTATTCTTCGAGCGGCGGCAGAGTATCTGCACCGCGCGGTAGATCTCGTTATCGCGTCCGATTATACGGTCGATTTTACCCTCGCGGGCCTTCTCGGTGAGGTCGGTGCAATAGAGAGAGAGGAACTTTCTCCCCTTTTTCTTCTTGCCCTTTTTCTTTTCGCTCGGGTTCTTTGCGTTGATAACTGGAATGCCGAACGGGCCGACGCGGGGCTTGTCCCCGTCGCCCTCGTCGCCGTCATCCTCATCCTCAACGTCGGTCTCGTCTTCCTCATCGTCATCATCCTGCTCGGACTGATTCATAAACGGAAGCGTTCCCGCGCCGCCGGGCATGAAGCCGGTTCCGTCCTCACCGAACAGCTCGTCGAACTGCTCGCTGACGGAATCCACCTCGTCCTCCGAGATGCCCATGCTCTCCATTATTTGCTTTATGGGTCCAATATTCAATTCCATGGCGCATTTCATACAGAGTCCTTCCTGCTTGGTCTCGTTGCCCTCGACCTTGGTTATGAAGAACATTGCAGGGCGTTTGCCGCACCTGGAACACATCATCTTTTTCATTTAAATAATCTCCGGGTTTTCTATTTTACTTTGTCGGAGTCTGCACAGCCGCAATTATTTCTCGGTCTTTTTCTCCTGCTTGCTCTGATGCTTTTCCTTAAACTGTTTGTAGGTTGCGGGCATATAGCTTGCAAAGGCGACTAAAGTAAGTATTGCCGAAATTATGACAAGTGCCATAAGAAGCGGGTCGGGCAGAGTCCAATAATTTTTGAACGCGCCGATTTCGGGGCCGAAGCCGATTATAATGAGCATGACAAGATAGAACACAAAGGTTGCAACCTTGCCGTATATCTCGGCGGCGCCTGGCTTAATGCCGCAGAGTATCATAATGCCTCCGCCGATAACCATGACCGCTTCCTTCGCAAGGAACACGAGGAACACCCAGCTGAAAGCGCGCATCAGCTGATCGTTGCAGCTGCGGAACTCTATATAGAGCATGACCGCTATGGTTATCTGGGTCAGCTTATCCGCTACGGGGTCGAGTATCTTGCCCAGCTCGCTGACCTGATTGAAACGGCGGGCAATCTTTCCGTCGAGGAAATCGCTTATGCCCGAAAGCGCGAGCATGAGCACCGCCCAACCGATATGTCCCTTATAGTAGAGCACGGCGAATGCGGGTATAAGAAAGATTCTTATAAGCGAAAGCAGGTTGGGGACGGTAAGACAGCCCTTGAACAGATTTTTAATCATAATTATCCTCCTCGAATATGTTCCGCCCTGTGCGGGACGGAAATATTAAACCGTTATCAGCCGCGAAAATATATCGGTTGATACGATAAAAGTTACGAGTTTAGACGCGCCGACCGCCGAGGCAAACTGCGTGCCTGGCAGCAGAGACGCTGCTGCATCGAGCAAAAGGCAGGCAAACAAAACCACAAACAAGCCCTTCAAGGCTCCGAAAACACCGCCGAGGACGCGGTTGACGGAGCGGATAACGGGCAGCTCAAACAGCTTGCAGACAGCTCTTGCGACGAGCTGGAGCACTAAATCGCAGACAAAGAAAACAACCGCAAAGCTCAGCACTCGGAGCACGGCGACGGCTATCGGCTTTGCGACGCTGTCGCAGATTTCGGCTGCTATATTTGCAGCGCTGAGATCTATCGAGCCCGCCTTTTCGGATATCGCGGCAATATCGACGCCCATGCTCTGAGCCGCCTTGACGATAACCGCGGGCAGAGAGGCTATGACCTGCTGCACATTCTGCGAGGTAAGCTTCGCCGAGGACATATCGGGCAGCTGCGCCGCCACGGCAGTCTCAAGGCTCTCTTTTATAAACAGATTATATATGCCGTTTGCGACCGGCTCGCTCAGCCAAACGGCGAGCGCGGCGGACACGGCGACCACAACAAGACCTATCACCGAACGGATAAGCCCGTTTTTGACGCCGACAAAAATGCACAGGGCAAAGACCGCGACCATGAGTATATCAACTAAAAAATCCGTGGCTCATCCCTCCGTTCACAGTTTTTTCCATTATATCACACGCCATTCACAGTGGCAAACCTTTTATTATTAAGCTGCTGTTAATTTTTTGTGATATTTGACGCATATTGCACATATACGTCGCTGCCCGCGCAGATGACTCTCTTTCCGTTTTTGCCGGCGGAAACGGTTTTTGCGGTCTTTCCGCCGGAGGATATCAGCTCCACGCCGTCGTCAAACAGCACGGCTACATATCTGTCGGTGCAGGTGAGCGCATAGATTTTTTTGTCGAAGCTGCGCTCGAAAAGGAGCTTTGAGCGCCTGTCAAAGGCCGCTACCTTCGGCTTCTCCTCGTTGGCGTATTCATAGAGCACGACGGCGCTTCTGCCGGAATCCGACGCGGCCTCGTGCGCCAAAGTATTGCTCCCGAAAGAGTAATCCTCCTTATGCCCCGACTTGGAGACGGTCGTTTTGAAATCGGTCGAGTAGGCTATTATGCTCGTACTCGAATTATATATGACGTCAAAAAGCAGGGTGTTGTCATATTTTATGTCGGTAACTACCGGATTGTCTTTTCTGAAATTCAGAACGACAAGGCGCGAATATGTAACGGCGTTTTCGGAGCCGACAAGTATCAGCGCGGCGCTCTTGCCGTTTCGGGCTAACGAGATATCGAATATCTTCTCCTGCGCGCACTCCCATGCAAAAATCTTCTCGAGCTTATGGTTATAGACGCAAAGCTCGCTCTGAGCCGAGGAGGTCTTTAAAGAGAACGCCAAGGTACCGTCCTTGCCCATGGCGGCGGTATAGATGGGCGAGCCTGTATTGCCGTCGCCCAAAATCTTGCTCGAATTCATCAGCGTAAAATTTCCCGCCGCGCGGTCATAGACCAGCGCTCTGCCGTTATAGACCGCCATATCGGGGTCGGAATAGTTATGCTCGAGGCGCGCTATTTCCTTGGCGGAGGAATTGAGCACTACAACGGAGTCGCGGGTCAGCAGGGCGATATTCGACTTGAACGGCTTCATATCGAGCACGTCGTTCGAGCTTATCTTATAGGGATAGCCCGCTCCCGTGCCGGACGCGGATATCAGCTGCTTCGCAGAGTCCTCGACGTCGTTATACTTCATGCCGCCAAACGAGCGCGCGGCAAAAAAGACGACTGCGCCGACCGCAATGACGGTCATCACGGTAATGATTATCGTCTCGCGCCTTGAGGGCTTTGTCTTTTTCTTGCCGTTTCGGGCGGGGTTATCCGCCTTTTTCTTTGAAAAGAGTCCGCCCGTCAGCTTTTTTAAGCTCTTTTTCTTTTTGACCTTTTTCTCAGCCATCTGCCGCACCCCCGTGTTCAGTCTTTGCCGTTATAGAAAACCCGCTCAAGGCAGAGTCCGCAGGCCGGAGCAGTAGCCCCCGCCCTGTCTCTGTCGAGCGATGAAATGATATCCCGTACCGAATCGGGCGCTATTCTCCCCCTCGAAATATCAAGGAGCGTGCCCGCCATTATTCTGACCATATTGTAGAGAAAGCCGTCCGCCTCGAAGTACATGAGAACCTCGTCGCCGCGGCGCACGACCTCGGCACGGGTCAGCGTGCGGACATTATCTACGGTGCTGCCGCCTGCTGCGCAGAATGCCGAAAAATCGTGAGTTCCGAGCATTTCGGCCGCCTGACGGTTCAGGAAATCCGCATCGAGCGGATATTTATAGTGATATGAATATCTTGAAATAAAAGGGTTTCTCTCCTGCGCGTTCCAGATTCTGTAAACATATCGTTTGCCGGAGCAGTCATAGCGCGCGTGAAATTCAAACGGCACTTCGCGGCAGTCCGTCACGGCGATATCGTGCGGCAAAACGCCGTTCATCGCATTCTTCCACTTTTCGGGAGAAATCAGGGACTCCGTTCGCATATTGCAGCAGTACATCTCGGCATGAACACCCGAATCCGTGCGTGAACAGCCTATGACATTATCCCGAACTCCGCAGATTCGCTCGGCGGCGTCCTGAAAGGTCTGCTGAACCGTATTCGCATTTTCCTGCACCTGCCAGCCGTGATAAGCGGTGCCGTCATAGCGCAGGGTAAAAAGCAGATTCTTCAAAGCCTTCACTCCGATCAGATAAGATGTCCGAGATAGTGGTTGAGGACAATTACGGCGGCGAGCAGTGCGGCGGTAATACCCAGGGCGACGAAATCGCGCGCGGCAAGCTTCATCTGCTTCATGCGCGTTCTGCCCTCGCCGCCCGTATAGCAGCGGCACTCCATGGCAAACGCCAGCTCGTAGGCTCTGCGGAAGGATGAAATAAACAGCGGAATGAGTATCGGTATGAGCGCCTTAGCGCGCTTAATAAGCCCGCCCGTTTCAAGATCCGCTCCGCGCGCCTTCTGCGCGTTCATTATACGCTCTATCTCCTCGATAAGCACGGGAATAAAACGCAGGGCAAGCGTCATTATCATGGCGAGAGTATGCACGGGCACCTTTATCACCTTTAGCGGAGAGAGCAGACGCTCCAAGCCGTCGGTGAGCATGGTGGGCGTGGTAGTATAGGTCAGCAGCGAGCTGACGACGACAAGCAGGATTATACGAACGGTGGTGAATATCGCCGTATAAACGCCTGTTGTCGTTATGGTTATTTTCCAGAACGAGACGAGCGTCTCGCCGCCGCGGTTATAGAAAACATTGATAGCGGCGGTAAAGAGCATGAGAATGACAAGCGGCTTTATGCTGCGCCACATCATCTTCATCGGCACCCTTGAGAGCAGCAGAGCAGCCACGACAAAGACAAGCCCGAGCGCCAAGGAATAGAAATTCCTGCACACAAAAAGAATGACTATGAGCGCCATCGTGAGCACAAATTTCATGCGCGCATCCATGCGGTGAATGACGGAGGTTCCGGAATAATACTGACCTATGGTGATATCGCTTATCATATTATTCCCCTCCCCTCAAAATAGCGAATAAGCTCGTCCGCGCCCTGAGAGACGGTAAACACGGACGGGGAGACATCAAAGCCCCTGTCATGCAAAGCTCTGAAAATCTTCGTTATCTGCGGGACGGAGAGCCCCATTTCTTCGAGCTCGTCCGTGCGCGAATAGACCTCGGGCACAGTGCCGAACATCGCAACGCGGGAACGGTTGAGCACAAGAACTCTATCGGCTGTTTTGGCGACATCCTCCATGCTGTGTGAGACGAGAATTACGGTGCTCCCCGTCTGCTCGCGGTATGTGCGCACAAGCGAGAGGATTATCTCCCTGCCGCGCGGGTCAAGACCCGCGGTAGGCTCGTCGAGGATAAGCACCTCCGGCTCCATCGCCATAACGCCCGCTATCGCCGCACGGCGCTTCTCGCCGCCCGAGAGGTCGAAGGGCGACTTTTTCAGATGCTCCTCGCTAAGCCCCACAAATTCTGCGGCGCGGCGCACGCGGCGATCCGTCTCGTCGCCGTCGAGTCCCATATTCTTCGGACCGAACGAGATATCTTTATAAACAGTCTCCTCAAAAAGCTGATATTCGGGATACTGGAAGCAAAGCCCGACTTTGAATCTCGCGGCGCGCAGGGTGCGCTTATCCTTGTTGATATCCTCGCCGTCGAGCAGAACTCTGCCCGAATCGGGCTTCAGAAGACCGTTGAGATGCTGAAGAAGGGTGCTTTTGCCGGAGCCGGTATGACCGATTATTCCGACTATTTCGCCCTTTTCAAACTTTACGTTTATATCCTCGATAGCGGCGACGGCTCCCGCCATGCCGTTTTCATAATAGTGGGTGAGATTTTCTGTTTCAAGAATTGTCATCGGCTCACCTCCATTATTTTCGAAAGCGCCTCAACGCACTCGTCGGCGTCAAGAATATTGCCGGGCAGGTCTAGTCCCTTTTCGATGAGGCGGTGGCACAGCTCTGTGCTCTGCGGCACATCAAGTCCGCAGCGGCGCAGAAGCTCGGTCTGCGAAAACACCTCGCGCGGAGTTCCGTCGAGGCAGAGACGCCCCGAATCTATAACTATGACTCGGTCGGCCTTGACCGCCTCGTCCATAAAATGCGTGACAAAGAGAACCGTTATGCCCATCTCGCGGTTTAATCGGCGCACGGTATCAAAGACCTCGCGCCTGCCGCGCGGGTCGAGCATAGCCGTAGGCTCGTCGAGCACTATGCAGCCCGTCTGCATGGCGATTATGCCCGCGATCGCTACGCGCTGTTTCTGACCGCCCGAGAGCTTGTGCGGCTCACGCAGACGGTACTCGTACATTCCGACAGCCTTGAGCGCGCCGTCGACTCTTTTGCGTATCTCCTCGGGAGCTACGCCTAAATTTTCGGGTCCGAACGCCACATCGTCCTCAACTATGGTGGCGACTATCTGATTATCGGGATTCTGGAACACCATACCCACCTTGCGGCGGATATCTATCAGCTTGTCCTCGTCGGAGGTGTCTATCCCGTCGACGGTGACGGTGCCGCTCTCGGGCACCAATATGGCGTTCGTCAGCTTCGCAAGAGTGCTCTTGCCGGAGCCGTTATGACCGAGGACGGCTATAAATTCGCCGCGTTCAACGGTCAGGTCTATATCGCAAAGTGCCGGAGAGGGCTTGGCTTCGCCTTGCTCCTCCGGCTCATAGGTATAGGTTACATTTTTAAATTCAATAAACTTCTCGCTCATTCTTATCTTCTCCACACTGCGCTTGCGCCGCAGGGCAGAACAAGCCCCGAGGCTGTGACGGGCAGACCGATCTCATCGGAGGTCACCCTGCCGCCGAACAGCGGCGACACGGTGCTGCCGAGTATATACTGCATGACGGACGCGGAAAGTCCCGTTGTGTAGGAATTGATGAGCACCATAACGGGGTCATCCGACAGCACGGCGGTACACAGCGACGCAAAGTCATACACCGCATCCTCAAGCTTCCAGACCTCGCCGCCCGGTCCTCTTCCGTATGACGGCGGGTCCATGATTATGATATCGTATTTGTTGCCGCGGCGTATCTCGCGCTCGACAAACTTCATGCAGTCGTCAACGAGCCAGCGCACGGGCTGCTCCGAAAGTCCGCTTACGGCGGCGTTTTCTTTAGCCCAGGCAACCATGCCCTTTGAAGCGTCTACATGGGTGACGTGCGCTCCGGCGTTGAGAGCCGAAACCGTCGCCGCGCCCGTATAGGCGAAAAGGTTCAGCACGCGCAGGGGTCTGCGCTCGTCTCTGATTATCTGAGCCGTCATATCCCAATTGACCGCCTGCTCCGGGAAAACTCCGGTATGCTTGAAGCCCATGGGCTTGACCATAAACGCGAGCTCGCCGTATTTTATCTTCCACGCATCGGGTATCTTTCTTCTGATATCCCATTTTCCGCCGCCCGAGGAGGAGCGGTTATAGACAGCGTGCGCCTTATACCAGAGCGGATGGGTCTTTTCTGTTTTCCAGATAACCTGCGGGTCGGGTCGTATGAGTATAACATCTCCCCAACGCTCGAGCCTCTGCCCCGACGAACAGTCGAGCAGCTCATAATCCTTCCATTTATCGGCAACGCGCATATCTTTTCCTCTCCGGCGCGGAAAACCGCGCTCCCTTTATATAAGTCTCTCCCTGACGACCTCGGCAATCTCGTCGCAGAGCTTTTCAATAAGCTTTTTATCCTTGCCCTCGAGCATGACTCTGACGAGCGGCTCGGTGCCCGACACGCGAACGAGCACGCGTCCGTCCTCGCCGAGTTCGGATTCGGCTCCGGCTATGGCCTTCTTTATCTCCTCATCGCTTGCGAAACGCACCTTACCGATATTGGAGACTCTGACATTCTTGAGCACCTGCGGATAGACCTCCATGCATTTTGCAAGCTCGGAGAGCGACTTTCCGGTGCGCTTCATGGTCTGGAGCACCTGAGCGGCGGTAACTTCGCCGTCGCCGGTGGTCGAATGGTGCAGGAAAATGACATGGCCGGACTGCTCGCCGCCTATGGCATAGCCCTTTTCGAGCATACGCTCGAGGACATAGCGGTCGCCGACCTTCGTTATCTCGCAGTTTATATCATTATCGGCGCAGAACTTGTGGAAGCCCATGTTGCTCATGACGGTGACAACAGCCGTGTCGCCGTCGAGCTCGCCGCGCTCCTTCATATCCTTTGCGCAAATGGCGATTATCTTATCGCCGTCAACAACTTCGCCGTTTTCGTCAACCGCAAGAAGTCTGTCTGCGTCGCCGTCGAAGGCGAAGCCCGCCATAAGACCGTGCTCAACGACATATTTTTGAAGATTTTCAAGGTGAGTCGAGCCGCAGTTATCGTTGATATTGACGCCGTCCGGCTTGTTTGAGAGCACATCGCACTCAGCGCCCATCTGCATGAAGAACTCGGGAGCGGTTATGCTCGCGGAGCCGTTGGCACAGTCAAGAGCTATTCTCATATTGTTGAACCTGTAATCGACGGTCGAGCACAGGTGGGTTATATAATCGAAAATCGGCATCTCCGACGTTGTGACTCTGCCGACGTCGCCGCCTATTTTAACGGGAGGAACAACCGTCTCATCGAGGATTATCGCCTCTATCTCCTCCTCGAGCGCGTCGGGGAGCTTGTATCCGTCGGACTTGAAAATTTTGATACCGTTATATTCGCAGGGGTTATGCGAAGCGGAAATCATTATGCCCGCATCGTACTTGTATTTCTGCACAAGGAACGCCACTGCCGGGGTCGGCACAACGCCGAGGAGCAGAACATCCGCTCCGACAGAGCAAAGGCCTGCGCTGATCGCGGACTCGAGCATCTCCGAGGATGCGCGGGTATCCATACCTATAAGCACGCGGGGGCGCTTATGCGCGCTGTCCGTGAGCACCATGGCGGTAGCTCTGCCTATTTTCATGGCGAGCTCGCAGGTAAGCTCACTGTTTGCAACGCCTCTTGCGCCGTCTGTTCCGAAAAGTCTTCCCATATAAATTAACCTCCGATTGTCAAATGTCGAACTGCTGCTGACCCGGCATTGCTATGCCGAGATGCCTGTAGGCGGCGGGAGTGACCGTGCGTCCGCGCGGAGTCCTGCTCAAAAAGCCTATCTGCATGAGGTACGGCTCATAGACGTCCTCAATGGTTATGGCCTCTTCGCCGACTGCCGCGGCTATCGTCTCCAGCCCCACGGGGCCGCCGTTGTAGTTTCTTATCATGGTGGTAAGAACAAGTCTGTCTATCGAATCAAGCCCGAGGGCATCGACCTCCATGCGGTCGAGCGCCATCGAAGCTGTTTCGCGGGTTATTACGCCGTCACCCATGACCTGGGCGAAGTCGCGCACGCGCTTTAAAAATCTGTTTGCGATTCGCGGAGTGCCGCGCGAGCGGGAGGCTATTTCAACCGAGCCGCTCGGATCCATCTCTATACCGAGTATGCCGGCGGAGCGCGTGACTATCTGCGAGAGCTGCTCGGTGGTATACATCTCGAGGCGGAGAATAACGCCGAAGCGGTCGCGCAAAGGCGCACTCAGCTGACCCGCTCTGGTCGTTGCGCCGACGAGGGTGAAGTGCGGCAGGTCAAGCCTTATCGAACGCGCCGACGGGCCCTTGCCGATTATTATATCTATCGCGCTGTCCTCCATGGCGGGATAGAGCACCTCTTCGACCGCGCGGGACAGACGGTGTATCTCATCGACAAAGAGCACGTCTCCGTCGTTGAGATTCGTCAGCAATGCGGCGAGGTCGCCGGGCTTCTCTATCGCGGGACCCGAGGTCACGCGGAGATTGACATCCATTTCATTCGCTATTATGCCCGCAAGAGTCGTTTTGCCGAGTCCGGGAGGGCCGTAAAGCAAAACGTGGTCGAGGCAGTCGCCTCTGCGGCGGGCAGCCTCGATATAAACCGAGAGATTTTCCTTCGCCTTCTCCTGACCGATATAGTCGGTCAGTCTGCGCGGGCGCAGGGAAAACTCAATGTCGGAATCCTCGGGCGAGAGATCGGGGGTAACTATGCGGTTTTCATTGTCCATATCCATAGAGCCGTCTCCTTTGTCCCGTTATATATTCTTTGAAATAAGGCGCAGCGCCTGTTTTATCAGCTCATCCGACGGCAGCGACTGATCGAGCCTGCCGACTGCCGAGGCCGCCTCGGTCTTTGTGTAGCCGAGCATAACGAGGGCATCGACCGCCTCCTCGCCCGCACTCGACGACGCGGCCGCGTTTATTGCCGCCAATTCCTCGCGGTTCTCTGAGGATATATATGATTTAAGCTTATCTTTAAGCTCAAGCACAACTCGCTGCGCTATCTTCGCGCCCACGCCCTGAGCCGCTGTTATCGACTTTATATCGCCCGAGGCGACGCAGACGGCAAGTCTGTTCGGAGTCAGCTGCGAGAGTATCGCAAGCGCAGCCTTCGGACCGACGCCGGTAACGTTTATGAGCAGCTTGAAGCAGTCGAGCTCGTCTTTATCGCAGAAGCCGAACATATCGAGCGCGTCCTCGCGGACGTTTAGATACGTATAGAGCGTGACCGTGTCGCCTATGGCGCCGATATTTCTCAGGGTGTTCGCCGTGGCGCTGCAATTAAACGCAACTCCGCCGCAGTCGACCGCGACGCTCGTCGCATCGGTATGGACTACCCGACCCGTGATACTGTAAAACATACTGCTCTCCTTTATATGCTTGTGTTGAGTCTGCCCATGACGGAGCCGCTGCAATGGCAGTGGCAGACTGCCATAGCGAGCGCATCGGCGGCATCGTCGGGCTTCGGAATCTTATCAAGATTGAGGATTATCCTCGTCATCTCCTGCACCTGCTTCTTTTCGGCGCGTCCGTAGCCGACGACGCTCTGCTTGACCTGCAGGGGCGTATACTCAAAAATCGGGATACGGTGCTTCTGCGCGGCGAGGACAAGAACTCCCCTCGCCTGGCTGACATCGATAACCGTTTTGGCGTTGTTATTATAAAAAAGCTTCTCTATCGACATCGCTTCGGGCTTATATTTTTCCATAAGCTCCGAGACTCCGTCGTATATGCGCTCAAGCCTGAGGTTGAACGGCATCCCGGCGGGCGTTGTCACCGCGCCGTAGTCGAGCATGGTGAAGTGGTTGTTCTTATACTCCACAACACCGCAGCCGACTATTGCATATCCGGGATCGATACCGAGAACTATCATTTCTTGTTTGATTCCCTTTCTCTGATTATCATGCGCGTCGGAGTGCCCTCAAGGCCGAATACCGAGCGAATCTGATTGTCGATATAGCGCTGATAGCTGTAATGGAACAAGTCCTTGCGGTTGACAAAGCAGACAAATGTCGGCGGGCGGGTCGAGGCCTGAGTCATATAGAATATCTTGAGCCTCCTGCCCTTGTCGGTCGGCGGCTGGACGCGCGCCGTGGCATCGGCGAGCAGGTCGTTGAGGCGGCCTGTCGAAATGCGCATGGCGTTCTGGTCGTCAACATATTTGATAAGCTCAAACAGTCTGTCGAGCCTGAGCCCCGTCTTTGCCGAGATAAATATTATCGGGGCGTAGGACATAAACGAGAAATCGTTCATCAGCTTTTTGCGGTAGCTGTCCATGGTCTTGCCGTCCTTTTCGACGGCGTCCCACTTGTTGACGGCGATTATGCACGCCTTGCCGAGCTCGTGCGCGATACCCGCGACCTTGGAATCCTGCTCGGTAAAGCCCTCTACCACATCTATCATTATAACACATACCTGCGCACGTTCAACAGCCATTCTCGCTCTAATTACGGAATATTTTTCAATAGAGTCGTAGACGCGGCTCTTTCTGCGCAGGCCGGCGGTATCTATAAAGACAAACTTGCCGTATTTATTTTCCACATAAGAATCCGTTGCGTCACGGGTCGTGCCCGCGATATCGGAGACTATCATTCTGTCCTCGCCGAGGATAGCGTTGACAAGCGACGATTTTCCGACATTGGGCTTGCCGATAACGGCAACCTTGACGGTGTCGTCCTCCTCCTCATTTTCCTCGGCGGGCGGCAGATATTCGCACACCGCGTCGAGCAGGTCGCCCGTGCCCATTCCGTGGACGGACGAGACGGCTATCGGATCGCCGAGCCCGAGGTTATAAAACTCGTAGTACTCCGCGGGAGGTTCACCGACCGTGTCGCACTTGTTGACGCAGAGGACTATCGGCTTTCCGCTCTTTTGGAGCATGGACGCCACCTCTCTGTCGGTCGAGACAACGCCGGAGCGCACGTCGGTAACAAGAATTATGACATCAGCACTGTCTATAGCAAGCTGAGCCTGACGGCGCATCTGCTTTAGGATTATATCGTCCGAATACGGCTCTATGCCGCCCGTATCAACGAGCAGCAAGGTTCTGCCGCCCCACTCGCAGTCTCCGTAGATTCTGTCGCGGGTAACGCCGGGGGTATCATCGACTATGCTCAGACGCGCTCCGACGAGCTTGTTGAACAGGGTCGATTTGCCGACATTGGGTCTGCCGACGATTGCAACAACCGGTTTTGACATATTTATGACCGCGCGGCAAAGGGCTTTCGCCGATACCGCTTCCTTTCAAAAATTTTGGATTTTATAAGCGCAAAATGTTTCTTATAAAAATCAAAAAGGCAGAGAAGGCTCATCCTCCTCTACCTCTCCGCATTCATGACTTGTACAAAGCACAGCCGAGGCGGAACCTCAGCTTAGCAGTTAACGCTTTAAGCCGCCGATACCGGCCGCTTTACGAGTCATATTTGACTTGCGTGTGTTTCAAAGGGCTCACGCGTCCTTCTTAATCACTTGCTTGCCGTTGTAATAGCCGCACTCGGGGCATATTCTGTGGGGTCTCTTGTACTCCCCGCACTGCGGGCACTTAACGAGCTCGGGAGCGTCCATCTTCCAAACGTTGGAACGTCTCTTGTCTCGTCTTGCGCTTGATACTCTTCTCTTGGGTACCGCCATGTTGAGCACCTCCTTAATACTAGTGCATTGAATGTGGAAAAAATCCTTTTAATTATCCAAAAGCTGTTTGAGAGCCTCGAGACGCGGGTCTATGGGCTTTTTGCAGCTGCATTGGCTTTCGTTGAGGTTGGCGCCGCAGAACTGGCAGACGCCCTTGCAATCCTCTTTGCACAGAATCTTGTTGGGCAGGAAAAGAAAAACATCCTCCCGCACGAGAGGATCAAGCTCAAAATGCATATCCTCAACAAGAATCAGCTCGTCGTTCTCTTCGTTATTCAGCGAGGTAACGAGAGTATGAGAAACGGGAACGGTGAAAACGCGGTCTATCGATGAAGCGCAGCGGTCGCAGTCGGTAGAAACCTCAACCGTCGCCTGAGCTTCGATGCAAACTATGCCGGCTCGGTTCACCGCCTCGCCCTTGACGCGCACGGCCTTTTGAAAAGGCTTGGACGCCCAGAACTCCTCATCGGACATATCCAGCTCGTAATCAAACGGAGCAGACATACCGATATTATTGAAAATGGGTTCTAACTCAATAAACATAGCATTCACCTTGCGGTTACTTAAATCCGCGCAGAAAGTATTATATCTTCCTGCGCGGGTTTTGTCAATAAAAACTTCGGTTTTTTAGCCTAAATTCTCTTAAATCTTATGGCAGAAGTCGAAAATCTTCTCGGGAAGCTCCTCTTCGTCCGCCGAAACGGTGAATACGAAGTTCTTCTCGGTGATGTCGCTGAGCTCCTTGACCTTCTCAAGGAAAACCGCAAGCTCATCGTAATCTCTGCTGCCGATGCGGAGAGTTGCGTCGACGAGGATATCGGTTATATCGTGGTCACCTGCGCAGATACCGCTGAGGAAGCCGTAAAACGCCTTATAGCCGCTGACCTTGTAAAAATCAGTCTCGATAAGCCTTGCACGATAGTTGATATCGTAAGTCAAAAGCCTTTCTTTCTCAACGCAGACGACGTTGCCGTTGGAAGCTTCAACAGCCTTGTTGACCTGCTCGATGAGACGTTTTGTCTTGCCCGATCCTTTGCGTCCTGTAATCAAAGAAACCATTAAGAATTCCTCCTAAAAATTTATTCTGTTTTCAAGCTCAGCACGGCGCTCCTCATATCCGGGCTTGCCCATGAGTGCGAACATATTGAGCTTATAACTTTCAACGCCGGGCTGGTCGAACGGATTGACTCCGAGGACATAGCCGGAAATTCCGCAGGCTTTCTCGAGGAAGTAGATAAGCCAACCCAAATTGTACTCATCCATCTTATCGACATCCAGGATGATATTGGGCACGCCGCCGTCGGTATGCGCAAGCACCGTTCCCTCGAACGCCTTGCGGTTGACCTCGGACATATGCTTGCCTGCGAGGAAATTGAGTCCGTCCTCATTGTCGGCGGTAGCCTCGATAACAATATCGCGCTTAGGCTCGGCAAAGGTGACGACGGTCTCGAACAGCGAGCGCTCGCCCTGCTGTATATACTGGCCGAGGGAGTGCAGGTCGGTCGAGAATATCGCCGACGCGGGGAAGATTCCCTTGTGCTCCTTGCCCTCGCTCTCGCCGAAGAGCTGCTTGAACCACTCGCACATCATGGTGTAATCCGGCTCGTAGGCGGCCATCATTTCAATCTTCTTTCCGCTCCTGTAAAGGATATTGCGGATAGCGGCATAGCGGTAGCAGTCGTTCTTGTCAAGCTCAGGCGACATATACTGCTCTCTTGCGTCCGCAGCGCCCTTCATGAGCGCGTCGATATCAATACCGGCAACAGCTATCGGCAGCAGACCGACTGCCGTGAGCACGGAATATCTTCCGCCGACATTGTCGGGAACTACGAAGGTCTCATAGCCCTCCTCGTCGGACATATTGCGAAGCGCGCCCTTTGATTTATCGGTAGTGGCATAGATGCGGCTCTTTGCACCGTCCTTGCCGTACTTCTTTATGAGCAGGTCTCTGAATATACGGAACGCGAGCGCGGGCTCGGTAGTCGTTCCGGACTTCGAGATGACGTTGACGGAAAAATCCTTATCCTTGCAGATATCTATAAGCTCGGCAAGGGTCGAGGAGCTGATGGTGTTGCCGGCGAAGTAAATCTTCGGAGTGCCTTTTGCAACGTCGTTATACTTCTGCGACTTGACGAACTCTATAGCGGCTCTTGCGCCGAGGTAGGATCCGCCTATGCCTATAACTATAAGTATCTCGGAATCGCTCTTTATTTTTTCTGCGGCCGACTTGATTCTTGCGAACTCATCCCTGTCGTAATTGACGGGAAGATCGACCCAGCCGAGGAACGCATTGCCTGCGCCCGTACCGTTATGAAGCTTTTCATGCGCGGCGGTTATCTCCGGCTGAATTGCCGAAAGCCCGGCGGCATCCGCCGCCTCGCCGACGAACGAGGTGTTAAGTCTGACTGACATTCTCTTTTTGCCCCCATATCTATTGAGAGACCGCACGGTCTCCGGCTCCTATGAGCTCTTTTATTTGTCAATATTTTAACTTATTTGAGTGTGTATTTCAAGCTTTACGGGCAATATTTCACGAAAAATTAAAACAGTTTTAACTTTGCCGTCTTAAATACGTTTTTTCATCCGTTCTGCGAGCTTCTGTAGGCCTCGACTTCCCAATTTGTGATGAAATCGGTCAGCTCCTCCGTCATAGGCGACGCGCCGCCGAACGAACGGGAATAAACGGCTATGTCCGCAGCATCCTCAAAGAGCATTTCTGCGGTCTCGGCACGCTTTTCGCTCTCGTCGAAGCAGAACGCTCCCCTGCCCCGAAGCAAAACGACACGCGGCATAAAGCCGAATTTTTTATTGTAGGAGCTCACCTTTTCCGCCGCTTCATTTACGCCGTCAAGCCAAAGCGGATAGGCGCGGCAATAAACTATATGGTCGGGCGTGAACGGGCGCATGAGCTCCTTTGCGGCAGCTTTATCTTTTACAAAGCTCTCGGACACGCCGAACGGAATCTCGCGGCAGACGGTGCCCTGCGGAAATGCCGAAAGCAGAGCGCTCTGAGTCTCTGCGTCCGAGGTCGGAGTCCTATCAAAATCCGGCTTCTCCGAAAGTCTGCGGTCAATGGAATCAATAACAAAACGGAGCTTTTCGCCGAGGGCGTCAACCGTATCGGCAGCTATGAATATTCCGTGATTTTCGAGCAGGAGCATATCGCAGTCCCTGCCCGTCCGCGCCTTGAAAGCGAGCATTCTGTCGCGGCAGAGCTTGGCAAGTATATAGCCGGGTCGGCACTGCTCGATCCAGATGAAATCGCGGTCTATCACTTTTTTTGCGGCGCTCTCCCCGCCCTTTGAGCAGGTGAGTCCGTTTATCTCGGCGGGGTGCAGATGCAGAACATAGGTCTGCGGAAACAGCGCATGGAGGGTAGTCTCGACGCTCGGACGCTTCGTCTCCCCCGGTACGCGAGCCGCCATGAGGTCCTCGAGCACAAGAGCCTCGCGCTCGGAATCTGAATCGGGATAGCTCTTTTCGAATATTTCGCCGAGCTTTGAAAGATCCATTTTCACAAAGCCCTGCGCCGTTATTGTCGCAAGCGCCGTACCCGAGCCCTTGACCCACATTCTGCCGTCCCGCTTTGCGGAGGTGTTGCCGCCGCCCGCCAAGACGAGAGACGGGTCGGAGCCGTAAAAATTCGAAAAGCCGACAAGCTCATCTATAAGCATGAATATTACCCTTTCTTACAGAAATTCCGGGGCACGGCAGTCCGCACCCCGGCTATTATTGTTATGATTTTATTTCTTTCCACGCTGCGCTGTAATATGCATCGAGCTCCGCGCCGAGATCGTGATAGACCTCGCCCTTATCGATAACCTCGCGGGACGGGAAGATGTCCTCATCCTGCTGAACCTCGGGAGCAAGCGTATCAAATAGCGCCTGATTCGGGGTCGAATAATAGATATATTCGAAGTTCTTCTTCGCGGCATCGACTCCGCAGAGGTAGTTGATAAACGCCTCGGCGTCCGCCTTATTGGAGCTGTAAGCCGGGACTACCCACGAATCGATCCAGAAGTTCGTGCCCTCCTCGGGGATGGTGAACTTAAGATCGGGGTTGCCGCTGATGTTCTGCTCCTCGTCGCCCTCTATAGCGAGATACGCTTCGCCGTTATAGACGAGCGCCATCGCCGCCTCGCCGCTTATCATCGCGTCGCGTGCCTCGGTCTCGACGAGATACGCCTTGAGCATCGGCTTTTGCTTGATAAGCAGCTGTTTTGCCTCGTCTATCTGCGCCTTGTCCGTAGTATTGAGTGAATAGCCGAGAGCCTCAAGCGCGACAAGGAAGGAGTCGCGGATGCTGTTCGACATAATAATCTTTCCGGTATACTTCTCGTTGAAGAACATCTTCCAGCTCTTCGCGTCCTCCTCGGAGACCATCTTGGTGTTGTAGATAACGCCGACGGTGCCCCAGAAATGCGGGACGGAATACTTGTTTTCGGGATCGAATGACTTCGACTTTTCGAGATACACTTCGCCGATGTTCTTGATGTTCGGGATATTGTCAAAATTGAGCTCGGCGAGTCTGTTCTCCTTGATGAAGCGCTCGATTATATAGTCCGAGGTGCAGATAAGGTCATACGACTGGTCGCCGTTGACAGCCTTGTTGTAGAGCTCCTCGGGGGTGTCACACTCGTCGACGTTGACCTTGATGCCGTGTTCTTTTTTGAAGTTTGATATAACATCGAGATCGATATACTGTCCGTAGACGAGCACGTTTATTTTACGGGTCTGAGTGCAGCCCGTGAGAGCGCCCACAGAACAGACGCAGAGAGCTATTGCCATAGCGGCGGCGATTATTCTGACAAGAACGGATTTTTTCATTTTTCGTCTCCCCTCAATAGTTTTTTCTCTTCACCGCGCTTCTCTCCTTTTTAATGCTGATACGGTTGACAACGAACAGCACGATAAGCACGATTAGGAAAATTATAGTTGAAAGAGCATAGAGCTCGGGCTGATTTCCGAGCTTGCGCTCGGTGTAGATTATTATCGAGAGCGTCTTTATTCCGGCGCCCTTTGTGAAATAAGTAATGGTGAAATCGTCGAGCGACATGGTAAACGCCATGAGGAAGCCCGAGAGTATACCCGGGAAAATATCCGGGACTATGACCTTGAAGAACGCCTGAACCGGCGTTGCGCCGAGGTCGACCGCCGCCTCGTATGTGTTCTTGTCGCGCTGACGGAGCTTCGGCAGAACGTTGAGGACGACATAGGGAATGTTGAAGCTGATATGCGCTATGAGCATGGTGGTAAAGTTGAGGCTGCCGAACATACGCACGAAGAGCAGCATCAACGCAATGCCCGTTACGATATCGGCGTTCAAAAGCGGTATGCTGTTGACGCTCATTATTGCGGACTGACTGCGTTTTCTCATATAGAGAATGCCCACGCACGCGAGAGTGCCGACCGCCGTTGCTATCAGCGCAGAGAGCAGGGCAAGCAGAAGAGTGTTGCGCAGAGCCTCCATGATAGGCCCGCTCGTGAACAGATCCTCATACCATCTGAAGGTAAAGCCGCCCCACTTCATATAGCGGGAATTATTGAAGGACATGACCGTTAAAACGGCTATGGGCAGATAGAGCAGGACGAAGATTATCGCCACATAAAACTTTTCGAGGAAGTGCTTGAATTTTACCACAGCGACGCCTCCTCTCCCGAGCCCTTCATCTCGCCTATCATCATGCTGACGAAGATGAATATCATGAGCACTATCGAGATGCCGGAGCCGAGATGCCAGTTGTTGCCCTGGTTGAACTCCTGCTCGATGATATTGCCTATGAGCAGAACCTTGCCGCCGCCGAGGATATCGGCGATAACGAACTCCGAGATACTCGGCACGAACACCATTGTGATGCCGCTTATGACGCCGGGCACGGAGAGCGGGAAGATTATCTTTCTGAAAGTCCTGCCCGGAGTTGCGCCGAGGTCGCCCGCCGCCTCAAGAAGATTGCGGTCGATTTTTATAAGGGCGTTATAAATCGGCAGAACCATGAACGGGAAATAGTCGTAGACCATGCCGATGACTATCGCCGCCGGGGTATACATGATACTGAAATTCGGCAGATTAAGCGCCGTGAGGACGCTGTTCAGAATGCCGTTGTCGGAGAGCAGCATTCTTATCGCGATTATCCTGAGCAGGAAGTTTATCCACATGGGCAAGATAAAGATGAATATAACGAAGCTGCGGTTTTTTGCGGCGCTTTTGCTGAGTATCAGCGCGAGCGGATAGGCAAGCAGCAGGCACACCGCCGTTGTTATCACTGCGAGCAGCAGGGACAGACCGAGCGCCTGAATATGAATCTTTTCAAAGATCGCGGTTATGTTTGAAAAAGTGAACGCGCCGTCCGAAGAAGTGAAGCCGTAATAAAAAACGAACAGCAGCGGCACTATCGTAAAGACCAGCATCCACAGCAGATACGGCCCCGCCATAAGTTTTTTACGCATCGGCGTTGAACACCTCCTCGTCCTCGGACTCGGGTTTGTTCATAATCTGGATGTTCGAGGGTTCAACGCTGAGGCCCACCTCCGCTCCGATGGGAGTGGAGACGGTGCTGTGAACAAGCCACTCGTATCCGTTCACCAAAACGTGCATCTCATAGTGCACGCCCTTGAATATTATATCGGTGACAACGCCCTTGAGCTCGCCCTGCGAGGGCGGAGTCAGGACGACATCCTCGGGTCTTATGACGACGTCGACGGGCATATTCTCGCCGAAGCCCTCGTCGACGCAGACAAACTCGGCGCCGAGGATACGCACGAGGCGATCTCTTATCATAATGCCGTCTATTATATTGCTCTCGCCTATGAAGTCGGCGACGAAAGCGTTTGTGGGCTCGTTATAAATGTCAACGGGAGTTCCTATCTGCTGGATATAGCCCTGGTTGAGCACGACGACGGTATCCGACATCGTGAGGGCCTCCTCCTGGTCGTGGGTGACATATATAAAGGTTATGCCCAGCTGCTGCTGAATCTTTTTGAGCTCGACCTGCATCTCGCGCCTTAATTTGAGGTCGAGAGCGCCGAGAGGCTCGTCGAGCAGAAGCACGCGCGGCTTGACCGCAAGGGCGCGGGCTATCGCCACCCTCTGCTGCTGACCGCCCGAAAGTGAATTTATATTGCGCTTTTCAAAGCCGCTGAGATTGACTATGGAGAGCATCTCGCTCACCGTCTTTTCAATCTCGCTCTCCGACACTTTTCTTATGCGCAGACCGAACGCCACGTTTTCATAGACATTCAGGTGCGGGAAAAGCGCGTAACGCTGAAAAATGGTGTTAACCTGCCTCTTATGAGGCGGCACACCATTGATTTTTTTATCCTCAAATATGACATCCCCCTCATCGGGATCGAGGAAGCCGGCAATAACGCGCAGAATGGTTGTCTTTCCGCAGCCTGACGGACCGAGCAAGGTGATGAACTCCCTGTCCCTTATATAAAGGCTCAAGTCGTCAAGCACCTGATTATCACCCAGTTTGACGGAGATGTGTTTCAAATCGATAATGACATTTTTTTTCAATTATGCAGCCCCTCTCTCAAAAGAATTCGATGCAAACCGCACATCAAAATATAAACAAAGTCGTAACTATTAATATAGAGCCAATCCGCAAAAAAGTCAACAGATTTGACAAAAAAAGTTACGGCTCGCCGCTAAAATCGGCAAGCCGCGGGGAAAATTTTCAATTTTCGAACGAGGTTTTTTCTTTGAGTTTTTCTATTATCTCAACTATCTTGAAACGCGGCTCATATCTGCCGGAGCTCTCGACTACCTTCAGCTCGCCGTCATCAAAAAACGCGTCGAGATTGCCTCCCCTGTCCTGCGCGGCGGGCAGGCACAGCGGCGGGAACATCACGCACCACCAGTTGCGCCCCGCGCCCTCGCCGATGACCACCTTGACTGCGGTATAGCGCCCGGCGGGCATGGTCAGGCTACCGTAGCACCGTGTGGCGAAATACTCGTTGACGACATTGACGCTCACGGGATAATCGTAGCCCGCGCGCTCTATCACCTCGCGAGCGGCGGCTTCGAGCTCGGCCTTATGCGGCTCGATTTTTCTCCGCGCCTCATCCGCCGTCACCGTGCCGTCAAAGAGCTGCGCGCCGCGCTCGAGCACGGCATCGCGAACCATGAGCTTTAGCTGCTGGTCGGCGCCGCAGTCGGAGTTTGCGATAACGTGCATTCTCAGCACATCGGAGCGCACTCGCGAGCAGTTATAAGCAAACGCTCCGACGCTGCACGCGCCCGCCGCAAAGACTGCCGCGAAAACCACGGCCTGTATTTTCATAAGCTTTGTCAGTTTCTTTGACTTCATAATAAGTAAAACCGTCCTTTCCTTCGGATACAACCGAATTATGGACGGTTTTATTTGAGTTTATACGGAAAATTTCGGGGGATGCGGACGTTTGATTACTTACGCTTTTTTAAAACTATCAAGGTCACCACTGCGGCAGCGCCTATAACCGCCACGACCGCGCTCACGGCGATAACGATAAGCTTCATATCAGAGCTGTTTTTGCTCGAATCCTTCGCGCTGAATTTTTTCAGGTTCATGCCCGTGCTCAGTGCATAGGCTTCGGCGGGCGAGCCCTCTTCGGCCACTATCGTCCTCGTCTCGCCGTCCTCCTCGCCGAAAGCGTTCTTGCCGAACTCGCTGACACTCGACGGAACGGTTATCTCCTGCGCCGAGGTTTTTGCAAAGGCGTTATCCGTGATTCCCACAACGGGCATACCGTCTATTTCCGAGGGAATCTCGACCTTTTCATCCGAGCCGACATAGCCGCAGATATAGATATTGACATTTATCACGATATATTTGAAATCGCCGTAGAATTTTATTTCGGCGGAGCTCGGCTCTTGGACGGCATCCGGGTTTATTTGCGCAAAGGTCTCCCGCTCGGTCGCACTCGAAGGCGCGGCGGTGACAACATTGTTGCCGCCTGCGGGCCTGGCTGCCGGATTCTTGTTCGAGTTGCCGGAGGACGAGCCGGAACCGCCGGAGCTTCCGCCGGACGAGCTTTTGACTTTATCAATGCGGACGGTATAATCAGCCGAACAGAGCTGACTATCCAACCACAAATAATATGTTCCCGCCGAAAGAGAAAAGGTCTTACTTGTCTGTCCATAGTCATTAAAGCAGGACATTGTATCCACTCTTTTTTCTTTCGTTCCGTCATAAGTTTCTATTTCTGCGTAAATGCCATATGAGCTACCCTCTGAATATTCGTGTGTCATCGACAATTTATACATTCCATCAGACGGTATTACAAACTTAAAATAATCCTGCTTATTATTATAATCTATAGTTCCGTGCATTACTTCTCCAAGCTTTAAATCGTTAGCTATAACAACATTGTCGTTTCTTTCGCGCTCCCAATCATCCGCCGGTGTAAAATTTACAGTTAGATCAAACTCTAAATCATTATAATTAGATTCCGACTCAATACCCAGATAATATGTTCCTTTATCAAAGCCAATTTTGTTTCCTTTTGCAATTATAGACTCTTTGTCACTCACCAAAAATTGAATATGACTCTTTTGCGGATCATCATAAAGCTTGCAGTAGAGATAAGCGCTGTCGTACTCATGTTCGATAGTTATTTGTATATATCCGGGCTCGTTTATTGTAAATTTGTAGTACACAGACCTGCCGCTCCCCATACAGGCGGTTGTTGTGTTAAGGCTTATCTTTTTTGCGGTATCGAAGGAAAAATTATCCTGCGCAAACGCAACATTCGGCACGGCGGCGCAGAGCAACACGATCGCGAGAAGCACAGCCGCAAATTTTCTCATTTTCATTATTTACCCTCCGTTTTTTGCGTACTACACGCAATTTCTCAGGCAAATAATATCCGATTGAATTTCCTGTGTCAACAGGGTGCGGCACGAACCGCACTTTAAGCGGTACGAACGGCAAAAACATAAAAACGCGCCGCCTCAATAAAGCAGCGCGCTTTGAAAATTAATCCTTGAAGCCCGTTATCTCCTCGCGGGTCTTGAAGATTCCGCCGTTATTTTCGAGAATATCCAAATGCTCCGTGGCGTAGCCCGTGCCGAGCGCGACGCACTCGAGCGGATCGTCGGGGACTATGACGTGAACGCCCGTCCGCTTTTCTATGAGCTTATCCATGCCGTCGAGCAGAGCGCCGCCGCCGGTTAAAAGTATGCCCGTTTCGGCGATATCGCCCGCAAGCTCGGGCGGCGTTACCTCGAGCACGCTGCGCACGCCCTCGGCTATCGACTCAAGGTGCTCGCGCATGGCGAGGTAGATTTCCGTTGTGTTCACCTCGTCCGTTATCGGCATTCCGGTTATATAGTGCTTGCCCTTTATGCCGATAGCAAGCTCCGTGTCGCGCAGGTACGCGCAGCCGATGCGCTTTTTAATATCCTCGGCGGTCTTTTCGCCGATAACTATATTGCGCTCGCGGCGCAGGTAGCGGATTATATCCTCGTCAAGGATGTTGCCGGCTATTTTGACCGATTTTGAAATAGAGATGCTGCCCATGGTAACGACTGCGATATCCGCGGTTCCGCCGCCGATATCAATGACCATTGTGCCCATCGGGCGGCTGATGTCGAGTCCCGCACCGAGTGCGGCGGCGAGCGGCTCTTCTATGAGGCACGCCCTGCCCGCTCCCGCGGCAGTGACGAGGTCGAGTATGGTTCTCTTTTCAAGATTGGTGACGGTAGAGGGCATACACACGACTATGTTGGGCTTAAACACCATGTTTTTGCAGACCTTATAGAGCAGGACGCGAACAATGGCCTTTGTGGCGGTGAAATCCGAGATAACTCCGCTTCGCATGGGCTTTACTACCGTTATGGAGTCGGGGTTGCGGCCTATCATATCCGACGCTTTCTGGCCGACTGCCAAGAGTCTGCCCGTATCCGTATCGAATGCGACGGCGCTCGGCTCGGAGACAACTATTCCCTTGCCCTCAACGAAAATACGTATAGTAGTTGTGCCGAGGTCTATTCCGATGTTTGTTCCGAGCATTTTCCGTCCTCCTTTTTGGTTATTGCCGCGCTGACGCAGCAGACTTTATCCGCGCCGCGCAGAAGCAGGAGCTTTGCACACTCGTTGAGCGTCGCTCCCGTTGTGGCTATATCGTCGCAGAGCAAAACCGCGGCATTGTCTATGATTTTATTCTCCGCGCAGTCAAACGCTCCTATGACTCCGCCGAAGCGTTCGACGCCGCCGAGCGTTTTCTGCTCCTTACCCTGAAACGGGCGGGAGAGCAGTTTTTCTTCAAACGGCACGCCGAGCTCTTTTGCTATTCTCTTTGCGAGTAGCGCGCTCTGATTGTATCCGCGCTTTTTATATGACGCTTCGGACAGGGGCACGCAGCAGACAAAATCGAATTTCACGCCCTCGAAGTTTTCTTTCACGCTCTGCGCCATAAACCGCGCGAGCCCGTCGGCGTTTTGGGTGCGCCCGTTGAACTTCAGAGCATGAATCGAGCGCTTTGCCGCGCCGGAATAATAAAACGGCGCTGTCTGAGCCTCGAAAAAGCGGCGGTGAAACGAACAGGAGCAATATTTCTTCTCCCTGCCGCAATGCGGGCACAGATCTCCCTTTACATATTCGAGGTCGCTCTCACAGCTGCCGCACACGGGCATATCCGGCGCAACCACTTTTCCGCAAAGAGCGCATCGGCGCGGAAACAGGGCGTACGAGATATATTCGAGCACCGATACTTTCATTCTTCATTCACCAGGAGAAAATGCTTGAGCGCGGAATAGCGTCTGGCCTTTTTGTCGTTCGCCGCCATGGCATAGACCTGACTCCGACTGCCGACCAAGACAAGTATTTTTTTTGCGCGGGTGACTCCGGTATAAAGCAGGTTTCTGTAAGCAAGGCGCGGCGGTACGCCGATTATCGGCATTATGACCGCGGGAAACTCGTTGCCCTGGCTCTTATGGACGGTCACGGCATAGGCGAGCTCAAGCTCCTGCAGAGCCTCAAAAGGAACAACGGCCTTGCGCTCGTCGAACATTATCTCAACCGTGCGAGAACGCGAATCGACCTTGCGAAGAATGCCGATATCGCCGTTGAATATCCCCGTTCCGTCGCCGTCCGGGCCTGTCCACTCGATATCGTAGTTGTTGCGCGTCTGCATGACCTTGTCTCCCGTGCGAAACACGGTTGCGCCGACGTTTGTCTCGGGCTTCGAGGCATCCGGCGGATTGAGCACCGCCTGCATGACGCGGTTGATGTTGTTTGTGCCGCACTCGCCCATTCTTGACGGGCAGATGACCTGGATATCGTCAAGCGGCGAAAATCCGTAGGCGCGGGGCAGACGCACGGAGCACAGATCCGAGACGGTCTTTGCCGCGACAAACGGCGAGTCTGTCGGCATAAAGAAGAAGTCCTTGCTGCGCACATCGAGCTTCGGCGGCTCGCCCTTGACTATTCTGTGGGCGTTTTCGATTATCAGGCTCTCCATGGACTGGCGGAAAACCTCTGTCAGCTCAACGACCGGAACTATACCCGAGGCTATCATATCGTGCAGGACATTGCCCGCGCCGACGGGCGGCAGCTGATCCGAATCGCCGACCATTATGAGGCGGCAGCCTATCGGGAGAGCGTCGAGAAAGCTCGAAAACAGTGTTATATCTACCATCGACAGCTCGTCGAGTATGACCGCCTGAGCGTCGAGAGGATTGCGTGCGTTGCGCGAAAACTGCGGGCGGTCGTGCTTGTCCCACTCGACCTCGAGCAGACGGTGGATGGTTTTGGCGGGTCTGCCGGTAACCTCGCTCATGCGCTTTGCGGCGCGTCCCGTCGGTGCGGCGAGCGCGACTTTAAGTCCGTCATCCTCGAAAATTTGAAGGATTCCGTCGAGGGTCGTTGTCTTTCCCGTTCCGGGGCCGCCGGTCAGTATGAGTAACCCGCGCTCGACAGCCGCGGCAATAGCCTTGCGCTGGAGCTCTCCGTATTTTATGCCGCTCTTTTTCTCTATTCTGCCGATCTCCCTGTCCGCCGCCTTACGGCCTGCGGGCGGAAATCTGAGTATCTGCTTCATGTGCTCCGCAGAGGACTTTTCCGCTTTATAGATATTCGGCAGGAAAATAAATTCTCTGTCGTCTATAAACTCGTTGACGAGCCTGCCGGAGCCTATCAGCTCATCTATTGTTATATCCACGGTGTCGTCGTCAGTCGAGAGCAGCTCGGTGCACGGGATGAAAAGCTTATCGCGCGGGATACAGGTATGTCCGTTTGAAAGGTTATGGCTCATAACATGGAGCACGCCCGCCTGAAGGCGATAGCCGTTATCGGGCGGCTCGGGCAGCTCCTCCGCTATAACCTCGGCTCGCTCAAAGCTGAAGCCCACCCCCTCGCCGCAGAGGGCATAGGGGTTGCGCCTGATTATATCCGCGGCGCGCACGCCGAACGCATTGAAAGCTTTGACACATTCGGCGGTGGTCATGCCGTATTTTTCGAGCGACATCATAATTTCGCGAACCGCAAACTGGCGCTTGAAATCCTCGCTTATACTTTTCGCCTTTTCGGGCGATATTCCGCGTATCTGCGCGAGTCGTTCGGGGTCGTTTTCGATTATATCAAGGGTATTCTCGCCGAACCTGTCAACTATTTTGACCGCGAGCTTCGGGCCTATACCCTTGACGCCGCCAGCCGAGAGATATCGGAGGATATCACCTGCCGAGGCGGGCATTTTATGCTCGCACAGTTCCACTCTGAACTGGCGGCCGAAGGAGGCGTGAAAATCCCAATGGCCGGAGAGTTCCAGCAACTCACCGGCTTTGAGCTCGGGCATGACGCCGACAGCGGTTATCAGCTCATCGCCGCTTTCAAGCTCGAGGACCGTGAACCCGTTTTCGGGATTCGAAAAGGTCACATCGTTTATCACGCCGCTTATGCGTATCCTCTCATGTTCCTCCATTTATATATCCTTTCGGGAAGCAAGCTCTTCAAATTCGCCGCGGGAGCAGAGATAGAGCCCCTCGCAGCTTCTGCACATTCTCTCGCACTCCTTCAGCTGAGCTTCGCCCATACCGAGGTCGAGTATCACAACCGCCTCCTTGTCGCCGAGCATTCCGCTGCGGAGCCGCTGAGCGTAGCCCTTTCCGGCAACATCGGTCATTCCGCTCCTTGCGGGGATGACGACGATATATCTCCCGTTCGAGCGCGGGTGCAGAATTTTCAGTAATATGTAATAGGCTATGCCGACCGTGCCTATGAGCACGAACGACGCAAATACACCGAGCAGCACTCCGTCCGACATTTATATCACCTCAGCACATCATATGCCGGGGATATATTGCGGGTTACAGGCAGCGAGCAGGCCTGTAAGCCGAGTTTTGTCTTTTAAGGCAACTATCTGTCTAGGCGCACCGTTGCCGATACGCTCAAGCCACCCGTCGGAGAGAATTACGCCGAGCAAGCGCGGAGCTTTCGCTCCTCTCCGGTCGGTGTTGCTTCGGATAGGGTTTGCAGGGCAATGCGGTTCCCCGCACGCCGGTGAGCTCTTACCTCGCCTTTCCACCCTTACCCGCAAAAGCGGGCGGTATATCTCTGTTGCACTTTCCCTAAGGTCACCCTCGGCGGCCGTTAGCCGTTATCCTGCTCTGTGAAGCTCGGACTTTCCTCATTGATCTTATAAAAGATCCCCGCAGCTGCCCGGCCTGCTCGCTATCTATTTATTGTAATTCAAAATCCGCCTTATGTCAAACAAATGATGAAAACAAAGTGTAAATTTGTCCCCGGCGGATAAATTTAGTGCGCCGGGTGAGGACAAAGCAAGAAACAGCCGCAGTGAGTTTCACTGTTGCGACTGTTCTTTGCGGGGGGAGATAAATCGGGATTTGTGGAGGAAGCCGCCGTCAGGCAAATAATTTTAATATTGTAAATTAACATAATCGTGTAGGTGCAGATATCATCCGCCTGCGATTTATGCAGTGACTTGTGGCTATTCACTTTGCAGGGGTCGGCGACTCGCCGCACCCTGCAAAGACATTGAGAAACAAAACAGTCTATGCAAAGGGGCAAATCCCGATTTATCGATCTTACACCAATGATGAAGGCAAAATCCGTATAAGATAAAAATGCGAACGGCTTTTCGTTTTGCCGACGCTTTGGAAACGGCAGGGGCTATAAAAGCTCCTGCCGTTTTTTATACATATTCCGCTGTCATCCAAACCATGCCGGTGAAGCGATTGAAATCTACCATAATGTAGTTACCGCCGCTTCCGAAATCGAATTCGCGTTCGAAGTTTCCGTCGCTGTCGGGCAAAAATTTCGTCGCCCTTCCGTTCATTCTCAGTCGAATGACCGCGCTGCCCGTCTCGGTTTTTATATGCGCTTTGACTTTTATCCGTCTGTCGCGCGCAGACGCGCCGCCGAACACCGTGTCGCGTCCCGTCTCGTTTTCGCAATGCGCGGTATAGCTGCCGATAAACCAGTTTCCGTTTCTGTTTTTCCGCCTGCCGATAAGCTCGGCGCTGCTTGTGACATCGGACATTTTGAACGCGCCGCGCAGGTCGTCAAAGCATCTGTCAACGCGTTTGAGCTGCATACTGCCGCGGCTCATGCACGCGGTCAGAGAAACAGTCAGTGCAAGCATCAGCAGAACCGACACCGCTCTTTTCATTATTCCCGCTCCTTTGCGCCGCTGACTATCTTATAATAAGCGTTGGAGGTGACGCGGTAAACGAGAGTATAGAACAGCGCAAACGCGACAAAGCAGATGGCAGTGGTTACGAAAAAGAGTGCGGAGAAATTGAAATTGAAAGAAAAGAGTATTCTGCGGATTATTACGGAAGCGAATATCATATGCAGACCCGCTCCCGCGAGAGGCAGGAAGAATACCGTGAGCAGCTGAGAATTTATGCTCTTTCTTATCTCTTTCTTCGTCATGCCGACCTTCTGCATTATCTCAAAGCGCGACTGATCTTCGTAACCCTCAGAGACCTGCTTATAGTAGATTATCAGCACAGCCGCAAAGATGAACACCACAGAGAGCATAATGCCGAGATAGAACAGCGCGCCGAAGGACGAATAGTAATCCTCCCTGCCGACATTGCGGCTCTCTATCGAGAGGGTCAGCAAGTTTTTGTAAGCGCTGTTTTTATTTCCGAACAGCTGCCTTGTCGTATCTATATATTCGTTGCACAGCGCTCTTTCGCCCTCTATGTCCAAATCGGTATCGAAGAATCTGAAATACTTGTAATTGACGGTGCTCAGTCCATCTTTGACCGCGTCTTTGACAAAGCCCTTGACGGCCTCTTTTAAATCGGGCACGAAGATAAACATCGAGGGGGCAATGTTCACGGAGGTATCGCCGTCAATCAAATAATTGTCCACTGTCTTTTTGACCTTGTAGGTCTTGCCGTCGCCGAGGGTCACGGTGTCATATTTATACTTCATTTTATAGCCGTAGACTATGACCTCGTCGGGCGCGAGCGCCTCGTTTGCGCCCATGACAGCGTTGTAGTCCTCTATCGGCACGATATCGAAGCAGGTATGCGCCCCGGATTTTATGCCTACATCTACCGGCGTGCCGTCCGGCGTAAGCTTTCCGCCGTCGAGTATTGTGCCGACTGTCACAACCGACCTATAAGCTACGATATTCGAAGCGTTCGCATTATGAGAGGCTGCAAGGGAATCGATGTCCGCCGCTACTTTTTTCAGATTATCGTCATCAATCTCGTCGAGAGAGGTAAATCCCGTAGACAGCGCGATATCTCGCGGATAGCGGATGCTGATGCTGTTCTCCGTGCTGAAGAGCAGGCAGGCGGTCGAGGATATCATGACGAGCACCATCGTTGCGAGCACGCAGACGGACGCGAGTCCCGCGCCGTTTCGCTTCATTCTGTAGGTCATAGACGATACGGAGACAAAGTGGTTCGGCTGATAATAATAGTTCTTGCGCTTTTGCAGGAAGCGGCAGAGGAGCACAGAGCCGAAAATCATAAGCAGATAGGTGCCAACGATAACCATTATGACCGCGATAAAGAACACACTGACCGCAGTTTGCGGCTCCTCCACTACGACGGCTGTCGTATATGCGCCGAGGAGCAGAAGCACACCGATTACACCGAGCAAAGGGTTCGCTTTCGGCGGCTTTTCACCGAGGCTCTCGCTTCTTAAAAGCGTCACCGCATCAGCGCTCATTATCTGGCGCACGGAGTTTAAAAAGAGAAGCAGGAATATGACGGAGAACACGCCTGTCGTCAGCAAAATCGCGGTCGGAGAGACGTAGAAGGAATAGCTTACCTCCGTCCGATTCATCACCTTTATCAGCCCGAGCTCGGCGAGCTTCGAGAGCGCGACACCGAGCACAAGCCCGCAGAAGAGCGAAATGGCCGAGGTTATCAGGCTCTCCCAAAAGAGCAGGATACTGATATTCTTCTTGTCCATGCCGAGGATGTTATAGAGTCCGAACTCCTTTTTCCTGCGGCGGATGAGAAATGAGTTTGTATAAAAGAGAAAAATGCAGGCGAATATGGCGATGACCCAGCCGCCGAACATGAGCACGACATTCACCGTTTTATCGCCGAACGTGCCCTCGAGCGACTTGCCGTAGCGCAGAAAAATGACGATATAATACATCATTATCATACCTATCTGCGTCAAAATATAGGGCAGATAGAGGCGCTTATTCTTCCTTATCCCGTCAAACGCGAGGTGCGGATAAAAGCCCTTTTTCATCTGTGCTCACCGCCCGTCGCAAGCAGAGTCAGAGTCTCGGATATCTTCTGATAGAGTCGGCTGTCGGTGTCTGCGCCGCGGTAAATCTGATGGAACACCTCGCCGTCCTTTATAAACAGCACGCGCTTCGCGGAGGAAGCCGCCTTGACGGAGTGCGTGACCATGAGGATAGTCTGACCGAGAGAGTTCACCTCGCCGAACAGGCGCAGCAATTCGTCGGTGGACTTCGAATCGAGCGCGCCCGTAGGCTCGTCCGCCAGAATCATGCGCGGCTCGGTTATCAGCGCGCGGGCGACCGCCGCCCTCTGCTTCTCTCCGCCGGATATCTCGTAGGGGTACTTTTTGAGCAGCTCCGCTATGCCGAGGCGTTTTGCTATCGGCTCAAGGCGGGAGTGCATCTCATCGTAGCCCCTGCCCGCGAGGACGAGCGGGAGATAGATGTTATCCTCGACCGTGAACGTGTCGAGAAGATTGAACTCCTGAAACACGAAACCTAAATTGTCCCTGCGGAAAGCGCAGACGGCGCCCTCCTTTATTTTTGAAAGATCCTTGCCGTCGATTATAACGCTACCGGAGGTGGGTCTGTCAAGAGCCGCAAGAATATTGAGCAGAGTGGTCTTGCCGGAGCCCGATTCGCCCATTATGGCGACATATTCGCCCTCCGACACGCTGAAGTTCACGTTTTTAAGAGCCTCGACCTTGTTGCCGCCGAAGCGCGTTGAGTAGACTTTTTTGAGTCCGTTGACTTCCAAAATACTCATTGTTTTCGACCTCCTGTCATTTTGTGGCTCTATTATAGCCGAAAAGGGAAATGCGCCTCCATAGAAAAGGCTTACATTTCCCCCTTAAAATCTTACGGTTTTGTAAGAAGTTATTCTTTCTTCAGCCTGTACTGACCGAGATCGAGACGAACTGCCGTCCCCTCGCCTACCGTTGAAGAAATCGAGATATCTATGCCGAGGTTTTCGCAAATTCGGCGGCACAGATACAGTCCGAGCCCGCTCGCGCGGCGGTCGTCCCTGCCGTTGCAGCCCGTATAGCCCTTGTCGAACACTCGCGGCAGATCCTCCGGCGCTATGCCTATCCCCGTATCCTCAATGCAGAGAATTTTGCCCTCGGAATAAATCTTTATGCGCCCCTCGCGGGTATATTTGAGCGCGTTCGAGAGCAGCTGTTCGATAACGAACGCGAGCCATTTTTCGTCCGTAACGGCGCGGATATCGACGCTGTCATATTCGAGGCGTATCCTGCGGTCAATGAACTCGGGGGCAAACTTCTTCACCGAGCCTTTTATTATGCCGTCTATATCCTGCTCCCTGAAAACATAGTCGCTGTAGTTCGAGCCGAGGCGTATAAAGACGAGCACCATTTCAACATATTGCTCTATCCGAGACAGCTCGGAGGCGAGCCTGCGCGCTTCGGGCACATCCTCTTTTTGAAGCGTCAGGCGCATCGCCGCTATCGGCGTTTTTATCTGATGCGCCCAGACCGTGTAGTAATCGACCGTGTCGCGTATGCGGCTGTCCGCCTGTGCCGTTATCTCCTCGATTTTCTCCTTGAGCGCCGATATGAGCTGCTGATAGTCGTAGTCGGTTATCCCCTCCGGCTCGGGCAGAGCCGAGATAATCTCCGTGTTTCTGCGGCGCAGCTCTTCAAAAAACTTATGGCGGCGATAGGCCTTCGTCATATCATAGGCGACGAACACCGCGCCGAAAAGCAGGCACAGTGCACACGGATACATCACGGCGCGCACTGGCAGACGGTAGAACCAAAACGAAACCGCGAATATGCAGACGAAAAGCAGAAGCAGAAAAAGCCGCCTCCACCGCTCCTTGACATAACCCTTGAAAAAGCTCATAACTCCTCCGAAAATCAAGCTATTATATATCCGACGCCGAACTTTGTGGCGATAAACTCCTTTAGTCCCGCCGCGTCAAGCTTCTTTCGCAGACGGTTGACATTGACCGTAAGCGTGTTTTCGTCAACGAACGCATCCGTCTCCCAAAGGCGCTCCATCAGCTTTTCGCGGCTGACTACCTTGCCCTTGTTTTCCATGAGACAGAGCAGGATCCTGTATTCATTCTTCGTCAGCGTTATCTTTTCGCCGCCGAAAACGAGCGAATTTTCGCCTGTATCGAGCAGGGCGCCCCTGTGCTCGAGCACCGGCACGCTCGCGCCGAAATCATATGTGCGGCGCAAAAGAGCCTGAATTTTCGCCATAAGGACGCTGCCGTCAAACGGCTTCGAGATAAAATCATCGGCCCCGAGGTTCATCGCCATGACGATATTCATATTGTCCGCCGCCGAGGATATAAAAATTATCGGCACCTTCGAGACGCGGCGAATCTCGCTGCACCAGTGATAGCCGTCAAAAAACGGCAGCATGATATCGAGCAGAACTATATGCGGCGAAAACTCGGCGAACTCGTGCATGACATTGCCGAAATCACTCACGATATGCGTTTGGAGATTCCAAGCCTGCGCCTGCGCCGCAACTGCGTTGGCTATACCCGGGTCGTCCTCAACGATAAAGAGCCTGTACATACCGCACCTCCCAAAAGCTTTCATTAGAGTCAACGGGCAACGCCGCCCGAAAACTTCGACTTTATCTATAATAATTATACGGCATAGGAGACCGCGTTTCAAGAAAAACAGTCCCGCAAACAAAAAAATAGGCGCAGGCGCCGCAAATCCGATTGACCGCGGTGTCTGCACCCGTTGAGAAAGTGGAGATAAAAAAGATATTTTGAAGGAGTTTTTGGGGATTATCCTCGGTTTTGGCTCAAGCAGAGTTATTCTACTTCGACTGCCGAAAAGTCATAATACAAATCCATCGGGCACTCTTCATCGAGCAAGAGTATGCTGTTATCCTCCAGCAGAAGGGTATCGCCCGCATACTGCATGATAAAGTCCATGCCGTAGCTGACCGCCTGCTCCTCGTTCTCGGCATAAACCAATCCGCTGACGGGGTTAACTGTGTTCTCATAACAGCCCACTTCGCTGCCGTCCTCGCCGATTTTTTTGCATCTGCATTCGATTATATAACGCGAGCCGATATCGGGAAGCCCGTCATATTCTTTCAACATTAGTATCCGTCCCTTGAGTTTATAAGGCGCGGCTATGCCGTCCGTTCAAACCTCCCCTCTTGCGCAGCCGAAAAGCGGACGGAGCTTCCGCCCGCTTTCCGTCGCATAGGAGCATCGAAGGGAGATGAATTAAGCCCATTGTTTTAGTGTGGTTTATTCTAACGCATAACGGCGAAAAAATGTCGGTTTTTAAAAAAACGATGTAAAAACAGACAAAAACGATGTTTTTGGGGCACTTATTGTTTTACATTGGAATATTTTGCGTTTTTCGCCCTTGATTTGTGTGCATCGACATAAAGAACAAAGTGTTCTTTTGCTTTCAGATGGCTGCCGCTTGCCGTTTTTAATGCGAATCAAGTAAACTGCCCGCGCCACTTGCGTGACACGGGCAGCGTTCAGTTATGCTTTGACTTTGGGATTACAGCTTAACCCTCAACATAAGCATACTGGAAGTACCAGTAGCCATAGGGGCTGTGCCAAATGCCCTTAAGAGTCGGGCTCTGGAGCCAGAAGTCGTTGTAATATGCAACGGGGATGCAAGCATAATCCTCGGACATAATCTTCTCAGCCTCATGAAGAGCCTCAAAGTGAGCCTTGGAATCGGCGACCTTGGACTTATCCATAGCGGCGTCAAAAGCCTTGCTGTTGTACTTGCCGTCGTTGTTGCCGTTGGACGAATAGAACAGCTCGATTATGTTGGAAGCGTCATTGTAGTCCATGACCCAACCGTTACGGGCCATCTCGTAGTTACCGGCGCGGCGCTGAGGAGTGAAGGACGACCAGTCAACGGTGTCAATCTTCATCTCGATGCCGAGCTCCTTCTTGTATACCTGCTGGAGATACTCTGCAAGAGCCTTGTGGTAACCGGCATCATTGGTCGAATAAGTGATGGTCGGGAAGCCCTTACCGTCGGGATAGCCTGCCTCTGCGAGAGCCTTCTTAGCCTCTGCAACGTTGGCCTGATAATCCTTGCTGATATAGGTGCTGCCGCCGTTTGCCGCGATAGAGTTGTCGATGAACATACCCTCGTTGTCAACTATGCCGGGGCCGACAAAGTTATAAGCCGGGGTGTAGGTGCCCTGCATGATGGTGTTCGCAACATACTCACGGTCAATAACAAGGCTGAGAGCCTTACGGACATTGACGTTGTTGAAGGGAGCCTTCTGATTGTTCATGCTGAGATAGTAGGTGCCGAGATTGGTGTCGACATAGAAGTCGCCGCCGTCGGCTGCCTTCTTGAGGCTCGGGATTTCCTCGGTGGGAACATCCTTTATCATGAGAGCCTGGCCGCTGGTGTAAGCGGCATAAGAAGCGGCAGAATCCTCGAGAAGGAGGAAGGTAAGCTGCTCGGTAACGATCTTGCTGTTATCCCAGCCGCCCTTATAGTTGGGGTTCTTCTTGCATATGATCTTCTCGCCGGGAGTCCACTCGGAGATCATGTAGGGGCCGTTGCAGACATAGGTCTCGGGCTTGGTTGCCCATTTGTCGCCGTTCTTTTCAACGGTAGCCTTCTGAACGGGGCTCATGGTGCCGAAAGCAACGATCTTGTCGAAGTAAGAGCAGGGATATGCAAGCTTGATGGTGAGAGTCTTGCCGTCCTCGCTGGCCTTAACATTGAGCTTATCGCGATCGGGCTTTGTGGTCGGTTTGCCTTTCTCATCGGGGTTACCCGCAGCATCCAGATAGCCTTCGATCATGCCGACAACAGTCGAGCCGTAGGGGGCGCCGACATCGGGATCGGTAATTCTCTTCATGGTGTACTCGAAGTCCTTGGCGTTGAGCTCGGTGCCGTCGGACCACTTCAGGCCGTCACGCATGGTGAAGGTCCAGGTGAGACCGTCGGGGCTGACAGTGTAGGACTCAGCCTGTCCGGGCTGAACCTTGTTGTCTTTGTCGATTATAAGCAATGTCTCAAACAGAGTGATGAGCATATTGCCGCCATCGACTGCACTGTTAAGTGCCGGATCGAGAGTTTCCGGGTTGGGACCGATCTGAACAGTGATGTTGTCGGTCTTCTTCTTCTCTTCCTTCTTGCAGGAGCCGAGAACTGCTATAGCAGAAACTGCAAGCACCAGAACAAGGAGCAGGGATACGATTCTCTTGATCTTCATTGATACATCTCCTCTACAAAATTTTACGGCTTTGCCGCTTTATTATCCATTGCGCTCCAAAACGCAATAAACACCGTTGATTCTGACTTCATATGTCAGTCTGCGACCTTATCGAGATGATGGCACGCGGCGAAATGGCCGGGGCTTACCTCCCTGAGCTGCGGGCACTCGTTGGCGCACTGCTCGTCCGCATAGGGGCAGCGGGTGCGGAAACGGCAGCCGCTCGGAGGATTCAGCGGGCTCGGGACATCGCCCTGAAGCGGGATGCGCTTCGCGGCTCGCGCCGTATTGGGGTCTGCCTCGGGGATTGCCGAGATAAGGCTTCTTGTATAGGGGTGGACGCTGTGCGCGATAAGCTCGAAGCTGTCTGCAAGCTCCACGAGTTTGCCGAGATACATAACGCCGATGCGGTTCGAGATATGGCGAACGACGCTGAGATCGTGGGCAATAAACAGATAAGTAAGTCCGAGATCCGCCTGCAAGTCCTCAAACATATTGACGACCTGCGCCTGAATGGAGACGTCGAGCGCGGAGACCGGCTCATCGCAGACGATGAACTCGGGATCGACCGCAAGAGCTCTCGCTATACCGACTCTCTGGCGCTGACCGCCGGAGAACTCATGCGGGTAGCGGTTTGCGTGCTCGCTGTTGAGTCCGACGCGCTCAAGAAGGGAGATTATCTTCTCTCTTCTCTCCGCCTTGTTGGCGGCGAGATGGTGGATATCGATGGGCTCGCCTACGATATCGCCTATCGTCATGCGCGGGTCAAGGCTCGCATAGGGGTCCTGGAAAACCATCTGCATCTTGCGTCTGAAGGGCAGCATATTGACCGCCACTTTGTTTTCCTTATCAAAAATAACATTTCCGTCGTAGATTATCTTGCCGTCCGTGGGCTCATAGAGTCTGAGCAGCGTGCGGCCGACGGTAGTTTTGCCGCAGCCGGACTCGCCGACGAGGCCGAGAGTCTCTCCCCTGTTGATAAAGAACGAGACATCGTCGACTGCCTGGATGAATTTTTTATGCTTTCCTCTGCCGCCTGCCGGGAAATACTGCTGCAGGTGCTGCACTTCAACGAGTTTTTCATTCTCACTCACAGCTTATTTCCCCCTTTTCAAATTCTTCTTTTTGAAGCAGCCAGCATTGGCTGTAATGCGTATCGCTCAGCTCAGTCTTGGGCGGCATCTCGCGCAGACAAATCTTCATGCAGTTCGCACAGCGCGGCGCGAACGGGCAGCCTGCGGGAGGATTCAGCAAATCGACCGGCTGACCCTCGATGGGAATAAGGCGCTCGGTTTCCTGAACGTTGAGCTTGGGAATGGATTTTATAAGACCCTTGGTGTATTCATGCTTGGGCTCGTAGAAAATCTCGTCCGCGGTGCCGTATTCAACGATGTGACCGGCATACATGACGGCTATTCTCTCGCACATACTTGCAACAACGCCTAAGTCATGGGTTATCATAATGATACTCATGCCGAGCTTCTTTCTGAGCTCCTGCATAAGCTCGAGTATCTGAGCCTGAATGGTGACGTCGAGAGCCGTTGTGGGCTCGTCGGCTATGAGCAGCTTCGGCTCGCACGCGAGGGCTATGGCTATCATAACTCTCTGTCGCATACCGCCCGAAAGCTCATGGGGATACTGCTTGAGGCGCTTTGCCGGCTCGTTTATGCCGACGAGCTCGAGCAGCTCCTTTGCGCGGTCATGAGCCTCTTTCTTGCTCTTGCCGGTGTGCAGGCAGATAACCTCGGTTATCTGATTGCCTATGGTATAGACGGGGTTGAGGCTCGTCATGGGATCCTGAAAGATTATCGAAACCTCGTTGCCCCTGATTTTGCGCATTTCTTTTTCGCTCATCTTGTCAATCTGATGACCGTTGAAATTTATCGTACCGCCGATGAGCTTGCCGGGATAAGCGGTAAGCCCCATGACGGAATAAGCGGTGACGGACTTGCCCGAGCCGGACTCGCCGACTATGCCGAGCACCTCGCCCTCCTCCATGGAGAAGGACACGCCGTTCAGCGCCTTGACTTCGCCCGCGGGGGTAAAGAACGAGAGTCTTTCGTCTTTTATTTCCAGAAGTTTTTCGCTCAAAGTTCTCGCCCTCCTTGTCAGTTCTTCAGCTTCGGGTCAAACGCATCGCGCAGTCCGTCGCCGAAAAGGTTGAATGCGAGAATGATGATGCTGATAAGTATTGCCGGCAAAAACAGCAGGTGCGGATAGGTGTTCATACCCTTGACCGCATCGGTTGCAAGGGAACCCAATGACGGCATGGGAGCCGCAACACCGAGTCCGAGGAAGCTCAGATAGCTCTCGGTAAATATTGCCGAGGGAATCTGAAGGGTCGTTGTGACTATAAGCGTGCCGATGCAGTTTGTGAGCAGGTGCTTTCTGATTATACGCGCACCGCTCGCGCCGAGAGCGCGCGCCGCCGTGACATACTCGGACTCCTTGAGCACAAGTATCTGCGAACGCGTGATTCTCGCCATGCTGACCCAATAGAGCAGCACGAACACGAGGAATATCGCAATAAGGTTCGGGCCGACCGTGTTCATCCAACCAAAGGCGGGCTGTTCGGCAAGCGCGTTGAGTCTCGGTTTCAGTGCCAGTGAGAGCACTATTATCAGAAGAACATCGGGTATTGTATAGAGAATATCGGTAATTCTCATCATTATTATATCGACCCAGCCGCCCGCAAATCCGGCGACGGCGCCGAATATCGAGCCGACTATCAAGACCAGCGCCGCGCAGATAAGACCGACGGTGAGGCTTATGCGCGTGCCCATCATAAGGCGAACGGCAAAGTCTCTGCCGAGCTTGTCCGTGCCGCAGATATGCGGGAACACCTTTTCGCCCGCGTCTATGCGCGCCTGCTCGGTCTGGCTGTATTCAAAGGGCTTGAGATTTTCGCTGTACTTTATCTGCTCCTCATAGCTGTAGGGCCAGAAGGACGGTACGATATAGGCGAATATCATTATTATAAGGATGAAAACGAGGCTTATCATCGCTATCTTGTTCTTGCGCAGGCGGCGCATACCGTCTGCCCAGAAGTTGACGCTGTCGCGCATGACAACGAGACTTTCTTTTTCATCTTTTGTTGCCGGGATAAAATCGTCTGCGTTCAAATGCAGACTCGGAAATTTTTTGTTCATCGTTTCTCTCCTGCCGCTCCCTTACTTAAGTTTGATACGCGGGTCAATAATCTTATAGAGAATATCCACTATAACATTAGCCACAATTATAAGGGTGGCAAGAACTATTGTAGTTCCCATTATCAGCGTATAGTCTTTTTGGTTTATCGCCGAGACGAAATCGCGGCCGAGACCGGGAATGGTGAATATCTTCTCCACGACGAACGATCCGGTCATAAGACCCGCCAGCATGGGGCCGACATAAGTAACAACGGGAAGGATGGCGTTTCGCAGGGCGTGCTTGAAGAGGATCTTGAAGTTAGACAGACCCTTCGCCTTCGCGGTGCGGATATAGTCCTGACCCATAACGTCGAGCAGGCTCGAGCGCATGAGGCGCGTTATATATGCAGTCGGATAAATCGATAGCGCCGTTACCGGCATTATATAGGATGCCAACGAGTTTAGTCCTATCGTCGGCAATATGTTCAGCTTGCTTCCGAACGTATATAGCAGGATAACGCTGCTTATAAAGCTCGGTATGGCTATTCCGCAGGTCGCAAGCACGATAATAATATTATCGGCGAATTTTCCTCTGTTATAGGCCGAGACACAGCCCAACGGGATACCGACGAGCAGCGATACGAGCACGGCGACGCCCGCAAGACGCGCCGAAATCGGGAATTTCGAGGAAATTATTTCGTTGACCGAACGTCCGCGCTGTTTAAGGCTCGGGCCCATATCTCCCTTAAGAAGATCGGACATATATGTCAAATAACGCTGCCCTATGGGCTTGTCCAGTCCGAATTTTGCTTCAAGCGCTCTCTGCGCCGCCTCACTCATAGACTTCTCAGCCGTGAACGGACCGCCCGGTACCAGATTCATCAGAAAGAAAGTCAGTGTTGCCACAATGAATATGCTCAGCAGACCCATTGCAACACGCTTGATGATATACTTTGTCAAGTATGTCAACTCCTGTCGTCAAAGTATCGAAGCGGAGAACTCCTCGCCGCCCCGTAGAAAAAGCACCACAAACAACTCAAAGTGTCGATTTTCAACCATTCATGACTGCTTAATATTATAGATTTTAACACATTGCAGTGAAAAATGCAAGCTTATGCAGGTTGAATTTATTGTCAGACACCCGTAAATGCCGTCAAAATTTTCGGAGTCGGGTTGCGGCGGCATCTGCGATATTCGTTTTTTTCGCCGATAAAGCGCAAAATTTCAGAAAAGCGGCGCTGTTAAGCCGTTTTGCGGGGTATTTCTTCACTTTGGCAATGCGCCTAATCGCCGAATCAGCGAAATAGCGAATTGGCGTGAAATTAATTTTGCCGCGCAAATTGCAGATGTGATATTTGGGCACGGCAAGGAGAACGCATTATAATACATATTAATATGCATATATAAACATACTTTACGGGCGAAACGCGGGAACAATCCGCCGTCAGCCGTTTGCGCTCTCTTTATCTGTACGTGAGAACGCGATTTTGACCGTGAACTTCCTGTCAAATTCACTGTATGACCAGTCAAACTCCCCTTTATATTTAGCCGCAACCGTCCTTATGCTCTTTGTTCCGAGACCGTGAAAGCCGTCGGAATTTTTTGAGGTTCGAAGCTTTTTGCCGACCGACTGCGGCTTGGAGTCGCAGGAATTGACACAGGTCAGCATATCAAATGCATTGACTCTGCTTATCGAAAGCTCAATTTTTTTGCCCTCCGACGCGCCCGCCGCCTCAACCGCATTGTCGAGAATATTGCTGAGCAGAGTTATCAGATCCGGCGCGTCCATAAACGAGAGGTTTGCCGTGCTTATGCTATACTCAAAGCTTATTCCGGCAGACAGGCATACGGATTCATATTTATTCAGCAGCAAATCGAGAAATTTGTTCTTCGTGTTGCCGAACATCGAGTGGCATTTAATATCATCATATATATTGTCAATATATTCGCTGACCGCGGGGTCGTTTGCGAGCGCTTTTATTGCGATAAGATGATTTTTCTCGTCATGCGTTATCGTCTTGAGCATCTCGTTTTGCCTGTCGAGCAGAGTGTAATAGGTTTGGTCGATACGCAGAAGCTCCGCCTCTCGCTGAGTCTCGTGCAGTTCGTCTATTCTGCGCGAAGTCCGCCCATAAAATACAAAAGTCAAAAACGCCGAGATTATTATAGCGACAGCCGCCACGGAAATTGCAATGCTGATGTTCCGCGACAGGTCATAGCGCACGGAGATTATCCAAAACGTATAGAGAATAGCTATGGAAGCCACGGGATAAATAAGCAGAAAGGCCGGGATACTCGCATCCCTTTTGTCGCGCAGATACAATCCCGCATAGACCGCCGCCTTTGTCAGCACAAAGAGCACGGACTTGCTCAGGAGCACCATGAGCAGATATGCATAGACGCTCGAGCGGTATGTTTTGATATCCCCGCCGACTATGCCGAGCACGGTGACCACTATAAAATCCGCCGCCGTGTCCGACACCGAGATAAACAGCGAGCCGAGCAGCGCGCCCTTGGCTTTGCAGTCAAAGAACAGCTTGGCCAAAACGGCATTGATAACAAAGCAAAACACAATATTCAGCAATGTTTTGTTAAAAAGCAAATATGCCGCACACGCTGCGGCATAAAAAACGAACCCCACTGCCGCTGCAACAATTTTTTTGCCCTTACCGTTAAACAGCTCACTGAAGAACTGAAAGACAATAATCAGCTCCAAAATATGCGCAAGTGCCGAAACCAGATTCATTTCCAGATTCATTTAATTCATCGTCCCCCAAAACGTTGAGAAAAGCACAAAGCGGATTTCCCGCTCCCATCGATGATTATATCATAAAGGTAAAATCAAGTCAATCTGTTTAAACTGTTAAATCGCTGCATATACATTATATGTTCTGCCCGATTCAACACCAAAGACCAACTGCACCGCAGGCAGCAGTCTTTCGCGCAGTGCTCGCCGCCGCCATGACGGCAAGGCGCAAAAAGATGAAACCCGTGCTTTGCGATTAGGCAAAGCACGGGTTTCGTAAGTTTAAATCACGCCGCTTTTTACAACGCGGCTTTCAATATTTTTATTTTACCGTTTGGGCGTGAAGTAGACCACGCCGGGTTCAAGCGTCTTGCCGTAGATGGCATAGAGCTCATGGACGGTGACGAATTTAAAGCCCTCGGCGCTGAGCTGAGCGGCTATCTGCTCGAATGCGTCGGCGGTCATCTCATAGATGTCGTGCATTAGAACTATCTCGCCTCCCGTTGCATGGTCGACAACGGAGGAGATTATCTTCTGCATATCAGCGTTGCGCTGCGCCTGAGTTCTTCCCGAGCCGGGTTTATCCTTGTATCTCCAATCCTCGGTGTCGATGCTCCACTGGATAAGCGGGAGGTTGAAGTCACTCTGAATGCCCTTATAATCGCCGTAGGGCACTCTGAACAGGGTCGGCTCAACGCCGATGACCTCTTTGACTATGGCGTTAGTCTTGTTTATCTCCTGCTTGCGCTCCTGCTTGCTTATCTTTCTGAGATTTGCGTGGCTCCACGAGTGGCTGCCTATCTCGCAGCCCATGGAGTAGGCGCGCTTGACCTCGTCCGAATAGCTGCCTACGCGGGTGCCCAGAACGAAGAATGTCGCCCTGCCGTTATATTTTTGAAGCGTATCGAGAATGCGGTTGGTGGCATCCTTGCTCGGCCCGTCGTCAAATGTGAACGCGATATATTTGACCCCCTCGGGCAGGTCGGGCTTTTTGCTCTCGGGCTCGGAGGTAGTCTGCTGAGAAGGCGCCTCGCCGAACAGAGCCTTGGCGGTCTCGGCGGAAAAGATTGCCTTTATGTCGCTCGTCTTGAACACCGCCTCGACGCAGCCCTTGTCTTCATCAAAAAGCGTGCCGGAATCAAAATAGAAAACGAGGCTGTCCGCGCTTATCGAGAATTTCGTGAAATTTTTCTTGTCTGCGGAGGTATTCTGCTTGAATTTATCCGAGCCGACGCCCGCATTAAACAGGCGGTTGTCGATAAAATACGATACGACTCTCATGCTCGCAAGCTTCTCGTAGCCGTCCGTGAAGAAATCGTCCGCGCTCAAAAGCTTGCCGGACGGGATATCAAAGACAAGCGTCTTTATCGTGTCCGTCTTTATGCCCTTGTCGGCTATATCTGTCTTTATCTCAAAAACCACGCTGACATATTTGTTCTTGCCGTTGTCCGAGACAAGATAGCTCTTGTAATCGGCGCTCAGGGTCGGCTTCTCGCCCTTGGGTTTTGAGCTCGGCACCTCGCCCACAAAAGTGTCGGCTATCTCCTGCGCCGCCGCCTTTATCTTGCTGTCTATCGACTCTACGCCTATCGCGGGATAGTGGATACCGTAGGCATAGTGGTTTTCGTACACTATCATCGATTGGGTCTCGCCTACCTCCCTGTCCTGGGCGGTGTGCTGAAAGCGGAGCTTCTGCTTATTGCTTTTTACCGCGCAGCCCGCCGCGCCGAGAACAAAGAGCACAGCGCACATCAGAGCCGCGAAACGGTATATTATTTTTCTCATGTTGCTTTTCCTTTCAGTAAAAACTCGCGAACGCTCTTATTATAATATAAAAGGTCGAGCTTTGCAAGAAGAGCGCGCAAATTGTAACCCACTGTTACCCTCTGTTATTCTTTTGTAATTTGCGCATATGTCTATATCCTATTCACCGAAACGGCGAGTTTGACCTCAAAAGCATAGATAAATTACACGAAAGCGCGTATTTTTTTGTCTTTTGTTCCAAAATCGGCACAGATATAATTATTTTTCTTTTTGAGAGTAACAATTCGTCGGCGTTTTAGTATAATAAAGTATCTTCATTTTTTAAAGGGGAGAGATTTATGACTAAAGTTGTCAAGTTCGGCGGAACCTCGCTCGCAGAGGCGGCGCAGTTTCTCAAGGTCGCCGATATAGTCCGCTCGGATCCCGACAGACGCTATGTCGTGCCGTCCGCGCCCGGCAAGCGCTTCAGCGGAGATGCGAAGGTCACCGATATGTTTTACGCCTGCTACGATGCGGCTTCAAGAGGCGGAAACTTCGAGGAGATATTCGAAAAGATAAAGGAACGCTACAATTCTATAATTTCCGGGCTTGAGCTCGATATGTCCCTCGAGGACGAATTTGAGCGCATACGCCTGAATTTTATCAACCGCGCCGGCCGCGACTATGCCGCATCGAGGGGCGAATACCTCAACGGAAAAATAGTCGCAAAGCTGCTCGGCTTCACATTCATCGACGCCGCGGATGTCATCTTCTTCGACGAGAGCGGCAAATATGACGGGAGACGCACGATTCCCGTCCTGCGCGAGAGACTGAGCTACACGGAGTACGCGGTCATCCCCGGCTTCTACGGCTCGATGCCCAACGACACTATCCGTACCTTTTCGCGCGGCGGTTCGGACATAACCGGTTCAATAGTTGCCGCGGCGGCAGACGCCGATCTCTACGAGAACTGGACGGACGTTTCGGGCTTTCTCTTCGCCGATCCGCACGTTGTCGATAATCCGCAGGTCATGAAGACCGTCACATACAGGGAGCTGCGCGAGCTCTCCTACATGGGCGCTACGGTCATTCACGAGGATGCGATTTTCCCAGTCATGCAGAAGAAAATCCCGATAAGGATAAAGAACACCAACGCCCCCGACGACACGGGCACGCTCATACTCGCCGACACCGACGAGCCCGCGGCCAACACCGTCACCGGCATAGCCGGACGCAAGGGCTTCTCCTCGATAAACATAGAAAAATACCGCATTCACGACGAGTGCGGTGCGGTGCGCAGAATGCTCGAGGTGCTCGAGGAGCACGGGGTAAACTTCGAGCACATCCCCTCGGGAATCGACAACTTCAGCATCGTTGTCGAGACCACGAGCCTTGCCGACGAGACGGACGACATAGTCTACGACATAAAGAAGGTCACTTCGGCGAGCAGCGTGACGGTTGAAAACGGCATTGCGCTCATCGCGGTCGTCGGACGGTCGATGAAATCGACGCGCGGCGTTGCGGGCACGATATTCTCAAGCCTCGCCAAAGAAAACATCAACATAAAGATGATAGACCAGGGCTCGAGCGAGATAAACATCGTCATCGCAGTCGCCGAGCGCGACTACGAGCGCACGATAAACACAATATATTCGGCTTTCGTAAAATAAGAAAAAACGGGCGGAAGGGATTTTCCCTCTGCCCGTTTGCCGTTGCTGAAAACGCTAGTAGGACGCAAAAACCGATCTATGACTCATAGGTCGGTTTTTATGTTATTGCAGGCTGCATAAAAGTGCGTCTTTCATTTGTTTGATAAAATGGGATTTGCCGAGGCTGAGGGATTGTTGTTCGGCCTTGCCGCTTTTTCCCTGTTTATTTAATTTCAATGTCCTTTTGTAGGGGTCGGCGACTCGACGACCCTTTGACGCGTTAGCGTCACCGAAAAGTCTATTTATTCATCCGTGTCGTGTAATACGCTCTCCGCATGAGGCTTGCCCCCTGTGCCGCCTACGGCGGCAGCGGTGCGTCGAGTCGCCGCACCCTACAAAATGAATCGCCACAAAATCCTGCAAAACCCGCGGGCGGACGATATCCGCCACTACACGGTTCAATATACGTCATCCGCTGTATTTTTGCGGGCGAACAAAGCTTACCCCTACGGTGTATCACTTGAAATGCCTCTGCAAATCCCTGCTTGTCAAGCTCTTTAATCATCTCACAAGGCTTCAATGCATACAAAAAGTCCCGACAGGCACTAAACTGTCGGGACTGAATCTGTTTTACGGACACTCGGCTTTCCCCGAGCGGCTCAAATTAACTTTCAGGCTTTGGATCAATACATTCCGCCGCCGGCCTGTGCAGCCATAGCTGCGGCGTTTGCCGCGTCTGCAGCCGGATCGGGCTTGTCGGTGACAAGGCTCTCGGTGGTCAGAACCATCGCCGCAACGGAAGCGGCATTCTGGAGAGCGGAGCGGGTGACCTTTGTCGGATCAACAACGCCGGCCTCGAACATATCGACATATCCGTCGGTAGCGAAGTTATAGCCGTAGCCGACCTTGCCGGACTCGATGATGTGGTTGATGATAACCGAACCCTCAAGACCCGCATTGGAGGCTATCTGGCGAACGGGCTCCTCAAGAGCCTTGAGAACGATCTTCACGCCCGTCTTCTCGTCGGAATCCTCGGTGCTGTCAAGCAGAGCCTTGACTGCGGGGATAGCGTTGAGCAGTGCGACGCCGCCGCCTGCAACGGAGCCCTCTTCAACAGCCGCCTTCGTGGCCGAAAGAGCGTCCTCGATGCGGAGCTTCTTCTCCTTCATTTCGGTCTCGGTAGCTGCGCCGACCTTGATGACCGCTACGCCGCCCGCAAGCTTTGCAAGGCGCTCCTGAAGCTTCTCTCTGTCATAGTCGGAAGCGGTGTTCTCAATCTGGGTGCGAATCTGGTTGACTCTGGACTTGATAGTGTCCTTGTCGCCTGCGCCGTCAACGATAATGGTGTTCTCCTTGGAGACCTTGACCTGACGTGCGCGGCCGAGATCGGCAATCTGAGTATCCTTGAGCTCAAGGCCGAGGTCGGAGGTGATGACCTTGCCGCCGGTGAGAATGGCGATATCCTGGAGCATCTCCTTGCGTCTGTCGCCGAAGCCGGGAGCTTTGATGCCCACACAGGTGAACACGCCGCGAAGCTTGTTGACAAGGATAGTCGAAAGAGCCTCGCCCTCGATATCCTCGGCGATTATGATGAGCTTTCCGCCCGCGTGCATAATCTGCTCAAGCAGGGGAAGAAGATCCTGAATGCTTGCAATCTTCTTGTCGGTGATAAGGATGAGAGCGTCGTCAATGACGGCCTCCATCTTGTCGGTGTCTGTTACCATGTAGGGAGAGATATAGCCTCTGTCGAACTGCATACCCTCGACAACCTCTGCCTCGGTCTGCGCAATCTTCGACTCCTCAACGGTGATGACGCCGTCGGCGGTGACCTTCTCCATAGCGTCGGCGATGATTCTGCCGATGTCCTCATCTGCGGAGGAGATGGTGGCGATTCTTGCTATATCCTCGGTGCCGTTTACGGGCTTCGAGTGGGACTTAACAGCCTCAACGGCTGCGTCAACGGCCTTCTGAATGCCCTTCTTGATGACCATCGGGTTTGCGCCCGCAACGACGTTCTTCATGCCCTCGCGCACGAGTGCCTGAGCGAGCAGGGTGGCGGTGGTGGTGCCGTCGCCGGCAACGTCGTTTGTCTTTGTGGCGACTTCCTTGATGAGCTGAGCGCCCATGTTCTCGAAAGAATCCTCAAGCTCAATATCCTTGGCGATCGTGACGCCGTCGTTGGTTATGAGCGGAGCGCCGTACTTCTTGTCGAGGACAACATTTCTGCCCTTGGGGCCAAGTGTGATTTTAACTGTATTGGCGAGCTTATCGATACCGGCCTGGAGAGCCTTGCGAGCTTCCTCACCGTAAATAATTTGTTTTGCCATGATGAATTACCTCCGATTATTCTACGATAGCGAGAATGTCGCTCTGACGGACTATGGTGTATTCCTCTTTGTCGAGTTTGACCTCGGTGCCGGAATACTTGCCGGTTATGACTCTGTCGCCGACCTTGACGTACATCTCAACTTCTTTGCCGTCAACGAGTCCGCCGGGACCTACGGCAACTACCTCGGCAACCTGGGGCTTCTCCTGTGCGGAAGCGGCGAGGATAATGCCGCTGCTCGTAGTTTCTTCAACCTCGACAGGCTTGACAACAACTCTGTCTGCAAGCGGTTTGATTTTCATATCGATTCCTCCTGAAATTATAAAAAATGCTAACCTAAAAATTGTTTTGGCACTCTACATCCCCGAGTGCTAATTCATATTCTAAACCCATTTGAAACAAAAATCAATACCTTTTTCCAAAGTTTACAATTATGTCATAAACTCAGGCGGCTTATGTTATGATTCAATATGATATATAAATGTATTATGTCTTGACGCAAAAAATGCAAGGGAGCAAAGTAAAAATCGGCTGCCGCATTCGGATGCAGATCAAAGAGCAAAACAAACGACAAAACAAAAGCCACAATTCACATTCTCAACTGTGAATTGTGGCTTAAATGTTTTTGCTCTTTGGTCTGCGCCGTATGCGACAGCCAACGAATATTCTTCGGTCATCAGAGAGCGCGTGTAACTTTGCCGGAACGAAGGCAACGAGTACATGCATAAACTCTCTTGGGAGAGCCGTTCACTATAGCCTTGACCCTTTTAATGTTGGGCTTCCAGGTTCTGTTTGAACGTCTGTGAGAATGGGAAACCTTGATGCCGAAAGACACATCCTTACCGCAATATTCGCATTTTGCCATGTGTCGCACCTCCTTTTTACTCGGTAACAGATGATATGATAGCAGATTGCCGGCAAAAAAGCAAGCTTTTTTTTATTTTTTACGGCTCCTTATGCGAAAAACTTGAAAACGGCCGCCGACCTTGCTATAATAGAGCAGTCAAAAGCCGAGACATCTCGACTGATATGCGGATATGGCGGAATTGGCAGACGCGCCGGATTTAGGATCCGGTGGGCAACCATGCAGGTTCGATCCCTGTTATCCGCACCAGAAAAAGCGCTTGCGTTTTGCAGGTGCTTTTTTCAACGAAATAAATCCCTGCAGCGGCGAGAGATTATTTCACCGCGGGTGCGGCAAAGAAATTTCTCGCACTTGCACAATCCGTTATATTGCTCTTTGCTCAAAATATTTTGTGCAACGCTTGACTTCGTTTTTTTGCCGTGTTATATTTTTATTCGGAAGGGGCGAGCGCATGAGGCGTCTTGGGCGTAGGCTGTGGGCTAAGGCATGTTCAGCACTTGCGAGACCCCTTCTTTTATTCTCCCCCCCGAAGCGCAGAGCCGCCGAGCGTAAGCGGCGCGGTTTTTTCTGCTTTGCGAAACATTGATATACGGCAAAACTCCCGATGCTTCTTGCACCGGGAGTTCTTTTGATATATCAGATTGTCGCTTCTTCTCTTTCGCGCTGTTCGACGCGCGCCTTCGCCTCGTCGTAGAGGGCAAACAGCTCCTCGCAGTGGCTGTAATTCTCGCTTTGGGTGATGGTTTTCACCGAGTCGATATACGGCTTTGCGGCTCTGTAGTAAAGCGAATTTTCGTCGGTCGCTTTCTTTATCGCTATCTGAACCTGCCGCTTTTCAAAGCTTATCTGCTTGAGCTCCGCCTTGAGACTCTCGGCAGCGGCCTTGTCGTTTGTCTCCTTGGCGCGCTTTAAACCGTCCGTAACACGCTTCATGTTGAGCTCCGCCTCATCCTCGCTCTTGAAAAGTCCGTCGAAAACAGAGCTGTCAAACGGCTTTATGCCGTCGGGATAATATTTTGCGGTAGTCTTGCGCGCTATTTTGATATCGCCCACAAGTCTCATCAAGTCTTTTCTGCGCTCTCTCTGCTGCACGGTCGACTTGGGCATACGCCTAATATCGCTCTTTTTAATGTCTGTCGCGGTCATGAAGCCGTCGAGTCCCGCCGCGCTTATCTTGCGCGCGATTTCAAGATCCTCCATGCCCTCGGGTGTGTTGAAGCGGTTAAGCTCCTCGAGGACGAACTGAGCTATCTCTATCTTCTCGTTCTCCTCTTTCAGGCGCTTATATTCTTCTTTTGTCGCTTTTATGCGGGCCTTGTCATGGGTCTTTTTCGCCTGCTGAATGCCTTCCGTGGACAGGATGTTCATTTCGCGGTCGGCATATTCATTGGCCTCTCTTATTATATCGACTGTCTCAACGAGCGCCTCGTCCGAATAGACTTTGTTTCCGTAGTCCTCGAACAGCGCCCTTATCTTGAGCACCTTGACCATAGCCTTCTGCTTGAGCTCGCTGAGGTCATAGAAGAAGAACGGGATAACATTGAGCGCCGCGCCGACAACGGACGCCATGACAAGCACGCTGCTTATCTGAACAAAGTAATCGCGGTTATAGAGAACGTCATAGACATTCGAGCCGTCAAGCCCGAGCGACAGAGCGACTGTGCGGTTAAGACCCGCACGTTCGTATATAGTCGGGAGCACCGAGCCGGTGGCGAGCGTTATGATGCTGCCTATAAGGCCGACCGCGGCAAACATTCCGTCTATTCTCTCGCCCGTCTTATATTGCTGATAGTCTCTTATGTCGGCCTGGATGCTCGGATTAAGAAGATGGCCGAATGACGTCATGAACTGGTTGACGAATATGCAGGCGAGCAGGAGCCATATTATTCCGGGCTTTCCCGTCTGCCTGACTATCGGAAGCATCAGCAGGATAAAGCCGATATTCAGAAGATTCGTCGTGACAAGTATTTTTCTCTTTCCGTACTTTCTGATAAGGAACGGCGCGAAGAGATTCGGCCAGAACGAGGCGTTGCCCCACAGCGCGGTTATCACCGCATACTGACCGGCGGAGCACGCCTCCTGATAGTTATACATCCAGCCGAGAATACTGTTGAACGAGCCCTCGAGGAAGCCTATCCAGCCGGCGAGCGAAATTACCCAGAAATACTTGTTGCGCGCTATCGCTCTTAACGCGTCCATAAACTTAATGCGGATAACGTGCGTTTTTGCCTGAACTATCTTCTCCTCGACATTGACATAGACGAGCAGCGATATCAGGAAGCCTATGACTATCATGGGAGGATAAAACGCCCTGACCACGCGCATATCGTAAAGGGTATTTTCATTTGTTATGAGCTTCGCCACCACAGGCAGGAATATGCCCGCTATCGACGGGGAAATATTCTCAACGACGCTTCTTATCGAGAGCACGTCCGAGCGCTCTATCGAATTGGGAGAAACAACGTTTATAAGGCTCTCGTAAGCGTCGACCATAAAGTTATAGAAGAACTGAAAGCCGATGTTGAAAAGCAGAACGACTATGCACTTCCAGGTCAGCGACATACGCTCATACGGCATCCACACGAAGCCGACGCCGAGAAGAACCGTCGGTATACCCATGCTTATCAGATACGGGCGGTACTTTCCCTTCATGCTGCGCGTATTGTCTATCATTTTGGCGCGCAGCGCGGTCAGCGGGAAGCCCGAAAGAACGCTGATTATGTAGATGACATAGATAGCGCCCGGGTCGATACCGATAGTGTTGCCTATAAGCGTATTGCCCACGCAGACTATCATGCCCGACACGCACCAGACTATAAATCTGACGCCTATGCCTCCAACAGACATCGAAACTATTTCCTTATAAGTCATGTACCGATCCTTCGGCGGTTTGCTCCAGTATTTTTTGACCGAAGAAAGAGCGGATTTGACTTTTCCGGCGATTTTCACAGCCATATTCCCCCTTGTGAATGTGAGTTTAATATGTTAATATAAAAGAGTACAAAATTTTGGCACATGGGTAAAAAGGGTGACGGTATGCCTATATTCAACGAAGAAATGTATTTATATGACAAAAATCAGAACAGCGATCTCTTTCACCTTCATTCCTTCGGCAGGCTCTATCCCGATGCCGACTACATCATCTCGCTCAAGGAGAACTCGAACACGATAATAGAATGCGTCACCGACGGAGTGGGATATATCGAGCACAACGGGACGGTCACTACGGTTGAAAAGGGCGACTGCTACATAATAAAGCAGGGCAGTGGCTACTCCTACTACTCCGACGAGAAAAATCCTTATTCAAAGGTTTGGGTCACCGTATACGGGAGCATGGTCGACAGGTGGCTCGACTTCTACGGCATAGACAGGCAGGTATACATAAAGCACCTGGATATCACATCGTATTACAGCCAGATAAAACAGACCGCGCTCGGCAGGGATATGCTCGACAACGAGAAGAAGCTGATGCTCCTCGTTCACGCAATAATATTCGAAATGGCGACTGCCGTCCCCGCGAACAGACAGAGCAGGGAGGACAGACCTTATATCAAGACTGCGGACAATGTCGTTCTCGACATCAAAAAATATATCGAAAAGCAGTGCAACGAGAGGCTGACGAACAGAGACCTGTCGCTGAAATTCGGCATTTCGCAGAGCACGATGAACGACCTGTTCATCAAAAAATACGGCATATCGACCTCGCAGTATCATATGCAATGCAAGCTCTCCTCGGCCGAATATTTTCTAAAGAGCACAGACCTCACAATAGACGCCATAAGCTCGCTTATCGGCTTTTGCGACCGCAGCCATTTCAGAAAGGCTTTTATGAAAGCATACGGTATGTCGCCGAATCAATACAGAAAGAAGCTCAAATCAGAGCTCAGCGAAAAATAACCGTCGTCACAGACCTCGGCGTCAGTTTTATACGCTCGGAGCCCGAAATATCATATTCGCACAGGTCGCTGTCATCGTCTGTGACCGCAAGCTTAACGGCTGAGTACTGCTCCGGCAGGCTCAGCTCTTTTTCTTTTTCCGTGCCGTTTATCACTACGGCCGCACAGCCGCCGTCATATTTAAACGCGAGCAGGCGAAGCTCCGGGTCATCGCGGGAGACGTCGACGCGGACAGAGCCCGCGGGGACATACTTCGAGAAGTTGCCCGTAACGTAGTAGCGCTTGGTCATCTCGAACGATTTATCGTCAAGGTTTATGTATATCAGCCCGTCGCAGTAATCGACCTCGGACACGGCTATCCAGTGCTGCCACGAAACAACATTCAAAACGGATAAATCCTCATACATCACATTCGCCGTAACGAGCGCCGAATCCATTCCCCTGTCTCGCCCGCCCTGCATATGAGTCCATTCGCTCATATTTACGGGTACGCCCGGATATTTTTTGTCCATCCACTTTGCGAAGCGGCGAAGAAAAGCCACTCTGTCATTTAAAAGCGGGAGCGGCACGTGCAGGCAATAGGAATGGATATCGAGCGCGTCAAGGCGCGTGCGAATGAGCGGATCGCCCAGCACGGCGCGGGTATAGCTCTTGTTGAACCAGCGGATATCGCCGTTTTCGCAGCCGGAGAGCTTAACGCCGTCGAGTTTTTTTCTGCCGTCCAGCTCCTTAACGAATGCACGGAACACCCTGCGACAACTCGCGGGGCTGTAATGGCAGCCCTCCTGTCCGCCGTTCCATATCCAAAGCGGCTCGTTGACGGGAGACACATATTTAATAGGTATACCCTCGCCGATAAAATGCTCCGCAACATCGACGCAGTATTTTGCGAACGCGGGGTAGTTTTTCGGCTTTATGTTCTCTCTGAATATCTGATTCTTGTTGAGTTGCGTCTTGTGGTTGTTGGTCAGGCGCTCTATGGGAGAGTTGACAAAGAAAATCACGTTGTCGGCGCCGTCGTCTACGGCACGGCGCAGCATATAGACAGCCGCCGAGTCGCGTGACCAGTCGTATTCGCCGGGCGCCGTCTCAAAGCACTCCGTCGCTCTTGCGGGTTGGCTGAACGTGCCGCGTCCGCTGTGCTTCGACCCGCCGCCGATATTATAGCGGTAGATGTTGAGCCCGATGCCCTCGGTCTTGCTGAAAAGCAGCTCGCTTATTCTGTCTCTGACCGACTTGCCGCTGACGGGGTCCTCATGAGTCCAATTTCCGACTATCTGAGCCCACCATGCGCCGCTCGCTCCGAAGCCCTCAACCGTCTGATATTTTCTTTTTTCGTTTATATCAAACCTCATCTCAACGCTCCTATGTGAAAAGTGCATATAATTTTTCTATTATATTAAAGTATATCATGGCTTTTTACGGAGTAAAGGTACTTTTTATATAAAAAAGAGTACATTTTATCCGTAATCAAGCAAAAAAACGTAAAATCTATGAAAAATTAATATAAATTTAGATATGTAATATTATTTTATGTTTAATTTGCTTTTATATAGCTTGCTTTTTGAGATTTGTTCCCGTATAATGGTGCTTGTCTGACTCGACATGACTTTTGAGGGGTGCAAGCTATGAAGACCGTGACGATAATTCTTCTCGTTGTTCTTGCGGCGGTAATTATATTGATGTTCGCGGTCTGCGCGGTCGTATTCAACCAGGTAATATGGTATAAGCCGATAAAGCTCCGTTCCTCGGACAGCGAGGAAAACGAGGACGACTTCGCAAGAGATCACAGAAAAGCCGAAGAAGAGTTCAAAAATATGCCGTTTGAAAAAGTTACTCTTTCGGCATCGAACGGTGAAAAGATATACGCCCGCATATTAAAGCCCGAAAAGAGCAACGGGCACATGATAGTCGCCTGCCACGGGGCGCACAGCTCCGGGATATGCGAATTCTGCATCTGCGCGCCTTACTTTCACAAAGCGGGCTACACCATTCTCATGCCGGAGCACCGAGGCTGCGGCGAGAGCGAGGGAAAATTTTTAGGCTACGGCACGCACGAATCGACCGACACTTTTCTTTGGATAGACTATGCCCGCGGGCATTTCCCCGAGCTTGACATATTTCTGCTCGGAGTATCAATGGGCGGTGCCACGGTTTTGATGATGAGCGACAGGATAGAGGACCCCGCGGTAAAGGGTATAATCGCCGACTGCTCGTACACAAGCGCATGGGAGGAATTTGCCTATCAGCTCAAAAATCCGTTCGGGCTGCCGGCGTTTCCCCTGCTGTACATACTCAATCTGTATTGCCGCATAATCTGCAAATACAGCCTGCGCGACGCTTCGCCGATAAAGGCCGTGCGCAGCGCGAAAAGGCCGATACTCTTCATCCACGGCGGCAGGGACGCACTCGTCCCCGTGACTATGCAAAAGGAGCTTTTCGACGCGTGCCCGACGAAAAAAGAAATGCTGACGGTCGAAAACGCAGTCCACGCTCAGAGCTATTATACCGACCCGCGCGCATATGAGGCGGCGGTTGAGAAATTCATAAGCGAATGCGAAACCTTGAAATAAAAACAAAACTATTTGCGCCCCGGGGCGCACGGAGGAGGAAATCAAATTGGCCAACAACGAAAGGCTGAAAGAAAAGCGTTATGTAGGAGTAAAAGAAACTGTGCTCTACGGCGTGGCAAACGGCGGTCAGGTCATCGGCTACAACATGGTCCGTATGCAGCTGACGTTCTTCCTTGTAACCGTTTTCGGCATACCCGAGGGAGCGGTTGCAACGATGATAACCGTCATGGGTATCTGGGACGCGCTCAACGACCCGCTGATGGGAACCCTTGTTGACAAGACCCGCACAAACTTGGGAAAGCTCCGCCCGTATCTGCTGTTCGTGCCCATTCCGCTCGGAATAGCGACAGTCGTATTCTTCGGCGGCGCCGAATTCCTCGCGGGAGTTCAGTCGACGACGCTCAAGATAATCTACATGTGCGTCACATATTTCATCTGGGAGTTCTTCTATACGATAGGCGACATTCCGTTCTGGGGTCTGTCCGCCGCCATATCCCCGAACCCCATCGACAGATCGAACGCCATCACCTCCGCCCGCTTCATTTCGAGCATAATCGGCGGACTCGTCACCCCCATAATTTCGCTGTTCATCGACCTGAGCAACAAGGGCGTTATCGGAATCAATATGCGTCAGCTCTTCCTTGTCATGGGAATTGTCGCGGGAACTGTCGGCATGGGACTGTTCTCGCTCTCCGGTATCTTCTGCCGCGAGCGTGTGGTTCAGAATTCCGACGAGCCGAAGGTTCTCGACTGCTTCAGATTCCTTTTCAAGAACAAGCCCCTGCTTCTCATAGTCTGCTCCAACATTCTCGCAACCGTCGGCGGAGTTACCGACACATTCGCGCAGTATTTCTACATATTTTCCCTCGGCGCGGCGAGCTGGGGCACGATAATCGGCATTCCCGGCGTTGTCTCGGGCTTCCTGACTTATCTCCTCCTGCCCGCTCTCGAGAGAAGATGGACGTCGAAGCAGATAGTCGTTCGCACAACTATTCTCAAGGCACTCGTCGGTACGACCACCTTCCTCATCGGCATGAAATTCTATCGCAACCCGGCGGTCATTGTCCCGCTGCTTATGATTCAGGGCTTCATCTTCAGCTCGCTGACGAGCATAAACATGGTCGTCCCCACAAAGATGATAGGCGACACGGTCGACTACATGGAGTGGAAGACGGGCGAAAGAAACGAGGGCATGGCGTTCTCGCTGCTGACCTTCATCAGCAAGCTCACGGGCTCGCTCTGCACGGCTATCGCAACAGCCATAATCCCGGTCATCGGCCTTGTCACCGTTCAGCTCGCGGACAACTCGCTTCAGCTTGTTGAAAACCCGCAGATAAACACCCGTTTCTGGCTCTGGGCTCTGGTCACCATACTCCCGCCCGTGGCGTCGCTCATCTCGCTCATACCCTTTAAGTTCTACGACCTTGAGGGCAAGAAGCTCAAGGATATCCAGGAAGAGATGATCGCCCGCCGCGAGCTCAACTCGAAGACGATATCCAAGTCGGAAGGAGAGATATAAATGGAACGCAAATGCCCGAAATGCGGCGGTAAGCTCGGAATATTCGACTTAAAGCCCAACTGCCCCCACTGCGGATGCAGTATCATGTACTACGACATGGACAAACGCCTTGAGGAGGACTCGGTAAAGGCCGAAGCCGAATGGCAGAAGCTCGAAGCGACCCTCGACAAGATAACTCCCGCGTTCATCAAGAAAAAGAGAGCCGCGAGAGAAGAAAAAGAGAAAAACGAAAAGGATTCAAGCGAAAAATAAACCTAAAGCAGGCGCGCCCGCAGTTATTCTGCGGGCGTATCGCTTTTTGTGGGAATTTGCAACAAATTTTAGTAAAACTGTGGTAAATTCCGCAGCAATATGTTAAAATCCGATAAGAACGATGATTAAGGAGAGGGTATTATGCTTCGCAGACAGATGCAGCTTGATTTTTCAGGAATAAAGACATATTCCGCCGAGGACAGGCACAACCTCGTCACCATAGACAACATGATGACTCCCGGGGTCACGCCGCACGAGGAATTTGTATACGAGGGCTTTGACGAGCTTGTTGAGAGAATAGTCAAGGCGCGCAAGAACGGGCATCCGGTAATATGGAGCATGGGCGCTCACGTTGTCAAGAACCGCCTTTCGCGCTATGTCATCGAGCTGATGAAGATGGGCGTTATCACGCACATCGCCGCAAACGGTGCGACGAGCATACACGACTTTGAGCTGGCGTATCTCGGCGGCACCTCGGAGGATGTGCCGACCGCCATAGAGGACGGCTCATTCGGAATGTGGGAGCAGACGGGCGCGTGGATGAACGAGGCAATTAAGCGCGGCGCGGAGCTCGACTTAGGCTACGGCGAGGCGCTCGGCGAGTACATAGACATTCACCCCGAAAAGTTCCCCAACCGCGAGGACTGCATACTTTGGAACGCATACAAGCTGGACATTCCCGCAACTTATCATATAGCGCTCGGCACGGATATCATCCATCAGCACCCCACCTGCGACATGGGAGCTATCGGCAAATGCTCCGGAATCGACTTCAAGAAGATGGCCTACAGCGTGTCGCAGCTCGACGGCGGCGTTTTCCTGAACTTCGGCTCGGCAGTCATAGGCCCCGAGGTATTCTTAAAGACGCTCTCGATAGCGCGAAATCTCGGCTATCCGACATTCAATATAACAACCGCAAACTTCGACCTCGTGCGCCTGGGCAACTTCCGCTGCAAGATAGGCTACGAGGATCCGAACTACTATTACCGCCCGCGCAAGAATATAGTCAACCGCCCGACCTGCCGCGGCGGTTGGGGTTGGCACTTCGAGGGCGACCATCAGATAACAATTCCCACACTTTACGACAAGCTCAAAGAGCAGCTTTAAACAGCTTTAACGAGGGTTAAGCCATGCTTTCAAAAGAACAGGTCAAAAAAATATGCGCGGGCATAAAAAACGCGCGAATAGGAATAATCGGCGACTTCTGCGTTGACATCTACTGGCACGCGGACATGAGAAAATCCGAGCTTTCGCGCGAGACTCCGCACTATCCCCTGCCGATAGTCGGCGAGCGGGTCTATCTCGGCGCAGGCGGAAATGTTGCGGCGAATCTCGCGGCTCTCGCGCCCAAGGAGTTTTTTGCCGTATCGCTTATCGGCGGCGACTGGCGCGGTATGCTCATGGAGGACATATTCGAAAAGAGCGGCATGAACAGGGATTTTGTTATCAAAGCGCCCGACCGCTTCACCAACGCCTACTGCAAGCCCATGCGAAAGGGCATATCGGAGCTTGAGTACGAGGACCCGCGTCTCGACTTCGGCAACTACGAGCCGATATCAGAGGAGACTGAGGACAGGGTCATTGAAAACCTACGAAAAGTCGCCGAGAATATCGACGTGCTGTGCGTTGCCGATCAGTTCATGTTCGGCATAATAACAAAGCACGTGCGCGATGAGATAATCGCCCTTGCAAGGGCGGGGCTCACCGTCATTGCGGACAGCCGCTGCAGCATCGGCGAATATACCGACTGCATATTGAAGCCCAACGAGGTCGAATGCTGGCGCGCGGTCTATAATAACGAGGGCTACGCGGACGCGGGATATGACGAGTTTATCAAGGCGGCGAAGCTGCTTGCGAAAAAGAACCGCTCGACCGTTTTCTGCACACTCGGAAAGCGCGGCTCGGCGGTGACGGACGGAAACGTTACGGAGGCAGTCGAGGCAGTACTCTATAAAGGCGAGATTGATATCTGCGGCGCGGGTGACACCTCGCTCTCCGCTTTTTCCGCGGCGTTGGCGGCAAAGGCCGATTTCAAAACGGCGGCGGAATTCGCGTCACTCGCATCCGGCGTAACGGTCAGAAAGATAGGCGTCACGGGCACCGCGTCGCCCGAGGAAATAGAGGCACTCGCAAAATAAAAAACAAGAGGCATTGAGATGAGTTTTTCAATTGAAACAATAAAAGAATACACCGGCGCGGGCTTCAAATGCGCCCTGTTCGACTTTGACGGCACGATAAGCCTTATCCGCGAGGGCTGGCAAAAGGTCATGGTTCCCTATTTCTGCGAGGTCATAGAGGCGCTCGGCACTGGCGAGAGCGAGGACGGCATACGCGAAGAGGTGACCGAATTTGTCGACCGCTTGACGGGCAAGCAGACCATATTCCAATGCATCGCGCTTGACGAGGCGGTCGTTCGCCGCGGCGGGGAGCACGTTGACCCGGGCGAATATAAAAAGGAATATCTGCGCAGGCTCGAAATGCGGATAACCGACAGGAAGAGAGGGCTCGAAAGCGGCGCGCTCTCTCCCGACAGCCTCACGGTCAAGGGGTCGGTCGAATTCGTAAGGGCGCTCAGAGACGCGGGGATAAGATGCTTTCTCGCAAGCGGCACGGACGAGGATGACGTGATATATGAGGCGTCGCTCATAGGCGTTCGGGAGCTGTTCGACGGCGGCATCCACGGCGCGAGGGACGCACTGCTCGACTGCTCGAAGGAGGCGGTCATAAAGAACATGATAGAAGAACAGAATCTCGACCCCGAGGAACTTGTCACCTTCGGCGACGGGTTCGTTGAAATCGAGCTCACGGCGAAGCTCGGCGGCTATGCGGTCGGCGCGGCGACGGACGAAAAAACCGGCGACGGCATAGACGAAAAGAAGCGCGCAAGGCTCATTTCCGCGGGCGCGGACATGGTAATTCCGAACTTCGAAAATCGTGACGCAATTCTCAAAAAGCTAAAAATTATATAAACTACGACAATAAAATATATAGATTTTATAAAATCGCTTGCACTTTTCTTTATCAAATGATATACTATATTCAGAAATCCTCAAAAAAACGCAATCCGTTCTATTATTTATTCGGGCTTCGCAAGCTGCGTACAGCCCGCAGAAATGCATACGGAGGACTTTGCAATAACCGGATATGAGACGAATGTTTTTTTGCCGCAAGTCGAAAAAGTGTTCCGTCCTTTTGTTGCAATATAAGTCTTTTTGTATAATAAAAAATAAACAGAACTATGCAGGATAAGGGCTTTCAGCTTCCGTTCCCGGTTCTTTGCGTTTAAAAAGGCGGTGATATATGGCATTCAAAAGTACAGACTTGTCGGGCCGGACAAGCCGGGTCGGCAACCTCCTCCGCACAAAAGCACACGGGGGAAAAAATGTAAAAAACACAACAAATCGGAGGAACGAAAAAATGAAAAAACGAATTTTAAGCATGCTGCTTTGCTGCCTCATGCTGTTCGGACTGGTTTTCACAGTCTCCGCAGATCCCGATCAGCCCGAAGTTGATCCCGTTGCACACGCAATCACCGTTAAGGCTGAGAACGGCACTGCAACCGCATCCGCAGAAACTGCTGTCGCAGGCACCGAGATAACCCTTGAAGCTAAGGCCAATGAAGGCTACAAGTTCAAGGAGTGGCAGATTCTCAGCGAGGCTTCTGTTGTTCAGGATGGCGACAAGTTCACCATGCCCGACGCAGACGTTGAGGTTATCGCTGTTTTCGAGAAGCTTGCCGAGCACAGCATCACCGTAAAGCCCTCCAAGATGGGTAAGGCTTATTCCAACCCCAAGACTGCTATTGCCGGCACTGAGATAGTTCTTACCGCAGAGCCCGACAGCGGCTATTTCTTCGCAGGCTGGAAGGTCGTTAAGGGCGATATCACAATCGCCAGCGACAAGTTCATCATGCCCGACGAGGATGTTGTTATTGAGGTTATCTTCTCCAAGGAGAGCAGCATCAAGGTTACAACCGACGGCAACGGCACCGCTTCCGCCGATAAGGCAACGGCTGTCAACGGCGAAGAGATAACCCTCACCGCTACCCCCAAGGAAGGCTATGCTTTCAAGGAGTGGCAGGTCATAAAGGGCAAGGTAGAAATAAAGGACAACAAGTTCATCATGCCCGACGAGGATGTTGAAGTTAAGGCCATATTCGCCGCAGAGCACAAGATAATCGTTCTCAAGGACGAGAACGGCGAAGAAGCTTTCGCAACTCCGAGCGCCGCTATCGCAGGCACCGAGATAACCCTTACCGTTAAGGGCAAGCCCGGCTACCGCCTCAAGGAGTGGCAGGTCATCAGAGGCAGCGTCGAGATAAAGGACGGCAAGTTTGTAATGCCCGACGAGGATGTAACCGTTAAGGCTATATTCGAGGAAGTCGAGGACGACATGGGCGTTATCCGCGACGTACATTTCGTATTGGTCAAGACTGACGGAAACGGCGTAGGCGCTGCATATCCGCCTTACTCCGAGGCAGGCACAAAGGTAACGGTCGTTGCCATTGCAAAGCCCGGCTACAAGTTCAAGGAGTGGAAGGTCGTCAAGGGCGGCGTTAAGTTAGAGAACAAGAGCATTGCCACCTTCGAAATGCCCGCAGAGAACGTTATACTCGAAGCCATATTCGAGTCCGACGGCACCGAGGGCGACAAGCCCACCCTGCCCGACATCCCGAAGCCCGATTTCCCGAAACCCGACAAGCCCGACAAACCCGGTACACCCGACAAGCCCGGCACACCTGATAAGCCCGGTACACCCGACAAGCCCGGCAATCCCGAGGCTCCCGAAGTACCCGATACCGGAGATAACACCAATGTTCTCCTTTGGGTTGCTGCTATGGTTCTCGGCGGCGGCGCTGCTATAAGCACTGTCGTTGTCAGCAAGAAGAAGAAGGAAGAGAACTAATCTCTGATCTTCCGACACGCTAACAAAAGTAAAAAGAGCGGTCGCTTCGGCGGCCGCTCGATTTTTTTTGCGTGCGAATATTATAGGGAACAATATACAGAATCCGCAAAAATACTTGCGCTTTTCTGTTACAGGTGATATAATATATCTTGGAAAGCACCAAAAGTATAATCTGCTTCATTCGATACCCCCTACCCCGCGGGTTGCGGCACCCAAAAAACGGACGGAGGACCTTGCAATGACAGACTACGGCAGGACGGATATTTTCCTCGGCGAGAGCCGAGTGAATCGTTCTGCCCTTTTGCTGCAGCAACAGGTCTTTTTGCATAACAAAATAAACATAACTATGCCGGAGACAGGCTATTTTTGCGCTGTCCCCGGTTTTTTGCGTTTTAAAAGGGCGGTGATATATGGTCTGTAAAAGCTCATAGGTCAGATCGGCTTTTGCCGGAGTAAAAAAGTCCTTCCAAGAAATAAAGGAGGGAGAAACAAAAATACAAATCGGAGGAACAACAAAATGAAAAAACGCATTTTAAGTATGATGCTCTGCTGCTTCATGCTGTTCGGAATGATTTTCATCGTCTCTGCCGACAGCACAACGCCCGACCACACCCGCGCCGGATGCGATGCAGTCTGGTTCGAGAGCTTTGAAGGATTTGAAGAAGGGGCAACGGATCTGCCGTCAGGATGGGGAAAAGGTGATAAGACCAAAACATACGTCTGCACCGCCGCCACCACCACCATCGAGAACATGGTTCCGCATCACGGTGAAAAATATCTTTGTGTGGATAACCAATCTAGAATGGTGTTTGACGAGGGTGAGTATTCTCATACTGTATCAGTCCCGTCCTCATTAGAGCTGCCCGAGTTTCAGCTCGAATCCAATCAAAAGTACTTCCTCACATTTGAAGTTAGGCATATGATGACCGGAAACTTTGCAAGGGATACCATTGGTATTTATGTCTCGGCAGCCGGCAAAGAGTATGAAAGAATTCAGTATCATGAAATAAACTCCAAGGAGTCCGCAGAGTGGGAAACCGTCGAAGTTGACCTCTCCGCATATGCCGGCTCCACTGTCAGAATCAAGCTGAATTACACTCAAGAGGATCAGTTTCATCCCGATCTGGTTTTCGACTGCTTCTATCTGTGGAAGGTGGATATAGCCGCCCCCGTCGCCAACTTCTCTATGTTCTACTACGGATATCAGAGAGAGATAGCAAAGACTGCTGTCACTCAGAGCCCCTACAACGCCGGCATCAAATGGGACAGCGGCTACGGCAACGGCTATTTCATCTGCACCGACCCGACTAACATCAGCTCGGTGTTCAGCTCGAGAGTGCCCGCGGACAGCAGCGCCGTCTATGAGGCCGATACGCAGTACTATCTGTGCTGCCTGTTCGATGTTCTCGATACCTATGACGCTTCGAAACTCAAGACAGAGAATATCAATCTTACAGGCTACGGCGCGGCAGAGAATCTGCTCATGTATAGCCCCAACGACATGGGATATACATATTATGCTATCTTTAAGCTTCCGATATTGACCGCGACTCCCGACACCGATCCCATCACGCACAGCATCACTGTGACGGCCGATGAAAACGGCACTGCATCCGCATCCGCAGAGGCAGCCGTTAAAGACACCGAGATTACCCTCACCGCTGCTCCCAAGGAGGGCTTCCGCTTCAAGGAGTGGCAGGTCATAAAGGGCGGCATAGAGATAACGGACAACAAGTTTGTCATGCCCGACGAGGACGTTGAGGTTAAGGCAATCTTCGAGGCAATACCCGAGGTAATCCCCGAGGAGCACAGCATCACGATAATCCCCGTTGGCAAGGGCAAGACCTATTCCGTTCCCAAGACCGCTGTTGCGGGCACGGAGATAACCCTTCATGCAGAGCCCGACAGCGGCTGGATCTTCTACGGTTGGGAAGAGGTCGTTGAAGAAGGCGTCGACAAGGTCACTATAGCGAGCGACAAGTTCATCATGCCCGACAGAGATGTTGTTATCAGAGTTATCTTCGTCAAGGAGAGCAGCATCAAGGTTACAACCGACGGCAACGGCACCGCTTCCGCCGACAAGGAAAAGGCTCTGAACGGCGAAGAGATAACCCTCACCGCTACCCCCAAGGAAGGCTATGCTTTCAAGGAGTGGCAGGTCATAAAGGGCAAGGTAGAAATAAAGGACAACAAGTTCATCATGCCCGACGAGGATGTTGAAGTTAAGGCCATATTCGCCGCAGAGCACAAGATAATCGTTCTCAAGGACGAGAACGGCGAAGAAGCTTTCGCAACTCCGAGCGCCGCTATCGCAGGCACCGAGATAACCCTTACCGTTAAGGGCAAGCCCGGCTACCGCCTCAAGGAGTGGCAGGTCATCAGAGGCAGCGTCGAGATAAAGGACGGCAAGTTTGTAATGCCCGACGAGGATGTAACCGTTAAGGCTATATTCGAGGAAGTCGAGGACGACATGGGCGTTATCCGCGACGTACATTTCGTATTGGTCAAGACTGACGGAAACGGCGTAGGCGCTGCATATCCGCCTTACTCCGAGGCAGGCACAAAGGTAACGGTCGTTGCCATTGCAAAGCCCGGCTACAAGTTCAAGGAGTGGAAGGTCGTCAAGGGCGGCGTTAAGTTAGAGAACAAGAGCATTGCCACCTTCGAAATGCCCGCAGAGAACGTTATACTCGAAGCCATATTCGAGTCCGACGGCACCGAGGGCGACAAGCCCACCCTGCCCGACATCCCGAAGCCCGATTTCCCGAAACCCGACAAGCCCGACAAACCCGGTACACCCGA